>Ga0209464_10000005_pt1 | contig 455206 bp, 418 predicted proteins | sample DOMMetBare1Fresh_2_FD_187473 | JGI IMG/M metagenome (GOLD analysis project Ga0209464, IMG submission 187473) | Wetland sediment microbial communities from St. Louis River estuary, USA, under dissolved organic matter induced mercury methylation -... | ecosystem: Environmental > Aquatic >...
CGGTGTCAGGGTTGGCAATCGGCGCCGTGTCCGTGATGGCGATGGTCAATGTGCTGTTACTGGTCGTGCCGTCGGCATCCTGGATGGTGTAGGTGAAGGTATCGGGAACCGCGCCATTAGTGTTGTCTACATGGGCCGGGGCGGTGTAGGTATAGCTGCCGTCAGCCGCGAGGACCAAAGTACCACCATGATCACCGGTAAACGTACCGGCTACCACGGATAACGGAATGTCTGCACTCGGGGTGTCGTTGTGAAGAACACCGTCAGCCGCAAGGACCGTCAGTACATGCCCTTCTACCACCGTGCCGGTGTCAGGGTTGGCAATCGGCGCCGTGTCAGTGATGTTGATGATCAATGTGCTGTTACTGGTAAACCCATTGGAATCCGTGACCGTATGGATAAAGGTCTCGGGCACCGGTGCACCATCCGGATTGTTCACATGGGCCGGGGCAGTGTACGTGTAGCTGCCATCAGACGCGAGGACCAAGGTGCCGCCGTGATCACCGGTAAACGTACCTGCCACCACAGAGATGACGCCTGAACCAGGGATATCGTTGGCAAGAACTCCATGAGCCGCATCAACCGTCAGGTGGCCGCCTTCAACGACAGTTGCGCTATCTGGATTGGCAATCGGGGCAATCGTTGCTGCCGGTTGCGCAAAAACACCCTCCAAGGTACCTGGTGCCCCGTACGTAACACCGATGGTCTCTGCCCCGCTTGTCGGCGTGACTTCGGCGCCTGTCACGTTGACGACAAACAACGGGTGACCGCCGCCAGCACTGGCAACGCCACCAGCGGCAGTTGCCTCAAGATCAATCGGCTGGTCGCTGGCCATGAGGGCCTGCTGGATCTGTTCGGCTTCTGCCGCGGCATCGGAAGCAATACTCGGCGCCACGCCTGCATAAACATCCTCATCAATGACTACGTTACTCATCCTTCCGAGATCCATCTGGGTAGGAGTCGTCCCATCAAACATGATCGAGACATTACCATCACTTTCGGTAACAATATGATCATTGGCAAAAATGGGGCTATTCGGCATAAGAAGACGAACAGTGCCGTCTGGTGATATGGCCTTTACTGTTCCGTAGAGGATTACAACTTTCCCAACAACCTGGTTTCCTGTGACTACTGCTGGTATCTCATTGGTGGTTGCCATGACGCGTCCTCCTTTCTCGTTATACATTGGCCAGATACAATTAATATTGCCTTATCCATCTTCAGTCTACTCGGCAATTCGACAACTGCCTATTGGACCTTGGTACATGTCGTGAATCTGTGATTATGTGAATTGATTATATTTGTTGGTATATTGTAGTTCGATTCTACGCAGGAGCAGGTGATCGTTCTATTGTACCTTGGTACGAGACCGTCAACGACGATGCAATTCTTCTGACACTACTCTCAAATTGTCTTGACGTAGAAGCGCTACAGGCTGAATAATCCTTCCCGTCCTGATACGATCGGCCATCTTCGAACCAGATAGAGCGATGTTGTAGCAGGAGATAGAAAAGGATATTCCCACGCAGAGGAGGAGGGGCACTATGCATCGGCAGCCCTTTAGATCCAATAAAGGATGTGCACCCGACGGTTACAGTCAGCACATTCTGATTCCGTTAAAATCCCGTTCCTTTTTGTCTCGTCTATTAAAACCGGCTCTGTGCACTCTGATTATTGTGCTGTTCGGAACCAGTTGTGTGGTTGCGGCTGAAATCGACGACTCCAACCTGTTTATCGAGGCCTTTGGCGCCTATCAGAAGAAGGACTACCTGCTGACCCTGGAAAAGATCGGGACCATCAACCAGCTTTTTCCCGACACCCCCTTGCGGGATGTCACCCTGCTTCTCCAGGCACGCGCCGCCCTTAAATCGGGCGACAATGAACTGGCGGCCAAGAGCGTCATCCAGTTCAATAACGAATTCGCCGCCAACCCGCTCAAGACGGCCATAGAAGATGAATTGGAACGGCTCGTCATCCGCCGGCAGAAGGGTGAGAAACTCCTCCCCACGATTTCCCTGCGTAGCGCGGCCCAAAAGGTACGCAATGAGCAGCTGGCCCTGGAACGGGCTGCGGCGGAAAGAATCGCCCAGGAGCGTCTGCGCAGGGAGCAGGCCGAACAGGAAAGAATCGCGCTTGAGAAAGCGGCGGCCGAACGCCGGGAGCGCGAGCGCCTGGCCCGAGAAAAGGCCCTGCAGGATGCCATCAAGGCCGCCATCAACCTGGGCGGCGAGACACCCACCGTCGGGGTGGGTCAGGTGGGAACCATACCGTTCGAGGTGGCTAACCTCGGCCCAGCGGATGAGAATTTCGTGCTGGAGGCCAGTGCCCCGCCGGAATATGAAACCGTGCTGACAGCCGCCGGTAAATCCGCTGAAAAACTTTCACGTGTGACCGTTGCGACAACCCTCCCCTTCAAGGGAACTCTCGGCTTCCGCATGCCGGCCAACAAGGTCGACGGCCAGAAGAGCAGGATCACCTTACGGGTTATTTCGGAAAAGTATCACCACCTCGTCCAGACGCGGGAGGCGCAGATCATCGCGGCGGCACCGCTGGTCCGCGTTGTTGCCAAACCGGAAAAGCAGAAGCTTGCTCCGGGTGAACAGACGCGTTATCGTGTAACGGTTCTGAATGCCGGCACCCTGGCGGCCAAAGAAATGACGGTCAGGCTGCTTCTTCCTGCCCAACTTGAGTTTCTTGGGGGAGATGGGATGCCCTTCCTGCGGGAAGCCTCCGGTGCAATCATCTACAAACTGGACACACTGGAAACCGGACAACTGGCTGAATTCATGATAAACGTGAAAGTCCGGGACGACAGCCCCCAGGGACGGGAATTGCGCAGCACGGTTGAAGTTGCACTTGATCGGCTACAGTTGAAGCAGACCTTCTCGTCTGCCGCTGTAGTGGTACAAAAGTAGCCAGTCACTCACGGCCCCCTTGGGCAAGCCCTCGGTGACTGGCATCTGCGGGCACCCACAGGGAGAAGGTACACCATGCTATCGATGATTCGTCTGCTTGCGGTCCTGCTGACCACTATCCTGCTCAATCCCGGCACCCTGCCTGCGGCAGAGGTTGTAAACCTGAAGACGCAATTTTCCAGCAGCCGGCTCACCATTGAGTACGACCTGGTCGGAAAAGGCTCGGAAAAGAGCTCCGCCGTCGATGTCCAGATGGAGCTCAAGGGGAAGAAGTATTCATCAAACATGCTCTCCATCTCCGGAGATTTCGGCGCTGCAATTGCACTGGGCAGCCATCGCCAGATCATCTGGAACCATCTGCAGGACTTCCCCGAAGGGCTGGACTACACCTTCAAATGCCGGGTAAATGCCATTCCGGCCAAGCAGCTCATCAATGAGACCTTGGCACCTGCGGAAGGCTTCCGGGCTGCCTTCTATGCGGTCAACAGGCAAACCGTTGTCGATACGCGGGCACAGCTCATGTGGACCCGCAATGGCAACCTTTCCGTGAAACCGATGATCCAGCGGGACGCGCTCAAATTCATCGAGCAACTCAATCGCGAACGCTTTGCCGGGTACAACGACTGGCGCATGCCGACCCGCGAGGATTTTGAACGGCTGTTTTATTGGGCAAAGAAGGATGGCTGGGGCCATGGCTTCGAACATTACATCGCCGATTACCTGGATACCTGCGGATTTTTCAATCTTCTGTCAGGTCACTACTGGACCTCAACAGCGGATGAGAGCAAAGCGGATCACTTCTTTGTGGCAAACACCTGGAACGGCATTACCCGGCCGCTGGAGCAGGCAAATTACTACCACGTCTGGCCGGTACGGGGCGCACAATAGGTAGACAACAGGAGGGAGATAGCATGCAGCAGACTTTTAAGGCCATGGTTGTCGAAGAATCCCAACCAAGCATTTTTACCCGCGAGATCAAAAGCAGACAGATTGCTGACCTGCCGGCCGGCGATCTGCTGGTGCGGGTCCATTATTCCTCTCTCAACTATAAGGATGCCCTGTCGGCAACCGGGCGGCCGGGAGTGACCCGACATTACCCGCATACACCGGGTATCGATGCCGCCGGTGTAGTCATTGAAAGCGCAAACGCAGAATTCGCGCCGGGTGACAGCGTGATCGTCACCGGCTACGACCTGGGCATGGATACTGACGGCGGCTATGGCCAACTCATCCGCATCCCCGCCCAGTGGGCCCTGCCGCTCCCGGCTGGACTATCCCTGCGCGAAAGCATGATCATCGGCACCGCCGGCTTCACCGCCGGCCTGTCCGTCTGGAAACTCCGCCAAAACGGCGTGCAGCCGGGTGATGGGGATATTCTCGTCACCGGCGCCAGCGGCGGCGTGGGGAGCATTGCCGTGGCGATCCTGTCCAAAGCCGGTTACCGTGTGATTGCCGCCACCGGCAAGGCTGGGGAGAGCGATTTCCTGCGTGAACTCGGCGCGGCTGAAGTCATTGATCGTGAGAGCGTGCTAGCCGGGGCAGAGCGGCCGCTGATCAAGGAGCGCTGGGCCGGCGTCGTGGATGTGGTCGGTGGAGAAATGCTCTCGGCGGCCATCAGAGCCACCCGTTACGGCGGCAGCGTCACCTGCTGCGGCCTGGTGGGATCGGCGGACCTGAGCGTCAATGTCTTCCCCTTTATCCTGCGGGGAGTCAGCCTGCTGGGCATCGATTCCGTCCAATGCCCGCACCGCTTGCGCCAGACTGTCTGGGAACAACTGTCCGGAGATTGGAAACCGACGCACCTGGAGGCAACCGCCAGCGAATGCACCCTTCAGACCCTGGAGACACATATCCAGCAGATCCTCAGCGGCACGGCCCGCGGACGGACGCTGGTGAACCTGCTGGAGAGCTGAACGTACACAGGAACTTAACCATGCCCTTTGATCCGCAGAAGCCCTATAACGATCTGCCGCTCCTGCCGCCGCCGGTGGAACTGGAAACACGGGCGGTGTTGAAGAAGGCGATTGCCGCCAACAAGGCTTTGGCCGAGCTGAAAGGGGCCGGTGAGTTGATTCCCGATCAGTCGCTTCTGATTCAGGCCATCGGCCTGCAGGAAGCAAAGCTGTCGTCAGAAATCGAGAACATCGTCACCACCAACGATGAACTGTACCGGGCCTTTGCCGATGACGGGCAGCATTCAAATCCGCATACCAAGGAAGTGCTAAGGTACAAGGATGCGCTCTGGCATGGTTTCAGCGCCATTAAATCGGGCAATCGTCCCCTGACGACGCTTCTGTTCGAGGAGATGTTCCAGATCATCAAGGAATCATCCGCCGGAATTCGCCGCACTCCGGGAACCAAGCTGGCCAAACAGCAGGGAGAGGTGATCTATACCCCGCCGGAAGGCGAGTCTGTTATCCGCGACAAGCTGGCCAACCTGGAGTCCTTTATCTACGCCGATGACAGCATTGATCCGCTGGTAAAGCTGGCAGTCATCCATTACCAGTTCGAGGCGATTCACCCCTTTACCGACGGCAACGGCCGTACCGGGCGCATCATCAATATCCTCTATTTGATTGAACATGGCTTGCTGGATATTCCGATTCTCTACCTGAGCCGCTATATCATCGATCATAAGAATGACTATTATTCCGGCCTCAAGCGGGTGACGGAGTCGGGTGAGTGGGAACCGTGGATTCTTTATGTGCTGGAGGCGGTCGAGCAGATGGCCAGAGCCACGCGAGAGAAGATAGTGGCGATTCGTGACCTGATGCTAGTAAGCAGCGAACGGACTAAAAAGGAACTCCCGAAGATTTACTCGAAGGAATTGATGGAGGTGCTGTTCCGTTTGCCCTACTGCAAGATTCGCTTTATTGAATCCGCCGGTATCGCCCAGCGCAAAACGGCATCGCTCTACCTGCGAGAGCTTGAGCGTATTGGCCTGCTCAAGGGTGTTAAAGAGGGACGTGAGGTTTATTATCTCAATGAGCCATTCCTCAAGATTCTGATTTCCTGATATGGGTACGGAATAGACATGTTGCAACAATATAGGTAAAAAATATATAAATTTACCCATATTGTTGCGATCTGGGTAAGGGATGGACAGATCTACAACTGGACAGAGTTACACAAAGCGAATAAATGCTACAGATAAATCGAATAAATTAATGGCTGTCCCCGATTCGAGGACAGCCATTAATCATTCATACAGCATGCAGTTACGAGCTACTTCTTGGCTTCGTCCTTTTTGACCAGTGCCATGGCGTCGTTGAGGATCTTGACCCCCGCCTTGGAGGCGGCGATGGAACCGGTCAGGCTCTCGCGGGCCAGGCCGGGGTTGTGGAAACCGTCCGAGTTCTCGGCGGTCCAGTATTCCCAGAGCACATGTGCTTCCTCATGTTTTTCACGGGCCTGGGCCAGCACACTCTCAACCACTCCCATGCGCTGTGCGGCGGCATAACTGTCGATCAACTGACCGAGCCAGTACTCCGCCTTGCGCATCTTGCCCTTGGTGTAGTTGATGACTGAATCCATTTCATACTGTTTTTTCTCCACCGTGCTGTCGGGATGGCAGCCGAGACAGGCCGCCTTGACGTTCTGTTTTGGCTTTACTACGCCGTGGGTTGAGAAGACTTTACCGTCTTTTCCCTTCATTTTTGGCATGTGGCACTGGTGGCACTGGACACCGGCCTTGTCATGCACACTGCCGGCATAGGTCTCGGCCTCGGGGTGCTGGAACTTGATCAAACGGGCGCCGGTGACGGCATGCTTGAAGTCGAAGAAATCCAGTGCCTTGTAATGGGTGAGCAGCTGGGAGACGTTTTTGAGCGGGAAGTGGTTGGTGCGCTGGTCGTCATACTTGACCGGCTTGCCGTCACTCCACTGGGTCCCGGCGCCACAGGCATATTCCACATGACACTGGGCGCACATCATGCGCGAATCGGTCTTTTGCATGATACCGATCTTGCGGAAGCCGTCCCGGAAAGAGATCACCTTCAGATCGGTGCTGCCACCCTTGGAGAAAATATTGTTTTTGGTATCGCGCTCGATGGCCTGGATTAGACCGTCGCGCACCACGCGGGGCTGGGTGCCGTGCGGGTCGTGGCAATGGATGCAGCCCACCGCGTTATTGGTGTCCTTGGCCACATCGACGATATTGGAGGTCCGGTCCCATTTAGCTTTGGGATCCTTGTCGCCCATGAACTTCCACTTGAGGATATGGTCGGAGGTCTTGCACTGGATGCAGGTCGGATTGCCGGCCATGGCGCTTTCCTTCAGCTTGTAATCCTTGCCCTTGTCTTCCAGCACATCCCAAACCTTACCGGTTTTGTCGATACCTTTCCAGCCATCCTTGAACTGGAAACGGCCACCCTGGAAACGGTCCACGGCAAACTGGTCGATAACCATGAAGGCATGTCCACGCGGCTCGTTGTGCTCGTAGGTAAAACCGTAGGGTGCCAACAGTTTGTCCTGCATGGGTGAACGCCCGGTAGGAACGCCCTTCTCCTTGCGTGCGCCGCCATCATAGTTGACCTTGAAGAAGCTCTCATACTGACTCTTGTGGCACTTGCCGCACAGGGCCTGGTCGATGATCGTAAGCGGTTTGTTCTTCTCCGGGTCCTGCATGTGGGCGGGCAGCTTGTCATGACAGACCGTACAGGCCAGCTTGGCGTGTTTGGAGCCCTCCTTGAGCGCCTTGACCTCGTCGTGGCATTCGTAACATTTGGCGCGACCGTCATTGGCCACCTTGGTGGCCGGCTTGTTGACGGCGTTGGTCATGGCCGGCAGGGCAAACAGCAGCCCCGCTGTTCCTGCAATGGCAACTGCAATGATCAGCTTCTTTTTGAGCATGTTTTTCTCCTTTCTGTGGTGGTCATTCTTCATGATCGGCGGATGATGGGTGGATGGTACGAGCCTGCATCCTGATTGCCTTGGGGCTCACCGGGCAGACATATTCGCAGCTTCCGCAGCCGGTGCAGAGTTGCTGGTTGATACGAACGCCGACTCCCGGAATCAGCTTGATTGCCCCCGCTTGGCAACGCTCCATACAGGCGAAGCAGCCACTGTTCCGGGCAAGGCAGGTTTCATTGCAGGCGACCGCATACAACTCCTTATGGGGCTCGGAAACAAAATCGGCCATGTCCGACACTGTCTTGGCCGGCTCGGTTGAGCTGTTCTGAACACCACCCACCGAGCGGACTACCTCTCCGAGCGAGAACAGGCTCTGTTTGAAAAAATCTTTACGACTGATGTTCATTATTTCGTTTTCCCTTTTTTCTGCGGCTTGCCAGCCTTGATCTCTCCCTGCCCATGGCAGCCGGTGCAGGACAAGCGTTCCGGATGCGGCGTCACCGGGGCACCTTTCAGGCCTTCCCCATGGCAGCCGAGGCAGTACCGGCCATCGGAGGTATCTTTGATACGATGAGGTATCATCGGCGGGGTGCCTTCGGCCTGAGTGGCATCCTTGGCATAGTTTTCCTCCTCTTCGGCAAAAACAACAGCCGGGAAAGACAGGAGTGCTGCGAGGGATGCAACGGCACAACAGCGAAGCAGCATTCTCATGGGAAACCTCCTTGAATTGAGTGGATATTTACAGCAGATCTCCACGCCAAGCGTCGTTGCTACGCCTTTTCCACTTTGACGGCGCACTTTTTATAGTCGGGCTCGCCCGAGATCGGACAGTAGGCGTCGATGCAGAGCTCGTTGATCAGTTTGTTCTCGTCAAAAAATGCTACGAAAACGTTTCCCTTCTCGGCTTTGCCACGGCCGTTGAGGTCTACCGGCAGGATGATGCTGCCGCGCCGGGAGCTGATCTTGACCTTCTGCAGGTTCTTGATGCCCAGCTTTTTGGCGTCGTCGGGGTGCATCTCGCAGACCGCGGACGGATAGGCGCGTTTGAGTTCGGGTACCCGGCCGGTCATGGTGCCGGTGTGCCAGTGCTCCAGCACGCGGCCGGTGCAGAGCCAGAACGGGTAACCCTTGTCCGGAACCTCCGGGGCCGGCTCGTAGGGACGTGCCCAGATGACCGCCTTGCCGCCATCCTTCTTGTTTTTATAGAATTTGATTCCCTCTCCGGCCTTGACATACGGATCGTGCCCTTCGGCGTAACGGTACAGGGTCTCCTTGCCGTTTATGACCGGCCAGCGCAGACCGCGCGCCTTGGTGTAGGCTTCATAGGGGGCGAGGTCCTTTCCCTGCCCTTCGTTGAATTTGCGGTACTCCTCCCAGATTTCCTTTTCGACATACGTGTAGGGAAAGAGATTGCCGTGTCCCAGCCGTTTGGCCAGCTCGATGGTCTGCCACAGATCGTTTCGGGCCTCGCCCGGTGGTTCCACCATCTTGTACCACTGTTGGCTGCGGCGCTCGGCGTTGCCGAAGACCCCTTCCTTCTCGACCCACGATGCAGAGGGGAGGATGACGTCGGCGACTTCGGTGCTTTTGGTCGGATACATGTCGGAGACGATCACAAAGCGGCCATCACCCTTGCGGGCGCCTTTGCGGTAGCGGTTCAGGTTCGGCAGGGACTGGAACGGGTTGGTGACCTGGCTCCAGATGACCTTGATATCACCGCGGTCAAGGGCCCGGAACATCTCGGTGGCGTTATAGGTCGGTTTGGCCGGGATCGTACCGGCAGGAATCCCCCATATTTTCTCGGTTTTGGAGCGGTGCTCCGGGTCGGTTACCAGCATGTCGGCCGGGAGACGATGGGTAAAGGTGCCGACCTCGCGGGCGGTGCCGCAGGCCGACGGCTGGCCGGTCAGCGACATCGGGTTTTCACCGGGTTTACAGATCTTTCCGGTTAACAGGTGGACATTGTAGGCCAGGTTATTGACCCAGGTACCGCGGGTGTGCTGATTGAAACCCATCGTCCAGAGCGAGTTGACCTTGCGGTTCTTGTCAGCGTAGAGGCGTGCCATTTCCACAATGGTCGCGGCCGGCACGCCCGACAGCTTGGCCACATATTCCGGGGTGTAGGTTTTGAGAAACTCCTTGTATTCGTCAAAGGTGATCAGCTTGGGATCGTCGGCAAACTTGAATTTGTCCTCCAGTCCGTAGCCGATGTTGGTCTTCCCTTTTTTGAAGACGACATGCTTCTTGATAAACTCTTCATCGTAGAGTTTTTCTTTGACGATAACATGGGCAATGGCGTTCAGCAGTGCCAGGTCGGTCTGGGGGTTGAACTTGATGTACTTGTCGGCCATCTGGGAGGTGCGGGTACGCCGGGTAGCGAAATCGATGATCTTGACCTTGGGGTTTTTCAGGCGGTTGTCGATCAGGCGGGAGAAGAGTACCGGATGGCACTCGGCCATGTTGGCGCCCCACAGAAAGTAGGTGTCGCCCAGATCGAGATCGTCATAACACCCCATCGGTTCGTCACTGGCAAAGGTCGTCATGAAGCCGGTGACCGCCGATGCCATGCAGAGCCGGGCATTGGGCTCGATGTTGTTGGTGCCGATACCACCTTTGAAAAGCTTGCTGGCGGCGTATCCCTCGAAAACGGTCCACTGGCCGGAACCATAGATGGCTACCGAATCGGGACCGTGCTTTTCGATGGCCTCCTTGAATTTGCTGGCGATCAGGGTCATGGCCTCGTCCCAACTTGCCTCGACCATTTTGTTGCCTTTGCGGATCAGCGGTTTGGTCAGACGGTCCTTACCGTAGAGAATCTTGGAGAGAAAATAGCCCTTGATGCAGTTGAGCCCCTTGTTGACTGGCGCCGCCGGGTCACCCTTGGTGGCCACGATCCTGCCATCCTTGACTCCCACGAGAACGCCGCAGCCGGTGCCGCAGAAACGACAGGGGGCCTTGCCCCACGTGATGCCACCCTCGGCGGCCTCGGCCTCTTTTGACCGCATGAGTGGTGCTCCGGCTGCTGCAAATGCAGCGGCGGCCGCGCTTGCCTTGAGAAAATCACGTCTGCTCAGTCCCATTGTTTCTTCCCCCTCTCAGTATCGTTACGCACACCGGCAACCCCGCAGCTTAGATCTCGTCTTCAAAATTGTGATACGCGATCCGAACCGCTGCAATTCCGTCCATCTCGTGAAGACGTGAAACAATAGCGACCTCGTCATTAACCGTATTGCCTTCCACCACCGCCACAATCTGACCGTCGGCCAGCAAGCCGTGCATCTCGACACCATCCAGTGCGGAGACCTGTCCGGCAACCTGTTCCGCCTCACCCTGCAGACAACTGATTACAACCCCTGAGATCGGCATAACTTCCTCCACTTTTTATAGTCGTTGCAAAGCGTATCAGCAAACGGCTGTACCACAAGGACAACCATCAAAAATCCACACGATCTGCCGTACAATGCATATTCGTTTGAATTCCATCTAAATAGTTTGACCAAAGTCAAATTCTGTTTGTTCTGTAGGTATCCATATCGTTCAGGGAAGTAATTGAGTGTGTTTTGAATCGGAAACAGCATAAGAAAGGGCGTGGTGGAAGAGTCCATCACGCCCTTATAGCAGGTTCAGGTCGGCCGGACCAAGAGCGTGTCCAACCGGGAAGAATAGTATTTCAGCACTCAGACGGAAAAAACGCCAGGTTACAGCCCCTTGACCGCATAGATGCCCGGCGCGTTACGCCAGTAGCCCTTGTAATCGAGTCCATAGCCGAACAGGAAACGATCTCCGACCTCGATACCGCTGAAATCGGCCCGCATGCCGGGTGTGACCTTGCGCAGGTGCAGTTTTTCAACCAGGGCGGCCATCAATACCTCGGCAGCACCCTGCTGACGACAGTATTCGGCTATGGCCGCCAGGGTTACGCCTTCATCAAGGATGTCGTCCACCAGCAGGACAGTCCGCCCCTTCAGGTCAAACTGCGGCCGCACGGTCCAGTTCAGGTTGGCGCCGTTTATTTCATGTCCATAGCGGGTAGCATGAACGTAATCCACCTGTAACGGAAACCCCAGTTGGGGCAGGAGTCGGCCGGTAAAGATCAAGCCCCCGTTCATGATACAGAGCACGATCGGGTTTGAATCCTTCAGGCGCTCCGTGATCTCCGTCGCCAGCCGCGCGATAGCCGCTACGACCTCTGCCTCGCTGACCAGGCAGTCAGCCTCGGAGAATACTTTTTTTGCATCCGTAACAGTCATGCTGTTCACCCTTTCATTGTAGGTTCTGCATCTTCCGGCGAAGTCCTTCACGAATTACCGGCACCATCTCTCCTTCATTGGGAAACAATCCGGCGGGTACAAGCTCGCGTCCGAATTCCTTGTAAATCTGATAGCGGGCACATGCTTCGCAATTCCAGCGGCAGTATTTATCCTTCAGGTATCCGGCCACCGCCGGCATATCCGACATCTTGTCATTGAAAAATATACAGGTATCGCACAGTTCACAGATGGCCATCCCGCCCCCTCTTATCGCTTAGCTACGCTGCCCTCCCACAACCCTGACGATCCCGGCCGGGTCACGGGCCGTGACCACCTGGCCGTACCCTTCGGTGGAGTCAAACAGCAGGGACACATCCTCGGCCTGCCCCGCTCCCACCTCGACCAACAGCCAGCCTGCCGGTGTCAGTACGCTGACAGCATGCGGGATAAGTCTACGATAGATTTCCAGTCCGTCAAGCCCCCCATCCAGGGCGGCACGCGGGTCGAAATCCCGCACCTCGGGCTGGAGGGTTTCGATATCCCGGCTGGGAATATAGGGGGGGTTGGAAACGATCAGATCGAAGCGGCGACCGGCCACCGGCTCAAGAAGTGAACCGTGCAGGAATTCAATGGCCACACCGTTTCTGTCGGCGTTACGGCGGGCCACCACCAGAGCCTCGGCAGAGAGGTCAACGGCTGTCACCGCGGCCTGGGGCATCCTGTTTGCCAGGACTACGGCGATACAACCGCTGCCGGTACCGATATCCAGAATGGACTCGGCCCCCGGCATGCGTGCCAATGCCTCGTCCACCAGAGTCTCCGTATCGTGCCGCGGGATGAGCACATCCCCCGTCACCTCGAACTCCAGGCCGCAGAACTCCTGGGTTCCAAGGATATGCTGCAATGGTTCCCGCCTTCCCCGCCGGGCCACCATGCCCCGATAGGCGGCCAGCACCTCATCATCCAGGGGTTTTTCAAAATTGAGGTACAACCCCACCCGGTCCAGGCCGGTGGCCTCACACAGGAGCCACTCGGCCTCCAGCCGGGCGTTCTCGACCCCACGGGAAGCCAGATATTCTTTTGTCCAATCCAGGACCTTCAGAGTAGTCCAGATTTCTGTCGTTGCCATGCCGCTGCTCCTCGTCTGCCGAAGGATACTAATCTATTATCCGTTCCTACTCCACAAAATAAGCTCTCTGTTTTCGTCATGAGGGTAATGAGCAAGATATTTCTACAGGCATTATACAAAAAAGGCCGCATCCGAAGATGCAGCCTTTTTATACAGTATGTTGGATAAATTACTTGGTAACGGGTGCGGCCGGTGCTGCTTCAGCAGCGGGAGCAGCTTCTTTTTTCTCTACAGCTTTTGTTGCACATTTCTTGGCTTTTTTATGTTTCCGATGCTTTTTGTGCTTCTTAGCAGGCTTAGCTTCTTTCTTCTCAGCAGCAGGAGCAGATGCCTCAGCAGCGGTGGTGGGAGCAGCAGGAGTAGCATCAGCAGCAAATACTACAGCAGAAAATGACAGAGCAACGAGGCTAGCAACGATTGCGGACAGAACTCTTTTCATTTTGTATCTCCTTGGTTTTGTGTTGTTAATGATTATTTAACTACCGGCACAGCTGCATCTTTTAACGCATTCGCATCAGCTTTCGCTTTTTCTTTTGCGGCTTTTGCGTCAGCCCTGGCATTGGCTTTTACTTCCTTAGCTTTGGCAGCTGCATCAGCTTTCGCCTTGGCTTTTGCTTCCTTAGCTTCCTTGGCTTTGGCAGCTGCATCGGCTTTGGCCTTGGCTTTTGCTTCTTTAACTTCTTTGGCCTTGGCGGCTGCATCGGCTTTCGCTTTAGCTTTTGCTGCTTTTACTTCATCAGCTTTGGCTTTTGCATCTGCTTTAGCTTTTTCTTTTGCTGCTTTCGCTTCATTGGTTTTTGCTGTAGCTGCATCCGCACCTTTCTGCACCTCACCAGCGGCATTGGTTACGGAAGCGGGCACATACGATGGGCTCCTTGTATCAGCAGCAAATACAACCGCTACGAACGACATAACTGCCAGAGTTGCGACGACTGCGGAAAAGACTTTTTTCATAGGTAGTACCTCCAGATAATTTAGCAAACTTATTCTAGTAAGAGCATAGGCTGTGCCAAACGGAAAAATACGTGTAATAAGCTGAAAATACTTATTTATATTATTTATTATCCCAATCAGATTATCCAGCCGAGACCCATATGCTCTACAGGTTACCCCATTAAAGGTATATCGCTTCAGAATATACTCGGCGTTCTATCTGGCTGATGATGGTATGGGTTTGTTACTCTGGAATGGGGGTAAGGTTGGCAGGTGTAAGCTACTTGTTATTGAAGGCAGGGGAATGTTGGTATGACGGCTATTGTTTACGATTCTATTTCACCCAAACCAGATTATTTTTTTATCACCGATCTACTTGATGTAACGAGCTTGATTGCATTCAGGCTAATTTAACTATTGACACGTTATTACAGGCAGTTATCTTAGATGATTATTCGTTGTGCAAAACGGAGAACTACTTGATAGTGCGTGGTATTTTTGTTGGCTATCCCCAGTACAAGCAGAGTTATCAACAGCAGTTGTGAAATATTCCTTTTCTTCTGAATGCAAACCCTGATTGCAAAGAGAGTGTTTCTATGAGTTCTGTTTCTTATCTGCGACAATATCTGCGACAGTTCAATAAATAAGACAATAAAAAAGGACTTAAGCTATTAGCCTAAGTCCTTTATATAATTTGGCGGAGAAGGTGAGATTCGAACTCACGGAGCTGTTACACTCGGCGGTTTTCAAGACCGCTGCCTTAAACCACTCGGCCACCTCTCCAAATCGGTTTATTTCTATAGCACACCAATTTCAAAAATTCAAAGGTTATGATGCCGTTATTTCCCGATAATCCGCTCTAAGCCCCCCATGTAAGGGCGCAGGGCCTCGGGGATCACGACTGAGCCGTCCTCCTGCTGGCCATTTTCCAGGATTGCCACCAGGGTCCGTCCCACCGCCAGGCCGGAGCCGTTGATGGTGTGCACGAACTCCGGTTTGGATTTTTCCTCCTCACGGAAGCGGATACTGGCCCGCCGGGCCTGGAAATCTCCGAAGGAACTGCAGGAGGATATCTCGCGGTAACAGCTCTGTCCCGGCAACCAGACCTCAAGATCATAGGTCTTGGTCGCCGAGAAACCGATGTCGCCGCTGCACAGCGCCATCACCCGGTAGGGCAGGCCCAGCAGCTGCAAGACCTCTTCCGCGTTGTTGGTCAATTTTTCCAGCTCGGCCTCCGACTCGGAGGGAGCGGTAAACTTGACCATCTCCACCTTGTTGAACTGGTGCTGCCGGATCAGTCCGCGGGTGTCCTTGCCGTAGGATCCGGCCTCACGGCGGAAACAGGGGGTGTAGGCCGTATAGCAGATGGGCAGATCGCTCTTTTTGAGGATCTCGCCGCGATGGATATTGGTTACCGGCACCTCGGCGGTCGGGATCAGGTAGAATTCGGGATCGGTCAGCTTGAAGAGATCGTCCTCGAACTTGGGCAGCTGCCCGGTGCCCTGCATGGAGTCACGGTTGACCATGAAAGGGGGCAACACCTCCTGGTAGCCATGTTTCTCTGTGTGCAGATCGAGCATGAAGTTGATCAGCGCCCGCTCCAGCCGCGCTCCGGCGCCGCGGTAGAGGGTAAAACGCGCGCCGGTCAGTTTGGCGCCGCACTCGAAATCGAGGATGCCCAGTGACTCGCCGATCTCCCAGTGGGGCTTGGGGGTAAAGCCGTAGCTGCCCGGCTCGCCCCAGCTCCTGACCAGGACATTGTCATTTTCGGAGGCGCCCAGCGGAGTCGAGGGGTCGGGCAGATTCGGCACGGTCAGCAGAAAACCGCTCAGCGCCTCATCCACCTGCTTGAGCTCCTCGTCCATGCCCTTGATACGCTGGGAGACCTCGCGCATCTCAAGGATCTTGTCCTGGGCCTGGCTCTTGTCCTTGATGCGGGCAATCTCGTCGGAGACCGTATTGCGCAGCGCCTTGAGCGTTTCACTCTCGCGCAGCAGGGTCAAACGTCGGCTATCCAGCTCACGAAAACCGTCCAGATAGGCCGCCCCTCCGCGGGTACACAAACGGCGCTCGGCCTCTTCCAGGTTGTCACGGATAAATTTCAAATCAAGCATAGTGAAACACCTTTATTTATTATGGGTAAGAGTGTATTTATTAGCACTGCCATCACCCTTCCGTCAATCCAAAAGAGCCGCCATGAACCTTATCAGAAGCATATTCGCGCTGTGTAGCGTTGCACTCGTTTGCCTGCCGCTGACCGTACAGGCCGAGGAGCTGATCATCAACGCCGTCGGCGATGTCATGCTGGCCGGCAAATGGGCCTCCTCCATCCGCAAAAGCGGTTATGACTACCCCTTCCGGGGGGTTACGGCAGAACTGAAAACAGGCGACATCACCATCGCCAATCTGGAATCGCCGCTGGCCCGGAGCGGCAGCGAATTCACCGGCAAGAAATTCCGTTTCCGGGGCGAGCCGGAACTGGCCGGGGCGCTCAACCAGGCGGGCATCAATCTGGTGACCCTGGCCAACAATCACTCCATGGACTTTGGCGGGCAGGCGCTGGAGGAGACCATGCACAGCCTGGAGAGCGCCGATATCGCCTGGATCGGCGCCGGTTCAAACCTGGCCCAGGCCCGCAAGATGGCGCTCTACACGATCAAGGGCAAGAAAATCGCCTTTTTGGGATACTCCCTGACCCAACCGCTGGAATTCTTTGCCGCTAAAAACCGTCCCGGCACCGCCCCCGGTTTCGAAAAGATGTATGTCGAGGACATCCGTCGGGCACGCCAGGCGGCAGATTACGTGATCGTCAGCTTCCACTGGGGCACGGAAGGCAAAAGCGAGATCCAGCCCTACCAGCGCACGGTCGCCCACAAGGCCATCGATGCCGGCGCTGACGTGATCATCGGCCATCATCCCCATGTGCTGCGCGGCGTCGAGCGCTACAAAACGGGACTGGTCCTGTACAGTCTGGGCAACTTCACCTTTGCCAGCAAGGGTACGGCCGCGGACAGCGCCGCCATGCTCCGCCTGCGTTTCGCTGAAGGAAAGCGGGAGGCCGAACTGTTGCCCCTGGATATCAACTACCGCCGGGTCGGATTCCAGCCACGAGCGGCCTCGGGAAAGCAGGCCGCCGCGATCATCGCCCAGCTGAACCGGCTCTCGCAGCCGCTGAATACCCGCATAGAGAATCGTGAAGGTCGATTTATGGTGACGTTCTAAAATGAAGATACTGCTTACCACACTGCATGCCAAATACTCCCACGCCTCCCTGGCCCTGCCCTGCCTGGCGGCCTGTTGCCAAGACCTGCCGGGGGTGCGGATCTCCATCCGCGAATACACGGTCAACGAGCCGCGCGAACATCTCCTGCGCCTGATCATGGCCGAGCAGGCCGACCTGGTGGCCTTCTCCTGTTACATCTGGAATATCGAAAAGACCCTCCGCATCGTCTCGGATATCAAAAAGATCCGGCCCGAGACACGCATCGTGCTGGGCGGGCCCGAGGTATCCTTTGGCGCCTTCGACATGATGCACAACCATCCGGCAGTGGATTTCATCATCAAGGGTGAAGGGGAGACCGTATTCCGCCAACTGGCGCAGGTGCTCTCCGCCCAGGGACCGGGGCCGCTGCCGGGATCGGCCCTGGAAGAGATCGACAACCTCTTCTTCCGCGACAACAGCGACATATCCGCCGGCCCCCACGGCAGGGGCTACCTGCATCTGGACAGCATCCCCTCCCCCTTCGAGGCCGGCCTGGTGGATCTGAGCAAGCCGTTGACCTACTACGAGACCTCCCGCGGCTGCCCCTTTTCCTGCGCTTTCTGCCTGTCATCCGTTGAAGGCCAGGTACGTTCCTATTCCATGGAACGCATCAAGCGCGACCTGCAACTGTTGATGCAAAAGCGGGTGCCCAAGATCAAACTGGTCGATCGCACGTTCAACTATGATGCCCGTCGGGCCGACGAGATCTGGCGCTTCATACTGGAACACACTATCAGCAGCCATTTTCATTTTGAAATCGCCGCCGATCTGTTGAGCGACGCCTCGCTTGAGATACTGAAACAGGTGCCGGCAAAGACCTTCCGCTTTGAGATCGGTATCCAATCGGCATCGGGAGAGACCCTGAAACGGGTCAATCGTTCAGCCGATCTTGGGCGACTCTTCTACGTGATCCGCCAGCTGCGGGCCAATACAGCGATCGAGCTGCACCTGGACCTGGTGGCCGGTCTGCCGGGCGAGGATTACGCGTCCTTCCTAGGATCCCTGCAGGCCGTGGCCGATCTTGCCCCCCACCAGATCCAGGTCGAACCGCTCAAGGTGCTCAAGGGATCGCCCATGCGGGAGATTGCCAGCCGTGAAGATTACCATTTTTCCGAGTCGCCCCCCTATACCATCCTGCGCAACCCCTGGCTTTCCTACACAGACATCGGTTGCATCGAAACCATCGGCAGACTGCTGGACCTGTATTACAACAGTGGAGGATTTGGCACAGCACTGGAGTTACTGACCCGCAGCACGCCTCTTTCCCTTCTGCTTGACCGCATGGCAGCCAGGGTCGCCGATCAGCCGCTTTCAGGGCTCTCGTCCCTGCGCCTGTACGAACTCTTTTATCGTCTGACCGCATCCGAGGTTGACAAGAGCGCCAACAGCCTGCTGGCCGATGCGCTCTTCTTCGATTTTTGCTGCCACGAACTGCCGCGGCAGGGGAAACTGCCCCACTTCATCGTCGGGCAGCAGCAGGCATGCAGCTGGCCCGCCGTGCGCGAACTGGCGGGCGGTTTGGACCTGCCCCACGGCAGCCGGGTCAAGGCCTTCCGCTTCCCGTTCATGCGCGATTACCGCATCAGGCCGTGGGGAGAGAGTCCGGCCGAAATTTCATTTATCCATGCCTCCTGCCCGGGTGGCGGGTTAAAGATTATTTATATTTAATTATCAAAAGAAACATATACAATTACAGCTTGTTACTGTATTTTATTTCAATAAAATACCGACTAGCGAGATAAAATACATACAGATGAAACAGCGCCTGCTCCTTTTCATAGCCGCAACACTGCTCGCCTGCATTGCCGTCGTAGCCACCAAGATAGAATTCAACTTTGATCCATCCATAGAAGGCTTCTTCATCCTGCGAGGTGAAAAAGGTCGCTGGCTGGAACTCACCGATGATCTGGTCCCGGAAGATGCCAGCCGGCTGCTCTGGGCCATGCCCCGCTATCCCTTCAAGAATACCGTGACATCCTCCAGTTGCGTCAAACCATCTCAACCGTGCATAGACTTCAGGTGGAACAAATCGCGCGGGCGAGGTTTCATCAGAAACACCTGGCCCGACGGCAGCAAACTGGTCATAAATCTGGGACGCTTCAAGGACAGCAACGGCAAATATCCGTCGGGCATCTTTATCGGCGGCGGCCTGCCCCCCTCCGATCCCGATTACCAGTTCATGAACAATGAAGAGACCGGCATGACCTACTTTGACGGCCGGCGCTGGTACCACGTCTGGTGCAATTCCAATGAGGGGTTGGTCTCGCTGCGGAGACCGTTTCTGGTCAGCTATCCCTCCGACTGGCACTTCAAGGGAAGCTGGGTACGGGAAAACAACGGCCGGGACCTGACCATCGAGAGCAGGCATAGCGTGACACTAGACGGCATTCCCCTGGACGTCAGAAGAATCCTCTTTTACACGGCAGGGACGAGCTACGTTATCCTGGAGACCGAATTCACCAACCGGGGCAAGGCACCGGTTGCATTCCAGTATATGTACGGAGATGAACCCTGGGTCGGGGATTTCGGCTCATCGGCGGGCGACGTGGGGTGGATGGAGCGGGAACTGATACTGACGGAACGGGAGATCGACACCCAAAAACATACCTATCTGGGCATGTTCGATTATGGCAACGAACTGGCCGGAGAAGATCACAACTTTACCGGGATAGCCAATTTTCTTGAGTGGCCCAAGGACGAACGTCCCGACAAGGCCTATGTCTCGAACTTCAGCGGTGGCGTCATCAATCCTGCCAAGAACGTGCCGCTGGTGAGTCCAAATAACCGCTTCATCGGGCTGCAATACGGCCCCTTCATGCTCAAAGCGGGTGATACCTTCGGTTTCAGTATTGCCGTCGGCATGGCCGAGCACGACCAAAAAACCGGCTTTCCCATCAAACCCCACACCGAACTCAACCCTTGAGGCAAGGCCTTATGCGTTGCCTGCAATCGCACTGCTGTTTCGTTCATGGTTCGACAGGCTCACCACGAACGGAAGAGCAGGCCATTACCAAGCTAAATGCCGTTCGTCCTGAGCCTGTCGAAAGAGGGACGGCTTTCAACAGCAGAGTGCTGCTGTTCAGGTTCGCCGTAGATCAGATACCTCTGCCGGATCTTCATGAAACGCTTCAGCTCCCCATCCCACCCTTCCAATACCTTCTCCGGCCGCACCCTACCCTTGGTCAGCATCCCCCAGGCCTGACGATCGCCCACCTCGGTGGCAAAACCTTCGTAGGCCTTGAAACGCTGCGGATGGGTTTCATAAAAGGCCTGGACCAGGTGCAGCCCGGCCAGAACGGGATCCAGCCGTTCACGCTCCAGACCGGTGACACAGACACCCTGGCACTGCTTGCCCCGGTAGGAAAATCCGGGCGTTGTCGGGATAAACGAACATGCTTCAAATCGGATGCCGGGAATCTGCCGGGCAATGAGGTTTTTGACGACCTTGGCCGCATCGACCCAGGGCGCACCGTAGGCCAGAAAGGCCCTGTCGGTGCCGCGTGCCACGGAGAGACTGGTGGTCTCCAATGTGCCCGGTCCGGGATAGAGGAGCGCTGCGTTCAGGCTCTTCATATTGGGCGAAGGGTTGATCCAGGCCAGGCCGGTCTGGTCATAGTACATGGAGCGCCGCCACCCCTGCATGGGGATCACCGTCAGATCGCAGCCGATGCCATACTCCGAGTTGAAGAGTTGCGCCAGTTCGCCAACCGTCATGCCATGACGGGTCGGAATGGGATGGATACTGGTGATGGCGCCGCAGCCGCTCTTCCGTTCGGGCAACCGGACAGTCGGGATGGCCCCCTGCACCTGCTCGCCGTTGATCGGATTGGGGCGGTCAAGCACCACGAAGGGTATTCCGGCCTCCCGGGCCGCCCGCATGGCCAGGGAGAGTGTGCCGATGTAGGTGTAGAAGCGGGTGCCGATATCCTGGATATCGAAGACCAAGAGCTCAACGCCCTTCAGCATCTCCGCCGTCGGACGGCAACTGCTGCCGTACAGGCTATGGATCGGCAGGCCGCTGCGGGCATCGCGCGCGGAAGCGACCTTCTCGTCGGAGTCGCCGCGAATGCCGTGTTCCGGGCTGAATAGTGCCACCAGGTTCACGCCCGGCGCGTTGAAGAGGATATCGATCGTACTGGCGCCGCTGACGCTACGACCGGTGTGATTGGTGATCAGGCCGACCCGCTTGTTTTTGAGCAATTGAAAGTTTTGCCGGGCAAGGATATCGATACCGGGCAGGACCGTGGCGAAACACGTGGACGCAGACAGCAGAATCAGCAGGGCAATCCAGACGGCGGGAAATAATCTAACCCAGATAAACTGGATAAGTGCGTTAACGAAAATATTTTCTTGCCAAAAAACGCAGAAAATAATTTCTAACTTACTAAAACGAGGGGGCATCATGCCACTCCACCGCTTCCATGGAGACCTGTTGGCCCAACTCGGCCAGCAACCCATCCATATCAGCCTCGAAGCCCTCCATGATCGCGATGCGGATGATGCCGGCCACGTTGTCCACGGTACTCATCACATTCATCCCCTCGTAGGCCTCCAGGATGAACTTGAGAAAGACCATATCGCGGTGTTGGACCTTGAAATAACGGAAGATCATGGGATCAGTGCCCCCTGAATGGCCACGTTGCCGGCCCGGCCGGGTATCTCGCCCATGAACAGTTCACAGGCTGGTACCGTATCGATCTGTTGCGCCGCCTGTCCCAGGGAGATACAGCGCACCCCCTCGTCCTGGAACCGTTCCAACAGACGGATAAAGGATGGCCGGATGGCGCCCCCCTCCATCTCGGCATGGATCGTCAGGACATTCAAGCCTTCCTGCAGGTTCTTGCAATAGAAGTCGTGGATGTTGGCGGGGGTGACGCCGTTCACGCCCAGGATTTCATCGGCGGTCGGCAGGGTGGTCGGTATCTGCAAGGTACGGAAGCGGCGGCCGACCATGACCGGATAAAAGGGAGCCGTCCCGCGCCCGTCGCTGCAGTAGCTCAACCCCAGGGCGTCCTGCACCTCCAGCGAATCGGGCGAGACCGTCCAACCGGGTGCGGCGGTGGTTGTGGCCCGGTGGCCGAAAATCTCCTCGAACAGGGCGCTGGCCCGCCCCAGCTCCATGGCGGTCAGGTGTTTGGGGAACCAGGGCAGATAGTCGTGCCACTTGACATGATCCCAACAGTGGATGCCGACTTCGTGCCCCTGCTGTTCGGTCTCCCGCAACACGGCAGGGAAGCTGGCGGCAATCATGGGCGCGGGGAGCAGGACACCGTAGAGCATGGTCTTCAGGCTGTAGGCCGAAGGTGCGCCGCTGCGCAGCTGTTTTTTCAGAAAACCCTTGCGGGTGAAGATCCGCCGCAAGGCCTTGCCGGAGTTGTCCGGTCCCATGGAGAAGTAGAAGGTGGCCTTGACCCCGAAGCGGGCCATATCGGCCAGCAGGTTCGGCACCCCATCCCGCGTCCCGGCGTAGGTATCCACATCAACTTTCAGTGCTACGATTTTATCTGCCATTATGCTGTTCTTTCCTTGCTTGATTACGTCGAGAGACGACGAACTGTGCGACTGTAATGAACGGTGTGAGTGCTAACCGGCGCGCAGTTTTTTTGCGCGTCCGGTTGAGCGCGTTGTGAGATGTGAAGGAGTTTCGATTAGTCTTCCGCTGACATATTTATGGAGAATGCTGGCAATGAGGGTTTGATAAGGGACTCCATCCTCCAGTGCTCGTGCCTGAATATCCATTAAATCCGGGGAAGAAAGACGAATGTTCACACGGCGGTCTTTCAGAAAGGTGGCTTGTGCGGCTACCTTATATTTTTCTTTTTCCTTCGCGGATGCTTTTGTCGAGACCAGATCGCCTTTTTCATAGGCCTCTAAAATATCTTTTTCGAATTCATCGAGTTTTTTCATTTTTATTTCCTCCTGCCAAGTAATCTCGGGTTGCCTTGCGGCTGGGAATGATTGTTTTCAAGAAGTAGTATTCAGCCTCTTCTACAAATGGCACGAGATAAATGTAGCCATCCAAGGCCACAACAAGGATGCGTTGATTTGGGTATTTTGATTCATTGGGGTGCTGCAAGATGTCAAGAAGACCATCTCCTTCCAAGGCAAGCACAATCTCTTCGAACGAAACTTCTCGTTCAACCTTTAGTCGTTCATTCTTTTCATGATTCCATCGAAAGGTCTTCATGGCAAAATCATACCTCAGTGTGTGCCTATTGTCATCACTAATTTATGCTCTCTATTTTTTCGACTAACACTAGCGGGGCGGTAAAACGTGGCAAAGACCGTTTGCCGCCAGCTGGTTATGCCAGTTCTATTTTCAGGCTTTTACCGAGGGCAAGGGCCGCTCTTTCGAGGGTTTGAAGGGTAACTGAAACATTGGCGGGATCGAGGAGCCTGTCCAAACACCCTTATTCTCTCCCCGATTGATACGGTGGTAGCAGGCGTTGTCGGATATTGGCATAAGTGCACGTCAATAATCAGCCTGGCCCCTTATTCTATCCCTGCGCAGCTGTTTTTTTCAGAAAACCCTTGCGGGTGAAGATCCGCCGCAACGCCTTGCCGGAGTTGTCCGGTCCCATGGAGAAGTAGAAGGTGGCCTTGACCCCGAAGCGGGTCATATCGGCCAGCAGGTTCGACACCCCGTCCCGCGTCCCGGCGTAGGTATCCACATCAACTTTCAGTGCTACGATTTTATCTGCCATTTCCTATGCTTTCCTTGCTTGATTACGTCGAGATATAACGAACTGTGCGGTAGTAATGAAATCCGGGGACATCCATGATAAGTTTTGTCAAGCGGAAAGCGGAGATTTCCCATAACTTCCCGAACTGCTGCCGGTAGCTTTTGATTGCCCCTTCCTTGCTCTCCAACCTTTTTAATCTCGTTCGATAGGGTCCGCATGATTACTATCATGCGACCAGACATCCATGTGCCGCCTTCAGGTTTACCCGTTGCGGAAGATTGAGTTAGGGCCAACCCACCAGCCTCGAAACAGTATAATGGTCGTGCAGCCATGAGGCTCACATAGTCCCCGGAATAGCGAGGCCTGACGGGAAGATTGTCCTGCAAGAAGGTTATGTCTGTTCTGCTATGCCGCTTTTTTCAACAACTCGAAATCAGTTTTTCTTCGGTCTACTGCCAACATGAATTCCACCAGCTTGCGAGCTATAACCAGCGTTGCACGGTTTTTGTTGCCGTGTGCCAGCTCTTTTTCATGAAGTTGTGCCAGCTGTTCATTCCAGAGTGGTGCAAGTTTTGCGGCTTCAATCAGTTTGGTTTGCAAGTGTTTGTTCCGTTTCTTGGAGATCGGCCCCCGCTGCGCTTTACCCGCAGATTCGTGCTGACCACTGCACAGGCCGCAGTAGCTGATTGCATCACGAGACGAGCTGAATCGGGTGACCTCTCCAATTTCCAGTACCCAGGTCAGCGCGGTCAGTTCTCCGACTCCAGGTATGCTCATCAGTCGCTGTACCCGCTCGCGGATCAGGCTGTTTGTTCGTAATGCGGAAACCAATTTTTTCTGGATGTCGTTGAACATCTCAAAGCCGTTTCTGCTCATCTTCAACAACGCTTTTACCGAGTCCGGCACATCCTCAACCCGTTCTAAAAGGGCACCGAAATATTTCTTGCCGTGAAGTTTCCGCTTGTCATAGATCGCACCGACTTCCATAAGCAGGCCTGACATCTTGTTCTTCATCTTGACGGCGGTACTGACAATCATATTCCGATAGCGTAGTACCCGCCGCAACTCTCGCAGCTCTTCCGGCATCATGTGGCATTCCGGCAGTAGGTTGACCCGCAACAGATCAGCAATCTTCTCGGCATCGGCCCGGTCATTCTTTTTCTTGGCTGCGGTGATCGCCTTCAACATTGCCGGATGTGCCACCTTCAATTCGAGGGCATGCGGCTTCAGGAAGTCATACACCCAACCGGTAAAAATCGTGGCTTCCATGGCTCCGTACCAGGGACCAGGCAGCTCTGACAACCACTTTCGCAATGCTTTGCGTTCAGCGGATACCATGCCCTGCCGAACAAGCTCGCCGTCAATCCGTTTGATACAGTAGGCGATTACCTTCTTGTGAATATCCAGGCCGATGTAGTAGATTGCGTTCATGGAAGCCTCCTCGTGGTGATTTGATTTTTGGACGGCATAGCCGGTCCAACCGCTTGCTCTTACAAGCTATCAATACCACCGGAGGCTTCCACCTCAACTCCTACTTATGCATTCAAACAGCAGTTTTACTGTTAAATTCAAGTGTTATGCGGGTTTGTTCGCAATACACTTTGCGTAGACGTATTCCGGATCAAGATCAACGCCGCAGTCCCATTCTATTGTGTCAAAAGCCACTCGAACCCGCCTGAATGCCTCATAGTCCTTAATTCGCTGAAACACACCGAAATCAAGGACCGTCTTCATATCAAGGACACCGTTCTCGCCGTTGTCAAATGATACTGAAAGAACATAATCTTCACCGGGGATAACTTCCTTCACTGAGGGATACATAGTGTCACTCCTTATTGAAGCGGTTGAATCTTGAACGGTTCTTCTCCGTTCATTACGAGTTGCCAGTCGGCCGTCAGCTCTTCCTGGTGCAACTCAGCCCAAGCCAGTGCCAACTTTGTCTGTCTGCCGGGGAGTTCACCTTCAATGATCTCACATGTGCGAATATCCACGGATGCCTTGTACTCGTTGTAGTAGACATGAAAATGCGGTGGCGGATGTTCACCTGGGGCGAAATACATTCGAATGATGATTCCGTAGAACATTGAAATGGTTGGCATAACTATCGTTCCTTTCTGTCCTGAACAAACCTGTTAGCGCGGTTGCCTGTTCCCTTATTGTTCCTCGTGGGGGCACTACTCATGGCCAACCTGGTTTTGGGCAACAGGCCGTTGAGACCTGCCCTTCTGCCTTCCCCATAATCACACCTGAATAATCAGTCTGGCCGCTTATGATCTCCCGAAACGCGGCGAAGACCGTTTGCCGCCAGCTGGTTATGCCAGTTCTATTTTCAGGCTTTTACCGAGGGCAAGGGCCGCTCTTTCAAGGGTTTGAAGGGTAACTGAAACATTGGCGGGATCGAGGAGCCTGTCCAGGGCCGTACGGCTGGTGTGCATTTTTTCGGCCATCGCGGTTTTTGAGAGGTTCACTTGTTTCATTTCCTGTTCGATCTGGAATGCAATGACCCTCTTGATTGCTGCCGCTTCTGCCTCCGCACGCAGACCCTCTTCTTCAAGAAAATCGTCGAAGCTAGATCCTAAATGTTCGTTTTTCATTTTGAGCCTCTTTTGTAAGTGCCAAGGCGGGTTAAGGCCGTCTTGAGTTCGTTTTGTGGAGTCTTTTGTGATTTCTTTATAAATCCATGCAGTAAAATCATGAATTCGCCGTCAACCGTGAAGAATACCCGTGCAATGCCGTCTGCCAATCGTGTTCGTACTTCCCACAACTCCTTGTCGATCTTTTTGATGAGCGGCATTCCCAAAGGCCAGCCTAGTTGGGCTGTCTTGATGTCTTCGCCGATTTGACGCTTGTCATCACGATGCAAATCTTTCAACCACCCCCGGACCGGCTCATTACCGGCTTCGGAGCAATAAAATACGACGTTAAGAACAAAATTGTTATCGGTCATTCGCAACCCATTGTACCATTATCGGTACACATGTCAACAATAGCTTGGTTGTTTTTCTGGGAAGTTATGAGCTATATGACAATCGCCTTATTCTCTCCCCGATTGATAAGCTGGCAGCAGGCGTTGTCGGATATTGGCATAAGCGCACGTCAATAATCAGCCTGGCCCCTTAGTGTCCCCCCCTAGTTTTCTCCCCACCCGTCAAAATCTATAAACCTAGCACTTTACTTTTAGCTGCACAGTACTCAATTTCAGTCAATATGCCCTGCTCTTTCATTTTTAGAAGCTTGTGAATTTCATCTGCTATGCTATGTGAACAGATTTGATCATTTGCTTTTACCCTGTTATGCACTTTATTGTTTATGTACTCGTTTATTTGACTTGCTATATAATTATGTTCCTTTTTGAATTGGTACATAATACCCCGTCCACCAACCCCAAAGAATTGTATCGAGCCCTGAATAGCCCAAGTACCTTCACAAAATTTGATAGATGACATAGAAGTGTACGGCATAGATGTTTTGTTAGCTGTTTTTGATTTTCGTATTGTAGTTATTCCATCATCAAACACTTCGAGAATCAAGTCTCCTTCAGCCATATTGTTGCACGGTAAGGTGAATACTGGGGTCATGGTGCATCCTTTCTCAGTGTTAGTGGGAGTGTTTAACTATAGGATATGCTTCCATCTTTTTTTCGTATCTGCGGTTTTTCGTCCAAAGGGGGAGAGCACACCGGGTTCACCAGTGTTGCGCTTAGTTGAACCATCTCCTGTCGTTAGTAACCAGGTATCCTCTTAACTCATGACTATGAGATATCTCGAACAACAAAGTGTTCGGCCTGTTTACAAGACTCACTTAGGTTTTTTGGCAGCAAAGATAAAACGAATTCTTTCAGAAAATTACCACCCGTCTCCACGCCTTTTTTGTCGCTTAGCACCCAAACCGGGTCCGCGCCACTATGCTTTTCAGCAAATTTGAATATGCTTTCAAAAAAAGCCCTGACAGAGGTAAAAGCCTTGTCTTTCCCCATCTGTTCAAGCTTGCAAACTATCGCAGTGCTGAAATCAAGCTCGGCAGAGTTGTCTGGGGTTCTTCTTGCAGACAGCAAAACAAGTTCTGTTTCTCCGCTGTGTTCCCATGAGGTTTCCGCTTCTATTTCTCTACGTACTTCGTTATACGCTTTGGAACTGAAAAACCACTCTGTATCGTTAATTTTTGTTACTGCTGTTTTGTCAGGGTAAGATTCAGATGGCCAATATGCACCAAATCCGACACAGAAAAAATCTACCATATCCCCTGAACGTTCATGAAAATAATCAAGATGATCGACGATTTCTGCTTTCCCAAGCGGACTCTTAGGATGGCAGAACAGTATGCCTATGAGTTTTGATTGCCTTTCTTCCCTTATCTCAACTGTCTGATATTTGACAGGCCGCCGCATATCTAAAGATGTCATAAATTGAAAGCTATCATCGGCTACTGGCACCCGTTGATGTGTAATGTATGGACGTAGCAGGCAGTTCTTTGCGCGTTCTTTGATGCTTTTTAGTGAATGTGCCGGTATCATCTTTTTCTCCCTTTGGTTCAATGGCCCGGTCTAACTTCCTTGTGTACGCCCGCCATGGGCGTGAACTTACGGGGCGCAAGTCCCCTGTACGAGAATCCAATCACTGTCGCGGAAAAATGCGGCGGGACGTTGCTTGCTAATTTGCTAACAGCAGCAAGGACCTATTTTAGCTAAATAGCAAGCAACGTTCCCGTATCTATATGATTTGCGTGCCAGATCGGAGAGAGCATATCAGGGGAAAAAATTCGGGACATATCCCCCTAATAATTGCGAATACGGCGAGCAGACATGTTGGGCACGGCATGAACCCGCCTTTGCCTAACCTACGATTTTCACTTATCATCCCCCCAGGTAAACCCTCGCCACCCACTGGTCGCCGCACTGTGCGGCGGAGTTCCAGAAGTGGGATCACACCCGCCCGTTTCCAGGACGTAGATCAGACAGGAACCCCCAACAACAGCCTCATGGTATTACACTATTGTTCCAATAAATCAAGCATCTTGCCACTGATACGGGAGTTAATCCGGCCATCGTGCAGCCCCTGCAATCGGACCCGGCTGCGGCACGTAAGACGGGCATGCCGGATGGCAGCAATGAAAAGAGTTTGAGCATGGCGCGCCGGGGTGCTATATATATGTGCTTTTCTACTTACTGGAGGCATAGTTATTATGAGACATGGCGAGACCAGCTCATACTGGGGCGGTATCATCAAATCCATGGGACTGGTGTTCGGCGACATCGGTACCAGCCCGATCTATACCCTGACCGTTATCATTGCCCTGACCAAGCCGACCCAGGAAAACGTCTTCGGGATCATCTCCCTGATCGTCTGGACCCTGATGATTCTGGTCAACATCGAGTACGCCCTGCTGGCCATGAGCCTCTCCCGCAAGGGTGAAGGCGGCACCATCGTGCTACGCGAAATCCTGGTGCGCATGATCAAGCCGGGACGCCAGATGGTCTTCATCACCTTCCTTTCCTATCTGGGGGTGGCGTTGCTGCTGGGTGACGGCGTCATTACCCCGGCCATTTCGATCCTCTCGGCCGTGGAGGGTGCCCTGCTGATCCCCTCCCTGAGCGGTCTCAGCCAATCGATGCTGATCCTGATCGCCGCCATCATCGCCGTTTTCCTGTTCATCTTTCAGTTCAAGGGTACCGACAAGGTCGCCAATGCATTCGGGCCGATCATGGTAGTCTGGTTTGGCGCCCTGACCCTCTCCGGCATCATCGCCCTGTTCTCGTTTCCCGGCATCCTTGCGGCAATCAGCCCGCACTATGCCATCGAGTTCCTGGCCAAGAACGGCATGGCCGGGTTCTTCATCCTCTCCGAGGTCATCCTCTGCGCTACCGGCGGCGAAGCGCTGTATGCCGACATGGGGCACCTCGGGCGCAAACCGGTCAAACGGGCCTGGTATTTCGTCTTTGTGGCTCTGATCATCAATTATCTCGGACAGGGGGCCTTCATCCTGACCCATCCGCATGCCAAGAACATCCTCTTCGGCATGGTCCAGTCCCAATCGACGTTGCTCTATATCCCTTTTCTGATCCTGACCATCATGGCAACCGTAATCGCCTCGCAGGCCTTGATCAGCGGGGTCTTTTCCATCGTCTACCAGGGCATCACCACCCGTATCCTGCCCCTGTTGAAGGTCGATTACACCTCCCAGCAACTCAAATCACAGATCTATATCGGCGCGGTCAACTGGATTTTGCTGGGGCTGGTGATCATGATCATGCTGATTTTCAAGAAATCAGAAAACCTGGCGGCGGCCTACGGTCTGGCGGTCACCGGGACCATGTCGATCACCGGGATCATGATGACCATGATCTTTGCCAGGACCCAGAAGAAGTGGAAGGTGCCGGTGGCAGTTTTTGTGACCATCGCCGATTTCATTTTCCTCTTTTCCAACCTGTACAAACTGCCCCATGGCGGCTACTGGTCCTTGATCCTGGCCTCCATCCCCCTGGCGGCGATCCTGATCTGGACCAATGGGCAACGCGCGCTGTACAAGGCGCTGCGACCGCTTGATCTGGAAACCTATCTGATGAGCTATGAACAGATCTACAGCAAGGGGCACATCTCCGGCACCGGCCTGTTCTTTGTCAGGGAGTGGAACACCATCCCTCCCTACCTGGTACACTGCACCATCCGCAGCAACATCATCTACGAACGCAATGTATTGATTTCCATCGTGCGCACCGATGACCCCTACGGCCTGGAAAGCAGCCTGACAACCGGGTTGGGAACCGGCCTGGATGCGTTTGAAGTCAAGGCCGGCTACATGGTCATGTTCGACATTGAACAACTGCTCAAGGATAACGGCATCCAGGAGAAGGTCATCTTCTACGGCATCGAGGATATCGCCACCGGCAACCCGGTCTGGAAGGTCTTTTCAACCCTCAAGAAGCTGACCCCCAACTTCGTGCAGTTCAATAAGCTTCCGGCGGCCAAGCTGCAAGGCGTCGTTACCCGAGTGGAGATGTAATCATGATGAACTGGATTTTATTGCTTGTTGCCCTGGGGATTATCCTGCTGGGCGCGACGGTTTTTACCAATGGTCTGGAGTGGTTCGGCAAGAAGATGAAGTTGTCCGACGGCGCCGTGGGCAGCGTCTTTGCCGCCGTGGGCACCGCCCTGCCCGAGACCCTGGTGCCGATCGTGGCGATCATGTTCGGCACCTCTGAGGCCGGCCACAAGATCGGCGTGGGCGCCATCATCGGCGCACCCTTCATGCTGGGGACACTGGCCTTCTTCATCAGCGGCGTGGCGGTAATCTGGAACCGAAAAAAACGCGACGACTACCCGGTCATGCGGGTCGATACGACCGTCATGCGCCGCGACATGGAGTATTTCCTGATCCTCTACGCCGTAGCCATTAGCGCCTCGTTCCTGGGCAGCCACCCGGTGGTCAAGACCTTTATCGCCCTGGCGCTGGTCCTGACCTATGGCGGCTACGTGATCAAAACCCTGCGAGGCGGCGGCGAGCCCGAGGCGCATGAGATCGAGGAATCCGAGATTGAACCTTGCTACTTTGCGCCCAAATCCCACGACCCGCACATGGCGGTGATCGGTTTTCAAGTGTTGAGTTCACTGCTCTTGATCGTGTGGGGTTCCTACATCTTCGTGGAGAAGGTCCAGATCATTTCCGTGCTGATGGGCGTATCGCCCTTCATCCTGGCCATGATCATCGCGCCGATTGCCACCGAGCTGCCCGAGAAATTCAACAGCGTGATCTGGATCAACAAGGGCAAGGATACCCTGGCGATCGGCAATGTCACCGGCGCCATGGTCTTTCAGGGCTCGATGATCACCGCCATCGGCATCCTGATGACCGACTGGCGGCTTAATACGGCGGCCCTGTTGACCGTGGCCCTGACCTTCGCCTCGGTCGGTATGGCCTATCTGCAGATCCGTTGGAAAAAGCATCTCACGCCGGGGACGCTGCTGGTGGGGGGTGCGTTCTACTTTGCGTTTCTGGTGCTGATCTTTCTGGGGAAGATCTAGTCAAAAGCTTTCACCACGGAGGACACAGAGGGGCACGGAGAAAATCAATTTAACGGGGATGAACGGGATAAACGGGATGAAAGTCTTTTAGACTTACCGTGAATACAATTTTGCAGGTTTTGATTTATCCCGTTCATCCTGTTCATCCCTGTAGAGACTATTTGTTTTGACGTACTCAGTACCTTCAGTGCCCTCTGTGGTAAATGCTTTACCAGGTTCGAAGTTTATTTTTAAAATTTACTCCCCTGTCGCGTGCCGCGCCGCTCCAGCTCGGCATCGATCAGGTTCAATATCTCGAATTTCTTCAGCGACCAGAGCGGCGCCAGCAGGTTATCGTGACCACCGTCGCCGGTCAGACGGTGGATCAGGATCCGCGGCTCCAGCCGCTCCAGAAAATCGCAGACCACCCCGGCATACTCGTCACGATCCATCACCCGCAGCTCGCCGCGCCCGTACATCCCGGCCAAAACCGTCCCCTTCATCACATGCAGCAGATGCAGCTTGACGCCATCCACACCGAGACGGTTCAATTCTCCGGCCATGGCCAGCATCTCTTCACGCGTTTCCCCCGGCAGCCCCAGTATGACATGGGCGCAGACCCGTATCCCCCGCGCTACGGCCCGTTGAATGGCATTCACCGAGCAGGCATGATCATGGCGGCGGTTGATCAGCTGCAAGGTTCTGTCATGCATGCTTTGCACCCCCAACTCCAGCCAGAGATAGGTCTGTCGGGAGAGCTCATGCAGATAATCGAGGACTTGGTCGGGGAGGCAATCGGGACGGGTGGCGATAATCAGCCCGACCACGTCCGGGACGGAGAGGGCTTGGGTATAGAGTGACCTGAGCTGTTCAAGCGGGGCGTAGGTATTGGAATAGGCCTGGAAGTAGGCCAGAAAGTGCTGGGCCTTGTACTTGCGGCGCATGACCTCCTTGCCGTCCTCGATCTGACCGCAGATGGCCAGGTCACGACGGATGCTGTAGGCACCCGAGCCGCTGCCGCCGCAGAAGATGCAACCGGCACTGTCCAGCAGGCCATCGCGGTTGGGACAGGTGAAACCGGCATCGACCGAGATACGCTGCACCCGGCAGCCGAAGACGCGTTTCAGCTCGTCGGAAAAGGTGTTGTAACGTTTGGGCGGTGAGTTCATCTGCTATACCCGGCAGGCAGGCGGAATTGCCGCTTCACAGGGTACTCGCGTTTGGCACAGGCCGCAGCCTGTCTGGGGGACACCATAGCGTTGGGAGAGCTTTCCCGGGGCGCTGCCATAGACCAGTTCACGGCAGCGGGCTTTATCATGCCCATTGCGCGAGATGGCACCCACGGGGCAGCGCTCGATGCAGGCCCCGCAGCTTCCGTCATGGTAATGCAGGCAATTGGAATAATGGTTGCCAAATTTTCGTGGAGTCGGTCTAAGAGACAGGGTGGTTACGACACTGCCGCAGCGATGGGCAATCCCGCGACTCGAAATGAAACCATCACTCAAACTGAAGGTGCCCAAGCCGGCGGCATAGGCCGCATGACGCTCGGACCAGCGGGACACGATGCCGACCGGCGTATCGGCAAGCTCCTGCCAGAGTGGTGAATACTGGGGCGCCACGGCCCCGTGCCCCTGCCCCTCCAGCCAGGTCACCAGATGACGGCGCAGATCACCATTGACCGTTTCACCGTGGCTGCGGGTCAGGGCCCATTCACGGGAGGGAAGTTCCGTCTGTGTGCGATTGCTCTCGCGTACCAGCCGGCTGACAGGCAGTATCCAGCTGACCACGGAGACCGCCCCCGGGAGCAGTTCAGCAGGCAAGAGGTGGAACGGACCGATGACCTGTTGGTATTCACGGAAGATACGGTCATCAGCTGCGGCAAATCCCAGCAATGGTTCATCCAGATAGGGGCTATCACTACCCGGCACGCGATTGCCGGGATGAGTGACAATGAAACGATTTATTTCAGTACGCAGCAATTCTTCCATGGGCTGTTTCCCCCTCAGGGCTTACGGCCGATGATCAATCCGGCGCCGTTGGGCAGATCCAGCGCCAGCCGGTGCACATCGGACAGACCGGCATCCCGCAGCATGGCGATCAACTCGCTCTCCGAGTAGGACTGCCCCGCCTCGGTGCCCAGGAGCATATTCAGCGAAAAGAGCGCCGGAAATTGGGGGCCATCCTTGGCGTCATTCAGGATGAATTCCTGGACTATCAGGCGGCCACCCGGACTGAGCGCCGCCACCGCCTTGGCCAGGAGCACGGCACAGGCAGCCGGACCATCGGCATGCAGGATATGGGAGAGCCAGGCCGCGTCAAAGCCGCTCGGCACAGGGTCAACACCATAGTCGCCGGCCGTGAAGGCGATCCGATCCGAGAGATTAAAGCGGGCGATGGTTCCCTCGGCAAAGGAGCGGGTAGTGGGAAGATCGTAAACCACGGCGGAAAGTTCCGGATGAGCCAGGCAGAAGTGGATGGCATAGGTGCCCGGCCCGCCTCCCAGATCCAGCAGACGCTCGCAGCCGGACAGATCCAGGCTCTGGGCGATACGTGGCGCCAGCTGGCTGGCCAGGTTAAACATGCCCATCAGGAAGCTTTCCCTGACGGTCTCGTCGTCACCACGGGCAACACGGTCGCGGATCGGGCCGCCACTGCGCACGGCCTCATCCAAACGGGACCACCCGGCCATCAGGTGGTGATGGTGCATAATGATGTGCCCCAGGTATCCGGGAGAGGTCTTTGAGAGATGCGTTCTGCTAAAGGGTGTAGCGACGTACTTGTCGTCATGCTTTTCCAGGAAAGCCAGGGCGCTCAATGCATCCAGCAGCATGCCGGTCGCACGCGGATTCAAGCCCTTCAGCTCGGCAACCTCCGTCGCACTGCGCGGCCCACCCTCCAGGGCCGTGAAGATGTCAAGCTGCACGGCGGCATGCAGTGCACAGGTGCCCCAGCTGCCTCCCGACAACTGCAACAGCGCCGGTATGTTCCATTCAGTCGATGCCATCGTTCTACCTCCCGTCAAATTTTACGCAGAGTGTATCATGACAATGCACAAACAAAAAGAGCGGCATCGCTGCCGCTCTTGAAGGGTTTTATCTGAATATGCTTATTTGCGAGCTGCCTTACCCGCGACCTGCATACGGATCAGTGCCCGCTCAAGTGCCGCTTCGTAGACCTTGAACTGTTTGTCCTCGGCAGTCAGCTTCTTAAGGGCTTCTTCGGCCCTGCCGAGAGCTGCCTTGGCGCGCTCCACATCGATCTCATCGGATGTTTCGGCGGTTTCAACCAGCACGATGATCCTGTCGTCCTGGATCTCGAAGTAGCCCCAGTTGAGCGCCATATGTTCGGTAACACCATTGTTCTTATAGGCAAGTTCACCGATCTTGAGTGAGGTCAGGAAAGGCGCATGGCCGGGAAGTACACCGAATTCACCAAGTTTGCCGGTTGCGGTAACCTCTTCCACTTCCATGTCGAGGACCTTGCTATAAGGGGTTACTATTTCAAGCTTCATCTTTTCAGCCATTTTATATTCCTTGTAGGGGCAACCCCATGTGGTTGTCCAGTTTCAGGCGGCCACACGGGGCCGCCCCTACGAATAATTTATACTGCAGCCAGCTTGGCAGCCTTTTCGATAGCTTCTTCGATCGAACCGACCATGTAGAAGGCCTGCTCAGGCATGTTGTCATGCTTGCCGGCAACGATTTCCTGGAAGCCTTTGATGGTGTCCTTGAGTTCAACGTACTTGCCGGGTGAACCGGTAAAGGCTTCGGCAACGTGGAACGGCTGGGACAGGAAGCGCTGGATCTTACGGGCACGGGCAACAACCAGTTTGTCTTCCTCGGAGAGTTCGTCCATACCGAGAATGGCGATGATGTCCTGGAGATCCTTGTACTTCTGGAGCACGTACTGAACCGAACGGGCAACGGCGTAATGTTCTTCGCCGATGACCTGCGGATCGAGAATACGCGAGGTGGAGTCCAACGGGTCAACAGCCGGGTAGATGCCAAGCTCGGCGATCTGACGGGAAAGAACCGTGGTAGCATCCAAGTGGGCGAATGCGGTAGCAGGAGCCGGGTCGGTCAAGTCGTCGGCAGGTACGTAGATGGCCTGAACCGAGGTGATCGAACCTTTTTTGGTCGAAGTAATACGTTCCTGGAGCTCACCCATTTCAGTGGCCAGAGTCGGCTGGTAACCAACGGCGGAAGGGATACGGCCGAGGAGAGCCGAAACTTCCGAACCTGCTTGGGTAAAGCGGAAGATGTTGTCGATGAAGAGCAGAACGTCTTGGCCTTCTTCGTCGCGGAAGTATTCGGCGACGGAGAGTGCGGTCAGAGCAACGCGGGCACGAGCTCCGGGAGGCTCGTTCATCTGGCCGTAGACCAGGGCCGCCTTGTCGAGAACGCCGGACTCTTTCATTTCCATCCAGAGGTCGTTCCCTTCACGGGTACGCTCGCCAACGCCGGCGAATACGGAGTAACCGCCGTGCTGCTTGGCGATGTTGTTGATCAGCTCCATGATCAGAACGGTCTTGCCGACGCCGGCGCCACCGAACAGACCGATCTTACCACCACGGGCATAGGGTGCCAGGAGGTCAACAACCTTGATGCCGGTTGTGAATGCTTCAACCTTGGTGGACTGGTTTTCGAAAGAAGGCGCTTCACGGTGAATGCCGTATTCTTTCTCGTTTCCAATGGGTCCCATTTCGTCAACCGGCTCGCCGATAACGTTCATGATGCGGCCGAGGGTCTTGGCACCAACCGGAGCACAGATCTGCTTGCCGGTATCGATAACAACCTGGCCACGTTTGAGGCCGTCGGTCGAGTCCATAGCGATGGTACGAACCGAGTTCTCACCGAGATGCTGGGCAACTTCCAGCACCAGGTTGTATTCACGGTCATCAATGGCCGGATTCGTTACGCGCAGGGCGTGGTAGATCTCCGGCAGTTTGCCGGGCTCAAATTCGACGTCGATAACGGCGCCAATGACCTGCGAAATTTTACCTGTGTTCTGACTCATGGAACTCTGTCCTCCTGCGGCCGTAGGCCTCATATAGTGTTTCGAGTAGATTAACCCTTGATTGATTCTGATCCGGAGATGATTTCCATCAACTCCGTCGTAATCGCCGCCTGACGTGCCCGGTTGTACTGGAGGGTCAGTTTGCCGATCATCTCGGAGGCATTCTTGGAAGCGCTGTCCATGGCGGTCATACGGGCACCGTGTTCGCCGGCCACCGACTCCAGCATGGATTTGAAGATCTGCACTTCGATATTTTTGGGAAGAATCTCGGCCAGCAGCTCACCGACCGATGGTTCATAGATATACTCAACCGGCGTATCCTCGACGGCGCTGGCCGTTTCGGCCACCACCGGCAGCAGAGGCTGGAAGGTGATATCCTGGGACATGACCGTGCGGAAGGAGTTGTAGAGCAACTCAACCTGGTCATACTCACCGGCCACGAAACCATCGATGATTTCCTGAGCGATCATGGCTGCAGTCTGGTAGTTCGGCTTGGCCAGAACATTCGCGTAGTTCTTGAATATCGAATAACGGCTCTTGAAGTACTCGTTGCCCTTGCGGCCAATCGTCATGACACTGATCTGCTCGTATGCCGACTGCTTTTCCTTGATGTAGCGGTCGCCAGCCTTACAGAGGTTGGTGTTGAAACCACCGCACAGACCGCGGTCAGAGGTGACCACGACCAAGAGAAGTTTCTTGGCATCGCGCTTTTCGAGCAGCGGATGAAGATCGCCTTCCTGATTTCCGGCCAAAGATTGCAGCACTTCACCAAGCTTCTTTGCATAGGGCCTGGCAGCAACAACGTTTTCCTGGGCACGGCGCAGTTTGGCAGCCGAGACCATTTTCATGGCCTTGGTGATCTGACGCGTATTTTTTACGGATACAATCCGCTTCTTAATGCTTTTAAGGCTTGCCATATCTCAAACCGTCCTTGTTTACGCGGTGAATTCTTTCTTGAACTGTCCCAGCGCGGCAATGATCTTGCCCTTCAATCCATCATCAATGGCCTTTTTGTCGCGCAGTTCGGAAACCAGCTCAGCCTGACGGTTATCAAAGAATGCATACAGCTCGGTCTCGTATTTTCTGAGAGCGGAAACCGGGTAGTCATCCAGGAAGCCGTTGTTGGCGGCAAAGATAACCAGAACCTGTTTCTCGTTCGGGATCGGACGGTACTGGGGCTGTTTGAGGATCTCAACCAGACGTACACCACGCTCCAGCTGCATCTGGGTAGCCTTGTCCAGGTCGGAACCGAACTGGGCGAAGGCGGCCATTTCACGATACTGAGCCAAGTCGAGGCGCAGAGTACCGGCAACCTGCTTCATGGACTTGGTCTGAGCGGAACCACCAACGCGGGAAACCGAGAGACCGACATTGATCGCCGGACGTACGCCGGAGAAGAACAGGTCGGATTCAAGATAGATCTGACCGTCGGTGATCGAAATAACGTTGGTCGGGATGTAGGCCGAAACGTCACCGGCCTGGGTCTCGATGATCGGCAGAGCGGTCAAGGAACCTGCGCCACGGGCGTCGGACAGCTTACAGGCGCGCTCCAACAGACGGCTGTGCAGGTAGAATACGTCACCCGGATAGGCTTCACGTCCTGGCGGACGACGGAGCAGCAGGGAGAGCTGACGATAAGCAACGGCCTGTTTGGAAAGGTCATCATAGATGATCAGGGCATGCTTGCCGTTGTCGCGGAAGAACTCGCCCATGGTAACACCGGTGTAGGGAGCGATGAACTGCAGCGGTGCCGACTCGGAAGCGGTAGCGGCAACAACGATGGTGTAATCCATGGCGCCGTGCTCGGTCAGTTTGGAAACAACCTGGGCAACCGTGGAACGCTTCTGGCCGATAGCGACATAGATACAGACCACGTCGCCGCCCTTCTGGTTGATGATCGTATCGATGGCGACGGCGGTCTTGCCGGTCTGGCGGTCGCCGATGATCAGCTCGCGCTGGCCACGTCCGATTGGAACCATGGAGTCGATCGCCTTGAGGCCGGTGGCCATCGGCTGATGGACCGATTTACGGTCAACAATGCCGGGGGCCTTGATCTCGACCTTGCTGAAGTTCTTGGTGTTGATCGGGCCTTTGCCGTCGATGGGCTGTCCGATAGCGTTGACAACGCGACCGATCAGGGCATCGCCTACCGGAACCTCGGTGATGCGGCCGGTACGTTTAACCGTATCGCCCTCTTTGATCTCGGAGAATTCACCGAGAATAGCGGCGCCGACGTTGTCTTCCTCCAGGTTGAGAACCATACCGGAAACGCCGCCGGGGAACTCCAGCAACTCGCCGGCCATGGCGCCCGCCAGGCCGTGGATACGGGCAATACCGTCACCGATGGAGATGATTGTGCCGGTCTCCGACACCTCAACCTCCTTGCCATACTCCTTGATCTGTTTCCTGATGATTTCGCTGATCTCTTCGGCTCTGATTTCCATGGAAGAATTTACCCCTTCTGTAATATATCTTGAATCCGTTTAAGCTGAGTTTTCACACTGCTGTCAAATGCCGTATCGCCGATCTGTGTAACTACGCCACCCAAGAGGCTCTGGTCAACAGCGACCTGAGGGATGACCTTTTTACCGCTTTTCTTCTCCAGCGCACCCTGAATCGACTCCACCTGAGCGGCGTCCAGGGCAAAGGCCGTCTTGATAATCGGGCGAATGATTCCCGATTGTTCATCGGCCAGGGTTTCGTAGGTATGTACGATCTGATCCAGGAACGCCACGCGGTTTTTGTCCACCAGCAGCAGCAAGAAGTTGCCGACCAGCTCGGAACATTTCGCCTTGGCGACCAGGTCCTTCATGATTTCTTTTTTCTGCTCAGCCGTAAAAGCCGGATTGGCAAAAACAGCTTTCAGACCTGCATTGGCAGCAAAAACACGCTCAACAGCCGTCAGCTCATCACGAAAACGGTCAAGCAAACCGCCTTCGGAACCGAGCTGTACCAGCGCCTTGGCGTAGCGACGCGCTAAAGTATTATTGATCACTGGATCTGTACCACCTTGTCAAGATATTCGCCGACAAATCGGTCGTGGTCGGCCTTCTGAATGGCGCCGGTCAGCTTGCCGCTGGCAATCTCAACCGCCAGACGGGCAGCCTCGGCACGCAATTCAGCGCGGGCCTTGACCGTTTCCTGTTCAGCCGATTGAGCAGCCTGGGCAGCGATCTTCTGGGCGGAGATACGCGCTTCGGCAATGATGCGCTCTTTTTCCTGCTCACCTTCGCGGATAATGGCAGCCTGAAGATCGTCGATCTCCTTTGTGGCCTGCTCAAGCTTGCCGCGATATTCAGCCAGCTTGGACTCGGCAGCAGCCTTGCCTTCCTGGGCTTCCTTGAGATCCTTTTCGATCTGCGCCTGGCGGGCAGCCAACGAACCCTTCACATCGGCCTTCTTAATGGCAAAGCCGAGGATACCGAGCAACACGACGAAGTTGAGCACACGCCAGCCAAGATCCTTCAGCTGGGCACTCTTATCCACATGATGGGCACCCGCGCCCCCCTCACTGGCGAAACCGACCGAAGCGACCAGCACAATGGCGGCAACATAGGCCAGGGAGAACATGATTTTTTTTGTACGATCAGATACCAGCAGCATGGTTACAGACTCCTCCCCAGGATTTTTTCACAGATATCGCCGGAAAGAAGTTCGGCCTGTTGTTTCAGCAAAACCCTGGCGTCGGCGGATTCCTTGGCCACACGGTCACGAATCGTGCCGAGAGAAGCGGTAGCCTCTGCACGGGCTTTTTCCAATATGGAAGTCTCTTCTACCTGAGCCTGTTTGAGAGACTCGGCGCGGCGGGCACCGGCTTCTGCCTTGGCGTCACGCAGCTTGGTCTCGTAAAGCGCCATCTTTTCCTGTACCTCAAGATCAACCGAGGCGCCCTTTTCACGGGCACCGTCGATTACCTGACGGCGTTCGGCCAGCACCTTGCGGAGCGGCTTGAAGAGGAAAATGTTGAGAACGAGGACCAGAATCCCGAAGTTCACTACCTGGACAAAAAATGCCAAATTTAATTCAATCACGACCTACCCCTCGCAGGTATCCAAAGTTGTATACTGTATCCCAGATGCGGGCGTAAAACAGAGGTTAGCTATCATAGTTATGTTCTGTGTGTCAAGAAAATTACAAATTTTATATGCGTTATTTTTTTCAGATCAGCGGCTGAACCCGGCTCAAAGGTCGAGCAGATCCACTATGCGGGTAAGCTCGTCCGTATCATTGAAATGAATTTCCAGACGGCCACCCTTCGTCCCGACCCGGCGAATGGCCACGCGCGATTGGAAGCGGTTCTGCAACTGTTCCTCAAGGGAGCTCATCAACAGGTCCGGTTGTTTGGGACGTTTGTTACCGGCGGCCGGATGGGGATTGAGCTTCAGCCGGCGGACCAGCTCTTCCGTGGCGCGCACGCTGAGCTGGCGCTGCAGGATCTCGTGGCGGGCCTTCTCGATCAGCTCGGGGTTCTCCAGTGGCAACAGAGCACGGGCATGCCCCATGGAGAGGCGATCCTCAACGATGTCATGCTGAATTGACTCGGGCAGTTTGAGCAAACGCAGGGCATTGGTCACCGCCGTGCGGCTCTTGCCGACCTTCTTGGCCACATCATCCTGAGAGATACTGAACTGCTCCACCAGCGAACGATAGGCCTCCGCCTCTTCAATGGCATTCAGATCCTGGCGCTGGATATTCTCGATCAGCGCCAGTTCCAGGACGACGTCGTCGCTGGCCTCGCGGATAACAACCGGAACCTCGCGGAGACCGGCCTTCTGCGAGGCTCTCCAGCGGCGCTCGCCGGCGATGATCTCGAAGAAGCCATCCTTCTGGGTCACCACCAGCGGCTGGATGATGCCCTGCTCGCGGATAGAAGCGGCCAGCTCTTCCAGTTTCTCGGCCGCGAAATGCTTGCGCGGCTGGTTTTTGTTGGGTCGAATCTGTTCGATGGGACAGAGAAAGTAATCCTTGCTGCCCGACACCATTTCCGGCACCTGAAGCAGTGCCGCCATACCTCTGCCAAGGCCACCCTTTTTAACCATTGGTCGCCTCCCTGCTGATGATTTCCCGTGCCAGCTGCAGATAACTTGCAGCGCCACGTGATGCAATATCGTAATAGATGATCGGCAGGCCATGGCTGGGGGCCTCGGCCAGACGGACGTTGCGCGGCACGACTGTTTCAAAAACCTGCCCCGGAAAATGCGCGCGAATCTCCTCGGCCACATCCTTGCTGAGGTTGCCGCGGGCATCGTACATGGTCAGCAGGATCCCCTCGATCTTCAGCTGGGGATTGATACGTTTCTGCACCAGATTGATGGTATTCAGGATCTGCGACAGACCTTCCATGGCGTAGTATTCGCACTGCAGGGGAATCAGAACCGAATCGGCCGCGGTCATGGCATTGACGGTCAGGAGATTGAGTGAAGGCGGGCAGTCGATCACGATGTAACGGTACTGCGGCGCCAGCGCGGTCAGGGCGAACTTGAGCTTTTGTTCGCGCCCGATCTCGGGAGCCAGCTCCAGTTCGGCACCCGCCAGGTCGGAATTGGCCGGCATGATGTGCAAAAACGGGTGCCCCGTATCCACCACCAGCGTACTCGGCTCATACTCATTGATCAGGGCGTCATACACGCTATGCTTCAGCCCGGCCTTGTCGATGCCGACCCCGCTGGTGGCATTGGCCTGGGGATCGATATCAATCAGCAATGTCGGCCGTTCGGTCGCCGCCAGAGAGGCTGCCAGATTAACGGCGGTGGTGGTCTTGCCGACACCACCCTTCTGGTTGGCGATACAGATGATTCTGGACATGTACGAGGCTTCCTGCCTTGGCTTAGAGATACACGAGTAGGGTGCGTACGGCGCCGGGAAACGGGAAAATTACCACAACCGCCACGGTATGGGAAATGATTTTTTTGACAAGCGCCGGGGCGCGGAACCAGGCCAGCTGAACGCCTCCACCGGCCTAAGCGCCGGGAACAGACACTCCACAGGCGCTCATCGCCTGGCTGAAGACATCATCCAGGGGAGCCGTGACACTGATCTCCGCTCCCCGCTCATCTTTGAAGCTCAACGCCGCGCAGTGCAGCATCATCCGTGGAGCATGTGCCCCGCCATAGGTCGTATCACCCACAATCGGCAGCCCCGACGCTTCCAGGTGGACACGGATCTGGTGGGTACGGCCGGTATGCGGACGCGCCTCGATCAAGGCACACTCCTCTGACGCGGCCAGCAGACGGAAGGCCGTTTCAGCCGAACGCCCCCCATCCATGATGCCGTAACGGGCGCTGCCGACCTTGCCGATAGGGCCGTCCACGGTCCAGGCAGCCTGTTCCGGCCGGCCGCTGACCAGGGCCCAATAGCACTTCTCCACCAGATTATCGTGAAAACGGGCCGACAACCAGGCCGCGGCACGCTTGTGTTTGGGAAAGAGCATGACCCCCGAGGTGCCCCGATCCAGGCGGTGGATCACCCGGCACGACTCCTGACTCCCCTGCTGGCGGAAGTACTCGGAGACCCAGTATTCCAGGGTTCCCTTGAGTTGGTAGGGTGTGCGCTGGGTGTTTATGCCGGCCGGCTTGTTGACCGCGATCAGCTCGCCATCCTCGTAGAGCAGTGCCTCGGGCGGCAGGACCAGCTCCTTGAAGCGCCCCGCCTCCATCACACCGATCTCGATCACGTCACCGGCCTTGACCCCACGCGAGGCGACCCGCACCATGCTGCTGTTGACGGCGCAGCCGCCCCGATCGATGATGCGCCGCGCCTCGCCCTTGCTGAGCCCCTCAAAAACCAGCGCAAGCGTCTCGTCCAGACGCCGGCCACCCTGTTCCCCATTGACAATTTTCCTGAGTATCATACCCCCTTACTACCCCGATTCACGACCCCGATGCAATCAAAATCAGGGTGGCGAAAGCAAGGCATTTCTGCTACAGTTCCTGCCCCATGACCAAGAGCAGACCCCACGATACCCCGCTGTTGCGCGGCCCGGTGCCCCTGGCGCACCTGATCATGCAGCGCTTTATCGGACCCGGCGATCACGTCGTCGACGCCACCTGCGGCAACGGCCACGACACCCTCCTGCTGGCCCAGCTGGTCGGATCGCAGGGCCGGGTCTGGGCCTTCGATATCCAAGCGCAGGCCCTGGCGGCGACGGCCAGCCGGCTGGCGCAGGCTGGAGGTTTCCCATCGGTTGAACTCGTCCATGCCGGACATGAACGGATGCGCGCACATTGCAGCGGGCCGCTCAAGGCGGTCGTCTTCAACCTCGGCTATTTGCCGGGCGGGGAGCGCACCGTGGTCACCCGGCCGGAATCGACCCTGGCCGCCCTGGAACAGTCCCTGGGGATCCTGGCAGCCGGCGGCGTGGTACTGATCACCCTCTACCCGGGCCATGCCGGGGGTGCGGAGGAACGTACGGCCCTGGAACAGCGCCTGGCCCAACTCCCCCCCGCCGCTTTCCATGTCTGGCGCATGGGGCAGATCAACGTGCCCACCACGGCCCCCTACATGATCCTGATCCAGAAAGGGCTCTGATGCTGCGTACTCTCCTGCCATTTTTCGCCATTCTCCCCGCCACCGCCTACAGCCTGATCTCCCTGGCCTGCGCCGCCAAGTTCTTCGGGAACCGGGACAATCAACCCTCATCCTATCCTTCTCCCGGGGGGAGAAGGGATTCAGTTCACCCTCTCCCCCCGGGAGAGGGTGGCCAAAGGCCGGGTGAGGGCATCACGATTCTCAAACCGGTCAAGGGGATGGATGCCGGCAGTTACGACAACTTCGCCTCCTTCTGCCGCCAGGAGTACGACGGTCCCCTGCAGATGATCTTTGCGGCGGCCTCGGCCGACGACCCGGTTATCCCGGTCATCCGGCGTCTGATCACGGACTTCCCGGAACATGACATCTCGCTGCTGGTCAACCCGGCCATCCACGGCCCGAACTACAAGGTCTCCAACCTGATCAACGCCTTTCCCCAGGCACGGCACGAGATCATCATCGTCTGCGACAGCGACATCCGCGTCCCTGCACAGTATCTGCAATCGGTCATGTCGCACTTTGCCGATCCCCAGGTCGGGCTGGTGACCTCCCTGTACCGCACCTCACAGGTGCACAACAGCCCCACCGCCATCGAGGCCACCGGTTTTACGGTCGAGATGATCCCCAACGTACTGGTGGCGCTGCAACTGGAGGGGCTTTCCTTCGCCCTGGGGGCCTCCATGGCCGTACGCCGTGCGGCGCTGGCATCCATCGGCGGTTTCGCGGCCCTGGCCGACTACCTGGCCGATGACTATCAGCTGGGCAACCAGGTTCACGGCGCCGGATGGCGCATCGCCCTGGACGGTTGCTTCGTGGAGAGCATGATGAAAGCCGAAAGCCTGACAAGCGTGATGTCGCGACAGCTGCGCTGGGCGCGCACCATGCGCGTCAGCCGGCCGGGCGGCTACCTGGCTTCCGGTATCACCCTCCCCTTCCCGGCACTCCTGCTGGCACTCCTCGCCGCCCCCTCTCTCCCCCTGGCGCTGGCCGCCATGGCCCTGCTCTACGGCGTGCGGCTGACCGTCAGCACCATCTTCAGCCGGCGCTTCGTCCAAGACAATCTCCTCCCCCGCTGGCTCTGGCTGATCCCCCTGCGCGACATGCTGGCCTTCTTCTGCTGGGCCTTTTCTTTCCTGGGTAATCGCGTCGAGTGGCGCGGCAGCAGGTTTGTCCTGCAACAAGGGGGCAAGCTCAGGGAGTTGCTTTGATGGATAGGCAACCTTGACAATCAAATAATTGCTGGCATAAACGGAAATGATTTCATTCGAAGAGTTCGCACCGGACCAGGGGAGTGCAACCATTGAGGATATTTCGTTTTTTGGGGACAGTACTGATCATCGCCGTTGCAGGCCACCTGCTCGGCGGATGCACTGTCGGGCCCGATTTCCGCACGCCGGCAGCTCCGCAGACAACGCTCTATACCGAGAGCCCCCTGCCGCCGGAAACAATGGCCAGCCCGGCCAGCGGGGGAGCAAGCCAGCGCTTCGTCAGCGGCCAGGATATCCCCGGCCAGTGGTGGTCCCTGTTCCGCTGCGAGCCCCTCGACCGCCTGATCCGCCAGGCGCTCACGGCCAGCCCGAACCTGGCTGCAGCCGAGGCGACGCTGCGCGAGGCGCGGGAGAACCTGCGTGCCGCCACCGGCAGCGAATATTTCCCCCGCCTTGACGCCAATCTCTCCGCGACACGCCAGCAGTTCTCCGGCGCCTCCTTCGGGCAACCCAATGCCGGCAACTCCATCTTCAATCTCTTCAACGCCTCGCTGAACGTCTCCTATGCCCTCGATATCTTCGGCGGCGGGCGGCGCGAACTGGAAGGGCTGAGTTCGCAGGTCGAATACCAGCGATTCCAGCTTGAAGGCGCCTACCTCTCCCTCACCGCCAACATCGTCACCACGGTCGTTCAGGAGGCCTCCCTGCGCGAGCAGATCAGGACGACACGGGCCATCATCACCCTGCAAGAGGAGCAACTCGACCTGATCGAGCAGCAGTCCCGGCTCGGCGGCGCTTCACGTTCCGACCAGCTCGCCCAGCAGGCCCAGCTGGCCCAGACCCGGGCCCTGCTGCCGCCGCTGGAGAAACAGCTCGCCCTGACCCGCCATCTGCTGGCGCTCCTGGCCGGCCGCTTTCCCGGAGACGGCGGGCTGCCCGAGTTCGCCTTGAACGATCTGAAGCTGCCGCTGGAGCTGCCGGTGAGCCTCCCCTCGTCGCTGGTGCGGCAACGCCCGGACATCCGGGCCTCGGAGGAGCTGCTGCATGCCGCCGGTGCCCAGGTGGGGGTGGCCACAGCCAACATGTACCCCAAGTTCACCCTGACCGGCAGCCTGGGCACCACCGCCATCAGGGCAGAAGACCTGTTCACACCCGGATCGGCCGTCTGGAGCCTGGGCACCGGACTGCTCCAGCCGCTCTTCCACGGCGGAGAACTGGATGCCAAACGTCGGGCAGCGCTGGCGGCCTACGATCAGGCCGCGGCCCAGTATCGCGGCACGCTGCTGATGGCGTTTCAGAACGTGGCCGATGTGCTGCGCGCCCTGGAGCATGACGCGCTCACGCTCGCGGCCCAGGCCGAGGCCGAGGCGGTGGCGCGCGAATCCCTCGACCTGGCCCGGCAGCAGTTCCAGTTCGGCGCCACCGGCTACCTCTCCCTGCTCAATGCCCAGCGTCAACATCAGCAGGCCCTGATCGGTCTGGTACAGGCCCACGCCGCGCGCCTCGCCGACACGGCCGCCCTCTTTCAGGCCCTGGGCGGCGGCTGGTGGAACCGGCAAGAAGCGGAAGGGCATGCCACGGCCAAATAAGCCTTTTTAAAGTCCCCCTTTGGAAAAGGGGGATGTAGGGGGATTTGATCGCCGTTTGGAAATCCCCCCTGCCCCCCTTTACAAAGGGGGGTAACGCCCTAAGGAGCCTCGTCCCCATGAAGAAACGCATCCTCATCGCCGTCGCACTCCTGATTGTCATCATCGCCATCCTGGGCGGCATCAAGTTCCTGCAGATCAGGGCGATGATCGACCAGGGCAAGAAATTCGTCCCTCCGCCCGAGACCGTGACCACGGCCGAGGTCAAAGCCGAATCGTGGGAGGCGGCCCTGAGCGCCACCGGCTCCTTGAGCGCGGTCCAGGGGGTGACGGTGGCGGCCGAGATAGCGGGCAAGATTGTGAAGCTGGCCCTGGAATCGGGCAGGCCGGTCAAGAGGGGCGATCTGCTGCTCAGCCAGGACACCTCCACGGAGGAGGCCCAGCTTCCCGGCGCCATCGCCCAGGCGACCCTGGCCCGGACCGAGCTGGAGCGGGCCGCCAAGATGCTGGCCGCCCGAATCATCTCCCAGTCCGATTACGACAAGGCCGTGGCAACCCACGAACAGGCGCTGGCCCAGGTCAACACCCTGCGGGCCACCATCGCCAAGAAAACCATCCGCGCCCCCTTCAGCGGCCGCCTCGGCATCCGCCAGGTCAACCTGGGGCAGCTGCTGCGCGAGGGTGACCCGATCGTCTCCCTGCAATCCCTGGATCCGATCTACGTGGACTTCACCCTGCCCCAGCAGCAACTTGCCAGCCTGCGCCAGGGGTTGCCGGTGGTCGTGACCTGCGATGCCCTCCCCGGCGTGAAGCTGGAGGGGCGCATCACCGCCATCAACCCGCTGGTGGATGCCGATACCCGCAACATCCGGGTCCAGGCCACGCTTGCCAACCATGGTGAACGGCTGCGCTCGGGCATGTTCGTCACCACGGCCGTCGGCCTCCCGGCCCGCCAAAAGGTGCTGACCATACCGGCCACGGCGGTGCTCTATGCCCCCTACGGCGATTCGGTCTTCGTGATCGAGGATGACAAGAAGGGCAAGGGGGGCAAGCTGTTGCGCCAGCAGTTCGTGCGCCTGGGGGAGAAGCGCGGCGACTTCGTCGCGGTGACCAGCGGCCTGAAGGCGGGTGACACCATCACCAGCACCGGCGTCTTCAAGCTGCGTAACGGTCAGGCCGTGCTGATCGACAACAAGCTGGCCCCAAAATTCCAGCTGGCACCCACGCCGGAGAACAACTGAGCCATGAAGATCACCGATCTCTTCATCCGTCGTCCCGTCCTGGCCCTGGTGGTCAACCTGGTCATCATCATCGCCGGGCTACAGGCGATCCGAACCCTCAACGTGCGCCAGTATCCGCACAGCGAGAACGCGGCCATCACCGTCACCACCGTCTACGTGGGGGCCAATGCCCAACTAGTACGCGGCTTCATCACCACGCCGCTGGAACGGGCCATCGCGGCCGCCGACGGTATCGAGTACATGGAGTCCCAGAGCACGCTGGGCCTCTCCACCATCAGCATCCGCCTCAAGCTGAACTACGACGGCACCAAGGCCTTGGCCGAGATCAGCTCCAAGGTGGACCAGGTGCGCCGCGACCTGCCGCCGGAGGCCGAGGTGCCGGTGATCAACATCGAGTCGGCCGACAGCCAGTTCGCCTCGGCCTACCTCAGCTTCTCGTCGGATATCCTCAAGCAGAACGAGATCACCGACTACCTGGTGCGCGTGGTCCAGCCGCGGCTCTCGGCCGTCCAGGGGGTCCAGCGGGCGGACATCCTGGGGGGGCGCACCTTTGCCATGCGGGTCTGGCTCAAGCCGGAACGCATGGCCGCCCTCAACATCACCCCGGCCCAGGTACACCAAGCCCTGGCCGCCAACAACGTGCTCACCGCCCTGGGGCGCAGCAAAGGGGCCTTCATCCAGGTCAACCTGACCGCCAATACCAACCTGAACACGGTGGCTGAATTCAAGCAACTGGCGGTACGCGAGCTAAACGGCACCATCGTGCGGCTGGCGGACATCGCCGAGGTCGTGCTGGGGGCCGAGGACTACGACTCGGAGGTCCACTTTTCCGGCCAGACCGCGGTCTTCATGGGCATCTGGCCGCTCCCCAACGCCAACTCCCTGGACGTCATCAAACGGGTGCGGAGCGAGATGGCCGCCATCCAGCGCGACCTGCCCAGCGGCATGCAGGCCAGGATCGCCTACGACGCCACCAACTACATCTCCACCGCCATCCAGGAGGTGCTCAAGACCCTGGGCGACACGCTGATGATCGTGATGGTGGTCATCTTCCTCTTCCTGGGCTCGTTCCGCTCGGTGCTGATCCCGGTCGTGGCCATTCCGGTCTCCCTGATCGGCGGGGTCTTCCTCATGCAGGCCTTCGGCTTCACCGTGAACCTGCTGACGCTTTTGGCCATCGTGCTCTCCGTCGGTCTGGTGGTGGATGACGCCATCGTTGTGGTGGAAAACGTGGAACGCCACCTGGGTGAGGGGAAATCTCCCTTGGAGGCCGCCCTGCTCGGTGCCCGCGAGCTGGTGGGACCGATCATCGCCATGACCATCACCCTGGCGGCGGTCTACCTTCCCATCGGCCTGCAAGGGGGGCTGACCGGCTCCCTCTTCCGCGAATTCGCCTTCACCCTGGCCGGTGCCGTGACCATCTCCGGCATCGTGGCCCTGACCCTGTCGCCGGTTATGTCGGCCAAGCTGCTCAAACCGGGGGGCACGGAACACGGCCTGTCGGGGCGCATCACCCGCGACTTCAAGCGCCTGAGGAACCTCTACGGCAGGCTCCTGGACCGCACCCTGGCCGCCCGGCCCGCGGTCTATACCATCTGGCTGGTGATCAGCCTGCTGACCATCCCCATGTTCAGCATGTCGGCCCGGGAACTGGCGCCCACCGAGGACCAGGGGGTCATCTTCGGCATCCTGGATGCCTCGGCCAACTCGACCCTCGACCAAAACAGCCGCTTTGCCGCGGCGGTCAACAAGGCCTTCATGAGCGTGCCCGAGACCGATTTCACCTTCCAGATCACCTTTCCCAACTCCGGCTTCGGCGGCATGGTCACCAAACCATGGGATCAGCGCAAACGAAATATCTTCCAGATCATGCCCGAGATGCAGCAGAAGCTCCAGGCCATCCCCGGCATCCAGGTCTTCCCGGTCACCCCGCCGGCGCTTCCCGGCGGCGGCCAATTCCCGGTGGAGTTCATCCTGGCCTCTACGGCCGAGAGCAGCCAGATCCTGGAGTTCGCCCAGCAGATCCAGGTCAAGGCCATGAAGAGCGGCATGTTCGCCTTCCCCCCGATCATCGACGTCAAGATCGACCAGCCCCAGACCGAGTTCATCATCGATCGCGACAAGGTCGCCTCCCTGGGGCTCAACCTGGGGCAGATCAGCAGCGACCTGGGGGGCATGGTGGGAGGCGATTTCGTCAACCGCTTCGACATCTCCGGGCGCAGCTACAAGGTCATCCCGCAGATCCAGCGGATCGGCCGCCTCAACCCGGGCCAGCTCCAGGACGTCTACGTCACCGGCCCCAACAACAAGCTGATCCCCCTCGCCACCATCGCCACCCTGCGCGAGACGGTCGTGCCCCGTTCCCTCAACCGCTTCCAGCAGTTGAACGCCGTCAAAATCAGCGGCGTGGCCATGCGGCCGCTGGACGAGGCCCTGAGCTACCTGGAGGGGGAGGCAACCAAGATCCTGCCCAAGGGATACGTGCTGGACTACACCGGCGAATCGCGCCAGTTGCGCACCGAGGGGAACAAGTTTCTCCCCGCCTTCGGCCTGGCCATCGTCCTGATCTTCCTGGTGCTGGCGGCCCAGTTCAACAGTTTCCGCGACCCGTTCGTCATCCTGGCCGGCTCGGTGCCGCTGGCCATCTTCGGCGCCCTGATCTTCACCTTCCTCAAGATCCCCGACCCCAACACCCCCTTCTGGACCAAGGGGTGGACCACGACCCTCAACATCTACTCCCAGGTCGGCCTGGTGACCCTGGTGGGGCTGGTCTCCAAGAACGGCATCCTGATCGTGGAGTTCGCCAACCAGTTGCAGTTGCGGGGCCTGCCCAAGCTGGAGGCGGTGCGCGAGGCGGCCATGACCCGACTCCGACCGGTCTTGATGACCACCGCCGCCACCATCGCCGGCCATTTTCCCCTGACCCTGGTCACCGGCGCGGGCGCAGCAGCGAGAAACTCCATCGGTCTGGTGCTGGTGGGCGGCATGTTCGTCGGCACCCTCTTCACCCTGTTCGTCGTCCCCTCCATCTACATGCTGGTGGCCAAGGACCACGGTAAGGACCGGGAGCAAGAGGCTGCGGTGGTGCTGACGGAGGGGGCGTAACGGGGGGAACGTCACCATTAGGCAGAACCTATTTATCTCTGTAGAATCGTATGAATTGTGGTCCCTGAAATTCGGACGTAATTTTGAATAGTAGCAAGCAGTTATACCAATAAGATGTTGGATATGTGGAGGGAAAGATGAATAGGCAGATTATAGTGATATTGTCGGTTATCATACTTGCCGTTATTGGCTGTACTCCACTCCGGCCAACGATGAAAGAAGTGACGCTTCCCCCGCATATTATTCTCAAAAATGGCTATGCTCTCGTGCCATTGGACGAACCAGGCTGGCTAATTGGCTACGAAGATTCTGAAAAATTAATTTTGGGACGACACGCCGACAATCCTGATGAAACCTTCATCATACGGTCATTCATCCAAGTACTTCCTCCGTTAAAATCCGATGAAGAATTCATAGGTTTTTCAAAATCAGTATTGGTTATGGAAGGTGCTAAAAGGCATAAGATCCTGTCCCAGGAAACAATGTCTCTTATCATCAAAGGCCAGTCCTGCGTGAGAAACGACACAGTTTTAGAGGATCATGCTGCGGTGAAACGTACCTCATCACGGAACGAAAATATGATTATAGAAAGCTATGCATTATTTTGTAAGCACCCGAACAATAGTGTCGGCATCTTATTGGAGTACTCCCACCGGCACTACCCAGAGAACAAAGATTCAGACTCAGCCAAAAAAGCGAAAGAACTATTTGATAGTATAGGGTTTTACGACTTTTAATCCACATGGCAAAAGAACTGGACTGGTGGCGAGCCTAACTGAAATCCAACCAAGGCCTGACCCTATGCTCCTGACCCTCCCTGGAAGCACAGAAAGAAGAGCACGATGAGCAACGAACAGGTGGCACCTGAGACGAAAGGTATTACGGTTAAACTACTTGCAACGGTTGACCTTGGCCCTGAGATCGAGGGCATGGCAGGACACCAACTTCGAATGCGTATGGTGACCATCGAGCCTGGAGGCGTCTTCGGCCCGATTCACGACCATAAAGGCAGACCAGGCACCGTCTACATACTGCAAGGAACGATCACTGACCATCGAAATGGAGTCGCTACGGACTATGGGCCGGGAGTGGGCTGGCCCGAAGATAGGAACACCACACACTGGCTTGAGAACAGAGGAACGATTCCGGCGGTGGAGATCTCGGTCGACATAGTCAGGCAAGAGTAAGCTCAGGCCCGACATCTATCGCGGTCTGGTCTAACATAAGGGTAGCACCTGACTGCTTTGGCAAGTCCGGTGACGGAATCCTCACCGTACGATTTACGTATCGAAATAACGTGATCCGTATATTTGGTGCCGGATACTGGAGGAAGGGGAAAGCAATTTATGAACAAGAAAATAAAATACACCGATGAACCATTGGGTGAGATCAAGATCGTACGAGACTTTCTCCCATCTCCAGCCGAACTGGCCTTCAGCGAGGAATCGGTCAAGGTGACGATATCCCTGAGCAAGAAGAGCGTCGAGTTTTTCAAAACAGAGGCATCAAAATATCATACGCAATATCAGCGAATGATCAGACAATTGTTGGATTCCTATGCGGATGTGCAGACAGAGCAGCGCACAACGCGCTCAACCGGACGCGCGAAAAAACTGCGCGCCGGTTAGCTTAGTAACCGTCGTTCGTCTTCACAATCCAAGCTAAAAACGCCCCCATCTGAAAATAGGCTGGGAAAGTTTCTTGACAATGCCTGCGCCGCACTTTATTTTGGAATGAACATTCATTCCAGGTTATAAGAGGGGCATTAATGTCAAAGATTGACAAACGGGAAGAGATCATCCGCGCGGCATTGGAATTGATCGCGGAGCATGGTTTCCACGGCGCCCCCATGGCCATGATTGCCGAGAAGGCCGATGTGGGGGCCGGGACGATCTACCGTTACTTCGCCAACAAGGATATCCTCATCACCGAGTTGTACCGGGAGGTGGAGGAGAAGATATACCCCACCATCCTGGAGGGCTATTCGGCGGAAGCCCCCTTCAGGGCCCGTTTTCTCCACCTGGGCACGGCACTTTTGCGATACTTCATCGACCATCCCCTCCATTTCCGCTACCTGGAGCAGTTTCACAATTCCCCCTACGGCGTGGCCTTCCGCAGGGACAAATTCATGGGGAACAAGGGGGGCTGCGACGCCTTCCGGGAGTTGTTCGAGCAGGGCATGGCCCAGGAGGTGCTCAAGGACTTCCCGCTCGTGATACTCTTTGCCCTGGCCTTCGGCCCCCTGATCACCGTGGCGCGTGACCATATCCTCGGCTTCGTGACCATGGACGACGCCATGATCGAGCACATTATCGTTGCCTGCTGGGATAGCGTAAAACGCTGACCGAAACATGACAGCAACCTTTTTTGTGTAATACTACACATTTTGCCTTACAAAGAATGAGTATTCATTCCATTCAAAACTTAGAGGTGTCTATGCAAAGCATGTCCGCTAACAAATTGATTGCCTGTGTTGGAATGCTGACCGCCTGCCTGCTGATGGCCGGCTGCGGCAAAGCGAAATCCGCCGCTCCTCCGCCCAGCGGTCCCCCGGAAGTCGGGATCATGGTGGTCAAGCCGGAGAAGGTCGCCCTTTCCACGGAACTTTCCGGCCGGACGGCGCCGCACCTGATCGCCGAGGTGCGCCCCCAGGTGAGCGGCATCATCAAGAAACGGCTCTTCACCGAGGGAAGCGACGTCAAGGCCGGCCAGGTGCTGTACCAGATCGACCCGGCCAGTTTTGAAGCGGCCTACGCCAGCGCCAAGGCGGCCCAGGCGAGGGTCGAAGCTACGCTTGTGTCGGTGCGTTTAACCGAGGGGCGCTACCGTGATCTGGTCAAGATCAAAGCGGTCAGCCAGCAGGATTACGACAACGCCTTTGCCGCTCTCAAGCAGGCCGAGGCCGACCTGGCCTTTGCCAAGGCTGCGGTGGAAACGGCCCGCATCAATCTGGCCTACACCAAGGTGATTGCCCCGATTTCAGGGCGGATCGGTCGTTCGACCGTCACCGACGGGGCCTTGGTGACCGCCAACCAGCCGGCGGCCCTGGCCACGGTTCAGCAGCTGGACTCCATGTATGTCGATGTGACCCAGTCAACAGCCGACCTGCTCAAACTGAAGCAGAACCTGGCCAACGGGATCATGAAAAAAAGCGCTTCAGCTCAAGTCAAACTGCTCCTGGAAGACGGTTCCAAATACCCGCTGAGCGGGACGCTCAAATTTTCCGAGGTAACTGTCGATCAGAGCACCGGTTCCGTCACCCTGCGCGCGGTCTTCCCCAATCCCAAACAGACCCTGCTGCCGGGCATGTTTGTGCGGGCCATCCTGGAGGAGGGGGAAAACGATCACGCCATCCTCGTCCCGCAACGGGGCATCAGCCGCAATCCGAAGGGTGAAGCCGTGGCCCTGATCGTCGGAGCCGGGGATAAGGTTGAGCCGCGCACCGTCAAGGTTGTCCGCACGGTGGGCGAGAGTTGGCTGGTCAGTGAAGGGTTGCAAGCGGGTGACCGCGTGATCCTGGAGGGGTTGCAGAAGGCGCGGCCGGGAACCCAGGTCAAGGCGGTTCCTTTCGGGAGTCCACCGGCAGCGCCCGCGGCAAGCACGGCACAACCGGCGGCAGCCAAGGCAGAAAAGAAATAACACATTCAAAAGCAATGGAACGCGGATCACATCTGATTTAAGCGGATTTACGCGGTTTTTTTTGAAACAGATTCATATTCGCTTTTTATGAAATCCGCGTTGATCCGCTGAATCCGCGTCATCCGCGTTCCATTAAGGTAATACATAAGGAGCCCTTCCATGCCTCGTTTTTTCATCAATCGCCCGATCTTTGCCTGGGTGATCGCCATCATGGTCATGCTGGTCGGTCTGCTGGCGATCAAGAAGCTGCCGGTCTCCCAGTACCCGCCCATCGCGCCACCGCAGATCGCCATCAACGCCATGTATCCGGGGGCCTCGGCCCAGACCGTGCAGGATACGGTGACCCAGGTCATCGAGCAGAAGCTGAACGGCATCGATAACCTGATCTACATGTCCTCCACCAGCGACTCGGCCGGTGCGGTGACCATCACCCTGACCTTCAAGGCCGGTACCGATCCCAACATCGCCCAGGTGCAGGTGCAGAACAAGCTCCAGCTGGCCACGCCGCTCCTGCCCCAGATCGTGCAACGTCAGGGGATCTCGGTGGTCAAATCCACCCGAAACTTCCTGCTGATTATCGGCCTGGTGTCGGAAGACGGCTCCATGGACCGCAACGCCCTGACCGACTACATGGTCTCCAACCTCCAGGATATCGTCAGCCGCCTGGAGGGGGTCGGCGAACTGCTTCTGTTCGGCACCCAGAACGCCATGCGGGTCTGGCTGAACCCGGCCAAGCTGAACAACTTCCACATGACCACCAACGACGTGATCACGGCACTGCAGTCCCAGAACGTCCAGGTTTCGGCCGGACAGTTCGGCGGCATCCCCGCCAACCAGGGGCAGCAGCTGAATGCCACCATCAACGCCCGCTCCCTGTTGCAGACCCCTGAGCAGTTCGATGGCATCATCCTGCGCACCAACAGTGACGGCTCCACGGTCAGACTCAAGGATGTGGCCGAGAGCAAGATCGGCACCGAGAACTACGAGATCCAGTCCTATTACAATGGAAAACCGTTGGGTGGCATGGCCATCCGCCTGGCATCCGGCGCCAATGCCCTGGAAACCGGCGACCGGGTCAAGGCCAAGATGGCCGAGCTGGAGAAATACATGCCCCCCGGCATGAAGGTGGTCTATCCCTACGACACGACCCCCTTCGTCAAGATCTCCATTGAAGAGGTGGTTCAGACCCTGATCGAGGCGGTCTTCCTGGTCTTCATCATCATGTTCCTCTTCCTGCAGAACCTCCGCGCCACCCTGATCCCGACCATCGCCGTACCGGTGGTTCTGCTGGGCACCATGGGGGTGCTGGCGGCCTGCGGTTACTCCATCAACACCCTGACCATGTTCGCCCTGGTCATCGTCATCGGCCTGCTGGTGGACGACGCCATCGTCGTCGTCGAGAACGTGGAGCGCATCATGTCCGAGGAGGGACTATCGCCCCACGACGCCACGATCAAGTCCATGGGACAGATCACCAGCGCCCTGTGGGGCATCGCCACCGTACTGACGGCGGTCTTTCTCCCCATGGCCTTCTTTCCCGGTTCCACCGGCGTTATCTACCGCCAGTTCTCGATCACGATCATCTCGGCCATGATCCTCTCGGTGCTGGTGGCCATGATCCTGACCCCGGCACTCTGCTCCACCCTGCTCAAACCGGTCGAAAAGGGGCATACGCCAGGGGAATGCGGCTGGTTCTGTCAATTCTTCCGCTTGTTCAACAAGCTCTTCGATTTTTGCCGCAACAAATACGAAGGGATCGTCGGCCGTTCCTTCGGCAAGCCGGTGCGCTACCTGGTGGTCTACGGCGTCATTGTGGCCGCCATGGCCTGGTTCTTCCTGCACCTGCCCACCTCATTCCTGCCCGATGAGGACCAGGGTTTCATCATTTGCCAGGTCCAGTTGCCGGCCGGCGCCACCCAGGAGCGCACCATCCAGGTCATCCGCCAGTTGGAGCAGCACTTCCTGGAAAAAGAGAAGAAGACCGTCGAAGGGGTTATTACCGTGGCCGGCTTCAGCTTTGCCGGGCGCGGCCAGAACATGGGCCTGGCCTTCGTCAGACTCAAACACTGGGACCAGCGCAAGACCAAGGATCTCAAGGCCTCGGCCGTGGCCGGGCGGGCCATGAAGGCCTTCTCACAGTTCCGCGACGGCCTGGCCTTCGCCTTCTCGCCACCGGCGGTGCTTGAACTGGGCGTTGCCAACGGCTTCGACTTCCAGTTGCAGGATCGTGGCGGACTGGGGCATGAAAAACTGATGGAGGCCCGTAACCAGCTCCTCGGTATGGCCATGAAGAATCCCAAGCTGATCGCGGTACGCCCCAACGGCCAGGATGATTCGCCCCAGTTCAAGCTGGACATCGACGACGTGCGGGCCGGCGCCCTGGGGGTCTCCCTGGCCGATATCAACAATGTCCTCGCCACGGCCTGGGGCAGTTCCTACGTCAACGACTTCATCCAGAACGGACGGGTCAAGAAGGTCTACCTCCAGTCCGACGCCAAATACCGCATGCTGCCGGAGGATATCAACAGCTGGTATGTCAGCAACAAGGATGGCCAGATGGTGCCCTTCTCGGCCTTTGCCACCGCCCGCTGGCAGTACGGCTCGCCGCGCCTGGAACGCTACAACGGCATTCCGGCCGTGGAGATCCTGGGGCAGGCAGCGCCGGGAATCAGCACCGGCGAGGCCATGGCCGAGGTGGAGAAGATGGCGGCCCAGCTGCCGCCGGGCATCGGTTATGAATGGACCGGCCTCTCCTACGAGGAAAAGAATGCCGGAGCCCAGGCGCCGGCCCTGTATGCCATTTCGCTCCTGGTCGTGTTTCTCTCCGTGGCGGCCCTCTACGAGAGCTGGACGATCCCCTTCGTCAACCTGCTGATGCTGCCGCTGGGACTGGTTGGAGCGGTGACGGCCGTCAAGCTGCGCATGTTCCCCAACGACGTCTACCTGCAGATCGGCCTTTTGACCACGGTCGGTCTCTCCACCAAGAACGCCATCCTGATCATCCAGTTCATCAAGGAACAGATGCATCAGGGGCATGAGCTGGTCGAGGCCACCCTGGCGGCGGTCAAGATCCGACTCCGTCCGGTCATCATGACCTCCCTGGCCTTCTTCTTCGGCACCCTGCCCCTGGCCCTGACCAAGGGAGCCGGCGCCGCGGCCCAGAACGCCATCGGTACCGCCGTCACCGGCGGATTGCTCTCGGCGACCTTCATCGACCTGATCTTCATCCCCTTCTTCTTCGTGCTGGTCTCGCGCCTGTTCGGCCGGAAGAAGTACAAACAGCACGCGAAAGAGCCCGCAGCAGCCACTGCCCCGGAGGTCCACTGATATGAAACAGATACGACGGATGATGACGAGCCTGTGCCTCCCTCTGGGTACGGCGCTGTATCTCGGCGGCTGCACAACCATGGCGCCGAAATACGCACAGCCGCCGGCGCCGGTTCCGGCGGCCTGGCCCACGGGGCCGGCCTATCAGCAAAACGGGGGCGAAAAACCTGCCCAGAAGCAGGTTGCCGATATCCCCTGGCAAGAGTTCTTTGTCGAGTCACGCCTGCAAAAGACCATCGAACTGGCGCTGACCAACAATCGCGACCTGCGCGTGGCGGTCCTGAACATCGAGCGTTCCCAGGCCCTGTTTCAGATCCAGCGTTCCGACCTGCTGCCCAAGGTCGACGCAGCCGCCGGAGCCACCTTCCAGAGGATTCCCGAGACCCTCTCCGGCACGGGCCAGGCTATGACAACGGAACAGTACAGCGTAGGGTTGGGGGTCGCTTCCTATGAAGTGGACCTCTTCGGACGGGTACGCAGCCTCAAGGATCAGGCCCTGGAACAGTACCTGGCCACCGAGCAAGCCAGGCGCAGCGTGCAGATCAGCCTGGTCGCCCAGGTTGCCACGACCTATCTGGCCCTGGCCGCCGACCGTGAACGCTTGCAACTGGCCAAGGACACACTGGCCAGTCAGCAGGAGTCCTACAAACTGACCAAAAACCGTTTCGAGGCCGGCGTTTCTTCGGCCCTGGATCTGAATCAGGCCCGCACCACCCTGGATTCGGCGCGGGTGGACATCGCCCGTTACACCACCCTGGTGGCCCAGGACGAGAACGCCCTGGCCCTGGTGGTCGGCTCACCCGTCCCGGCTGAGCTGCTCCCGGCAACCCTCTCCGAAACACTCACCTCCCTGAAGGATATCTCGCCCGGCCTCCCCTCCGCGGTGCTGCTCGCCCGCCCCGACATCCTTCAGGCCGAGGGGCAGCTCAAGGGGGCCAACGCCAACATCGGCGCGGCCCGGGCGGCCTTTTTCCCGCGGATTACCCTGGTCTCAAGCATTGGTTTCGGCAGCAACGACCTGGCCGCTCTCTTCAAGCCGGGCTCCTTTGCCTGGAAGTTTGCACCGCAGATCACCCTGCCCATCTTCGACGGCGGCAGCAACCGGGCCAACCTGACGGTGGCCGAAGTGGACCGCACCATTGCCGTGGCCCAGTACGAGAAGGCCATTCAAACCGCCTTCCGCGAGGTCGCCGACGCCCTGGCCCAGCGCGGAACCATCGACGAACAGCTGGCGGCGCAACAGTCCCTCAGCGACGCCACCTCCGCCAGCTACCAACTTTCCCAGGCGCGCTACGAAAAGGGGGTCGACAACTACCTGACGGTGCTGGACTCCCAGCGTTCCCTGTATGGCGCACAGCAGAATCTGATCAGCGTGCGCCTGGCGCGGCTGGCCAATCTGGTCACGCTCTACAAGGTCCTGGGCGGCGGCGGAGATACGAAGCAGCCCTAGCAGTAGTCATCACGCTGGAGGAAGCATCTTTTAGAAGCTCTCTCCAGCGTGACAACGGGCTCCCCCGTTACCCCATAAACCGAGCGCTGGCCACATCACCCTTTTTCCTGAGTAGTGCTGATCTCCCGTTCATGGTTCGACAGGCTCACCACGAACGGTAGATCAAACAGTCATGTGGCTAAAATCCGTTCGACCTGAGCTTGTCGAAGCCTGTCCTAAGCCTGCCGAAGGGGGGACGGATGTCAGCGGGGAATTGGTTCTATTCAGGTTGTGGTATTACAGCAGAGAAAAGAAGCCCGTTGATACTGCTTCCGACCAGAGAGAATGAACGTTCATTCTTATCAAGGACACGTGCCATGGACACCGACAACCTGCGTTTGACAAATGCGGCAACCGCCCGGGCATATCTTCGCGGTGTGGCGGAGAAAATAGATGACCCCCAAAAACTGTTCGCTTTTTTGAGCGCATGTGAGGTATGTCAAGCCGCGCTGGTGCACTGTCTTCACAAAGAACAACACATCGAATATCTCCAACAGTCCCGGTATGGAGAGGATACTCCCGGAACTGCCGGGACCAAGAGCGAGCTGGAAACGGCATGGGATGCCTACCGGCACGCAACGCGTGAATTCCTGTTTTCAAAACAAAGACTGAAAGACATCATCTGTGCACTGCCCCACTATGAGTGAAATAGCATGGTGACGCCATGCGTGAACCATACAGCGCGCCTCCCCGGCTACAGGCGACCCGGCATAGCCGAGCTGTATCCCATGGCCCTGCTTGTTATCTTCCTGTCGGTTTCAACTACTCCGGCCATTGCCGGTGAAATATTCGGCCTGGGTGGTGTCATGCAAGGTCGCAATGCGGGGGTGAACGACTCTTCCTACTCCTGGCAACTGGAGTATCGGGAGCAGCTCAGCCACTATTTTGCAGCAAGCCTTTCCTATCTGAACGAAGGGCATGTGCCCGCTCACCACCGGGACGGCAATGCCCTGCAACTCTGGGCCCAGAAAGACCTTATCCAACAGCGCCTCTCCCTGGCGGCCGGAATCGGGCCGTATTACTATTTTGACACAACGCGCTCACCGCTCAGCGGCTCTTCCCATACCAATGAACATGGTTTCGGTGGGGCACTCAGCCTTGCGGCGATCTGGCGGACGGAGAGCCCCTGGCTGTTTCAGTTGCGTAGCAACTGGGTTATGGGCTTCGGCAAAATGGATTCCGTTTCGGCTCTTGCGGGGATCGGTTATCAACTGGACGCCCCCAAGCCACCACAATCGCCGGATGCGCCGGCAGAGCCCGGACAAAAGACGACTGAAAATGAAATCACTCTCTTTGCCGGACGCACGATCGCCAACAGCTTTGCGTCAGAGCGTTCAACCTCGCTCAGTGTTGAATATCGACGCGGGCTCCTGCCCTACCTGGACGGGACCGTATCCTGGCTCTACGAGGGAGACAGCCGTCTGATCAGGCGGGACGGTTTGGTCACTCAGCTGTGGGGCGTCAAAGCATTTTTGGATGATCGTATCGCGCTGGGCTTCGGTGCGGGCGCGTATTTTTCCATCGACCGGCAGTCAGGTCGCAATTATGGTGATAGCCGACGCATCTCCGCGATCGGCACCCTGACGGGAAGCTATCGTCTCGATCCGCGCTGGTGCTTGCGCACCTCCTGGAACCGCATCGTTACCAACTACGACAGGGACACCGATGTCATTATGGGGGGCATCGGCTACCGCTTTTAACAGAACGGGAACCAAGCGGCTGTAATGCCGAGCTGGAAAAAGCTGGTAGACTATCAAAGAGTGGGACACGACTCACTGAGGAATGCCCCGGAACTACCCGGAAGGAGACAGAGAACACGCATGAAACCATCCCGAATGGCTCTTTACCTGTTCATCGCATTCATCGCCGCGGTGATCGCCTATTATATCCTGGTCCAGGAGCCGTCACCCGACTGGCCCATCAATCTGATTCACCTGCTCTTCAAGCATTGATTCTCTGGTTTGCGGTAGCCGAGAGGAGAACGCCATGACCGAACAACGAAAAAAATGGCTGATCGGAATCGCCGGGCTGGTGATGCTGTGTGCCATTGGGGTTGTTGCCTGGCAAAAGTTTGACGGTAACGGCAAAAATAACGGCCTGGCCAGCGGCAATGGCCGCATCGAGGCGGTGGAGATCGATGTTGCCGCCAAATCATCCGGCCGAGTCAGGGATATCCTGGTCCGCGAAGGGGATTTCGTCAACGCCGGACAGGTAGTGGCCACAATGGACACGGAGGTTCTGGATGCCCAGCTCCGTCAGGCCGAGGCCCAGCTGCAACAGGCGTTCAGCTCGGTCGCCACGGCCCAGAGTCAGCTGGCCCAGCGTGAAAGCGAACGGATGGCAGCCCTGGCGGCGGTCAGACTGCGGCAAGCCGAGCTGATCAAGGCCAAACAGCACGCGACCCGCTCGTCGGAACTGGTCAAGGGGGGCTCAATCGCACAACAGGATGCCGATGACGATTATGCGCAACTGCAAAGCGCGGAAGCGGCGCTGAGCTCGGCCCGGGCCCAGGTCGCCGCGGCCGAGGCAGCCGCCATGGCCGTACGCACCCAGATTGGCGGTGCGCAATCGGCGGTCAAGGCCGCCAGGGCCAACGCCGAACGCATCCAGGCCGACATCCGCGACAGTGCCCTCACCTCCCCCCGCGCCGGACGGGTGCAGTACCGGGTCGCCCAACCGGGCGAGGTGGTCGCCGGCGGCGGCCGGGTGCTGAGCCTGGTTGATCTGAGCGATGTCTATATGACCTTTTTCCTCCCCACGGCAGCGGCCGGACGGGTGGCACTGGGCGCGGAAGTGCGGCTGATACTGGATGCCATCCCCCAGTATGTCATTCCCGCACAGGTGTCCTTCATTTCCGATGTGGCCCAGTTCACCCCCAAAACAGTGGAAACGGCCAGTGAACGGGAGAAACTGATGTTCCGTATTCGCGCGCAGATCCCGGTGGAACTTCTCAAAAAGCATATCACCCAGGTCAAGACCGGCCTGCCCGGCATGGCCTATCTCAGGCTCGATTCCGCCAAACCCTGGCCCCCCGATCTCCAGGTCAAGCTGCCCCAATGAGCGAACCTGAGCCCATCATACACTCCGCGGCCGGGATAACGCCGCCGGTCGCCAGACTGCACGGGGTCTGTCTGCGTTACGGTTCAACCTTGGCCTTGGGTGGGATCAATCTTGAATTCCCTGCCGGCTGCATGGTCGGTGTCATCGGCCCCGATGGTGTGGGGAAATCCAGCCTGTTTTCACTGATTGCCGGCTCGCGTGCCATTCAGACCGGACAGGTACAGGTGCTGGGTGGCGACATGGCCGACAAGCGCCATCGTCGGGCAGTCTGTCCCCGCATAGCCTACATGCCCCAGGGGCTCGGGAAAAACCTCTACCCGACCCTGTCGGTCTTCGAAAATGTGGATTTTTTCGCCCGTCTCTTCGGCTACGGCCGCCAGGAACGGGAACAACGCATCGCCGAGCTGTTACGGGCCACCGGTCTGGCTCCCTTTGCCGATCGGCCGGCCGGCAAGCTCTCGGGCGGCATGAAGCAGAAGCTGGGCCTCTGCTGTGCGCTGATTCACGACCCTGACCTGCTGATCCTGGATGAACCGACCACCGGCGTCGATCCCCTGTCACGACGCCAGTTCTGGGAATTGATCGACCGCATCCGGGCACGGCAGCCCGGCATGAGCGTACTGGTGGCCACCGCCTACATGGAAGAGGCCGCCCGCTTTGACTGGCTGGTGGCCATGAACGCCGGAGGCATCCTGGCCACCGGCAGCCCGGCGGAACTCCTCAGCCAGACCGGCGCCGGCTCGCTGGAGACAGCCTTCATCGCTCTCTTGCCCCAGTCGCTGCGGGACGGTTACCAAGCGGTAGTCATCCCCGCCCGCGAGACAGATACCGACAGCGAAGCTGCTATCGAGGCCCACGACCTGACCATGCGCTTCGGCGACTTTATTGCCGTCGATCGGGTCAGCTTTCGCATTGAGCGCGGTGAAATTTTCGGTTTCCTGGGTTCCAACGGCTGCGGCAAGACCACCACCATGAAGATGCTGACCGGCCTGTTGCCAGCCAGCGCCGGTGAAGCCCGCTTGTTCGGGCGAGCGGTTGATCCGCACGACATCGACACCCGTCGACGCGTCGGCTACATGACCCAGTCGTTTTCGCTCTATAGCGAACTGACGGTGCGACAGAACCTGATCCTGCATGCCCGCCTCTTCAGGATGGCGGAGGAGCGGATCAGGGAGCGCGTGCGGGAGATGGCCGAACGTTTCAGCCTGGATGAGATCATGGAGAGTCTGCCCGATTCCCTGCCATTGGGGCAACGCCAGCGCCTGTCATTGGCCGTGGCCATGATCCACGGGCCGGAGATGCTGATCCTGGACGAACCGACCTCGGGGGTCGATCCGCTGGCGCGGGATGCTTTCTGGCGGATCATGATCGATCTGGCGCGCCGCGACAAGGTGACCATCTTCATTTCCACCCACTTCATGAACGAAGCCGAACGCTGTGACCGGATTTCCTTGATGCACGCCGGAAGGGTGTTGGTCAGCGATGCACCGGCTGCGCTGATCGAAAAGCGCGGGACCGCCACACTGGAAGAGGCCTTCATCAGTTACCTGGAAGAGGCCGCTATTGAAACCGCTCCTCAAGCCGCGCCTGCCTTACCCCAGCCCCCCCCTGAAGAGGAGGCGATTCCAGAGATGCTCCTCCCCCTCCAAGGAGAAGGGCAGAAGGATGATGGGGGGGCTGGTCGCTATCACCAAAGCGTTTTCAGTCTGCGACGCATGTTCAGCTACAACCGGCGCGAGGCGCTGGAGCTGCGTCGAGACCCGATCCGCCTGACCCTGGCCCTGGTGGGAAGCGCGATCCTGATGCTGGTAATGGGCTATGGCATCAACATGGATGTGGAGGATCTCACCTTTGCGGTACTCGACCGGGATCAGAGCGCCATCAGTCGCGACTACACCCTCAATCTTGTAGGTTCACGCTACTTCAAGGAACACCCACCGATCAAAGACTATGCCGAACTGGACCGGCGCATGCGCGCCGGGGAGATCAGTCTGGCGATCGAGATCCCGGCAGGTTTTGCCCGAGACCTGCACCGCGGCAGCGCGGTCAGCGTGGGGGCCTGGATCGACGGCGCCATGCCGCAACGGGCCGAGACGGTGCGTGGTTATGTGCAGGGGATGCACGCCCACTGGCTGACGATGCTGGCACGGCAGTCCCAAGGCCCATCAGCGGCCAGCGGATCGGTCACGATCGAGCCCCGTTACCGCTATAACCCGGATGTCAAAAGCCTGCCGGCCATGGTGCCGGCGGTGATCCCCATGTTGCTGATGATGATCCCGGCCATTTTGAGCGCCCTGTCCGTGGTACGGGAGAAGGAGCTTGGCTCGATCGTCAACCTGTATGTCACTCCGGTCACCCGCTTGGAGTTCCTGCTCGGCAAGCAACTCCCCTATGTGGCCCTGGCGATGCTCAATTTTTTGATGTTGACCGCGATGGCCGTCACGCTGTTCGCTGTTCCGGTCAAGGGAAGTTTTCTGACACTTGCCGCTGCGGCACTGCTATATGTGGTTGCAGCCACATCCTTCGGCCTGCTGATTTCTGCCTTTACCCGCAGCCAGGTGGCGGCCCTGTTCGGTACCGCCGTACTGACCATCCTGCCGGCAGTCCAGTTCTCCGGCATGCTCGATCCGGTTTCCGCGCTGGAGGGGGTAGGCGCGATAATCGGCCGGATCTACCCGACCACCTATTTTCTGACCATCTCGCGGGGCACCTTTGCCAAAGGGCTCACCTTTGCCGACCTGAAGCTATTGTTTGTCCCGTTGCTGCTGGCCGTGCCGGTACTGACCATCCTGGGCACGCTTCTGCTCAAAAAACAGGAGCGCTGACCATGCGCCCGGCCAACATCCTCCATCTCGGTATCAAGGAGCTGCGCAGCCTGCTGCGCGACCCGATCATGGTGGTCCTGATCGTCTACTCCTTCAGCGTCTCGATCTACTCCGCCGCCACCGCCATGCCCGAGACCCCGCACAAGGCGCCGATTGCCGTTGTCGATGATGATCGCTCACAGCTCTCGCAGCGGATCATCGACGCCTTTTATCCGCCCTACTTCAAGCGACCGGTGCTGATTACCCAGAAGGAGATGGATGCCCGCATGGACGCCGGCTTCGATACCTTTGCGATTGTCATACCACCAAGTTTTCAACGCGACGTGCTGGCCGGGCGCACCCCGGCCATACAACTCAATATCGATGCCACTCGCATGAGCCAGGCCTTCAGCGGCAACAGCTACATCCAGTCAATCATCGGCAGCGAGGTCAACGCCTTCCTGCTGGGGTATCGCCAGAGCACGACTCCGCAGGTGGAGCTTGCCCTGCGGGCACGCTTCAACCCACAGCTGAACAAGGCCTGGTTCGGGGGAGGAATGGAGCTGATCAGCAGCATCACCATGCTCTCCATCGTCCTGACCGGCGCGGCGTTGATCCGCGAACGGGAGCACGGCACGGTGGAACATCTGCTGGTGATGCCGGTCACCCCCTTCGAAATCATGGCCAGTAAAGTCTGGTCCATGGCGCTGGTGGTACTGGTTGCTTCGGCCTGCTCTGTCGTGGTGGTCCTGCAAGGAGCGCTCAAGGTTCCGATTGAGGGTTCGATCCCGCTCTTTCTGGCCGGCACAGCCCTGCAGCTGTTCGCCACCACCTCGCTGGGTATCTTTCTCGGCACGATTGCCCGCTCCATGCCCCAGTTCGGCCTGTTGATGATGCTGGTCCTGCTGCCGCTGCAGATCCTCTCCGGCAGTGTCACTCCCCGCGAAAGCATGCCCATGTTCGTCCAGTTCGTGATGCTGGCGGCGCCGAATACCCATTTCGTCATGCTTGCCCAGGCCATACTCTATCGCGGGGCTGGTCTGTCCGTGGTCTGGCCCCAATTCGTCTCCCTGATCCTGATCGGAAGCACGCTTTTCTCCCTCTCGCTGGCGCGCTTCCGCAAGACCATCGCCAGCATGACATAATGCATCTATACAGGTGGCGGCAATCGGCGGCTGAACAGATTACATGGTATGGCGATATCAGACGGGATTTCATAGCCGCTGAACAGCAACGATGCCCGCGGAAGGCGTTGTCAGGCGGAACGACGACACAAGACCAGCTCGTTCGGGCGAAGTGGTCACCAGTGAAGATTCTAAGAGAACGGTAATAAAAAAGTGACGCTCCGGCAATAAGTTAAGCAGATATTTTATACATCCATACGGTTTCCTTCTTTACATTTTTCAACAATCTACGGTATATGTTTCTTTTATTTTTTAGAGGTGATATGGGCTTCGCAGTGATACAGTTCATAGGTCGTACGACCATCGCAGCAGAGCGCGGGCTGGGGAAAATCGGATGGTTTCTCATCTACTCGCTCTACATGATTGTCCGGCGCCCCGGCAGTCCGCTCCAGATTCTCAAACAGATCAGGTTCATCGGCGCCAAGTCGCTCTTCGTTATCTTCCTGACCGCCGCCTTTACCGGTATGGTGCTGGGTCTGCAGGGCTACTACACCCTGACCAAGTTCGGCTCGGAAGGGATGCTGGGAACAGCCGTGGCCCTCTCCTTGATCCGCGAATTGGGACCGGTGCTGACGGCACTGATGGTGACCGGCCGGGCCGGCAGCGCCATCACGGCCGAGATCGGCATCATGCGCATCACCGAGCAGATCGACGCCCTGGAAACCATGGCGTTGGATCCGTTCAAGTATTTGATTACACCCAAGTTTATTGCCGCCATGATCTCCCTGCCGCTGCTCTGCGCCATCTTCGATGTCGTCGGCATCTATGGCGGCTGGCTGGTGGGGGTCAAACTGCTGGGGGTCAATCCGGGCGCTTATTTTTACGAGATGGAGAAGTCGGTGGTCTGGCGGGATGTCTACTCCGGCATTGCCAAGTCCTTTTCCTTCGGCCTGATCATCGCCTGGATCGGCTGTTTCAAGGGCTACTACGCGGGACACGGCGCCGAGGGGGTCTCCAAAGCCACCACCGAATCGGTGGTGCTGACATCGGTCCTGATTCTGGTGTGGGATTATTTCCTCACCTCGATCCTACTGTGAGAGCGCCATGATCAAACTGACCAATCTTCATAAAACCTTTGGCAGCCAGAAGGTACTCGACGGGCTGAACCTGACCATCCCCGAGGGGCAGATCACCGCCATCATCGGCCCCAGCGGGGAAGGCAAGAGCGTCCTGCTCCGCCATATCATCGGCCTGATGCAGCCCGACAGCGGGCAGATCGAGATCGACGGCGAGAGCATCATCGGTATCCGCCGTTCGCAACTGAACCGCATCCGCGAAAAATTCGGCATGCTCTTTCAGAATGCAGCCCTGTTCGACTCCATGAGCGTCTTCGAGAATGTCGCCTTTCCGTTACGGGAAAAAACCGCTTTTTCGAAGAGCGAGATCCGCAGCCGGGTCCTCTCGGCACTTGAGGATGTGGGGCTGAAAAACGTGGAACAAAAATTCACCGATGAGCTGTCCGGTGGCATGAAAAAGCGGGTTGGTCTGGCACGGGCGCTGCTGCTCAGCCCCAAGATCATCCTCTTCGACGAACCGACCACCGGGCTGGATCCGATCATCAAACGGGCCATTCACCACCTGATCAAGGAAACCCACGAAAAATTCGGTTTCACGGCGGTGATTGTCACCCATGAAATCCCGGATATCTTCGATATCGCCCAGAACGTGGCCATGCTCTTCCGGGGAAAGATCCTGCAGGCCGGCAGCGCCGACGAAATCCGCACGTCGACCCATCCGGTGGTCAAGCAATTTATCAGCGGCAGCCTGGATGGGCCGATTCAGATGGTATAGCTGTACCGTTGTGTAGTACGTCAGATCCTGTTATCAGAGTTAGGAATCAAAGAGGGACGATATGAACATGGTAAAATTGGAAATGGCCGTCGGCTTCTTCATGCTGATCGGCATACTCTCCCTGGGATACGTCTCCATCAAGCTGGGCAAGATGGAGATCATGGGGGGCAACTATTACACGGTCTCGGCGGAGTTCGATTCGGTTTCGGGCTTGAAACCGGGGGCGCGGGTCGAGGTGGCCGGGGTTGAAATCGGCAAGGTTGACTCAATTGCCCTGGACCCCAAATCGAGTGACCGGGCCGTGACCAAGCTGAAGATCAAAAGCGGCGTCAACATTACCGACGACGTCATCGCCTCGGTCCGCACCAGCGGCATCATCGGCGACAGATTCATCATGCTCAAACCGGGTGGTTCGGATCGCTTTCTAAAAAACAATGATAAGATCAGAGAAACGGAATCGTCGATCGATATCGAGGAACTGATCAGCAAATTTATCCACGGAAAGGTGTAAGTTAAGGATTTAATTATGAAAAAATCTCTACTTACTATTCTGATCATCGGAGCGCTGCTCGCTCCTGCACAGTTCGCGCAGAGCGCGGATGACGCTTCCAGGAACCGGCTGACCCTGGGTGTGGATGATTGTATCCGGATTGCCCTGAAATCCGCACCCGAACTGGGTGAAGCCCAGGCAGATATCGACCTGACCACCAGCAAGCTGGATGAAGCGGCCTCCCATCGCTACCCCCAGCTGGAGGTAACCGCCCTCTTCGGACCGGCCCTCAGGGCTCATCGCCAGGATCTCTTCAGCACCGAGAGCAACTTCTTCCGCTTCAACAAGCTGACCTGGTTCACCAGCGCCGACGCCACCATTATTCAGCCGCTCTTCACCTTCGGCAAGATCTCCGAAAACATGAAGGCTGCCACCCACGGCATCGAAGTCGATCGTTCCCGCAAGGAACAGCGCTCCAACGAGATCGCCCTCAAGGTCCGTGAGTACTATTACGGCTTGCTGCTGGCGCGCGAGCTGAAGGAGCTGGTACTGGAAGTCCAGGAGAGCCTCGCCAAGGCCAGGACCAAGGCGGTCAAGATGATCGAGCAGGGCTCCGAGGGGGCCGAAGAGATCGATCTGTACAAGCTGGACGCCTTTTCCGGGGAAGCCGCCAAGTATCTGGAAGAAGCCAACAAAGGTGAACAGCTGGCCATTGCGGCGCTCAAGAGCCGCCTGGGGCTGCCAGCCACTACGCAGCTGGAAATCAGCAGCGAACGCTTGACCATGGATGACTCGGTCGTGCCGGACTTTGAAACTTATCTGGACAAGGCCCGCAGCCAGCGTCCCGAATACCGCCAGATTGCCGAAGGTCTCAAGGCGCGCTCCGCCCTGGTCGAGGCGGCCAAGGCCAATTACTATCCCGACATCTTCCTGGGCGGGCTCTTCTCCTGGGCCTACGCCGATGGGCGTGACCGCATCAACAACCCCTACATCAACGATCAGTTCAGACACGTCAACGGCGGCGTCGCCCTGGGTGCCCGCTGGAAGCTGGATTTCGGCATCACCGGCGCCAAGGTTGCCAATGAACGGGCCCAGTATAACCGGCTGCTCAGCACCCGCGAGTTCGCCGATGCCAACATCCCGCTGCAGATCAAAAAGTATTACCTGGATCTCCAGGAAGCGGCCAACAGCGTCACCGATACCCAAAATGCCTTTTCCAACGCAAAGAAATGGGGCATGGCGGCTATCGCCAATTTTGATTTCGGCGTCGGCCCGGCCAAGGACATTCTGGAGGCTTTGCAAGCCTATTCCCGCATGCGGGCAGCCTACTTCCAGTCCATCTACAACTACCGCATGGCCCAGGCAAATCTGGATTACGCCATTGGCCTGCCGCCAACATCAATCAATAAGTAAAGGGGAGCATGATGTTTAAACGCTATGTACTGCTTGTTGTCGCCGGAATTTTTCTGGCAACCAACGCCTTTGCCGGGGTAACCAGCCAGATTAAAAAGACCGTGGATGAAGTGGTCAAGATCGTCTCCGACAAGGAGCTCAAGAAAAATGATGCCAAGCGGCGCCAGCTGCTCAAAAAATCCATTAGCGTCATCTTTGACTACAACGAGATGGCCAAGCGTTCCCTGGGCAAACACTGGAATCAACGTACCCCAGCCGAAAAGAAACAGTTCTCCGACCTGTTCGCATCCTTGCTGGAAAACTCCTATGCCGGCAAGATCGAGTCCTACAATAACGAGAAGATCGTCTACTTGAAGGAAACCCAGGATGGTGATTACGCCGAACTGAAGTCCAAGGTCGTCACGGCCAAGCGCGATGAGTACTCCCTGGACTACCGCCTGCTCAATCAGCATGGCACCTGGATGGTCTATGACGTGGTCATCGAGGGGGTCAGTCTGGTCTCGAACTATCGTTCACAATTCAACAAAATCATAACGTCCGATGGCTACCCCGCCTTGGTGAAAAAACTCCAGACAAAGTCGAATGAATTGAAGGCCCCCTGACCCTTAATTTTTACTTGACACACGTTTTATGCCTATGATAAACGACACGGGCAGCAAGTTTCGGAAGTTTTTGCAGAACGTTGAAGCAGCATGTTTGACCAGGCTCTGCACTTTTCCTGCATCAGACTCCGGAAACTTTAGCGGTATCTCACAGTTCCGGCGTACCACCGGAGAAAAAAAGGAGGTAGGAAAATGGCTCAGGGCAAAGTGAAATGGTTCAACGACACAAAAGGGTTTGGTTTTATTGAGCAGGAAGGTGGCGAAGACGTTTTCGTGCACTTCTCCGCTATTCAGGGCGACGGCTTCAAATCTCTCGCCGAAGGCGATGCAGTTTCGTTCGACATCACCCAGGGTCCCAAGGGTCTCCAGGCTGCCAACGTTCAGAAGCTCCGCTAATCTGACACGCTTCATACGCTACAACAAAACGCCCGCTGATTATCTCAGCGGGCGTTTTGTTGTTTATGGTGCTGCCTGACAAGTCTCAGCGCCGTTTCGCCGCTGGGCTCTGCGGCCGCGCCCCCCGCTTGTGACGGGGCTGTTCCTTTACAGGCGCCTGCCGCTCGTTGCTCGCCCTGGCCACATCTCCCAGCAAAACCGCCGCCAGATCCTCCCTGCCCAACTCACGCAGCGCTTCACGCACCTTGGCCCGTTCACCGGGCTGGTGCCAGAGCAAGAGCGCCTTCTGCAGCCCCTTTTCCCGGTCACTGCGCGGCACGTGTACCGCCAGACCGCTATCCGGATCGATACCCGTATGGTACATGCAGGTGGAAAGAGAACCGGGGGTGGGGGTAAAATCCTGGACCTGCTCCACCTTGAAGCCCATTTTCTTCAGGGCCAGGGCCAGATCCAGCATATCCGCCAGAGTACAACCGGGGTGGCCGGAAATCAGGTAGGGCACGATCTGCTGACGCTTGCCGACCCGCTCACTCTCTTCACGGAAACGCCGCAGGAAAGAATCGAAGGCCTTAGGCCCCGGCTTGCGCATCAAGGCGGTAACGTGCTCGGAAAAATGCTCGGGAGCCACCTTGAGCAGTCCGCTGACATGATGACCGACCAGCTCACGGAAATAGGCCGCCTGACGCTCCAGCAGGTCGTAGCGCACCCCGGATGAAACCGCGACATGTTTGACCCCTGCGACCCCGCGCACCTTGCGCAACAAGCCGGCAGCGCGTCTGTCGTTGCAGTCGAGATGCTTGCAGATCGCGGGGAAGAGACAACTGGCGCGACGGCAGAGCCGATGTGCTTCGCTATTGCCGCAGGAGAGGCCATACATGTTGGCGCTCGGTCCCCCCACGTCGCTGATGCTTCCCCGAAACCACTTCTTGGCGAGCAGTTCCCTGACTTCAGCCAGAATCGATTCCTCGCTGCGGGACTGGATTGTCTTGCCCTGATGCATGGCAATGGCGCAGAAAGCACAGCCGCCGAAGCAGCCCCGGTGACTGGTAAGCGAGGTTTTGATCTGCTCCCAGGCCGGAATCTGTTCCTGATACGAGGGATGGGGCGCCTTCTCGAAGGGCAGCGCATAGACCGCGTCCATCTCGGCCTCGGAAAGCGGCTGCGCCGGGGGACAGGCGATCAGAAGACGATCGCCGTGGTACTGGATAATCGGGCGGGCGGAAGAGGAGTTCTGTTCCCGGCTGATCAGACGAAAGGCCTCGGCAAAGGCCTTCTTATCGGTGGATACGGCTTCATAGGAGGGTAGCTCCACGACGGAAGCGCTCTCTTCGCCGCAGACATCCGGCAGAGTGCCCTTTTTGGCAATCCGGCACGTTCCCGCAACCGTACCGATAGCCTGGATCCCTTGGCCGTCGCGCAAACGCTCGGCCACCTCCAACAGCGGCCGTTCGGCCATGCCATAGATCAGCAGATCGGCCTTGGCATCGAAGAGGACCGAGCGACGGACCTTGTCCTCCCAGAAATCATAGTGGGCAAAACGGCGCAGCGAGGCCTCGATGCCGCCGATGATCACCGGCACATCGCGATAAGCCTCTTTCAGGCGGGAGGTATAGATGATCGTAGCTCGATTGGGGCGGGCGCCATGACGATTGCCGGGTGTATAGGCATCGTCGTGACGCAGCTTGCGAGCCGGGGTATAGTGGGCCACCATCGAGTCCATGGCGCCGGCCGATACGGCAAAGCAGAGCCGGGGACATCCCAGGGACATGAAGGCATCCTTGGAACGCCAGTCCGGCTGGGCGATGATACCGACCCTGAAACCGTGTTTCTCAAGCCAGCGGGCCAGCAAGGGGACACCAAAGGCCGGGTGGTCGATATAGGCATCGCCGCTGACGAAGATGATATCCAGTTCACTCCAGCCGCGTCGGGCGACTTCCTCTTTCGTTGTGGGTATAAATGACATGCACCGCGCTCCAGCGACCCAGATTGTTTTTTTGCCAACCACCATAAAGCGGATCGATCACTTTCAGCTAAAAAAGTGAGTCGTCACAGATTGAAATACCTGAGTAGAACCAACTCCCCGCTAAAACCCCTCCTCCCCCTTCGACAAGCTCAGGGCGAACGGATTTTAGCTACATAACTGTTTGATCTACCGTTCGTGGTGAGCCTGTCGAACCATGAGCGGGAGATCACTACTACTCAGACTGAAATACATCGCCTGAATCGGAATTTTTGCCGGCCCAGCGCTGAAAATAGTCATCCGCATGGCATGAAGCTATTGATTTAATTAAATCAGATCTGTATGTATAGAGCCATGACTACACTATCAGGATCTGTACGGGCACAACTCATCAGCTGTGTGCTTGCGATCGGCCTCGTAAACGTCTGGTCACTACCGGTCTGGGCCGATGCCCGCCAGGATGCCGTCGCCGAACTTGACCGTCTGCACCAATCCCCACTCTCCGACGAGGTCAAGAGTGCCGAGGCAACCTTTGCCGTTGCCGAACGGTATTTTCAGAATAATGACGTAGAACAGGCCCGGCGCTTTTACCTGCTGACGATTCAAAAGGCCCGCGTTATCCAGAGCGCTCCCACTACATCGCTCGATGCGATTCCAGCGTCAGCAAACACGCCCTCAGCATCCGGCACGCCTGTCCCGACCGGAGAGGCAGCCGACATTCCCCAACAGACACGGGCGATTCCAAGCATTGTCCCGCCGACCTCAGCGACCGCCACAGCCAAGCTCACTACCCCGGCAGTGGAAGCGTGGGATCTGGATCAGGGGGAAGTTATCAACTCGGAGAGACTTGTCGGCAATGCCGGCACCTATAGCGTGGTCAAGGGAGATACGATCCGCTTGGTAGCGGCCAAACTGGGGGTCAGCCGCCAGCATCTGATCAAGAAAAACCGGCTCGATGAAACGGCCTATCTCAAGGTCGGACAGAAGCTGCGCTTCAACAATCGCAAGATCGTCCCCCAACGGATGAAGAACGGGATTGTCGTCAACATCCCCGATTGCACCCTGTACTATTTCCGGCAGGGCAGGCTGGCCGCCTCACTGCCCGTTGCCCTGGGTGTGCCCGCAAAGTCGGATAAACACGATTGGAAGACACCGATCGGCAAGTTCAAAATCACCGCCAAAATGAAGGATCCCACCTGGCACGTTCCACCCTCGATCCAGTCGGAGATGGAGGATCAGGGCAAGGAGATCATCACCAAAATCCCCCCCGGCCCCGGCAACCCCTTGGGCAAATATGCCATCAAGACCTCCCTCCCCGGCATCCTCATCCACAGCACGACCAAACCCTGGTCGATCTACGGCTTCGCCAGCCATGGCTGCATCCGGGTCAGCCCTGACCAGATGGAGTCCTTCTTCAAGGAAGTTGCCATCGACACCCCCGGTGAGATCATCTACAAACCGGTCAAACTGGCCATCACCGAGCAGGGGCGCATATTTCTTGAGGTTCACCGCGATATATACAGCAAGAACAGCAACGGACTGGCACAGGAGACCAAGCGCCTGATAGAAAAACTGAAGCTTGCCGAACGGGTGGACTGGAAGAAGGTTGAGTCGATGGTCCGCACGACATCGGGTATTGCCGAAGATATCTCCCTCTGACGTTCTCTACCTATAGCACAATTACCTGGCAATGGAAAAGGGGCGCGATCTGCGCCCCTTTTCCTGTTACCCGTCGTTGTATTACCTATTACTTGGCGGCCCCAGCAGCGTCCCCATCATAACTGCTCGGCTCGCTCCCCTTGATGAAACACTCCATCACCGCACCCGGCGTACCTTCACGCGCCAGGCGCCCGGTACGGGGATTGATCAGCACAAAGGAGACATTTTCCGGGGCCTGGAAATCCTCCACCGGCAACGACGCGGTGCCCTTCTGCATGAATTCGGCCCAGATGGGGGCTGCCGCCTGCCCACCCGTGCCGCTTGCACCCAGCGAACGCTCTTGGTCATAGCCGACCCAGACACCAGCCACCACCTGGGGAACATAGCCGACAAACCAGGCGTCCTTGGCATCATTGGTCGTGCCAGTCTTGCCGGCTACCGGCCGGTTGATGGAAGCGCGGTGGCCGGTACCGCTCATCACAACACTCTGCATCAGGTTGGTAATCACATAGGAGGCCTCCGGAGAAACCGCGGGAATCGGCACCGCCGGTGCCGTCTCCTGTAGCACCCGGCCATCGTTATCCGTGACCTTGGTGATGAAATACGGGGCCATCAGTTGGCCTTTATTGGCAAAGACCGAATAGGCCTCGGTCAGCTCGAAGGGCGAAACGCTGGCGGCCCCCAGGGCCAGGGCCAGATTGGGCTCGATCTTGCTCGTAAAACCGAGCTTTTTGGCAAAATCAACCGTATAGGGCGCGCCGATCTGCTCCATGATCTTGACGCTGACGATATTGATCGAGTAGGTCAGCGCCTCGCGCATGGTTACCGGGCCGCGGAAGGTATTGTCATAGTTCTTGGGCTTCCAGGTTCCGCCGCTCCCATCCGGGTACTCCACCTCGGCATCGTTGATGACCGTGGCGGTCGTCAGCCCCTTTTCCAGGGCCGCCGCGTAGATGATCGGCTTGAAGGCCGAACCGGCATTCCGCTTGGCCTGCATGGCGCGGTTAAACTGGCTCTTGCGGAAATCATAGCCGCCGATCATGGCCTTGACCCCCCCGTTGCGCGGATCGATGGCCACCAGGGCCGCCTGTACATCCGGGGTCTGGTCGAGGGCAAACTGGGCGCCGGCCCTGTTCACATCGGGCGTGACAACCGACACATCGATGACCGAACCGAGTGTCAACGCCCTGACCCCCTTTTCGGGTTTGCCGTAATTGTTGATCATGCCGAGCTTGCCGGCCCAGGCCATGTTTTTGCGCGTGAGCAGCCCCATGCGTTCCCCGACCCTGACGATCGCCTCACCTTTTTGGGGATTGAAGCCGACCACAACCCCCTGATAACTCTCTCCGGCTTTCAGGGCGGCCGAATCGATGCTGTCCTCGACCTTGCCGCAGTAGGCCTCCACCTCGGTATCCTTCAGGTATTTGACCGGACCGCGGAACCCCTGACGCTTGTCCACCGCCTTGAGACCGCTACGCACGCTCTCGTAGGCCGCCCGCTGCATCTCGGCGTTCATGGTGGTGTAGATCTTCAGACCACCCTTATAGAGCTGTTCCTCCCCGTATTTTTCCTCCAACTGTATGCGCAGGTGTTCGAGGAAGTAGGCCGACTGTTCGCTGTTGACCTTCTTCATGGGATGGATGGAGATCTCGGTCTTTTTGGCATGTTCGGCCTCGGCCTCGGTGATATAGGCCTCCTTGACCATCCGATCCAACACATAGGCCTGCCGTTCACGGGCCTTGTCCAGATGCTTGATCGGCGAATAGCTGTTGGGCGCCTTGGGAAGTCCCGCCAGCATGCTGATCTCGGCCAGGTTGAGCTGATCGACGTTCTTGCCGAAATAGGTCTCGGCGGCCGCCTGGACACCGTAGGCCCCGGCTCCCAGATAGATCTGGTTAAGATACAGGTAGAGGATCTCGTCCTTGGAGAGCTTTTCCTCCATGCGCTTGGCCAGAATGGCTTCCTTGATCTTGCGGGTATAATTTTTTTCGGGGGTCAGCAGCATGGACTTGGTCACCTGCTGGGTAATCGTGGAAGCCCCCTCCTTTTTGCGCATGGAGATCAGGTTTTTTACCACCGCGCGAACGATACCGAAGTAATCGATACCCTTGTGCTGGTAAAAACTGGCATCTTCGGCAGCGACAAAGGCCTGGATCAGCTTGCGCGGCATCTTGTTGACCGGCACCACGATGCGCCGTTCCAGATAAAATTCCCCCACCAGGCTGCCATCATCGCCAAAGACCTGTGAAACGATGGGCGGCTTATAATCGGCCAGGCGATCCACCCGGGGCAGCTTGGCTAACAGATAAAAGATATAACCGGCCCCGCCCAGGAGCGCCACCACCCCCAAGGTAATCGCAAACAGCAGTACTCCGTACAGAAAGCCCTTGTTATCCGGCTGTGTTGGTAACGTCGTCTTCATGTATTCATTCCCCGTTCTTCATTGCGGAGTTATTCTCCGCCGCACCATCAGAGCTGCTCGGTTTCAGACTGTGCAAAATAGCCCATATCAGTCAGATAATTCAAGCATAATCACCAATCCGGCCGGTGCGACCCGGATTGGACCGCCAGATTTTTTTTTGAAAAACGTGGCTGGTTTTCGCTTGTCAAGCCCCCTCCCCTTCGCTACAGTCCCAAAACAATTCAAACTCTCCGAGTCACGGTTCCTACGGGTGAGAGACATGCTCACGGACTGTGACCAGCGGATGTCGCCGGAAACAGCACCGCCATCCTATTGAAAAGGGGACAGCTGGTAACGCCATGCCATATCATCACCTTGCTACGGACAACAGACCTGATTTCCCGGAGCTGCCATGGATCTGATCCTGGACGGCATCTACACCGCACTGGCCCTGATCTGCTCCCTGGATCAGGAGGTGCTGGCGGTAACCATTCTGTCACTGAAGATCTCCGGCTGCGCCACACTGACCAGCCTGACCATTGGCATTCCGGCCGGTGTCTTCCTGGCGTTATCCGACTTCCCCGGCCGGCGTCTGGTGATCAGCCTGGTCAATACCGGCATGGGACTGCCACCGGTGGTAGTCGGTCTGTTTGTAACGATCTTTCTCTGGCGCAACGGCCCGCTGGGCTTTCTGGAAATCCTCTACACCCCCCTGGCAATGATCCTGGCCCAAGCGGTGATCGCCACCCCGATCGTGGCCGGCATCACCATCGCCTCGATCCAGAATCTGCCCGCCAACCTCAAGCTGCAAGTTGTGGCGCTGGGTGCCACCAGGCTGCAAACCGTATGGATCCTGGTACGCGAGTCGCGTCTGCCGCTCCTGGCGGCGGTCATGGCCGGCTTCGGCGGGGTTATTTCCGAGGTGGGAGCATCGATCATGGTGGGGGGCAATATCAAGGGGCAGACCAGGGTCCTGACCACGGCCACGGTCATGGAAACCGGCAAGGGCAACTTCGACGTGGCCATCGCCCTCTCGTTGATCCTGCTGCTGCTTGTCTTCGGGGTCAATTACGTCTTGACGGTCATCCAACAGCGGGAGCGTCCGCGATGACAGAGAACATGCCTCTGCTCCATGTGGAAGGGCTGCGGATACGGCGAGGCGGCGTTCAGGTAGTGGATCTGCCATACTTTTCCATCGCCCCTGAAGAAAAAGTGGCTGTGATCGCCCCTAACGGAGCCGGTAAATCCAGCCTGCTGTTGGGCTTGGCCTGTCTGATCCAGCGGGAATGCGGCACGATTACCTTCCAAGGGGAACGGGTCACCCCCCGTGGGGAGACCCAGTACCGCCGCCGGATCGCCATGCTCTTTCAGGATCCGTTACTTTTTGATACGACCGTACGGGACAATGTGGCCGAAGGGTTGCGGATTCGCGGGTGGGGACGGGTCGAGGCCCGTAAGGCGGCCATGGAAAGCCTGGAACTCTTCAAGGTCGCCCATCTGGCCGACCGCTCGGCGCACAAGCTCTCCGGCGGCGAGGCCCAACGGGTCAGCCTGGCGCGGGCCTTTGCCGTCAGGCCGCAGCTGATCCTGATGGACGAACCGTTCTCCAGCCTGGACCTGCCGACCAGGATCGTACTGGCCGAGGATCTGGGTCGCATCCTGCACGAGTCGGGCACAGCGGCCCTGATTGCCACCCACGATCGCATCGAGGCCTTGCGGGTGGTTGAGCGACTGGTGGTCATGGATCAGGGGAAAATCATACAGGAGGGAACGCCGCAGGGGGTCATGGCGCAGCCGGCCAACGCATTCGTGGCGGCCTTCAAGAGGACAACCGGCCCGGCGACCGGTTGATCAGGACTGTTCACTGCCGGGCGTTGATATGGGTTGCGACCTCGCGCTCCAGCAGGCAGCCGCTGCGCAGGTCGGTATCCTCCGCGGCGTTGAGCAGGCGTTTTGCTGCGGAGAGGGCCTGCGGGGGGTGAACGGCGATCCGTTCGGCAAAGGTAGTGACCTCGCTCCAGAAACTCTCCTCAGAGTATACCCGGTCAACCAGCCCCATGCGCAGTGCATCGGCAGCAGTGTAGATATCGGAGGTCATGAAGACCTCGCGGGCCAGGTTCTTGCCGACCATGCGCGGCAGCTTGTGGGTTCCGCAGAAACCGGTGATGATCCCCAGCTTGGCACCGGAATGCCCGATTTTGAGGTTTTCCCGGGCGATACGGATGTCGCAGGACATGGCCAGGTCGCAACCGCCACCCATGGTGATGCCGTTCAACGCCCCGATCACCGGCTTGGAGCTGGACTCGATTTGATCGAACAGGGATTGACCCAGTTCGGCAAAGTGAAAGGCGTCCGACGGGCTGAAGTGGACCATCTGGCCGATATCGGCCCCCACGGCAAACGACTCGCCCGGATACCCGGACAGGACGATGGCCGCCACCTCCGCATCGGACTCAACCTGCGTGAAGGCGCGTTTCAGCTCGCGGATGGTGGTGATGGAGAGTTTGTTGAAGCGCGACCCGGCGTCGAGCAGGATATACCCGACCCGGTTCGTCACCTCTATGGAGAGTTTCTTGAACGGCACCTAGGCCCTCGGCTGAATGTTAGCCTGGATCCATTTGACGATGTCCTCGGTGGATGTGCCGGGGGTGAACACCTCGCAGATGCCGTCGGCCTTGAGACCGGGGATGTCATCCTCGGGGATGACGCCGCCGCCGAAGACCTTGATATCGTCGGCATTCTTCTCCTTGAGCAGCTGGCAAACGCGCGGCAGCAGGGTATTGTGGGCGCCGGAGAGGATCGAGAGGCCGACACAGTCCACGTCCTCCTGAATGGCAGCCGCCACGATCTGTTCCGGCGTCTGGTGCAGCCCGGTGTAGATAACCTCGAAACCGGCATCGCGGAAGGCACGGGCGATGATCTTGGCGCCGCGGTCGTGACCGTCCAGCCCCGGTTTTCCAACAAGTATGCGTAGTGTTCTCTCAGCCATGCTAAATTACCTCCAGTATGTTACTACGTAAAATGACCTTCAACGAATTCGCAAAAAGCTCCAGATGGCAGGCGCGTGAGATTTGAGGAGTGAGGCGTACCCTATGGTACGTCGCAGCGACGAAAATGAGCGCAACGAACCAGCTGGACTTTTTTCGGATTCGTAATTACATCTCGATCCCGGTGCGTGCCGGCACTCCCGCCTTATAGTAATGCTTGATCTCGCGCATCTCGGTAACCAGATCGGCGGCCTCGATCACCCGCTCATGGGCGTTGCGACCGGTCAACACCAGTTCGACCTTCTCCGGCCGCAGCCCGATCAGCTCCAGCACCTGTTCCACGTCGATCAGCCCGAAGCCGACGGCGCCGTTGATCTCGTCACAGATGAACAAGTCGTACTCACCGGAGGTCAAAAGCTCCTTGGCCCGTACCAGGGCCTCCTGGGCGATGCGCCGGTCCTCGGCAATATCCTTGGTATTGACCCAGCCCGGCTGCCCGGTCTGGATGATGGTATAGAGCGGCGCCAAGCGTTCGGCAATCAGGTGTTCGCCGTAGGGTCCGCCCCCCTTGATGAACTGGAAGACGCAGACCTTGAGCCCGCGACCGACGGCCCGCAAAGCCAGACCGAGCGCTGCGGTGGTCTTGCCCTTGCCGTTACCGGTATAGATCTGGGTACAACCCCGCTCAAGCCCCATCTATTCCCCCGTGAACTGCGGCTGACGCTTGTCCAGAAAGGCCCGCATCCCTTCGCGCTGATCCTGGCTGGAAAAACAGAGCGCAAAGGCGTCCCGCTCCAGCATACAGGCGGTCTGCAGATCGATGTCGTAGCCGGCGTTGACGATCTCGCCGCCGATGCGGATGGCATTGGGACTGCGGCTGCAGATGTGCGCCAGCAGCGCCCCGCTCTTGGGCAACAATTCTTCGGCAGGATAGAGGCGGTTGACCAGCCTGCAGCGCAGGGCCTCATCGACCGGGACCATCTCGCCGCTGTAGATGATCTCTTTTGCCTTTGATTTTCCGACCAGCCGCGCCAGACGCTGGGTTCCCCCGCAGCAGGGGATCATTCCATCGGCGATGGCCGGGAAGCCGAAGCTCGCATTCTGTGACGCGACAATAAAATCACAGGCCAGGGCCAGTTCCAGCCCCAGGCCGGAACACTCACCGGCGATGGCCGCCAGACAGGGTTTGCCGATCTTTTCCAGACTGAACATGACCTGTTGGCCGAAACCGGCCAGAGCGGCCGCCTCGTAGGGTGCAAGCCCGCTGTCCGGGGCGCAGCTGCAAAAACCTTCCGCTGGACCGGTCAGGATAATACCGCGGATGTCGCTGTTTCCGGCCAATGACATTATCTGTCGCTGCAACGCCTCCAGAAGTTGCCGTTTAGCTACGGCCATGCTCCCGGATACGAACAGCACGGCGAGACCCTGTTCCTTCGATTGTATGCTGCAAAGTTTGTCTGGCACCGGTCTGATCCTGTTTTTCTATGTAATCAGGTTAGTTCCGCATGGTTATCATGGTTAAGGGACGGTAACGTTCAGCCGCGAGACTATAGCAATTCAGCCGTATACGGTCAAGCAAAGCTTTAGCGGATTTTTATTGACAGTAAAACTTTGCCGATCAGGCGTTTGGCGCTATACTGCTGCCGCAGAGCATATCTCCCCTGAGGAGTCTCCCCGTGAACCTGCCCGCCACAATCCGCCGTACCGCCAGCAACACCAGAAAAGCCGCCGAACTGAACGCTGCCTGGCTTCAACAGCATATGAGTCCCTACTTCTTCCAGGCCATGGCAGACCAGGAACCGGCCCTGACCCTCCTGGCCCGGGAGATGGCGCAACTGCATGACAACCGCCATCTGATCCTGGAGGACCGGGAGAAACAGCTGGTGATCGCCTGCGTCAACCGCCCCGGCTCACTGTACGAGACCCTGCGAAGGGTCGGGGAACGCGAGATTTCCTATGCCATGTTCTCCCACTCCAACGCACCCATGCCGGGGATGGCCGACGAGCTGGAGGTACAGCGTTTCGAGTTTGATCGCCGCCGGAACCAGGAGATCGAGCTGCAGCGCGAGGTGCTCATACCGGCTGCGCTGATCAGAAAGGTGCGCGCCGAGCTGCGCGCCTCGTTTCCCGATTTCGACCACACCAAGCTTGAGCGTCTGTTGAAGATCCTCTGGCTGAACAACGAGAATTACATCCGCATGTCGGCACCCAGCCGCATCGCCTGGCTGGTCTGGCTCTTTGAACGCGGCAACGCCTCGGGCGGGCTCTTCCTGGATATCATCAATGTTGCCCGGGATGAGCGCATCGAGACCCGGGTGCTCTTCGCCGTCGGCAACCCGCCCCAGGAAGGCTTTCTGCTGCAGCTTCTGGAGGTCTTCAACCGCCTGGGCATCGGCATCCGCCGCGCCTATTGCCAGACCATCTCCAACGGCATCCATCCCTATTTCCTGGGCTCCTTCTTTGTCCAGACCCGCGAGGGACAGCCGCTGTTTTCCGGTACCCCGCTGGTCGAGCGACTCGAACGCGAGCTCTGTACAACCCAGATCCTCTCCACCTCGTCATACTCCTACAACAATTTTGTTGTCCAGGGGCTGATGTCGGGTGATGATGCCTCACTGGTGAATGCCTTTATCTCGTTTTGCCACACCAGCCTGGCCCACAATCAGCCCGAACGTTTCGGCCTGGAGGATGTCCAGCGCGCCTTCTACGACCACCCCGAGATGGCCCAGCTGCTGGTCAGACTGTTCCGCACCCGCTTCGACCCGGGCATTGCAGAACGGGACAGCGTCTACAACGCAGTCCTGATCGAGACCCTGGAGACGGTGGAGGGGTACAACACCGGCCACCGCTGGCTGGACGACATCCGCCGGGCCGTCTACCGCTGCTGCTTCCTGATGATCATGCACGCCCTCAAGACCAACTTTTTCGTGGTGGAAAAACAGGCCCTGGCCATCCGCCTGGACCCGGCCTATCTGCGCGACATGGGGCACGAGTTCACCAGTGACCTGCCCGAGCAGGCCCCCTTCCGGGTAACCTTCTTCTACAGCCGCTACGGTGCCGGATATCACATCGGCTTTTCGGATATCGCCCGCGGCGGCTGGCGCACGGTCATCGCCCGGAGTGCCGATGATTACATCACCTCGACCAACACCCTCTTTCACGAGGTGTACGTCCTGGCCCACACCCAGCAGCTCAAAAACAAGGACATCTACGAGGGGGGCTCCAAGCTGGTGCTGGTGCTTGATGCCTCCGACCTGGAACAGGCCGGGAGCGAGGCCGAGAACTGCCGGCTCTACAAGCTGCAGTACGGGGTCAGCAACGCCTTTCTGGACATCTTCATCACCAGGCAGGGACGAGCCGCGGACCAACGGGTGGTGGACTACTACGGCGATGACGAACCGATCGAGATCGGCCCGGACGAAAACATGCACGACGGCATGATCGAAGCCATTGCCGCCCTCTCAAAAAAACGGGGCTATATCCTCGGCGTCGGGATCATGTCCAGCAAGCGTTTCGGCATCAACCACAAGGAGTATGGCGTCACCTCCACCGGCGTAGTGACATTCGCCCGCATCACCATGGCCGAAGAGGCCGGCATCGACATCGACCGCGACGATTTCTCGATCAAGATGACCGGCGGTCCCAACGGCGATGTGGCCGGTAACTGCCTGCGCATCATGCTGGAGCGCTGCCCGGCCATGCGGGTACGCCTGATCCTGGACGGTACCGCCGCACTGTACGACCCGAACGGCATCAACCGCGCTGAGTTGGGACGCATCGTGCTGAGCCATGATCTGGATGCCTTTGATCCGGCCTGTCTGGGAACAGGCGGCTTGATCATCTTCCGCACCGGCCGCAGATTGGAGGGGTTGAAAGAGTCACACCGCAAGGTGAGCCGCACGGCCGAAGGGCTGCTGGAGGAGTGGCTGGATATCGACGATTTCTATCACCTCTACAACAACCTGATCTTCACGGTCAAAACCGATCTCTTCATCCCGGCCGGCGGTCGCCCCGAGACCATCGACGACAAGAACTGGCGCTCATTTTTGAATACGGAAGGGGTCCCCTCGGCCCGGATTATCGTGGAAGGGGCCAACTCCTTCATCACCCCGGAAGCCAGGGTCCAGCTGCAAAAGGGGGGTGTGACCATCATGCGCGACGCCTCGGCCAACAAGTGCGGCGTGATCTCCTCCTCCTACGAGATCATCGCCAATCTGCTCCTCAGCGAAGAGGAGTTCATGGAGCACAAGGAGCGCTATGTGGCCGATGTGCTGGCCATCCTGGAAAAGCGCGCCGCCGATGAAGCCCGCCTGATCCTGCGCCGGCGAAGGGATGCGGGGGGCACCCTGCTCTACAGCGAGATTTCCGAGACCATCAGCCAGAATATCAACAGCCTCTACTCGCGGCTGTTCGATTTCTTCAGCGCCCGCCCGCAGCTCTGCCTGCAGCCCCCCTTCCGCCAGGCGATCATCCGTCACCTGCCGCGCATGCTGCAGGAGACTCCGGTCTTTCGGAAGCGGATCAAAAAACTGCCCCAAAAGTACCTGTGTGCCATCCTGGCTGCCGAGATCGGCTCGTCGTTGGTCTACACCGGCAGCCGCGATACGGATTTCGAGGAGATGATCCGGCGTCATCTGGCGCGGATCCGCTAAATTTTGCTTTTATTCCCGCGAACGGTTGTGCTAGTAATAAGTCCTGTTTACTGATCACCGTGAAACCACGATAAAGGAGTCAGTCATGTCAACCAACAATGATAACGCCGCAGCAGCAGTGATCGCCTTTGTTTCCGGTGCCGTAATCGGTGCCGCCGCCGCCCTCCTGCTGGCCCCGGCGCCCGGCCGCGAGGTACGTGAAAAACTGTCCGATCTGGGTGAAAGTGCGGCCGACAAGATGAAACGTCTGGCCCGCGAAGCCAAGTTCAAGGTGACACCCCGGACAAAGACCGAGGGCTACCAGTATGATGGCGGAGATGCCTGGATCTAGGAGTTGAAACTCATCAACGCGGTTCAAGGCGTAATGAAGGGCATGTGTACACGGCCTTTCATTGCGCCTTTATTTTTTGTCAGCGGTGAGGTGCCATGGACTTAAAATACGGTTCCAGATCGTTTCCACTTAATCTCCCGCCGGAACGCCTGGCGGGGATCATTCAGCCGGCGCTGGTTCAAGCGGATCAATCCCCGCACGAGATCATCAGCAGGGCGCTGGATGCCTGCCAGCCGATAATCGCCACCTTCCAACCGGGTGAAAAGGTCGTCATCGTCACCTCCGATATCACCCGCCACACCGGCAGCGAGATCTACCTGCCGCTGCTGGTGGAGCGGCTCAACCGTCAGGGGATAGCCGACAAGGACATGGAAATCCTGATCGCCCTCGGTATCCACCGCCCACAAACCCATCATGAGCACGAGCGAATCCTCGGCGCCCTCTACGGACGGATCCGGGTCCGGGACCACGACTGCGACGACAGCGCCGGGCTGGTCTCCATCGGCCGGACATCCAACGGCATCGACGTACGTATCAACCGCTCGGCGGTCGAAGCTGAGCGCCTGATTCTGACCGGCGTGATCGGATTCCATTACTTTGCCGGTTTCGGCGGCGGACGCAAGTCGGTTCTGCCCGGCATCGCCAGCCGCCAGGCCTGTTTGGACAGCCACTTTGCCGTATTGAACCCGGCTCCGGGAAGCGGTAAAAACCCGCATGCTATCACCGGGAAGCTGGACAACAACCCGGTCCACCAGGCCATGAGCGAGGCCTGCGCCTTGGCCGAGCCCGACTTTATCCTCAATACGGTGCTCTCGCCGGACAAACGGATCATGGCCGCCTTTGCCGGTGACTGGCGCGAGGCCCACGAAGCGGGCTGCCGTTACTATGGGGAGCACTTCTCCTATCCCGTGCCGAATAAGGCCGACCTGGTGATCGTATCCTGCGGCGGTTTTCCCAAGGATATCAACCTGATCCAGGCGCATAAATCCATGGAATACGCCGCCCAGGCCCTCAAGGAGGGCGGGGTGATGATCCTGCTGGCCGAATGCCGCGATGGCTTCGGCAACGCCACCTTTTTCAGCTGGTTCCGCCATAAGCGCCTGGACCAGTTTGAAGCTGCCTTGCGGGAACGCTACGAGATCAACGGACAGACCGCCTATTCGACCCTGCAGAAGGCCCAACGTTTCCGCATCATCCTGGTCTCGGAGTTTCCCGGCCAGCAGGTACGGGAGATGGGCATGCTGCCGGCAAAATCCCTCGACGACGCCCTGCAGCTTGCCGGGCGGTTTCTTCCGCCGGAGTGGTCGGCGTTGGTCATGCCCGAAGGGGGCAGTGTCCTGCCGGTCTAAACTCCGCAGGCCGGGATCAAAACAACAAGAGCCCTTCCTGACTACTCAGGAAGGGCTCTTGTTGTTCAGACGCTTATCAGCCGCGCCGGCTTATTCGCAGGTGAAGTTTGCTTCGATGCGACGGTTCTGGGCCTTGCCGGCCTTGGTCTTGTTGCTGGCAACCGGTTTCGAGAAACCGTAGCCTTTAGCGCTAATCCGCTCAGCCGCAATACCCATTTTATTTACCAGGTATTTTTTGACACTGTCGGCCCGGGCCTGGGAAAGTTTCTCGTTGTAAGCCTTGCTGGCAACATTGTCCGTATGTCCTGAGATTTCGCCCTTGGCCTTGGGGAAATCCTTGAGGAATGTGCCGACATTCTTCAGGTCGGCTTCATACTGGGGTTTGATGTCGGACTTGTTGGTATCGAAATTGATGTTGATCACGGCCGGCTTGCTGCAGAATCTCTCGGGAGAAGCCTCAGGTTTCGCCACGGGCGCTGGTGGAGTCACTACGGTGATGCCGGCTGCGCTGGCTGCCGTTCCACCGGCGCCGGAGCAGGTCAGATTGTAGGTGGTGCTGGCATCGGGCACGATCGCCCTGGCGCCCTGGGGCGGCACGGAACCGATGCCCGGCTGGATGTCACAGCCGGTTGCGTTCTGCGATTTCCAGTTGAGTGTTGCGGCCTGACCTTTGGTCACCATCACGGGGGATACGGACAGTGCTGCCGTCGGGGCTACGGGTGGAGCCGGAGGCGGCTCGACAGCCTTGGGAGCGGGCGCAGGCTCGGCAACCGGAGCCGGTGCCGGAGGTGGCTCGACCGGTGCTACCGCAGGCTTGACGCCGCCAAAGGGAATATAAGCGCCCAGGGTGTATTCCACATTGTTGTTGGTGCGGTTATTCATGGAATAGATGATATGGCGCACATCCCCCCTGAGGGCAAAGCTGTCGTTCAGGAAATATTTTGCACCGACACCGTAGTCAAAGGCACCGCGGACCTTGCGGTCCAATCCGCTGCCGTTGAAATTCAGTCCGGCGAAACCGACCGCCAGATAGGGAACAAACGTGTTGTCCGGGATAAAATTGTAGAGAAGTTCGCCACCATAACGGTGCATCTTGATATCGTTTTTAGCCTTGGTCGGCTCCGTGTTGACAAAATCGTAGAGGGCCTCGATACCGAAGTGTTTGGTAACGTTATATCCGGCTCTCAGACCATAGACCAAGTTGGTATCCAGATGCTGTCGGCCTTCGTATGTGTAGCCACCGATAACCGGTGAAACCGAAAACTGCCCCTCAAGATTGGCGGCAGAAGCAATTGCTCCGCCAGCCAGGATTCCCGCGATAGCCAGAATCAGTGATTTCTTCATACGGTGTTCCTCCTTTAACTTTGTGATTATACATTACAATGTCTGACTCTATAGCACCGCCGGCCTCAAAAGACAACCTAGAAAAGACTCATCTTGTCTTATGGAAGAGCAACGAATAACCGGCAATAGCCGGCTTTGACACAAATTTCACATCAAATATGACCAGATGCCTGAGGCAATGCAGTGCTGGTGCTTGCTTTTTCAAATACCGTTGAGGTAATATTTTAAAATTCTACTCATACATCAACGTACCAGGGAGGTTTACATGTTTTTCCCGCAATTCAGAGCTCGCAGAATCCGTGGAAACGAAGTATTCCGGCGGATGGTCAGCGAAACCACTCTCTCAGCAAATGACCTCGTCTATCCGATGTTTTCGGCATTCGGCAGCGGGATAAAAAAAGAGATTTCCTCCATGCCCGGGATCTACCAGCAGTCCATCGAGCACATCGTAGCAGAGGCCAAAGAGGTCTTTGAACTGGGGATTCCGGCGGTACTGCTGTTCGGCATACCCGAGACCAAGGATGCGGTGGGGAGTGACGCCTATTCCGATACCGGCATCATTCAGGAAACCATCCGGGCCATCAAGCGCGAGGTACCCGGCCTGGTGGTCATTACGGATGTCTGCATGTGCGAGTATACCGATCATGGTCACTGCGGGATCATCAAGGATGGTGACGTGGATAATGACTCGACGCTGGAGTTGCTGGCCCGCGAGGCGCTCTCCCATGCCAAGGCCGGCGCAGACATGGTGGCACCCTCGGATATGATGGATGGCCGTGTGGCGGCCATTCGCGAAGTGCTTGACGAGAACGGTTTCGACAAGATCCCGATCATGAGCTATGCCGTAAAATACGCCTCCGGCTATTACGGTCCCTTCCGTGAAGCGGCCGAGTCAACCCCCCAGTTCGGCGATCGGCGCAGCTACCAGATGGATCCGGCCAATCGCCTGGAAGCCTTGCGCGAGGCCGCTTCAGACATCGATGAAGGCGCCGATATCATCATGGTCAAGCCGGGGCTGCCCTACCTGGACATCCTGCGCGACCTGCGCAACGAATGCAACCTGCCGCTGGCGGTCTACAATGTCTCGGGGGAATACAGCATGGTCAAGGCGGCGGCAGCCCAGGGCTGGATCGATGAGGAACGGGTCGTGCTTGAAACCATGATCGGCTTCAAGCGGGCCGGTGCCGACATCATCATCACCTACCACGCCAAGGATGTGGCCCGCTGGCTGAAGCAGAAATAGTCCGCCCCTGATAAACAATTTGGTATAGACATCGAGAACGCATTTCTGGCCAGTAAAGCAGAAATGCGTTCTGCTTTACTGCTCGCCGAGTTTTTCGGACATATCCTTTTTCTGCTGGCGGATAGTGCCGCCGGCGCCGGTTGACGGCAGCAGGCTCTCGGGCGATTTCTCAGGCAGTTTCGGCAGGCTGGGCAGCGACACCCCGCTCTTCTTTTCCACCGGGGTTTGCACGGCGGCTGCTTCATGCGGGACAGCTACGGCTGTCTTGGCTTGCGACGTGGGCACGCAGATCTTCTTTGCCACCCGGCGTTTCCTGGGGAAGGTGCGCTTCATGTTCACTTCGGATTTTTCGAATGACGTTTCTGTATCACGGGTCGCCAGCACGTGGACCTTGCCGCCGGAGCGCCAGACCCGTTTCGCCTGAATCACCCCGCCATCCTTCAGGTAAAGCTTTGCCGCAACGGCCGGCGTTACCATGGTTGCCGCCATCAGTACTGCACACAGAATCCGTTTCATGTTCTCCTCCAGTTTCCATAGTAGTGCATCCACACCCATCTAGATCAGCGGGCTCTTATCCAGATAACGCGGCAGGGCGCCGCGCACCTCGACCACCGGCCCGTCTTCCAGTTCTTCCAGTTCCCCATAGTCATCGCCATACTCATCCTCACCGGCTACCCACTCGTAGAGTTTCTGGGAATCCAGCAGCACCGGTTTTTCCGGTGCCCCAAAGACCCTATTCTGCATCTCTTCATCAAACAGACCGATGCAGCCGTGGGAAGCCGGGCGTCCGGGCAGGTCGCGGGCATGCAGCCAGTAGGAAACATTATCCGGGCCGATGTAAAAACGCAGGGCGTTATCCATCGGATACTGTTCTTCATCGTTGGCGGTCTTGTACAATGAGGATGTGTGGGTCAGGTGGCGGGCATCGATATGAAAAACGCCGCTGGGAGTCTCGGTCCCCGGCTTGCCTGTCGCGGCCGGCGCCGAGAAGACCAGCCGGCCGTACTCATAGGCGCCCAGCCATTGTTCGGTGATATCCACCAGGATATATTTTTCGTGACCACGCGCCGGTTCGTACTGTTTCGGCAGTGGGGTATAGCCGCGGATATCCTCCAGCCGCGCCGGGACCTTGATGGTCATGCCGGGATACACATGGCGGCGGTCGATACGATTGAAGCGGGCCACCCAGACCCAATCCCGGCCGAAGAGGGATTCCAGCGTCTCGTTGGGCTGGATGAAATGGGGGTGCCAGCGGATTGCATTGAGACTGGGATATTCCACGCGGGAAAGATCTTCCATCGCCTTGTCCGTTGGTGAGGCCCCCGGCAGATCGGTCACCGAGGGGACGCGCAGCACGGTGAAACCCACCAGCATGCTGGTGAAGAGGGTGATCAGAATCAGTTTGTGTGAAAGCCGCATCCTGCTGTAACGCATAACACTATCCTTTATACGAGAAAATCATCCGTGCATTCTAGGCATTTCCGACGAGATATTCAACTATTAGTCGCGAATGGGCCGATGAAAGTCTGGCAAAGCGGCTGGTTACATGCTAATCTCGCCCCCCAGAAAGCCCACCCCGGACAGGCGGGCGGCTTTTCTGTTTTCCTGACAGACCAGCAAACTTTCGCTGAAATCCGTCCATCCTTCGACAAGCTCGGGACGAACGGATTTTAACTCAATTTTAACGGGAGGCGGCCCATGACCGCAGATACTCACGACGTGATCACTCCGATCTTCAACCAGTTTGCCAGCGACAACTATGCCGGCATCTGCCCCGAGGCATGGCAGGCCATGGCAGACGCCAACCAGGGTTTCACCTCTTCCTATGGCGACGATCCCTGGACGGAACGGGCCTGCGCCTGCATCCGGGATCTGTTCGAGACCGATTGCCAGGTGTTCTTCGTCTTCAACGGCACGGCGGCCAATTCCCTGGCTCTGGCATCTCTCTGCCGCTCCTATCACAGCGTGATCTGCCATGAGCTGGCCCATGTGGAGACCGATGAATGCGGCGCACCGGAGTTTTTCTCCAACGGCACCAAAATCCTGCATATTCCCGGAGCGAACGGCAAGCTTGATCTTGACGCGGTCGAGCAGGCCATCATCCGTCGCAGCGATATCCATTACCCCAAGCCACGGGTCCTCAGCCTGACCCAATCCACGGAACTGGGCACGCTCTACACGCCCGCCGAGATCGCCGCCGCCGGAGAGCTGGCCCGGCGTCACGGCCTGCGGGTACAGATGGATGGCGCCCGTTTTGCCAATGCGGTGGCGGCGCTTAGGCTATCGCCGGCGGAGATCTCCTGGAAGTCCGGTGTGGATGTCCTCTGCCTGGGGGGCGCCAAGAACGGCCTGGCGATTGGCGAAGCGGTGGTGTTTTTCAACCGGGAGTTGGCCGAGGAGTTTGACTTCCGCTGCAAGCAGGCCGGTCAACTGGCCTCCAAGATGCGCTTCATCTCGGCTCCCTGGATCGGTATGCTGGAAAGCGGCGCCTGGTTGCGTCACGCCGCCCACGCCAACCGCATGGCCGCGATCCTGGCCGAGGGACTGGAACAGATCCCCGGTGTTCGGCTCATGTCCCCCTGTCAGGCCAATGCGGTATTTGTGGAAATGTCGGCCGACGCGGCTGCCGCATTGCGTGCCGCGGGGTGGCATTTCTACTCCTTCATCGGCACCGGCGGCGCCCGTTTCATGTGTTCGTGGCAGACCAGCGAGAATGATGTGAGTCAGCTGCTGGCGGCGGTTCGCCTGGCGGTAGCGGGCGCATAACGACTCGGATCATCCGGGGCGCAGGCATCCTGCCTGCGTTTCAAGCGGACGTATCGCTTGAATAGAATGGTGAGCAAACCTTATTCGGGCATACACCGGCCCAAAGCACGGGCAGGATGCCCACGCCCCTGAAAACAATCATTTTATTGCTCTGCTGAAAAATCACCCGAGCTCATAGACAAAGGAGACACCATGATCAAGACGGCCACATTCGAGGCGCTGTTGGAGGATACCCGACCGGACGGCGCGGGCGGTTATATCTTTACCCTGGAGGGGAAGAGCTACCAGATCAAGGATAAGGACGAGGTCAGAAAGATCGCCGAACAGCACGGTTATATCATCATCTACTGAGCTGATTAACGTCTATCCGCCGCTGCACCCTTCTCCATAAGAGAGAAGGTGGCCGAAGGCCGGATGAGGGGGCAGTAGAGCACATGAATCCAACTGTCCCCCCTTACCACCCGACTGCACCTGCGCTCTGAACATCCCGCCAGGCCCCACCACGCCAGCTTCAATCTATTGCCAATTTGACATTTTGCCATTTCCGGCATATCGTCATTATGCATCACCTACTCGCTGAAAGGAGCATACAACCATGCTTGTTGCCATAGACAAACGGGGCAGCGTCAGCCTACCGGCGGCGTTTCGCAAGGAATTCGGTTTACAGCCCGGAACCTATCTCGATCTGACCGTGGAGAGCGGCGGAACCATCGTGCTCAATCCGGTTGCGGTCTATCCCACGGTCCGTCTCGCGCCGGAAGGACTGGCAAAGCTGGTCGAGGCCCGCGAAAGCGGCACAACGGAGCTGCCGGATTGGTTGAAGGGGGAGATGAGCGATGCCAAGGCTGATCCCCAGTAAAAAGTTTATCGCAGATGCGGAGCATTTTCGTTCCAACTTGACGATGCGCAAGAAGATTGCCAAGGCGCTGGCGCTGCTGGAAGCAAACCCTCTCCATCCCGGTCTGCATCTGGAGCGGATTGTCAACGATCCAAGCGCCTGGTCGGCACGGGTTGATGGGCGTTATCGTCTTTCCTTTGATCCGGGCGGGCATCTACCGGCAGGAAACCCCGATTGGTCAGCGGATATTCTGCTGCTGCGTCTGCTGGACCATGATGACCTGTATCGGGTAGTGAGATAAGATAATTGAGTCTGCGCGTCTTTTGAATTCCTCCCCCTCTTTATAATACCGTCCCGATATTTTAGAATACTTCACCCCACTTCCAATTTCGATCGGCATGTAAACTCACCTAATTGCGGCGGATAAATAACGATGTATAATCTATTGGAAAGAAAGGGGAAATACCATGAAGATATTTCTGACCATCCTTATGCTATCTGCTTTGGCATCATCTCTTTTTGCAAGCGAGAGCAATGAAGAAGCCTATAGGCAAAGTCGTTCGTGCTGAAAGAGTGAAATGATGTTTTTAAATACCGTCACTAATAATGTGTCTGCTAAATTACGCTTGTTGACTGAACGATCGGAGGTTTTAAATGATTGAGATTGAGTATGCTTGTGAAAAATGCGGGGAGCCACTTATGAAGACGGCAATAGTACCTGTCAATTCGTCAAGTTACGTTGAGAGGGCGGATAAATGTGATAACTGTAATCACGTGACAAACGTTTTGCAAATGGCGCGCTTGCAATGGTCCGACAGGCTTCGCTCTGACGTCAATAGGTTATGCAACTCTGAAGAGCTGAAGCAACTGCGACTTGATCCTAATAACTTCGTGAATACTATCCTCAATGCCAGACGCAGCGCAGCTGGAAAAGGCCTGGTTGTGATTGACAAATCCACAACGCCAATCACACTTCGCGAGGAAACGAATCGTGAATAACATGTCCTAAGAATGAAAGGGGGCAGGTAATGAAGTGCGCGTATTGTGGGCAAGAAGTTTATAACGCATTTAGGATTGTTGGACGATATGCATGCGCACCATGTTATGAAAACGAATTTTTGAAGAACGATCCAAGAATCCTTAAACTGAAAAATACCGATACATGCCCTAACCTTATGACTAATTCTAATGATAACCAGATGAATGAGTTCGATGAGCTTACCCAGGAAGCACTTTCTTTCGCACTTGCCAAGCAATCAGAAAACCAAATCAAGCGAAATTATGAATTGCTTGACCTTACTCCCAGTGCATCACTTGATGAGGTGCGGGAGCGGTGTAAGGAACTCGTAAGTATTTGGCACCCAGATCTTTACAAGGACGACCCGGAGAAACACAAACTTGGTACTCAAAAAGTTCAGGAGTTTAAATATGCCTATGAGGCAATAAAGAAAGAAGCGGAGAAATCCTCTGAGACTCTAATAAAGATGTTTGAGATATTGGAACTCAATTACGGAGCGTCATTTGAAGAGGTTCAGCAGTCATTTGAGAAACTACAAAAGATCTACAATCCAGATCGATACACAGAAGATCCAGAATTATTTCGGAGGGTTAAAAACAAATTAAAGGAAATTACCACTGCATTTGAGTACATAAAAAGTAATCAATACAAACGATCTAATCAAATCAATAGAACTAACCAAACTACCCCTCCTACTCAAGACGATAGAATATCAACTCAACAAGATCAGTCAACAAAACAGACAGTTTTAGCAACGTCTGCATCAACCCAATACAGTGGTATTACTTCTACATCTGCTGATACTGTAGAGTCTCAGAAGTCACGAAGACTAAATAATGTGACTGAGAATTCCATAATAAGCATAAAGCCACTGGAGTTTTTTTTCACTGCCCTACTCGGATATGTTGGTTCATTACCCGGAAAGAGACTTGGTGCTATAGGCATTGGCCTTACTGTCTTTTTCGGAATTTGGCTTGGTAGGCGGTTAGGTAGATTCGTAGGCAAAACATTGAATGATTCCAGGCTGCAAAGGACTAACAAAATACTCTCAGCATGGACAGTATGTCTTGCCTCATTCGTAATACTTGTTGCTTTTTTAGTCGTGATAAACGGGCCACAATAATAGTGAGGAAAGCATGCTGGTATATTTTATTCTGATTAATATACATTCTCCGGTTTAAAAGAGTCCGTTCCACCTATTCATCCTAAAAGCGAATGATTGGGGAAATAGCCTGGCTCAGGTTAGCCTTTCGGACATTCCGCACAAATTCCGCTGAGCAAGAAAAAGCAATGGCGGCTGGTTAGCCGCCATTGCTTTTTCTATTTACTCGGACCGTCTACGAAATACTCCAAGGATATGCTGGCGGGGAAGTCGGGACGGGATATTTCGACGCTCAGTTCTGCTTCAGAGCAACGTTTACGGGAGAGCCAAGACCGGCATACTGCGGAGCAAGTAGCTGTCCTGTCAGAGCTATTTACACAATTACAAGCCTGAACACCAGCCCCACCCGGTGAGTTGACGGGTTCGAGACTAGTGCGTTAATGGTTCCTGGGACAGGCCCAGGTCGTCTGCACAGCGCTTCACCCCCATGGACGTACGCACTTTGCTCAATTTTGTGACCACCCGGACGACGATTGAGTCTTTTGTGCTCTTTGCCGGCACCTCGTCAGCTCGGGCAGCCCGGTCTGGGAGTAGGTAATTGAGCAAGCTGTGCGGGAACACTTTTAAGGCGTCATCGAATTCTTCAGTGGTCTTCTGTGAGTACTTCTGGTTTGGATCCGGGTAAATACGGTAGAGACTTTTTCCCATTGGTGTTGCCTCCTTTTTGCTCCAAACAGTATCTCACTATGAATTTTTATTTTCAAGGTCCCCCCTTTACCCCCGGAGAGTTCCCTGGACAGTATATTCAACAGTTGAGAATTTAATATACTGGTTGAATGCATAAAGTAGGGCTTGAGGTGGATGCCTCCGGTGGTATTGATAGCTTGTTAGCACAAACTGTCCGACCGCCATTGCTGTTTCTTTCCCTGCCGAAAGCCGTTCCCCTGGATAGAACTTAAATTCCCCGCGCTTCAAGAACCAAGCAGCGTCTTCAACGGCAGAAACAGCGTAAGCGGATTATCCTGCAAGGGAATGAAACCGAAACCGAGGTAGAACTGCCGGGCATGTTCGTCCTTGGCATCCACAAAGAGTCCGACAATACCACCCGACTCTTTGGCCGTTGCCACAACGCGCTTGACGGCATCGGCCAGCAGGATGGCGCCGTAGCCCTTCCCCTGGCGCTGCTTGTCAACGGCCAGCCGGGCAAGCTTGGCGGCGGGCAGGCGTGAGGTTTTGGGGAGACGGCGGGCACGTTCCGGGGGAAGCAACGATGCATCAACCTCCAGAAACGAAAGGGTGAAGAAACCCAGAATATCACCAGGGGCCCCTTCATCCAGCAACACAAAGGTATTCGACAACCCTTTTTCCCGATGCTGGCGAGCGGTCTTGCGCAGGAAGTCGTTCAGGGGGGTAACGCCACAATCGAAACCGGCCCGGTCATGGCTGGCGTCCAGCGAGCGTATGATCAGCATGTTACGAGTTGGTCATGGGCCTTCAATGCCGCAACAAGCCTCTCCGAAGGGGTGGGGGGATTTTCCAGGGCATTGAGAAATGTCAAGGCGTCCCGTTCGGAGAGACGCAGCGTCTCTTCCCGCTCCAGGATTTCACCAGCACGGTCAAGGGCACTCTGCACGATGAACTGGTTGAGCGTAGCGCCATACACAGCAGCAGCACGTTCGATAAGAAGGCGATTAGCATGGGGGATACGGGCGGTAACACGGTCGTCGGCCACCGGTTTTGCTGATTTCTTTCGAGTCGTTGCTGCTTGCATGAGTCTTCGCCTCCTCTAGCGAGTAACCCCATTTTAGTTTTGTGGTGCCAATTTGGCAACATTTTATTCACTCACGTTCCACGGTCGTATCGATATCCTTCAGAAATCCCCGCATCTCGCCAATAGCTCTGGTCGGCAGCAACTCGATCCGGTTGCCGTACGCTTATGACCTGCATCATCTGCCCCGGTACGAGATACAGGCTTTCACGGACATCACTGGGTATGACAACCTGGTATTTGGGGGATAACTTAACGGTTCCCATGTACTGACGCCTATCGATTACTATCTTGTTAAACGATTGGTTACTACTTGATTGGTTACTACTTCACCGCCCGCAGAATGGCGCTGAACATGGGGCTCTGGTCCGACTGGGAAACGGAGATGACCATATCCACCTCGAAGAGCCGGCCGCAGACATCGCGTACCCGCTGGCGGGTGGTGGTCCCGATCAGGTCGCTGCTGCCGGCAGAAAAATAATCCATCATCGCCCCCTGGAGCATCGCTCCCTTTTCCATGAAATCGAAGATACTCTGGCCGAGCAGTTCCTGCTTGCTCAGTCCGAAGAGCTTCTCGGCCTTCTGGTTGGAGATGACGATCTTGCCGTCGGACATGAAGGTGATGATCGGCGATTGGGCAATCTCGATGAAGTTGCGGTAGCGATCTTCCGATTCGACCCGCTGGATCGTCTTGCGATCCAGCTCGGCCATCAGATCATTGAAGGAGCCGATCAGGGCCCCGATCTCGTCCTGACCCCGCTCTTCGAGGCGTTCCGAGAAATTACCGGAGCGGGCAACCTCGGCGATACTGGCGGCCACGGTCTTGACCGGCGTGAGGATCGTCCGGCGGATAATCCAGCCGCTGATCAGGATGAAGGCCACCAGTACGATACCGTCATAGATGATGTCGTTCTTCAGGTTGGCGCCGATCTGCAGGTAGAGCGCGGCCATCGGGACCGAGACGGAGACCGCGCCAATCACCTCGCCAACCTTGTAACCATAGGAAAAATGCCCCCGTGGGAATCGGCGCTGGATAAAGCGGGGCGCCTCGTCGTAGCTGCCATGACAAACCAGACAGGACTTATCCGAAACCATCGGCAGCAGATAGCGCAGCTGCAGCTGCCCCTTTTCCGTGGTAACCTGCCAAGTCTCGGCGGCTTTCACGTCCCGGAAGGCCGTGAGCTGCGAGGTTTCAAAACTGTCCGGCCGGTTATTCGGGTTACGGTAGCGCAGGGAAACCTGGCGCACATAGTAGTTCGAACCGTTGGTCAACTGCTGGGCAATCCGGGTGGCCGCCACCTGGGGGATCAGATTTTCGTTATGTTCCGGCTCGGCAGTCACACTCTTGGAGAGGTAATCTCGCGTCTCGATGATCTGGCGCGAGATGGTGCGGGCATTGTCGATGGCCCCTTTCAGGATCAACGACTGTTCCCGGCGGTAACTGCTGTAGGCCAGGGCCATGAAGAGGACCATCAAGAGCAGGGATGAGATGATATTGTACTTCGTATTGACACTCAAGCGGGCGAAAGCGCTCATGGCATGGTCCTTGTCGGCGCGCTGCGACAACGCTTGCAGGCGGCCTGATCAGATGACTGATTATATCCGCTCTGCGCTGCTTGGCAAGAATTGTTATCGCCCCCTGGATTGTATTCCGGGCCTGATCGTGCTATACAAGCGAGCCTATCTAACGACATCCATAAAAACCGGGTACAGACCATGCCACTTGCAGAAAACGTTCTCAACGGCGACATCCGCGCAGCGGCACGCCTCATGCGAGACATCGACGACAACCGCCCCCAGGCGGTGGATGACCTGAAACAACTCTACCCCCGCACCGGCAACGCCTATATAATCGGTATCACCGGTCCTCCGGGAGCCGGTAAATCGACCCTCGTGGACCAGCTGACCGCCGCCTTCCGCACGCGAGGAAAGAAGGTCGGCGTCGTAGCCATCGACCCGACCAGCCCCTTCACCGGCGGGGCCATTCTGGGCGACCGCATCCGCATGAACCGTCATGCCACCGACGAGGGGGTTTTCATCCGCAGCCTGGCCACGCGCGGCGCCCTGGGCGGATTGTCCCGCTCCACAGCCGATGTGGCCCTGGTCATGGACGCCCTGGGGATGGAGATCGTCATCATCGAGACGGTCGGCGTCGGACAGGACGAGGTTGATATTGTCAAGGCCGCCCATACCACCTGCGTGGTGATGGTGCCGGGGCTGGGTGACGACATCCAGGCCATCAAGGCCGGTATCCTGGAGATCGGCGATATCTTCGTGGTCAACAAGGCCGATCGCGACGGCGCCGACCGTACCGCCCGCGAGCTGGCCACCATGCTGGAGTTCCGCAAGGCAACCGAAGGGAGCTGGAATCCCCAGGTTCTGAAGACCGAGGCCCAGCGCGGTAGCGGCATCGAGGAACTGGTCACGGAAATCCTTCAGCACCGCGAGCATCTCATCTCCAGCGGCAGCATTGATCATTTCCTGCGGGAGCGCAATGAACGGCACTTCATGGATATCCTGCGCGACAACCTGGTTAAAAAAGTCCTGGAGCACATGGCGCTGGACGCCACCCTCGACCGAGTCGTGACCGGCATGGGCGATCACACCATCGATCCCTATTCGGCCGCTGAACAGGTGCTGGCCGGAATAATGGGAGAGCGGTGAGACACCTGCACCAAAAGCCCAATGGGCACGCCGCCGTCAGCGCGGTCGATCCGCGTACGCGCCTGCTGGCAGCCGGCATCCTGCTGGCCCTGGTGATCAGTTCCCGCAGCAGCGCCTTCCCCTGGCAGGTGGCCGGGATCTGCCTGCCGGTGGCACTAATCGCCGGTATGCAACCGCGCCTGTTGCTCTTGCGCATGCTGCACCCCCTCTTTATCGCCCTGGTCATCCTGGCCCTCAAGACCTTCATGGGTGCAGGAGAAAGCGTTGCCCTGTTCAAGATCGGAGCCATTTCGATCAGCGGCCACCCGGAAGGGCTCCGCGAGGGGCTTTTGATCAGTTCCCGCATCATGGGCGCCGTGTCGGTGGCCGTGCTGCTCGGCCAAGTCATGACCTTTACCGAGACCATGGCGGCCCTGGCCTGGCTGCGTGTGCCCCGCGGCCTGGTTGACGTGGCCATGTTTGCCTGGCGGGCGCTGTTCATGCTCTATGATGATGCCGCCGTCGTCTACACCGCCCAGAAGAACCGCCTCGGCTACTGCGGCATGCGCCGCGGGCTCAACTCCTTTGGGGCCATGGCCGGGATGCTGACCATCCGGGCCTTTGACAGCAGCCAGGCCATGACCGTCGCCATGACCCAGCGCGGCTATGACGGCAGCCTGCCCCTCCTGCGTGCTGCCCGCCTGGGCAAGCTCCAGCTGACGGGGTTAACCATCTTTACCCTCCTGGCCGGCACGGCCTGGAAACTGCAAAACTGGCCATGACGACCGCCCGTCTCTCCGCACAGATCCACGCCTTCCGCTATCCCGACGGCACCAACGCCCTCTCCGATGTCTCCCTGCAGATCATGCCGGGCGAGTTCTGCGGCATCCTCGGCTCCAACGGGTCGGGCAAGACCACCCTGCTAAAGTTGCTGGATGGTATGATCAAGGATTTCGACGGAACGGTGCTGCTGGATGGCACGGACATGCGCCGGCTTTCTCCGCGCCAGATCTACGGCAAGGTCGGCCTGGTCTTCCAGAACCCCGACGATCAGCTCTTTGCCCATTCGGTGGATGAGGATGTGGCCTTTGGCCCGCGCAATATGGGGCTTGCTGAAGACGAGGTCCGGCGGCGGGTGCTGGAAGCGCTGGCAGCGGTCGAGATGAGCGAGCTGGCGGCCAAGGATATTCACAACCTGAGTTACGGCCAGAAGAAGCGGGTCTGCATTGCCGGACTGCTGGCCATGGGGCACGAGATCCTGCTGCTGGACGAACCGACCGCCGGCCTCGACCCGATGGGCGAATACCGCATGATGGAGCTTCTCACCCGCCTCAACCGCGAGTCGGGGGTGACCATCGTCATGGCCACCCACAGCGTGGACCTGGTACCGGTATTCCTGAGCCGTCTGCATATTCTCAGCCGGGGTAGCCTGGTCCGCAGTGGGACCCCCGAAGAGGTCTTCAACAACCGCGATGATCTGGCCGGGGTAAAACTGCGTCTGCCCTACATTGCCGAGTTGATCCACCAGCTGAAGAACGGTGACCGGCTTCCCTTCCGGCGCATCCCGCTGACTGTGGGCGAAGCGCGCCGGGACATCCTGGAGGCGTTCGGAGCCGGACTGCCCAGCCAAGACAGGCTCTGACAGTCGCCCGCCCTTTTATTCGATTGAAATATTCACTTTTTGCTCTATACTTGGGTCACATCAACATGATGCTTGCATCGTACTCTGGAGAGGTCACATGAGTCTTACGGGAATTGCGCTGATAATCATTGCTCTATCAATATTGATCCTGGTACTGACGCTGCTCCCGGCCATTGCGACGATCAAACGGACAGCGGTTTCGGTCGGTTCGCTCGCGGACATGATCCAGGAAGAACTCAGACCGACCATCCAGGAATTGACTGCCGTGTTGGTGGAATTAAAGACGGTTAGTGGCGAGGTTGCGGAACACACGGAGGATTTGAATCGGTTCATGACGGCCATGGGTGAAACCGGGGTTAATCTGAGCACGATCAATCGGTCTGTCGGTGTTGTTGCCGGTCTGCTCAGCACCACCTCGGCCTGGACCACCGGCGCGAAGGTAGCAGGCAGGTACCTGCTTGAACGATATCTCAAAAAACGGGGAGGAATGTAGCCATGTCTGAAGAAAAGGGAATCTGCACAGGAACGGTTCTGGTGTCCTTCGTAGCCGGCGCGGCAATCGGCGCAGGACTGGCACTGCTGTATGCGCCAAAAAGCGGTTCGGAGATGCGTGAAACCATTGCCGATTTTGCCGAGGACGCGGTCGATAAGATCAAGGAATACACCAAAGAGGCCCAGGAGAAGATTAAATCGGCCATTGAAGACGGCAAAGAAACCATCGTGGAGAAAAAATCCATTCTGGCCTCGGCCATCGAAGCCGGCCGCGAAGCCATGAACAAGGAAAAGGAACGCGTCAAGGCCTAGTTCAACACGAAAACTCCTTAAAAAGCCCACCTTGGTGGGCTTTTTTTATGTGAGGCACGCATGCTCCTCTCCGATCGCCAACGCGCCATCTGGAAAACCTGCCGAACCCTGGTCGGAAAATTCATCGACGACCGCTGCATGACGCTGGCGTCAGCGCTCTCCTTCTCCAGCATGCTCTCCATCGTACCCTTTCTGGCAATTGTCTTTTCAATCCTCAAGGTGCTGGATGTACACACCACCCTGGCTCCCATGCTGCTCTCCAACCTGGCGGTCGGCTCACAGGAAATCGTCGCCCGTATCCTCCATTACATCAACAACACCCGCGTCGGCTCCCTGGGAGTCATCGGCCTGATCGCCCTCTTTCTGTCGATTATCGCCACACTGGATAATGTGGAAGATGCCTTCAACCAGATCTGCGGCATCGAGCGCGGCAAAGCCGTCCATCACAAGCTGCGCGATTTCCTGATCGTGATCTTCAGCATCCCGCTGCTGATCGGATTGGCCGTCATCATTACCACCAGCCTGCAACACCAGGGTTTTGTGCAGTGGTTTTTGCGACTCTCCGGCATCGGGCATTTGTTTCTCCTGCGCCTGGTCCCCTACCTGAGCATCTGGATCGCCCTGGTTTGCCTGTATCAATTTCTCCCCAATGTCCAGATCCGCTTCCGTCATGCCCTGGCGGGCGGCCTGATTGCCGGTAGCGCCTGGCAGGTGGCCCAGTGGGCCTTCATCTATTTCCAGCTGGGGGTCTCCCGCCAAAACGCCATCTACGGCACCCTGTCACTGCTACCGGTGTTCATGATGTGGATCTATACCTGCTGGATCATTGTCCTGGCCGGCATGGAGATTGTCTGGCATCTCCACAATAAAATTCCCGCCGCGCTCCAGCCTGGGACGGCTGACGCAGGGCACCCCGGCGAGTAACCGGCTCAAGAGCGCGCTCCCGCCGCACGATTGACTTTCCAGTAGAACTCCTTTATACTTCCAAAACTTACCTATCGGGATGGTACATGAACTACTGCATTATCATCATAGCTCTGCTTCTCTGTGCCCTGCCGGCATCGGCATCGGAACAGACCCAGGCGCTGCTGGCCGAGCTCACTCGGCCAAATGCCCCGCTTATGGCTGCTGCAGACACACCCGCCCTGGTTTCGACCATCGAGCAGGAAGAGGTCGCTGAACAGCCCGCCGCCCCGGTTGCCGAACTCTTTACCCTCGATGAACTCAAGGACAAGCCCACGGAGAGCGCCGAACTCGACCTGCCCGATGTTGAGTTGCCGCTGTCGGATATCCCGCTGGCTCTGAACAGCAAGGTTGAATATTTCCTCTACTATTTCCAAACCAGCGGCAAACAATCTTTTTCCCGCTGGCTCTCCCGCTCATCACGCTACATCCCCATGATGAAAGAGATCCTCAAGCGCCAGGGCATGCCGGAAGACTTGGTCTTTGTGGCCATGATCGAGAGCGGTTTCCAGATGCACGCCCGTTCCTGGGCCAACGCAGTCGGTCCCTGGCAGTTTATCTCCGACACCGGGCGACGTTACTCCCTGCGTATCGATCAATGGATCGACGAGCGCAAGGACCCGGTCAAGGCAACGACCGCGGCGGCGCTCTACCTGAAGGAACTGTACGGCATGTTCAACGGCGACTGGTATCTGGCCGCCGCCGGTTACAATGCGGGTGAGAACAAGATCCTGCGGGCCATCAACATGTACAATACCAGCGATTTCTGGGAGATCTCCCGTGGTTCGTACCTCAAACGCGAGACCAAGGAGTATGTCCCCAAACTGCTGGCGGCAGCCATCATCGCCAAGGACCCCGCCCGCTACGGTTTTTCGGATATCGCCTATCTGCCGGCCATTGAGTTCGAGACGGTCAAGCTCCCTTCACGTACCGATCTGGAACTGGTGGCAAAGCTGTCCGGCACCACCTATGAAACCATTCGCGAGCTGAACCCGGATCTGCGCCATTGGTGTACACCGCCCAACTATCCCGATTACGAACTCAAGCTGCCCAAGGGTACCAAACAGCAATTCGAGCTTGAATACGCCAAGATACCCGAAGAGAAACGTTTTACCGAAAAGGTGCTCTACACCAATTACCAAGCCCGCAAAAAGGATTCTCTCAAATCCGTTGCCCGCAGGTTCGGCACATCCCCCGAGACCTTGACCGAGTTGAACGGGCTCTCCAAAAGCACACGCATTGCCGGACGGAAACTGCTCGTGCCGGTTCGCCAGACCGTTGACTTCGGTCACGAAGGGCGCGCCGCGCACGCCCCCGTCAAAAAGGGCACCTTCGCTAAATACTACACCGTCAAGAAGGGCGACACCCTGGCTACCGTGGCCAAACGCTTCAACGTCTCCGCCAGACTGCTCTCGACCTGGAACAACCTCAGAAACAAGGTGGCCCTCAAACCGGGACGTCGCATCATTATCGCCAAATTTACCGAAAAGAACGGGGCCATGGCCCCCTCCGCTGAAAAAAGCTGAGCCATCTCGTATTGTCTGCTACAGATCCATGAAAGGAAGTCCCGATGTATAATCTGCTCATCTCCGCAGGGGCGGCAGTCGCCGTACTGCTGATCCTGCTGTTCGGTTTCAAGCTCGTCTGGTGGGGATCCGTCCTGATCGCCCTGGTGGCCTTCATGGGAGTCTTTCTGCTCTTCTCGCGCATCACCATGAAAAAGGTGACCGCGGCCCTTGAAACGGCCGGCAAGGACCTGCAGGGCCAGCGTTTCGAGAAGGCCATCCGCGAACTGAAAGATGCCCTCAAATACGGCAAGTGGCAGATCTATGTCGAGGGACAGCTCAACTCCCAGATCGGCATGATCTATTACATGAAACGCGACTTTGCCAACGCCTTCCCCTACCTGGAAAAATCCTTTTTCAAGAACTGGGCCGCCATGGGCATGCTGGGCATCTGCTACATGAAACGCCAGAAGAAGGACAAGATGATCGAGACCTTCGAAAAGGCCCTGCAGTGGACTTCCAAGGAATCCCTGTTCTGGAACCTGTACGCCTACTGCCTGGTGGAGTGCGGCGAGACCGGCAAGGCAAAAGCGACCCTGGAAAAAGGGCTCAAGAAGATGCCCGGCGATGTCCACATAAAGGACAACCTGGAGAATCTGCAGCAGGGGCGCAAGATGAAAATGCGTCATTACGGCGACATCTGGTATCAGTTTCACCTGGAAAACCTGGCCGCCATCCAGAAGCACCAGATGGCCGCCATGGGCGGGCGTATGCAGCGGCGAATGACCGTCAGAAAATAACCGTTTCAGGTTGAATAGGAATAGAAAAGAGGCCGTCGTTTCCGACGGCCTCTTTTTGTTTATGTGGCTAACTATTCAGCACTAGTGCAATAGAACACAAAACCCAAAACATTTTTACAGGGATAAACAGGATGGACAGGATAAAACCGTTAAAACAGGCTGCTGGGGTTAACCCAAAAAGCTTCTCATCTTGTTTTTGATCTTATCCGCATTGATCCCCTTTATCCATGTAAATAAAGGGTTTGGCTTTGTGATTTGTTTGTGATTTGTTCGTGATTTGTTCGTGATTTGTTCGTGATGTTCGTGTCGTTCGTGGACAACGGTTTTCCTGATTAGGTCGATTCTTCCGCTAAATCCCATTCACCCGCTCAGGACAGGCTTCGACAGGCTCAGGGCGAACGGGTTTCAGCTTCGTAACTGCCTAATCTTCCGTTCGTAGTGAGCTTGTCGAACCATGAGCGGAAGATTAGCCCTATTCAGAACGGTTTTTCAGAGCCTCTAAAACTTTATCCCGACCCCGCCGGCCAGGAAATCCAGATCACCACCATTGAACTGATGACGATATTCCAGATTCAGAAACAGCGGCAGCGGCAAGGGACTGATGTTGGCCCCGACAAAGGCGACCGGGGAACCGGATGCGCTGTGGTGGTTATGAAAGATAAGGGCTTGACCGAGTCCCGCATAGGGTTGGATATAGGGAATCGGCGCGTGGATCTTGAACAGGGCGGTGATGGGATAGGAATCTTCCCTTCTGAACGACCCGAGAGTCTTGTGGTCCGCCGCTGAATAGGCGAGGGTTGCACCGATTGATATCAGACGGTTGAGGTACAGATCACCAAAGGCCTCGTAGAATTCGCTGTTCTTGTTGATCTGGCTGTCACCGTTGATCTCGCCGCCACCACGGACACCGAGAGCGATGGAATCGGCGGCCAGCGCGGTTGAGGCCAGCGAGAGAACCGCCAGCAGGGTAACAAGTGTCTTTTTCATTTTTTCTTCCTCCTTTTTCTTGAATGGTGCTGCACGTTGTAGTTTCCAGAATGTTCAACGACCACACGCCTCAGAACTGATGGCGCGCATGGCATCGAAGACGATTGCATCATACTTGTCCTGACTGATCGCCAAGGCCACCGCCGGGATCTTGAGCAAGGACTTGACGAACCCAAAGCGAAGATCGCGTGGCAGGACCCCGATATAGGCCACCAGATTGCACTCCTGTTGCGGGGTCATGACCGCTGTCACCTGTAGAATACTGGTCAGGTCGTTGATGGTGGCGGCCTGCAGGTCGTCACGCTGGCCGGCAGCCTTGTCGGCCACCCTCTCCCAGTCATCGAGCACTTCAGCGGCGGTCAGCGGGCGATGGCGATGGTCGGCCAGCCAACGCATGAACATGATCGCCGCCTCCCGGCCGACAATCCCGGAGTAGACCTCCATCTCCAGGTCACCCGGAAAGCGGCTGTTTTTTCTGAGGATGCTGACCATCTCCCAGGCCCGCTCGGTCGGTTCGACCTGTAGGTCCATGGCCGCCCCCTGACGGGCGAGCAGCGCCGAGTTTCCCCCCAGAAACTGCCGCACCCCATCATCCAGGCTGCGCTCGGCGGCGTAACGGGACCAGCAGTTGAAATCACTCTCCACATACAGCATGACCATGCGGTCGATCAAGGCCCGGTCAAGGGTCGCCACCTGGTAGCTGCCATCGGGCGGATTGATCGTTACCACGACCTTGTGCTGGGGCGCAAGGCGGTGGGTATGCAGTGCCCGCGCTTCCCCTTCGACAGGCGGTTCGACAAACTGAAAAATGGCTTGCAGGGTATCTTCCTGCTGGGCCCGGTTCAGTTCGTCGCAATGCACGACCGTGGGAGGATCGTTATCACCCGGCCACCAGGAGGGGCGTGACCAGTGCATGATCCCCCCTTCACGGAAGGGTATGCCCACCAGATCCCCCACCTCCATCTGCCCCAGACGCAATGAGACGTAGCGCCATCCGGCTTCACGACAGACTTGGATAATGCCGGCAGTCTTCCCTACCCCGCGGTGTCCCACCACACAGGGTGTCAGATCGGTTCCAGCCAGCATTTCCCGCAGGACAATCTTCATCTGTTCGATATTCACAGGTCTCTTCCTCCAAAGACGATGCTTGAATAATAGCCGCAAAGCACAGCCAATTCAAGACCAGATTTGTCTCTTACTGTTTTTAACTGAATCGATGTACCATGGCCGCAAAAATATGATATAAAAATGAACTCTCGGCCGAAGAGCAGTGCAGCGTCGCTGCTCGGCCGCAACAAACCATCCGGAGGCAGGCTGAATGTGTGGAATTGTAGGTTATATCGGTGGCCAGCAGGCGACCCCCATTATCCTTGATGGACTCAGAAAACTGGAGTACCGGGGCTACGACTCAGCCGGCATCGCCACCCTGAACGGGGGTGAAGCGGGTATTCGACGCAGCGAGGGCAAACTGGTCAACCTGGACAACCTGCTGCAAGAGCAGCCCCTGGCCGGCTCCATCGGTATCGGGCATACCCGCTGGGCAACCCACGGCAAGCCGTCCGAGATCAACGCCCATCCCCATAAGGCCGGACCGGTGATCCTGGTCCATAACGGCATCATCGAAAACTACCTGCAACTGAAGGAACAGCTCAAACAGGTCGGTCACCGGTTCAAGAGCGAAACCGACACCGAGGTCATCGCCCACCTGCTGGAAGAGAGACTCAAGAGCGAGCCCAACTTTGAGCGGGCTGTCCGGCTGACGCTTGCCGAGTTGCGCGGCGCCTATGCGGTCTGCATCCTCAACGAGCGGGAGCCGCGGACCCTGATCGCCGCCAAACTCGGCTCGCCCATGGTGGTCGGCCTGGGGCAGGGTGAATTCTATGTGGCCTCCGATATCCCGGCCATCCTGGCCCACACCCGCGAGATGGTCTTCATGGAGGACGGCGAGATGGCCGTCTTCCGCAACGGAGCGGCGGAATTCTCCACCATCGCCGGAGCACAGCTGGACAAGAAGGCCCGGCATATCGACTGGTCGCCGCTGATGGCTGAAAAGGGGGGCTTCAAGCATTTCATGCTCAAGGAGATCCACGAGCAGCCCCGGGCCGTACGCGACACCATCGCCGGACGCCTGCTGGAAGAGGAAGGGGATGTCTACCTGGGAGATCTCACCTTCAGCGACCGGCAGCTGGCCGCCGTAAAACGGGTGGTGATCATTGCCTGCGGCACATCCTGGCATGCCGCCCTGGTGGGTAAATTCTATATCGAAGGGTACTGTCGCATCCCGGTCGAAGTGGATATCGCCTCCGAGTTCCGCTACCGCAACCCGGTCATCGACGACCTGACCCTGGTGATTGTCATATCCCAGTCGGGCGAAACCGCCGACACACTGGCGGCACTGCGCGAGGCCAAGTCCCGCGGCGCCATGGCCATGGCCATCTGTAACGTGGTCGATTCCTCCATCGCCCGCGAGGCCGGCAACGTGATCTATACCCACGCCGGCCCGGAGATCGGTGTCGCCTCCACCAAGGCCTTTGTGACCCAGTTGACCGCCCTGTACCTGTTCACCATCCGCCTGGGACGGGCAACCTGTTCCATAGATTCAAACACCGGCCATCGCATGATCGCGGCGCTCAAACAGGCCCCGCCCCTGCTGGAAGAGGTGCTCAAACTGAATGACGTTACGGAGCGGATTGCAAAAAAATACATGAACGCCCGCGACTTCCTCTACCTCGGCCGGGGTAAAAACTTCCCCATCGCCCTGGAGGGCGCCCTCAAGCTGAAAGAGATCTCCTACATCCACGCCGAGGGGTATCCGGCCGGCGAGATGAAACATGGCCCGATCGCCCTGATTGACGAGCATGTGCCGGTAGTCATGCTGATCCCGAAAAACAGCTCCTACGAAAAGACCCTCTCCAACATGGAAGAGGTCATTGCCCGCGGCGGCCGGGTCATCGCGGTATGCAGCGCTGGCGATGAAGAGATCGGCAAACAGGCCGAGGATATCATCCAGATCCCGTCCCTGAACGAGGATCTGGATCCCCTGCTCTTGTCGGTACCGTTGCAGCTTTTGTCCTACCACATCTCAGTACTGAAAGGGACCGACGTAGACCAGCCCCGTAACCTGGCAAAATCAGTTACCGTAGAATAAACTCTGGATTTCACCATATGCAGGATTACCAAAAACGTCTCTCTAATCGAACTCTCGAAAGGAGAGACGTTTTTCGTGTATAAACAGAAGGAGCGCCAATAATGTTTTTTCCCAGATTTCTCGGACAGCCCCTGCTGGTATGCACTCTGTCCGCCGGCCTCACCTGTGCAATGGTCGGCCCAGCATCCGCAGATTCCCAGCTGCCACCACATTCGGCGGCACCTCAAACAGCGGTTGCGGATGGGCAACCCCGGCAAATCATTTTATCCATGAGGGCAGCTATTGCCTCGGCAATCAGCAAGAACATCGACCTGAGAATAGAAGCCCAAAACTCGAAAATGGCTTCCACGGAACTGTCAAAAAGTTATGCCATATATAACCCGCTGTTCACCGCATCAGGGAATGGTGGAAAAACCGCCGTGCCGGGAGAAGCATTCTTTTCTTCAAAAAATCTGACCACAAACATAGGCTTAAGCCAGAGCCTTCCCACGGGGGGTAGCGTTTCCGCAGCAACCCAGTCCGGATATTTCAGGTTCGAGCCGTCCACTACCGCCTCTAAGGAATGGCAGGCAACCGCCGGCATAGCCTTGACGCAACCTTTGCTGAGAAATGCGGGAAAAGAATCCTTCGAGATGAACATCTACATGGCTGAGTCGATGCATCAAGACTCACTTGAGCGTTTCCGATCGACAACCAACGAAACCGTATCCAGCGTCATCATCGCATACAACCGACTGTATGTCTTGCGACAGGTCAGGGATACGAGGGAAGCGGCCATGGTCTCAGCCCAGACCCTTTTGGAGGGGATCAGGAAAAAGGAAGCCAGCCCTACCCAGCAGCTTGAAATCGCTAACGCAGAGTTTGCCATTTCCCAGCGTCGAAAGGATTTTATCGAAGCATCCCGTAGTGTTACCGACCAGGAGACAAACCTGCGCTATTTGATAGGCCTGGAAGATCCGCTGAAAATTGTGCCGAGCGATCCCCCATCCCGTGAAGAACCCCATGAAACGGATGAACAGGCAGTTGCAGCTGCTCTGGAACTCCGTCCCGATCTTCGACAGTTGAAAAACGGACTCCAGACAGCCCAACTTCAAGAGCGGGTGGCCTGGAACCAAGCGCTTCCTGAACTTTCGATCAATGCGAGCGGCGGACTAACCGGGACCGGGTATAACTTTAGCGAAAGTTACCGGCAACTGGGTAACACCCCAGGAACATACTGGACCGCGGGCATGACATTCAGTGTCCCGCTCGGCAATACGTCGGGACGCAACGAATATATCAAGAACAAGATTCGGGTCGAACAGGCCCAGGAACAGATAAAGGCTTTGTCATGGAAAATTCGCAATGAGGTTGAAACCGACATGCGCGCCCTTATCTCAGCCAGACTTCAGATCCAGCTGACCGAAAAATCGACTCATTTTGCCGAACAACGCCTTGATCAATATCGCAAAAACAATCTGCTCAAGATGTCCACCATCCAGGATATTCTTAATGCCGAAAACGACCTGAACATAGCGCGCAACTCAGAATTGGAAGCAGTTGAGACCTTTTCGAACGCAGTCACCAAACTATGGAAAGACTCAGGACTGCTGCTCGACTACCAGGGCATCCATATAAACAAGTCTCGAATAGATAACAACACGGGGGACCGTCTATTCGGCCCTTCGCTCCTGATCGACTCTCTTGCGGCACCCAGAGCGGAAACAACTGCGGCCAGTGCTCCGAATACTGTGCAAGAGAATGTCACGACATCGAATACGGCCAACACAGGACCCGATGAAAAGAGTGCCGAGAAACCGGCATCCGCAACCCGCATTGTCCCCATTCTACCCGCCCCCCCTTCAAACGGTAAAACATTCACCCTGGCGCTGGGCGAATTTTCCTCCAAAGCATTGATGGCGGAGGCCATTGCAAAAATTGAACATGTTGGTTTGGTCTCTCAGGTAAAACAAGCCCCCGCGAGGCAGGAACAGATGATCCGACTGAATGTCGGGACATTCGCAAGCAATCTCCAGGCCCGGAACATGCTTAAAAAATTGCAGCTCCACAAGGCACATGGATTCACCACCATTGACGACAAACAACGCTATGTGGTCTATGCCGGCTCGTTTCTCGATCAGAGCACTGCCATCAAAGAACAGGCAAGACTTGCCGGGTACGGAGTAAAGGTTCGGACGGAAAAGGCCACGGTTACCCTGCAAACCTACCAGCTTTTTGCCGGTAGCTTCCTGGGACGAGAAGTGGCCTTGAACTATGCGCGAAAGCTTGAGCAACTGGGAATAAAGCCCGTAATTACCGAGCTACCTTGAACCCTTTATTAGGACCGAAAATCAAAACATCCCCGTTTCATTACCTCATCAATCCTTACCGCCGCCACGTTTTCTTACAAACGAAATATAAAAGCCGGGAGAACATAAAAGCTCTCCCGGCTGTCATTACCTTATATACTGCTGAACCATACGTTGCGTGTTACTGACCGGCGGCCAGCGCGGTAATCTGCGCTGCTGACAGAGAACTCAGGAAGCTCATGCCACCTATGTTGTTACTGATAGCGCTCTGAATAGCAGCGGCTGATTTGCCTTGTTTGGAAGCCCCGTGACACCCTGCACAGTTTGCGTTGTACAGTGACCATGTTTTTGTCGGTGTCGGTGTCGGTGTCGGTGTCGGTGTCGGTGTCGGTGTCGGCGTCGGTGTCGGCGTAGGTGTCGGCGTAGGCGTTGGTCTTGGAGTCGGCGTAGGCGTTGGTCTTGGAGTCGGCGTCGGTGTCGGTCTTGGAGTCGGAGTCGGACGAGGTGACGTCTTTACGCTATGTTCTCTTTTCTCTTTTTCTTTCTTTTCGTACTCAGCCTTTTTCTTTAGTTCAGCGTAGGATTTGTCATCGGCATAACCGGCAGAGACGAGCCCGGCAATCAAAAGGGAAGTTACGCTGCATACGGAAATGAATTTTTTTGAATTACTGAACATGTAGTTCCTCCATTGAGTTGTGTGATGTGTTGTACCTGCGTTTGTACTGTGTGAAACCAATATCCATTGCGTTTTGTCGACTGACGACACCCCCTTGAGTTGGTCCCCGCCTCGTTTGCGTCCGGACACAAAAAAGCCGGGACCGAAATAAGTGGTGACATTTCGGCAACCCGGCTGTCTCAATGAGACCCAATAGGCTTTCCGCCCCACCCTCGCGGATGGTTTAGTATTATCGTCTATCGCCTGCTGAGAAGAAAGGGCACAAAAAAACCGGGTTACCGCATATCTGTTATGATATTTCGGCAACCCGGCTGTCTCTGTAAGACCCTATAGGCTTTCCGCCCCATCCTCGCGAATGGTTAAGTATTATCGACTACCTTCTCAGCAAATTGTGAGTACGTAAATATAATAGGTCGGGAATTATGTCAATTCTTTTTTGACTTTTTTAGTATAGTATTTTTTAATATTTCGATATTGGAACTAAACCGCGGGGCTCTTTATTATTTCGGCAGACAACTCCTCCCCTCTTACCTTCGCCCAGACAGTGATCATATCGGCTAGCTCTTCCCGGCTATCATGGCACCTCAACCGCAGATCATCACACCTCAAACTTTCTGACGCTTGACAGATACGATTGAATATCGTATAGGTAGTCGTATGACTACCTATACACAAAACCCCCAAAACGAGCTTACCCAGCGTCAACGACAGGTGCTGGAGTTCATCACTTCTTTCTCGGACAGTAACGGCTATCCTCCCAGCCAGCGGGAAATAGCCGGGCACCTGAACGTATCCGGAACCTTGCCTGTCATGAAGCATCTCGATGCGTTGGAGCGTAAGGGGTATATCAAGCGGGAAAATGTGAATCGCGGGATCACTCTGAAAACGCCGCACAGCCGCCCCATCTCTCTACCTATCGTCGGCACCGTCCGTGCCGGTCAACTCTCTACGGCAATTGAAGACATCCAGGGGTACTTTTCAGTCGATCAGATGGCGGTCAAGGGAGCCGACTGCTTTTTCCTGAAAGTTAGTGGTGACTCCATGATCGAGGCCGGCATTTTAGATGGCGACCTGGCCCTCGTGCGACCGCAGGCTACGGCAAATAACAGGGACATAGTGATTGCCATGGTTGATGGGGAAGCAACGGTAAAGTGGTTCTATAAGGAGCACGACCACATTCGTCTGCAACCGGCAAATTCCAGTATGAATCCGATCCTCATTTATCCTGAAGACGGTGAGGTGACGATTGTTGGCAGGGTGATCGGTATGTACCGAAGCATGCAATGATTCAGCATCTGACCGCAATTACAGCTAAAAAGGAGATCTCGCGATGGAACCAATTACCTTGTGTGGGCTTGTGATCGTCATGTTTGGATTATGGGTGGAGTTTGAACCAGGACTGAAGTCCATTGCCAGGGCGGTTTGCAAATGCAGGCTCTTTGCAGGGATAATTTCACCTGCAACGGTTCAGCGACCTGTCTATCAGGGGAAAATGCCGATCTGCGTGGCTAAGGCCTTTAATAATTGAGGCGTTGGTCGTACGACCTTTGACTCCGATTTTGTGGCAATTGCCGACGAACCCTTTTTAAATGCGGGTGACTTCGTGTAACATCCTGACGATCCGGTGATGAACCGGACACAGTCCCTGAAAGCGAAGAGCGCACCATGAACATAAGCAATCTCCTGATCCATCTGCACAACAGCGTCGATGCCTTCTCACTTAAAGCACGCCACATCGATCAGATTCGCGAGTCTCTCCCGGATGCGTGTATTACCGTCGCCGATGGGAACAGCGATTTCATGGAGAAACTCCCCCAGGCCGAATGTGCTCTGGCGTGGGTATTCAAACCCGAATGGTACGCAAGAGCCCCGAAGCTGAAGCTGCTGTTCACCCCCGCCGCCGGCCATGACTGGGTTGCAGAAGATCCGTCCGGGAGCGTGAAAACCTTCTACGGCAGCTTCCACGGCCGCATCATGCGTGAGAGCCTGCTCTCGATGATGCTGTACTTCAACCGGCAGATCGCAACATCGCTCGTTGACCAGAACAACCGCCGATGGGGCCGCCTCGATTACAGCAGCTGCGTGGGACTCTTCAGCCAACAGGTGTTGATCGTCGGCTATGGTGCCCTGGGGCGCTCCATGGCCGAGCTGCTCAAGGCTTTCGGGGCCAGGGTAATTGGGGTTAAACGCACGATAGCGGACTTTGAGCCTGATCCCCACGTTGACCGGATCATCACCTTTGAGCGGCTGGAAGAGGAGCTTACCCATGCCGATCATGTGGTCTTCGTCCTGCCGGGCGGAAGTGAAACCGACGGTATCTTTACGGCACGGCATTTCAATGCCATCAAGCCTGGTGCATATCTGTATAATCTGGGTCGCGGAAATTGTTACCGTGAAGATGACCTGCTACAAGCACTCAAAAACGGTCCGCTGGCCGGCGCCGGCCTGGATGTCTTTGCCGATGAGCCGCTGGATCCCGCATCCCCCTTATGGCAACAACCGAATGTGCTGATCACGCCCCATTCCAGCGCCATCAGCCGGGAGTATATCGATCTCTTCATCCGGGAGTGGCTTGAGACGCTTCGGGCACTATGACCGGCAGCTGACGCGATGAGCAAACTGATTACCATTCCGCTGCGCGACTTTGCCGTGCCGGCGCCACGTATCGGCAGCATAGAGGCACATTCAGGCTACAGCCGCTCGGCAGCCGACGGGCAGGAGATCCACCTCCGGCTGCAGAAGCAGCGGGCAAAAGCGGACCCCTTGTATCAATCGGAAGTGCACGTCAGCAGCGTCTTTGAGAGGGGCGGATATTCCTTCCGCATTGACGGGCGGATGGACGGGATCTTTCTTCACGACCCACCCAGGATCGAGGAGATCAAGACCACCTTCAACATCCGCGAGCTGGCACAACGCCTGGCCGGCAGCCCGCTGGAGCACCCCTACTGCCTCCAGCTGCTGAGCTACGGGTACTTCCATTGGCGCGAGCAGCAGGTTCTCCCCCGGCTTTCCTTTCATCTGGTCTCCTCCCGCAGCGGTGATACCGATGACCTGGACCTTGTGCTTGATCTTCCCCGTTATGAAGAGTGGCTCGACCGGCGCCTTGACGAACTGGTGGTTGAGGCGCGGCTGGCCGAAAAACGGGCCGCCCGGCGCCGCAAGGTGGCTGCCGGCTTTGTCTTTCCATTTGAAAAAACGCGCACCGGCCAGATCGAACTCATGCGAACCATCGAAGAGTTCATGGCCGGGAAGCACCCGATGCTGATTCAGGCGCCGACAGGCCTCGGCAAAACGGTTGGCGTACTCTATCCGCTGCTGAAGGAAGCCCTGGGTCGCGGACAGCGAGTCGTCTACGTCACGCCGAAGAACAGCCAACACTCGGTCGCCGAGGACGCCGTCACCCGTTTTCAGGAGAGCGGTGCCAGACTCAAATCCCTCTCGATTACCGCCAAAAGCAAGATCTGCTTCAAGAACGAACCGCTCTGCAATCCCGTTTATTGCGAATATGCCCGCGACTATTACGGCAAGCTTTATCAGCAGGGGATTCTCGACCTGTTGGCCAGGAAACGGAAGCTGAAGGCCGGCACGTTTCGCGAGTTGGGCGAGCAGTACCAGGTTTGCCCCTTCGAGCTGCAGCTGGACGGCGCCCGCGAGGTGGACATCGTCATCTGCGATTACAACTATGTCTTTGCCCCCCGTTCGGCGCTGGGGCGCATGACGGATCTGGGTGTCGATCAGACAGGCAAGCCAAACCTGGTGATCGATGAGGCCCACAATCTCCCGGCACGGGCCATGGACTACTATTCACCGGCGCTCTCATCGGTCATCCTGGAAAACATGCGCGACGAGATCCGCACAGCAAACGCGCGCTTTCGCCATGAGGCCGAGGAGCTGCTGGACGGGTGTCTGCAGGCGCTTTCGGCCTGCCGGAAAAGGGATAACGATAAACCGCAACGGATCGAGCCGCCGCTGACGCCCTTCCGTGACCAGCAGGCCCGGCTCGGCACCTTCCTCTCCCGCTACCTCGACTCGGGCGTGGAGATACCCAACCAGGATGTGATTCTGCGCCTCTGCTACTACTGGGCGGAATTTACCGAGACTTTGGAGTTGGTCGCTGATCCTGACCGTCAGGAGTTCTTCACGATCTTTTCCCCCCAGGCAACCGGCGGCACGCTAAAGATCACCTGTTGCGATGCCTCGTTACTGCTCAAGGAGTGCTACAAGGAGTACGAGCAGATCGTCGGTTTCTCGGCCACGCTGAAACCCTTCGACTATTACCTGCGCCTTTCCGGTCTGGATAGCGGGAGAGTCAGGACGGCGGAATTTGAAAGCCCGTTTCCGAGAGAGCGGCGCAAGCTGCTGATCATTCCCCAGATCTCCACCCGCTACAGCCAGCGCGAACGCAACTACGGGAAGATCGCCGATGCCGTGCAACGGATAACGGCCTTGCGCCGCGGGAATTATTTCGTCTTTTTGCCGAGTTTTGTGTTTCTGGAGCGTGTCGCCACGCTCTTTCAAGCGCCGCAAGGCTTCAGCGTTGTGCGGCAGGAGCGGGGTATGAAAGCCGCCGGCGTTGATGCGATCGTGGAAAGCCTGCGTTCCCAAAGCACGCCGACGATTGTCTTTGCGGTACAGGGAGGTTCCTTTTCGGAGGGGGTGGACTATGCGGGTGAAACGGTGATCGGAGCCTTCGTGGTCGGTCCGCCGCTGCCCACTTTCGATCTGGAACGAGAGCAGATGAGGGAGTATTACCAGCGAAAATACGCCGCCGGTTTCGATTACGCCTACACGATACCCGCCATGGCCAAGGCGGTGCAGGCGGCCGGGAGGGTCATTCGCTCGGAAACGGACAAAGGCATTATCGTCTTGATGGACCGCAGGTTCCTTGAGCCAGGCTACAGCCGCTCGATGCCGGCGGACTGGTTCGAGTCGGATGTGTCCGAGATTGTATCCGAGAGCATTCTCAGTGATGTTGCCGAGTTTTGGGCATCTTGAGCATTCACCGGTTTCGTGGCCAACTGTTATTACCGCTTTAACGGTCAGAGCATCTTGCGCAGATACTGCCCGGTGTAGGACCTGGTCACTTTGGCCACCTGTTCCGGTGTGCCGCTGGCGATGATCTCGCCCCCCCGGTCGCCCCCCTCCGGCCCCAGGTCGATGATCCAGTCGGCGGTCTTGATTACATCCAGGTTGTGCTCGATGATCACGATCGTATTGCCGGCATCCACCAGCTTGTGCAGCACATCCAGCAGCTTGGCGATGTCGTGGAAATGCAGGCCGGTGGTCGGTTCGTCCAGGATGTAGACCGTACGGCCGGTGGCGCGCTTGGAAAGCTCCTTGGAGAGTTTGACCCGCTGGGCCTCGCCCCCCGAGAGGGTCGTGGCCGACTGCCCCAGGGTGATGTAGCCCAGCCCGACCTCTTCCAGGGTCTTGAGCTTGTTGCTGATGCGCGGGATGGCCCCCATGAACTCCAAGGCCTGGGAGACGGTCATATCCAGCACCTGGGCGATGGACTTGCCCTTGTAGAGCACCTCCAGGGTCTCGCGGTTGTAGCGGGCCCCCTTGCAGACCTCGCACTCCACATACACATCCGGCAGGAAGTGCATCTCGATCTTGATGATGCCGTCGCCGGAGCAGGCCTCGCAACGCCCCCCCTTGACATTGAAGGAGTAACGCCCCGGCTTGTAACCGCGCAGCTTGGATTCGGGCAGATTGGCGAACAGATCGCGGATATCGCCGAAGACGCCGGTGTAGGTGGCCGGGTTGGAGCGCGGAGTGCGGCCGATGGGGGACTGGTCGATGTTGATGACCTTGTCCAGATGCTCCAACCCTTGTACGTCCCGGACCGCCCCGGCCTTCTCGCGGCTGCGGTAGAGGCGCTGGCTGAGGGTCTTGTGCAGGGTGTCGATGACCAGGGTGGACTTGCCCGAGCCGGAGACACCGGTCACACAGGTCATGACCCCCAGCGGGATCTCGACTGTCACATTCTTGAGGTTGTTCTCGCTGGCGCCGACGATACGCAGCTGCTTGGTCCCCTTGCGGCGCTTCGCGGGAACCGCGATGGACAGTTCACCGGACAGGTAGCGCCCGGTCAGGGAGGCCGGGTTGTGCATCACCTCGGCCGGGGTTCCCTGGGCCACCACCTCGCCGCCGTGCACGCCGGCGCCCGGCCCCATGTCGATCAGGTAATCGGCCTCCAGGATGGTCTCCTCGTCGTGCTCCACGACCAGCACGGTATTGCCGATATCGCGCAGATGCCTGAGGGTGTCCAGCAGGCGGGCGTTGTCGCGCTGGTGCAGGCCGATGGAGGGTTCGTCCAGGATGTAGAGCACCCCCACCAGGCTGGAGCCGATCTGGGTGGCCAGGCGGATGCGCTGTCCCTCGCCCCCCGAGAGGGTCCCGGCCGTACGGTCCAGGGAGAGGTAATCCAGCCCCACGTTGACCAGGAAGGAGAGCCGCTCGCGCACCTCCTTGAGTATGCGGCGGGCGATCTCCTGTTCCTTGTCGCTCAAGCCCAGCTCTTCGAAGAACAGCAGGCAGTCGCGGATAGCAAGCGCCGTCACGTCGCGGATGGTCCTGCCCCCCACCAGCACGTGCAGCGCCTCGGGGCGCAGGCGGGCACCCTGACAGGTCGGACAGGGCATGACGTTCATGTACTTTTCCAGCTCTTCGCGAGCCGCATCGGACTCGGTCTCCCGCCAGCGCCGTTGCAGGTTGTTCAAGACCCCCTCGAACTCCTTCTGATAGGTATGGCGATGGTCGCCGTCCTCCTCCCACCAGAACTCGATCTTCTCCCCCTTGGAACCATTCAGGATCACGTCCCTGACCGCCTCCGGCAGATCTTTGAAGGGTGTGCAGATGTCGAACTTGTAGGCCTTGGCCAGGGCATCCAGGATCAGGTGGAACCACCCCGACAGGCGCTTCTCCCAGGGTGCGATGGCCCCTTCCCGCAGGGAAAGCTCCGGGTTGGGAATAACCAGCTCGGCATCGAAATACATGCGCGTACCCAAGCCGGTGCACTCCGGGCAGGCGCCGTGGGGGTTGTTGAAGGAGAAAAGTCGCGGGGTGATCTCCTGGTAGGAGATGCCGCAATCCACACAGGCCAGTTTTTCGGAAAAGATCAGCTCCCGGTTTTTTTCGGGACGTTTTCGTGAGACCTCCGAGGTTTCCGAAACCTCGGAGGTCTGAGAATCTACGACAGATACCTTGACCACCCCTTCGGCGTGGTGCAGGGCCGTCTCCAGCGAATCGGCCAGACGGCGTTGGACACCCTCCTTGACCACGATCCGGTCCACGACGATATCGATGTCATGCTTCTTTTTCTTGTCCAGCTCGATCTCTTCGGCCAGTTCGCGCATCTGTCCATCCACGATCACGCGGGTGAAACCCTCCTTGCGCAGCTGGTTGAGCTCCTTTTTATACTCTCCCTTGCGGCCGCGGATCATGGGCGCCAGCAGGGTCAGCTTGGAGCCCGCCGGCAGGGTCATGATCTGGTCCACCATCTGGGAGACGGTCTGGGAGGTGATCTCCTTGCCGCAGGAGGTGCAGTGGGGATGCCCGACACGGGCAAACAAGAGGCGCAGGTAGTCATAGATCTCGGTAACCGTGCCGACGGTGGAACGGGGATTTTTGCTGGTGGTCTTCTGTTCGATGGAGATGGCCGGGGAGAGCCCCTCGATGGACTCCACATCCGGTTTTTCCATCTGCTCCAGAAACTGGCGGGCATAGGCCGAGAGCGACTCCACATAGCGGCGCTGCCCCTCGGCGTAGATCGTATCGAAGGCCAGGGTCGATTTGCCCGAACCGGAGATGCCGGTGATAACGACCAGCTGGTCGCGGGGAATCTCCACATCGATGCACTTCAGGTTGTGCTCGCAGGCACCTTTGATGATGATACTGGTATGGGACATGGGCGGTCCTTTTGACGGCAAAATGACATTAAGATATAGCACAGACCGATCTCATAAATGAAGTGTCTTTGCAATTCAGAGCGTTGTAACACGACCCGGTCAATATCAATTTCATTTCAGGCCGACCCGTGTTATAGATCCGTCATTCAAAAGCATGTGAAAGGAGCGACCGTCATGAGGATACTGCTGGCCCTGATGATCCTGCAATTGACCGTTTCAGTGGCAATGGCCGAGATGTATCAGTGGGTCGCCGAAGATGGATCGGTGACCTTCAAAGATACACCTCCCCCCGCATCCCGGAAGCGCAACAAGGTCAAGGTCTACAAAGAGAGCGACTTTGCCCCCGCACCTCCCTATCAAGCGCCCCCCGCTACAGCACACGGCGACAAGGACACCACAAAAGCCGTCGCGCAGCCCGCAGCGCCCAAAAAAGAGCGTTTCGCCGGCACGGTCGAGATCTACGTTACCGATTGGTGCGGCTACTGCAAACAGGCCCTGAAGTATATGAACAGCAGAAGCATCCCCTACGTTGCCTACAACATCGAAAAGGACAGTGCCGCCAAGCAGCGCCATAAAGATCTGGGAGGTCGCGGCGTTCCGCTGATCATCATCGGCTCGAACAAGATGTCAGGTTTTTCCCCGGCCAATCTGGAATATTATCTGGATAACAGCAGGTAGCGGAGACACAGGAGCTGGTGGTTGAATCAACCTATAAAAAGCAGTTGCACGCGGAGACGCGGAGAACACGGAGCAAAACCGGATAAATTACATGGAGCCACTATTACCTGATTGGTGAAGGTTTTTATCGACGTAACGTATTGAATTTCTCCGCGACCTCCGCGTCTCCGCGTGAGTAACTGCCGTTTTCAGGATTAATCGCCTCGAATCATGTTGTCAAGCGTACCAGGGTGTAGCGAATGATCCGGGCTTGCGCTTTACCATTGACGAGGAATCAATTTTGTTATAAAAAATAAAGCTCAATTTTTAGTGCCGTTTTAGCTCAGTTGGTAGAGCACATCACTCGTAATGATGAGGTCGTCGGTTCGATTCCGACAAACGGCTCCACCCACACAATCCGGCACCGTCCGCAAAACATTTAAGCCCCTTGAAAACAGGGGCTTTTTTATTGCCTACTTACCAGCGTGCCCCGCTGCCTTTCTTTACCTGAATCCGATTCAGAACCGGTATTCGAGAGAAAGGGAAACACTTGCCTGCTCCGACCAGACCTTGACTCCATGTGAGAAGCTGAAATCCATGTTTATGGCATCGTTAACAAGGCGGTGGGAACCGCTGGTGTCTATCCTGAGGTAATCCGGAACAGCGTCTTGTAAAGGGACTTCTTTAATTCGACGGAAGCGTGCCAAGCTTGGCCGTCAGTGTCTTCATACGTAAAGCGGTTGCCATCTCTGAGCAGGTGATGATCCTTATTGTGCCCCTCAACATAGGCCCAATCGGCTTGCAGCATAAGATTCAGGCCGCTTACGTCAATAAAGTGTCCAACATCGATATTCGAGCGCAGGCCGAAGAAATACTGCCAATACGTCTGTGAAAAACGGATTCCGTCGCCGGGAAGAGGTATGGGGGCAGTCAGTCCCGTAAGATCGGTCTGTACTCCATCGTGGGTTACAAGGTTAAAATCGTGCCAGCGAAATCCGGTGACGGGCCGCAGGCTGAACCATCGCGGCAGGCCGAGAAAATCCGCAACTTCCAGGTCCATATCGGCTCTCACCATATAGCTTGGGTCCATACGGCATTTCGACTCGCTATAAATCGTCAGCAATCCTGGGTTGTTCTCATCATCCCAGTCCGAGTCCCGCATATTCCCGACCGCCTCTTTCGAGATGTTCCTCAACGCTTCAACGCCTAGTGAAAAGCGCGGAAAGCTCACTCTGATCTCCGCTCCGCCCCACCAGGAGTCGAGGGGAAATTCCAGCCTACTGAGAGGCGCCTGATACGGGGGGAAGGGGTTGCCGAATTCGTATGATGTATGACTGTTGAAGAGGCGTTTGGTTTTCAGGGCCAGTGAAAGATGTTCTGTCAGCGGGGTCGTTGTTTCTGTTTCCGCGGCAAAGAGCGGCAGGTTCGTGGCGGGTAGGAAAAGAAGCTGGTATACAAGGAAAAAAAGTACGCTGAATGTTGTTCGCCGTCTCATGTTCCCCCCTCGGTTAGTCCTGACTTTCAGGTCCACCCTGTTCCCGCACTCCACGTGCAATCAGTTCGTAATAAAGGTTTTCTGCTTGGACCTATTCGATAGGCGTTTGTAACTCCTAGTTTATTCCGGGAAGATGTCCCTGGTTTATTCCTTGGGCTGATTACCTGGATGGTTTGAAGGTAGGAGCGAAGGTGATACCGTTGAAGCGAAAATCATGATTTTCAAATTGAGATGGAAACGGTGCGGGCGCTGTGCAGCGCAGACCGCACCTGCGACCTTGTTGGACTTACTCTAATAAAACAAATAGTTCATCACGGACAAGTGCTGGCGTAGAATACATAGTTCTCATCGTAAACCCCCGCGCAGGTGAGCGTCCCAGCGTTTGTAACGACGCCCCCATCAAGCTGTGAATTTCCAACACGGGTTATCACCCCAATTCCATTGTATATAGTACTTCCCCACCCATTAATGACTGAGTTATTGATCTTAACAGTTCCGCTTACCTTACTGTAGACGGCAGCGAATGACGCTGCAGAAGAAATGATTGTGGAGTTATTTATAGTTGGTGAGGAAGCATCGTTGTAGACACCATACTTATTTGCTGTAATTTTTGAATTTGTTATTGTTGGACTGGAATTTGAGTTGTGGACACCATTCCCTGTTGAAGAAACCGTCAAATTGTCAATCTTCGGCCAAGAACTGAGGTTGTGGAGGCCATAGGCGGTAGTTCCCCCACTTGCAGTAGCTGTAACATTCGTCATCGTCAGTGCACCGGTGAGTGCATTTACGATAGCCATATTTGCGTCTCCCCCCCCTGATGCCGAGGCTGTAACATTAACCATCGATGACAAGCAGTTTGTCCCGTTGTAGATGGCATAATTGCCACTTGCCCCCCCTGTTGCAGAGACTGTCACATTCGTCATTGTTGGTGAAGCGTTTGAGGCACTATAGATTGAATAATTGAAGGTTATCGCCCCAGTTGCGGTGGATGATACATGAAGAATTGATGGTGAAGCAGATATATTCAGTATTGCGGTTGTAGAATTTCCGACACCAGTGTTTTCAATAGTCATAAAACGAAGTTCAGAATTGCTAGCCCCCTGCATCGTCGCAACAGTCGGGACTTGTACTGAGTCGGAACTCAACGCCGACGTTATTTTTGTTACTCTTTCTCCTGAACCCTCTATGTCTATATATGACTGCATTACTACAGCGGAAGTTACAGTGTACACACCAGGCATGATCTTTAGGAGGCATGGGTTTGTTGCAGTAGGAGTGCCGCACCATGCCCCAACGCTGCCCATCGCAGTAACCGGATCAGTGTAGTCTCCACCAGTCAGAGCGACAACTGCAACCTTCCCATATTTCTTCTGAACACCGGAAAGCTCAAGCTTACCCGCAGAGATCAAGCCGCTTATTTGGGGGTCGCTGACTGCACCGTTAGCAACTGACGTGGCGGTTACATTGGTCAATGTAGACCCATCACCCTGAAATGAAGTCGCTTTGACCGTGCCATTAACGTCTAGTTTTGTTGAAGGCGTCATCATCCCGATGCCAACATTGCCGGTCAAGTAGTAAATGTCAGAGTCGAGGATAGTCCAAGGTGCGGAAAAATCAGATGGCTTTCTGATCACAGCCTTGTTTGGATCATCGCTGAACCAGAGACCCTTTACTTTTAAGTCACCGCCTACCCACGCAGCATCAGCGGCAATAGATGGCGGTGGGCCGAGGACTAAGAGTGAGACAAGGGCTGCAAGCCCAAGTGTGATAAATTTAGACGATTTCATAGAGTCTCCATTTTATGTAACTTCTTGTATTGATTAGTTGATAATCTTTCCCAACGCCAAAAGCCTGACAGGCCTGTTTTTGGGCCGGTCTTGGCGCTGGTTGACAGCTCTTTTCTTTGCTTGTAGCTCTTTTTCGTAACCTTCAATGCAAAGTGAGACCAGACTGTCATATCGGTATCGGACACATACCAGGGCATCGCCATGTTTGTCAGTAAGCCTTTTAAGCCGCTTCCGCCCCGGTTTTAGAATCAATCGTGTTCTCATCGTCTATCCGGCCAAACTCCAGTAATTGCGGATGTCAGAATGATTCTACACAATAAACATATTTAATCCACACTGCCCGGCCTGATTATGCGGTTTTTAACGCATAGAACCAGACGCTTTTGCCTATTTGACTGAGATCTTGTTGGCCGTTCACAAGTCAAGCTGTTATCGTTTACTATTTATGCCGATTCCGGCATTATGCACATGCACAACAAGCCGAAAACAAAGCCGGTTGAGTGGACCGGCAGCTGAGGGTGCAACGACGTGAAAAACTACCCGGATTGTCCCGAGATTCAAGCGACACGCATTATGAACAGATGGCGTAGAAATATCTGGTTAGACCCTGCATCATGTACACGGCTGTTGCTCTGCCTTGCGCTGATTCTCGTGACGCCAGGCTTTGCCGCGGATCTTCGTGCCGAAGACACAAAACCTGCCCAGGCCGAGCCGGTTTCAGACCAGTATGACAATGTCTACGATGCCATGCTCAAGAGTATCGAGCTGGATAAAAGCCGCTGGAAGAGCTTCAGCAGATCCATGGAGAGCGGCCCCTGGTTTTACGACGCCCAAGGAGTGAAACGCAAGCGTGCCATGGTCAGCGTCCCGGTGACGGTCTACCCGCACCCCAACAAGACCGAACTCTATCGCGGCGTCTACCAGGATCACACGAAAATCAGAAAGATCGTCTTCGTCACCGAAATCAACTGCGCCAAACATAGCTACCGGCAACCACTGATCAGCGTCTATGGCTACTTCAACGAACTCCTGGCCGAGCACTCGGCTGAGGGCCAAAAGCAGCCCTTCTCCCCCATCAAAGCCGGCACCACGACCGACACCCTGCGTACACTGGTCTGCAGCGACAAGAAGAAGAGGAACTGATCCGCTGCCTGACAGCAGCACTACGTTTAACCTATAAAAAGCAGTTGTCCACGAAATGCACGAAATACACGAACAAAATCAGTAAAATGAGCAACAATAGGTAAAACCAGTTTGGAGAATTCTTGTTTTAGTGGAATGATCTAAGTTTTCGTGCTTTTTCGTGTCTTTCGTGGACCCAAAAGCCGTTTTCAGGTTTAACAGAAAGGGCCGACATGGACCAGATCAGCATCAGCACATTGACCGCAGACGACATCGATACACTCATCCCCTTGGCATACCGGATCTGGCACGCCCACTATCCCGACATCATCACGCCCGAACAGATCGATTACATGCTGGAACGGGGCTACACCCGGCCGGTGATTCTGGATGAGATTAACAACCAGGGTGTGATCTGGCTGACGATCAAAAGCAATGACACAATGATCGGCTTTGCCGCGCTTGGTCCCTACGCTCCCCAGACCATGAAACTGCACAAACTCTACCTACTGCCGGAGTACCATGGGACAGGCATTGGCGCACGGGCACTGGCCGAGGTCGAGCGGATCGCCAGAGACAACGCTGCAAGCACGCTTGTCCTGAACGTCAACAAACACAACAGCATCGCTATCCGCGCCTATGAACGAGCCGGCTGGCAGGTTGCCGAAGAGGTCGTGGCTGAGATTGGTAATGGATTCGTAATGGACGATTTTGTCATGACAAAACAACTGGGATGAGGGGGGCGGCAATCGCTCTGATTCCGTCCGCGCCTATTGCCGACTAAACGGGGGTGCTTTTAAATGACCAACAGAAATAATTATTGACAAGATCGGTGTAATACTGCTACCTCTAGTATCAAGGTTTACACACAAAAAAGTAAACATACCTGCACTACTTATCGAGAGCGACTGAGGGACTGGCCCTGAGACGTCGCGGCAACCAGCCTGAAAAGGCAAGGTGCCAATTCCAGCGGGATCAGCACGATCCCGGAAGATAAGGAAGGATGGAGCAATCCCCTTCCGACCCCGGATGGGGATTTCCATTTTTAGGGCGATAAAAATCAGTTTTGCCGGTTCCGGCAGGATGATTTTGAACGCACACATCCTTGAAAAAGGGCAGGAGGTATAACAGATGCACATCTCAACACAGGCAGTTCAGACAGGGCTGGAGTGGGATACACGAACCGGATCAGTAGCGGTTCCCATCTATCAGACAGCCACCTTCCGCCACCCCGGTCTCGGCCAGAGTACCGGCTACGATTACAGCCGTTCCGGCAACCCGACCCGCCAGACCCTGGAAGACGGCATCGCCCGCCTAGACGGCGGGGCACGCGGCTTCGCCTATTCCTCGGGCATGGCGGCCATCGCCAACCTGCTGCTCTTGTTCAAGAGCGGCGATCACCTGATCGTCACCGAAGACCTCTACGGCGGCACCTGTCGCCTGTTCGACAGGATTTTCAGCCAGTACGGTCTGACCTTTACCTATCTGGACACCAGCGACAGCGCAGCGGTGCAGGCGGCTGTTACCCCCGCCACCCGGGCGATCTTCGTCGAGACCCTCACCAATCCGCTCCTTAAATTTGCCAATCTGGGCGCGCTCTCCGCAATCTGTCGCCAACACAACCTGCTGTTGATCGCCGATAATACCTTTCTGACCCCCTACCTGCTGCGTCCGCTGGAGCTGGGGGCCGATATCACCGTCTATAGCGCCACCAAGTATCTTTCCGGGCATAACGATACCGTCGCCGGAGTAGCCGTTGTCAAGGATCCCCAGCTGGCCGAGCAGGTCTACTTTCACCAGAACGCCGCCGGTGCCGTGCTGGGTCCCCAGGATTCCTGGCTGACCATCCGCGGTATGAAGACCCTGGGGGTGCGCCTCGACCGCCAGCAGGAAAATGCGGCCAGAATTGCCACCTGGCTGAAAGCCCACCCGCGGGTTGGTAAGGTGTTTTATCCGGGTTTGGCGGAACATCCCGGCCACGACTTGATGAAACGCGACGCACGTGGTTTCGGAGCCATGATCGCCTTTGAGGTGGCCGAGCCGGCCCTGGTCGAACAGGTTTTGCTCAAGACGCAGTTGATCTCGTTTGCCGAGAGTCTGGGAGGGGTGGAGAGCCTGATCACCTTCCCCGAGGTGCAGACCCATGCCGACATCCCGCCCGAGCTGCGCGCTCGGCTGGGAATCAACAATCTGCTGCTGCGCCTGTCGGTTGGGATCGAGGATTGCAATGATCTGCTGGAGGATCTGGAGCAGGCCCTGAGGCTGTAAGGGCTCTTATTGGCAATCGACGGAGAGGAGCTTGGATAGGGCGCAATCAGCAGGCGATCATTTCAGCCTCAGCTGAGACCCGATCCTTCACGTGCCGGGGAGCGCCGCGCTCCGGCGTGTTCTTCGGGAATGTAGCTGCTGGACATCAGCCACTCCCGCAGAGGTGTGATTTTTTCTTCCTGTTTCAGCAAGTTCCTCATCCCTTCCTCCTGCGGCAGCAGCCGCAAGACCTGGCGGCCGTGGCGCAACAGAAGCTCCCAAATCCGGACCGGATAGTAGAGATAGATCCGCAGGGAATCCACAGACGCCGGGTAGTTGCGCGTCATCTCTTCCCGGGAAGGGAAGACCCTGTTCAGGAACAGTTTTGCCTTGGCCATCATCCGTTGGGAGCCGAAGATTTGCGCAACGTTGGGAGTCAAGGACAAGCCATCCACACTCCGCTCTTCGCTCTCAAAGATCCGATCCTTGGCCATGGCAATGAAGCGCTCGTCAAAATCGTCCGGTTTGATGGCTGCCAAAAGTTCCACGGGTACGGCGGCGCCCAGGAGTTCCCTGGCCAGCTGCAAGCTCAGATAGACAGCGTTGTTGATGCCTGCCTGACCACTGCGGATCCGGACTTGATCCCAGTCGATATCATCTCCGTAATGTTGGATGGTAGCGAAGATGTCGCAAAAAGGTTTCAGCCAGATTTCGAACAGGTGATGGGCCGCATGCAGACAGAGGTGCAGCAGAAGATCCTCCGGGGAGAGCACGGCGACTTCCACCGTACCGATGATCTCCTTTCGGGATCGTTGCCACTGTCCATCCATGTCGATGTCAAATGGAAGATCCGCAGGGAGGAGAGCCCAATGGATTTCCACGGTCAATCCCTTGTTCGGCAACGAATAGGCAAAGTGCCGATTGTCGTCCGCGATCAGCCGATTACAATCCATTGGAAGATAGCCCAACTCCAGCAGGTGTTTCTCGACCTGCCCCAGATCTTCCCTATGTACCAGCAAATCCACATCGTTCATCGGCCGCAAGGCACTATTGCCATAGACCACTTCCGCCAGATGCGCCCCCTTGAGCGCCAGCACCGCGATACCCTCCTGCCGTAACCGCCCCAGCACCTTGCCCAGTTCGTGGTACAGTTGCAGATTCCTGCTGGAGCTCTGTAGATAGCTGTTGCGCAGCGTCCGGATGACATCCGGCGGAATCGTAGCAGCGGCAGGGCATGCGGCCAGACGCTGATACAGCAGAGGAGAAATGCCGTAGCGGTCCGACCTGCGCAGCAGTTCCTCCCAATCCGCAGCCGACATTTCTCTTAACCAGTCAACGCCCAACTCATGTGTTTCCTGGTTGAGAATAGAAAGTATCCGTTCTTCGGTTTTGGATCGGTCCATAAAAATTTCCCTGTTCCTCAACGAGTCATCGGTACTGTCGGGCTTGGGTCACCCACATCAATAACCTGCTCGATCTCCTTCCAAAAGGCACCGGTCAGACTGATGTGCAGTACGTGGGCCGGTATGACTCGGGCCAAGGCACACAGGTTATTAAAACATTTCAACTGCAGGTCACGGCTTTTTTCCTGGCACAAGTCGTGTCGCATGAAAAGTGAGGCCTGCTTTGCACTTTCCATGAGCGAACTGGCCGCTTGACCGGCACCGACCCTTTCAGTCCGATCAGCATCCGCTTGGGCCAAAAAAAATATCACCTTGAGGGGTACGGCACGCTGCACATCCCATACGCCACCGTTCCCCCCGTACAAGAATCGGCTCCAGGTGGGCCAGGGATGTGCCCAGTAGTTACCGTGCGGGTCAGGCAGCACCAGCGTAGTATCATCACACAGTGAGCTCCACGAGGCCGGCAGACGATTGCTGGCAGTTGTCTTGCCCGTACCGCCTGGCGCGGCCAGCAACACACCACTACCGTCTCGTTCAGCGAGCGCGCCGTGGATGAGGACTCCACCACGGGCCTGAATATCACGGGCAATAACTAACGATAAGCAGACAAGATTTATAAATAGGTCATCCGAATTATTACATGGCCGGAGTGTACAGATCAGATCATCGTCATCTTCTGAGACTAAGGGAGTAAAACTATCCGCCGGGATTGTGTGCGCGTCACCCCGGACAATAATACGGCGCTGAACACCGTACTGCTGACACTCGATTGCCTCCGCCGGCATGGGCAGACACATCGTGCGGCCTAGCCGTGAAACAAGGGCCGCAGCCTGTTCGTCTTCTGCGACAATTTCCCAACAACTCCCGTCAGCCAGAACAAGTGTATGCCGCCATCCCTGCAAAAGTTGTTTTCTCAAGATTCACTACCCTCAATCAAGAATGAATACAGCCGCTCAGTTTTCATCCTGGAACCTTCGGAGCAGCCGCTGATCCACAAACAGACAATATGGCCGTTGGATCTGCCATTCCTGCCTCTGGGCGTTGTAGCGGCCAATGATACGCTTGCCCAGCAGCAAGCAGAATTGTTCCTGACCTAGGGTATGGAAGCAAACAACGCGTGGTCGGAGGGGAACAGGCAAGACCCGAGCTATCAGACCACCGCGAGACAATCCCTGATAGAGGGGATGCAGCAGAGGAGATAGTCCACGGTCAAGGAAGCGTCGCCAACGCAGCCAGCGGCTGATCAATCGGCCTCGTAAGCCGCCGGAGATCAACCGGCGCTGCTGGCCGCGCCAGGCGGCTACCACCCGGCCATTAATATCCTCGGGCTGCAGGAGATAGGGATCTTCCTGGGAGTTGTTGTCACCGAGTGTGGAGATACCTGCGGAGGTCGTGCGCACAATGCGGTGTACGATAGACTGCTCAGCCTGTGGTGACAGAAAAAAGGCCACATCGCCGACGCGTATGGGCTCGTCGCCATAAGGAGCAATTTCCATCAACTCCGGCTCGCGCAACGTGGGATTCATACTGGGGCCGACATAGGCGGCGAAAAAGGTGGCCCCTGGGATATCCTGGCTATTCTTCTTCATCTCTGCATGGAAGGGTCGTTGTCAAACGCGAGGCGGGAAAGAGGCCGACAGCCTCGGCCTGCTCACAGAACCAGAATGGCGCCCACAGACTCCTCTTGCTGTAGTAATTTTGGGCTATACACGACCCCAGACAGCGCCCCTTCATCAGGCAGCGGCTACAGACCCCTTCCAGTCGCTCGGGCAGTCCCTCGCGCAGGGTCTTTAAGATGGCATTTTCCCGCCAGACCGCTTCCAGACTGACCTTACCGACCTCACCGAAGACCAGTTCCGGCACCTGCTCACCGATGCCGCACAGGGCATAGCGGCCGCTGGCAAGGACGCCCAAGATACCGAAAATCCCGCAGGCACTGCAAGCATCACCATTGGCGATGCGGCTGAGAGCCCTAAAGGCGTGGGGGTAATGAAAGAAGAGCTTTAGTTTGGTCTTGGGTGCCAGCTCCTGCTCCACATGCCGCCCCAAAGCGATCAGCTCGGCGATTTCCAAGGTTTCCTGGGACTCATGCATTTTTTCGCCCCGCTCGGTGGGCTGCACAATGTTGAATTTGAGCGAAGCCGCCCCCAGATCTTCAGCCATGGCCACGATGGCATCCAGCTGTTCGGCATTGCCGCGCATGACCGAAAAGATAATCTGCGGTCGAATGCCGGCGGCCACCAGGTTGCGCACCGCCTGCCGGGCAGCGTCAAAGGAACCTGGTACACCGCGCACCCATTCGTGAGTGGCTGCATCGGTTCCATCAATGCTCACTGAAACGAAGTTCTTGGGAGATTTTGCGATCTCTGAGGCAATCTCCGGCGTGCAGAGCAGACCGTTGGTCTCAACCGTCAAACCAAGCTCTTCCCGTCGGACAATTTCCAACAGCTGCATAAAATGGGGATGTAGCAACGGCTCGCCGCCGGTCAGCTTGACGCCGCTCAATCCCAGCGGTTTGGCTTCGCGGATGGCCGTCTCAAACACATCAACCGGCAGGGTGGGATACTGTCTGCCGGTGCTGTCGAGCTTGGGTGCCAACCAACAGTGGCGGCAGGCCAGGTTACACCCTTCCGTTAAGTAGAAATACAGCATATTGATCTTGGGCATGCTTGCCTCTTTCATCGTATCTTTGTCATGGAATCGTGCCCCCCTGCTCAAGGAAACGTCGTAAACAAGCATCCGGACTGGGATGGTCTATCTCACCGGTGGTGGTATAAGCCAGCCCAGGACAGTTACCCGTGCAGTAGGGGATATAGGAACAACCGCGGCAAAACTCAAACCCGCTCAGCGGGATCATATTTCGCTCGCGAAGTTGCTTCAGAGTCGGGCTGTGTTGCCATATTTCCAACAACGAATCCCGGTTGATGTGTCCCAGTTCACTATGGGCCAACATGGCACACAGCACAATGGTACCGTCAGCGCGCACCGCCAGCTTGTTGCTGGGGCAACCACAGGCGGTCAGGCGGCCGCCATGGGTAAAGGCAGGCGCGCCCTGCGCCCGTGCCGCCTCCATCCGGCGCCAAGCGCGCCCCTCAGCCAATGGGCCGGCACTGGCCAGGATGCGACCGGGAAATTTCTCCGCCAAGCGCAACAAGGCCGTCATGGCCCGCTGGCGCTCGGAGGTGGTCAGCATAACATCATCCGCATTCAAACGGCAGGTACCCAGGTAACCGGCGGAGTTGGTGCTAAAAGCAGGCAGTTTCAGTTCTTCCAACAGGAAATGGGCTATGTTTTCCAGGTCATCAACATTGTGACGATGAATGGTGACACGAACCACCACATTCACGTCATGGCGCTGTAGGGTGCGGATACCATGCAGCGCCCCCTCGAAAGAACCTTGCCCGCGACAGCTATCGTGTATCGCTGTACAGGAACCATCCACCGAAATCTGGACCAACTCGCAACGACCGCTAGCGGCAATGAAAGCGGCCATCTTGTCATCAATCAGGCCGCCATTGGAGAGGATACTGAAACGCATCCGGTTGCGCACGACACCTTCCAACAGAGTAGCCAGATCCTCGCGAATAAACGGTTCGCCACCCGCCAGGGTGACTTCCATCACACCCAACGTTCCCAGTTCTTCGAAAAATCTGAGCCACTCTTCCGTGGGAAGGTCCCGGTACTCCACCGCCGTATTGCTGAAGAAGTAGCAGTAACGGCAACGGAGATTGCAGCGCGCGGTGATATCGATATCCAGCTTGCGGGGGGTACGCATTACCATTGGCTGACCGCTGGCCTGCCGCGCCCCGCCAGTCGCCAGCACAGTCATCGACCGGGGTCCGGGAGGACATGACCGACGAAGCCCTGTTCCGTCAATGTGCCGATAAATGCATCTATCTCCTCGCGTGCAGTAGCAGGCACTTCCCCAAAACGGCTTTGGATCTCCGTCACAATAGCATCAAGGCTGCTTGTGCCGTCCATCAGTTTCCACACCGCCACACCGACTGGATTGACCCCCACTGCATCAGCCGTATCGGGATTGAAGAGGACGGCCCAATCGTCGAACTCCTCCCGGAGCACAACATGGGGACTGACAATCGGTCTATCCGCTTGGTTCATAAATTCTTTCCCTTCTATTTGAGCTACGATAGCAGCAAACGCCAGTTAGCATCACGCCCTTTGATACCCTTTGGCGCCACCTGTGAGAATTTTCTTCGCCTCAACTACTAGTGTTCAGCTGAGGAAAACATTGCTGTAGAATCCATAGGACGGACTCAGAAAGCCCGTTGCGGACTGCCCCCTCAATTCATGCTATAAATGTATGGTACCAGTGGTACAACCACCACCTATGAGTTGTACCGGCCCATTCACGCAATTACTTACTGCCAGGGAACCATCATTACAACCACCAGATGTCGGACTTGATCCACTTATGCAATCGCTGGCACCAGCCCCTTGGGCCAACCCTCCCAAGGCAACAACGACGGGAGCTTCATATTTCGGTTTCAGCATCTTCTCATTATTCGACATGGTGATTCCTCCTTTTCCTCGGTTGTTACCGCTCTTACAACTATCCCCTGCCCACTGCTTAGCAAAACTTTATTAAACAATATTTAAGTTTTATATGGTGAACTTTTTGTTGTCAAGAAAGAATATACATTGAAATTTAATTAGTTCCAGTCGAGTACATCGCTATTTAAAGTGAAAATGAATGTTATCAACAGGTTAATTACTATAATTTTTTTCATGCACACCAATATATCATTCATTTGCCACTCACCTTTTGCAGACAAGCTATGATATATGTTTCAATCTTGACAAACCGCTCGACCATGCGGCTGCCGGAATAATCGTGATCAAAGAGTTACCGCCTGCAAACCATTTTGATAATCGCGGCAACATGCCGCTCCAGAAACGGAGACCATATATGAAACTTGCAACCAAACTGATCCACGGCGGCCCGACCATCGACCAGCAGACCGGGGCCATGGGGGTGCCGATCTACCAGATTTCCACCTACCAGCAGACCTCGGTCGATCACTTTCGCAAATACGATTACGCCCGGGGGGACAACCCGACCCGCGAGGCGCTGGAGGAGACGATTGCGGTTCTGGAGGGAGGCAGCCGCTGTCTGGCTTTTTCCTCCGGCATGGCAGCCATCTCCACCACCCTGATGATCTTCTCCCCCGGCGACCATCTGGTGGTCTGCGACGATGTTTACGGCGGCGCCTACCGGGTGCTCTCGACGATCTTCAGCCGCATGGGGATCAGCTCCACCTTCGTGGATGCCACAGATTTGACGGCCATCGAAGCCGCCATCCGCCCCGAGACCAAGGGGCTCTACCTGGAGACCCCTTCCAACCCCCTGCTGAAGATCACCGACCTACGCGGCGCGGTCGCGATCGCCCGGCGTCACAACATCATCACCCTGGTGGATAACACCTTCATGACCCCTTATCTGCAGCGCCCGCTGGAACTGGGCTGCGATATTGTCCTGCACAGCGGCACCAAGTTCCTCAATGGGCACAGTGACGTGATCTGCGGCTTTGCCGTGGTCAAGGATACGGAGCTGGGACAGCGCATCCGCTATATCCAGAATGCCTTCGGAACCGGTTTGGGGCCACAGGACTCCTTCCTGACCCTGCGCGGCGTCAAGACCCTCAAGGTCAGGATGGATCAGAGCCAGCAGAACACAATCAAGATCGCCAGCTGGCTCAAGTCGCACAAACGAGTCACGGCGGTGCACTACCCCGGTCTGGCCGAGCATCCCGGCTTTGCTATCCACGCCGCTCAGGCCGATGGGCCGGGGGCGGTCTTCTCCTTTGAACTGGACTCCTTCGAGACCACCAAACGCTTGCTGGAGGGGTCGCAACTGGCCGCCTTCGCCGTCAGCCTGGGGGGGGTGGAAAGCATCATATCCTACCCCGCCCGCATGTCGCATGCCTCGGTTCCGCCGGCGGAGCGGCAGCGCAAAGGGATCACCGACACCCTGGTGCGGCTCTCGGTCGGCCTGGAAGACCCGGATGACATGATCAGTGACCTTGCACAGGCCATGGGTTGATCTAACATGCAGATCCGTATCAACGAACTGCCTGCCCAAACGGAAGCCGGAGTGACCGTCGGGGCGCTGGCGAAGCGGCACAAGCCGGGCGCCGACGTGCTGATCCTGAATGGTTTTCCAACACCACCCGAGACCATGCTCAAGGAAGGGGACGAACTCTTCCTGATCCGTCGCGGCGAGCAACCTGGCCAGGATGAACTGGAAGGGCTGATGGCGGCCCGCCACACCCCCGGCGTCCACCGACGACTCAAGGCGGCCTGTGTGGGGATCGCCGGCGCCGGTGGATTGGGGTCGGCGGTGGCGGTGGCCCTGGCGCGCGTGGGGGTCGGCAGGTTGGTCATCGCCGATTTTGACGTGGTAGAGCCCTCCAACCTCAATCGCCAGCAGTATTTCATTGACCAGATCGGCTACCCCAAGGTGGAGGCCCTGGCCGCCAACCTGCGGCGCATCAACCCCTATGTCGCCGTGGAAGCGCACACAACCCTGTTGGATCCGGGGAACATTCCGCGTATTTTCTCCGTTTGCGACATAATCGTGGAGGCCTTCGACCGGGCCGACATGAAGGCCATGCTGGTGGATACGGTTCTCTCCCGGATGGCCGAAGTCACAGTTGTTGCCGCCTCGGGACTGGCCGGATACGGTCCGAACAACTCCATCACAACCAGAAAGGTCGCCTCACGGCTCTATCTGTGCGGGGACGGCAACTCGGAGGCGCGACCCGGCTGCGGCCTGATGGCGCCACGGGTCTCCATTGCCGCCGGGCATCAGGCCAATCAGGTAATCAGAATTATTTTGGGAGAAGATCAATGAAGATAGCCGTGGCCATGAGCGGGGGAGTGGATTCTTCCGTAACAGCCGCTCTTCTGAAACAGCAGGGACACGAGGTGATCGGCATTACCATGCGGCTCTTCGCGCCCTGCAGCAGCGGCAGTGGCTCCGCGGCCCACGATGCGGCCGCGGTTGCCCGGCAGCTGGATATGCCCCATCATGTGGTGGATTTTGAAGCGCAGTTCCGCGAACTGATCATCAACGACTTCATCTCCGAGTACGGCTGTGGCCAGACCCCCAACCCCTGCGTGCGCTGCAACCGCTTCATCAAATTCGGCCTGCTGCTGGACAAAGCCCGCGAGCTGGGAGCGGAGCTGTTGGCCACCGGCCATTACGTCAGGAAAACGACGGACCCCGACGGCGTCAGCCATCTGCGCATGGCCCGCAACCTCCCCAAGGATCAGTCCTACTTCCTCTATAGCCTGACACAGGAACGCCTGACCCAGCTGCTCTTTCCCCTGGGGGAGTTGGAGAGCAAGGATGAGGTGCGCCGCCTGGCCAGGGAGTTCGGCCTGCCGGTGGCGGAGAAAGGCGACAGCCAAGAGGTCTGCTTTATCCCGGACGACGATTATATCGCCTTTCTGGAAAAGAGTGCCGCGTTCGATACTATGCAGGGGGAAATCGTCCACTTGAGCGGGCAGGTTCTGGGCAGACACGGGGGGACCCACCGCTACACCATCGGACAACGCAGAGGGTTGGGTATCGCCTGGAGCGAGCCGCTCTATGTGGTGGCGATCGAGAGTGAGACCAGGAGGGTGGTCGCGGCGGAACAGCAGCACCTCTTTGCGGAAGGGCTGCTGGCGGTGGATCCGGTTTGGATCATCACACCGCTGGAGAATGAATTTGCAGGCAGTTGCAAGATCCGCTACCGGCATCAGCCGGTGGCATGCCGGATTCGGATTTTGGAGGATGGGACGTGCCGGATATACTTCGACCAGCCCCAGAAATCGGTTACGCCGGGGCAAGCGGTGGTCTTTTACCGGGGAGATGAGGTCCTGGGCGGCGGCAGGATCGTTTCGGCACTAGGCACCCCGCGCTAACTGTCTCCAAGCAGAGTGACTATGTCTTCCCTTTTGCCTTGACCAGGCTTGGCGCACTGTCCGGGTTGCGAATCTTGTGTTCAAGATACTGGGCAGCTTTCTTGAATTTCTCGTTCTTGAGCAGCTTGTCGGACATGAATATCAACGACTGCACCACGCGCATTTCCGCCTCTTCATAACCGAACCCCTTACCATCGACCACCTTGCGCAGGTAGGCCAGAATTTCTTTTTGATCATCCTCATGGGTGAAACGGTCAGGCGCGGAGATAAACAGGATATAGCGAGCAATCTCGCGGATATCATCGCTCAGGGTACCGTCCTTGAGCAACTGATCAATCACCGCCGCAATACTCCCTTTTTCGGCATAATTGAGGCTCTTGTTCTCGACGTAGTACTGCAGGTAGCCCAGGGCCGCCAGCTGATTTTCCACCCCTCCCAGTTTGAAGAGCAATAGATGGGAGACCAGCAGCTTGAGTGTCTCATCCTCTTCGGGCAGCAGGAAGCAGTGCAGCATGTGGGCGACCTTCGCACGGGCACTTTCGCTGAGCCCTTCCTGGCCTTCTATCTTTGCCCTGATCTGTTCAAGCAGCTCACGTTTGTTGGTGTACTCGCCATATCTGATCCTGACGATCAAATTGCGCACTTCTTCATCACCGCTGTCGTCCCAGAGTTCATCAACCGCCGCAACGATCCGTCGGCAGATGCCCTTGATCTTCTCCTCCCTGGCCGGCTCATCCGGGTTCCAGTAATCCGGGTAGATATCAAGCACCGTGTCCGTATCTTCCATACGCCTGATCTTGTCCATGACATAATTGAGATAGGTCAGGATCTTGACCTGGTAGATCACGCCACCTCCGCTCAGTGGACGGAGCAGATCCTCGAGAAAAATGGCGTTAAGCCCCGAGGAGCCGCTGCACAGGTAACGATAGACCGCCTCAGCCTTTTCAATCTGTTTTTCTATGTACTTTTGGCGCAGGGCCGCTCCCAGGTCCGTCGCCTGAACCTTTTTGAAGAACACACTCAACAGGGTCGAGGCGTAATGTTTCATGTTGTTGTCCGTATCGTCGGAGAGGATGATATCCAGGCAGGCGTCAAAGATCTTGACCTGCTCCTGCTCGTCCACGGATGCATCGATATAATCTTCCAGAATGGCAATAATCTCAGCCAGGTGCGTACGGTTGCGGCTACTGAGCAGCGTCATGAATGTGCCGCGCAGACTGACCGCATCAACGATACCGAACAGGAATTTAACCGCTGCGTTGCGGTGGGTACTGCCTTTATGGTCGGCACTCTTGAGCAGTTTCAGGATACTTTCAGCCGGGTCCGAGACCCAGTCCGGCACAAGGTCCTCCATCATGAACTCCGCTTTTTTTCGAACACGGCCATCCAGGTCATAGAGGAAGTACTTGGCAATCTCGATCTTGAATTCGCGGCTGCCGGACGAGGCCGCAATAATCTCCAGGGCAGAGGCCTTGTCCTTGGATGAAAACTGGGCCAGGTCTTTCTTGGCCTTAACTGCATCATTGATTTTTATGTAGAAATTGATTATGTCCTTGACGGATACCTCTTCTTCGTAATCCATGGCAGACACCTTTCATTCGTTTATCAAAGCTGGCGAAGTATAGCCGCATCGGGCAACGAGCGCAAGATTCCGCTTATCATAACAGAAAGGAGTTTTCATGAAGACCGTTATCCACCTGCTGGCGGTGATGTTGATTGCAACCCAGGCCGGGGCAGCCGAACGCAGAAGCGTGACCTTTTATACGGATGGGGCCGTAATCGAACAGGAGGCAAGCGCCCGTAAAGGAACCATCGAAATCACCCTTCCGGCCGGCCTGATCGATGGTTCCCTGCGAATCAGGCCCGGCAAGGACACCTCTATCCAGCGGGTTGATATTGTCTCGGGACGGACGGAAAACGGTAAAGCTGAAAAGGAGCTGGAGAGCCTCCTGGAGCAGAAAAATCGGCTTAACGATCGCCTGCAGGCCCTGGCAACCCGAGAAGAGATCTTCACGGCCGCCGCCAAATCCCAGAGCGGGAAAGCTCCGCGCAAGACCAAGGCTAATCCCGACCCGCTGCAAACCATTCGCCAGGGTACCGAGTTTGCCATCGCACAACTGGAAGCGGTCTATACCGCGCGGCGCAAGACAGAGCAGGAGATCAGGCGCATCGACAGCCGGATTGCGGCAGTAAAGGTCAGCGGACGTGGAGCGCAAAGCATTGCCCGGCTGCACGTATCTCCGGCACGGGGCACGGTCATGGCACGCTTCGCCCTTGCCGGGCAGGGCTGGACACCCCGCTATGACATGTACCTGGATGACGGCAACACCGCCCAACTGCATCTGTCGGGGCAGTTCGGCGGGGCATTTTCAGGCTATCTGCTGCAGGCTGCTCCATCGTCGCTGGCGGAACAGAGCATAGCCCGGCCGTTTCCGGTCAAACCCGGCCCAATTGCCAGGCTGGCCAGCTTTCACCTGCCGCTCACGAACGGACATTTCGGAACCGGTATCCGCAACACATTTTCCTGTCTGTTAAAGAATACGGAGCAACTGCATCTGCCGGGCGGGGACGCCAACCTGTACAAAAACGGGGAGTATCTCGGCAGGTTCAGGTTTGAGGGAATTTCTTCAGGAAGGAGCAAGGCGATTTCGGTGGGCTTATAAAATTTCATGGCCGGCCGGATATCGACGGGCCGGCCATGAAATAGTGAGCAAACAGTTACTTCAGCAACATCTCAACCTTGCCCTTTTTGCGGGCTTCGATCAGAACGCTGTTGACTGCGCTGCTGACCTTCTGTTTTTTGAGGTACTCTTCGATTTTCGGTTTTACTTCCTGGAAGTCGACCTTTTCAGCACCCTTCCTATCCATCAATTTGATGATGTGATAACCGAACTTTGTTTCAATCACACCGCTCATCTCACCCGGCTTGAGCGCGTAGGCGGCCTTTTCAAAGGGTTCCACCATCTGTCCCCTGCCGAAGTATCCCAGATCGCCACCCTTGTCTTTGCTGAAGCAGGTGGAGTTTGCCTTGGCAAGTTCAGCAAAATCGGCACCGTCGGCCAATTCCTTGCGCAGTTTATCGGCCTTTTCCTTGGCTTTTTTCTTATCTTCCTCACTGGCGGTCTGCTCGACACCGATCAGGATGTGGCTGGCCCTCAGCGTTTCTGGCTTGGTAAACTTGTCCAAGTTCTTATCGTAGAATGCCTTGGCATCATCCTCGGTGATCGTTATCTTTGAAACAATCGTTTTTTCAATAAAATTACCAATGACCAGGTCGCGGCGGATATACTCACGCAGATCCTTCTCGTCAAGCTCAAAATCCTTCATGGCCTTGGTGAAATCCTGAGGATTGGTAAATTTGGCTTTATCCTCGGCAATCTTCTCATCGATCTTCTTCTCGATGTCCTTGATTTCAAGCTTCTGGCCCTCCTGATAGAGCAGTTCCGACGAGATCAGCTTGGTGAGCGCTTCTTTATCCACATCCTTTTTCAATTCGATTTCGGTCATGGTTTTCTGCGGCCCGGGCGGTATGATGTTCTTGGTCGCCCTTTTAAGCTCCAACGCAGTAATTGCCACACCATTTACCCTGGCTACCGTCTCCGGCGCACTAACCGCAGATTCAAGCTTCGGCGCCGCAGCCTTGGTCTCGGTCTCCGCAGCATTGGACAAGGAGCCGCAGGATAGTAATGCCGCAATCATCAGTCCCGTCGAGTACAACTTTTGGCGTGAAACATGCATAAAAATTAATCTCCTTTATGGTGGTGAGAATTTTATAAAATTTTATAACATACTTTCTCACAGCATGAAAAGAAAAACATACTTTTGACTTTCGACCTGCATTCCGCTACATTTATGCGGCGTTTTTGTAACCACGCGGTTTGCGGGGTGCTTCGGTCCCAGACATCGTCACCAGGTACCAAGGAGGAAAACATTCTTATGAAAAGGGTCCTCGTCGTAGATGACAGCCTTTCAGTAGCACGGCAACTCGAAAAGATCATTACGGACTCCGGCGATTTTACCAGTGTCGGGCACGCCAAGAATGGCGCCGAGGCCATCAAGATGAATCACACCGAGAATCCCGACATCATCTGCATGGATATGAACATGCCCGGGATGGACGGCCTGACGGCACTGCGTAGCCTGGTGGTGTTGGACAAGGATGTAAAGGTGGTCATGGTGACCTCCCTGGGCGGAGTCGGAGATAAATTTACCGAGGCACTTAAACTGGGTGCGAAAAACGTAATTTCCAAGCCGTTCGAGGCTGAAAATGTACTGCATATCCTGCGTGAGCTTTAATACATACCTTGGCATCAATTCGACACGACAGGGGGATGTGACATGGCGGTGAAATTTTTCGGGCAGTTTCTCGTGGAAAACAATCTTGTTTCCCGGGAAGCACTGCTTTCAGCAATTGAACTTCAGGAGCAGAAGAACCTCAAGCTTGGTGAAATGGCGATCAGTCTCGGCCATGCAACAGCCATCGATATCGAACGGGCCCACAACGCACAATTGTCCAGGGACATGAGATTGGGCGACCTGCTGGTTGAGATGGGTATCTTGACCGTCAACCAGCTCAACGACATCGTTACACGCCAGCAAAACACCCACCTCTACATCGGTGAAGCACTGGTACGCATTGGTGCCTTAACCAACGAACAGCTCCGGACATACCTGGACGCATTCAAACAGGACCAGTCCAAGTTTGTTTCCGAAAGGATCGAACTCCCCCCCGGCATCTCCAACGGCCTGGTCTGGGAGATGATCGCCGACCTGACCTACAAGATGATTACCCGTGTCCTGGGTTTACCGTTCAGACCCGGAAAATGCCAAGCTGTCGCGACCGTTGAGACAAACTTTATGCTGGCGGCCATGGACCTGTCCGGTGATATTAAGGCCCGTTACATCATCTCAGTATCGGAACGGATTCAGCAAGAGATTGCCAAGGCCATCCTGCGTGAAGAGTCCGTGGCCGGTGAATCGGTGGAAGTTCTCGAAGACACCGTGATGGAGTTCATCAATGTAGTCTGCGGCAACGCAGCCGCCAAGGCATCCCAGATGGGCAAGGTCATGAACATCCTTCCTCCGCAGGTTATCCATCCCCCGGCCGGGGGGCTGCCGGTCCCGCCGGGCACTACGGCGCTCTGCTTCCCGATTCATGTCGCTGAAGGGGATCGGATGGAGCTGCTCCTCTTCATCAAGCAATAACCGACCTCACAGCACGCCACAAAAAAACAGCCTGCCCGACATACATCGCGGCAGGCTGTTTCATTATGATCGATCGATAAACAGTGGCATAAACCGGGAAGCAGCTTAGCCGAGAATTGCCGCCGCCTCGGCGGTATACCGGCCTGAGGCATCGCGCACGAACAGCGGCGGTTCCACCGTCAGCTCACCCCGCCGGCCCTTGGCAAGTTCCACGAGAAATATCTTGGCCGCGGCCCGCTCGCTGCCATGGACCATGCGCAGACGCAGCACGGCAAGCTTCATGTCGCGGGCGCAGGAGATCAACTCGCCCAAGCGCGAGGGGAGATAGACAAAGCATATTCTGCCTGAAGGCTTCACCAGGTACTTGGCAGCGGCGAGAAAGTCGGCCAACCCGGCGCTGGTTTCGTGCCGGGCCGCATCCCGGCCGGCATGGGGGCTGACCCTTCCGCTATGGGGGGTGCGGAAGGGGGGGTTGGAAAGCACCACGTCGAAGCTAGAGTCCGCAAACCGGGAGCGGTGGCCGAGAATGTCGTCGCAGACAATCTCAATCCGTTCCTCAAAGCTGTTTCCCGTGGCATTTTCCGCCGCCAGGGCGGCCATCTCCGGATTGCTCTCGACGGCGACGAAGCGCAGATCGGTACGAGTGCGGGCCAGCACCAGCGGAATGATGCCGCAGCCGGTTCCCAGGTCGGCCACCAATGCCCCTTCGGGCAGCCGGGCGAAATCGGCCAGGAGCAGCGCATCCAGGGAGAAACGGTATCCCTGTTCCGGCTGCCGGACGGTCAGACCATGCCGACCCGGCTTATCAGACAACTGTCGGGGCATCCCCATCCCTCCCCGAGGCGTTCCTCCGGCGCTGTTGCCACCATTCACAGCCCAAGAGCAGGGCAAACAGGAACATGGAGGAGAGTGTCAACCACTTGCCCACCTTGAAGGGAAGCGGATCAAAGACAAATTCAACCTTGTGACTGCCGGGGGTCAGATAGACCCCGCGCAGGACGTGATCAACCGGATAGATCATGGTCCGTTGCCCGTCAACGAAGGCCTTCCACCCCTGATAGTATTTCTCGCTCACAACGAGCAGCGCATTGGCGCTAACCTGGGCCTGCAGGACAATCTTCTCATTGCTGTAGATATCCGTGCTGACCGTGCCGGGGTTGCTGGCGATTGTTCCGGGGGGCGCCAGCTGGATCGGCGGCTGGGCCTCGACAACGGCCATCTTGCCGGGGTAGAAAGCGGGATTGAGGATCACCGACAGCCGTTCGTTTCTGTCCGGGACCACGACCACCGAAGGCACCAGCCAGGCCTTGGGGAGCACCCTCTGATTCTGCAGTACGATCTGGCTGCCGTCCGGCGAACGGAACACCGGCAGATACTTGTCTCCAAACTGGGCTTTCTCCTTTTCGTATTCTCCCGACGCCATGACCAGGTATTTGAGACCCAGCATATCCGGGACCGGGCTCTGATAGGCGAACGTATCCAGAATATCCTGCCAGCGGGTCTGTTGAACCGGCATGGCATAGAAAAATGAGGGGATCCCGGCCGCGGAGTACTGTTGCGGGTCACCATCCAACGGCATGGTGCGGTATTCCTTCGTATCCCGTTTGATAAACTCCATCACCGGTGTGACGGTGCCCCGGGACTTCTGCGGGACATCGGCCAGGGGCAGGAAGCGGGCGTTGACTCGGCCGATATCGAGCAACAAAAGGATCAACAGCAGCACGGGCACCAGTCGCCCGGCCAGCCAGCCACGGACAGAGGCGCATAACACAGCCACATAGGCAGAGGCAAATACCGCCGCCAGGCCGGTTTCCCGGACCATATTCCACCAGCGGTCCTGGACGAGTTCACTCCCCTGCTGATAGCGGGTCGGTTCGTAGATCATCGGCGCCATCCAGGAGACCCATTGGGTTCCTCCCCAACGCAACCAGGCGCACCACAGCGCCAGGATCAGCGGAACGGCCGCCACCCCGCCGAGATAGCGCCGGAAAGCCCGCGATTGCCTGACACCTTCGTCACGCAGGCAATCCAGACCACGGGCCGCTATCACCCCCATGCAGAGCGTGGTGACAAACAGCATCATCTTGGGCACGCGAAAGCGGTTGATGCCCGGAAAATGGTCGTAGAGCAGATTGTAAAAGAGGGTGTATTTGCCCATCGAGAAGAAAATTGTCCCGACGACGCCCGCCAGCGCTATCCAGGTATAACGATCGCGACGGAAGATCAGCACGAGCGGCAGCAGCAGCCAGGGGAGCAGCCCCAGGTAATCCGTGGTCTGGGTAAAGTTCATCCTGCCCCAGTAATAGGTGCTGACGCCCGGTTTATCTCCGGCCTCCTGGCGGGACAATCCGAATAAGCCGGGGACCACAAAGGTTGCCAGCTCCTCGGGCGGCATGGACCAGGACATGGCCTCCTCCCGATCAAGTCCCCCCTTGCCCTGGTTGGCCCCGCTCTGGACGCCGCGGTTGGTATCCTTGGACCAGTTGGCCAGGGGCAAAAGCGAGATGGAAACCGTCGTCAGGAAGAAAATCAGCAGACTTAGGTTGAGCAGCAACAGGCGCCTGAGCGGTGGGGGATTGCCGCTCAGGCGGCCGGACCAGACGATAGCGGCGAAGCGCAGTACGCCGTAGGCAGCCATGCAGAGACAGGTATAAAAGGCGATCTGCCAGTGATAGTTGAAAAATTGAAAGGCCAGGGTGAAGCCCGTGGCCAGAAACCAAATCAGCCGTTGACGCTGAAAACCCCGCTCAATCAGATAAAAGGCCAGCGGCGCATAGGAGATGGTCGCGATCTTGAGTACATGACCGGCATTGATCAGCGTCGCATTTGAAGCGCCAAGTCCGAAAACCAGCCCCCCCAGAAAAGCGGCCGCACGGCTGCAACCGACGGCGCGGCAGTAGAGATAGCTGCCGGCGGCTCCGAAGAAGAGGTGCAGCACCATGAACAAGGCCACGTTGGCCGGTGACGGGAACAGCCAGTAGATCAGCTTATGATAAAAGAGGAACTGCATGGACGCGCCGCCCCCCTCGGTCGTGTAGCCGCTGTTGACAAGCATGTCCCAGCCGGCATTGGCCAGATCCATCTCGAACAGCTTGGCAAACGGCAGGGTGTGTAGATCCTTGACCGTCCAGAAGTATTCGTTGAGAATATCCGGCGCCCGCACGATCTGGCTCGTGAAAAGAATCTTTCCGAATACCGCCAGCATGAGCAGCAGCAGCGCGGTCAGAATCAGGATATCCTTGCGTCGTTCAGTCATATCATCTCCTCGCAACTCCGGCCACGAGCCGGTAGAGTGCCAACGTTTCCCGTGCGGTGCGTTCCCAAGAAAATTGCCGGGCGCGCACCTTTCCCGCCTGTCCCAGCTGCTTTGCCAACTCCGCATCGGTCAGCACACGCCGCATGCCCGCCATCACCTGGTCAAGGCTGTTCGGTGAGACCGTGATGCCCGTATCTCCGACCACCTCGGGCAGCGAGGTGGTATTGGAGGTGACCACGGCTATCCCCCGGGCCATGGCCTCCAGCGGGGGCAGACCGAATCCTTCGAAGAACGAGAGATAAACGAACAGGCAGGCGCCGTCATACAGGTGGGGCAGATCTTCATCCGGCACGAAACCGGTGAAGAGGACCTCATCCTCCAGCCCCAGGGCCGAGATCCGGGCAAAGAGTTTATCGTAGAGCCACCCCTTGCGCCCGACGATGACCAGTTTTTGGGTGGTGCTCCCCTCCCCCCGCAGACGGGCGTAGGCCTCGATCAGCATATCCAGGTTCTTGCGGGGCTGGATGGTCCCCACATAGAGGATATAGCTCTCCGGCAGGCCGTAACGTTGACGGAGTTCGGCAAAGCGAAGCGGGTCGGGCGGCTCGTTCATGCTGGGCGGATAGCCGAGCATGGTCACGGCGATGCGCTCGGCGGGAACGGCGAACATATCCACGATCTCTTGGCGGGCATGCTCCGAGTCGGTGATGATGAAACTTGCCCGGCGGGCGGCAATCGGAATCTGCAGGCGCCAGTAGAGCTGCGCGGCCCGGGTCTCGGTCTCGGGATGGGTGATCGGGATCAGATCATGCAGCGTGACCAGCGTGGGACAGGGCGACCAGAGCGGCAGCGCGCTCTTCGGCCCGTGCAGCAGATCGACCCCTTCCCGGCGGCAGGCCAGGGGCAGGGCCACATGTTCGCGCCAGAGCCTGTGCAGCGGCGATTTTCCCGGCAGCACGATCTCGCGCGCCCAGGGGAAGCGCCCCAGGTGGATCGGGTCGTTATAGAAGACGACGTAGTCGTTTTCCCGGTCGATCTGCCCCAGGGCATCCAGGAGGCCGAGCACGTATGCCCGCGGGCCACCCTGGGTCGATATGGTTGAGGCGTCGATGGCAATTTTCATGGTCAGTTTCCCATAACCTCTTGATAGATACGCCAGGTCTCTTGCGCCGTCCGTTCCCAGCTGAACTGCCCGGCCCGCTCCCTGCCCTTGGTGCGCAGCAGGCTGCGCAGCTGTTCATCCCCGGCCAGGCGCAGCATGGCATCGCAGAGTTCGTCCGTGCTGCGGGGATCGACCAGCAGCGCCGCCCCGCCGGCCACCTCGGGCATGGAGGAGACATTCGAGGTGATTACCGGAGCGCCGCAGGTCATGGCCTCCAACACCGGCAGGCCGAACCCCTCGTAGAGAGAGGGGTAGACGAAAAAATCGGCGCCGGCGTACAGGCGCGGCAGGGTCTGATCGTCCACAAAGCCGGATACGAGCAGATGCTCCCTGATCCCCAACTGGTCAACCAGTCTCTCGATGGACGAGTTTCCCCAGCCGTTGGCGCCCACGAGCACCAGGGTATGGGGCAGCCCCTTGTGACGGGCCCGGGCAAAAGCCTGCAGCAGTCCAGCCAGATTCTTGCGCGGTTCCAGGGTGCCGACATTGAGGATATAGGGTTGCGCCGGCACCAGGCCCTCATCCGGCCCCACGTCGCCCGAAAGCGGGTCCAGCCCGGGCAGCGATGCCGCCAAGCAGGTAATCGAGACCTTCTCCTCCGGGACCCGCAGGTAGCGGACGATATCCCGTTTGGACGCCTCGCTGATGGTAATGATCCGGTCCGCCGCGCGCAGGACCGACGGCAGGGCCAGGCGATGATGCCAGACATGCAGGCCACCGTGGGTTTCCGGGTACAGCAGCGGTGTCACGTCGCAGATCGTGATGATCTTCTTGCAGCGGGTCTGGCGGAAACAGCCATAGGGTGTGGTGACATGCAGCAGATCGAGCCCGGCCCGCCCAGCTCCGGCCGGCAGCTGGAGGTTGGGCCAGGTCAGCTTGGCCAAGCGGCCGCCCCCCGGGAAGACCAGCGCCGGGACATGTTCCAGACCTTCAAGTTCACGGTCCTGGCGGTCGATCCTGACAACGCCCGGCCTGCTGCCCAGATGACGCAGCAGGTTCCAGGTATAGACCCAGGTCCCGGCACGCAGGTTACCGAGAAACGAGGTAACAATGCCTATTTTCCGGTCAGCGCTCATGGCGCACCCGCCACACTTTTGATGACGGCCAGCGTTTCTTCGGCGCAACGTTTCCATGAAAAGAGCGCCGCCTGTCGCAAACCATTGCTAGCCATCTGTTCACGCAAACCTTGATCGGTAATGACTCTCAGCATGGCTCCCCTGATTGCATCCACATCCAGCGGGTCCACCAGCACAGCCGCACCGCCGGCCACCTCGGGCATGGACGACACATTCGCGGTGATCACCGGGCAACCGCAGGCCATGGCCTCGGCAATTGGAAATCCGAACCCCTCGTACAGGGATGGGAATACAAAGGCCTGCGCCGCGCCATAGAGCGGCGGCAGATCACAGTCGGGTACGAAACCGGGGGTCAGTACCCGCCCCTGCAGACCGAATTCCGCAACCCAGCGATGCAGGGTCTCGTCGGTCCGGGCACGCTTGCCGACCAGGACCAGCTTGATTTCTCCAGGAAGGCCGGTCAGCGCCTCCAGCACCCGGCGCAGGTTCTTGCGCCATTCCGAGTCCCCCACATAGAGCAGATACGGCCCGCTGATAGCATAGCGCCCCAACACCTCGGCCCGCCGACGCAGATCCCCCGCATTGGCAACATTGAACAATGAATGGTCTATGCCGGGATAGATCACCCGCACCCGCTCCGGCATGAGAGCGAACATACGTACCAGATCGTCCTTGGTGGCCTGGGAAATGGCAATCACCGCATCCGCTGACTTGAGTTTTCTGAAATTAACTCGCCAGCTGAGTCGCACCGACCAGGGCTGACTGGCCATCACCTCGGGAAACAGAAACGGTATAAGATCGTAGGCCATGGCCACGACCTTGGCATCTTTTGTTGGCAAAAGGTAGCTATTAAAATCAGTGGCAAAGAACAATTCAGCACAGCTGCTTTTCACCAGCCCCGGCAGTAAAAACTGGTCGGCAAGCCAGTTGAAGCGGTTCGGACGTTCCAGCCTGACTGTCTCGAGCCGCTCCTCCCGATTGAAATACGAGACAAGCTCCCGACCACGCTGGGTTATAAGGACGAAATCGTCGACTCGGTCAAGCTGTCCCAAAGCGTGCAACAGATTGTTGATGAGGACACCAATTCCTCTCAATCTATTGGCATTTTGTACCGGACGCGCGTCAATGCAGATCCTCAAATCCACCCCTTCTTAACCGAGAATGTCTCTGCTGCGGGTTTTATCAATAAACCTACGTCGAAAAAGGGAATACAGCATCCGCGCATACCGTATAGCCAGTAAAAGCTGGAACGGACGATACGGACAGTAGTCCCGGTACACCTTATGGTTGGCCTTGAAATAAAAAGGCGAACTGATATTTCTGACAAGTGATGATATGGTATCCGTGTTAAGAGACCGGGTACCGGCAGAAATCCTTGTCCGGTGATGGACGACACTTCGAGGTTCCACGATGAGCCGAAAACCGGACATTTTTGCACGCAGGGAGAACTCGACATCGCCATGGTACTGGGGGCAATTTTCCCTGTCGAATAGTCCCAGCTCACGAAAGGCTTCCGCCGGGATGATGGTTGAACTCCCGTGCAACCAGTCGCAATCCATCGACTTGTCGAAATCACATGTATCACGCCTGTTCGTATAGTCCCGAATCTCCCCCAAGAACCAGTCGATCTTGCCACCAAAAGAACAAAGATACGTACGATCATCGCAATCAAACATCTTTGAAGTGACTAAACTTCGTGGATTGGCAAGGGCCGTATCGATAAGAGGCTCTAGGAATCCCGGCGACACAAGGTTATCGTTGTTTATGGTCAGGATGAACTCCGCGCCGTATGCCAACGCATCCCGAACCCCCACATTGGTGGCACCCGCCCACCAGAGGGTGCCGTCCCCCTTGATGATCCGAACTTGGGGAAAGCGATTGGCAATTGCCTCGGCGGAACCGTCAGTCGAACCATCATCGACAACGACTATCTCCAACGCCGGATACGACACGCGAGTCATCGATTCAAGGAAGAGTAATGTCTCTTCCCGGCCATCGTGAATCGGAATAACCGCCGTGACGTTAGGTGTAGCAGTCAGAAGATCACCTCAATCATTTTCCAGACGACTCACGATACACAACCAGCGTTTCCTCTGCGCCGCGCGAGCGATGGCCGTTCTGCAACGGACGTGCATCGATACAGAGTCTCACGCCCTTATCCCTTTGGTTGCCGGGGCGCAATAAGAAACCCTTGGCGGCGCAGCACGGAAACATAGTTGAGATACTTGAGAAAACCGATATAGCGGTCTACCCCCAGTAATACGCGCGCCAATCGGAAGAGCAGATTGATCTTGTCGGCCTGTTTCCTCGTTTCCGGCTTGTTCCCGGAAGGTGTCGTGAAGTTGCCGGCCTCCAACAACCCTTTCTGAGCCAGCAAGCGGTAATAGGAACCAGGGGCGGTAGAAAACGGTTCCGGATAACGATCCGCAAACTCGGCATACAGCCGGCGAGCAAGACTGCCGATTTTCACCCCATTGTCGTAGGTAGCAAAGGCATAACGAGAATCTCTCACGGCAGCGTGACCGTTTGCAATCAAGCGCTCACAATAGATCTCGAATATCTCACAAAGGTCGGGACGCAGTTCAAGCGTCCACTTTGACTGATGCTTGGAAAGGGCATTCAGATCATCCACGCTGATTCCGCTGAAATGGTAAAAAACAAGCGGGAATGTGTCGTTTACCGTCCGTCCGGAGAGTTGGCGCTCGTGGAGGTTCCAGTAGGCCATATTGCAGCCGGGATGCCGCAGGATATGCACATCCGGGAACAGGCCGGGGACATGGTTGATCCACTTCTGATCGACAAAGATACCGGTTTCCGGCTCGTTGTAGCAGGATTCGGCACAGCGGGACGACCACCAGGAGACGAATTCCCGCGTTACCTCGCAGTTCGAAACGGCGATAAAGCCCAGGTTGTACGTGCCGGAGATAAGATGGGAACGCTCGGAGGGTCGGAACTGGTCGCCTTCGGGAATCGGCCGTGTAATGTGCGGTGTCAGGACAATCGATTTCGCGTCGAGCAGGTCGAGGATCGGCGTCAGGGGACTAAACAGCATGATATCGGGATCGAGATAGATCACCTTCCGGTAACCCTTGTCGATCAGGTTTCCCATGAAAAAAGGCTTCACCGCCGTGTTGAACTCCACGACATCATACTTGAAGGTCATGGCCGTAAAATCGGGTAGAGCAATATCCTTTACAGCAACAACGTTAAAGGCTTCCTGTCCGGGGTCGAAATCCGCTCCCGGCTCATCGACGAGGAGCAGGTAACAATCAATTTCAGGGTGAAACTCTCCTACCGACTGAAGCAGTGTCCGGGCATAGGCGAGGTAATTCTTCGAGGCTATGGTAAACACAGCGGATTTATTCATAGATTCTTTCTTTCAGGAGACAGTATTTTAATGACCTTGGCCGGGATTCCGGCCGCGACGGCATTGGCCGGGATATCCTTTGTCACAACGGAATTTGCGCCGATGATTGCGTTCATCCCGATGGTAACGCCGGGCAGAATGGCAACCCCCTCGCCGATCCACACATTATCCTTGATGACAACCGGCCCTTTGGAGAACAACTTACGCCGGGTCGGGGCCTGTTCAAGATCGTCCGCCTCTATCCGGCCGTGATAATGGTCGGATATGTAGATCCTGCTGGCCCCCAGCACATTGTTACCGATTTCTATCCTGTTTATGCAACCGATGTGGCAATCGTTATTGAAGGCCACATTATCACCGATGATGATCTTGGGTGAAAATTTCTCGCCCAGATACTCATCGAACGTCTCCAACCTGAATTTTGAAAGTGCCGTAAAATTACGGCCGATAAAGATATTGCCAGGGTTCGTTATCATCCATGGTGATTCGATGTAGGAACCGTCACCCACAGCGCCGAATTGCCGTTTTTGACCTTGCCACCTGACCCGGCGACAGATCTTATCCCACATCCTTACGACGCGTGGATTGATGACAAGCGATACCAGCCAAGCCAGGCGATCCACATACGACTGACGAGCTCCGTTCGGCGTATCATGCATATTCCATCCCCCCGGCTGATTTCTCTGGATCAACCATTAACCAGTTGTACGACCCTACTGCAGAATTTCGTCCATAGTGACGCCAGCCGCAAGGGGAGTTTTATGGCAGGAACTGTCACCAGCCAAAATGAAGCATAGCGACTGAACACCTGGCGCAGCGCATCAAAATAATCTTCCGCTTCAAAGTCAAATCCGCCACCCTGCTTTCGCTGAATGACAATCAGGTTCGGGAAAAATGTCTGCACCAGCCGGGCATTTATCACATCAAAGTATTTTCTATCAACCCCGCGCTCAACGAATTTTTCGAATATTCTGTTGATATTCGCACCAAAGACCTGACACAAACTGTAGCCACCCGTATTGGCGGACTTGAAAGCCACCAGGTAATCCTCGATCACGGCGTTTTCTTTTGCGGTAAAGATTGCCGAAAGGACCCAATTGAGCTGGACAAGGTGTGTGCCGACAAACTCAGCCGGGTCGAACGCCCTATCAAGCAACGACTTATTGACGATGTTTCCCGAGGCAAAGGTTATCCAATAGTTTATTCGATCAATGAATTGTCCATGATCCGTATAGACCATCGTTCCGCTTTTTCTATTTCGCGGCATCTCCCGTTGATAATCATCACTAAAACCAAAGGAATTCAGATATACCAGCCCGTATTCTCCGGCAGCAAGCAGCGTAACGATCCTGTAAATCGCGCCATCGAGCAGAATGTCGTCATCACCAAGAATGAGGACGTATTTTCCGGTAGCAAGGGCAAAGCATTGGGCAAAGTTTCTGTCGGCGCCCATGTTTTCTTCGTTGCGAACATACCTGAAGTTGAATCCTTTTTGGGCATAACATTGAACAATCTCTGCGGTATTGTCAGTGGAGCAATTATCCGAAATGATTACTTCAACGAGCGCTTCATACGGTTGCAGCTGTTTGAATATCTGCCCAAGACATGCTTCGAGGTAGCTGGCGCGGTTATACGTTGGAATGGCGATCGTGAACAGCTTATTCATGGCAATCGACTCAGTCATGAGAGTGGCGGTATGTTGGGAGCAATCCCAGGAACGTACCGATGGCACCTGCGACAAGCAACGGAGTTCTCGGAAACAGGGATATGAGAAACAACACAGAACGTGGAACGCAGGTAATCTGTTTAAAATACGCCTTATGCATGGTGTAGGTTGTGTTAGTATAGTAACCTAACATCCGGTAACCCATGAATTTCACCCAACTATCAAACAATTTCCCTTTAATGCCATGATCTTTTATGCAGGTCAGCTTGGCCTGCTCGGTATAGATCTGCGGCAGAGAGCTGACGACCGTACACCAGCTTTCCACCCAGATTTCAAACATACTCTTGTACCAACGGGGCAATTCCCGGGAGATGCCATAGATGAAGGGCCTGGAATCCCATTGTACCCGGATCGGCCTATCCGCCAGATAGCTAAAAACGGTGCTGAACTGCAGCAGATGGCTGCCGTAGTAGGCCTCGAACGAAGTGGCGTCAAGCATGGCCCGACTGAAGACAAGGCAGCTGATCCAAGTCACGTGCCAGCCCAGCTCCGTCAGCAGGCGGTTTGGATCGTTATATTCCCCTGAGGCGACATCCTCAACCCGGCCGCGTATATCGGCGAAGCGGGCCTCAGCCACGTCACTCGTGCAATTGCCCCCATTCAGCACGATCAGGTCATACTCAGTCGTGCCAATCACTTCAAGCAGCTCGCGAACAGCATCCAGCGCCAAGCGGTCGTCATCACCCAGCAACCAGGCATAGCGTGAGCTGGACTGTCTCAAGACCTTGGCAATGTTGTAGTCCGCACCATAATTCTGATCATTTCTGGAGTAAAAGAGCAGATCATAGCGCTTGGAAAACTCTTCCACAATCACAGCCGTGTTATCGGTTGACGCGTTGTCGGAGATATGGATGGGGATGCGGTACTGCGCGGCCTGTTCGATGAGATGGGCAAGACAACCGGCAAGCTTTTCGGCCCGATTGTAGGTCGGGATGCAGATGGCGAGCAGTTCACTCGCCCCATGCTGCTCCGGGCTAGCAGGCATCCGCTACCTCCCCCACATGCCATGATTTGCGGCAACGCTGCCAGATCAGAAACGCCAACGGCAGGGTAATCAGGCCGTTGACGACCAAAAATCCGATGGTGACACCGAAGGCCCCATACCTCATGCCCAGGTACCAGGTACTTAATCCCTGGCAGAGGGCCGCTATCATCGAGAGCACCATGAAGGGCTCTTTCTTGTGCGCCCGCAGATAAACCGCCAGTCCGCTGATGACAATCTGGGCACAGACCGCGCCGAATAACAGCCCGGCATAGCGCGCCTCAATAAAACGCTGCCCGATTTCAAAATTCGCCTGCAGATAGACGATCACCCCCCAGGCAACTACGGCCCCGGCAAGAACGACAGCGATGGATTGCCACATCACGCGCGAAAAGAGCAGATCCAGTTGCAACCAGCTGCGTTTTGCAATCAGTTTACCGAATTCCGGCCCCCGTGAATTCATCCAGGTCCCACAGGCGGAGAGCAGCGCGTTGGACACGCTCAGGGTCATCCCCATCTGTCCGGCCACAACCGGGCCATGATAATGAAACAGAACCGGGTTGAACAACTGGAAGATAAAGTACCCCGAGACCCAGGAGAGGGCGATCTTCCACTGCATCGGCCAGACTTCCCCCCACCAGGAGACGCTCTCCCGCTCACCGGCAGGCGCAGCGCGTCCCAGGACCCTGCCGATCGTTACCGTCACCAGGAGCGGCTTTTGTTTGAACAGATAGAGACCGGAGACGATGATATTGCCGGTGGTGATGGCAAAGACGGCGTACAAACCGCCATGCAGTCCAATGACGCACCAGGCGATCACGGAACTGACTATGGCCCCCAACATTTCCCGGTGATTGACCGTGACGACGTCACCACTCCCCATGACGATCGCGAAAAAGGGAACGATCAACAGATTCAGCGCCGTTCCACAGACGGCCAGGATCCAGGGCAGGCGCCAGGAGAAGTCGGTCGTTGCCCCCTGATTCTGGCCAAGAAAATAGAGTCCGGCGGGCACCAGGATTATGACCAGCAGCAGGGCGGCAATGGCAAACCAGGTGGTGGCCTTGACCAGCAGATCGAGCAAGCGTTCGCGGGCCACGGGATCCCCATCGATGCGCCCCCGCTCTCCCCAGTTAAGATAGGCAAATTCGTGGCTGGCAAACTGTGCCAGGACATTGACCAGGCCCAGTTCGAAGAAGACCTGCAGTGCGATGAGACTGCTGATGGTGTAGAAGAACCCCTGCTGTTCCTTGGAAAAACGGCTGGCGATGATCAGGACCGTCAGCGGCCCGGAAATTATGCTCCAGGCACGGGCCAGCACCCCGTAACCGATGGCGCGGTTAAAGCCCAGGATGCGTAATATGTTCAGTACGGAACCGGTCAATGTTCCACCCGTACCCTCTTGCTTCACTTCGACGTCAAATCCTCGTCCAGCAGCTTAATCAACATCTCCCCGGCCAACTCTTCCCGGCTGAGTTCGGGCGACATATCCTCGATCGGTTTGTTGACGACCAGCTTGGGGTTGACGCAGGTCCCCTGCTCCAGAATGACGTTGACAAAGACCGGACCCGACATGGCCATGGCCCGCTCGATGAGTTCCCCTGCCCCGGCGCTATCGTTGATGGTCATGGCGGGAATACCGTAGGCCTCGGCAATCCGGCACAGGTCGGGACAACCGTAACCGACGACCGTGGACTGCTGCCGGCCGCCGAAGTACATGTCCTGGAACTGGCGCACCATGCCCAGGCAGTTGTTGTTGAGCACGACGATCTTGATCGGAAGCCGGTGCTGCACGATGGTGTCCAGGTCCTGAATGTTGATCTGGATGCCGCCGTCCCCGGCGATGGCGATGACCGTGCTGTCAGGGGCGGCCTTGGCGGCGCCCATGGCCGCCGGCAGGGCGAAGCCCATGGCCCCCATGCCGCCCGAGATCAGCATGCGCTGATTCTTTTTCAGCCGGAAAGACTGGGCGGCCCACATCTGGTTCTGCCCCACATCCAGGGTGATGATGTCCCCTTCCGAGCTGGCGGCGGAGAGCCGCTCCATGAGCAAGTTGGGATCGATCGGCCCGGCTTCGGCAGGCTCCATGCGGGTGGGATATTTCTGCTGGTAGCGGTTGATCACCGACAGCCAGGCGGAGATGTCCGGCCGGGCAGCCTGGGCGAGCCGCTCGTTGAGCGCCTGCAAGAAGGGTTTCAGGTGGCATTGCAAGGCGATATCGACCTTGACTTTGGCCTGCAGTTCGATCGGATCGATGTCCACATGCACCTTCTTGGCAGTCCGGGCAAAGGTCTCCGGGCGCGTGCCGGTCTGGCGCGAATCGAGCCGCGCGCCGAGGATCAGCAGAAAGTCGCAGTTGGCCAGGGTCAGGTTGCTGTAGCGGTTGCCGTAGGAGCCGATCATGCCCATGAACTCCGGGGTGTCGTGGCTGATGGCGTCAAGTCCCATCAGAGTGCTGACCAGCGGGATGCCGCTGGTTGCGATCAGGGTCTGCAGTTCAGTGGAGGCGCCGGCGGTCCGCACCCCGCCCCCGGCCAGGATCAGCGGGCGTTTGGCCGATGCCAGCAGGCTAACGATCTCATCCAGTCGTTCCGGCCGCTTGGCTTCAGTTGCCTGCAGATCCCGGTATTCCTGGCTGTCATAAAAGCTGGCCAGTTGGTCCGCTTCGATCTGCGCCCGCTGGATGTTCATGGGGATGTCCAGCAGGACCGGGCCGGGGCGGCCGCTTTGTGCCAAATAGACGGCCTTCTCCAGCTGATAGCGGATGCCGGTCGCTTCGGTCACCAGGTGGGCGTATTTGGTCAGGGGCTGGACAACGCTGACGATGTCCGTTTCCTGGAAACCGATCTGGCGGATGGGGCGCTCGAACTTGTATTCGTAGGTGTTGACCTGACCGGTGATGAACAGACAGGGGACCGAGTCGAACCAGCAGCTGCCGATGCCGGTGACCATGTTCAGGGCCCCCGGGCCGCTGGTGGCCATGGCGACGCCCAGTCTGCCGTTGATCCGGGCGTAGGCCTCGGCGGCAAAGGCGCCGGACTGTTCGTGATGGACGGAGACGCAGTGGATGTCGTCCCGGTCGACCGTGGAGTCGATCAGGTGCGTGATGGCGCCGCCGATGAACTCGAAGATCTGCGAGACACCCTGCTTGACGATAAAATCTATGACATAATCCGAAAGTTTCATGAACGTCCCCATACTGTTGCTAGTTGATATAGTTGGCCAGATGCTCAGCCATCCAGCGAATGGTTTTCTGTAGTCCCTCATCCAGACTGGTGCCGGCCTGCCAGTTGAACTGCGCCCGCATTTTTCCGGCATCGGCCACCCAGACGGCCGGTTCCGGCCGCCGGGGAGGCTCCGTGCCCCACTGCGGCTGAACGCCGTTGTCGATGGCGCTGACGATCCGCTGCACAATCTCGCCGATGCCCGTCTGCCTCCCGGAACCGATGTTGTAGATCTCTCCCCCCCTGAGCGGGGCAGCCATGACCGCCAGATAGGCATCGATGACATCGTCGATGAAGATGTAATCGCGCACGGCAGCCGGGTTGGCAAGCGCCGGAGAGTTTTTCTTGAGCAGCGCGGCGATCACGTAGGGGATCAGGCGCTGCGGGTCGTCCCAGGGACCGTAGGGGGAAAAGACACGCAGGGTGACGATCGGCAGTCCCTTGAGCAGTGCCTCGGAGCGGCAAAAAAGCGTGGCGGCGGCCTTGGAAACGGCGTAGTCACCCAGCGGCTCCAGCAGATCGCTTTCCTTCATCGGCTCGGCTTTGATGCCGTATTCGGACGAGCTGCCGGTATGGATGAACTGCTCGAATCCGACCTTTTCGCAGGCCTGGAGCAGATTGACCGTACCCAGGAAATTGACGGCATGGATGGCGGCGACCTCTTTTTGAAAGGAGAAGCCGCCATAGGTGGCCAGGTGAAAGATCCGCTCCGGCCGGATGGCGGCCACTGACCGTTCAACGGCCTGGGCATCGCGAAGATCGACGTCGTGCAGCACCATGCGGGGGGCTATGTCGGCAATCCTCCAGCTGTTGGCCGTTTGGCGGACGAAGAGGTGCAGCTCATGCCCCATCCCCAGCAGCCGCCGGCAGAGACAGGCACCGACAAAACCGGTTGCGCCGGTTACCAGGATCCTCATCGCCGACAAAAGCCTTGGATGGTCTCGACCATATAGCCGACCATCTCTTCGGTCATGCCCGGGTAGACTCCGACCCAGAAGGTATCGCGCATGATGGTGTCGGTGGTGGAGAGATCCCCGACGACCCGGAAACCTGTGCCTTCCCTACGCATTTCGTCGAAACAGGGATGCTTGATCAGGTTGCCGGCGAAGAGCATGCGGGTCTGGATACCCTTCCCCTCCAGGTGGTTGACGATCCGGTCGCGGCTGAAGCCGGCCCCCGGCCGGACGGTGAGCAGGAAGCCGAACCAGGAGGGATCGGAGTTTTCCGTGGCTTCCGGCAGGACGAACTGTTCATTCAGGTCGGCCAGGCCGTCACGCAGCAGGCGCCAGTTCCGTTTGCGGCTCTCGATAAAGCCGGGTAGTTTCTCCAGCTGGGCGCAGCCAATGGAGGCCTGCATGTCGGTGACCTTCAGGTTGTAGCCGAAGTGCGAGTAGACGTACTTGTGGTCATAGCCGAAGGGGAGTTCGCCAAACTGCTGGCCGAAACGGTTGGAGCAAGTATTGTCCTTGCCCGACGGGCACCAGCAGTCGCGCCCCCAGTCACGAAACGATTCCACCAGCCGTTTCAGCAGCGGGTCGTCGCTGTAGACCGCGCCCCCTTCCCCCATGGTCATGTGATGGGGAGGATAGAAGCTGGAGGTGCCGATGTGGCCGATGCTGCCGGTGTAACGCCAGCTCCCTTTGTACAGGTAGCGTGAGCCGAGGGCATCGCAGTTGTCTTCGATCAGCCAGAGGTTGTTCCTGTCGCAGAAGCCCCGCACAGCCGCCAGGTCGAAGGGGTTGCCCAGGGTATGGGCGACCATGACCGCCTTGCTTCTGTCGGATAGGGCGGCCTCCAGCCGGGTGACGTCGATGTTGTAGGTGGGCAGGGAGACGTCGATGAAGACCGGCACAGCACCATACTGGATGATCGGGGCCACGGTGGTCGGGAAGCCGGCCGCCACGGTGATGACCTCATCAGCTTTCTTGATGCGGCGTTCACCCAGTTTGGGCGAGGTCAAGGCCATGAAGGCCAACAGGTTGGCCGAGGAACCGGAGTTGGTCAGGGAGCAGTGTTGCACGCCCAGGAAGGCGGCAAACTCGCTCTCAAAACGTTCGGCATAGCGGCCGGTGGTCAGCCAGAAGTCCAGGGAGGAGTCGATCAGGTTGCTGATTTCTGCCCCATCGAAGATCCGGCCGGCGTAGGGGATGCGGTCACCCGGGGCATACGCTTTCTTTACATGGGCATGGCGGTGGTATGCCAGGGCCGCTTGAATGGCCTGCTGTCTCAGTTGTTGTTCTTCGATCTCGTAGCTGTTCACCCTGTCCTCGCTGGTCATTGAATTTTACTCGTATAGTCGGCGATCTGCTCCAGACAGACCTTTTGCAGGTCGGCACCCGAGCGGTACTGCTCTGTCCACGTAATGATCGAGTCAAGCGCCCGCTCCAGATCCCAGTGGGGCTGCCACTCCAGTCCGCAACGGGCCTTGGAGCAATCCAGCTTGAGATAGTGAGCCTCGTGGGGGTGTTCGCCGTTATCGATCTCGTAGCGGGCGCCGTTTCCCCACTGGTGGCACATGCGCTGAACGATCCATTCCACCGGCCGGGCATCCGCGTCAACGGGGCCGAAGTTCCACCCCTCCGCGTAGCGTGGGCCTTCCTGATAGAGTTTTTGCGCTAATGTCAGGTAACCGGAGAGCGGTTCCAGCACATGCTGCCAGGGACGGATGGCGTGGGGGTTGCGGATGCGTACCGCCTCTCCCGCCAAAAGCGAACGGATGATGTCCGGTACAAGCCGGTCGCCGGCCCAGTCGCCGCCGCCGATGACGTTGCCGGCCCGGGCAGAGGCCAAAGCGACCCCATGGCGGGCGTAGTCAGCGGGGTTGAAGTAGGAGGAGCGGTAGGCGGCAGTGACCAGCTCGGAGCATCCCTTGCTGTTGGAGTAGGGATCATAGCCGCCGAAGGGTTCGTTCTCACGGTAGCCCCAGGCCCACTCGCGATTCTCATAGACCTTGTCGGTGGTGACGTTGACGACCGCACGCACGCTCGGACAGGCCCGGACCGCTTCCAAGAGGTGTACGGTGCCCATGACGTTGATGGCGTAGGTTTCCACCGGAATCCTGTAGGAGTCGCGAACCAGGGGCTGGGCGGCCATGTGGATGACGATCTCAGGGGCCGCGGCAACCATCTCGTTCTTCAGCCGTTCCAGATCTCGCACGTCGGCGATGCGCGAATCCACCAGATCACCAACGCGGGCCAACTCAAACAGGCTCGGATCGGTGGGTGGGTCGAGGGCATAACCGGTGACCTGCGCCCCCATGCGGGAGAGCCACAGGCACAACCAGGAGCCCTTGAATCCGGTGTGACCGGTCAGAAATACCTTTTTCCCTTGCCAGAACTCCATAGTGCTCATCCTCGATTACCACAGCTTCCAGGGAGCCTGGCCGCCGTCCCAGAGATCTTCCAGGTAATTCTTGTCCCTCAGGGTATCCATGGGCTGCCAGAAGCCGTGGTGTTTATAGGCAACCAGCTGCCCCTCGCGGGCCAGGGCCTCCAGCGGTTCCTTCTCCAACACCGTGGCATCGCCGCTAATATACTCCAGCACCCTCGGCTCCATGATGAAAAAGCCACCGTTGATCCAGGCTCCGTCTCCCTTGGGCTTTTCCTGGAAGCCCTGCACACGGTTATCGCCGTCCAGCTCCAGGGCACCGAATCTGCCGGCCGGCTGGATCGAGGTAACGGTGGCCAGCTTGCCATGGGCCTTGTGATAGGCCAGCAGTTCGCCGATATCGACGTTGGAGACACCGTCGCCGTAGGTCAGCAGAAAGGGTTCGTCTCCCAGGTATTCCCGCACCCGCTTGACCCGTCCGCCGGTCATGGTCTCCGCGCCGGTATCGACGAGGGTGACCCGCCACGGTTCAGCCGAGTGATGGTGGACGATGCGTTCATTCTTGTTGCGGAAATCGAAAGTCACGTCCGATTCGTGCAGATAGTAATGGGCGAAATATTCCTTGATGCAGTAGCCTTTGTACCCCAGACAGATGACGAAGTCGTTGAAGCCGAAGCTGGAGTAGATCTTCATGATATGCCAGAGGATCGGCCGGCCGCCGATCTCAATCATCGGCTTGGGCTTGAGATGGGACTCCTCGCTGATCCGTGTGCCAAAACCGCCTGCCAGGATGACTACTTTCATACGTTCCTCCGTGTAGTTTCGATACTGTGAAGCCCAGTTCACGGCTAAGCGGAGCCCGGAAACAGAATTCTGGCGTCAGGGATACCCAGCTCCAAGAGCTGCGACCTGAGCTCTCCCGCCCGCTTGAGCGACGTGATCACAAGCGGTTGGTTTCCGGCGAGCTGTTCCGACGACAACGCCATGACCCGTCTGCCCATGAAGTCGCGACCGGGGGCGATGTCATCCAGGACCTTGTCCAGCGCCACTCCCGCCTCCTGAAGCGACAACCAGGCAATTTCCGCCACCTCATCCATTCCACAAAAGCTGACCCGCGTAACGCCGCGCTCGGCCAGTTCACGAAAGAGCAGCAGGTAGTCCTGGCGGGTTACGGTATACAGGTTGGTGAAATAATTGACATGCTGATAGGCCAAACGGGCCTTTTCGGCCATGCCGGTGGGGGTCAGCAGATAGGCGTAACGATTCTGGGGATAATTTTTGATGCGGATGAAGCCTTTGGCAACGAAGTTTTTCAGGTAGGAGTTTACCAGCCCCAGGGCGATGCCCAGGCGCTTGGCCAGCTCGCGCTGCGAGACGGGCTGCTCGTCGGCCACTTCCGCCAGCAGCTGAAAGGCCTTGAGATCATCGGGTGCACCATGACTGAGCGTGTTCATCTTTTGAACATAACCCAACTTTTGCGCTAAATCAAGAGCCGATTAGCACAAATCGTCCGTGAAAATGCCTTCCACGGACAATAGCAACAACCTACCCACAGCCGACACTATCAGGCGCTCCGCTGACGAAAGAGCAGGCTTCCGCCGGCCACCAGGGCCAAGCCCAGCAGGATCGAGATCTTGCCATAGAGCGGCACACCGGATGCCGTGGCGGCGATACCCCAGGATTGGGTCAGGGCTCCGCCGATGAACATGCCGATCACCACCAGCCCCGCGTCCGCATCGCCCTCGCCGGCCTTGATCAACTGTCTGAACGGGCAGCCTCCGATCAGCACCGAGATCCAGCCGACCAGCCCCATGCCGAGAAAACTCCAGACATACTCCAGATGAGCCCCCGGCTGGCCGTAGAGTCCGGGATGAAAGCGACCCGTTGCCAGATTGGCCAGCAGGGCGGCAATCACGAATGCCAGCAACCCCCACAGGGCCGGTACCCGCAGCCCCATCAGCATGAAATTGCGGATACTGCCGGTAATGCAGAAGCGGCTCCGTTGGGCCAGGGCCCCCAGGCCGGTCCCGACCGCCAGCGCCATCGGCCAGGGTGCGAATTGGGCGCCCCCGCCCTGGGCGGAGAAGAGCAGGAAAGCCGGACGAGCCAGGAAAAAGAGCAAGAGCAGTATGAACAGCCCCGGAATCAACAGGCCGCCGTTGGCCTTGCCGCGGGATTGGGGCAGAAACTCGACCCCATGGGCCAGCCCCTTGAGTCCCACCCAGACACCGGCCAGCAAACCGATCACCCCGGCCACGGCGGTCAGATCTCCCGCGGTAAGCCGGAGCATGAGCTTGATCGGGCAACCGATAAAGACCGCACAGCCGAAGATCATGAACATACCCAGAAAGAGCCGCGAGAGCGGGGCGCTCCCCCCCCGCGAACGGAAATCACGGAAGACGAAGGCGCTGACAAGCGCTCCAAGCACGAAACCGAGCAGTTCCGGGCGCAGGTACTGCATGCGCTGATTATCGTGCAGCCCCAGGGCGCCGGCGCTGTTCTCGATGAAGCAGGAGACGCAGATGCCCGAATTTTCCGGGTTGCCCCAGACCGACAACAGGACACCCAGCACGCCGAGCAGGAGACCCGAGGCAACCACCAGCCAGAATTCACGATTGCGCAGCATCTACTCGCACCCTCCCGCCAGACGGCTCTTCAGGTAATTGACCTTCTGGCGGGAAGCCACCAGGGAACGATTATCCGGGTTGGCCGAGGCCCGCCGGGCGATATCTTTCTGCCCTTCATCCACCACGCGCTGGATCTCGGCACGGCGAGAGAGAGGGCTTTTGGCGTCCACATAATCCCCGTTCAACTTGACCCCCTGCACAAACGAGGCGATCGCTTCATCCAGCGCCCCCATCCCCAGGAGTATCTCTCCCTGGAGAATGTGCCCATGCCCCTCGCCGGGGTATTTTCGGATCAGTTCATCAAGCTTCAAGAGGGCCGTTTGACTGTTGCCCTCTTTACGAAGCGCTTCGACCGGGGCATAGAGCTGGCCAATCAACTCCACCCGGGCCCGATTGGCCAGTTCACGCTCCAAGGCCTTGCCCGGTCCGGCGGAACGCTTCTCACCGCCCGCCCCGCCATCCAGGTAGAGCAGGGCGACCAGCGCAACCACAATCGTAATCAGGAACAACCCGCACAGTTTATCGAATCCATCTCTGAACATGTTCACCTTTACCCCGGCAAAAAGATGCTTGGGGTTAATACTTCTGGAAGGGCGCCACGTTGACCCGTTTGGCCATCTCACGGATGGGATCGTAATCCGTATCCAAGAGCTCTTCATAGCCGTCGATCCAGGCCGCCTTCATCACCTTGAGCTGCTCGCCGTCGACCAGGGCGGTATCGCTCGCTTTCAACGACATCAAGGCTTCCTTGACCTTCTTGACCAGGGCCGGATCGGCATCCTTGGAGACCGCAAAGGTACAGTAGGGGATCGGCTTGCTCTGGGCGAGGATGACCAGATCATCGGCAGCAATCTTACCCTCGCGGGTCATGTTTTCCAGGTCCATGACCGGCGCGGCGGCCACGTCATACAGGCCGTAGAGGACTCCGTAGATCAGCTTCTCGTGTTTGTAGGAACCGGGGGGGATGGTGTAGTGTGCCAGGTCGTTTTCCGGGTTGATGCCGGCCGCCAGCATCAAATCATACTCGGCCAGATAGCCGGTCGGGGCAAGCATCGGTCCGAAGGCCATCCGTTTGCCGCGAATATCGGTCAGTTTCTGGATACCGCTCCCCTTGCGGGCGATGATGGCGCCGGCGGAACGGGAGCCCAGTTTCCCGCGTTTCTCCGATGCCAGCAGCTGGGCGCCCTCGTTTTCGTGCAGGACGATGTAAATCAGGGAATTGGTATGGGTAAACATGAACTCGCCGGCCTTGAAGCGCTTCTCGAAATCCATGGTATCGACCGGGACCATGACGAACTCCACCCCGACCTTATCCGATAGATAGCGGGTAAGCGGCAGAAAACGCTGGGTTGTTTCCTGTTCGCTGTTGCACAGCATATAGCCGATCTTCACGACCTGACGTTTGCCCTGCCCCTTGCATCCGGCAATAACAAGCAGCGCAGCCAGCGCCAGACACAACCTGATTACACGATTAATCCGCATGCTCATTTCCTGTTCTGTTTGATTTGAAAATTCATTGGCGTTCCGCGCAGGGTATGCAGAGCGGGCCGCGGGCCGTTTCACGCACGCGGCTCTCCATGACCGGCTCGCCACAGCCGGCACAGACGACCGATTTTCTGACCCGGGCCGTTTGCAGTTCTTGGTAGGGAATCTCCACAACCGACATAATCGCAGCGGCCGCTTCCGTCATGACGCGAGCGGCAAAGGCCGGCCGGTCTTGGCGAAGCTCGGCCGGGATGCCCTGGCCGTGAAAGAGCACCCGCACCCCCTGTCGTCTGACCCGGGAGAAGAGACAATAGGCATGCTTGCCGTAGTCACGGAAAACCAGGTTGCCTTTGCCGAAGGTACAGCCGCTGACGCACTGCAAGGCGTCCACGCCACAGGCGTCACTCTCTACAACGGCAAAAAGCTCCTCGTCATCCGAGCGGGTTACTCCGAGCGCCTGCATGGCGGCACAGGCCAGTCGATAACCGATTGCCAGGCCGGGGCAGGAATGCCCGTGAAAGTTTATGATATCAGCGTATTCCAGATCTGTTTCCTTTCCCGGTAGCCGGGCATCCCGCCGCTCAGCGGCAGGCATCATCGATGCCATCCAGCGAGCCATGCCTGACATAGGATCGGCCGCGGCAGCCACCGCGACAGACGGCAATCTCCCGGCAACCGTCGCATGCAGCCGGCTGGCCTACAATGCGCTTGCGAAGCTCTTTTTTAACGGGTGAACTGATGATCTCTTTCAGCGATGTTGATCCGATCTGGCCAATCCGCACCGGCAGGGTCGGACAGGGGTAGACCCCCCCAGCGGGAGAGATTGCGATCATGGTGTTGGCCGCCTGACAGCCCCCCTGCGGGAAGGGGGTCTGCGGATTAAACGCCCGCCAGAGAAAGGGGTCATGAATGGTAAGACGCAGGCCACCTCTACCACCGACAGCGGTCAGCTCGTGGGCCAGCAGCTCCTGCTGCGCCTTGTCCAGCAGAAAGGGTTCCTCGCCTTGGTACAGACGCTGCATCGGCAGCACCAGGCGCGTTACCCCGCGTTCCCGGCAGAGCGCGACGACCTGGGGCAGCTCGCGCCAGTTGGCCGGGGTCGTAAAAAATGCCAGCCCCACCTCCGGCAGGATCGGCAGCGCCCGGAATGTCGCCAGGCTGTCACAGGCCACTAGCAGTTCCTTGACGGCAAGCTCGTCCAGGGGTGAATCAGAGGCTGCGGCAATCGCTGCCAGACAAGAAGAGGTCAGGGTCAGGGAGACGGCGATCCCCGAGCCTTTGAAACGCTCCAGAATCGCACGCGTCCCCTCGCCCAGCAGGAGTGAAGGGTCGTACAGTTGCAGCATGAGCGGACGACATTCAACTATTTCGTCGCACAAGCGCAGCAGGGTGGCATCCAGCGGGGTGGCGGATGCCAGATCCCAGTAGACGGTGATGGGTAATGCCAGTTCCATTCAATGCTTCCTTGGAGATCTATCTCTCCGCCAGCTTAGACGCTAGCTGCACGAGCCGTCATTGCCCCAACAGTGCGGATCAGGGCTGTTCATGTCGCCGGTCAAGGCCAGTGCCCGCGCCGTACAGCCCCCCAGACAGTCCTCGTATTTGCTGCAGCCGCTGCACTTGCCGGTCGGCTGCTTGTTGCGCATCTTGTCCAGGACCGCCGAATCCTTCCAGACCTGTTGCAGATCATCGCGAACGATGTTGCCGATAACGATCGGGATGAAACCGCAGGGGGTCATATCGCCGTTGGCCTTGATGTTGAGCGATAATTTGCCGCAGACACTCCCCTTGACCAGGCTCCCCGCATCGCGGGCATCGAGCAGGGCGATGATCGGATCGTCCAGCGAAATATCCAGCCCCTTGACCGTGTGTTTGGCGGCAATGGCGTCCCGATAGAAGAGTTTCCATTCCTCGGGGGTCAGATCCAGGCTGTCCTTGTTGGACATTCCCAGGCCGGAACATTTGAAGTTATGAAAATTGAGCTGGCCGACACCCTGCTCCAGGGCCAGGGCGACCAGCTCATCGATGGTGGTGCTGTTGATGCGGCAGATGACCGTGGAGATGGATGTGGTGATACCGGCCGCCTTCAGGTGTCCCAAGGCCGCTACCGCCCGCGCGTGGCTTCCGGCCACCCCCCGGAAACTGTCGTGAACATCGGCCAGATGGCTGTCGATACTGATACCGACCTTGGTGAAACCGGCCTGTTTGAGCGCCACGGCCTTGTCATGATCGATCAGCCAGCCGTTGCTGTTCATGGAGACCCGTAGGCCGAGACCGCTGGAAAAGGCCGCGATATCGAGCAGGTCCGGGCGAAGCAGCGGTTCACCTCCGCCAAAATTAACGGAGAAGACCCCGGCCTTGACTATCTTTTCGATACAGGCATAGAGCACATCCCGGGGTAACTCGTCGTGGGTGTCCTCGCGGCTGTAGCAGTGACTACAGGAGAAGTTGCAACTGTTGTTGATGGCCCAGTTGATGGTCAGCGGCGCTTTGAGCTGCAGGTTACTCATACCGTATAAACCCCTTTTGTGACAGGCTGGTGAGGAATTCCAGGATATCGCTCCGCAGCAGATCCTCGGCCACATCGAATTCAGGCAGCAGACAGGCGACCATCTCATCCACCGTCCGGCCATCGCACAGCTCCCACAGCTCCAGGCCAAATTCGTTCAGCGAGAGCATCGAACCGCCGGAGAAGAGAATGGCCGCCACCGCCGCCTCCTGGGAAGCTGCTTGGTCGGCATCGGATTCCCGGCGCCAGAGGACATCGGGATTACGAAAAACCCTGGACATGGTTTCTAGTCACCTTTCGCGGTAATCGAGGCGATCACCAGATTTTCGGAAGAGGCATTGCGAATGCCATGGTCCTCGAATGCCGGAACGACCACGATCTGGCCGACGCTGATCTTGTGGGCTTCTTTGCCGGAGAGCAATTCGCCCTGCCCCTCGATGACCGTCCAGATATGGCTGCCGTGGTGGGTGTGGGTGACGATCTCCTGGCCCGGCTTCATGCAGATCATGCTGATGCGGTTATGATCATCGGTAAAGATTGTTTCCTGGTAACGCTTGGCATCGTCAAACTGTTTCAGTTTCTGCACATCGATTATCTGCGATTTCATTGGTCTTCCCTTCCTTCCTGGTATGGTGGGTGGTACGTCGTGCGGTTACGCCTTGTGAACGATCTTGAGAAACCTCCCCAGCAGTTCCGATGCCGAGGTAAGCAGTTGGGATGTCATGCCCACAAAGATGCGGGGGCCATTGTCGGCACTGCCCGTGAAGCGGACACCGTAGCGCGACGACAAACGATTCAGGGAGGCGTTGTCGAGCAGACCAACCTGACTGTTACCCAGGGCGAGCAGCATGCCGTTGCCGCGTCCATTAAAGCGGGTAATCAGCTGTGTTTCACTGTCGCTCAGCTCCCCCCGCTCAGCGGATTCGGGAAAGAACAGCCAGAGCTGCCCCACGTCCGCCAGCAGCTTGTCGGTGAGCTGCGGGTCATGGGAGCGATCGCTGAAGGTAACCGAAAATTTGGCCTGGCGCAGTATCTCCGCCACCCCTGCGCTGAAACCGCCCGCAGCCTGCTTTCCGCCAGCACCAACCGTATAGATGAGTACGTTTCTGCCGGCCGGAGAACTGCTGTTCTGCTCAAGCCAGGCGGCGATATTGGCCACGTAGCGCCGGTCATCCTCCACTCCCCTGGCAGCAGCGGCAAAACGGTCAAAACCGGCATCAAATACGACACTACCTTGGCTGGCCAGATCGTCGGAATAGGTGGCGATGATATTTCTACCCGCCGGATCGAGGGCAATGCGCACGTTCTGCCCTTCCTTGCTGATGACGGACGAGTGTCCCCCGGCCAGTGACGCTACGCTCTTGAAGAGTTGATTGCCCGTATCGACACCCGGCACGAATACCAGCCATTGGAAGGTGAATGAAATCAGTATCGTACCGGCCAGACAGACAAACATGTACAGCGCAAAGACCCGTTTCTTAAAGATCGTCCAGAAGAGGATCATGGTCGGAACAGCCGTCACCGGGCCACCGATCATGAACGCCAGGGCGGCCCCGCCATCCAGCGTGCCGTGTAGAGAGTTCTTGATATGGGCGAGGATGCTCGATGCGCTGATCTGGTGGAGAAACATGGGCACGGAGGCCAAGGTGATCCAGACGATGTTCAACGGATCCTGGCGGCCAAAGAAACGGAAGATCCATTCGTTGGGCAGGTAGCGCTCGACAATGGCCCCGATCGTGACCCCCACCAGGATGTATTTTCCCACCATCCAAAGCATTTCCGAGCTCTTGGCCAGAAAAACGAGGAACTTGTTGCTTGTGCGCACGGCCACGCGATTGCCGAACTTTTCCCGGCAGTTGCAACGCAGATGCTCGATCGGATAGTCTTCGTCGTGAAAATCACCGGCAACGACGGCGCCCTCGATGAACAGACCACCCCTATCAAAACCGCGCTTGCAGAGGAAATGGGTGACACCGCCGGCAAAGAGTCCCATGGCCAGCGCCGAAACAGTTCGGATGACCGTCCATTCGGGCCCCAGATCGTTGAGGGTGATCAGGTACGTGGAAGGACTCAGCAGCGCCGAAGTGACCATCAATGACATGACCGGCGCCAGGGGCAGCCCGGCAAAGAGCAGGCTCACCGCAGTGGTAATCGTTCCGCAGGCGCAAAGCGGCGTGATGATACCCACCACGGATGCCACCACAACGCTCATGGCGCCATATTTTTTCAGCGAAGCCTGAAGTTTGACCGCGATCTTGAAAGTACGCAGATATCCGGCCAACAGAATCCCGACAACAAAATAGGGCAACACATCCCACAACTCGGCCAGTATGCCGTGACCGTTGGAGAGCAGGTCCCAGAGCTCATAACCAATGAGCATGGGCAATGGGGCGGAACGTGGAGCCCCAACAGCGGCGCTGCTGCTCAGTCCGAAGGCCCAGACATGCCAGACGATTAAACCCAGGCAGGCTGCAATCATGACCAGAAGCGTACGATTAGCCTTCCGGGCATGCCCACCATGCAGCTGGCACTCTTCCTTACGGCCTGCAAAAAGCAGGCTACCTAACCCCATACCATCTCCTGAATGTCGCCAAGAAAGCGCCTATGGCAACGATCGTCATACCCAAAAACACGAGCCATCTCCCCGGATCCCGCACGATCTGAATCCCGGCATAGGGAATACCGGCAGGGTCCACGTCGACCTGGGTGTTGAAAAAATAGAGGCCGCGCCATTGAAATGGCCCATTCACCTCGGCGGTACCCTTCGAAACCGTGCCATCCCTGTCCGCCAGGGTCAGATCAACCCACTGCCTTTTAAGCTTGGGGGTCTTGTAGGCAACCAGCTTGAATGAGTAGGGGAAATCAGCGGGGAGATCCGTTGAACCGGTTAACGTGTTGAATGTCCCGATGGATATGCCCTGTTTAAACACGGCGAGCCGCAGGTTTTCCGTGTTATATTCCACAGGGCCGACAGCGACACGGTAGCCATTGAAGTCAAAGCTTTGCCCGGTTTTCAGTTCAAACAACTTTTCCTTGTTCTGCCCCCTGAGCACACCGATCTTCACCGGCATCGGATAAAATTCCCAGTTAATTTTCTTGAGTCCCATGGTCCCGTCGAGGGGGGTATCCAGTTTCCTGTCCCAGCGATAGACACGGTCCACCGTGGTCCCCTCATAGAGGTTGACGGTTGCCACGAAACCGAACGAGGCCAGGATGCATCCCGCGAGAGTCACGAGCACGCCACCATGCAACACCAAAACCGGTTTGGAGATTGTCTTGAATCTCCGCTGGGTGCAGAGAATCAGATTTACCCCGAACAGGCCGAGTAGAAAGAGAAACGGAGGACTTGAATAGATAGTGCGGTTTTCCGAGAACGTTCCGGGAATGGCGACAAGCGAAATTACCAGAAAAAGTGCAACTGCCAATTCAGTTGACGCAAGGAATTTGACGACCTTCTTCATCCTCTCGGTAAAAATCAACGGTACCTTCCTGCTAAATCAGTTTCTTGCTCTTCAGAAAATCCTTCGCAACCTTCTTTGTTTTATCATCCGATGCCACGCTCTTGAGCAATTTCGGATAGGTGTCGTTCGAGAGGGCGCCGGCCAGCTTGTTGAGCAACTTGGGCAAGGCGGGATAATTCGATAACGTATCGGCCGTCAAGACCGGGGCGTACTGCGGAGCAACGCCAAAAGAGTTTAGCCAGGTGAGGTTGAAGTTTTTTCGATAGTCACTTTTGATGGCATCGACGCCGGACGACCCGGTGCTCTTTGCCCGGCCCAGTACTTCCAGGGCATGATCCGTATTTTCAATGATGATATTGAGCTTGCCCTGCTTGACCGCATCGTACAAGGCTTTGGAATCCCGGTAGACCTCGATCTTTACGCTCGACCCGGTCCTTTCGGTGATCATCAGCGAAGCCATTTCTGCCATCAGCTTGTCGTTGGCGCTCGATATGCCCAGATGGATTGTCTTACCCACACAGGCCATGGAATGCTGGGCCGTCGCAAGAATCAGTACCAACATCGCAAAATACATGACTTTTTTCATTCAATCACCTCAAGTATACTGGGGATTTCCAATAAATTGCCGAGTATTCCAGGCAACAATTTATTGTACTGTTAAATTAATATCTATAGCAATATCTATTTTCCCCCGCTCCACGACGAGCGGTTGGAGGGGCGCAGCCTGTTTTTGCAGGGGTAACTGCCGTGAAACACCCAGGTAATAGCTGCTACCGGGAGGCAGATAGAGTTCGTAGTTTCCGTCAGCACCAGTCCAGGCCGACATAAAATCCGGCAGGTCACTGAACTCTCTGGATCGGTTGGCAAAGACAAATGCCTGGGCAACAACCGCACCCTGAGCATCGAGCACTCGCCCCTTCACGCGTAGGGCATCCGTCGCAGCGGCCCGTTTCTTCTGGCCAAGTTCCCGGATATCCGCAACGACAAAAGCGACCTCAGCCCCAGCGCCGGTCAGATCGACCTCAAGCGGCTCCCCGGAGTGTTTGTCGCCCGGCATCAGCGGACCATACTTTCCATCCGCTTTAAAGCGCGCCACCGCCCAGTACTTGCCCGGCGGCAGAACGATCTGCAGCTGTCCGGCACGGTCCGACAGGGATGAGATAAAATCGGCGGGTTTGCGCACGTTGGGACTATCATAAAGAAACAGCTTGGCCCCCTCCATGGGACGCCCGTCAATATCGGATACCGCGGCCTTCAGCAGAAACGTGTCCAGGGCGTGGGCCGGAAAGCTCCAACCCAGCCCGCACAGCAGCATTACGAGCAACAACCAGGTACGCATCATTTCGCACACCCCTCACCAGCAACTGCCGGCGCGGACAGTACCGGTTCAAAGATCACCCGGCCGATGCCCGGTTCATCCTTATCGTCAAAGATGGCAGCGGACGGGTCCGCCGTTCCCCACCAGTTCCCGCGGGCGTTCACATCCTCGTTGTTGAAATCACCCACCCGGATGCCGTAGCTGCTGTTGTCGAGGATACTGTTGCCGCTGATCAGAAGACCGCCACCCTTTTCCCTGACAAAGATACCGACCTCATTGTTCCTGATGGTATTGCCCCTGATGACGGCATTGCCGATATAGGCCCGGATGCCGATCGAATTGTTTTCAAAGGTCGAATTTCTGATTTCTGCCGGTCCGCTCCTGAAACGCATCCCGCCAACATTCTTGGAAAAGTAGCTATTGGAAACAACCAGGTTGGTGAAGTGACTATGCAAGCCCCAGGTCGCGTATTCAAAAATGCAATTGTCGACAACACTTCCGGTGGCGTATTCCAGCTGGATTTCGTCCCAGTCGCCGGCACCTTGCCTGCGATCCGAGGTAAACCTGATCTTCCCGTCGCGCTCTCCCCTGGCAATCAGACGCCCTTGGACCAGCAGTCCGGCAGCGGCGGAAAACTCAAGTGTTGTTCGCGGGGCAACCGTCAATTGCACCCCGGAAAGCACCGTGACAGGTTGTGCGATGGCTATTACTCCGCGCCAGTCGACGTCAACGGGAACCGTCTGCAGCGGCCAGGCAAAGCGCAAGGGAACGGCACTCGCCCCAGCATAATCAACCCTTCCCCGGGAAGAATCCGCCCGTTTGTCAAAGATCACCCTGGCCGGGTCATCCCCGCCCCACCAGTTGCCGGACGCCGCCAGATCCTGCGGGCCTTCCAGATCAATGGCGTAGAGGCGGTTTTTTACGAAGTTGTTCCCCGTGATTTGACCATCAAAAGACTGAACCCCAATGCCCCGCTCACCGTTGTCGGAGATCTGGTTACCCTTGATCTCCGCCCGCGATTCCTGGATATTGAGGCCGTTGAAGCCGTTTGCCGCAATAAAGTTGCCGACGACGGCCACATTATCGGCATTTTTCAGGGAAATACCGATCTCAAGGTTATTGCTGATCATGTTCCGGCTGTAGTCACCATAAAACATGTCTGCAACCATCAGGCCGAAGCGGTTGCCATCAATCAGGTTTTCCTGAAGAGACGAGACCCCTTCACGTATCCGCAACCCCTCCTTGCCATTGGCCGTGATCCGGTTCCCGCGGGCAGTCAGATTGGTCCTGAAAAAATTGGCCCCCAGGTTATTGGCGGAGAGGACGTTGTCGGTCAGGGTCACATCCGAGTCCCGCCCCTGCACGCCACTCTTGTTACCAAAGATCTGGTTGTCCTTCAACAGCACCAGCGACTCCTGGAACTGGATGCCGCGATAGTTGTTGGTCAGTTGGGAATGGTACAAGCCGACATGGGAAAAGTGGAAGTGCAATCCCCGATAGGCATCTTCGATACGGCAGTATTCGATGAGATTCTGGGCCCCGGCGCTGTTCATGATGTTGATCGAGTCCCAATCCCCGCTACTTTTGACCTTCTCGGCCGAACGGAAGAAAATCGGGTTCTCCGGCGTCCCCTTGGCAATCAGGCGTCCCTGGATCAGCAGACCGTTTTCGCCAATACCGCTGCCGGTCGTGTCCTTTTTCAAGAATTCCACAATCGTACCGGGAAGGATGAACAGCCGGCTTCCCTCGGGCACACGGATTATTCCGCCAACCTCGATCCGTCCCTGCCAGATCGTATCGCCCCTGAAGACCTCGTCCTGATAACGCCGGCTGACGGGCGGTTCCACCTTGACGGCCAGGGGGGCCGGGAGAGCGGGCTCCTTGGCAGAGGCCAGATAGCTGTCCTTCTTCCTGTTCCCGCTGACGACACTCCCTTTTGATGACAGCTGCGCCCCCTGAAGGGTAAACAGGCCATACTCGTTCCCACTGATACGGACATCCTCCAGGCGCACCTCTGCCCGGCGCCCCTGGGCCACGACCCCATAACGGTTCTCTTTGAGGAGGGAGTCACGGATCAATAGAGTGCCATCCATAACATACAGGGCGGTATCGGCATTTCTGATCCGCAACCAGCGCAGATCAGCCCGGCCCTGGTCGATGATGATGCCGGCCCAACTCCCTGTCGTGGCCTCCATGCCGGCAAACTCGACCGGCGTCTTTTCCGTACCCTCAACCTTGAGGATGCCGCGAACGGTAATCTCCGTCAGGGGTGAGACGAATTCGGGATCGGTCTTGGTGCTTTCGGCGGAAGCAACCCTGACGTGTGTGCCGGCTTTGATGGTCAGGGTGATCCCCTTCGGCACCAGCACATCCTCGCTGACCGCCACATCACCCTGCCAGACGGTGTCGTGGGTGAGGGTAACGGCCTGGGAGATTCCGGGCAACAACAGGATAACAAACAGAGTGAAGAGTGCGGCGAGGTGGGAGGTCGGTGGGGCGGGAAACAATTTTTGCATTTTCAGTACCTTGAGAATCGTTTCCGCAATGCAGTCGGCAGAAGATGATCTCTTTAACCTACAGATCCTGTGTATCAGGGCTTGGAAGAAAAAAAACATAATTGGGACACTATACGCTACTTTTCATGAAACAGTAAAGAGGCACTGACCTGCCTGGCGTCAGTGCCTCAAATAAATCGTGTTCTCTGTGAAATCAGCTACTTTTTGTTCGGCCCCTGGCCGGGGAAATGGATACCGGTGATATTGATCCCCTTGACAGTTTCTCCGCTCCTGGCCTTGACCGCCACCGGCTTATCCTGGCCGTAGCTTCCCATGATCTCTCCAGCCTTCATGGCGCCGCCGCCATAGGTGTTCCTGATTTTCAGGAAATAATCGCCCCCCTGATTGACCCTGAGGAGATAACTGCCGTCTTTTCCGGTTTTCTCGGAGACGAACAACGGCTTGCCCACCATGGCCGGGGTCAGGAAGGCAAAGACAAAGGCGTTTTGAACCGGTTTGCCGGCGGTATTGGTAACCTTGCCCGTAATGGCGGTAACCCCGTCCCTGGTTTTGATGCTTGATTTTTTAAACGGTACGGCACCGCTGACGATGCCGATATCCGTCGCCGAGCCGTTGGCGACAACCAGAGGCTTGGGAGCACCGGCACCGTGGAAGGGGAGGAACAGGTCACCTTCCTGGGGTGGTCCGATATCCTCGCCGCTTTTACGCTGGATTGCCCCGACATAATAGGTTCCATCGGCCAACCGGGCGGTGAACTTCCCTTCCGCATCGGTCTTGACAACCTCGTCGGGCACCCGCCAATACTTGTCCGATGAAGGAGCCGGGCCGCTGGTGCTGTTGAAGATAAAGACCACCCCGTTCGACATCGGCAGACCTTCCTTGACCATGACCCTACCCGAAAGTGAGCCGGTCCGGGCCTCCTCGGCATAGGCCGTGACTCCGATACATCCGAGCAGCATCAACAGCAGGATCGAACAGATTTTCTTCATGACCCACCCCTTTCCGCGCAGTTGCGCCCTTCCTGGTAATTACAACAAACAATCATAAGGTGTTGGAGCTACGTTCATCAACATTTCCCGTACTGCAGACACTATGGGAATCACTCTTTTCAGGTCCCGGTTTCTTTATATCCCGATTGGTTCAAAGCGCAACTTCACGTTTGAACCGATCATGCTACAGGGACTGGGGTAAATCCAGCCACAGCTCACTTCTGGTTGCGTACATCTTCAGCCGTTCGACCACACTGCTCACCGGTGCCGCAAAAATCGTTTCGTAGATGAATTCATCGGCCGCAGGGTCCATGGCAAAGGCCAGCTGCTCTTTTTTGAGACTGAATTGGGCATTGATCCCGTTGGTGTTGCCCCGCGCATCGACTCGTATCCATCGACCCAGACTTGCCAGATAGATGGCATTAAGCCCGTGTAACACCGGTTCATTATCAACCGGCGGATCCAGGCGCAAAACCTGGTAGCAGAAACCGGCCGGGATACCGACCGACCGGAGCAGGGCGGCCAGGAGGTGGCTTTTTGAAAAGCAGGTACCAGTACCATGTTGGAGCACTTCACTGGCCGTGCAGGTCACAATCTCGTGCCCGGCATCATTGGAGTGGGGAATAGCGTCTCGCACCCATTCGTACAAGCAACGGGCTTTGGCGATTTCATCCGCTAATGAGCGGGTGAGTTCCAGGGCCTTCTCGCGGACAGCCGGGGTCTGCCAGTCAACAATCGCATCGGAAACCAGATAGTCGTTCAAATCATCCGACTCGGGATACATATGTTCCTCGTTTGATAGTAGTATGAGTAAAAACGCCAGCTCGGCGGAACTCAGGCCAACAGCCCGACGCTCGGCCTCACGGATAGGGGATGATGTAGCGTTTATCGCTCTTTTTGTAAACGGCCTTCTGCCTTTCCATCTTGGCATCCCACTCAAGCAGCTTGCGCTTCAGACGAGCCACCAGCTCGGGCTTGTCCCGGGCAAGATTCTTCTTCTCACCCGGATCATTTTTCAGGTCATACAGTTCCAGCTCTTCCACCGGTTGCGGGATGCCGGTGATAAAACGCCACCAGGAGAGCTGTTCGAGAAGATCCCGGTTTTTTCGGATGATCAGTTTCCAATCGTTACTGCGGATGGCGATGTCGCCGGGCGGGTAACCGAGCTTGTCGAAGCTGCTCTGCAAGCGTTGCTGATACTCCTTCAAGCGGGCTTCCTCGGCCGGTGCAAACTGGGCACCGCTGGCGCTCTGCAACTCCAGGTACCACTTGCTGAGGGTATACTCCCACCAGGGCAAACGGTCGATAAAGACATACTCGCTCCCCTCGACCCCCTTTTCACCAGCGGCAAGCGGGAGCAAACTCTGCCCCTGCGCATCGTGCGGCAGCGGGATATCCAGGTAGCTCAGGACGGTGGGCAGCACATCCAGTCCCTGGACCTGCTGGGCGACACGCCGGCCGCCGTACTCCCCACGCGGAAAGCGGATCATCAGCGCATTCTTCATGACCGGTTCGGTCACATCGTAATGGAAGAAGATTCCCTGCTCTCCCAGATCGTCCCCATGCATGGATTGCAGGATGATCAGCGTCTTTTCGGTCAGTTGTAGCGAATCGAGGAGCTTGATCAGTTCGCCGATAAAGAGGTCGGTATAGTAGACGCCGGCATCATAGCGACCATTGACGTAGTTCAGATCCTGGTTGTTCAGGTGGTAGACCGGCTTGAATCCCCAGTAGAAGTCGTTGCGGTAGACCCGCGAGAAGATGTCGTAGGAGGGATCGTCGTTCCAGGCGCTCTCGCCAACCTGGTCGGGCAACCGCTTCCAGAAGGGGGTGTAGCCCGGCGGGTCGTACATGGTCTTATAGGGGGCGGGGACCGCGGCGGCATAGGGCATGTGCAGCAGGCCACTGCCGATCCAGAGAAAAAATTTCTTCTCCTTGTTGTTTTTCAACCACTGGAAAGCGTCGGTCGGCAGGGTGCGGATACTGCTCCCCTGCGGTCCACGGGCGGTGCGACCATAGTAGTCGAAGGAGCGGGAAAAGACGTCGCCCGGATTGATCAGCGCCCCGGATTCGGAATCGAAGCGCATGAAGAATTCCGGCGAACTGAGGGTGGCCGCCGTGGTATAGCCGTAATAGCGGAGTATCTCCGGCAGGGTCCGCGCGGAAACCGTCTCCTTGGCGACTTCAAAGGAGACCATACCGTTGACCCGCGGATACTGGGAAGTCAGTACGCTCATCTGGGCCACCGGTGTCAGGTTGGCCTGGGAAATGGCGTTGTCGAAGAGCACCGACTTCTTCGCCAGGGCGTCCATGTTGGGGCTGGTCGCCCGCTGGTAGCCATAGGCCCCCAAATGATCCGCACGCAGGCATTGCAACGAGATCAGGATCACGTTGGTCTGCTCGTGCCGTGCTTTCGGAGCAGCATCAGCGGCGCCTGTCTGTTGGGCGCCGCCAACGGCAACCAACAGGCAGACGATCAGCAGCAGGGCAATCCGGGTCACTTCTTCGCCGCCGGCTTGGCCTGGGAATCGTAGACCGGATTGAGGCCGGTCTTCCAGGTGCGGGCATTCAGGTCGTGACCGATGGACTTGAAGTGGGCAAACAGGCGCTGTTCCAGTTCATAGGCCCGCCGCGGCTCCTTGTCGATCAGATTGATCGTCTCGCCCGGATCCTTCTTGATGTTGTACAGTTCGCGCCCCTTGTTCTCCATGGTATAGATCAGCTTCCAGCCGTCCACGGTCTGGATGCCGCGCTTGAAGGTATACAGGCGGTAATCGGTCTCGAAGAAGACATCCTTGGCTACCGGCTTGCCCTGCAGGCCGGCCACGAGGCTCTTGCCGCGCAGCTGTTTGGCGGCTTTTTCAGGCATCTTCACATCCAGCAGATCGAGCAGGGTCGGCATCACGTCGATACTGCTGACCTGATCCTTGATCAGCTTGCTCCCCTTCTGTTTGGGGAGTTTGATGACCAGCGGCACATGGATCAGCTCGTCGTAGAGGCTGAAACCGTGGTCGAAGCGCTTGTGCTCGTGGAATTCCGTACCGTGATCCGAGGTCAGCACAAAGATGGTCTTGTCCATCAAGCCCATCTTCTGCAGCTCATCCAGGAAGGTCTTGAACTTGGCGTCGGTGCGCTGGATCTTTTCGTCGTAGATGGCGCGCCAGAATTTCACATCCTCGTCACGCAGGGTCACGGCCCCCTTCTCCAGCCCCTCCTCGCGCAACGCCTCCTGTTCGGCGGCGGAACCGGTAAACCTCTTGTCGTATCCCTTATCCACAAAACGGTAATCGAAACCACCCTCGGGAATCCCCTGGCCGTGAATGTCATAGCCGTGCAGGAACATGAAGAATTTCTTCTTGCCGTTTCCTTTCAGCCACTCCAGCGCCTTGGGGATGCTGACCCCCATGCTGCCGAACTTGCCCTTCTCGTAGAAATAGGTATCAAAGCCCTGGTCATAGCCGAAAAAACCGTTCACACCGGCGTTGCCGGTAAAGCCGCCGGTGGCGTAGCCGTTCTCTTTGAGCACCTCGGCCAGGGTCATCAGGTTGGGAGAGAGCTTCTTCAGGTTGGAGAGCACATTGTTGTTGGGTGGATTGAAAACGGCGAATTTGTTGGTCAGGCGGTGTTCCGACGGGTAGACGCCGGTAAACCAGGTCATGGAGGCCGGTACGGTCCAGGAGGCCGTGGAGATGGTATTGGAAAACAGGAAACCGGTCCTGGCCATGGAATCGATGGTCGGGGTCACGTTGCGGGAATACCCCAGCGCCCCCACGTGCGCCGCCTGCAGGGCATCGAAGCTGACAAAGACCACGTTGCAGTCCTTGAACTTCAGCGCGGAGCGCGCCTCGGCCTTACCCAGCATGAAACCGGGCAGAGCCATGCTTGCCGCAACAACACCGGCGCCCACGGCGCTACGTTTGATGAACTCTCTGCGGTCCATCGCCTCTGTCTGCGTTGCATCACGTTCGTCGTGCTGTGACATCTGTTCCATCTCCTTTATGGTGTCGGTAACCTGACAACGCCCCGCAAAGCTACGCCATATGGCGGCATTCCCTGGCGGGCGTTTACGACAAGTCTGCTAAATTCCATTCTTGAACAATCCGGGAGGCCGAGACATGCAATTGTTATTCCCCGGCCATTCAGTACAGATCCAGGTCGCGCCCGACCACCACCCGCCCCGGATACCCCTTCATCTCCTGCAGCAGATCATCGGGTGTTGATGCGAAAGGGCGCCGCTGGGCACGCAACGTGATCGGGTTGTGGGTCAGGATCAGCAGCCCCGGCTTGGCCTTGCCCGCCAACTGGACCAACTGGGTTGTGCTGGTATGGTATTTTTCCGAGTAGGCCCTGATATCGTAGCCCTGCAGATTGGGGCGCATGGGGTTGTTGAGAAACTTCTCCGTCAGCGCCTCGTGAACCAGTATGTCGCAGCCGTGACAGGCGTCGATAGTGGCCTGGGTCGGCGTGGTATCGCCGCTGATGACGATACTGCGGTCCGCGCTGTCGAAACGGTAGCCGAAGCTCTGTTCCCACTCGCCATGCTTCGTGGGAAAGGCCGTCACAACCACATTGGCATCCCTGTAGACGACCCCGGCCTTGATCTCGTGCACATTGACCCGGATGCCGGCCACGGAGGCATGCTCCATCCCCGTGCTGCGGATAGCGATATCTTCCTTGTAGGCCGCCAGGATATGTTCGGTCATGGAGCCGAGTCCTTTCGGGCCATAGACCTCCAGGGGGTGCTGACGCCCCATGACCCAGGGGGTCAGAATCAGATCGGGGTAGCCGGCGGTATGGTCGGAATGCAGATGGGTCAGAAAAACGACGCGCAGATTGGTCGGCTCAAGCTCGCTTACCCCCTTGTCAATGCGGGCCGCGGCCGCACGGCGTACGACTCCGGGACCGAAATCGACCAGATAGGCGCTGCCGTTGACCACAACCGCCGTTGCCGGGCCGGAACGGTCCGGATCGGGTTGGGGATTACCGGTGCCGAGCAGGACGACTCTCGTAGGGGAAACTCCCGCGTCGACTGCGACTGCCGGCAGCACTGTCGTCAGCAGGACCACCATAATGGCTATGAAAAGATTAACCGCTACCACGGATTGACCTTGTTCCACTCGCCGGAGGATGAATCGGGCGGACCGCCGGCCCGGTTGCCCGCCCGGCGCACATGACAGCCCACTACCGCTTCCTTGACGCTCTTTTTGGCAGCGGGTACGGCGGATGACTGAGAAATGATACGATTGCCGCTCTCCTTTTTTGCCGCAAACCAGGGGGCAGCGCCGCTGTCGCGCAGACCGGCCGGCCCGGCTTCGAGGCAGTTGGTCTGCATCAGGCGCGGCAGGCCGGAGTTGTGGGCCTGGTGGCATTTGGAGCAGGGGAAGGCGTGTTCCGTATTGGCGCCCCACCCTTTTACGGCCCGGTGAATCGTGTCATTGCGATTGGTCAGGTTTTCCTTGCGATGGCACTTCAGACAGAGTCCGCCGAAGCGCTGATCATCCTCGACAATCCGTCCCCCTTCGCCGAAGGTGTTGCGGTCGATGTTGTAACTGAGCGGGGCCTGATTCTTGTCCGTTTTGCCCTCTCCCTTCAGGTTCCCCTTGTCCCAGCTGATGGCCATGTTGGGCGCCTTCCCCGCATAACTGCCCCTGGTGGGGAGCGTGGCCGGGGGGGCATCCTCGCGATAGGGGGAGGTCAGCCAGGTTCCCTTCAGTAAAGGCAGGGCATAGGGCATGTCGCCGGCGAGGGTCGGACTGATGCCGTGCGGGTCATGGCAGGGAGTACAGAGGCCGTTGATGCTCCCCTGACTGGAGTAGTTGAGAAGTTTCCCGGCCTTGAGGTGGCTGGCGGCGATCTCGCTGCGTCCCTGGCGACCGGCATAACGAGCGGTGGAACCCTTGAGCCCCTGGCCGAAGCGGCTGGTATCCTTGTAGCCCAGAACCGGCTGACTGGCCCCGAAGGTTTGGCGATAGCCCCAGGGTGTCGTCGCGGACATGGCCGCCTCGTGACAGTCGAAGCAGAGGTCGGCTCCGGCGTTGTACGGGTTGGGACTGTTTCCGTCCAGATTTGCGTCGGGGTGATAATCCATGCGGTAGCCCCCCTGGCCGGTTCTGGTGCGCTTCAGAATCGCGCCGTTCAGTCCGCCGGCGAGGCTGGGGTAGCTGGAGGTGACCCCGGCGACATCCGAACCGTGGGAGTTGTGACAATCGTAGCACTCCACGTTACGCGCCCCGGCCCCGCCGCGTGTAAGCGGCATCTCTGCGTCATAGCCGCCGGCCTGCGACCAGCCCCCCTGGTTGGCTGCAGCGTTACCGTGGGCCGAGAAGGCCTTGGTGATGCGCATCTTCTTGTTGCTGCTGGCGGTGGAGTATTTGCCCCAAGTGGCACTACCCCGGTTGGTATAGCGCGCGGCAATACTCAGCCCGTCCCAGGCGTAGCGACGCGGCGTATTCGAGTCACCGGCAAAGGGGCGCGTGTCGTTATTTGAGTCACCATGGCACCCCAGGCAATGGTTGCTGATCTTGGCCAGTTCGTCCCGTTCGCTGTCCGATCCGATGGCGCCGGCCCGGAAGGTGACCGCCGAGCTGAGCGGCCTGTAGACCGTCGGTCGTTTGCCGGCGCTCCACAGCACCAGGTCGACCGCGCCTCCCGTGCCGGCGCTGCCCGTATGATAACGTCGATCGATCTCCCCCGCTTCAGTGGCTTCCCAATGACAGGCGTAACAGTGCCTGCCGCTGACAGCCGTACCCTGCACATGATGGGAAACGCTCCCCATCTGGCCGGCTATATCGGCCCGCGCCGTAACAAGCGTCCCATGACACTCCAGGCACTCCTGGGCCATGAGCGGGCCGGCCAGCAGCAGGGCAACCAGCGGTGTCAGCAGGCTGGCACGGCTGAAGAGAGCGGTGACATCAGACATGTGGGCACCTTTTTCCGAGGAGAGACCGGGCATGCTCATCTCCTGTACGGGTCAATAAAGGCGGCGATCGTCTCCAGCACGTACTCCATATCTTCAAGCTCCAAGTCCTGATGCACGCCGATGTGCAGGCCGTTATGCCCCAGGTATTCGGCGTTGGGGAACTGTCCCAGCCGGTAGCCCAGGTGCGCGAAGCCGGGACACTGGGTCGGCATGGAGACGAACAGGGTGCGGGTCTCGATGCCGTTGTGCTCCAGATGGCGGGTCAGCTCGGCACGGCTGAAGGGGGCGCCCTCATTGATGATGATCGGGATGGCGTGCGGCCCGATCCGCTCGTGGGATTCTTCCCGGATGGTGGAGAGCCAGGGGGCGAAGCGCTCAAAGCGCTCCAGGACGTGGATCAGGTTGGCGTGCCGTTTTTCCAGGATTTCCCCATAGAGCTCCATGGCGCCGATACCGATGGCCGCCTCCAGTTCGTTCATCTTGCAGGAGTAGCCGATGCGATCAAAGGTGAAGCGGATATCCTCGCCCCCCTCCCCGCGAAAACGCTTGGCGCAATAATCGGCCCCGGCGTTGAGGATGCAGTGTTTGCAGGTACAGTTCCGGCCATGGGAGCGCAGGGAACGCAGGATATCGCCGTAATCCTCCCGGTTGGTGGTGACCATGCCCCCCTCGCCGGTGGTGATGATATGGGCCACATAGGTGCTGAAGGCGGCCAGATCGGCCAGGCTGCCGGCCGGTTTGCCCTTGTAGAGCGCCCCGTGCGCCTCGGCGGCGTCCTCCACCACCAGCAGGCCGTGCCGTTTGGCGATGGCATTGATCGTATCCATCTCGGCCGGCTTGCCCATCAGGTGCACCGGCATGATCGCCTGGGTGCGGGGGGTGATAACGGCCTCGATCCCGGCCGGGTCGATGTTGAGGGTCTCCCGCTCGATATCGACGAAGACCGGGGTAAAACCGGCATGAACCACGGCATTGCCGGTGGCCACAAAGGAGAGGGCCGGCACGATCACCTCGTCGCCCCGTTGGGCGCCGAAGTCATGCAAGACAGCCAGGGCCAGTATGTCGGCATCGGTGCCGCTGCTGACCGCCACCGCTTCCCGGACCCCCAGCAGGGCGGCAAAGCGATCCTCGAACTCCCGGACCAGTTTCCCGCAGGAGATGCGCTTGGTGTCCAGCGACTCGTTGATCAGGCGCTTGGCGGTATCCGTAATGGTGATGGTGCCGAAGGGGATACTACGTTTGCTCATGGACAGAACCTTTTCGATTATTTGGATAGCTGATTAACGTCGATCTTCCGCTCATGGTTCGACAGGCTCACCACGAACGGAAAATCGCTCAACATACGAAGTCAAATCCGTTCGCCCTGAGCTTGTCGAAGGGTGAATGGATTCCCGGCGGAAGAATAGCGCTAATCAGATTTGGATATGAACCGTGCGGGGGTGAACTTCTCCCAGATAACCTGGGACATGTAGGCCAATCCCCAGCGGACGATCTGCAGCTTACGCTCTCCCCCAATGCGGGCCGGCTCGGGACAGGCGATATCGGCGCAGCGCAGGCCGGCCTTGGCGGCGCGCACCGAGAGGATCGGCTCCACGCCGATGCGGGTGAAATACAGTTTTTCAAAGCGCTCATAAGTATCATCCCGATCCAGCCCCAGTTGGTAGAAGAGTTTGGTGGGGTAGATACGGTAGATAGTCATGGCATCGCTGTACTGCCCGCCATGCAGCAGGTTGATGCTGCCGGTGAAGAGCCAGTTGCCGAAGGCGGTGACCAGGTCATCGTCCTCGCTGGTGGCATCGCCGTAATAGCGCGAGCCGATGACCATGTCATAGCCTTCGGCGATCTTGGCGATCAACTGGGGGATGTACTCCGGCGGCGAATTGCCGTCCGGGCTGAAGGTGATCACGTAATCGCTGGTGATGTGCGGCCAGACCTCCGTATAGCCTGCCCGCAGCCCCGGTTTCTGCTGGATGTAGACGTCGTAGCCCATGGAGCGGGAATATTCAACCGTCCCGTCGCTGGATTGGCCGTCGAGCACCAGGATCTGATCGACCCAGGCCGGATCGATCTGGGGCATGATAACCCGCATCCCCTCTTCTTCGTTCTTTGCGACCACCAGCAGGGTTGTTGTCATGGCGTTCTTCCTTCTCGTGGCATTCTACCTACCGGTTCTGATAGTGCCTTTGGCGGGTTAGGTTGTCAATGCGCTTCATGATCCCCGCGAAGATCAGGCGGCTTGCCAAGCGTGTTGTCTATGGTTGTGCCAGCGGCTGACGGGAGAGCGTATCGTCGATCGGGGCGGACCGCAGGTGAAATCCGTTCAGATAGAGCGGCTTGGCTTCGTCACGGGAGCTGATCGTCAGGGTCAGCGCCTTAGCCCTCTCGGGCAGGATGTCGGGCAAGATGCCGATCAGGATGTTATTGGCCCGCAGGTGGATTGACCTGCCGCTATAGGAGATCGTGAACTTCACATACCCGTTGAGCAGCGAGTAGTTGCTGAAGTTGCTCAGCCGTGCCTCCGTGCCGGTTGACTGATAGATCAGGCTATGATCGATGTAAAAGCCGCCATCTCCCCCTTCGGTTTCCAGGTTGAAGGTGATCGGGGCGGCACATGTGATCGAGAACTCCACCGGTTGGCCGATGGGGAGATTGGCGAACTCCATGGATACCGAGCTGCTAGCCGGCGCACGTCCCGTGTAGGGGTTTGCCGACAACGGCAGGTTCAGCGGCGCAAGCGGGCTGGACAATCGCAACAGGACCAGCCCCGCCGCGGTTCTTGTCACATACAGCGGCTCGGCATTCGGACGCAGGGCGCATGACAGATCATGGAAGAGTGGCGTCAGGTTGCGATCGTACATGGACGTGCCGGACGGGTCCATACCGCCGAAACAGAGCAAGGGGCTTTTGTGCAAGGTGGAACGGATCTCCGTTATCTCGGCGGCCAAGGCTCTTTTTTCGGGCTCCGAACGGAGTAGCTGGCCCCGCAACCGGGCGCCCTGCCAGACCGCCAGGAGCAGTATGGCTGCGCAGGCAACCCGGACCGAGCGCCTCGATTGCAGTTGGGCGATGAAGAGCCCCAGGATCCCGCAGAGAGCCAGGGAGGTCAGGGAAAAATAGTAGCCGGCCCCCGCCATGTAGTCGATGCCGCGTGAAACCGTGCGGAACAGCGCCACGCTGAGGGCGCCCCCCAGCAGCAACACGAAGAAGAGATACCAGGTAGCAGTCGTAATTGAAACCGCTACGCCGGGAGTGGCGAATACTTTTGAACAGCGCCGCACAGGTGACGACACTTGCCAGGATCGCCCCCGTCCAGAGCGCGACAGCGGATTCGGACCAGAATTTCCAGATCTGGAAAAAATCTCCCCGCAGCTCCAGGTGGACCGCATCCGGCAGAAAGTTGGCCATGCCGATGGCCGCGCTCAGCTGGAACAGGTTGTCGAAGAGAAGCGCAGGAGAGCCGGCCTTGAACGAATCGGCCGGACCGACCAGGGCCGGCGGCGGGTGAATGAACAGGTAGTCCGTCACATTGAGCGCGATGGCCACAAGCGCCGCCAGCAGGTAGATGGTCGTGACCCGCCGGGCAAACGGATTGCGGACGCCCCCCAGGCAGAGGGCCAGCAGGGCCATGCCGCCGGCGATCATGACCGCCATCTCGTGGATCAGACAGGCCAGCAGTATGCACGCGCCCGTGGCCCAGGCACGTTTCCTCGAAAGATCGCCCGTATCCAGTCCGTAAGCGGCCAGGCAGAGAAAAGCGGGCGCCAGAACATAGGGGTTGATGTGCTGCCAGAGCACGATTTCCGCGCCGGCGGCCTGTGCGACCCACAGGCAGGTCACTGCCAGGGCGGGCAGGATTCCGGCCAGGCGCTTGAGCAGCATGAAGAATGCCGTGGCCGTGAAGCTGAACAGCGTGCAACAGATGATTCCCTGCAGCACGAACTGGTTGCGGAAACAGATATCCTCCAGGCCGATGATGGCGATCATCAGCGGCCGAAAGGCGAAATAGTCACCCGACAACAGGATGCGCGTCCGGTTGTAGGAGAGCAGGCTCCAGAACCACTCCCAATCGTTGGCGGCCAGCTGGCGCCCGAGCATGAAGACCGGGTGATCGTTTTTCGGCAGGATGACGATCCCCGGCCAGTACAGACAGAGCACAACGGCCAGCCAGAAGAACTGCCACCCAAGGAAGGGAAATACCGCGGGCCGGATTTTGTGGACGGTGATGACCCGCATGCCGTTAGGCGACCTTCGACAGCGCGTGCCGGCGCTCCAGCCGGCCGGCCGTTATCCTCTGTACATGTTCGCGGACCTGCGGGCCGAACGTTTGCTCCAGCATGGTCAGGTAGAGCGGGTTGGCAAAATAAGCGTGGAAGGCGTCATCACGAAAGCGGAGCACCTCGGCGGCGCTGACCTGTTGCGTGGGCAGGGGCAGTGTCTCGTAGGAATGCTGGGAAAAGCCGTGCCAGCAGTCTGGCAGTTGCCACCCCTGTTCCAGGGCCATATCGTAGAGCTGTGAACCCGGATAAGCCATGGCGCTGTAGAAATTGGCGAACTCGCAGTTCAGCTCCATGGCCATCTCCAGGGTTTCCCGCATGGTAGCCATGCTGTCCTCCGGCAGGCCGAAGATATAGTTGCCGATGACCCGTATGCCGGCCGCCTGGATGCTTCTGACCACCTGCGTGATGTCCCCGACCCGCATGCGTTTCGCGGCGCTGTCCCGCACAGCCGGGTTGGCCGATTCGATGCCCAGGGCCAGCCAGTTGATCCCGGCCTGTTTCATGCGGGCCAGGTTCGCGGGTTTGACCGTATCGACCCGGGCGTAGGCCCAGATGTTCAGGTCGTATCCCCGTTGGATCAGCAGCTCCACGATGCCCATGTAGTGCGGCTCATGCAGCACGAACAGTTCGTCGACGATCTTCAGGTTGCGCACCCCGTAGCTCTGTACCAGCAGGTCGATCTCCTCCACTACCCGCTCGGGCGAGCGGTAGCGGATCCCCGGAGCGCCGAAGGGGGCGTTGATGCAACAGAAGATACAGTTGTAGGGGCAGCCCAGGCTGGTATAGATGGCGCCGTAGGGGGAGCGGTGTTCCAGATCGTCGAAGCAGTGCCAGTTATGTGCCCGGTAGAGCTGCATGGGCAGCAGATCCCAGGCCGCCATGGGCAGGCTGTCCAGATCGCCGATCAGGGGTGCGGGAGGGGTGTGCCGCAGGGCCTGGTTGTCCCGGTACCAGAGTCCCGGAATGTGGGATAGATCCTGATCCTCCCCCCCTTGCAGGGCAGCCAGGAGGCGCTCCAGGGTCAGGAAACCTTCCCCCTGGATGACGTAATCCACCCGTTCTTCCCGCAGCGTCCGCTCGGGAAGCGCCGAGGGGTGCAGCCCGCCCAGGGCAACCCGTGCCTGGCCGGCTCTGGCGATGGCCGAACAGATCAAACCGGCGTTGGTCATGTTCTGGGTCGAGGCCGAAGGCTGGGAGCCGTAGACGATGACCGCCGCCAAGAGCGGACGCAGCTCGGCCACGCGCCGGGCAACCTCCTCCGGGGCCAGGTTTTCGGCGTTGGCATCGATAATGGCCGCCACATACCCCCGGGAGCGCAGATAGGCGGCCATCAGTGCCACCAGGAAGGGGGGCTCGATGCCGGCCACGTCGTCTCCCAGATTCTGGAAGATCTGCCGGCGGTTGCCCGGATTGATGAGAACGATATCGCTGTGCTTGGTCATGGTCTTAGCGCTTCCAGACTGCCGTGATTAATTCCTGATCAAAGGGGATCCGGTAGAGCCCCCGCTGGCTGCTCTGAAAGAGGAGTTGCCCGGCCGCCTCCTGCCCTTGCCAGATGGTCAGGCCGCTGCCGGACCGTTTCCAGGAGAGCATGCCGGCGGCAAGCCTGGTTTTATGCCCGACGACAAAGGTCAGGTTGGTTGTGTAGGAGACCAGCACAAACAGCAGCGGAAAGACAACCGTTAGCCCGATGATGACGTAGCGGTTAAGCAGGGAGGCGTAGCGGTCGAGAATCACGATCAGGACCGTCAGGATGCAGAGGGCGGACTGGATCTGATAGCGGGAGGCACCGGGCACCTCGGTCGTAAATCTCAACTGGCTGGCCAGCAGCGCCGTCAGTATAAAAAACGTCAGCATCGAAAACAACAAGATGTTGTTTTTATAATACTTGCGCCCGATCAGATACAGATAGAACAACACGACCAGCCCGCCGATGACGATGGATGCCACCCGGCCCGACAGGTCATGATCATAGCCTGAGCCGAAGGCATAGCCCAGGGCCGAGCCGATGAATTCCAGCAACCAGACGGAACTCAACTTCTGCCTGGTTAGCACTCCCATCTGCTGGGCAACGCTGTAGGAGACCGTGGTACCGGTCAGATACAGATAAGTGCAGCCGACCAGTACGACAAGAATCGCGGCGCATAACCGGATATTTTTACGGTAGACGGCCACCATCAAGAGGATCGGATAGACCAGGAAACCGTTTCCGAAGGAGATCTGGGCCAGGACCGCCAGGAGCAGGGCAACCGCATCGCAGCAGGTCGTGTTGCGGGTGATGCAGTAGATGGCGGCCAGGGAGAAGAACAGGCAGGGAAAGACGGAATTGGAGAGCGTGGACTGGTAGATGGCCTCCCAGTACTGGGGTTGAAAGACAAAGCAGGCGATGGTTACGATCAGGTATCTGCTGATGCTCAGCGTCGACCGGATGAAAACGATACAGGTAGCCAGCAGGAAGAGATTGCCCGTATAGACCAGGTACTTGAAGTTGATTTCGTGCAGGATCGTATTGTGCAGCAGCGTAATCAACCTGACGGTGATCGGCTTTGAATAGCCATTGCCATGCAGTATCTGGCGTGCGGATTCCCCTACGCTCCCGGAATCCAGGATCATGTTCATGTTTTTCAGTATTTCATTGTAATCGTCGGAAAAAGGGACGTTGATCGCATAGCGGAAGAGGCAGTAGAAATGGATGCAACACAGTAAAAACATGACCGACAGCGGCAGCAGCAGCTTTCGATCCAGATTCCGTTCATCAGTCATGCCCGCCTCCATGATCAGCCCAGCACCCTGCGGACCCGCTGCGCAATGGCGGCGTTATCCAGCTTGCCCACTCCATGCAGATAGTCCCGGCTCCCCAGCTCGAATACGTAGCGGTCGTCGAAACCGATACGGTCCAGGGTCAGCGGCAAACGGGCATCGCTGATCAGCGCCCCGATGGCTGCATCCAGACCGCCGGCACCGATGAAGCCCTCCTCGATGGTAATGATGTGCCGGTAGCCGGAGATGATTTCCAAGAGCCGCTCGGCGTCGAAGGGCTTGAGCTGGAACAGGTCGATGACCCCCACGTCGGCCAGCTCCCCGGCCACCGCCAGCGCACGGTGGGTCATGAATCCGGTGGCGATGAGGCAGACCTGGCTGCCCCGGACCAGCTCTCGGAATCCCTGGCACAGCTCGGCGGCCTCGATCCGCTCCCCGAGCGCCGGAAGCGCCTTGCCGTCGAAGCGGATGTAGCTGGGCCCGTTGGCTGCGCGGGTCCGATCGACCAGGGCCGCCGCCGTGACCCAGTCGGACGGGCAGTAGACCGACAGATTGGGCAGCAGCCGCATGATGGCCAGATCCTCCAGACAGTGGTGGGTCGGCCCGGAAACCTGGTAGCTGACCCCGCCCCCCAGACCGAGCATGGTCACACGGGCCGGCCGGACCTGGGAGGATATGGCCAGATTGACCCGCACCTGCTCATAGGCCCGCATGGTGATAAAGGGGGCGATGGCGTAGGTATAGACGCTGAATCCCTCCAGGGCCAGGCCGGAGGCCACATTGATCAGGTTCTGCTCGGCGATGCCGACGTTGATGAAACGATCGGGAAACTCCGAGCGCATCCGGTCCAGGGCCGGGGCGCCCAGGTCGGCGGCCAGAAAGAAGATGCTCTCGTCCGTTACCATCCGCTCGCAGAGCGTGCCGATAAAGGCGTCGCGCATGGTCATGGTTTTCGGGGCGCTCATCGGTCACCTCCCCTGGCGCGATCGATCTCCGCCGGGGTCAGGGTGCGGATATGGCAGAGCGTGTCCTGCTCCAGCTCCGCTACCCCCTTGCCCTTGACCGTCTCGGCGATCAGCACCGCCGGACAGCCGGAATCACGCTGTTTCAATCCGCCCAGCGCCCGCTGGAGCGCTCCAACATCATGGCCATCGACCCGTTCCGCCTGCCAGCCAAAGGCCTCAAAGCGTGCTTCAAACGGTTCGACATTCATGATCCGCTCGCAACGATCCAGCATGCAGAGCTTGTTGTTGTCGATGATCACGGTCAGGTTGTCGAGCCGGTGCTGGGCGGCAAACATGACCCCTTCCCACATGGAGCCTTCACAGAATTCGCCGTCGCCGGTCACCACAAAGATATGCCGGACTGACCCCTTGCGCTTGAGCCCCAGGGCCATGCCGCAGGCCACACCGATGCCGTGTCCCAGGGAACCGTTAATGGTCTCGTAGCCGGGAATGATCGTGTCGGGGATGCCCCCCAGAAAGGAGCCCTCCTGGCAGATCCGCTCCAGCTCGGCCGTATCAAAATAGCCACGATCGGCCAGGATCGGGAAGAGGCAGATCGAGCCGTGTCCCTTGCTGACGATCAGGCGGTCGCGCCCTTCCCAGCGCGGCTCGGCACCCCTATGCTCCAGCAGGCCGCCGTAATAGAGGGCCGTGAAGATCTCCACCGCCGACAACGAGGAGGCCACCCGCGTCTCGGGGGCCAGGCGATGCATACGCAGGGTTTCGCTCCAGACCCAGCGCGCCTTTGCCGCTAGTTCAGCGGATGTCATACTCTTCGCTCCCCTCGATCTCGGACAACTCCCGGAAACTACGCAGCACTTGGCCGCTGCGATCATGCTCCAGCTTGGAGTAATCCTCTTCGTGTTGAAAATAGATGATCTGGCTGCCGCTGTTGTCGATGCGGAAGGGCACATGGATCTGGGACTTGAGCGTCTCACGGACCTTGTTTTGGTATTCCGGGGGCACGAAGAGCAGCATGAAACCGCCACCGCCGGCACCGGTGATCTTGCCGCCCAAGGCGCCCGCGCCGAGGGCCGCTTCGTACATCCGGTCCACATCCGCGTTGCTGACCCTGGCGCTGAGTGAGCGCTTGGCCTGCCAGGCCTCGTGGAGCAGCCCCCCGAATTCGCGGAAATTGTCCCCCTTACCCAGTACGGAAAGGGCTTCCTCCACCAGGTCTTTCATGATGCGCAGCTGGCGCTTCTTATCCTCGATGTTGGGGACGTAACTGTCGGCCACATCGGCGGCCGTTCTCCTGATGCCGGTATAGAACAACATCAGGTGGTCGTTGAAATGATGCATGGCTTCGGAAGTCATGATCACCGGACGGACCGAGATATCTCCGTTCTGCATGAAATCCACACGATTGAAGCCGCCATAGGCGGCCTGGGTCTGGTCCTGGGAGCCGACGGTCTCTTGGATCATGCGCTGCTCGATGTGCAGACTCTCGGTCAGAAGCTGGTGTTTGCTGGGCATGGTCCCCTTCAGAGCATAGAGGGCGTTCAGCAGGCCAACGGTGAATGATGAGCTGGAGCCCATACCGCTGCGGGCCGGCAGGTCACCGTCATGGTGAATCTCCACCCCCCGCTTGAAATCCAGGAAGCGCAGGGTTTCACGCACGGCCGGGTGCTGGATCTCGTCGATGGACGAGACGCTTTCGATCTTCGAGTAGACGATCCGGCTGCGATGCTCGAAGAAAGGGGGCAGGTAACGGCAGGTGATATAGCAGTATTTATCGATGGAGGTGGCCAGGACCGCGCCGCCGTGCTTGAGGTACCAGCCGGGATAGTCGGTGCCGCCGCCGAAGAAGGAGATGCGATAGGGAGTTCTGCTGATGATCATAGGTGTCCTTTCGTCTCATCGTAAAAGAACTGCTGGGCACGCTGATACTCCTCGGGGATGCCGATGTCGATGAAGGGCCCCGGACAGGGATAGGCGAAGAGCCCCTCCGTCACAAGGCGCGGGATCACCTCCCGCTCCAGGGAGAGGGGGCGATCGGCCTCCAGCCCCCGGATCAGATCGACCGGCAGCAGGTACAGCCCGGCATTGATCCAGCCCGGACCGCTCTGGTCCCCCTTTTCAACGAAATTCATCACCCGCGAGGCATCGTCTGTCAGCACCGCGCCAAAACGAGAGACATCCGCAACCCGCACCAGCGCCATGCCGCCCCTGGCTCCGCTGGCAGCCCACCCGGCCCTGAACTCCGCCAGATTGCAGTGGCAATAGGAGTCGCCATTCAGGACCAAAACGGTCTCTCCGGACAGACACCCCGCGGCAAGTCGCAGGGCGCCGCCGGTGCCCAGGGGGCGCTCCTCCGCCGAATAGCGCAAATGCATGCCAGCATAGGCGTTTCCCAGCTCGCTATGCACGATCTCGGCCAGATAACCAGTGCAGAGTGTCACCTGCCGGATGCCGCTCGCCGCCAACTGGTCGAGGAGATGGGTGATGAAGGGTCGTCCGGCGACCGGCGCCATGACCTTGGGGCGGTCATCGACGACCCCCCGCAGGCGGGTGCCCAGGCCACCCGCCAGTATGACGGCCGAGATTTCCATGGCTCAGATATTCTTGCCCGGCATGCGGCCGAGCAGGTTATAGCCCTTGATCAGCTCGCGGATACCGTCGTCCAGGGAGCGCCGGGCCTCGAAACCGGCCTCGCGCAGGCGCTGGTTCGATACGACGTAGTTGCGCTTGTCCGGATCGCTGCCCACCTCGGAAAAGTGGATATAAAAGCGGGGCAGATGCTCCTTGATCTTCAGCGCCAGCTCTTCCTTGGAGAGGTTGGCCTTGTCGAGCCCCACGTTGAACGGCCTGCCGACCATCCCGGCCCGGTTGCGGATGCAGTGGATGAAGCAATCGGCCACGTCGCGGATATGGACGTAGTTGCGCTTGAAATCCTTCTCGAAGATGACCAAATAGCCATCGAAGAAGGCGGCATAGGTGAAGTGGTTGACCAGCAGGTCCAGGCGGGGCCGGGGCGACATGCCGAAGACCGTGGCCAGGCGCAGAGTGATGGAGTTGCCCGCGGCCAGCACGATTTCCTCCGCCTCGACCTTGCTGCGGCCATAGAGCGAAATCGGATCCAGGGCCGACTCTTCCGTGCAGTAGACGTCGCCGGTCTTGGTGCCGTAGCCGCTGTTGGTGGTGGGGTAGATGACCAGCTGCCCCCGCGTGCGCAGCTTGCAGAGCAGTGCAATGGCGTCGCGGTTGGTCGAGGTGGCCAGATAGGGGTCGAGATCGCAGGCCGGGGCACCCACGATGGCCGCCAGGGGTATGATCACGTCGGCCTGTTCCACTAGCGGTTTCAGCACGCTTTCGTCGCGGGCATCGCCACGGACGAAATTGAAGTTGGGATCGGCGCAGAGGTGATTGAGATTCTGCTCGCCGTAGATCAGCGCATCCAGCGCGGTCACCCGGAAACCGGCATCCAGCAGGTGCTCGCAGAGTATCGACCCCAAATAACCGGCACCCCCTGTAATCAGTACGTGTTCAGACATGACAATCCGTTCCTCCTTTTCGTATGCATGGGCAGCAACCGCCAGCGGCGCTACTCGATCCTCCAAACGGCAAGCTGGTCGTTCATTTCCGCGGGATCGCCCAGGGCGCTGGACAGGTCGCCGACCAGCTGCAGGCTCATGGCAACGTCGTCGGAATCCTGTTGAAAGATCTCACTGAGCGGGTCGCGGTGAATGATGATGATCCACCCCTTGAAACGACTGCGCAGGGCATTGATATCATGAAGATCGACCATTGTCTTCCATGAAGTGCGTGTTCGGAAGGGTACGGGCATGGCGCCCATGACCGAGTCGATCGGCCAGTTGCCGAAGACGAAATCCCGTCCCGGCTCACAGGGAGCAGAGGGATTGTTTGACACAAATCCGGCCACCACCGGACGGCGGTGGAAATGCTGATAATAGTAATACAGGTTAAGCTGATCGCCGATCAGCACCGGATATTCGATGATCCCTTGCGCGTGGGCCACGAGCGGGGACAGGAAATAGAAACGCGGGATACTGGCGAATTCCATGCTGACGCCCGGCGTAAGATCCCGTTCCGGGCTGCGCTTCTGCCAGGAGATCGGATCATAGCGGAACTGGTAGGCGGAGTGGTTGGTAAAGTTGTTGGGGAAGGCGTAGGTGCTCCAGAGCGGGCTGGTCGCCAGAAAGGGACTCCAGGCCAGTACGGTCATGGCCGGCAGCAGATATGGGCGCCGGAAGAGAGTCAAGCTTGTCCGCAGCGCCCCGCCGATACGGGCCACGGCCAGGGCAATCCCTACGAAGCAGAGCGGAATGAAGCTGATACCGTAGCGGGCGGCCTGAATCCCGGCATGGGCCCCCTCCTGGGTGGTGATCGCCATAACCAGCGTAAAAAAGATGAAGGAGAGGGCTATGGACAGGCCGATGACCCTCGATTGGCGGACAATCAGCAGCAGGCCACTCAGAAACAGCCCCAGGATCAGCGTCATCAGCAGCGGGTTGTTGGTCCCGGAAACCAGGCTCAGCAGCGTGCGCGCCGTATCCAGCGTGGCGTGGTCCTTGCCATGGATGCCGTGCGACCACCAGGGATTGAGCAGGTTGGGGATCACCACCAGCAGTCCGACGATGGCGACCATGATCACCCCCGCCTGGAACAGCTCCGAAAAGGGACGCTGGCTAGCCAGTTCCAACCCGAGACGCCTGGCGAGTGGCTTGATTGCAGCCACGCAGGCCAGCAGCAGGGGGACGCCGACCGGGATGACGGTATAGAGGTGATAGTAGATGGCCAGGGAGCCGCAGAGCACAGAGATGAGCAGATCACGCCGGCGCCCCTCCTTCAGCCAGAGCAGGGTCAAGAGCAGCGAGGATGTGGCCAGGAGCATGGCCGGCGCATAGGGGCGCATGATGCGACTATAAAAGATGAGCACGGGAGACACGGCCATCAAAGCGGCCGTGATGCAGGCCACGGATGCCCCCCAGATCCGCTTGACCAGCAGCGGCAGTATCAGCAGCGCCGCGACCCCGGCCACGAGCGAAGGCAGTCGCAAGACCGCTTCCGACCAGCCGATCGTGTGCAGGGTGAGCCAGCAATAGACGTTGACCGGGATGCTGTTGGCCCCCAGCCCCTGCTGGGTAAAGACATCCAGCAGGGAGCGCTTGAATACGAAGTTCAGCGCGTGCCATTCGTCATCCAGCAGGATCTGGCTCGACCAGTCAACTATGCGCAGGGCTATGCCGATCAACGCAAAGAGAGAGCAGGCCAGCAGCCAGCCGTAATTCCGGTCTGCGCCGGTTTGTGGTGCGGGGGTGCCGGTGTTTCCCATCAAACGCGGCTCCCGTGTGCAAGTGCCTGAATCATCATTAAGCCTCTCTCTTGGTTCGTACTCAAGGTGACGGGGGTACCAGGTTGGAAAAAACCGGCCTTACCGCCAGCGCTCCCTCGGGCAGAGTAGCAGATATTTTTGCATCTGTCAGCGTCATCGGCCGCCTGTCATAGGCCGACAGTTCAACCTGGACCAACTCCCCGTTGTGCGCCACATGCGGGAGCGCGGCGGCAAATTGATCATTCACGAAGAGCAGCAGGGCCTGATCCGTAAAGCGCAACCGGTACACGGCCGGGCGGGCGGCGGCATTGAAGGTCAGGGCATTGCTGATGTCGAACTGATAATCGTTGCCCAGGGTATAGACCAGATTGTACTCCACCACGAAGCCGGTCGAGCGCCCGGAAGCGTTGGTGATCAGCAATCTGATGGCCCCGGATTGTTGCAGGGAGAACTCCAGGCTATGTCCATAGGGTACCGCATCGAAGACAAAGAGCGTCGATTGCCCCGATTGCGCCAGTGTCCGGTAGGGGCTGAACTTTTCCGTGTAGCCGAGGGTTGATAACGCGGGCGATCCGGCGTTATCCGCAAGGTAGAGCGGCAGGTTTCCCGCTCGTTTGCCGCAGGCCAGATCGCTGAAGAGCGGCGTCCACTCCCAGCTGAGGGGAGGTGCCGAAACAGTGTCGACCCCGGCGAAGCAGGCACTGGGATCATTCTTGATCACCTCCCTGGCCCGCTGGACGATCGCCGCCCGCTGCGCCCTGAAGGGGGCGGTTTGCCTGAGATAGGCGTGCAGAGTCAGGGCGTGCCAACCGGCCAGCAGCCCCAGGCAGGCGCAGACGACCACGCGAGTACGGCCGGCCGTTGCCGCCAGCAGATAGGCCAGCATCCCGCACACGGCATAGGAAAAGAGCGCATTGTAGTAGGTGGCGCCGTACATGTAGTCCAGTTCACGGCTCACGATGCGAAAGGCGCAGACCGAAAACGTGCACAGAAACATGATCAGGAAGACGTAGAGCGGCAGGTTTCTGCCACGACCCGCACCACGGCCGGATAGCAGCATCCGCGCCACGACCCCGGCCAGAAGCAGAGCGAGAAGCAGGCCCCCCACCAGGAGCGCGGCCCGCGACTCATCCATGAAATCCCACACCAGAAAACCGTTGGCGAGCATGTCCATGTGTACCGCTGAAGGAATGAAACAGGCCGTTCCTATGGCAGCCGCATAGTTCAGAAGTTCCATGGGCGCGCCGAGCAATTTGGCGCTGGTGATCGTATAGTCCGGTTCAATCAGGAATGGCGGCGGGTGAACGACGGCGTAGTCCAGCAGATTCATGGCCCCGGCCAGCAGGGCCGGAACCAGGAAGATCAGATATGCCCTGCGACCGGGTATCTCCGCGCCAAGCGGAGGAAACATTAACAGGAGCAGCGCGATACCACCGGCGGTGGCAAAGCCCAGTTCATGTCCCAGGGCGGCACACAGCACCAGGGCTCCGGCGGCCAGTGAGCGGCCTGTAGTGACCGGCTTGGCATCCAACAGGAGCAGCGCGCCCGAGAAGAAGGCCGGGATCAGCACATAGGGGGTGATGTGCTGCCAGAGGAGGATCTTCGATCCGGCCAGCTGGGACAACCAGAACAGGGTCAGCGCACAACCGGCCAGGGTTCCGGCCATGCGCCGGGTGAGGAAGAACAGGGAACTGGCGCTCAGGGCAAACAGCGAGCAACCGAAAAGCCCCTGGGCAATAAAATTGTAGCGCAGGAGCAGGTCCTCCACCCCGATGATCGCCATGTGCAGCGGACGGAAGGCGATAAAGTCTCCCGGTTGCAGCAGACGGGTCCGATTGTACGACAGCAGATCCCGGAACCATTGCCAGTCGTTCCCGGCCAGGTCGCGGCCGAGCATGAAGACGGCCTGGTCCTGCTGGGGCAGGATTATCAGGCCGGGCCAATACAGCAGGCCCACCAGCAGCAACCAGAGCGCATACCACCCCAAACTCCGCACTATGCATGACCTGAAACCCATCACCCGACTCCACAACAAAAGGCAACACCAGAAAACTGAGATTGAAACTACGCACTTCCACAGAGGTTCTGGGGCGCAGGCATCTTGCCTGTGTTTCAAGCGGGGTTGAACCCCGCTTGAATAGGCAGGCTGGAAGCCTGCCCTCCATGAAGATAATGTCGACTACTGCCGATAGGTCCTCTGCCCCTGCAGATCGTAGACGAAGATGCTGTTTCCGATCTTTGCCACCGGCTGGTACTTTTTTAGCCAGGCAAACTCTTCCGCTGAATCGAGATAGACACCCTGCAGATTGGTGACACTGATCGCCAGCAGCTGATCCGGTATGATCGCGACCGGTTTCTCAGGCTGGGGGTTATACAGGTAATGGCTGGGCAGCCAGTCGTAGTCGATGCCGTAGCGCTGGGGCGCATCGGCGCCGAAGTAGCTCAGGCTGACGCGCTTGATGCCGTTGAGATCCATAAACCGTTTCAGGCCGGGCAGGTCCTGGCCCCAATCAAGATTGGAATCCACCAGATAACGGTATCCCTGGGCCGGCCCACCGGAAAGCTCGTTGAAATAGGCCAGGTAATGGGGGGCGACATACAGCGCCGCAGCCACGCACCACCCCGTCAGAACGCAGGCATAGCGCCTGACGCCGACGCCTCCGGCGCAGAGCGAGCCGATCAGGACACACATGAACGGGTAGACCGGCAGCAGATAGCGCACCCCGATGGCGCCGCCGGAAAGCGTGAAGAAGAGGATCGTCAGGAGCACCGGCGCCAGCAGGAAGAGCAGAGCCGCATCCGGACGCCGCATTCGGGCGAACTTCAAGGCAATCGCCGACGCAAACAGCAGCGTCAGGGCAATGGGGGTCTTGAGCAGAAATGCCAGCGGATAGAAGTACCACCAGCCGTGGTCGGAATGCTGCCCCATCAAAAAGGCCGCCTGCCCGGTCCGGCTTTTGTCGATCTGGAAGAGCAGCCCCTCAAGGTAGGGCTTCAGGTCGAAGCCATACCCCATGAGAAGCAGCAGCAGCGCGATGGCCAATAGCAGCAGCAGACGAGGCGTCAGATTGCGCTTTTGGGCCCGCATGGCGACCAGAAAAGAAATCACCACCAACGGCAGCAAGAGGAGGGCGGTGAATTTGGAAAGCAGGGCGCATCCCAGAAACAGTCCGCCGGCCACGACAGGGCGCAGAGCGTCGCTTTGCAGGCTGTGCCAGACATAGTAGAGCGCAATAAACGAGAAGACCGTCAAAGGCATGTCCGGGACAATCAGCCCGGCAAAGGCCAGCAGGGATGGATTGAAGCTGAACAGTGCCAGCGAGAGGACGCCACCCTTCTCGCCATACAGTTCCGAGCTGAAACGATAGACATACCACCCCAAGAGCAGGGCGAGCAGGGCGGTCATCAGGCGCGATGCGATCAGCAGGCGGTCATGGCGGTTGCTCGGATCCGTAAGCAGGGCCTGCCCCCGGTAAAAATCGACGGCCCCCAGGAAGGCCCGGTCCCTGACGATGCCCGGCTCGTACTCCCAGACCTGTTGCGGTTGTTTCACGAAGAGCAGGGGCAGGCTGTTCAGATAGTAGGGCAAGGGAGGATGGAGGATGGCACCCATGACATCCCACTTCTGGGTCGTCAGCAGGTATTTTCCGATGCCAAAATACTGGACCTCGTCGAAGGTCGCCGACTGCCGGGAGAGCGAGAAGTAGGACTGGCCAAAGAAAATCAGTAACAAGGCGGCGATGACCAGCCGGTATTTCAGCGCGCTCATGGCCATTTCAGCTCATCTCTCCCGGCCTGCTCATTGCCCGTCACCTTCATACCATTCCAGAGCGCCGCTCGCGCCGCCGGCCCTGGCGAAATCCTCTTCCGCGGCCGGCAGATTCCCCTGCTGACGCAGGGCCAGGCCGCGATAGTAAAAATACAGCGGCTGCGGATAGAGCGCGATGGCGGCCGTAAAATCCCGCACCGCTTCAGGGTAGCGCCCCAGGGAGCGATAGGCCTCTCCCCTGAAGGCATACAGATTGAATATCTTTCTGCGCCAGACCCCCTCGGCCATGCCAATCGCCGCCGAGAAATCGGTGATGGCGGCCCGATAGTCGCCACGTTCCTGATAGAGCAGACCACGTTCCTTGTAGGAGGCCACCTCCGGTTGCCGGTCGATCACCCGGCTCCAGAAACTGAGCGGATCGTGCCAGACCGCAATATCACTGACCGTGACAGCGCCAAAGGTGAGCAGGGCCAGCAGGGCGCCAGACCCACAGAAAAGCTTCCAGCGCCCTGCCCCCGCTTTTTTCGAACAGAGCGCCGCAACCAGCAGCACTACCCCAATCGTGGGCGCCAGGGAGGGGAGATAGGTGAAGCGTGCCGCCAGCGCCTGATCGCCATTTTGAAAAAAAGCCAGCACCGGCAGGAGCGGCAGCACGAACAACAGCCAGATGGCCGGCAGCCAAGGCTGTTTTTTAACCAGCAGAAAACAGCCCAGCGTGCCGCCGGCGAAGAGAACCGTCTTGAGCGTATAGGCGGCCGGCAGGGGGTCGGGGATCAGGTAAAAGGGGAGTATTCCGTAGGGATAGAGCATCAGGCGGCAGTATTCGAAGAGGGCGTTGCCGGATACGACCAAGCGCTGGCTGAAGGGGAATTGGGCATAGGAGACCAGGTAACCGACCTGGGAACTGAATCGGATGGTGAGGAGCGCCATGAAGAGTGACAAGAGCAGAAAGGGGATTTTCTCGACCAGCACGGAGACCATCCGCCCGCCGCGCAGCCGGTCGAGGGGATAGCAGTCGATCACCAGCAGCATCACCGGCAAGACCACGCTGATCGATTTCGCCAGCAGCGACAGGGCAAACATCATTAGCGACACGAGATAGATCCCCACGTACCCCCGGCCATGCGCGTCCCTGACCTGGGCGTAGCGCAGATAGAAGAGGATCGAAGCCAGACTGAACAGGCCGTTGAGCACATCCTTGCGCTCCGTGACCCAGGCCACCGACTCGACCCTGAGCGGGTGCAGCCCCCAGAGCAGCCCGGCCAACAGCACCACCAGCGGGTAAAGATGCCCCTCGGTGGAATCGCCGGCATCCCCATCCTCTCCCCGAATCCGACTCAGGATCCGGGCGGCAATAAGGACAACCAGCCCGGTATTGATCGAGTGCAAAAGAATGTTCGTGAGATGATAGCCGAAGGGATTCAGTTGCCAGACCCGGTAATCGAGCGCCAGGGAAAGCCAGGTCAGCGGCATCCACCAGCCGTTGTAGGGCTGGCTGAAGATGGTCATAGTTGTGGTAAGATCCAGGCTTCTGATCAGGGGGTTGTTCAGGACGTAATCGGGATCATCGTAACTGATAAAGCCGCAGTTCAGAGTCCGCAGGTAGACGAGCAGGCAGATCAGGCCGGTAAGAGATGCAAGCAGGGTCGCTGAAAGTTTGATAGGCCTCATCGCTTCCTTACCGACCAACACCAGGGGATATGCTTCAGGGCAGGCATGCTAACGCAGCAGATTATACTTGATGATACAGCGCAAGGCCGAAAGCCCGTCTTTCCAGCCGATCTTTTTCCCCTCGGCATAGGTTCTGCCAGCATAGGAAATACCCATCTCATAGATTCTCAGCTTCAGCTTGGCCAGCTTGGCGGTAATCTCGGGTTCAAAACCAAAACGATCTTCCTCGATGGTGATCCTCTCCAGCACATCCCGCCTGAAAACCTTGTAGCAGGTCTCCATATCGCTCAGATTGAGGTTCGTGAAGAGATTGGAGATCAAGGTCAGCAGTTTGTTGCCGACCATGTGCCAGAAGAAGAGTACGCGCCGGTAGTCGCCGGTGATGAAGCGGGAACCATAGACCACATCGGCCTTGCCTTCCAGAATCGGTTGGATCAGCTTGGGGTACTGGGCCGGATCGTATTCCAGATCCGCATCCTGGATGATGACGATCTCTCCGGTCACATGACGAAACCCGCTTCGCAATGCCGCCCCCTTACCCATGTTGCGGTCGTGCAGCACGATGCGGGTCGAGTCGTCCGCAAACCCCTGGAGGATCTCGCGGCTGCCATCCGTGGAATAGTCATCGACAAAGATGATCTCCTTCTCGATCTCCACGGCCTTGACAGAGGCGTACAGTTCCCGGAGGGTGGCCTGTTCGTTATAGACGGGGATGACGACGGAGAGTTTCACGGGCGCGTCACAGATCTTCCGCGGTGGTGGTCATGACCAGCTTGCCGTGCTTGACCCCCTTGACGCCGATCAGCTCATTGGCGATCTGTTTGATATCCCGCACAACAGCGCGGATAATCAGGACCTCCAGACAGTTGTGGGCATCCAGGTGGACATGCAGGGCCGAGATGATCTGATCGTGGTGGGAATGCTGGTGTTCAGTCAGTTTGTCGGAAAGGTCGCGCACATGGTGATTGTAGACCAGGGTGACCGTGCCGACCGCCTCCTGATCCTCTGAGCCCAGCCGTTCCTCCACCAGCGAGGCACGGATCAGGTCACGGATGGCCTCGGAACGGTTCATATAGCTCTTCTGCTCGATCAACTGGTCGAAACTTGCCAGCAGTTTTTCATCAAGCGAGATACCAAACCTGACCGTGTTTCCCATGCCCGACTCCTTGCAAAATTATGTAGTGGTACTTCAGCAGCGCCCCCCATGTGCGACAGGGGACAAAGCCGCATACTACCTGAATCCGGCCGATAAATAAAATATTTTCCGTTTACCCGGTGTTATTATTGTGTGCAGTCAGCAGACTTGAGTAACACGAATTTTTAAAAATAGCGCTTGACGCCAAATTCTAATTACTATATCAAGATCGTGTTACTAAATTTAAAAACTGGTTCACGCGCACGGAGGGGTTTCAGCATGCATATGGCAGATGCGCTCTTGTCGCCCGTAGTCGGGGGTGCCATGTGTATTGTTTCAGCCGGCACAATCGCCTACTGCTCCGCCAGGGTCCGCAGAGAGGTCGATGACAGCAAGGTTCCGCTGATGGGGGTGCTGGGCGCCTTCATCTTTGCCGCCCAGATGATCAATTTCAGCATCCCGGTCACCGGTTCCAGCGGACACCTGGGAGGGGGCCTAATCCTCTCGATTCTGCTCGGGCCATACGCGGCCTTTCTCACCATCGCCTCGGTGCTGGTGGTGCAGGCCCTGTTCTTTGCCGATGGAGGGCTGCTGGCACTGGGCTGCAACATCTTCAACCTCGGTTTTTTCCCCGCCTTCATTGCCTACCCCTTTATCTACAAAAAAATTATCGGCCAGTCGCCATCCACGGCCCGGATATCCGTGGCCTCGATCCTGGCCGCCATCGCCGGATTGCAGATGGGCGCCTTCGGCGTGGTCCTGGAAACCGTTGCCTCCGGCGTTTCCTCACTCCCCTTCTCGACCTTTGTCGTCATGATGCAGCCGATCCACCTGGCCATCGGCATTGTGGAAGGGGTGGTTACGGCGGCGGTGGTCTCATTTGTCTACAAGGCCCGGCCGGAGATCATGGAGATCGCCCCCCGACCGAGCAACAGCCACCCGTTGCGAACCGTGGCGCTGACATTCCTGACGCTGGCCGTGGTAACCGGCGGTATGGTTTCGTGGTTCGCATCGCAGAATCCCGATGGGCTGGAGTGGGCGATCAGCAAGGTAACCGGCAAAGAGGAGCTGGAAGGATCGCAGCAGGGACTCCACGGGGCACTGGCCACGATCCAGAGAGCAACCGCCTTCCTGCCGGATTATGCATTCAAGAAACCCTCCCCAGCAAAAACGGACACAAGCAACCAGACTGCACAGAGCCCGCCCCTTCCCGAGAAACGTCTCGGCACCAGCATATCCGGCATCGTCGGTGCTTTGATCACCCTGGGGCTGGCCTTGCTGATCGGTCGGCTCCTCGGACGACGTAAAAAACAACTCCTTTGATCTCTGTACGACTGAAACAAGCAGAGAGCAGAACCATTTAGAATTTTGCATGGCAATTGTTATGCTTGACAAGCTGGCCAGCTTTCGTCATAATTGATTTCAATTATCATTATCACGTGCACAAATTGGAACGTATGCTCACAATCATCCTGAAAAAAATCCCCATCATTTGTTTGTTTATCATGACGCTCTGCCTGGCGGCCCCTGGCCATGCCGCACAACCGTTGGCTACCGACGACACCGGTACCGTCGGCATGCTGAAGTTCCAGGTGGAAACCGGCGCCGAGTTTGGCTGGGACAAGGAAAGCGAACATGGCATAGGGACCACGTCGAAGTACCAGACGCTGAATGTGGCGGTCACCGCCGGTGTGCTGGATTCCCTCGACCTGGTACTCTCCTATCCCTACACATGGCAGCGCATCGAGATAAACAATATTGCCACGACCGACAACAGTGGGCTGAACGACCTGACGTTGGCCCTCAAATGGCGCATTTTGGAGCTGGGACCGGCCAGTCTGGCTATCAAGCCTTCCATCACCTTTCCCACCGCCAATCGCGACCGCAGCCTCGGCAGTGGACGGGCCGCCTGCGGCGCGACGTTGATCTCGACGGTTGAATTCAAACCAATTACCCTGCACGCCAATCTGGGCTACACAAACCAAAGATACACGGATGTTGACAAGGATGGCTCACGGCAACACCTGTGGAATTTCTCGTTGGCCGGAACGCTGGAACTGCTCAAGGGATTGCAGCTGGTGGCCGAGGTCGGCACCGCCAGCAACCCGGACCGGCACAGCAGCATCTGGCCGGTCTTCATCACCGGCGGCATGATCTACTCCGTCCTTGACAACCTGGATCTCGACCTGGGCGTCAAGGGGGGCTTGACGAAGCCCGAGACCGATATCGCCCTCTTGACGGGAGTGACCTTCAGATTCCCCTGACCGGTAAGCAAGGAGACAACGATGATGGACGCATAACGGCTATGGACGTGTTAAGACAAGAAGCGTTTGACACATGATATAGAGCCATGCTATCAAACAGGCGCAACATATAGTTTCAAACCATAAAAACTGAATACCGGATCACGGTGCCCGCAAGGGCTTGATAGGGAAGAGGGGTGTACTGCCAACCGGCAGGAGTCCCCCGCGGACCCGCCGCTGTAAGCGAGGACAAAGGGCAACATGTCACTGGTCGAAAGATCGGGAAGACGCCCGGAGGATGAATCGCGAGCCAGAAGACCTGCCTGATCTTAGCACTCAACAAATCCCCGTGGTAAAGGGAGAGTGGAAACGCGCGTAATTGGGCCTTGAATACGAAAAGTCCGCATGCTGCTTCGGCAGATGCGGACTTTTTTTATGCCGGTGGAATCGAGGACGAGGGGTGACGCTCTGCTGGAGCCATTTCCCCACTGCCCCTCAGTCGGAAGACCGCTCCATCATAACTTCGCGGGAGGAATATCATGAAGAAAAGAAGTCTCAACCTGTTGTGCGTACTGTTCTTGTCAACTCCGGCCTTTGCCGAACCAACCGATACAGTCCTGCCGGAAATTGTCGCCAGCGCTTCCCGTTGGGAAGAGCCTGTGGAGCGTGTCCCGCAGGACATGAGCGTCATCAGCCGTGCCGACATCGAGAAAAAGGGTGTCACCTTCGTAACGGATCTTCTGCGACTTCAGTCGGATCTTCAGGTAGTTCAAAAAGGTGGTCCCGGTACAAATGCGACCCTGTTCATGCGTGGCGGTGGCAGTAGTCAGGTGCTGGTGCTGATTGACGGGATCAAGTTCAACAGTCCCTCCAGCGGTTCCGCCGACCTGTCCGGGCTGCTAACATCCGACGTTGAGCGGATCGAGATCATCAAAGGCCCGCAAAGCACCCTCTATGGATCAGAAGCAATGGCCGGTGTGGTCAATATCATCACCCAAAAGGGAGCCGGCAGGCTGAAAACCGACCTGAGCGTCGAGGGAGGTTCCTTTGCCAGCGTCAAGACGACAGGTTCTGTTGCCGGTGCTACTGAGCGTTGGAATTACCGTCTTTCCGCAACGTATCTTGACACGGATGGTATTCCCATCGCCAAGAACGTCAACGTGCCGAACGGCTATACCAATAAATCCATATCAGCAAAACTCGGTGCGAACCCAACGGATACCTCTGCCGTCGAACTGAACCTGAGGTACGGGACTGATACAACCAATCTCAACAATTTCACCTTCGGTGTCGGGCCGGTGGACACCCTTAACTATGTTCAGAAACATGAAAACTACCTCATTGCCGCCACGGGGAAAATATTCCCCTGGGAACGGTACGAACAGAGCCTGACACTCTCCTACCAACATGACGACCTCGACTCCACCGACCCGGTTACCGCCTACAATAACTACCGGATCACATCGACCACCGAACTCCTGGACTGGCAGCACACGCTTGATTTACGCCCCGTGACACTCACGGCGGGCTTTGCCTACCGCTACGAGGCGGCCGAAAATGCAGGTTCGTTTGATCAATCGATCGACAACAAAGCCGGCTATCTCAATGCCAAACTCGGGCTGATCGACGATACCCTGATCCTCAATGCCGGCATGCGTTACGATGGGCATTCGACTTTCGGCGATGTTTTTACCTACCGAACCGGCCTGCTCTATACCTTCAAGCCGCTGGAGATGCGATTCAAGGCCAATCTGGGTAGCGGATTCCGGGCGCCGTCGTTGAACGAACTCTACTATCCATTTTACGGCAACCGTACCCTGCAACCTGAAAAGAGTAGCGGCTATGACATCGGAGTAGAAAAGGATCTGCTCGGCAAGAAGGTTGTTCTGGGCGCCACCTGGTTCTGGCAACGCTACAAAGACCTGATCCAGACCAATTTTGCGACATTCACCGCCGACAACATCGGCACTGCCCAAACCGAGGGGGTCGAGATCACGGCTTCGGCACAGCCTGTCGACAACCTGAAACTGAATGCGGCCTACACCTGGCTGGATGCTGTGGACAAGGAGAGCGGCGCTTCTCTGCCGCTCCGCCCCAGGAACAAAATCACTTCATCCGTTGAATATAGCGTGGCAAAACTTACGCTGATCGCTGAATACCGCTATGTTTCCAAGCGCTTTGATTCGTCCCTCAAGCGACACCTTTCCCCCTATTCCCTCGTCAACCTGAAGGGATCATATCGACTCTGCAAAAACCTGTCGCTCTTTGCCAGAATCGACAACCTGCTCGACAGCTCCTACGAAGAAGCCGCCGGTTACGGTACTCCCGGTCTCTCCGTCTTTGGCGGCGTCAAGGTATCATTTTAGATGATTCAAAAACCACGCATCATAATGAGAGTGATTCTCAGTCTGTTGTTCCTTATTGCTTTGAGTGAAGCAGCCCTGTGCGCCACGCCTCCTCCACCAAAGCGGATCGTCTCACTGGCCCCGGCCATGACCGAGATCCTTTTCTCGCTTGGCCTGGGCGAACGGGTGGTGGCGGTAACGACTGCCTGTGACCGCCCCGAAGCGGCACAGAGCAAGCCGAAGATCGGCGGCATGGCCAATCCATCTCTTGAGGCAATCATTGCCCTGAAACCGGATATGGTGGTTATGACCAGCGACGGCAATCCGAAGGCTATCGCCGAACGGCTCGCCAAACTCGGTATCAGAACCCATGTCTTCACCTCACGACGTCTAACCGAGATCCCCGGCGGCATACGGGAGATGGGGCAGGCACTGGGGGCCCGGCCTGCCGCCGTTCGTCTGGCGGAAAGCATCGAGAAGACAATTCGTGATGTCAGCTCTTCGCATCAAGGGAAAACATTACAGGCACGGACAGGTCGAGGGAGAAAAGCAATCTTCGTCATCTGGCCCAGTCCTCTCATCGTTGCCGGACCGGGAACAATCCTGGATGATGCCATGAAGATGAGTGGATTGAGCAATATCGCCGCTGACGCAAAGGTCCCTTATCCTCGTTTCTCGCTGGAGGCGGTCATCGAGCGCCAGCCGGATCTGATTCTGATCGGCAAGGGGCACGATGATATGCGAACGCTTTCCAAGGGATTTTTGAAGAGTTTGAACATGCTTGAAGCGGCAAAAAAGGGGCGTATCTGCTTCATGGGGGACGCTCTCTACCGCCCTGGGCCGAGGATACCGGCAGGAATGGCGGAACTCGACCGCTGCGGGATGACGCCATGAAACACCCTAACGGCTCGACTTTTCTCGTAGCAGCGCTACTGTGTAGCGCCTCCCTGTTGATCATAGTCGCCTCGATTGCCAGCGGCCCGCGATTATTGAACCCCTTCGTCATGGATACGGAGACCTGTCGAACGCTGCTGGCCATCCGGCTGCCGCGGACCGCCGTCGCACTGCTCATGGGCGGCGCGCTCGGGGCATCGGGCGCCATCCTGCAGGGGATCTTCCGTAACCCCCTGGCAGACCCCTATGTACTCGGCATTTCCAGCGGTGCCTCCCTGGCCGCTTCCTTCGGACTCATGTTCGGCATGTCCCTGTTTGCCTTGAGCATCCCCATACTGGCGTTTATCGGTGCAATCGCCACCGGCGCGGCGGTTGTCGTTCTGGGACATAACCGAAAAGGGCTGCAACCGGAACGTCTGCTATTGGCGGGGGTGGGTATCGGTTTTTTCCTCTCCGCGATCCTGATGCTGGCCATGACTATTTCCGTGGATGACGGCCTCAAAAGGGCCATACTCTGGATGTCCGGCGATCTCTCCCTGGCTGACTGGGGACTGATTCCCGTTGGCCTCACGTTCATTTTGACCGGGCTTGCTCTCGCATTGACGCGGCGCAGAGGGCTGAACGCCCTGACGTTGGGAGACGATATCGCGCACAGCCTGGGCTTCAACCCGACCAGGGAGAGATACCTGCTCTTTATCGCCGCTTCGCTGATGACCGCCGCAGCGGTCTCACTGGGAGGCGTCGTCGGCTTTGTCGGGCTGGTTGTCCCCCATGTCGTGCGGCGTCATGTGGGCTCGGACGCGGCTGTGGTGCTGCCCTTATCGGTTGTTGCCGGTGGGACCCTGTTGTGCCTAGCCGATGCCGTCGGCAGAACCGTCGCGGCTCCTCTGGAACTTCCCGCCGGGGTGATTGCCGCCCTAATCGGCTCCCCCTATTTCATCTATCTGTTGGGTCGCAACACGACCCGCTGACCGCTTTGCAGGAGATTGCATCCATGACCGGACTTGAATTTGTAGATGTCTCTTTTTCCTACGGCGCTACATCCTTTATCCAACAGATCTGCTTTTCCGTGACCCAAGGCGAACTAGTCGGCCTGATGGGACAAAACGGCGCCGGGAAATCAACCATCCTCAAACTGGCGGCCGGGCTGATCTCTCCGCACACAGGTAATGTACTGCTCGGAAAGAAATCGATTGGCTCGTACAACGGGAAAGAGCGGGCAAAACTTGTGGCCTACCTGCCGCAGATTCTTGATCTACAGGCCCCCTTCCGGGTTGGCGAGCTCGTCAGAATGGGCCTATATCCGCAAGCAAGCACACAGGGGCTCTCCGTGGAAGAAGCACTCGATCTGGTCGGCCTCCAGGAAAAAACCAGGACGCATCTCGCTGAATTGAGCGGCGGCGAACGAAGACGGGCCTATATCGCCATGACCCTGGTGCAGGGTGCGCGGGTACTGCTTCTCGACGAGCCTCTGGCCGGCCTGGATATAAAGTACCAGTTCGACCTGTACAACCTCCTGAACCGGATTGTCCGCGAAAATAAGGTCTCCGTATGCATGTCCCTTCACGATATCGGCATGGGCGCCATGCTGGATCGCCTGCTTTTGGTAAAAGATGGCCGGCTGATCGCCCAAGGAGCGCCCGGCAGCGTCCTCACGGATGAGATGGTGCGGGAGGCCTATGACGTAAACGATTCCATCGCTCGCTATATGGCAAACAATCGCTCCCTCTACCGAGCTGTAGCTATCGCCAACGGGCGGTAGCACTAGGATATGAATGTGACGACACGAAAAATTGCTACCTGCCTGATCTGTTCGGCACTTATCCACCTGGCCCTGTGTGCCTGGGTCGCAAAAACATGGCCCACGGTGCATGTCGGCAAGCCTGAGGAAGAGCCATGTATCATTGCCACTCCCATTATCGGGACGACAGAAGCGTTGCGCTCAACCCGCTTCAGCTCGCAAACGGATATGGTCAAGCCTGTTCCGCACACACGCCAACTTCCGGCGACCCGTGAGATTGGCGCGCCCACTGTGCCCAAAGACAGCCACATACCTGCGGTGGATCTACCTTCAATCACGGCCCCTGCCCCCACACCGTCAAGATCAACAGCAAGCGAACCGCCCCCAAGCAGCGCAAACGTCACACAGATCGGCCGGCACGGCACTCATTCAAAAGAAGCGGATACGGGCAGTAACACGTCCACATCTGCAAACCAAAACCCGGGCGCAGCTCCGCTAATGGCGCTTGGGGATGCAGGTGCGCCACATTTCATCCATCAGGAAGCGCCCCTCTATCCGCGTATTGCCCGCAAACTCGGGAAAGAGGGGCATGTTGTCCTAAGGGTGGCGCTGGATGCACAAGGACACGTGCAGGGGATCGATACCGTCACAGCAAACGGTTTCGGCTTTGCCGAAGCCGCCGGCGCCGCCATCCGGAAGTCAACCTTCGCGCCGGCAGTCAGAAACGGAAGAGCCGTATCATCTCAGGTTCTTGTCCCCGTACGTTTTGTTCTGCATGAAGGACAATCAGGTAAAGGTACGCTCTCCCCAAGAGTTGCCGGCTTGGAGATTCCCGCAACTGCCCCGGAATAGCAACTGAGCGCGCTAAATGTTGTAAAATCAGCATTGATGTGATTTATTACGCAACAGGCTATTATCCTTTTCCCCCTTTCCTCCCGAGGGCACCCATGGCTTCAATACAGAACGCGGTCCTGGATCTCAAAAGCCTGGATCTGCTGGCAAACGGCACCTCGACGATCCACCGCCTGGATGCCCGGGCCAAGGTCCTGGTGACGCTGGTCTTCATCATCTGCGTCGTATCCTATGGCCGCTACGAACTGGCCGCCCTGTTCCCCTTCTTCATCTTTCCCGTAGTGATGGTCTCCCTGGCCGGCCTGCCGCCCCTCTTCATCCTCAAGAAAATCATCCTGCTCTGCCCGTTCGTGCTGGCGGTCGGCATCTTCAACCCGGTCTTTGACCGGCAGATCCTCCTGCAGCTGGGTCCCCTGGGGATCTCCGGCGGCTGGATCTCCTTCGCCTCGATCCTGGCCCGCTCCGCCCTGACCGTGGGGGCCGCCTTCATCCTGGTGGGGGTCACCGGCTTTACCGCGGTCTGCCAGGCGCTGGAGCGGCTGGGCATGCCGCAGGTCTTTGCCGTGCAACTGCTCTTTCTCTACCGCTATATCTTCGTACTCACCGAAGAGTCGGGTCGGGCCTCCCGCGCCCGGGAGCTGCGTTCCTGCGGCAAGAAGGGGCAGGGCATACGCAGCTTCAGCTCGCTGGTGGGGCACCTGCTCCTGCGAACCTGGCAACGGGCGGAGCGCATCCACATGGCCATGCTGGCGCGCGGCTTTACCGGACAATTCCACGCCAGCCGCCCATCCCGCTTCGGAGCGCCCGAGATCCGCTTTGTGCTGCTCTGGTCCACGTTGTTCATCTTTTTGCGACTACAGAACGTCTCCCAACTGCTGGGATCGCTTGTCACGGGGTTGTTTCCATGAGCCACCATATCGTTGAGGTAAGAAACCTGCGCCACGTCTATTCCGATGGTACGGCGGCGCTCAAGGATGTTTCCTTCATCATCACCCACGGCGAGTCGGTCGGCATCATCGGCGCCAACGGCGCCGGGAAATCGACCCTGCTGCAACACCTCAACGGCAGCCTGGAACCGAGCGGTGGCTCGATCCACATCGGCCACACCCCGCTTTCCAAAGGCACCCTGCCCGACATCCGCCGGACCGTCGGCATGGTCTTCCAGGACCCGGACGATCAGCTCTTCATGCCGACGGTTTTCGACGATGTGGCCTTTGGACCGCTCAATCTGGGTTATACGCCGGCTGATGTGGAAGAGCGGGTAACCGAGGTGCTGGAGCTGGTCGGTGCCGGCCACCTGCGCGACAAGCCCCCCTACCACCTCTCCGGGGGGGAGAAGAAACGGGTGGCGATTGCCACGGTACTCTCCATGTCGCCCGACATCCTGGTCATGGACGAGCCGACCAACGGCCTGGACCCCTTTGCCCGGCGGCAACTGATCCGCTTGCTCAGGGACTTTGAACACACCAGGATCTTCACCAGCCACGACCTGGACATGGTGCTGGAGCTCTGCGAACGGGTGATCGTGCTGCACGAGGGGGAGGTGTGGGCGGACGGCCCGGCGCTGGAGATCTTCTCCGACAACAAGCTGCTGGCCGAGTGCCGCCTGGAGAAACCCTTCTCCATGCAGGGCTGCCCGGTCTGCGGAAAATAGGATCATCCCCCCACCATGCAGAGCGTTGTAGAGATGCTCTCCCGCCTGTTCTCCCGGAAAACAGCGTTCGCCGTCTTGCTGATCGTGGTTACCTGCGCCGTCTACTGGCAGGTCGTCGGCAATGACTTCATCGCCTATGACGATGACGCCTACATCTATGAGAACCCGTTTATCCGCACCGGCGGTAGCCTGGCATCCATAACCTGGGCCTTCGGCACCTTCCACGCCGCCAACTGGCACCCCGTCACCTGGCTTTCCCATATCCTGGACGTGCGCCTGTTCGGCATGGCCCCGGCCGGCCATCACGCCATGAGCGTCCTCTTCCACGCCGCCAATGCCGTGCTGCTCTTCCTGCTGTTCAACCGCATCACGGGGGCCTACTGGCGCAGCGCCGTGGTGGCGGCCCTCTTTGCGCTGCACCCGCTGCACGTTGAATCGGTGGCCTGGGCCGCCGAGAGAAAAGATCTCCTCTGCACCCTATTCTACTTGCTCTGCCTGTATCTCTATGCCGGATACGCCGGACAGCGGCGGGCCTCCCGCTATGCGTTGGCGGTGGGCAGCTGTGGGCTGGCCCTGATGAGCAAACCCATGGCCGTGACGCTACCGCTGGTCATGCTGCTCCTGGATTTCTGGCCGCTGCAGCGCATCGCCGGCAACGGCGACCGTAATGCGAAAGAATCGGGCAAACTCTCCCCAGCCGGCCTGGTCCGGGAAAAGATCCCCTTTCTGCTTTTGGCGGCCATCTCCTGTGGGGTGACCTTTATCGCCCAGGAGCGGGGCAACGCGGTCACGACCTTCGCCAACACGCCCCTTTTGACCAGGATTGAGAACGGCATGCTGGCCTACGTGATCTATCTGGGCAAGATGATCTGGCCACGGAATCTGGCTGTCTTCTATCCCTTTCCCACGAGCATTCCTCTCTGGCAGGCGCTGGCCGCCGGCGTCCTGTTGGTTGCCATTACCATCCTGGCCATCCGGCAGCGGCGGCAACGCCCCTATCTCATCGTCGGCTGGCTCTGGTTCTGCTGCACCCTGCTGCCGGTGATCGGTATCGTGCGGGTCGGCTTACAGTCCCTGGCCGACCGCTACAGCTACATCCCGCTGACCGGGATCTTCCTGGCCCTGGTCTGGTGGCTGGCCGACATCTCACGGGACCGGCCTTGGCGGCGGCTCCTCTTGGGCAGCCTGACGGCCCTCGTCTTGACGGCCTGCGCCCTGCTCACCTGGCGCCAAACCGGCTACTGGCGTAACACGCAAACCCTCTTCAGCCATGCCCTGGCCACGACACACAACAATTACCTGGCCCACAGCATGCTGGCCCGTCAACTGGAGCAAGAGGGGCGTTTCGATGAAGCGCTGGCCCATCTCGACACCGCGATCAACCTGGCCCCCTGGTATGAGTATGCCAAGATCCAGCAGGGGCTGATCCTCAAGGACCAGGGCAGGCTGGACGCGGCGGCCCTGAAATATACCGAGGCCATCTTGCAGAACAACACGTCGGTTTCGGGGCATATCAATCTGGGAATTGTTCTGGCATTGCAGGAGAGGCTGGAGGAGGCGCGCCACCACTTTGAGATTGCCCTCAAACTCGACCCCCTATCGGCGCTGGCACACTACAACATGGGTCTGACCTTGAGCAAACTGGGGCGTATCGACGAGGCTATTCAACAGTACGAGGCGGCCAAAAGCATCGACCCGTTCAACGCCGAATGCCGCAACAATCTGGGGGTCGCGCTGGTCAACAGGGGCAGAATTGCAGAAGCCATCGAGGAGTTTACCTCCGCCCTGCAACTGAAAGCGGATTTTTTCGATGCCTACAGCAATCGGGAACTGGCCATCAAACTGCGGCAAAACAGACCGACACCTCCCTGATGGGCTGGTGTACCCATCAATCTGAAAACGGCTGTTACTCACGCGGAGACGCGGAGGTCGCTGAGAAGTTCACTACCTTACGTCAATCAGTAACCTTCTCCAATCAGCTTATAATGGCTCCGATGTAATTATCCGGTTTTGCTCCGCGTTCTCCGCGCCTCCGCGTGCGACTGTTTTTTAAAAGATCAATCTCGCCGATTCGGCGGATAGCGGCGCAGCAGGGCCTGAAAGCGGGGATCGCCGCGCAGCCCGGAGAAATCTCTGTTGCCGACAAGTTCCGGGTACTCCCGGAAACCACGCTCCAAGGCCTTGCTCAACCAATCCAGCGCCACTTCCCTGTGCCCCTGGCGCGCCTCGCTGCCGGCCAGGCGGTAGGCCGTTGTCGCATCGCCCCACCCCTTGCCTTCCAACTGCAGATAGTACTCCCGGGCCTGATCGAGGTGCTGGCGCTGATAGGCTAGGTCCGCCAGCAAGCGGACGACCTGCAACGCATCGGGCTGCAGCTCAAGAGCCCGCCTGAAGAGCAGCTCGGCATCCGCCAATTTCCCCTGGCGCTGACAGACGACGCCCAGGGCCGCCATCCCCATCACATGCAGGGGATTGCCGGTCAAGAGCCGCTTCAACGAGGCCGCCGCCTCTTCATACTCTCCCAGTTCCGTGTTCAAGACACCCAGGTTATAGAGGGTAATCTCGCTGGAGGGCGCCAGGGTCAGGGCCGTTTGGTAGGCTTTGACGGCCTCGCGCCGCAAGGGAGGGTTGGCGCCATGATAGGCCTCGCCCAGTTTTTCCCAGGCGGAAGCGCGGCCGGGAACCTTCTTGACCGTATCGCTCCACAGGGAAACCGGGTCTGCCCAGACAGTTGTGCGCTGATAGCTGGCCACGGCCAGCAGGAGCAGCGGCACAGCCAAGAGGAGGTAACCCGCCCCGCTCCCCGGCCCGGCCCATTTCCTATACAGGCGCGACATGCCGGCGGCGGCCAGCGCGGCGCCCCCCACCAGGGGCAGGTACAGATAGCGGTCATTCATCAGGGTCACCAGCGGGATCACCTGGGAAACGGGCAGCAAGCCGATCCAGAAATACAGGGACCAGAAGCCCAGCTTGGGATTAAGCCGCACCAGCCGCACGGTCAGCAGGCCGACGACCACCAGCAGCAGGGCCGCCCCCACTACCGTTGGCGTCAGCGTCTGATAGATGACCGGATCATACTCGGCACTCAAGCCGCTGGGCAACAGCAGCAGGCCGAGATAGCGGCAAGCGACCGGCAGCATGGTCAAGAAGGTCGCCAGGGCGCTGCCGCCATGGTACGCGGCCAGACGCCCGCCCCCGCCCCCCCAGACACGCTCGTCGGGCATCTGACTGTTCAGGGAGAGCAGGGCGACAGCCGCAGCCACCAGCAGATAGGGGAGTTTGTCCAGGTAACGGTAACGCCGGCCCGGGGCGGGATAACAGCGGTCAAAGAGCAGCAGGAAGAGTGGCAAGATGATGACCATGGACTTGGAGAGCAAAGCCAGTACGAAGAGGATCACTGACCGGAGATAGGCCCTCCAAGCCTGCCCGGCCTCTGCCCGGCAATAGCGGATGTATTCCCCCCAGGCCAGCAGGAAAAAGAGCATGGCCAGCAGGTTCTTGCGTTGCGAGACCCAGGCCACCGATTCGACCTGCACCGGGTGCAGCAGAAAGATGGCCGCGCCCAGGGTTGCCACGAGCCGTTCGCCGTGCAGTCGCAACAAGAGCCGATAGACGAGCAGACCATTCAGGGTGTGCAAGAGGAGATTGCTGAAGAGATATCCGCCCGGCCTGAGTCCCCAGAGCGTGTAATCCAGCATGTAGGAGAGCATCTGCAGCGGTGAATAGTTGCCCACGTAGAAGCTGCTGAAAACGGTGCGGATATGGTCCAGGGAGAAACCGTGCACAGCTTCGTTGTCGATCACGTAAAAGCTGTCGTCCCAATTGAAGATGAAGTCGTGCCCCAATATACGGCCATAGCAGGCAACGCTGGCCAGCAGCAAAAAAAGGAGCGGCACGAGGTGCGGCCGAAGGTGTTCAAGACGCCCGGACATGGCCCTATTCACCCGCATACCGGCGGATCAACGCTTCCAGACGAGGCTCTTTGCGCATTTCCTCCAGGCAGGCTTCCCCCTTGTGCAGTTCCCGGGCAGAGAGCCCCCGTTCGAAGGCGGTTTGCAAGGCCGCCACGGATTGATCCGGCTGTCCCTGACGCAACTCCACACAGGCCATGGAAAAGAACAGGCGCGGATGATCCCCGCCAGCCGCCAGTGCATCGGTAAAATAGCCCCGCGCCTGGTCAAGGGCACCGGTAAACAGATAGACCTGCCCCAGTTCATAGAGGCCATGCACCGAATCGGGGTAATCCTGCAGGAACATGCGCAGATACTTTTCCGCATCCGCATAGTTGCCGGTATAGAAATAGTATTCTCCCAAGAGCAGCATGGCCCGTTTGGCTTGATTCACACTCAGCAGCATGCCCCAGATGTGCTTGTAGGCGGTCGCAAAATCCCCGGCCTCGAAATAGAGCTGCACCAGATTGTAATTCGCGTCAAAGTCCAGCGCCCCCAGGGAAGCGGCCTTTTCATACACGGACCGGGCGCGTGTGTAATCCCCGACGGCCAGATACCCTTCCCCCAGCCGGGACCAGGTGGTGGCCTGCTCGGGGTGCTTCCGGGCGGCATCGCTGAAGAGCGCGACCGAATCCTTCCAGACCCGCCCCCGCAGATGACTGGTCGTAGCAAGCCCGACGATCACCAGCAGCGCAACCACCAGCACTCCCCGTGACCGGGTCCGCTCCCCCCTGCCATAGGCGCCGTCAAAGGAATAGGCCAGCAGCCCCGCCACGCCCAGCAGGGGAAAGTAGAGATAGCGATCGTTCATCAGGGTAATCAGCGGCACAATCTGCGAGACCGGCAGGAACCCCAGGAAGAACAAGCCGTACCAGAAGAGGGCTGGACGGTTCCGCCGATAGAGCAGCACGGCCCCGGCGATCAACAGCAGGGCAACGCCGATGGCCAGCAGCACCTCTCCATCCAGGCCGCTACGGAAGGGGGGAAAGTACATGATGCTCAGGCTGTCCGGGGCCGGCCAGAAGAGCAGCCTGAGATAGGAGACCAGCACCGGCAGCATGGTGCAGGGTACGACGATCCAGGCGTTGGGGGGATATTCGGCCCGGCCGCCGCCGTACTCACTCCCCTGGGAGATGACGGCAATCACCGCGACGGCGGCGGCGGCCAGCAGATAGGGAAGTTTGTCCCGCTGATCCTTGAAGCCACGGCGTATGGGCGGGACCAGCAGATCGTAGAGGATCAGCATCAGGGGGAAGATCACGGCCACGGATTTGGCCAGCAGGGAGAGGGTGAAGAGGATCAGCGAAGAGACATACCAGATCCGTGACGAGGGAGCGGTGCTTCTGCGATAGCTCAGGTAGGCATGAAAGGCCAGCACATAGAAGAGCATGGCCAGCAGGTTCTTGCGTTGCGAGAGCCAGGCCACGCTTTCCACCTGCACCGGATGCACGAGAAAGACCGCCGTGCCGACAAAGGCCGCCCATGTCCGGATGCCATGGCGCAGCAGGAGCAGATAGAGCAGGCCGCCGGCCAGATAGTGGTAGAGGATATTGGCCAGCAGATAGCCCAAGGGTCTGGTGCCCCAGAGGGTATAATCGAGCATATAGGAGATGATCTGCACCGGCGCATAGTTGCCCACATAATAGTGCGAGAAGGCCGTCTTCAGGTGTTCCAGCGAGAAGCCGCGGATGGCCTGATTCTGGGTAATGTAGGCCTGGTCATCCCAGTTGATCAGAAAGGTGTGCGAGAGCACTTCGCTGTAGGTCAGCAAGGTGAGAACCAGCAGCGCTGCCAGGGGCAGGCGCTGTCGGGAGAGGGTTGCCAACAATTCCGAGAAACTCTCTTTCAATCGGGAGTTCAACAGGTTCTCCTTGTGAACGGCTATGGTTTTTTCCGGTAATCCCCGCATGAAAAATACTTTTCAAGCCAGACGTACAAACAGATGAACAGATAGCGGCTGCCCATCTCCTTGATGCGGAGTTTTGCCAGACCGCTACGCCGATTGCGCCAGCTGATCGGAATCATCGTCCAACTGTAACCCCGGACGATGGCCTTCAGGGGAAGCTCCACGGTCAGGTTGAAATGGGGGGAGATCAACGGGCGGCACCCCTGGATGACCTCGGCGCGGTAGGCCTTGAAGGCATTGGTCGTATCATTGAGGCGGATGCCGAAGATCACGCGCAGAAAAGTGTTGGCCAGGCGGTTCAGGATCAGCTTGAGGGGGGGATAATTCCGGATGCTGCCCCCCTTGATGAAGCGGCTGCCGAAGACGCAGTCATATCCCCGGTTGAGCTCATGCCAGTAGCGGGTCACATCCCGGGGATCGTCCGATTCGTCGGCCATCATGATCACCACCGCATCCCCCCTCATCCGATCGAGCCCGGCAATCACGGCCCGACCGAAGCCATGCGCCCCGTTGTTTTGGACCGGCCGCAGCTCCCGACAGGCCTCTGCACACTCCTGGAGCAGCTGCCAGGTCCGGTCCCGGCTGCCATCGTCGACCACGATGATTTCATGGGAAATCCCCTGCAGCTCCAGCTCGTGCTGGAGCGCCGCGATGGTTGCCCGGATAGATCCTTCTTCATCCCTGGCCGGAATCACCACCGAAAGCAGCTGCAAGCCCTTTTCCGCGGTCTGAGCAGCGTTCATGGCAGCCCCGAAAGTTCCAGCCACTCGGGATGCTGCTCCCCATGGCAGGCGATCTCCTCCAGAATATCCGCTAGGCGGGTCTGCGGCTTCCAGCCCCAGGTCGCGGCGGCCCGCGCGGAGTCCATGACCAGCCAGGGGAGATCGAAGCGGCGGTCGTCCAGTTCCCGGCCAACCGGACGCACGCCGAAGCGCTCTCCGCACCAGGCGCTCAATTCCGCCAGGGAGATGGCGTTGGCAGGTCCGCCACCCAGATTGAATATGCGCTCCCCGGTCGTGGAACGGTCCGCCGTTTGCTTCCTGAGCAGCGGGAGCAGGTCGCGGGGATGGAGACAATCGCGCACCTGATGCCCGGAGCCGCCAAAGCCGATGTAGGTCAGCGGAAGCCGGCGCAGCCAGGCATTGATCCAATAGGCGAAGATCCCCTGATCGGCGCGGCCGAACTGGCCGGCTCCGGCCAGAATCCCGCAACGATTGATCCAGACCGGAAAGTCGAAGGCCGGGCCGTATTCCAGGGCCATGATCTCGGAGGCGAGCTTGCCGCTGCCGTAGAGTGAGATGGGCGGGGTCGTGCTGAAGGTCTCGCTGATCCCCAATGGTCCGAGACCGGCCGGAAAGGTCTGCCCCACGATCGGACGGAAGGCTTGCCCATGCAGCTCGACCGCCAGGTGCGACAGGGGCGCGATGGAGTAGACCCGGCTGCTGCTGAGCAGGATCAGACCGGCTCCTGAACGTTTGCAGTATTCGAGGACATTCAGGGTGGCAAGCAGGTTGTGTTCCATCACCTGGCGGCTGCTGGCATGACCGTCAACCCCGGCCAGCACGCTCGGGTTGGCGGCGGCATCGATCACCCAATCCACCGCCGGCAGGGTTTCCAGATCAGAGGACAGGCGCAGGTCGCCGTGGATCAGCTTGACCCCCAACCTTTGCAGGCGCTTCCGGTTAGCCTCACTGCCCGGCCGGCTGAAATTGTCGAGGCCGTAGAGTGTCAGCCCCGGTTCCTGTTCCAGCCAGGTCATTGCCAGGGTACTTCCCACAAAACCGCAGATTCCCGTAATCAATAACTTCATTCCGGACGTTTCCCCACTGAACTTGGTTGTACAACACGTTCCCGGCCTGCACCACCTGCCGGGCTGAATTGCCGTGTAAAGCTGACCTTGAGCCGTTTGGCCCGCTCCATATCGGCCGGAGTGGCGTTCTCCGGGGCGCTGTCCGGCACCGCACCGGAATAGTAGGCCTCAAGATAGCCCAGGTTGTAGAGACTGATTTGCCGGAACAGGGCATGTCCGCCGGTGGTCCAGTCAGGGAAATAGGACAGACAGCAGAAGAGCCAGAACAGGGCCAGCAGTAGCATCCGGCGCACTCCCTCCCCAATCGCGAGCCACCATGCCAGGGCGCTGTAGGGAATCAGCAGAAATCCGATTTCAGCGTAGCGCGACGTTTTTGGCGGGTAGATCCAGGCCCGCCCCAGACTGATCGAGGCCAGCACGGCAAGTATCCCCGCAACGGCGCAGAGAAGCAGCCAGGTGGCTGGGGACCAGCGTGTATCCTTTTTCGCCAGCAGCATGATCAACGGAAGCAGCACCACTGCCAGACAGACGATACCGGGTACGATATGCATGCTCTTGAAACCAAAACCGAAACTGAGGATGTTCAGGAAAAACAGCCAGAACCTGGCATCATCGGGAAAGACCTTGGGATGGGGCTCGGCAATCGTTTCGTACCCGAAAAACCAGAGGCAGAGTCCCGCGCCGCAGATCACGCAGATGATCAGCAGAAATCGCCATCCGGCCGCGCGCTCGACCCGCCCGCCCCTGATCCCGGCCAGCGTATAAAGCGTAATCGCCAGTAGATATATCACAACGAAGATGACGCCCGCCGAAAATGTGCACATGGCCAGCAGCGCAAACAAGCTGAAGGCCAGCGCGTTCCCGACGCCGGGCCGGCTGTGAAAGGCGTGGTAGAGCATGAGGATGGAAAAGAGCAGCGTCAGGTGAAACTGGGACTGGAAGGCCCAGAGATGATTTTCATAGTTGATCGGCGACAGCAAAAAAATCATGAACAGGGGGAACAGGGCCAACTGTTCCCGCCCGAGGAGCCTGTTCTTGAAGACAACCAGTGCAACCAGCACCCCGCCGAAGATGAAAAAATTGACGATGTCCTGCAGCACGAAGTTCAGCCCGAACAGTTTCAGATTCAGCCAGGCCAGCAGTTTTGTCATCACGATCAGGTGTTCGTTGTGGAAACCGAACAGCCACCGCCAGCTGAGCCCGTGGATCAATCCGTCTTCCTTGAAGTAGGCCGTCCATTCATCCAGGGTGGGCACATCCACCGCATAGCTGACGACCAGATACAGTTGATACACAAAGAGGAGCCCCACGCCAAGCCAGGCGGCCTTGACAACATAGTGAGCGGGTCTCTTTTCGAGCGGGGCTCTCAGCAGCCAGGCCCCGCAGAGGAGTACGCCGAAAGCGACAGCCAGGGCCAGGGCGATTCTGGCGGCAGGGGGATTCGTAAAACCGGTTTCAGGTATGTTTACAATCGTGATCGCAGCATCGGCATCCATTGCAATAAGGGGCCCGGCCTCCCCGCACGGCTCACTCCTGTGAAAGCCCGGCAGCTGCATCTGTTGCCGGCAGACGCCTTGCTCATCCCACTGGTAGCTGATCGTGTCGTTGGCCAGGATCACCCGGTCGACGCCCCAATTTCCCCGTCCCAGATGGGGGGCGATGCGCAGCCGGAGTAATCTGACAGCCGGCAGTTCGATCACATACAGTTTTTTCAGCCCCTGATCACCCGGATAGGCATTGATTTCAAACGTCCGGCTGGAACGACCCTGACCGCCCTGCCCCTCGAAGGTGACCGTTCCGCGCCCCTTTTCCAGGGAGGTTGCGTCGATATTGAGGGTCGAGCTCCGGGAGGCGCTGGCCGAGAATACAAAGAAACCCGCCAACAGGGAAAGCGCGATCAAAAGCAGTCGTGTGATGTTCGTTGGTTTCATGGCTGCTCTGGGGAATGCTTCGTGGTCAATCAGCGCGGCAAACGCGTACGCCATGAGGAGACGATCTCGGCCATGGTCTGACGCAGGGGTTTGCCGATTTCCCAGCCGGGATAATGGGCCTTGATCTTGCTCAGGTCGCTGTAATAACAGATGTGGTCACCAATCCGATTCTGCTCAAGATAACGATAGATCTGACGTTGCCCGCTCAACTCCTCGACCAGTGCAAAAGCCTCCAGAATGGAACAGGAATTGGGCCGGCCGCCGCCCAGGTTGTAGACCTCTCCGCTGCGGGGGGCTTGATAGAAGGCGTGGATGAAACGGGCCACATCGGCGGAGTGAATATTGTCCCGCACCTGCTTGCCCTTGTAACCGTAGACCGAGTATTGCTGCCCTTCCAGATTGCATCGGACAAGATAGCTCAGAAAACCGTGCGACTCCACCCCGGCGTGGTTGGGGCCGGTAATACAACCGCAGCGCAGACAGCAGGTGGGCATGCCGAAGTAGCGACCGTATTCCTGCACCATAATATCCGCTGCCAGTTTGGAAGCGCCAAACAGGGAGTGGGTGGACTGATCCACGGAGAAAGATTCGGCAATGCCACGGACATAATCGGGATCGGCATACTCCCAGCGACTCTTAGTCTCGCGCAGGGCAATGCCGTTGGGGAGATCACCATAGACCTTGTTGCTGGACATATGGATGAAGGGCGCCTCGGGGCACGCCTGGCGGGCCGCCTCCAGAAGGTTGAGGGTAGCGACGGCGTTGGTATCGAAGTCATCAAAGGGGATCGCAGCCGCCCGGTCATGGGACGGCTGGGCAGCCGTGTGGACGATGCAGGCGGGCTTCAGCCGCTTGACCAGCGCGAGGAGCGCCTGACGGTCGCGAATATCCAGATCGTGATGCCGGAAGTTCGCCAGAGCGGAGGTCAACTGCTGCGTCATCCAGCGCGTATCCCCCTGGGGACCGAAAAAGAGCGCCCGCTGGTTGTTGTCGATTCCGTGGACCAGACAGCCCTGATCGTGGAAAAAACGGACCACCTCCGAGCCGGTCAGCCCGGAGGAACCGCTGACAAGAATCGTTCTATTCTGTTTATGCACGCTTAGCGCCCTCCGTCATGACGTGATGGAAATTGACGCGTAAACTTGGCGCCCATATCTTTGGCTCTGTCCAGGTCAGAGGCAGTGGTTCTTCCCTGACAGATGCCATCACCAATCCCATTGAAATATGCTTCCACACATTCAAGGTTGTACAATTCGATCTGCCTTGACTCGGCGTATTTTTGCGTTGACCAGTCATTAAAGTAGCCGTCCAAGCACAAAAGCCAGAGGATCGGGAGCATTACCCGTTTGCGGCCACCTGCTTTGCCGGCCAGCCACCATGCCAACGCGGATAAGGGGATCAGCATCGATCCAAATTCAGAGTAACGTGACGTCTTCGGTTCTCCAAAGTTTCCCCGCCCCAACGTGATTGCGGCAAGAAGCGCCAGAATACCAAGAATTGCGCTCAATACCTGCCAGGTGGACGGCTGCCAGCGTGTCTCTTTTTTAACGAGCAGCAGAATCAGCGGACAGATTGCCAGAAACAGAGTGATAACGCCCAGCAACAAGGAGATGCGACTGAAACCGAATCCCAAACTGACGATATTCAGAAAGTATTCCCAGAAACGGATATCGATCGGGTACAACTTCGGTGGCGGCCAGGCCGGCGCTACATAGTCACGGTAATACATCAGCAGCCCCACCACGAAAACCATCCCGACAATCAAAAGAAAGCGAATGCCACCAGCACGCTCGATCCGCCCACCGACCATACCCGCACAGATGTAAATCGAAATACAGCACAGATAAACCACGGCAAAGACCACCCAGGCAGAAAAGGTCAGCATTGCAAGTACCATGAGCAGACTGAATGCACAGGCCGACCGGTATGTCGGCTTGTTGTAGGCGTGGTAGAGCGCCGCGATTGAAAACAGCAGTACCAGGTGATACATGGACTGAAACGACCAAAGGTGATTTTCCACGGCAATGGTTGACAACAAAAAGACCAGAAAGAGCGGGAACAATTGGAACTCTTGTCTGCCTGCCACCCTATTTTTGAGCCCGACAAGCGTCGCGAGCAGGCCACCATACAGGAGCATGTTCATCATCTCTTGCAGGTCAAAGTCAAGACCGAACAGCTTCAGGTTCAGCCAAGCCATTAATTTCGTCAGAATAAGCCGGTCTTCGACATGAAAACTGATCAACCAGCGCCAGGAGAGGTGATCTGACAGCGCGGAGGCCTTAAAATAATCCCAGTTATCTTGAAAAGGCATGTCAACAGAGTAGCTGTACACCAGGTACACCTGGTAGACATAGAGCACGGCCACGACAAGCCATGAAATTTTGACGGCATAGCGCTGTAACGGAGCACTCGCAGAGCTGTTCTTACCCGGCCAGAGCAGCCAGGCTCCCCCAAGAAGGGCACCCAACGTGAAGACCAGGGCCGCAGCGATTCTGCTGCGCCGAGGGGTTACCGCTTCCGATTCGGAAATTGAGGAGATGAAGACCGTACCATCGGCGGCGGTCGTCAAAAGCGGTGCGGATGCAGCGCAGGCTTCCCGTATCAGCAGTCCCCGACGCAACGCTTGCCGCGAACAGCTCCCCCGCTCATCCCAAAAATAACTGCCGCTGCCGTTAGTAAGGATGATCCTGTCCAGCGCAAACTGCCCGCTTGGTCCCAGGGGAGCGACTTTTATGGATTCCAGTCTGCTGGCAGGCAATTCGATCAGGTACATCTTCTTCAAGCCCTGATCATCCTGAATCTCGAACCTCTTACCGACGCTGCCGCGACCGCCGCTCTTCTCCACCGTCACGGTCCCCCACCCTTTATTCAGGGTCTTCGCTTCCAGAACCAGTGTCAAGGAACGAGAGGCCGTGAGCATATAGGTAACGACACCCGTCATTACCGAAATTGCGATCACGGTCAGCAAGCGCAACGAAGACAGCTTTATCCATCCGGCGGCTTTCAGCTTCACGAGCGCCCCCTGCCCCTGCCAACAGCATCCGAGGTACGCTTGGTATGGTCAGCACTCCGCTTTGTTAGAATCGCGGCTATTTCATCCGCCATGGCCTTGCCGAGCAGATCATGTCCAAAGTCGGTAAAATGCCAGATGTCGCTAAAGACGGTTTCCTTTTGCCCATCAAATGCCTTTGAGGCGTCGAGAAAACCCATTCCCCCGTCGCGAGACAGTGAATCCAGCCCCTGCGCCATGGCGCGGTAACTGGCCGTGAGCGCCGCCGCTGAGCTGTGCGCCTCCAGGGTCAACGCCAGCAGTTTCTCTTCAATGCGTGAGCGTTTGGAACGTTCATTGAGAGACGGCTGGAGGACCACCAGCATCTGCGCCCCCTGTTCCGTTGTCAACTCCCGGGCCGCCCGCATATTGGCCAGATAGTCCGCGACCCGTTCCTGATAGTCATGGGCGTGATAGACAATCGTCCAGGGGGCGCCATCCCGGGTCTCGGTCGGCTCACCGTAGAGCGTCCGCGATGTCGAGCCGTTGGTCAGATCATTGAGACCGTTCAGGAACACGACCAGCTCCGGCTTCAGGGCCGGCAGGGCCTGCTGCAAGGCCCGCAGTTCCTGGATCGACTTCCAGGCCCCGGCGGCAACAATGACGATCTCCGTGCCGATGCCCTTCTTATCCAGCTCCCGGCCGAGCACATTGAAATAGGTGGTTGCAATCGATGAGGCATTGGCCCCGAAGGCCACGCTCCCCCCGATGATCAGGATTCTATGCGCGACCCGGCCCGGGCTCCTGTAATACTGACGGCCGGCAGCGTCGATGTCCACCAGCCCGGCCAGGTGAGTCTCGGGCTCACGCCATCTCAAGAGCTCATCCGGCACCTTGCCCCCCAGGCGCGCCCCCCAATACCCCTCCCGCGGGCCGGATGCGGGAATCGGTACCCCGCGTTCCCGGTAGGAAGACTCCCAGGCCGTTCGGTTGAGGTCTTCACCCCGGTGCAGATAGCTGTCCGCCAAATACCAGGCGCCGGCGATGAATGCCAGGACAGCCACGGCCATGATGCATGTGAAGAGTGTTTTTTTAGTCACCTGCTCAACCTTTCGTATCCTAACCCTGATAAACAGGATAAGTACGTTATCGAAATTATTTTCTGCCTGAAAAACACAGAAAATAATTTGTAACTTACTAAAAGCTGCCTGTTCCGGGCAGCCGACCTATCGGCTTGACGCTTGGCGGCAACAGCGTATAACCTTACCTGAGTAGAACCAATTTCCCGCTAAAACCCGTCCTCCCCCTTCGACATGCTCAGGACAGGCTTCGACAAGCTCAGGGCGAACGGATTTTAGCTACATAACAGTTTGATCTACCGTTCGTGGTGAGCCTGTCGAACCATGAGCGGGAGATCAGTACTACTCAGATAACCTTAATACTTCGTCGCTGACCATCGCGGAAAAACAAGACCGATGTAGGGGTAACGTGATAACAGAACCGCAAGAGCCTCAACACGCCAACGATGTGACCGCCGACCGGCCCGGCACGCGCCCGGGGAGATCCCGGCAGGGCTGTCTGGTCAACGCGGCCCTGCTGCTATGCTCCCTGCTGATCTGCTTCGTGAGTATCGAAGCCTGCTACCGCATCTTCGACCCCTTCCCCTATATTTCACAAAATGAAGTCAACCATACCGAATACGGCAACGCATCCGAGTATGACCCGCTCCTGGGATGGCGCGGTGTCCCCTCCGCCCAGGTCGGGTTTGTAACCGTCAACAGCCGCACCTGGCTGAAGAACAACCGCCAGGGGTTCCGGGATGTGGAACACGCCGACACGCCCTCCGGGAAACCGGCCGTGGTATTTCTGGGTGACTCGTTCACCTGGGGCTACGAGGTCGAGTTCGACGAGATGTTTGTCAACATCCTGCGCGAAAAAATGCCGAGCTACGAGATCTATAACCTCGCCCATCGCGGATACGGAACCGATCAGGAACTGCTGACATTCAAAAACTGGCGCCACAACGGCCCGATCAGCCGGGTGATCCTGATGGTCTCAGAAAACGATGTGGAGGACAACAATTCCGACAGCGGCTCCGGCAAACCGAAACCGATGTTTCAATTGATCAACGACCAGCTGGTTCTGACCGGAACACCCGTCCCCAAACAGGACGAGTGGAGCCTCCCCCCGCAGCAGCCACAGTTTGCCGAATCATGGCAAACCAAATGCATGGAATTTTTTCTGCGCTCGCAGCTGATCCATGATCTGGCCTACCGCATCCTGCTGCGCGTGCAACATATCGATACGACTCCGGCGGCCTCAAACCCGGCCAGCGCAGATCTGAAGGTGACCAGGCGCCTGTTGGAAGAGTTGAAAAAAGAGGTCAGCGCCAGAAATGGGGAATTGATCGTCTTCTTCATCCCCTCCAAGATCGAGATTGAACATCTGGCCGATGTTCCACCCTACCAGACAGCGCTGGCCGACGTCTGCGCCCAACTGAATATCAGACACTACGATCTGGCTCCCCCCTTCAAACGATCCTGGTTGCGCAGCTACTATCGCCAGGGCATGCATTGGAACCCGCACGGCAACCGGGTCGCGGCCCGGGCAATCCTCGAACAACTGGCACTTCCCTAACACATCTCCGGCATGGTCCCCCCTACCTGTTTTCATATAACCCGCCGATGAGAGCGCCATCCCTGGTCCTGATCAAGAACAGCGGGGTGCAGCGCGCCAGATAGGCGAGCATCTCGGGTGTCAGGATGCGATTCAGGATCAAAATATAGCGGTAATTTCCCTCTTGCGGCTCGGGGCGCAGACCGGCCGGCAAGAGGCCATACTCCTGATTCCAGGCTACGATCCTGTCGTTGGGATAGGAATAGATCCCCAGGTCCCGGTTGCCGGTGATCCGGGAGACCTGCCGGAAAAAGTCCCGGTTAAAGGCGTCATACCAGTAGGATACGATAAAGCCCCGCTCCTGCGCCCCCTTCGTACCGCCGATAAAACGGTTGTAGTAGCTCAACTGATAGGGGTGATCGGCCATTGCCACAACGGCTGCCATGACAAGGCTCAGCAGACCGATGAGCAGCCCGGCCCTGAAGCGGCGCGGCACCAGCCCCTCGATGCGGCAGCACCCGGCACTACTCAGCAGGATGATAAATGGCCAGGCGCTGCTGAAGAGCCGGATGCCGTCATGCTTGGGGGTTCCGGGTAGCATGTAGATCGCCATCAACAGCATGAAGGGTACCAGGGAGAGATATGCAAAGAGATCCCGCCCCTTGCAGAGGCGCAACCCTCCAGTGATGATCCCGATCAGCGCCGTCACAACGACTGCCGGGGGGAGCGTGATCCCGAACAGTACCCACGGCGAGAGCAGCGGAAGACGGTAGTCGTAGATTCTCCCAAAATAGAGTGTGGATATGGAAATTATATGTTCTCTCTGCAGGACTGAAGAAAAATAGATGCCAAGTTCACGCTGGGGATTGAACAGCAGGGGCAGATTGAACAGGCTGAAAAAAAATCCGGCGACCAGGAGCAGACCCGCATACTCCCGCAGAAAACGCTTTCGTTCCCCGGAGACGACCACCATCGACGCGATCAAGAGCAGGGTGAGAATCCCGGTGAATTTCGTCGCCAAGGCCGCCCCCAGCACGACTCCCCCCCAGAGGATCCTCGTCCGGGGACAACGGCCAAACAGAAAGATCGACATAGCGCAAAATCCGAGGCTGGCAATGACCATGTCGGTGGTGTAGAGGTGGGCTTCGGCAAAGAAGCGGGGGACGGCCAGAAAGGTCATACCCCCCAGAACGCCCCACAGGGTGCTGCCGGTCAACCTTCTGATGACCAGAAAGAGCGTCGTGACCAACAGGGAGGCCCAGAAGGCGGTGGATACCCGATACTGGTAGAGCGGATTGTCGAACAACGCGCTGCCGATCAGATGCCGAAATACAATCGCCGACAACTTTATGAAGGGTGGATGCACATTTCCGGTGAGGTCGTCCTTCCACTGGCTGTTCCAGTACCTGTTGACGGAATCGTAGGAGAAGGATGACGGTGTGATCTGAGCGAACCAGCGCTCGATGGAGCTTGCGTTGTCTATGTAACACTTCTCGTCCCAGGTAAGACCATAGTCGTCAATGGTCGCCACGATGACCGAAAAAGAGGCCAGGAACAGCAATAGCGCCACAAGCAGACCAGCCAGTCTGCTGCGAGGCGCTGATACGGGTTCCTCTGAAATCGATGCCGGGTTCATAACCATATCCCTGTTATCCACGAATCCGCAGAAGGAGTAATTCGACCGAACAGTGCACAATCCTGCCCGGGGTGACCTTGGATGCTCCTGCCCGCCTGGGGAGCGACTCGACCGGAAGCTCGACCATCTGCCGCCCGGAGCGGGCCAGGCGCCATAATAGTTCCACGTCGAAACCGAAACCGGCCGTGCTCAGCTCAATTGACCTGGCCAGTTCCGTCCGCAACAGTTTGAAGGGACAGCCCACATCCCGGACACGGACCCCGAAGAGAGTTCCGACAAAGAGTTTATAGGCGGCGCTGATGATGCGTCTCGCCAGGGGCTGGTTTTTGTGACAGCGGTAGCCGATCAGGATCTCCGCGTCCCGTGCCGCCACATCGAAGGCCTCCAGCGCGCTCATGGGCACCTGCCGGTCCGCATCGATGAAGAGTGACCAGTCGCAGGCAGCAACGGCCAATCCGCTGCGCAGGGCGCTCCCCTTGCCGAGGTTGCGGACATGCCGCACGACCCTGATCCTGGGATCGGCGGCCGCCCAGCCTGACAACAGCTCGCCGCTGCCATCCTGGCTGCCGTCATCCACGACGATGACCTCGAATCTTATTCCGAGGGGTGCCAGTTCCCCGAGCACCTCGGCCAGGGTATCCCCCAGGGATGCCACCTCGTTGAAGGCCGGAATAATCACGGACAGTGAATCAATATGCTTCACAAACGATCCTCAGCATGCATGCTCTCTTAGCGTTTCTGCCATTCAATCGCCCCGTGCTCGTTGCCGGCCCTGTCGAAGTCCGCCTGCGCTTGCCGAGCCTGCCCCTCGGCCCGCAAGGCCAATCCGCGATGATAAAAATAGGTCGGGTGCGGATAGAGGGCAATCGCCTCGGAAAATTCCTGCACCGCTTCCGTGTAGCGCCGCCCCTTGTTGAGCGCATCTCCGCGCAGGGCATGCAGGTTATAGATCTCGGGATAGCCCGCTTTCCGGGCCATGTTGATCGATGTCAACAGATCAGCGGCGGCCTCACCATAGCGCCCCTGCTGCAGATAATAATCCGCCCGCAGATAGTAGGCCCGTCCGATGGGCTGGATCGCGATGACCCGCGACCAGAGCGTCTCAGGATTTTTCCACGACCCGATCAGCTCAACCGTTTCCACGGTGTACACGATCGGCACCGCCACGAGCGGGACGACCAGCAGGAGCCGCAGGCAAGGCCGTGATTGTGCCACTCGTTGGTAGATGGAGCCCAACAGCGCAGCAGCGCAGATACTTGGCAGTACGGCAGGGAGATAGGTAAAGCGTGCGGCATGGGATTGGGCGCCATTTTGAAAAAAACCGAGCACCGGCAGCAGCGGCAACACGAACGCCAGCCAGGTGGCCAGCATCCAGGGATTCTTATGCATGCGCCAGACAGCGAGCACGCTGACAGTGCAGATGATCGCGGTTTTCACCGTATAGGCTGCGGGGAGCGGCCAAGGCAGAAGATAGATATGGATGATACCAAACGGGTAGAGGCTCAGTTTAACGTATTCAAAGAGCGAGTTCCCGGCCAGCAGAAACCTCTGCGCCAGTGACATATCCTGGTATGAAACCAGGATTTGATTAGCGGAGGCAAATTGCAGCGTCAGCAGGGCAAAACTGGCGACCAAAAGCAGAAAGGGAAGCTTTTCGAGCAGTACGCTCCCTGAACGCCCCCGCTCAAATCTCCCCAGCGGATACCAGTCCGCCACCAGGAGCATGGCCGGGATGACGACGCTGACCGGTTTGGCCATCAGCGACAACAGCAGAGCCAGCAGGGAAAAGATATAGTAACAAAGAGCGATTCCCTTATTCCCGGCACCGTCCCTGAATCGGACAAAACGGAGATAGAAGAGAATTGCCGCCAGGGAGAACAGGCCGTTGAGTACATCCTTGCGCTCGGTTACCCAGGCCACCGATTCGACCCTGAGCGGATGCAGCGCCCATAAAAGCCCGGCCAGAAGCAGCACGGATGAATAGAGCCACGGAGCCGAAGTGCCCCCACTACCGCCAGGCAGTGCCGGTTCCTCCGCGGCAGTTCCGTCCGCCCGCAGAAGCTGGTCCGCAATCAGCACGACCAGGCCGGTGTTGGCGGCATGCAGCACAATATTCGTCAGATGGTATCCCAGGGGATTCAGCCCCCAGAAGTGGTAGTCGATTGCAAATGATATCCAGGTCAGCGGCATCCACCACCCCATATAGGTGGTGATGAAGGCCTCGCGCACAAACTGCCAGTCCAGCAACCTGATGGCCGGGTTCTCGACCACATATAACGGGTCGTCCCAATTGATGAAATCACAGGAAAGTGCCCGCAGATAGACCAGCAGGCAGATCACGGCGGCAGCGCCAGCCAGGGAGAGCGGTTTGTACCCGCGTGTATTCAATGACAGACCTCTCACCGGGCTTGTTCCTGTTCGGGAAAGGCCCGCAGCATGAGGTAGTTGAAACGGGGGTCATCCCAGATTGACGATAATTCCGGGGCGGTGTTCAAGGTATAGTAATCGGAGTAGCCTCGCTTGAGCGCCGTTTCCAACCATGCCAATGCCTGATCCTTGCGTCCGGCGAGGGCTTCCGTACAGGTCATCAAATAGGCGCTCTCGGACGTATTCCAGCCGCGCTTGTCGTTTTCGACCTTGATCAGATGCAGCCGGGCCTCGTCGGGCTTCTTTTCCTGAATGGCCAGCTTTGCCAGCAACATCTCCACCTGGATCGCATCGGGCTGGATCGCAAGCGCCTTGTTGTACATTTCCTTGGCCTTGGCCAGATCACCCCGATAACGATAGTTGTTACCCAGCGTGGCCCAGCCCCTGGCAAAATTGGGGTTCTTTTCGAACAACCTGGTCAGATAGGCAGAGCCCTTGTCCAAGTCGCCCATCTCGGTGTTGACCTCGGCCAGGGCCCAGAGCACATCAGTGCTGTTCGGATTGAGGGTCTGGCTCTTCTCCAGGGCCGCTCTGGCGGCCTCCTTGTTTCCCAAAAAGTAATTGACCTCGCCGAATGTTTCCCAGACCCGCGCACCTCCCGGTGACTTGACGGTTGCATCGGCAAACAGGGTCAGGGAATTTCTCCAGACAGCGGTCCGTTGATAGGAGGTAACCGACAGGGCGCAGAACCAGATCCCCAGGGCTGTGTACAGGATGGGTGCCCGGCTGGTTCCGATCCTTTCCCGCAGGCGCAGGGCTCCGCTCCCGACCAGGGCGGAAACGGCGATGATCGGCATATACAGATAATGCTCGTACATCATCAGGATGGTGGGGATGATCTGGGAGACCGGCAACAGGCCAATCCAGAAAAAGAGCCCCCAGAAGCCCAGGCGCTTGTCGTACCGGTACAAACGGACCGTGGCGTAGCCTATGCCGGTCAGGAGCAGGGCGGCGGCGATGACAGCCATATCGATCGTACGGTGCACAGGGGGCAGATGTTCCACATTCAGGCCGGATGGCCAGACCAGCAACCGCAGGTAACGGCAAAAGACCGTCAGCATGGTGTAGAAGGTCGCCAGAGGGCTGCCGCCATGATAGCCGACAATCCCGCCCACCCCCTTGGTCTTGCCGGCATAGATTTCAATCGCGGAAAACAGGGCCGAGACCGCAAAGAACGGCAGCGTATCCACGAAAGAGGAGCGCCGGCCGTTCTTCGGAAAACAGCGATCATAGAGCAGCAGGATCAGCGGCATGACGACACCGGCTGTCTTTGCCAACAGGGAAAGCACGAATGCCGCCAGGGAGACGACATACCATGGCCAACCTCTCCCTTGCAGTGCATCCCGATAGCGCTGGTACCCTTCCCAGGAGATCAGCAGGAACAACAGCGACAGAAGCCCCTTGCGTTCCGATACCCAGGCCACCGATTCCACCTGCACCGGATGAATCAGAAAGATGATGCTGCCGACCAGGGCAATCATCCGTTGGGCGTGCAACCGTAACAGCAACCGGTATACCAGCAGGCCGTTCAGGGTATGGATGAGTAGATTTGTGAAATGAAAGCCGGCGGGATTCAGATCCCAGAGCGTATAATCCAGCATGAAGGAGAGCATGGAGAGGGGATTGTACTGGCCGACGTTATTTCTGGAGACGGCGATACTGAAGGCGGCTTTGATATGTTCCCAGGTGAACTCCCGTGCCGCGGGGTTATTCAGGATGTAGCCGTTATCGTCCCAATGGGTTTGAAAACCGAACCCGATTGTCCTGCCGAAGACGACGGCAACCAGACAGACCAGTAAGGCCCCGTCCAGCCAGGCAAATTTTCTATTCTGTGCGACCATGCTATTTCAGACCCCTGACGAAGATTCTATCGGCCAGGCTATCTGCCTGTACATGAGCTTTCCCAGCCATATTCGTCCCGTTAGCGTGCGTTTTTTTCAAGCAGATCGGCTTCGTTTCGTAAGGCGGGGAAGCGTGCCCGAACCAGCCTCAGGTATGTGCGGGCATTGCCGTGATCACCCAGCGTCAGATACGTCCTGGCCAGGTTGAGCGGTGCGAAACCATACTCGGGATCCAGGGCCATGGCGGCCTCAAAGGCCTTGATCGCACGGTCAAACTGCTTCGCCCCGCCGTAGAGGACTCCCAGGCTGTTCTGGAGTCCGGCATTGCCCGGTTTAAGCCTGATGGCACTCTCCGCCGCCCGGATGGCGGAGGGATAATCCCCGCTATTCATATAGGCCTTGGAAAGATTACTGTACAGCTGCCAACTGACGATGTAGCTGAAATTCGGGGAATCCTTGTACTGCGCCAGGATCGACTCAAAGGCCTGGATCGCACCTTCGTTATCACCCAGCATGAGCAGTATATCGCCACGGGAGGTTCCGGCCGGGCTTTCCGATACATGTTCAAGCGCCTTGAGAAAGGCCCCGCGAGCCTGCTGAGGCTGATTGGCATTCAGGTAAGCCATCCCCAGGTTGGCATAACTGTTCAAGGATGGCTCCCGGTTGGAGATATATTCCAGGAAGACCAGATTGTCCTTCCAGTGGACGGCCTGCCTCAGCGAAAGGAACGAGCAGGCCAGCACGACAATGATACTGACCAGCGCCCCTAAAACGAATCGTTTTCTGAATGAAACCGCACAAAATGCAAAAAAAAGTCCAATACTGGGCAGATAGGCAAAACGGTCCGTTGCAATCGGATAGGTTTTAAACACGTTGAGAAACGGGATCAGACACACCAGATAGAGAATGAATCCAACAAACAGATAGGGCGCTCTTTTACGCAGCACCCAGACGGTAGAGCCGATGGCCGCAATGACTGAGAGAGAGCAAATAACCAGTACCAGGCGAGGCTGCTGGAAATTGTCCTGGATCAGCGCCCCAACCCGCTCTGCATTGAGCAGGCGAAAGAGATAATAGGTAATTATTTCTATGGCCACCAGCAGCTTGGAAAAGAGATCGCTGAAAATATTCCCGGCGGATGGGGCAATGAAGCGGGCCGACAGGGCAATCGACTTGAAGACATAATAGAAGATACCGGAAACGATGAAAAACGGCAGCAGGCCCAGAAGACGCCGCTTGAGCATCTTTCGATCACCCCACACGGCAAAACAGACCAGCAGCAGGGGCAGGATAATGCTGTATTCCTTCGACAGGATCGCAGCGATGAACGAGACAAACGCTGCCGCATACCAGCCCACCCTGCCCGTCTCCTTGCCCAGGTGGTTCAGATAGCACAGCGAGGAGAGAATCACGAACAATCCGGCCAGGATGATCCCCCGGTGATTGGCCGCGTAGACCACTTCACCATGTACCGGATGCACGGCAAAGATCAGGGCCGCCAAGAAGGGACCGGCTGGGTTGGCGGGGAGGTCTTGCTCCACAAACTGGCCGACAACACGTTGTTGCAGCTTGCTGAAGAGGTGTCTCAGCACCACGACGGAGAGGCCGTAGAGGATCAGATTGCTCAGATGAAAGCCGAACGGGTTCTCGCCCCAGAGCCGGTAATCAATCGCCAGGCTTATGTCGCGCAAGGGGCAGTAATCGACCTCCAGCGCACCGGACATGATAATCCTGCGCAGATCAAAACCGATCAGGGTCTTGTTGCCGACAAAATACACCAGGTCATCACCGACAAAGCCATTTCCCAGGGAAAGGGAAAACACCGCGACAGCGCTCAGAAACAGCACAATATCCTGAAGAGCGGGATTGAACTTTTGAATCATATCTGCTTCCCCGAAATCATGGGTTTGAAGCCGGACTATACGGCACTCAGCCCCGCAACAGTTTCAACGCACCCTGCAACTTGGAACTAAACTCATGGAAGCTTGCCGTTGCAATCAGGCTGCGCCAGATATAACGCGGCCGCATGTAAAACCTGCGATACGACTCCCGCTGCAACTTCAACATCTCAGCCATGGGAATAAATTCCTCCCAGTGATCCACATAAAATTCCAGCAGCGGCTGGCGGGCGAATGCATTCCAGCGCCCCGGATCGATCAAGCCGCGCCGCGCGGCATCGGCAAACAGCTCCGTATTGGGGAAGAGACTCAGGATCGAGAACTGGGCGTAATCGGGGTCAATGCTGATCAAAAAATCGATATTTTTGCGCACATCCGCGGCCGACCGTTCAAAGGGAAGACCGATCATGAAATCGGCAATCGTCAGGATCCCCAGCTCCCGGCACCACCTGAAGACCTTGCGCACCTGCTCCGTCGATGTATTTTTTTTCAACAGGACCAAGCCTTCGTCGCTGCCGGTCTCAACCCCGAAGGAGATCATGCGGCACCCCGCCTCCCTGGCCCGCACCAGCGATTCACGGGTCACGCTGTTGACCCGGCCCCTGAAATCCCAATCCAGGCGATACCCGCGACGGCTGATCTCATCGCAAAAGGCGATCACCCGTTCCGGGGTGATGTTGAAAAGGTCGTCGTAAAAATGGACCTCCGTATACCCTGAATCCAGGCAAACCCTGATTTCATCGGCCACCGAAAGGATCGAACGCTGTCGATAGCGTTTGAAAGGGACATCGCAGTAGCTGCAGTTACAGGGACATCCCCGGCTGCTGATCATGGTCGCCAGGCGGTCGCTCACGCCGACGATGCTCCGGTAGCGCAGGTGCTGGATCACACTCCGGTCGGGGAGCGGCAGGAGATCGAGATCTTCCACATAGGCCGGCGGCACCATGACCGACGTCAGAAAGCGCGGGTCCGCTACCAGGCTACCCTGATGGTGTTGAATCGATTCCCGTGTGTAGACTCCCTGAATGTGCGTTATATCGGCGCCCCGCTCCAAGGCCTGGACCAGGGCCGGGAAGGCCTGTTCACCTTCTCCCACAATGATCGAGTCGAACTCGGGCAACTGCGCGGCCTCGAAAGGAAAGGCAATCGGGTGATGCCCGCCGAGACAGATATGTACCTGACCGCAGACGCTGCGAATCTCCCGGGCGGCCTGGCACACGTCAAAGAGCGCCATGGTAAAGCTGGTAATACCGACCACATCGGGCCGCATCTCCGCCACCTTGACCGCCAGCTGGGCATGCCCGATGCGTTCCGCGATGCAATCCAGAAAGAAGAGCTCGTGTTGCGGTGTCCTTTGACGAAGTGAGGCCAGAATGTAGAGCAGACCGAGGGGGGGAAACAGGCCAAAGTCCTCGATCTCCACGGCCCCCTTTTCCGAGGGGTGAGTTTGGTCGGAGTATTCGCGGACAGCATGTTCCGAGGGGGGATTAAGGAGAAGTATTCTCATGTCAGGAGAGCGGTTTCCGGCCCAGTACCTGGACCGAGAGGCCAAAAGGTAGTCCCAGCCGTCCGGCCAGTTGCGCTTCAATGGCAGACCATGCCACCATCAACCTGTTGAGGGGGCCCCAGGTTTCATGCAGTTCCTGCCCGGGCTGATCGACAATTCCCCGGAGTTCCTTCCAGCGCCTCACCACCCAGACGACCGGCAAGAGCAGGCTGTAGGCGTAGGTGGCGTGAAGCACCTCCAGACCTGCCTGCTGAAACATATCGACCATCATCGACCTCGTGAAGCGCCGGGCACCGTGGGCAGCCTGATCGTGAGCCGAGGCACAGGCCGCATAGGCCGAATCCACGACCACCAGCATGCCGCCCGGCTCCAGCACACGGGCGAACTCTTCCAGCGCCTGCCGGGCATCGCCGACATTGCGGTGATAGAGGATTTCGCAGGCGGCGACCAGTGCAAAGTGACCATCCTGAAACGGCAGCTGGCAGGAGTCTCCCCCGACCAGCTGCCCCGAAAAATGGCTGCGCGCCATGTCAAGCGCCGGAAGGTAACTATCCACCCCCACAACCGTTCCGTACTTTCCAAGATAATGCAGCATTGACCCCGGACCGCAGCCCACATCCAGCACACGCCCATTCCGGGGAAGCCGGCGCAGGAGCACATCCAGAAATTTCGTCCGGCTCAGGTACCACCAGTGTGTTTTCTGGAGGCGAAATACGCGTTCGTACAGGGCGGGGTCCATCTGGCTAGCCTCGATGCCGGGGGAACAGCCTCAGTTTGAGGATTGTCCCGAGATATTTTCTGCCACGCTTCAGGAATTGAAACAGATTGGATCCGGTTTTCGATTCGCCGCTGCGACGGGGTTGCATGATGTAGGGCAACTCGCAGACCCGGTAACGTCCGTCACGCAGGATGCGGTAGATGAAATCAATAAAATATTCTCCATAGTCTCCCACGAGACGCCGGTCATTGAAGACCTCCCGGCGGGCCGCGACAAAACCGCTGGTATAGTCGTAAAAGGATGAATCCAGCAGAAAGCGGAGCACACCGTTCAAGCGCCGGCTCAGGTACAACTGGAGTGCCCCCCCCTTGCCCGAGCGGGCCTCGCCCCCACCCAGGACGTAACGGGAATTGACGACCACATCATAGCCCTGGTCGATCATGAAGAGCATTTGGGGGATGCGATCGGGGGGTTGGGAGAAATCACAGTCCAACCAGACAATGATCTCGTTGTGCGCGGCGGCGATCCCCTCGTTGAGCGAGGCCGTCAACCCGTGGTCGTGCCTGCGTCTGAGCACACGGACTTCCGCATCCCTGCATCCGCACTCCTCGGCCACCCGCCAGGTCTGGTCGGGAGAGTCATCGTCGACTACGATGACTTCGATAGCGGCCACCCCGAACTCTTTCACGAAACGGACCGACTCTTTGATCAGATCGGCCACATTGCCGGCCTCGTTATAGGTCGGCATGATGATTGATACGCTGCGAATAGCCATAGACCCTTTCAACTGATTTCTTCCCGCACGACCTGGGCCACCTCGTTGATCTGCTGCGGGGTGAGCGCCAGGCCACTGGGCAGATACAATCCCCGCCGGGCCAGCCGTTCGGCCACAGGGTATCTCCCCCCGCCCGCCAGACCCATCCTCTTCAGGGCCGGTTGCTCATGCATCGGCCAGAAAAAGGGACGCGTACCGATCCCGCGGCGCCCCAAGCGCAACGCCAGGGTTTCGCCGTCGATGGGCAGGTCGTCATGCAGCACAATCCCGAACACCCAGTAGTGGTTTGCGGCATATTCGGTCCTGGCACGCGGGAGCTCTATCCCCTCAAGATCGCCCAACAGTTCCGCGTAACGTCTGCCCATGGCCTGTTTACGCAGGATGAATTCATCCAAGCGTTCCAGCTGGGCCAGACCTACCGCAGCCTGAAGGTTGGACATGCGAAAGTTGAAGCCGAATTCCTCATGCACGAATCGTTTTTGAGGCTGGAAGCAGAGATTGCGCAAGCTGCGGCAACGCTCGGCCAGATCCGAACTGTCCGTCAAGACCATGCCCCCCTCGCCGGAGGTAACATGCTTGTTGGAGTAAAAGCTGAAGATACTCACATCGCCGAAGCTGCCGCAGGCCCTCCCACGACAGCTCTGGCCATGGGCTTCGGCGGCATCCTCGATGATTTTCAGATTATAGCGGGCGGCCAGGTCGAGTACCGGCTCCATATCAACCGGCAAACCATAGGTGTGGACGACCATGATCGCCTTCAGCCTGCGATTGCCCTTGCGCTCGATCTCATCTTCCACCAGCGCCGCAAGCTTGGCCGTATCCATATTCCAGGTGGACGGGTCACTATCCACGAACAGCGGCACGCAGCCGTTACGGATCAGGGCGGCGGCGCAGGAGATGATGGTCAGGGTGGGCATGACCACCTGGTCTCCCGGCTCAAGCCGCAAGGCAGCCACGGCCGTCTCCAGGGCCGCAGTACCGTTACTGACCGCGATGGCGTGCCGGCGACCGCTGCGTGCGGCCATCCCCTTCTCAAAGCGCTCGACAAACGGCCCTTCGGCGGAGATCCACCCCGTCCGGATACACTCGTCCAGATAGGCACGCTCATTGCCATCCAGCAGCGGTTCGTTTACCGGAATCATTCCACACTCCGCGCAAACCTGGTTTTGTCATTGTCACCGGCGTAAGGTCCCTGCTTGACTTCGATCATCTCGATTTCTTCCAGCACCTCGAACCCATGTCCGCCATCGGCCAGCAAAATGACATCTCCGCCAGACAAGATCCTGCTCTCCAGGTAGTTCTGGTCATCGTCATAAAAATCAACCTTCAAGCGCCCCTTCTTCAGCAGAAGGACCTCCTGGGTATAGAGCACCTCACGTGAAACCGGATTGTGACAATGGGGTTCGATGAGCTTACCGGCAGGATGCTGTATGAATGCCAGCTGCTGGGAGAGCTTGTCCGGTGTGATAAAGTTGACACCCGCTGCGCAAAAATCATGGGGAATGATGATGGCCAGCAATTTGTTTCCCGCATGGACATGTTCAATCATAAGTCTGCTCTGTGTGGGGTCGTTTCCCGTTTAGGGGAATCAATCAGCCATGTCACTTTCGCGAAAACCGGCATAGCTAGTGAGTCTTGCGCTCGTGTTTGAGCAGCTCGACAATCTTTACATTTCCTTTTGCCACGGCAATATCCAAAGCCGTTTGTCCACCCTCACTCCGCCGCCCGGCATCCGCCTGTCGATCAAGCAGCTTGCTGACCAACGCTTCGTTACCCTCCGCCACCGCAATCATCAGCACCGTGACACCGAATTTGTTTTGAATGTTGATATCGGCACCCGCTGCCATGAGCAGCGCCGCCACCGCGCTTTGACCGTTTGCCACTGCAATCATCAAGGCACTGTCACCGTCCTTGTGGACAAGATCAAGATCCGCCTTTGCAGCAATCAGGGCCTTGACGACCTCGACACGCCCCCCCAGGGAAGCGACCATCAAGGGTGTGATATCATCCTTGTTGCGATTGTTGACATAGGCCCGCTTGGCGATGAGATAGCTGACGATATCCGCGTTTCCGTTATCCGCCGCGAGCCAGAGTGCGTTGGTGGCATGGCTGTTCATACAGTTGACCCACGCCCCGGCCTTGACCAGCAGCTTGACAATCTCGAAATTTCCATGCAACGCAGCAGACATGAGCGGTGTCCAGCCACGAACTTCGTCGTCATCGGTTTTTCGCATGGATTCCGTGTAATTCACATCTGCTTTGTTCTTGATCAGCTTGCGAACCTTCTCCGTCTCTCCGGCCATGACCGCATCAAACAACTTGCCGTTAAGAGAGCGCTTTGAGGATTGACCAACGATCTCCCCATCCTGGACGATAACCTCCGTATAACCATCCCTGGTTATGCCGGTTTCCCGGCAATAGTTATAGTCCCCGCTGAAAACCGTGGCCCCCTCAAGAAATGAAACCGTGATGGTTTTGGTCCCGCCATACAGGCAGCGCAGCTTCTTGCCGTTGTTGAGCTGCTGTACCTCGGGAGAACCAAGATCATCCAGCATGCGCTGTGCCTTGGCGGGAAGTTCGACTGCCTCCACCTGCGCGGAAATCAGGATTGCAAAAAACACAACGACTACAGGAATCAACCTCATGAGCCCTCCACAATATGATTTTAATTATTAACTGAATCGGCTGAGATTACCATTGAAATCATTAGCACATCTACAGGCCGGCATGTTCGTCAGCAACCAACGCCTGAAGCTTGTTGCGAAAAGCAACATACGCCGGTGGTACTCCGGACTGAGATATTTCCAGGGCAAGATTGGCTTGTTCCAGCGCCTCATTCAACCGGCCGAGATTGCTGAGCACATGGGCCTTGGCAATATAAAGCTCCGGATACTGCTTGATCTTCCGGTAACGCCGGGCAATCGAGAGTGACATATCCATGTCCCGTAATGCCTCGTCGTAGGCCCCGTTTTCATTGCGGTATTTTGCCCTGGTATAATAGGGCGCCTCGGGATGTTCCGGAATCTGGCCGATTATCCTGGAGGTCAACGATTCCGTCGTACGCCACACAGGAATCTGGCGCAGTGTCAGTTCAACAAGAAGCAGAAGCTGAAAGAGCGCGAGACCCGCGGCAAGCAACGCCCCTGACCGTCTTCCCTTCTGCAACAGCAGACTGACCAGATAAACCACTCCATAGCCCCACAGCATTGCCATCCCCAGCGCAGGGAGATAACTGTAGCGATCGGCGACCCATTGGGCGCCAACCTGGATGATACCCAGCATGGGAGTCAGCGTCAGGATATGAAACATCCAGAACGCCAGCCAGAACCGGCTATGTCTGAGGCCAACAACGGCAAGGACTGTTATGAGTGCCACAATCCCCACATAGATCAGATGTTCAGGAAATGCATACCGTGCAACATTACCCGGATGGGGATACAGGGCAGCCAACTCGCTTGGCCAAAGCGTTTTCCAAAGATAAAAGAGCAGCGCCTTATTGGCAAGCAGTAGGCGCGAGGTCAGCTCGACCTGCGGTGCACGAGATAGTGCCATTCGCTGGGCAAACATGGTCATGACGCTGCATACCGTTGACATCAAAATAAGTGGCATTTTTTCAAATAGCGCTGTCCGGAAATCGCTACTGCTCTTGAGCCTAACCAGCGGGTACCAGTCAATGATCAGCAAAAACAACGGCACACTCACTGCCAATGGTTTACTCAGCATGGCCAGACAGGTTGGCAGCAACACCATCCAATACGATGGCATGCGCCAAAATTGGCGTTCAGGCGTCTCCAAGCGCAGATAACAATAGCGCAGATAGCACAACAGGGTTGTAATGACCCAGAACAGGCAGAGCACATCCTTGCGCTCACTGGCCCAGACAACGGATTCCACCCGCAAGGGATGCAGCCCGAAGAACAGGGCCGCGGCCAGACTAGCGAAAATGATCGAGCGGCTGTTCATGGAGACGGATGGGGAATTGTTTTCTGACGTTGTGGAGCGCTGTACGGTCGAGAAGAGAGTCGCAAAGAGGAAGCAGGATAAGAAGACCGAACAACAGTGCAGCAGTATGTTGGTGAGGTGGTAACCGAAGGGATTGTTGCCCCACAGCTGGGCGTCAATCGCCAGTGAAAGCATAGTCAGTGGATGCCAGTTAGCTCCGGGATAACTGGTGAAAGCCCATTTGACGGTCTGTAGACCGAACGTTTCTTGAGATAGGCCGCACGGAATATATGCGAGATCATCAAAATCAACAAACTGATTACCCCTGGCCGTCATGAAGACCGCAAACGTAGCCAGCGCAGCCAGTAGAGCGCCAGCTGACAACCATCGTTTATTAAGCTGATCCATGAGCCACATCAGCGTTAAGGTGAACTGCTCTGAAGTGTGTGACCATCGGCTCTCGTCAAATCAAGTAGGTCGCGTTTTAGTGTCAACGCGTCGGGCGGAGCGGCCCCATCGGAGACCTCGATTCCCCATTCAAGGATTGATAACGCTTCAACATAGCGCGCGAGGTTTTTTAGAATCACAGCCTGTTCTAAGGCTATTTCAGGATAGGTCTTCCTGAGTCCCAAGCGAAGGGCAATCTTCATCGCTTCGCCAATATCCGCCAACGCCGCTTCATACTGGCCGGTTTCGTTACGATAGATTGCTCTGGCAATATAGGGAGCACTCGACATGTGCGGCATCTGTTCAATAATTCTGGTTGCCAGTGTCTCGGTTGAACGCCACACCGGCACCTGGCGTGTGGTCTGCCATCCATAGAATAACAGCTGGCAGGCGAACAAGACCATGAGAAACCAAGCAGCCATAGACTTTCCATCTTTTTCCAGTTTGTTACCTATGCGTGCAACCCAACCACCCCAGAGGAGAGCAATACCAAGAGAGGGAAGATAGCTGTAGCGATCAGCTGCCCATTGTCCCCCCACCTGAATCACCCCGAGCATCGGCGTAATGGTAACAACGTAATACATCCATAACGCCGGCCAGATACGATATGTTCGTCCGACAAACGCGACAGCCACACAGATTATAAGCACCACTACAGCGTACAGAAGATATTCGCCTAAAGCGGACTGGACGATATCGCCGGGATGCATGTAGAAAGCCGATAAACCGGTCGGCCAGATGGTGACGACGATGTAGAAGAGGAGTGCTTTACAGGCAAGCAACAGGCGGGAGATCAGCGGAACAGCCGGTGAATATTTCATAGCAACCTGCTGAGCAAAAAGGGTCAGGACAGCACCGACGGCGGCTACTATAAAAAATGGAATCTTATCGCTCAATGATCGCCTGAATGATGACAGATCGATTACCGTTTTCAGGGGGTACCAGTCGAGAATACATAAGACAAACGGTAGACTCACCGCAGTCGGCTTGCTCATTTGGGCAAAAATAGCTAGTAGCAGCGCATAGCGGTACTGACCGCAACGCCAGGGTGACGGACCTCCCGGCGTGCGTTTAACAACGTAGTTGACGTACATCCACAGCGAAACAGTCGTGAAGAGCATACACAGCACGTCTTTCCGCTCGCTGGCCCAAGCAACGGACTCTACCCGTAAGGGGTGCAGTCCGAAGAAAAGAGCGCCGGCAATGCTGCCAACGACGATAGCACGTTCACTCAGCCCCATTGCGTGTGCTGACCGACTATCAGCGGCACAAGACGCCGACCTGGCAGGGTCTTCATCCATGCATGATGCTGTGATCAATCGATAAAAAAGGAATACCGAGCAGAAGACCGTTGTACAATGGAAAACGATGTTGGAAAGATGGTACCCAAACGGATCTAATCCCCAGATTGCGCGATCCACTGCCAATGATAACATTGCCAGTGGATGCCAGTTTCCCTCATAAAAAGAAGTAAAACACCAGGCAACCGAGTTCCATCCGAAAGGAGCAATGTGGGGATTGTTGACGATATATGCAAAATCATCCAGTGCGACAAACTGATTATCCAAGACGCCGAAAAATACAGCAAACGTTAACACGGCACACAGTAGCGCGCCCACTCTCAGTAAGCCAACGTGCAGTCTTTTCGCATCAATACCCGAGATTTCCATTATCGACGCACTATTCAAACGTGCTACTGTTTTCCACTAGCAAAAGCGTTGACCACGATGTCTATCCCGGAGGTCGTTGAAGAAGTTTTTATCTCAACGGGAGTTGGTTCATCATAACTGCCAAACACTCCCACCGGGCTTCCTTCCTGAGGTTTGCCGCCAACAAAAATTTCCCTGGATTTGAGATAGTAGACTCTCCCCTTGTCGACCAAAAGCCGATAGTGCCCTTCCGCATCTGACGCACTGGATACAAATAAGGGGCGACCACGCATCGACGAATCCGTATAGGCTAGGACATATAGATTAGGTACCGCCTGTCCAGAATCTGTAGCGATCCGGCCCTCAATTACCGTTGCTTTCCCTTTAAATGTCGAATCAATTTTTTTAAAGCGCTGTATCCCCTGAATTGTCCCGATGTTGGTCGTTGAATCCTTCTGGACCTTAATCAGTCGATAGATGCCGCGTGACGTATGACTTGGCAAAAAATGATCACCCACCTGTGGCGGGCCAAGTTTCTCAGCGGTTGACCTTTTTATGGCCGCCATGTAGTACGAACCACTCTCGAGTTCAATTGAAAATCGGCCGTGTTCATCTACATGAGCTGTTGCATCCGGTACCCGCCAAAATTTTCCAACAACCGGCTTATCCAGCGGGCTATCAGCATCAAAGAAAAATACCTGTCCATTTGACAATGGCTTGCCACCTGAAAGTAGTAGCCGCCCTGTCACCGTTCCGGTATCCGCACCAGCGCTCCTCACGGCAAATAAACTCAATACACACACAAGAAGGACGACATGAAATTTCATCAGTGCACCCCATTAAATCACGGCAAGTTAATTGGCAGATATATACAACAATACCTCCTCCGATTAACGGTAGAAGGTATTGTAATCATAGCTAAATAGTTGTTACAGCACGATATTACCTGTCAAATCATGAGGGCATGTGCAGATGCTGCACACGCCCTCACATACATACTTTGAATTAACAAGGGTGAACGTCAGCAGAACCAACTACACGAGGTTTGATATAAGTTCTTTTTTTCATCAGCTTATCTCCTTTCTGCACGTAGTGGCGTGCATGCTTGAAAGCGTAGCTCCCTTCTACAGGGAAGGGAGCTTTTCGAATTATCCCTCTTTTACCAGGTTGACTTCGTATTCCATAGCTGCTCAACGCCCGTAGTAGTTGTAGCGCCGCCAGCTGTTGGAGAATCATGGCAGGTTCTGGTAGCTGCAACACCCGATGTACCAAACCACCATGGCCCCGGTGCCGTAGCACGGCTGCCAGTTGCTGCTGCTCCACCGCCACCTGGGAAGCGACCCAATCCGTTGCCGCTGGAAGTAGATCCGGTAAGAGGAGCACTTGTATTGAATGTACCACCTGAAGCAACCCTACCTTTATGCTTAACTTCCAGACAGTTGGTTACCAGCAACCTGGGCAGGTATGAGTTGTGCGGTGTATGGCACTTGGAACAGGTATAGGCATGTACTTTATTACCGGCATTGCCACCTCCGGTTGACGCCCAACCATTGACCGAGTTGTGAATCCTACTCATGGTCTTCCAGTTGCCGCTGCTGGCGGCAGCAGTGCTGTTGATATTGGCCTTCACATGGCAGCCCATGCAGAGTCCGGCAAACTTGGTGTCGTTCAGGGTCTGCAGTGAGCTTGCCGCGACATTGAAATCCCAGCGCAAGGCGGTCATACCGGTGGTGCTGCCGGTAGTTGCAGCCTGCAGTGTGTTCATGTCGATGTGGTAGCCAGGCATTGTACCACCTGTCAGCTGAGCAACTTTATCACCGCCACCATATACGCTGGCAGAGTTAGCAAAATCCTGTTTATACGGCGAGGTCACAAAGGTGTTCTTCAGCATCGGAACCGCATACTGCTGATTTGTACCGAGAGCCGGTGAGACACCATGCGGGTCATGGCAGTTTGTACAAACACCATTGACTGTTCTGGTTGTCGCGGCGGTCAGTGCGGATGATGCACCGAAATGTCCACCCTTGTTTGCCGTGATTGAGGCCAGGTAGGGGAATGAAATCGCCTTGGCGAACACGCCGGCCGCCTTGCCGAAGAATGGAGAATCATTGTAGCCCCAGATTCCTTGGCTAGACCCGAAGGTACCCTGGTAACCCCACGGTGTGGCGTTGCCGGTTGAAGTTGTGGCACCGGCATTGGCGTTATTATGGCAATCGAAGCAGAGACCTGCGCCGGCACGGTAAACATTGTGCTGTGCCGAACTGCCGCCAGAGTATGAACGGTAGGTATTTGTATAACCACCCATATTGGCAGTTGTATCTTTCAGGATACCACCCTTGCCTCTTCCGGTAGCACTAGAGTAGCTGGTGGTCACGGCGTTGGCGGTTGCAGCCGAAGTTTTAGATCCGTGTGAATTGTGGCAATCAAAACATTCTACCTTCACAGCGCCGCTGGTGTTGGGGTAGTTGGCAACAGCAGTAGCCGACTGCGAGTTCTCAGGGATAGTTGACCAGCCACGCATATTGGCAGCAGCATTGCCATGGCCACCAGCCAACGCCTTGGTGACGCCACTACGTGCGTTAGTGAAGTTGCCAGCGTACTTGCCCCAGGCTGTGGTAGTAGTCTGGGTATACTTGGCTGCGATACTCTGTGCCGCACCGAAACCTCCCGCAGTGGTCGGCTTGGCTTCCCAGGAGTACTTGGAAGGTGTACCGCTGTCAGTCGGGAACGGAGCTGTAGTTTTATTAGTATCATTGTGACAGCCGGTACAGTGGGTCGTAATGTTTGCAATCTCAACCCTGGTGGAGTTGCTGGTACCACCGGAAGAATACAGTACATAGGTTGAAGTGTTGTAGGTAGTCGGGCGAGTGGTGCTGGTCCCCCAAACGACCAATTGGACATGGTTTTTGAATCCCGGGGTCTGTTCTCTATGATGCGCACCCGGCTTACCACTGGCATCACCTTCCCAATGGCAGGGATAACAAACAGCACCGGTAAGAGCAGCTGTCCCCTGATAGTGATGCGAATTATTGGTCCCAGTGAACTGCTGCACAACACTTACGCGACGGGCAGTACCGGTAGTGGGCTGTGCGGAGTTGTGACATCCGGTACAATCGCCACCAGCTTCAACAGTGCCGTTAATATGGAGGGACTTATCAGCAAAGATGGTTGCCATGCTCGTGGGAGCAGCAGCAATCGATGGATGGCAGGCATTACACACGGACAGACTTTGTGCAGTGCTGTACCAGCCTGAGGCATTTAACCCCGCATGGTTTGCATCACCGGCAAGGCCGCCGCCAGGAGGCAGGCCATGGCACTTATTGGTACAGGTACCAGCAACCGTAGTGCCATCCAGCCAAGCGCTATCATTGAAAGACAGTACTGGACTGGTAGCAATACCGAGCGTGTTGGCAGTTGTACCAAGAGGTCGTACGCCTGCAATCGTAGGTGCATGACACCAGACATTCGAACACTGGATTGTGCCGCCAACCCTGGTGGCACTGGGATTGCTGGACTGGCCGCTCAAAGCCCCGCTTGCAACCGGGCCCCATGAAGGACGAGCAGTGGTGTAACGCATATGAGTCGCCTGGGAGACTGAAGTGACGGTAGTATGGCATTCGCCACAATTCACGCCAGCCGACATGGCAGTTGGTGCTGTCAGGTGATTCTGGTGCAGGCCGACGCGGCTACCGGTCGTGTTGCTGCCGGTATCACGCCCCGATCCTCCCGGAGCGATGAGCGCTGACGAGGTATTCGCATAGGCTGTGTTTGCTTGACCATGACATTTTGTACAGGTAAATGTCGATGCGGTAGAGCCCCAAACCGGCGACCGCTGACCGTGGCAAGATGTAGTGTTACAGGTCTGGAAGGCTGAAGGCGTGTTGCTGATCGCCCAGCTGGCTCCTTTACCGTACGTTGCACCCGTATTGCCATTGATCGGTGTAGCCATGCTCAGTGTACCATTGGCATGATCGTTATCTGCGGTTGTTGTGGTGGCAGGCACCAAATGGCAGACCGAGCAAGCATACGCATAGGTGTTTGCATGCTGACCGTGTGAACCGGGGAACTGGCCGATCGGTGTATTACGAGCGGTACCGTCCTGAGGCAGGTTTCCACTGACCCCCGTGTAGAAGTGACAACCACCGCAGGTACCGATGGTGGCAATCGGGCCGGAAGAGATCGTTACAGTAGCTGACAAGTTATCGTTATAGACCGGCGTGCCGATACCGGTGCCGGCCGCAGCCGTGATGGTGCCGGTAAAGGTCTGGGAAACTGCGGCCCCGGCAGTCAATGTCACACGTACCAGGTAATTCTTGGCGGTAGTTGTAACAGGTTCGGGTGTCGTAAAGGTAATTGTGCCGACCGTACCGACCTGCGAATAGGTGGTTGGTATCAGCGTATCAGTGCCGGCCTCGTATGTGCCAAGCGTGCCGTTATCGGCATACACCGAGACGCCTTGAATATTTCCAGTGGTAAAGTTGGCGCTGCCGGTCAGGGTCAAGGCATTGATGGTTGCCGTACCGGTATTCATTGCCAGGGTAAAGGCATCCAACGAGCCTGTTGATCCGATATTGACGTTGGAGTTGGCCGGATTGGTGCCGTTACCGACGGTCAGCGTCTGTAACGCGGTAATGGTTAGCGTTGCAGAAGAAGTGTCATTGTAACTGGCGGTAGCAAAGGAACCGGTCGCGGCCGTTATTCTACCTGTCAAGGTTTGAGCCAGGGTCGCGGTGGCCGGAACATCAACAACGACCAGATAGTTCTTGATTGTTGTTGAAATCGTCTCGGGCGTAGTGAACGTAATCGTCGCAACATTACTTGCAAGTGAATAGGTCGTAGGAATCAGGGTATCGGCACCATCCAAGGTGCCAATCGTTCCATTATCCGCATAGATCCTGACGCCGGAAACATTGGTAGCGGTGAAGCTTGCATTACCCGTCAAGGTCAAGGTAGTGATCGTGTCGGTACCGACAGATGTGGCCATGGTGAATGCGTCAAGCGCATTATTGGACGAGCTTTGAGATGCGTTTGCGTTAGCCGGATTCGTGCCATTAGTGATGGTAAGACCGGAACCGGTTGTTACCGTCAAAGTCCCGAAGGTCGAATCGTTGTAGATCGGTGTTCCGATATTGGTACCAGTCGCTGCGGTGACCCTGCCCGAGAGTGTGGCGCCGACGGTAGCAGCCGGTTGCAGATCAACCACCACCAGGTACAGGGATGAATCAGGATAGGTTATCGTTTGAGGCGTGGTAAATGTGATTGTAGCAACATTTCCCGCCCAGGAGGTTGTCGTTGGCACCAGAGTGTCCGTTGCCGGCTCGTAGACACCTGCCGTACCCAAGTCGTTATAGACTCTGATGGCGGCGATATTGGCAGTGGTGAATTGGGCGCTACCGGTAAAGGTAACCTTACTGACAGTGGAAGAACCGGATGACATGTTCAGGGCAAAGCCGTCTACGGCATTATTGGTCGAACCCTGGTCCGCGTTGGCATTTGCAGGGTCAAAACTCGTATCGACAGCAAGATTTCCGGAATTTGCATCGGGATTAAGTTCAACACCAACAATTGCTCCACGTGTCGATGCTGCAGCGGTTGAGGTAGGAGATTCATTGCCGGCCGCAGTAATAGTCTTGTCAGCAAATGCAAAATTGAAGTTGCTGCCGGTATAATCCTGACGTTCGGTGTATCCGCTTGGTGCTGTTGAGGTCTGCCCGTTCCAGTTGACAGCATATACAAATAGACCGGTATTAAGCGCTGTACCACTGACCGCGGTTGAAGGAACCGTCAAGGATGATGCGGCAGCATTTGCAGCGGTATTACCGATTGGTGCAGTTTGATCGACACTGGTATACACGGCGGCGGAAGCGTACATTGCCGTAAGATTTGTCGTCGTACCATTGGTTACCGAAAGCGTAGTATTTGAAGCAGCGGTGAGTCCGGCTTCATTCAAATAGCCCATCCAGATTGTCTGTCGCTGAGTGATATTCGTTGCAATTTGAGTTACGGTTCGCCCACCATAGGTAACTGTCAACGTTTGAGATCCAGGAGCTGCGGTACTGTATTCACAGGCAACTGCGACCAGCATCATCCTGTTCGCACCTGAACCGACGGTGACGGTACCGGTAACAGTCCCCGTAGCGGCATTGGAAACAATTTGTGGAGTCGCCGGCCATTGATTCAATGTTGCAATTGAAGCTGCTGCCTGCTTAGGTTTATACCAACCCTCATACATGAACACCATCGATGTAAGCGTGAGGAGCAGAACAAGGCTGGTTTTCATTACCCAGCTCATACCCTGTATTTTATGCTTGATAACTTTTCCCATGTGTATATCTCCCCCGCGCTTAGTAGGTCGACCAGAGTGGTGTTAAGCCGTAATGACAGTCTATGTTCGAACATTGCTTCGGATTAACTGCTGATGAGGTAGTTGATACGCCGGTATACCAGGTTGTCGGATTATTGTTAGGTCCGAACTGACGTACAACGCTGCCATTGAAATTGATATTGCGATTGCCGGACATATGATCAGACAACGAATTGGAGTGGCAGACACCGCAGACTGCCGCGGCATTACCGGCGCCAAAGCCGGCTGCAAAATCGGTCGTCGGATTGAGCGTTACACCAAAACGGGTCTTGATGTAGGTGATATGTTTGGCATGTGCACCGATACCTTCGTTGGCAACAGTTCCACCGTAGTTATGGGTAGCAGTGGCCCAGTCCGTGGCATCGTAGGAATGGCAACCGTTACAGGATGTTCCACCTTGTCCCCATTTGATACCGTCCAAGTGACGCTGGCCTGCCGCACCGGATGTGTCTCCATCATGCCCATGACAGCCATTACAAGCGTTTGCAATGGTAGTACTACCGTGATTGAAGTTGGGAGAGGTAAAACCTGCATCACCCGGCACCTTGTGGCATCTGCTGCAGTTAGCCGGTGCAGTACCTCTGTTGCCGTTGGCAAGGTAAGAAGCGGCGGTCCATGAGACAAAGGTTCGTGTGCCAACGTTAGCAGCATTCAGGATACCTGAGCCGGCCGGATTATGGCAGTAGGTGTTGCTGCAGGTAAGGGTGCCTGGTGTCCAGCTGGGCGCGGCGCTGCCCCGGGTAGCCAGCCCCTGGAATGCAGGTGCCGACGAACCGTTGGCGTGACTGCCTGAAGTCGGCAGGGTGCCATGGCAGTTCTGGCAGCGGAAATCAATAGTACTATAGTTTGAGAAACCGTTCAGGAAACGCAGGTGAGTCTGATGCGCACCGACTTTGGGGTCATTACTGACCTGACCGCTGCCGGTAACTGTTCCTGTGGTACCGGCCACACTGGTTGGCGGCGCAACTACATATCTGTTTAATACGGTTACTGTAGCTGTGCCGGTACCGTGGCACTTGGTACAGGTGTCATTAGAGGAGCTCGTACCCCAGTTAGGAGATACAGTCCCGTGACAAGTGGTGGATGCGCAACTTCCATAACCGCTGCCAATTGCATGCTTGGCAACTGGGGCAGCATAACCGTTTACATCGATAGTTCCATTTATATGAACACTGCTTGTATTAGTGTCTTTGGCAACGTTAGTGTGGCAGGTGCCACATGCAATACTATTTGGAGCTGACATGTGCTTGGTGTGTGCACCGGTTGAAGGTTCGCCCAGTACTGGATCAAATGCCGCACCAGCACCGGCATTGTTGTTATGGCAGGCTGCACAACCTGAAACCGTTCCCCATGTCGGGGTGGTCACATAGCCGCCTACTACATAGGGATTGGCATGACATGATGCAGTTGCACAGGTTCCGAGAACAGGAACGGATGTCTGGTTGAAAAAAGGTGATTTTGTATAGGAGACTGCGGGGGCCATCTGGATCTGGCCGGTGCGGTGATCCATGGTCGTAGGCGCGGCGCCGTGACATGGAGTACAGACCGTTGAAGAAAGTGTAGCCGGCATGTTTGTTACATGCGTTCTATGACTACCCTTGATGGCACCGGAGGTAATGTTCCGGTAGGACGTCGCCGAAGCGGATCCGGTATCAAGAGGACGAATATCACCACTACTGCCATGACAGTCGTAGCACTGGTTAATATCATTTCCTGTCAGAGCCAATGCGGATCCGGCACTAACAAGAATGGAAATGATGCATAGCAACAAGATAATATGCACTTGTTGAAAATATCCTGTGCCTTGACGTGTCTTCATACGTAACTCCTCATCTATGGCTAAGTACGTTCGTGGTTTTCGTTAAAAAACTGCTGTGGGGGGGCGGATACCGCCCCCCCTTTTCAGCATTTATTAATGGCCCTGCGTGTAAGGCTGTGAACTCCAGACCGGTGACTTCTGGAAGTGGCACGCCACGTTTGTACAATTACCCGATGTTTTGCCAGTGCCAGTCTGCTTGGCATTGTAGACAATAGGACGGTTCTTGTCAAATTTGTATTGTACATCTACCACAACCTGGACATTGGCAGTCAAGAAAGTACTGTTACCCTGGTTGTGTGAAGACTGCGGATGGCAGGTCAAACACGGCGTGAAGCCAAGACCGTTACTGTATTTCGTGGTCAGGGCCAAGTGGCCGGCAACGTTATGTACACCGCCGCCACCAGAGTAGTTCTGGAGTTTCGCGGAAGAGTAGTTGGCGTTGATACCGAGACCGGCCATGGATTGGACCGGTGGGTAACCGTGGCAAGCATCGCATTTACCGCCTTCTACACTGCCGTTCAAGTGCAGAGTGCGGTCAATGATTGTTGTTCCGTCAGGAGCAACGTTGCTGTGACAGCTGTTACAGCTGCCGGGAGTAACGCCACTGTGGTTGGTAACAGGCGGATAACCGTGGCAACCGGTACAGCCGAGTGATGCACCCCAGGTTACGGCAGGGGCGGTGAACAGAGGACCGTTGTGGCAGGAAGCGGCACAGGTGCTGTATCCGCTGCCAGCGGCATGCTTGGCCACGGTGGCCGGATAACCGCCAACCGTTACGCTGATGTTACCATCCATATGGCTGGCGCCGCCCGATACACCGGCATTTGCACCGGCATGGCAGTTGGCACAAGCAATGGTACCGCGTGACATATGCTTGGAGTGGGTACCGGTTGCGGGTGACAGGCCGGGTGCGCTGAATGCGCCGGTGCCGGTATGGCAAGCAGCACACGCGGCTGTTGCAGCACCCCAGGTTGGGGTTGGGGTAAAGCCTGTACCATACACATTGGCATGGCAGGAAGCGGTGGCGCAGGAGCCGTAGCCACTGCCGGGAGCGTGTACAGCACCCTGGCTGTAACCTACCGTGGCTGTACCGTCGACGTTGATCGAGCCGTTGACGTGATTGGAGCTGTCATAGGCTGTTGCGCTTGCACCGGTGTGACAGCTACCGCAGTTGTTGCTTATAGCCAAGTGTTTGGTATGGCTGCCGGTTGACATGGTCGAGACAGCATGACAGCTGCCGCAAACCACGGACCCGCCCCAGGTCACGACTGAATAGATCGGGATACTGCCGGTGCCGTTGGCCGACTGGCCAGAGCTGTGGCAATAGGCGGTGGCGCAGCTTGCAAATGCGCTGCCCTTGGCCTTCGGTTTCGGGTATCCGCCGACACTTACATCAACGCTGCCGTTGAGGTGAGATGTACCAGCGTTACTACCCATGACGGCGCCGGCATGGCAGTCGCCGCAGGCTGACCTGGTGTACAGTGTGGTGCTGACGTGCTTGGTATGGCTGTCGCCCGGGACAAGGGCATGACAGGCGGTACATGCAGGTGCGCTAACACCCCAGGTTGGCGAAGGAGCCGGAACACCTTTACCGTTATCATGGCAGGTGGCGGTAGAACATCTGGTGTAACCGCTACCTGGTGCATGTTTTGCTATTTCGCCGCCATCGTAACCACCGGCAACAGAAACCGTGCCGTTGATATGATTGGCTCCGCCGTTACTACCAATGACAGCACCGGTATGGCAGCTTCCGCAGGCAGCATTATTGGGGGCGGAAACGTGCTTGGAGTGCGAACCGGTGGACGGCACCAATTCGTGGCAGGATGAACAGTTTGCAGCCGTGCCCCAGGTCGGAGTCAAGAGCGGTGCCGCCGTTGTCGGCGAGTGACATACGGCGTTGCTACACTTATCGTAGCCGTTACCGCGGGTGCTCTGGCGACCCTGAAGGTATTTTACATTAAGGTTACCGGAAACGTTGATGAATCCGTTGACGTGGTTGGCCGAGTTCATGGTAGCTGCGGTAGCGCCGCTATGGCAGTTTCCGCAGTTATTGTCATTTGCAACGTGCTTGGAGTGGCTACCCGTGTTGATCAGGTTAACCTCATGGCAGGTACCGCACGAGCCGCTGCCCATGTTGTTCCACTGCGGTGAACCGTACTGGTAGGGAGTTGCGCTGGTGCCATTCATGGATTGGCCGGAACTGTGGCAATAGATGGTGTTACACGAGCCAAACACCCGTGTAGCGGACTGGCTGGGGAGGTACTGCCCGTTGCTTCCCGTATAGGTGCCACCGATATTGGAAAGATCGATGGTACGGCCGACATTGCCGGCGCTGGTAGCATGCTGGAAACTGGCCCTGGGTGCATGGCACTTGACGCAGGTGGCTGCGGCACTGCCCAACGCCAAGGCATACTGATTGATGTGATGGGTATGCGAACCACTGGTCGGAGATGATGAGTGACAGGTATCGCAGGTGGTAGCTGTCGTATCAGAACCCCAGGTGGGGGTCACCTTTTCAAAGTGACAGTTGACGTTTGAACAGCTGCCGAGGGTCGGAACCGAAGTCTGGTTCTTGAACACATACGTACCGGCATCGGTCAGGTTAGGTGACGAGTACGTACCCGAGGCAGAGAAGTTCATACCTTTTTTCAGGGAGATCGTACCGGAACGGTGACTGGAAGTATAGCCACTGTTGTTGTGACAACGGTTACACATTGTCGGGTCCATCGTTGCAGTCATATGCTCCGAGTGGTTACCTTTGACCGCACCGGTCGTAATGTTCCGGTACGTAATCGCGGAACCGTTTGGTGTGTCCAACGGACGCATATCACCTGCTTGTCCGTGACAACTGTAACACGCTAGTGCCGCAAACGATTCGTCAGACGTCACCAGTACCGAGACTACCGATAGCAGTGACAGCATGACGAATTGAAGCAGCTGTTTCTGGGGCCTCATCTTTCTCATACCTCTCTCCTTTTCTGCGTTTGATAAACAGCTTCCCATTTATAACTCTTAATCTTGAAGCCGTAAAACAATTTTTTTATTCCGCCGCCATCGGCGTTGTCACGGCGCTCTCCACAACAGGCAGCGAAATAACTGTAAGAACCTGCATATCCACGCAGCGTTGGGTGGGGGATCATTTCGCAATAACGTCCTATTTTATCTGCCAATTATCTGCATGCAAGCCAAAAAACAACATTATGGCTCGCTGGCACGGAGACATTATTTGCAACATCGGTGCCTAAACGCACCTCGCTTCAAGATTCAGCACCAGAATCAACATCCGGTTCTGTATACCTTCCGCCGAATCAAGCGTTTTTTACAAAATTTATTATTCAAGACAGACACGCTTATTTCAGATAACCGAATTTTTTCATCCGGTAGCGAAAGGCATCGATACCTAAATTAAGTTTTTTGGCGGCCTTCGACTGATTCCACTCGGTAATTTCAAGGGCCTGGCGAATCAGTTCCTTTTCAACCTCTTCAATATCAATACCTTCCGGCGGCAAGCGAAAAGCAGCCGTGGGTGCTCCTCCCGGAGGGGTGGCCCTGGCGACAATCTCCAGCGGCAGGTGTTCAAGCAGCAGGGTCTCGTCATTTCCAAGGATAATAGCCCGCTCGATGACGTTTTTGAGCTCCCGCACATTACCCGGCCAACTGTAATCAAGCAGCATGCGTTCGGCCATTCCGGCAATGCCCTGGACCTTTTTACTGAAATCCTTGTTGTACATTTCAACAAAATGCGTGGCCAGCGCAATGACATCCTCCTTGCGCTCCCTCAAAGGCGTCAGGAAGATGGGGATGACTTGCAGGCGATAATAGAGGTCGTTACGAAAGGACTTTTCCTCGATGGATTTCTGCAAATCCTTGTTGGTGGCCGATATGATCCGCACATCGACCGTATAGACGCGGGCACCGCCGATGCGTCTGAAGGAGCGATCCTCCAGAAAACGCAAGAGCTTGGCCTGCATCCCCATTTCCATGTCGCCGATCTCATCCAGAAAGACCGTTCCACCATCCGCCAACTCGAAGAGCCCCTTCTTGGTGGCCTTGGCATCGGTGAAGGCCCCCTTTTCATGGCCGAACAGTTCACTTTCCAGCAGTGTGGCCGGCACGGCAGCACAGTTAATGGCGATGAACGGCTTCTCGGCACGATTGGAACTATAATGAATCCATTTTGCCACCAGCTCCTTGCCGGTACCCGATTCACCCTGCACCAGCACGGTGGCGGCCTCACTCTTGGCAACCTTTTCCAAGACTTCCATCAGATACTTGGTCTGCGGGCTGCCACCGATGATATTGGGCACCGATTTCTTTGTTTCCGAGCGAAGCCTGACAACCTCCTGCTTCAAGTCGGAATTCTCCAGCGCCTTTTTAACAATGATAGAGAGTTCATCCAGATTAAAAGGTTTGCTGACATAGTCGTAGGCGCCGATGCGCATGGCATTGACGGCGGTTTCCAGACCGCCATGGGCCGTCAGCATGATCACGATAATTTCGTCGTCAAGCTCCTTGATCTTTTCGAGCACCTCTATGCCGCTGATACCCGGAAGTTGTATATCCAGCAGGACCAGGTCCGGTTGCTGTTCGCGAACCATCTGCAGGGCGTCCTCACCGCTACCGGCCATGACGACCTCATAGCCCTGCTTTTTAAGATTTTGCTCCAGCGACCAGCGAATCAGGTGTTCGTCGTCAACGACCAGTATCTTGTTCAATTTCATCGTGCCTCCGCGATCCCGCTGTTCGGGATAGGTGTGGTAAGGAAATCATCGTCTGTTCAGGATTACGCCCCTGTCAATGTGTCAATCTCGTGCGTGGTACAGGCGGGTAGTTCGATAGTAAATATGGTACCGTGACGATCATCACTTGTGACACGGATATCCCCCTTATGCAACTGGACCAGCTTGCAACAGATCGGCAACCCCAGTCCGGTCCCCTGGGCCTTGGTGGTAAAGAAGGGGGTGAATATCTTCTCCAGGATCTGAGGCGGAATACCAGGACCGGTGTCAGCCACGTCGATGGTGACATATTCACGTTGATCCCGCATGATTCTGCCGGTTGTGATGGTAAGCGTGCCCCCTCCGGCCATGGCCTGGAAAGCATTCAGAAACAGGTTCAGAAACACCTGCTGCATCTGCTTGCCGTCGGCATAGACGGTTGGCAGATCTGCAGCCAGATTGATCCGCTTCTCTATATTGGCGACGCTGCGATGCTGTGAAGCAAACTTGAAGGTCGAATCCACCACCTTGTTGATGTCGATGCAGGTCAATTCAGGCAGGGACGGCTTGCCGAAGAAGAGCAGATCGTTGACCGTTTTATCGAGGCGCTGCACCTGCTGCAGGACCTCGCCCAGAATCATGCTGCGGGGATCTTCAACCGGAATATCGTCTTTGATAATCGTGATTGCGGCCGAGATCCCGGCCAGCGGGTTCTTGATCTCGTGGGCAATGCCGGCGGCCATTTCGCCGATGGAGGCCAGCCGGTCAGCCCGTTCAAGCTGCTGAAAATGAAGTTGTTCCAGCTCTATCTTGGCCGCATCCAGCCGGACAACCATGGAATTGAAACTGTCTATCAGGCGGCCGATTTCATCCTTGCCGCGATAGTCGATACGCACATTCAGATCACCTTTTTCCACCCGCGACATATTGTCCATGATCCGGTCCAGGGGCTTCTTGACGAACTTATGCAGGATCAGCAGGATGGCGATGGCCAGAAAAGCGGTGATTGCAACGGATGAAGCGATGAAGATGTGTGACGCTTTCAACATCTGCGCCTTGGTGCGGTTGAGTGAATAATTTATGTTGAGGATGCCGATGACCCTGGCCTTGCTGCCATGACAGGTATGGCAGGCCTGCTCATTATAGATCGGCTTGACCATGGAAAGCACCTCACCAAAGGGGGGGAGGTCGAAAATGCCATAGTTTTTAGTGTTCTGATAGAGTTTGTAATCATTCGCACTGACCACCCTGCCCACCTCGGCGGCGTTGGAGGAGCGCAGAATCACGCCGTGCGGATGGAAGATGCGCACACCGACCAGCTGGTTGTGCTGTCCGACCATCGACAGTATGGTACCCACATCCTGCACATTGCCAAGATGCATGGTGTTATAGATACTGCTTTCGACCGTGTGCAGCAGAAGTTCCGCGCTCTCACGTGCGGTGTCAATTAACTGCGATTGCTGATAGCGGACATTGAAGGTCGCATACATGAAGATGCCGCTGACCAACAGTGTGATGGTGGTTACGATGATGCGGGTTGTCAGGCTCTTGAACAAAGGATGTCTCCTGAACTGTTCAGCTACTCACGCCGGACGACAAGCCCCATACGTGTGGAGAGGGAAAGGTTATGGCCGGCTTTTTCCTTGATACAAAAGCCGGGCACTACACAGGTGAGGGCCATGTTATTGAGGTTATTTATCATTGCTTTTGAAAAAATTGAGAATGGCGTCGTCAAGACTGACCACGTCTTTCTCCGGTTTTGCAGCGGGCTGTGCTGCGGCAGGGGTGGCTGAGGCATTTTTTTGAGCCGGCATTTCAAAAAGCATTGCAATATCGGCTTTGCTGGAAGCGGACTGTTCGGCCGCTGCAGAAAAGATATCGTCAACCCGCTTGGGTTCCTGCACGGGCTCGGGTGTGGGCGCCGCCGCCAGCTCCGGTTCGGGCGAGGGGATTGCGTAGTTTTCAAGCTGAGTGGCCTCGATCGAGAAGGCCCGTTCATCAAATTCACCAGATTTAAGCCGCCGCAACATATCCTTGTGCTGGGCCTTCATCAACTCTTCCACCACGGTCTCAAGATTTTCCATCATGAGGATGTCGGCATAGCTGGTCTTCTTGGAACAGAGGATTACTCCTCCACGGTAGAGCAAGGTGATGATATGGGGATTCTTGACCCCGCTATCCTCGGTCTGTGCGTGGAAAACTACGCCTTTGTAGACGACGTTATGATTAAATCCCAATACCATCGAAGATTACCTGTACGTGAAATGACATGATTGAGAATTAGCACAAATAGACAAATAATTGCAACGTGTTAAGTGCATTTTTGCCTCGGGTCAGTCAATCACCGACAACATCTGTTTTATTTTGGCCACCGCCTCCATGGCATCCCGCGCATACAGGTCGGCGCCGATACGATCGGCGTATTCCTGGGTGACAACCGCACCGCCGACCATGGTAAAGGTCTTGACCCCGGCTGCACGGAGCCTTTTGATGACATTGTCCATCTCGGTCATGGTGGTGGTCATCAAGGCCGACAGACCGACGGCATGCACGGAGAGCTCCTTGGCCTTGGCTATAATCGTTGCCGCCGATACGTTCTTGCCGATATCGAAAACCTCGAAACCATGGTTCTCCAGCAACGTGCAGACGATATTCTTGCCGATATCGTGGATATCACCCTCGACGGTCGCCATCAGAATACGACCGCGACTCTCGAAGGACTGCCCTTTCATCTCCTCTTTCAAGCGGGCGAAACCGGTCTGCATGGTATCGGCCGACTGCATGACCTGGGGCAGGAAGAAAATATTCTTCTCGAAGCGGCGCCCGACCTCTTCCAATCCCGGCAAAAAACCTTCGTTACTGACCTGCATGGGGGTCAGCCCCTGGGAAAAGGCTTCTTCAACCAGGGCCACAATGCTGTCGCGTTCACCGTTGATCACCGCCTGGGTCAATTGTTCGCGGATGGTGAGCGGCGCATCGGAAACGGAAACGACAGCTGCGCCGGCAGCCGCTTCGCCGCGGTAGGCCTCGATGTAGGCCGCAGCCTGTTGATCCCGGTTGAGCAGTACCATGGCGGAGCGCCAAGCATCCATCATGGCCTTATCCTTGGGATTGATGATGGCCGCATCCAAACCGGCCGCCATGGCCATGGCAAAAAAAGCCGACGAGATCAGCGGGCGCTGCGGCAGTCCGAAGGAGATGTTGCTGACCCCCAGAACCGTTGACAGACCCAGCTTCTCCTTGACCAGGCGGATCGTCCGCAGGGTTTCCGCGGCGCGCTTCTGCTCGGCGCTGACCGTCAGGGTCAGGCAATCGATGATGATGTCGGCATCTGGTATCCCCTGACGCCGGGCGGCGTTGCGGATGCGCCGGGCTATGGCTAGGCGTCCTTCGGCGGTATCGGGAATACCCTTGTTATCCAGGGTCAGTCCGATCACCGCCGCGCCGTACTTCTTGGCCAAAGGCAGCACCCGGCGCAGGCTCTTGGCCTCGCCGGAGACCGAATTGATCAGTACCTTGCCGTCGGCTGCCTTCAAACCGCTTTCCAGGGCAACCGGGCTGGACGAGTCCAGGACGAGCGGCACACCGGCGGCGGCGCTGACGCAGAACACCGCCCGCTCCATGGCAACCGGCTCGTCAATCCCCGGAGCGCCCACGTTTACATCCAGCAACGTAGCCCCCGCCTGCACCTGTTCCAGTGCTTCGCGCCGGATATAGGCGACCTTGCCGTCATGCAGCTCCTGGGAATACAGTTTTTTACCGGTGGGATTGATGCGCTCGCCGATGATGGCGGTTTTGTGGCCGCCACCGACAGCGCTCCAACCGGCACGGCTGGAGAGGTAGGTTACACCGGTCGTTTCAGGCGCCGGCTGCCAGGCGATCTGTTGACTGGCCAGGGCCTCCTTCATGGCACGGATATGGGCCGGTGTCGTACCGCAACAACCGCCGATGACCCGCACACCAAGAGCGATCAGACGCTGGTGGTAGGCGGTCATCTCATCGGGAGTGCCGGGGAAAATGGTTTTACCGTCGATCAGCTGCGGCAAGCCGGCGTTGGCCTGGGAGATCAGCGGCAGGCCGCTGACCGCGCGCATACGGCAGAGTATGTCGTAGATACCATCCACGCCCAGACCACAGTTGGAACCGACGATATCGGCGCCGGCGGCGGCCAGGGTGATGGCGGCGGCCTCGGGTGAGGTGCCCAGCACCGAGCGGCCGTTGTCGTCGAAGGTCAGCATGGCGATAACCGGAATAGTGGCGGAAACCTCGCGGATACCGATCAGCGCGGCCCGGCACTCCTTGATGTCCAGAAAGGTCTCCAGACTGATCAGGTCGGCACCGGCATCCACCAGCGCTTGGGCCTGTTCGCGGAAGGCGTCCTTCATCTCGTCAAAGGAGACCTCGCCCAGCGGCTCCACAAACTGACCGGTCGGACCGACGGATGCCCCCACATAGGCCCTGTCCCCGGCTGCGCTCCGGGCGATCTCCACGGCCCGGGCGTTGATCTCCGCCAAACGCCCTTCCAAGCCGTAGTGGGCCAGCTTGAAACGGGTGCCGCCAAAGGTATTGGTGATGATGATGTCGGCGCCGGCCGCCACGTAGTCGCGATGTACCGAGGCCACCACATCCGGCATGGTCAGGTTGAGTTCCTCCGGCGACTGGCCGGGCTTGAGACCGCGCTCCTGCAGCATGGTACCCATGGCCCCGTCAAGAATCAGGACCCGCTCGCGGATGGCTTCCAAAACTGGCTTCATGGACGTCCCTTCTGTGCAGCCGGTGCCGATGGAGTCACCGGCACGGCACTGTTGGTTGATGTTGGATCATGTTCCAGGGAGTAATCAGGCGGCAACGGATCTCTCAGATCCAGATGCCCCAGGCTTGCGGGAGCACCTTCAACCGTGATCTTGACCCTGGTAATCTGCGGGTAATTGAAACAGACCGTATTGATAATCGAATAGACCGCCAGCATCTCGGCCGAGCTGCCCGAGGGCAGGTCGCTGACAAAGGGCTTGGTCACATCGACGATCGCCAGATCCCCTTCCAGACGTACGCCGCTAGGCACGGCGCCTTCGGGCAGGGCTTCGTCCAGATCGCCCACCGGACCGTTGAAGAGCTCATCGAGCAGATCCTTGACGCAGGTTTCCGTATCCGAACATGCGGGTAGTTCGCGGGCCTCACGGGCCAAGCGGCTGCCATCGGCCACAAAAAAGAGCACACCCTTGCGTGTCGCCGCCGGTTGATTGACCTGCGGCACGGGATGCAACTCACGACTGTTTTGCATCTTCTTCCAGATCAACGCCCCAAACACCATGGCAAGAATTGCAAATGGGATCAAAAGGTTGATGCTTATTTTCCTGCGGCGGGTTGGCGCCATACGAAATCAGTTCCCCTCTTCGTCTTGATCAAGATTTACCTGGTAGACATCTCCCAGACGCCCTCCCAGAAAACGGTTCCCGACGCGGATGAATCCGGCCGGAATATCGCTCACATAATAGTGGTGGTTGCCGATCTCGGAGACGGGACGCAAGAGCTTCTTCTGCCCCAGGATCCCGGCCACGGTCAGGGCCGTTTCGGCGGCCGAGTCAACCAGGGTGACCCCCTCCCCCATCACCTCTGCAATCAGCGGCTTGAGCAGGGGGTAATGGGTACAGCCCAGGACGAGCGTGTCAACCCCCGCATCCTTGAGTTCCTGCAAATAGGTCGCTGCCGTCAGTCGCGCCACCTGATTGTCTACCCAGCCTTCTTCGGCCAGCGGCACAAAGAGGGGGCAGGCCTTGGTCAGCACCTCGGCCTGCGGGTTGAGGCGCTTGATGGCCCGTGTGTAGGCGCTGCTGCGGATGGTGCCGCTGGTGCCGATCACGCCGATGCGACCGCTCCTGGAGACCTCGACCGCCCGGCGTGCGCCCGGCTCGATCACCCCCACCACCGGGATCGGAAAAAGGCGTTTCAGGCTGGGTAACGCCACCGCCGAGGCCGTGTTGCAGGCTACCACCAGCAGCTTGATATCGCGCCGGATCAGAAACGAGGTGATTTCCTGGGCATAACGGGTGACGGTTTCGGGCGACTTGGTACCGTAGGGCACCCGCGCCGTATCGCCGAAATAGATGGTGTCTTCCTGGGGGATGACCCTGGTCAGCTCACGCAGAACCGTAAGCCCGCCAACCCCGGAATCGAATATGCCGACTGCCTGCCAGGACACGAATGAATACTCCTTGAAAATTCGACCGCGATTCCCGCACAACATCAGCATGCGGCGCCTCTGACGAGCCCCGCCGATGAACGGGAATGCGCCTGATGCCACTCGGATCAGAATGGAGAACTATATACCCTTTTCCGCCGTGGAGGCAAGCCATTTGACCGACACAATCCGGGGCGTGCAGAGCAGAAAACCGATTGAATTATCCTTGACAAAAACCGGGGCGCTGATTACCTTGTAGACAGATTTAGCACTCTACATCAACGAGTGCTATTTTTTTGAGGTTTTATCCATGGACGTGGTACTTTCAGCTCGCAGCAAACAGATCCTCGAAGCGATCATCGAGGACTATATCGTCACCGCCGAACCGGTCGGCAGCAGCTCCGTCGCACGCCGTCACAGCCTGACACTGTCATCGGCCACGATCCGCAACGTCATGGCCAACCTGGAAGAGATGGGACTGCTGACATCGCCGCACACCTCGGCCGGCAGGGTGCCGACGGAAAAGGCCTATCGTTTCTACGTCGATTCCCTGGTCGGACTGCGCCAGGTCACCCGCGAGGAGAAGAGGAATATCATCCGGCGCTGTCGCCAATCCGGAGCAGGCCTCCCGGAGATCCTCAAGGAAGCCAGCCGCACCCTTTCCTCTTTGTCCAATTACATGGGGATCGTTGTAGCACCCAGCTTTACCTCCGATATCTTTCGCCAGATCGAGTTTATCCGCATCGGCGCCCATAAGGTGCTGGCCATCCTGGTTTCCTCCAACGGACTGGTACAGAACCGCCTGGTTGAAACCAGCGACGACATAGCGCAACAGGATCTGCTCGTCATGGGCAATTACCTGAACGAGCTCATGCAGGGACTGACCATCTCCCAGGCCCGTGAACGGATTCTATCCGAGATGCAAAGCGAGAAGGTACGCTACGACAGCATGATGTCGCAAGCGCTGCGCATCAGCGAACAGGCGGTCACGACCGGCGGGGATGAACTTTTCGTCGAGGGACAGGCCCGCATCCTCGACCAACCCGAGTTCAGCGATGCGGCCAGCATGAAGGAGATATTTCAGGCCTTCGAGCAAAAGAGCCAGATGCTCCATCTCCTCAGCCGCTGCATGAACGCCGACGGCGTCCAGATCTATATCGGCTCGGAAACCCCCGTCAGTCAATCGGCCGGTATGAGCCTGATCACATCACGCTTTACCACCAGCAACAATACCATCGGACTATTGGGGGTCATCGGTCCCACCCGCATGGGATATTCCAGTGTCATCCCCATCGTGGATTACACCGCCCGGCTGGTCAGCCGGCTGCTTTCGGAGATTTAACTTCAGCAAAGGAACCAACATGAAATCCAAACACACCCACGAACCAAGCGCACAGCAAAGCGAAGCAACACAAGAAACCGCTCCGGCGACAGAGCATACGGCTGCTGAAGTCAGCATCGAGGAACAGCTGGCTGCCAAGGAAAAAGAAGCCCGCGACAATTGGGACCGTTTTGTCCGCGAGCGGGCCGACCTGGAAAACTATCGCAAGCGCGTCAACCGTGAGAAAGAAGAACTGCTCAACTACGGCAACAAATCCCTGATCGAAGAGATTCTGCCGGTCGTCGACAATATGGAACGCGCCCTGGCCCATTCCTCTGAAGAGGGACAGGCGGCCGTCGTCGAAGGCATCCGCATGACCCACGGCATGCTGGTCGCGGCCCTCAAGAAATTCGGCGTGACCCCCATCGAATCGGTCGGCACCCCCTTCGACTCAGCCTTTCATCAGGCCATGGCCCAGGTCCCGACCGATGAACAACCGCCCAATACGGTTGTCGAGGAGTACCAGAAGGGGTACCTGCTCAAGGAGCGTCTCCTGCGGCCAGCCATGGTCACCGTATCCACACCCCTGAAATAATTTTTCCGAGACCTTGTTTTTTACGGAATCAATGCATAGCTTCAGATAAGAAGAACCGAAAAGGAGGAATACACATCATGAGTAAAGTAATTGGAATCGACTTGGGAACAACCAACTCCTGCGTCTCGATCATGGAGGGTGGTGAGCCGGTCGTTATCGCCAACTCCGAGGGGAGCCGCACAACACCTTCGATGGTGGCTATTTCAGAGAGCGGTGAACGCCTCGTAGGCCAGCAGGCCAAACGTCAGGCCGTCACCAACCCGGAAAACACCCTCTACTCCATCAAACGCCTGATCGGGCGCAAGTTCGATACGGAAGCGGTCAAGAAGGATATCGCCATCTCCCCCTTCAAGATCGTCAAGGCCGACAACGGCGACGCCTGGGTCGAGGTACGCGACAAGCGTTATTCGGCGCCCGAGATATCGGCCATGGTCCTGCAGAAGATGAAGAAGACCGCCGAGGATTATCTCGGCGAGAGCGTGACGGATGCCGTCATCACCGTACCGGCCTACTTCGACGACTCCCAGCGCCAGGCCACAAAGGACGCCGGCAAGATCGCCGGCTTGAACGTGCTGCGCATTATCAACGAGCCGACCGCCGCGGCGCTGGCCTACGGACTGGACAAGAAGAAGGATGAGAAGATCGCCGTATTCGACCTGGGCGGCGGTACCTTCGACGTATCCATCCTGGAGCTGGGCGACGGCGTATTCGAAGTCAAGTCCACCAACGGCGACACCTTCCTGGGTGGCGAGGACTTCGACCAGCTGATCATCGACTGGATTGCCGACGAATTCAAAAAAGACCAGGGCATCGACCTGCGCGGCGACAAGATGGCCCTGCAGCGTCTCAAAGAGGCTGCTGAAAAGGCCAAATGCGAACTGTCCAGTTCCGTGGAAACCGACATCAACCTCCCCTTCATCACCGCCGATGCTTCCGGTCCCAAACATCTGACCATGAAGCTGACCCGCGCCAAGCTGGAGTCAATCTGCGCCCAGCTGCTGGCCAAACTGGATGGCCCCTGCCGTACCGCACTCAAGGACGCCGGCCTGACCGCCAGCGAAATCGATGAGGTCATCCTGGTGGGCGGCATGACCCGTATGCCGGCCGTACAGAAGAAGGTCGAGGACATCTTCGGCAAGACCCCCAACAAGGGTGTCAACCCGGATGAAGTCGTTGCCATCGGCGCCGGTATCCAGGGTGGCGTCCTCAAGGGAGACGTCAAGGACGTCCTGCTGCTGGATGTAACCCCGCTCTCCCTGGGCATCGAGACCCTGGGCAGCGTCATGACCAAACTGATCGAGAAGAATACCACCATCCCCTGCAGGAAGAGCCAGACCTTCTCCACAGCCGCCGACAACCAGCCGGCCGTATCCATCCATGTTCTGCAGGGTGAGCGCGAGATGGCCTCCAGCAACAAGACGCTCGGCAACTTTGAACTGTCCGGCATCCCGCCAGCACCGCGCGGCGTACCGCAGATCGAAGTCACCTTCGACATCGACGCCAACGGCATCGTGCATGTGTCGGCCAAGGACCTTGGCACGGGCAAGGAGCAATCCATCCGTATCACCGCTTCTTCAGGCCTTTCCAAGGAAGAGATCGACAAGATGGTCCGCGACGCCGAGGCCCACGCCGATGAGGACAAAAAGAAACGCGATGTCATCGAAGCCCGCAACCATGCCGACAGCATGGTCTACAGCACGGAGAAATCACTGCGTGAGTTCGGCGACAAGATCGATGCCGTCGAAAAGGGCACCATCGAAAACAAGCTTACGGAACTGAAAAAGGTCATGGAGAGCGAGGACGCCGAGGCCATCAAAAAGGCCACCGACGAGCTGGCCCAATCGGCTCACAAGCTGGCCGAGGCCATGTACGCCAAGGGAGCGGAAGGCCAGGGCGAGACCGACGGCGCTGCAGAACAGGCCGGGGCATCCAAGCCCAAGGACGACAATGTGGTCGACGCCGACTTCGAGGAAGTCAAAAGCGACAAGAAATAAATAGATTCATTAAAAATCGTATGACCCTGTAGGGGCGGGTTTGAAACCCGCCCCTACGCCTATTTCGTCAACAAAAGGAATCAAGCGTGGCAAACGGCGAAAAACGTGATTATTACGAGGTACTCGGCGTACACCGCAACGCCTCGGAAACCGAGATAAAGAAGGCCTTCCGCAAGCTGGCCATCCAGCATCACCCCGACAAGAACCAGGGCGACAAGGAATCCGAGGAAAAGTTCAAGGAGGCCACCGAGGCCTACGAGGTCCTTTCCGACGCCCAGAAACGGGCGCAGTACGATCAGTACGGCCATGCCGGGATGTCCGGCGCGGGGGGCTTTTCAGGCGGGTTTGGCGCGGGTTCGCCGTTTGGTGACATCTTTGGCGACATCTTCGGTGATATATTCGGCGGTGGCGGCGGAGGGCGGGGACGCAGCCAGGGACGACGCGGCGACGACCTGCTCTACAATATGGAGCTCAGCTTCGAAGAGGCCGCCTTCGGCGTGGAGAAGAAGTTCGAGGTGCCCTATGCCAAGCGTTGCAACAGCTGCAACGGCTCGGGCGCGAAAGCAGGCACCGAACCCAAGACCTGCCCGACCTGTCGCGGCGCGGGTCAGGTGCGCTATCAGCAGGGTTTTTTCAGCGTCAGCAAGACCTGCGGCCAGTGCAACGGCGAAGGCAAGGTCATCGACACCCCCTGTCCCGATTGCCGCGGCAAGGGGAGCATCAAGGATACCAAGACCCTCTCGGTAAAGGTGCCGGCCGGCGTCGAAACCGGGACACGCCTGAAGATGACCGGTGAAGGGGGCCAGGGTAAGGGCGGTCCCAGCGGCGATCTCTATATCGCCATGAACGTCAAGGAGCACCCCCTCTTCCAGCGCGAAGACAACAACGTGATCTGCGAGATCCCGATCAGCTTCATCCAGGCCGCCTTGGGGTGCGAGTTGGAAGTTCCGACCCTGGACGGCAAGGTTGCCATGAAGATCCCCGAAGGCACCCAGTCCGGCAAGGTCTACCGCCTCAAAGGGAAGGGCATCCCCTCTCTGCAGGGCTACGGTCGCGGCGATCAGATGGTCGTGGTGCGGGTCGAGACACCTTCCAACCTGAACAAAAAGCAGAAAGAGTTGTTGGAGGAGTTTGCCCGGATCAGCGGCGAAGAGATCCACCCCATGAAAAAGGGCTTTCTTGATAAGGTGATGGACTTTTTGAGTTAGGAACAATCCCGGCAGGGGGCATAGCCGTTATGCCCCCTTCATTTTTCTTGATGATACCGGCGATATGCTTTACTATCTCCCTGCCTGACAATCAGTGAGCGCGGAGAAGGTTGATGGAAAAACAGCAACTTATTGATAAGACAACCGAAGCCCTGCGCCCGTTTGAGACCTCCAACCTGATGACGACCATGCAGTCGTTGACGCTTACTCAGATCTTTACCCACCCGCTGGTGCTGATCATCGTTATCGGCGCCCTGTTTTTCGGTGTCTTGAAGAGATCCCAGCCCGTATTACTGACACTGTTTTTCCTGATCGCCATGATTGTGTTCATGCGCTACGCCATGCCCCCTCCCGGGCAGGAGCTGACCCTGTCGTCGGTGTTACCGTTCGTGGGGGCGGGAATTACCATCGGCGGCGTGATCATCTACTTCACCATGGTTAAATGATCCTGGCCAGAAGACGACGGATACGCAGATCACTCCCGACGTTCTAAATTAACTACGGAAAGAGACCACCTCAATGAAATTTCAGAAACGCGACTGGTTTTTTGTAGCCATAATTGTTGTTGTACTGGGGATTTTTATTGTAATTTCTGGCAAGGAGAAGACCAAGCTCGTTCCCCAGAATGCCGACCACCAGAAGTTTCATGACATGATCAAGGCCGGCAAGACCAAGAAGGAAGTCGATCCGCTCTGCGAAGCCTGCCATGACGGCGTAAAAATCGCCTTCCCGAAAGACCATCCCGCCAAACCGGGTGGCCAGCCCATGCGCTGCCTGTTCTGCCACAAGATCAAGCGCTGACGCCCCACCATCACGATGCGTATCCCACAAAGCACACGAACCGATGTATTCTTAGATCGGTTCGTGTGCTTTGTGGAGAGCTGTTTTTTCAGACTCAATACAACTCGTATTTCAACAAGCGGCACTCGATCGCTCCGTTGAAGAGCACAAAGCGCCGCGAGGCCTTCAATCCGATATACTTGGCCAGTTCCAGGTTGCCGGTCAGCACATATCCCGTCCACCCCCGGCAGCGTTGTTTCATGATATCGCCGATCTGGCAGTACAACTCCTTCAGTTCCTCTTCCTCACCCAGGCGCTTGCCATAGGGGGGATTGATGATCACCACCCCCCGATCACCCTCCGGCTGAAACGTATCCATTGCGGCATGAAAGAAGTGCAGCTGCCCCTCGAAACCGGCCTTGGCCGCGTTCCGCGCGGCCAGTTTGATGGCCCGGTTGTCCTGGTCGTAGCCGGTGATCAGACCGAGCGGAAGCTTGCGGACAGCGCTGTCGGCCTCCTTGAGCAGGCGCTCCCACAGGTCAGCATCGTAGTCCAGCCAGTGCTGAAACCCGAATGTGCGCTGCAGCCCCGGTGCAACCCGCCCGGCAATCAGGGCGGCTTCGATCGGTATGGTACCCGAGCCGCACATGGGGTCGACCAGGGGAATTGAGCCGTCCCAACCGGTCAGAGCCACCACGGTTGCGGCCAGGGTTTCGCGCAAGGGGGCCTCGTTGCGCTCCAGACGATAGCCGCGGCGATCGAGGGGATCCCCGGAACTGTCCAGGCTGATTGTGCAGATATTTTTGTGCAGATGGACATTGATACGCAGATCGGGTGCGGCGGTATCCACGCTCGGACGGCTGCCGCACGCCTCGCGGATGCGATCGACAATCGCATCCTTGGTTTTCAGCGCCACGAAACCGGAATGGGTCAAGGCCGAATCCCGCAGGCTGCAATCCACCGCCAGGGTCATGACAGGGGTAATCAGACGCGTCCAGTCAATGTCGTGTACCCCTTTATAGAGTTCAGCAGGGGTTGTGCAGGGAAATACCGCCAGCTGGACCAGCACCCGACTGGCGCTGCGCAACCAGAGGTTGGCCCGGTACAATCCGGCTTGGTCGGTCACAAACGCCACCCCGCCCCGGCCGATCTCGGCCCCGTTGATCCCCAGTGCCTGGAGTTCGGCGGCGGCAATCTCTTCGGCGCCGCGCGGGACAGCCGCAAAGCAGTTACAGCTCGTTGCGGAGGTTACAACTCGCCCTGAATCTTTTCCCGGAATCCGTTTCTTCTCACTCATAATCGCCCTTCTATCTCTTGTTTCCAGATTTCAGCCAAGCGCCTGTCGGTCTCTTGCGGTGTACCGCTGTTATCGATCACCAGCCGGCCATGCTTTTCCTTCTCCACCAGCGGCATCTGGCTGTCGATGATCCGCTGCGCCTCATCCCGGGTGATGCCGTCACGCAAAAGTAGCCGTTGCATCTGCACCTCAGGGCGGACCGTGACCACCCAGACCTCGTCCACCCGGTCGGTGGCTCCCGCTTCGATCAACAGCGGCGCCATGTAGAACACCACCCCCGCCCCTCCTTTGGCGGCAGAGGCGATGCGTTCTTCGGCCAGGCGCCGGATCTCGGGATGGAGAATACCTTCCAACTGCCTGCGCCGGGCGCTGTCCGCAAAGACCAACTCCCCCAGTCGTTTGCGATCCAGCCGGCCATCGGCTGCCAGGACCCCCCTACCGAAGGCGGCCACCACCTCCGCCAGACCGCGACTGCCCGGTTCGACAGCCTCCCGGGCTAACTGATCGGCATCGATCACCAGGGCCCCTTTCGCCTGAAAGAAGCGCGCAACGCTGCTCTTACCGCTGGCGATCCCGCCGGTCAGGCCGATAACCCGGATAGCGGCATTTCTCATTTCAGTTCCTTTGTCTTCACGGACAGCCCGGATATCTGCATGACTTCCCCCACAAGGCGACACATCTTAACAGAGCATCCCTTAAATTGACAGTTTTTTGGCTTGAGTTGCCGGGCAGATTGGTGTAAGAATGATCGTTCGTCGCATCAGCCAGATGCGAATGATCCGTGCGGGCGGTTAGCTCAGTTGGATAGAGTACAGGCCTCCGAAGCCTGGGGTCGCAACCACTTAAAATTACTAGCCCATTTCGATATTTTGGTTTTCCATTGGCAACAAAATGGTCAACCTCTAAACGGAGTGGGCTTTATGTTATCTGGACGAAAATACCTCTTCATTCCCCCTAGTGGCAACTATCAGCTTGTCATGAAGATCCCCTCTGATTTACAGCCTGTCCTCAATGCCAAGTGGATTAAACGCTCACTAAAGACTCATAGAATCAAAGATGCTGAGATAGTCTTGAATGGCTTGCTAGGAAGGATTCAAACAACCTTTGCCCTTCTCCGTTCCGGGATACTCGATCAGGAACAATCTCTAGCCATCAGAGCTTCTATACTGCCCTCTAAGAGCATCCCTTCACACCGCACCACCAAGACCCTTCAAGAACTAATCGGCCTGTATATCTCGGAACGCTCACCGAACTGGACAAAATCCACCGAGTCATCATTTGAACAGAAGTTCAAAACAATGGTGCAGCAGCTAGGAAACAAGGACGTAACCAGCTACAGCAGAGAGCACTTCCTTACTTATCGTAACAGCCTGCTATCTTCCGGGTTACAGCAAAAGACCATAAACACCCGTTTATCTCTGCTGTCGTCACTCCTAAAATGGGGAGTACGTCATGGATACGTACAGCAGAATCATTCCGAAGGTATGCTACTTAAAGAGGACAAGGCACCAGATGAACAGCGGAAGGCATACGACAGAGATGACTTAACGGTTATCATTAATACCCTTCCCCGCTCTAATCGGTACCCTTGGCAATACTGGATACCTTTGATTGCTATGTATAGCGGCATGAGACGTGAAGAGATATGTCAATTAAGAGGATGCGATATTTTAAAGGTAGCTGGAATATGGTGCTTCAGGGTCACAGCTAACGCTCAGGCAGGGTTGAGGGTCAAGACAGAATCCAGCTACAGAATAGTCCCGGTACATCCTCAATTGGTCTCTAGTGGCTTACTGGACTTCTCAGCAGACAAGCAGCCTGATAAAAATTTGTGGAACTTCAAGCGATACAACTCAACAGGCGACTATGGAAAGAAGTTCGGTAACTGGTACAGCGACTTTAACCGGGAACATATTACTAAAGATCCCTTGAAGTGCTTCCACTCATTCCGTCATACGTTTACCGACTTCTTAAAGCAGCTCGGGATTCATGAAGGCCTGATAGCTGAACTTGTAGGACATGCAAACGATTCAATCACCACCGGGAGATACGGCAAGAGGTTCAAGGCAGCAGTCTTGCTAGAGGTCGTGGAGAAGGTCAACTACCATGTCATTAACAATAGAAGGGCTAGCGACCATGATATTTATTAATACCGAGATGAATCGATATACCACTTATCAAGTTTAAAGCTGACCTAACGCAGATAATTAGCTAGTTGACATGATTAATAGCACCGAACATACGGAGTTATAAATCTAGTTAACTAGCTGTATAAGTATGTAAGCTAATAACTGCTGCTGTCTTATATAATAATTATTACAACAAAGTAAAATATTGCTTGCATTAATTCAATTAGCGCCGGATAAGTAGCATGTAATTAAATTACATGCGAGGGAGTAATCATACCATGATGAAACGCAAAGACGTAGTACAGGCAACCGGATTATGTTACACCACGGTCTACAACCTTGAGAAGGCCGGTAAGTTCCCTAATCGCAGACAACTATCGTCGGGCCGTGTTGCTTGGGTACGCAAGGAAGTGCAGGAATGGCTGGATAACACGAAAGAGCGGACGGCTTGCTGATCTGTACAACATAACCCATGCATACGCCCCTTGCCGATCTGGTCAGGGGCTTTTTAGTTCCCCCTGAGTCTTGCCGTGCATTGACTGCGCGGACAAGGACAGGGCATAGCATGGCTTTTACCTGCAATGCGCTCAGAACGCAAATAAGGCGGCTTGCATATAGAAACATGAATACGCCCAAAAGCTCTAGGTAAACCGGGCGGGACGTGCTACCACATGACATGATTTAAGATTACCCGCGTATGCTGGGCATTCAGTAACACTGGGGGGAAGCATGAAAAGAGCGGTTATCGTTATTGCAGCAATGCTAGGTTTCATGGGCATACTAGCAGGGTGTACCGGTACAGTGAACACTACTGTTATGCCTAACGCAGACTTGAAGAAATACAAGACGGTGTATGTTGATGTGCTAAAGATTGATGAGTTCAACCTAGGGGCTGCGATAATGGCACAGATGGGAGGTATGGGGTTTGTTGTTAAACAAACGCCATTGCCAAACGAGCTTACTGATACCGACCTTTTGATTAAATATGATTATTATGACGGCTGGGACTTGCGGAAGTACATGCAACGCTTTAGCGTAAACATGTTTGATGCCAAGACTAACGCCATGTTGCTTAACTCCAGATATTCCCTTACTGGCATTTGGAGGGGAGATGAGTTCAGAATCAACTACACGTTTAACGACATAAGAATCAAGGCAGGGTATCCACCATTAGAGGACTTCTGAATACAACAACTAGCTTACGCTACACAAGGGGAACTTGCTTATGCCCATCATTATCGGTCTAGTGCTTGCTTTTGCTGCCTTCTATTGGTGGACAATGCTAAGAGCTAAGTTATTCGTTCAAGCATCTACTTACTTACTGCAACTTGATATTTCAGGCTTATCACCGGAGCATGCTAACCGCCTAGCTTTATCAATTGATCTTTATGCGGCGAAGGCACTTACGCAAGGAGCACTGTGCCACTGCCAGGAACTTTTTTGCGGCAAGCAGCTTGCATTAATCTCAGAGGCACGCCTACGAGGATTCAGAGGATAAGCCTTTTTACTTGTTGGGATACCGGGTTCTTGAGCAGCATTCTCGGCAGCTGCAGGTGTCCACTTACCGCCTCTTGCCTCTGCTGGTAAGGGCTTTATTGCGACGTAACCATTACTCAAGCTGAGCGCCTACAGGTAAATAACGATAAAGTGTGTCCCTGCTTATCCCCATAGCCTTAGCAATCTGGGCTTTAGCCTCACCATCCGCAACTCTCTTCTGTATCTCTGCAATACGATCAGCGGTCATCTCTTTCTTACGGCCCTTGTAAGCACCGTTGGCTTTAGCAAGCTGGACACCTTCCTTTTGACGTTCACCAATAAGGGCGCGTTCAAACTCTGCAACTGCCCCCAACATAGAAAGCAGTAGGTTCGACATGGGGCTATCATCCCCGGTAAAGGTCAAGCTCTCTTTTATGAACTGTACCTTGGCACCCTTGCCCGTCAATTCCTTTACAAGTTGACGAAGGTCGTCCATGTTACGTGCTAGCCTGTCCATGGAGTGAACCACCACAGAGTCACCTTTACGGGCATGTTTCAGCATGGCCTGTAATGCCGGGCGGTTCTTGTCCTTACCTGATACCTTATCTTCAAACACTTCATCAAGAGCTATGCCGTCAAGCTGTCGTTCCGTATTCTGCCCAACAGATGACACCCTGATATACCCGATGACCTGACCGCTCATGTTGACACCTCCTGAATTAGATGCACTGTACGATATACATCTAACATGTAGCACCCAAGGCGTCAATACTTATTTTCGTACATGTAAATCTGACACAAAAAGTGTCCGACCGGGCTGCACGGCTGAGCTATACCCAAATAGTACACACAGCAAAGAACACAGGGAGTAACCTTAAATTCATGTGGAACAGAAACCAAGAAGCTGAGCGGCCTCAAAGAGACACCCCCATTAATTACCAATACTATTATTGAGAAAAAACGGGGGTCATGCCTCCTGGTAAAACAACTCCTACCGATTTGATAAAAAATGCTTTGCCTGTCTCTACCAGATAGTCAACGCCCGTGACCTTCATTCCAAGTGTCAATGCATCATCCGGGGTGTTCCTCTTGAGACGTGATGCTAAGCGCTCCCATGTAGTGCTTGGGATACCCAGACTTTTTCTAACCTGAGAAGCTGCAAGCCTGTCCCCGACATTAAAGCTACTCAGGAAAGAAATTAAGCTCTCATCAAAGTTACCCCTGTTTACCTTCCTCCCACGTTTCTCTTGCTTCTGGTGGCTGTAGCTCCATTCGGCGACCTGTATTCCTGGCATTGCATCGGTGATACCTTTGAGCAGGGTTTCAGCCTCTGCCGGTAGCGGCAACATAATAAAGATGTCAGTCTTCGGGCAGTTCCCTTCATCGTCAACGACCTTCCGACAATGGACACGATTAACAGCTTGAACAATTGATGCAACCATTTGCCCGGTATCCAGGGCTTTACGAATGTCTTCATGCTGCTTGAACTTTCTTTGCTTTGAATCATGCAGCCATGCGTTTTCTTGTACTCCCTGATAGGCCATAAAGATTGCTGCCGACCACCTTTGCGGCATGTACGGAAGCCCAAAGATAATCACTGTGTCATAATCTTTCCATTCATTTGAACCGTCCACTGCGCCCCAATGAGCAACGGCCATGGTAAAGTTTCTGGGAATGCACTGCATCAAGTAAGGTTCAACTGCCTTGTGTGTAACAACCAGCACCTTCCGCATTCCCTTAGATTCAAAGCGTGCGTCAAGGTCTGTTACTAGTGACTGGCTGAGTTCAAGCCCCCTCTTAGCCATGTCGTACTTTCCAACCGCATGCCCATAGCTGGCATGTAGGTTGACATTATTGTACTTACGCGTCCCTGCTGCTGGTCTGATTACCTGTGCACTATCAAAGATGTCATATACTGGGTTACTTGTGGCTGTCGCATCAAGGACTACTCCACCCCTTACCGCAGGTGGCACAAGTAGCCGTGCAGTGTTGAATGTTGGCGCTGACTGATTTCGGCTATAGTAAATATATGTCTTGAGTAGTGAGTCAACAGCGGATACCGTTTCAAGACATTCACGCCGAAGTCTGCTACCTTCCACCGGATCATTCTTACCTATAATACAGTCCATCCGTACAGACCTAAGAGCCTTCTTGTATCCAGTGAAGTCAACCGCCATAGCTTCTTTTTCAAGACCGTTTGCAATAATTTTGGGCCACTCCCACACAGGACGGTTAGTTACTATTTTTTCTTTGCTCGTGCTGTCCTTGTTTGTATCAGCTATTTCAAAGATTCTCTTGAAGCAGTTCAGCGTATCCCATTGCAAAGGGTACGCATTCTTTATCGGTTCACTAAAATGTAAAATGTTTCTTAATTCTCTTAGTGTAATCTCTGAGTAATCAACAAGATCAATCGCCTCATCAATCACTACTAGCTTACGTGTCCCTCCTGTGAAGCTACAAAAGTAATCCCAATTGCCTTCTATACCGGCATTACGGTTCAGTGTATCAAGAGCTGATGTGTATGCTTTATGACAGATGACTAAGACAGGATAACCAGCAAGGTCAGACATTCCGACTACCCCTCTCTTCCCGGAATGGTAACTTACAGCCATGTCTGGCAAGTCGGTATTACCGGCGTATTCTCGGGACAGTTCATTAATCTGTTTAGCAATCCCGTCCGCATCTGAGATAAGGCGGGTTACGATGATCATTCCCGGATGGAGTAAAGATGCTTTCTTGTTCAGAACAGCCGCATAAACAATCAAGGCTTGAGTCTTCCCGCTCCCGGTTGGCGGACATAAGACCTTCCATGTCTCTTGCTCATGCGGATCATTCGCTGCCCGAAGCTTATCGTTAAATACCGAAAAGGTTTGATGCCATGAACTCCGCAAGGGAGCACTAACGACGTTACCTAAGCTCTCCCACCGGCTTTCCATGTACGCAAGGAGTACCGGCGGCGACATAGTTCCGTGTGCATTAATAGGCACGTTTACAGAACGCCTTTTGCGGCTTGTTTCGTCTGCATGATCTCCTGCTCTACTGTCCTACTCGGCAACTGTTCCAACTTTTCAAGATGCGTCCGCAATGCTCTTCTTACAATTACGGAGTTACTGAAGTTCTGCCCGTGGCTTCTGTAGGTCTGTTGACAGGCTGATAACGCTGCATACGTGAGAGGGTCCAAGTTCAAATGAAACTGACTACCGGATTGCTTTCTTACCTGCTGTTGCTCCATGAACGACTCCTTTGGTTATCTCCGCTGCTTCCGCAGAGTGACTTGGGTGAACTCCAATTAAGTACATCGACTATGTTCTAAAAATACAGATGCCCGCTGGGCAGCACAAGATACAGGCAAGACGGTGTGTTCTATAAGGGAGTGGTTTGTTACTGAACTAAATCATAATGCCGATGTTATACAGAAAGCTTAGGTGGGTGATTGCCAGGGTGATGCTTACGGTTCTTTCTTTATAAGTACGCCCTTTGTTAGTGGACGAATTTAGTCCTATTTCAAATACCGTTGTCTGTAAGTGCAACCTTTGTATCTCTGAGATAAAAACAAATAGATGCAAGCACGCGCTCACTCGATTACAGCGGGCGGCAATCCATTCGGCGCACTGTAAGGCCCTGTGAGGCGTTGTAAGCATAAATGCTCATGGTGGTATACGGCAGCAGCCTCAACCGGCACAGACCGGCACGGGGGAAACTGTCCAGCACTCAGAGTCAGAACACCCCGCCGTAGTAGCAAGAGGTACTGAGCATTCGTTAGTTCAGCGTATTCCTGGCTCTGCGTGATCCTGTGCGGCGTTCAGCCTGTTCCGGCATAGTACGGTGCGGCTTGGTCTGCTGAATAGCCCTAGAAAGGATTTCTGGGCTAATCTGGTGGGCGGTATCAAATATTATCTACGGGGGAAGCTGACTGTTACACAAAGTCCGAACAGCCCAACGCACCAGCAACCCCACTGCAACATTCGATAGTGCAGAGATACCGTGCCCGTTTATGTAATCAAAAGGGATCAAGGTAAGAGTCTTTGACTTTTCAGAAAGAACAGGATATAAAGACCGTCTCAGAAATGGGCTACAAAATGGTCAACAATAGTTGCCAAAAGCAGCTAAGGCTGTCCATTAAATTGTAGTAATTGCGGGCGGTTAGCTCAGTTGGATAGAGTACAGGCCTCCGAAGCCTGGGGTCGCGGGTTCGAATCCCGCATCGCCCGCCATTTTTTTCATATTGGGAGCAAACGTTCCCGTTATCGGCATCCTGTTGCGGGCATCCCCATGCTTTTTCGCATCCCCAAAAAAGCTGCTGACCACTTTTCCTCGCGAAGCCCTGCTACCGTTTTATCCATTAGCCTGTGTCTGCTTGCCCTGCTCGGCTGGATCGACTATCTGACCGGTGACTATTCACTGATCGTTTTTTACCTGATACCGGTTGCGCTGGTTGCCTGGTGTGTCAACAGGGGCGGGGGGATATTTTTCTGCCTGCTAAGCCTGGTAACACGCTTCATCGCCGACGGGGCCTCCAGTTCCTTCTTGTTCAACAACACAACACTCCACTACTGGAACCTGTTTAGCGAATTTATGTTTCTCCTGATCATGAGCCTGCTCTTCTCGGCCTTGCGCAAAAGTTTTGGTTGAGACGGGTTTGGCAGCCTACTGCCCGAGACAGCAACCGAGGAGAATATGCCCATGTATGAAGTCAAACAGAGCGCTAAAAACAGGCGATTAGATATCCAGGCTCAGGAGGTGATCAATGGCTAAAGGCGGTTTTGACGCAAGCTCTCTGCTCGCCCCGCTGATGGTGCGGATCCCCCTGGGGCTGATCTTCATGGCGCATGGTTCCCAAAAGCTGTTGGGACTGTTCGGCGGCAAAGGCTTGACGGCCACCTTCGCCAGCTTTGAACGGGACCTGGGCATCCCGGCCATCTTCACCCTGCTGGCGATCATCGCCGAGTTCGGTGGCGGCTTCGGTGTCCTGACCGGTTTCCTGACCCGCCTGTCCGCCAGCGGCATCTCGGCCGTCATGCTGGTGGCCATCTACAAGATTCACTGGGCGCACGGTTTTTTCCTGAACATGAACTGCCTGCCGGGACGCGGCCAGGGCATCGAATACAATATCGCCCTGCTCGGTATGGCCTTGTATCTGATGATCGCCGGCGGCGGCCGCTGGTGCCTAGACCGGTTGGTGTTCCGGTCGTAGGGGCGTACGGCGTACGCCCTGGAGCCACCAATCTCACCGTCGCAACAGGGGCGCATGCCATGCGCCCCTACAAAACCAATCAAAACCCAAGGCGGGTAGCAGCCCGCCTTTCGATTGCATAAGGGAGTCATTTCGTGGAACGTTACAACCAACAGGAAGTCGAAAAACGGCGTACATTCGCCATCATCAGCCACCCGGATGCCGGCAAGACCACCATCACCGAAAAGCTGCTCCTCTTTGGCGGCGCCATCCAGCAGGCCGGCGAGGTTCGCGCCCGCAAATCGGCCCGCCATGCCACCTCGGACTGGATGGAGCTGGAAAAGCAACGCGGCATCTCCGTGACCTCCTCGGTGATGAAGTTCGGCTATGAGGGGTGCGAGATCAACCTGTTGGATACTCCCGGCCATAACGACTTCTCCGAGGACACCTACCGCGTGCTGACCGCCGTCGACTCGGTGCTGATGGTGATCGACTCGGTCAAGGGGGTCGAGAGCCAGACCAAAAAGCTTCTGGAGGTCTGTCGCCTGCGCCATACGCCGATCATGACCTTCATGAACAAGTTGGACCGCGAAGGACAGGACCCCTTCGAGCTGCTGGACGACATCGAGAGAAACCTGAAGATCCAGACCGCGCCCATGACCTGGCCGGTGGGGATGGGCAAGCGCTTCCGCGGCACCTATCACCTCTACACCAAGGAGCTGATCTTCTTTGATGCCGAGGCCGACAACGGTACGGGAGACATCATCACCATCACCGGCCTGGACGATCCCCGTCTGGATGAGCTGCTCGGCAGCCAGGTTGACGAACTGCGTCACGACGTGGAACTGCTGGAGGGAGCCGCCCACCCCTTCGACAAGGAGGCCTACCTGGCCGGACAGCAGACACCGGTCTTCTTCGGCAGCGCCATCAACACCTTCGGTGTCCAACAGCTCTTGGACGCCTTTGTGGCACACGCCCCCCATCCGCTCCCCCGCGAGGCGACCACCAGAACGGTGTCCCCCTACGAAGAACCGTTCAGCGGTTTCACCTTCAAGATCCAGGCGAACATGGACCCGGCCCATCGCGACCGGATCGCCTTCTTCCGCATCTGTTCCGGCAAGTTCACCCGCGGCATGAAGGTCCGCCACGTGCGCCTGGGACGCGAGGTCCAGATCGCCAACGCGACCATCTTCATGGCCCAGGACCGCACCAACGTGGAGGAGGCCTGGCCGGGAGACATCATCGGCATCCACAACCACGGCACGATCAAGATCGGCGATACCTTCACCATGGGCGAAGAGCTGAAATTCACCGGCATCCCCAGTTTCGCCCCCGAGCACTTCCGCAAGGTACGCCTGCTCAATCCGATGAAATCCAAGGCCCTGGAGAAAGGGCTGGTCCAGCTGGCCGAAGAGGGCGCCACCCAGGTCTTCAAACCGGTGATGGGCGCGGACTGGGTCATCGGCGCCGTGGGGCTCTTGCAGTTCGAGGTGGTCATGCACCGCCTGGAGCACGAATACAGCGTCAAGGTGGCCTTCGAGCCGGTCAGTTACGTCACCGCCCGCTGGGTGCAGGGTGAAAAGAAACGCATCGAGGAGTTCGAGAAAAAGGAAGCCATGCACGTCTACATCGACGGCGAAGGCAAGCTGACCTACATGGCCGGCAGCCAGTGGCGGCTGGACAACACCATCGAACAGTGGAAGGACCTCCAGTTCAACGAGACCAGCGAGCATAGCGGGTGAAACCCGCTCCCCGTGCTGCCAAGAAGCCGGGCTACTCCTGGCGCGCCACCTGGCGGGCGATGCGCGGCATCCCGACCGCCCATTTCCCCCTGATACTGACCGGCGTGCATCCCCTGGCCTCGTTTTTCATCCTCTGGCGACTGAAGGGGCTCGGATATTCCGGTTGCCGGGTCGTAGCGTCGGCCAACGGGCTGGTTGTGCACGCCCACCGCTGATGACGGGTGCTCACTCACGGCATCCCCTGCTAAAGCTCCTTGCATGCCATTTCACCTCTGAATAGGGCTAATCTTCCGCTCATGGTTCGACAAGCTCACCACGAACGGAAGATCAAACAGTTACGAAGCTGAAGCCCGTTCGCCCTGAGCCTGTCGAAGCCTGTCCTGAGCATGTCGAAGGGGGTGAATTGGATTTAGCGGGAGAATCGACCTGTTTAGGTTTCACCTTGCAAGGCCCCGGAGGGGTGTGTATTATTTTGCCCCACCCGGCCCGCAGCTACACCGGAAAAACTCATCCCAAGTGCACTCACAGGTAGTCCATGGCAAAACTGTATATAGTAGGCACCGGCCCCGGCGATATCAGCCAGCTGACCGAGGCGGCCCTTCAGGCCATCGCCGCGTCTTCCTCCATTGTCGGCTATAAAAATTACATCGATCTGATCCAGCCCTTGCTGGAAGGCAAACAGATCATGGCCACCGCCATGATGCAGGAGGTCGATCGCTGCCGGGCAGCCATCCGTTTGGCCCAGGAAGGCGAGACCGTTGCCCTGGTCTCGGGGGGCGATTCCGGGATCTACGGCATGGCCGGTCTGGTCTTCGAACTGATCGAAATCGACGGACGTCAGGCAGCCGCTGACGCCCCCCCGGCACCGGAGGTCTGTGTCATCCCCGGCATATCGGCCATCCAGGCGGCCGCATCCGTGCTGGGTGCGCCCCTGATGCACGACTTCGCGGTGATTTCGCTCTCCGACCTCTTGACCCCCTGGGAGCTTATCAAAACACGGATTGAGGCGGCGGCACGGGCGGACTTCGTGATCGTCATCTTCAACCCGCGCAGCAAGAATCGCGTCACCCAGATCGAAGAGGCCCGCCGCATCATCCTCGAAAACCGCCCAGGGGAGACCCCGGCCGGTATCGTCCGTAACGCCTGCCGGGAAAATCAAGCGTCGACGGTCACCACCCTGGACGCACTCCTTGACCATACCATCGACATGTCCACCATCGTCATCATCGGCAACTCCAGTACCTTTACGGATCGTTGCGGACGCATGGTGACGCCGCGCGGCTATGCCCGCAAATACGTCACCCCTGACGAGCAGACAACCGAAGCAGCGCCTGGACCGCTGCCCAAGGCCGGGGCGGTCATGTTCTGCGGTACCGCCTCGGATGTGGGCAAATCGGTGATCAGCGCCGGATTCTGCCGTTTGCTGTTGAAGAAGGGGCTCTCCGTGGCCCCCTTCAAATCCCAGAACATGTCGTTGAACTCCTTCGTCACCCCCGAGGGGGGCGAGATCGGCCGGGCCCAGGCCATGCAGGCCCAAGCCTGCGACATCCATCCCCATACGGACATGAACCCGATCCTGCTCAAGCCCAATTCCGACACCGGCAGCCAGGTCATCGTCCAGGGCCGGCCGGTGGGCAACATGAATGTACGGGAATACGACGCCTACAAACCAAGCCTGCTGCAAACAATCCAGGAGTGTTACGAACGTCTGCGACAGGCCTATGAATTCGTGGTCATCGAGGGGGCCGGCAGTATCTCCGAGATCAACCTGAAACAGGCCGACATCGCCAACCTGAAGATCGCCCTGATGGCCCGCTGCCCGGTGATTTTGGTGGCCGACATCGATCGGGGGGGCGTCTTTGCCCAGATCGTCGGGACAATCGAACTGCTGGAACCCGAGGAGCGCGCCTATATCAAGGGCATCATCATCAACAAGTTCCGCGGTGACGCCTCCATCCTCGCGCCGGGACTCGATTTCGTCCAGAAGAAGACCGGCATCCCGCTGCTGGGTGTGCTGCCCTGGATGCCCGATCTCAACCTGCCGGCCGAGGACAGCGTCGGCCTGGGCAAGCGTTCGAAGGTCGTCAGCATCATCACCGGCCACAAGCGAATTCACATCGGCGTCCTCAAACTGCCGCGCATCTCCAACTTCACGGACTTCGACACGCTGCAGGCCGAGCCGGATGTGACCATCAGCTACGTGGAGATGCCCGAGCAGCTCAAAGGTCTGGACCTGCTGATCATCCCCGGCAGCAAATCCACCATAGCTGATCTCTATTTCCTCATGGAGCGGGGAATCTACGACGGGATCAAGGCCTTCCAGGGTCGCATCATCGGGGTCTGCGGCGGTTACCAGATGCTTGGGCAACGCGTGCTCGACCCCGGCGGCATCGAATCCTCGGTCACCGAGGCCATCGGTCTGGGTCTGCTGGCGGTGGAAACCGAGATGCTGGCGGAAAAGGAGACCCATCAGGCGCTGGCCTATCTGGATGAGGGGGGGCTCAGCATCGCTCCGGCGTGCAGCGGCGTCATCAGCGGATACGAGATCCACATGGGTCGGACGACCCATCTGGAAACACAGCGACCGTTTGCGCGCATCTTCCGCAGGGGTGAAAGCTCTGTGACCGTGGAAGACGGCACCGTCTCCAAAGATGGCCGCGTCTTCGGCACCTATCTGCACGGGATTTTCGACAACGAACACTTTCGTGAGGTCTTTCTGAACGGTATCCGCCGGGAGAAAGGGATGCCGCAACACCACCGCAGCCACACGGTCGCGGCCCGGGACCCCTTTGACCAGTTTGCTGAGCACCTCCAGCAGCACCTGGACATCCCACAACTGTTGGATATCTGCGGGCTCGGCTAATGTTCCCCGCCGAACCCGCCCTGCTCGTCACGGCGCTCTTGCTTGATCTGGCGCTGGGCGACCCCCGCTGGCTGCCCCATCCGGTGGTCCTGATCGGCCGTCTGATCACGTGCCTGGAGATCCTCCTCAACAGAATTACCCCATACAAACGCACGGCCGGGATCCTGCTTTTGCTGCTCACCGCGGGCAGCGCCGGTTCCGCGGCCTGGCTGCTGATCCGGGCCGGCCAGGCGCTTCATCCCCTGGCCGGTTTCCTGGTCTCGGCCGGCATCGCCTATACCTGTCTGGCCACCCGTTCACTGCACCGCGAATCGGCCCTGGTAGCGCAGGCGCTGGCTGCCGGCGACATCGTCGCGGCCAGGCGCAGCTTGTCGTACATCGTCGGCCGGGACACCGCTGACCTGGATGAAAGCGAGATCTGGCGGGCGCTGATCGAAACCGTGGCCGAAAACACCTCCGACGGCATCATCGCGCCGCTCTTCTGGCTGACCGTCAGCGGACCGGTGGGGGGCATGATCTACAAGGCCGTCAGCACGCTGGACTCGATGGTCGGCTACAAGAACGAGCGCTACCTGCGCTTTGGCTGGGCCTCGGCCCGCATGGACGACCTGCTCAACTTCATCCCGGCCCGTTTGACGGCCCTGCTGATGATCATGGCCGCTCCCCTGGCCGGCCTCTCGCCCCGCGGCGCACTGGCAATCACCCACAGCGACCGGCTGAAACACCCCTCCCCCAACAGCGGCCACCCCGAGGCGGCCGCCGCCGGAGCCCTGGGTGTCAGGCTGGGTGGCCCGGCCAGTTACCAGGGCAGCCCGTCCTGGAAGGAACATATCGGAGTTGCCCGGGCCCCTTTTGATGAACGGGCCTACCGCGGCATGCTCAGACTCATGTACCTGACGACTCTCTTAATGGCCGCCGTCTGTATCGCCGGCGCACTGATCCTGGGAGGTTCCCTTGTCCCGCAGCTATGAACACGGCGGCAATGTCTTTGACATCGCCCGGCAACTGGGCCGTCCATCATCCGAGATCATCGATTTTTCGGCCAGCATCAATCCCCTGGGGATCTCCACACACGTCAAGGATGCCATCATCGCTGCCCTGGACAGCCTGGTCCATTACCCGGACAATACCCATAGCGAGCTGAAACAGGCCCTGGCCGCTCAGCACGGTCTCTCCCCCGCCAACATCGTTGTCGCAAATGGCTCCACCGAGATCATCTACCACCTGCCGGCCATGCTTCCCGGCAAGCGGGCGCTGGTCATCTCCCCCTCCTTCAACGAGTATCTGCGCTCCCTTGGCCAGCATCAGTGGCAGGTCAGTCATTTCATCCTCGCCCCCGAAGACAACTTTTCCATTGATCTGGCAGCCCTGGAACGCGTCCTGGCCGATGGCTACGACGCCCTCTATCTCTGCAACCCCGGCAATCCCAACGGTACCCTCTATAGCCTGCAGACCATCGAACGGGTCTACAGCCTGTGCAGCGCCTCCGGCACCTTCCTGGTGCTGGACGAGGCCTTCATGGATTTTTGTGAGGACTGCTCCGCCCGGCACGCCATCGTCAAGGGGGATAACGGCATCATCCTGCGCTCCATGACCAAGTTCTTCGGCATCCCGGGATTGCGGCTGGGATACGCCTTATCCAGCACGTCCATGGCCGAGCGGCTGGATGCCATGGGCGGTCCCTGGAGCGTCAATACCCTGGCGCTGACCGCGGGGGTAGCCGCGCTTGGGGACCACGCACATAACCGGCGCACACTCGCCTATATCCACCAGGAGCGCCATGATCTCTGCCAGCGCCTGACGGAGTTCAGACAGCTCAAGGTCTATCCATCCAGCGTCAATTTTCTGCTGGTGGAGATCATAGAGGGCATGTCGGCCGGGGAACTGCGCGAGCGCCTGCTGCAGGAGGGGCTGCTGATCCGCGATTGCTCGAATTTCGTGGGGCTTTCGCCACGTTTTTTCAGGATTGCCGTGCGAACAGCTGGGGAGAATCGGCGACTGATAGAGGCGTTGAAGGGGGTTTTGAAATGAACCTACAAACGGCAGTTAAATAACACGGAGAAACGGAGTATACGGAGAATTAATAGTAATTTAAAGCTGATACGTCATAGCTTTTTTCAGTATATATAACCGACTGGAGAGTCTGAAAAATGATAGCCCCCAGATTTTACTCCGTGTTCTCCGTTTCTCCGTGTTTCAAATGCTTTTTATAGGATAAAACGAGGGTAGTTTGGAACTGAAACCGGCAGAGTTCTGCTACCTGCAAAAACAAAACGAGGATGACCGTTTCCGGTTATCCTCGTTTTCATTCTCTCCACCCAGCCGTCGGCATTAAGGGCCTCCGGCGAGTTCCTTAAGCGTGGAAATCAGTATGCTATTTCAGGCAAATCCCACGTATTGGGGCAGCACACCACAGCAGGGAGCGACTTCCGTTTTGTATAGCATTCCGCCCGGGCGTTGCAACCATCGAGCAGGGTAGAGAGAACAATCTGATGGCTAATTATTACGCCTCGTTTCTGACAATTTCAAGCACTATTATTGGTTCTTTTTTATTTTTCCAAAAAATCCAGCAGGCGCCGCACATCGCCCATCAGATGCTCGAAACCGGGGAAGGTCAGTGACTGCGGCCCGTCCGAGAGCGCCTTTTCCGGTTCGGGATGCACCTCCACCAACACGCCGTTGGCGCCGGACACCATGGCGGCCAGGGTCATGGGGGGCACCAGGCTGCGCTTGCCGGTGGCGTGCGACGGATCGACCATGATCGGCAGGTGCGACAGCTCCTTGATCAGCGGCACGACGGAGAGATCCAGGGTGTTGCGGGTGGCGGTTTCATAGGTGCGGATCCCCCGCTCGCAGAGAATGACCTGATCATTCCCCTCGGCCAGGATGTATTCCGCCGCCGCCAGAAACTCCTCCACCGTGGCGCTCATACCGCGCTTGAGCAGCACCGGTTTGCGGATCCGCCCCAGTTCGCGCAGCAGGTCGAAGTTCTGCATATTGCGGGCGCCCACCTGCAGCAGATCGGCGTATTCAGCCACCAGCCCCACATTGTCCGGGCTCATAATCTCGGTCACGATCGGCAGGCCGCTGGCTTGGCCGGCGATTCTCAGCAGCTTGAGCCCCTCTTCGCGCAGTCCCTGGAAGGTGTGCGGTCCGGTACGCGGCTTGTAGGCGCCACCGCGCAGCATATCCCCGCCACACTGCTTGACGAAGAGGGCCGTCTTGACGATCTGCTCTTCACTCTCCACGGCACACGGGCCACCCACGACCACCGGGCGGTAGCCCTGACCGACCTTGACGCCGGCTACATCCACGATGGTGGGCTCGGGATGGAAATCGCGCGAGACCAGCTTGTAGGGCTTGGAAACATGGATGACCTGCTGGACACCGGGCAGTTCCAGGATGTTGGTATCGTCCACGAAACCGTGGTTACCCAGTACGCCGATGGCGGTCCGCTCGCTGCCGGGGATCGGCTCGGCCCTGAAACCCATCTCCTGCACGGTCTTGACAACCGTATCGATCTCGGCCTGGGTGGCGTTGTGGTTCATGACTATCAGCATGGCGCGTCTCCTGTCTATTCGTGGCGTTCGCAGAGCTTCTGTAACTTCTCCATCTGGTGGATCACTACCCGATTGCCCTGTACCTCGATGATCCCCTCTTCCTTCATCTTCTTGAAGGTGCGCGAGATGGTTTCATTGGCGGTACCCAGTCGCGAGGCGATCTCACCCTTCTTGATCCCCAGCTCCACATAGGTGACTCCGCCGTAAGTGGTGGACTTTTCATCGGCGCGCCGCAGCAGGAAGGAAGCCAGCCGCGAGGTCACATCGGCAAAGGAGAGTTCCTCGATCTGACGGACAAAGCGGCGCAGCATCAGCGAGAGCGAGACCACCAGATTGAGGGAGAAGCCGGGGTTTCTGGCCATCAACTCCAAAAAACCCTCCTTGGGCAGATAGAGCACCTCACCCGACTCCATGGCCCGCGCCTCGGCCGGATAGGTGCCGTCCCCGAAAAAGGCCGCCTCGGCAAAGGTCTCGCCCGGACGGACAAAGTGCAGCACCTTCTCGCGCCCGTCCTGCGCCATCCGACAGAGCTTGATACTGCCCGCCACCAGCAGATAGAAACCGGTGGCCGCATCCCCCTCACCAAACAGGGATTCGCCCTTCTTGAACTTGCGCCGCACGGTAATCGTGGCCAGCTCGGCCAGATCAGGGTCTTTCAGCCCGGAGAAGAGCAGGGCTTGTTTGAGGAGTTCGACCAGTTCCATTCGATAACACCCTAAAAGCGTGACCACGGAGGGAGGTATTTGTAGGGGCGTATGGCATACGCCCTGGACCTTCCATCGGGCGAACACCGTTCGCCCCTACATAAGCCTCCGTGTCTCCATGGTGCAAGGTTATTTTTTCAAAAAGACCTTGATTCGCTCTGCCACCTGGGGGGTGGTGAAACCGAACTGCTCGGCCAGCACCTTGTCCGGGGCCGAGGCGCCGAAATGCTCGATGCCGATGAACAGGCCGTCGCAGCCGATCAGACGACCCCATGATTCACCCCTGCCGGCCTCGAAGGCCACGCGGGGAATCCCGGTCAACAGGACTGCATCCCGGTAGGACTGGGGCTGGGCCTGGAACTGCTCCAGACAGGGCATGGATACGATGCGGGCCTGGATACCCTGGCTAGCCAGTGTCGCGGCGGCCTCAACGGCCACGTGCAGCTCGGAGCCGCTGGCCATGATGACCACATCGGCGGTGCCTGCCGGAGTGGAGACGACATAGCCCCCCTTGAGCACATCCTCGGCCTTGAAATCGGCTGGGCGGGCAATCACCGGCAGTTTCTGGCGGGTCAGGATCATGGCGGTCGGGCCGGTCGTATGCTGCAACGCCGAAACCCACATCATGGCCGTCTCCAGACCGTCCGCCGGGCGGATGACCTGGACATTGGGGATCAGGCGCAGCGAGGCCACATGCTCGATCGGCTGGTGGGTCGGACCGTCCTCACCGACAAAGAAGGAGTCGTGGGTAAAGATGTACAGCGATTGCAGGTTCATCAGGGCCGACAGGCGGATCGTCGGACGGCAGTAATCGGAGAAGACCAGGAAGGTGGCGCCGTAGGGAATGAAGCAGCCATACAGAGCCATGCCGTTGACCACCGCGCCCATGGCGTGCTCGCGGATGCCGAAGTGCAGGTTGCGACCGGCAAAGGCCCCCGCCTGAACGGATGACGCACCTTTGATATCGCTGTTGTTGGATGGTGACAGGTCGGCGGAGCCGCCGGCGAGAGACGGCACCAGGGCAGCGACCTTCTGCAGCACGGCCCCGGACAGGGCGCGGGTAGCGCCGTCCTTGCCGGCGACAGTAGCGATCAGTTCATCGGCCAGGTTGGCGGGCAGTTGCTTGCTCCACATCTGGTCCCAGAGCTGGGCCTTTTCGGGATTGGCGCTGCGCCACCCGGCAAAGCCGCACTGCCATTCAGCATGGGCGGCCTTCTTGGCCGCTACCTGTGCGCGGCAGGTGTTGAGCACATCCTGGGGAATCTCGAAGGGACCGTAGCCCCAGCCCAGGTTCTTGCGGGTTGCGGCGATCTCTTCCGCTCCCAGTGGCGAACCGTGGGCGCTGGAAGAGCCCTGGCACTTGGGGCTGCCGTAGGCGATCTGGGTGGTGGCGATAATCAGCGAAGGCTTGCCGGTCTCGGCTTTGGCGGCCGCAATGGCGGCGCTGATCTGGGCGTAGTCGTGTCCGTCGATCTTCTGCACGTGCCAGCCGCAGGCGTTGAAGCGGGCCTCCACATCTTCGGACCAGGCCAGATCGGTCTTGCCTTCGATGGTGATGCTGTTGCTGTCGTAAATATAGACCAGGTTGCCCAGTTTGAGATGACCGGCCAGGGCCGCGGCCTCGTAGCTGATCCCCTCCTGCAGGCAGCCGTCCCCCATCAGGGCATAGATCGTGTGATCGATCGGCTGGAAGGCTTCGGTGTTGAAGCGCTCGGCAGCCATCTTGGCGGCGATGCCCATGCCGACGCCGTTGGCGAAGCCCTGGCCCAGCGGGCCAGTGGTGACTTCCACGCCGACGGTGTGGCCGAACTCGGGGTGTCCCGGAGTCTTGCTGCCCCATTGACGGAAGTGCTTCAGATCGTCCAGGGAGAGGTCGTAGCCGAAGAGGTGCAACAGCGAATAGAGCAACATGGAACCGTGGCCGGCCGAGAGGATGAAGCGGTCGCGATTGGCCCAGGTCGGCTCATCGGGATTGAAGGAGAGGTAATTGCCCCACAGGGCGAAGGCACAGTCGGCGGCTCCCATGGGGAGGCCGGGGTGACCGGAATTGGCCTGCTGGACGGCATCGGCGGAAAGAAGTCGGATGGCGTCGGCGCACTGCCGCGCCTTGTCGGCAGGAATCATGGGCTGCTGCATGGTGGTGATACTCCTTTGGTAAGTTGGAAGTTATATCCGGAGGTGTATTCAGTAGCTGTATCGGGATGAGCCGCCACTAACCTCGTGACGCGCAGATCCGGCCCGCCAGGGGCAATAATTTGTCATGCGAAATGGTTAAAGCCTTTGTTTTCCAAACAATAACGGGCTCCCTCCGCGTTGACGACCTGCAGTTCGGGAGAGCTCGTTACTATACCAACAGGCACACCAACAACGCCACACTTTTTCAGAAGATCGGCAATTTTTTCCCGATTATTGGGCGCGGCGGTGAAGCACAGCTCATAATCCTCACCACCGGAGAGCACAAGCTGATGGGGGAAGGCGGGGAGTGCGCGGGCTGCTTCACGGAAGTGCTCGGAGGTCGGCAGGTCGTTCAGGCGGATGACACCACCGACCGCCGACAGCTCGGAGATATGCCCGAAATCGGCCAGGATGCCGTCGCTGATGTCGATCATGGCCGTGACCAGACCGGACTCGGCCAGGGCCAAGCCGGCCGCCGTTCGCGGTGTCGGATCGAGCAGGCGGGAGATGAGCCCTTCGGCTCCGCTCAGGGCACATTCCGTCGGCTGAGCGGAGGCCCCCCTCGGTGACTGAGCGGAGTCGAAGTCCAGCAACCTCAGTCCCATGGCCGCATCGCCCAGCGTCCCGCTGGCCCAGATCTCGTCACCGGGCCGGGCGCCGGAGCGGCGCAGAATCAACTCCGGCACCTGCTCACCCATGATGGTGACCGAGATGGCCAGCCCCTGTTTCGAGGAGCAGGTATCGCCGCCGATCAGGGCCACGCCATGCTCAGCGGCCATGGCCAGGAAGCCGCGGGTGAATTCATCGAGGAAATCAAGCGGCAGATCGGGTGGAATGGCCAGAGCCAGGGTTGCCCAACGGGGAATCCCCCCCATGGCGGCGATGTCGGAGATATTGACCGCCAGGGACTTGCGCCCCAGGCGATAGGGGTCGTGCCAGGAGCGGCGGAAATGCACATCCTCCAGCAGCATATCGGTGGAGGTCAACAGCTGCATGCCGGGCGACAGGGTAGTCACGGCGGCGTCGTCGCCGATGCCGGTCACCACGCCGGCGCCGCCATGGACAGCAGCGGCGATGCGGGAAATAAAACCGAATTCGCCGAGGCGGGCAAGGGTTTGCAGATTTTTCATGATACTGATCGCTCGGGTGTAAGATCTTCGCTGAGTGGGTAAAAGTCCAGGCCATGCGTGGTGATGGATTGCTTCAGATTTTGCTGACACAGCTTGTCAAAATGCAGCACATCCAGCTTGAAGACCAGCTCCAGAGCCTCCAGTTCATTCCAGAGCCGGGAGAATTCCTGGTCGTCCATCTGCGGAGCGACAACGGCCAGATCGATGTCCGAATAAGGCTTATCCGTACCCTTGGCCCGGGAACCGAAGATCAGCACCTTTTCGACATGCGGATAGCGCCTGAATACGTGTTCGATATCGCGATAATGACGCCGGGCCAGGCCGAATATCAGTTTGTCGTTTTCCATTGCAGAGCCTTTTGAGCGAGTTGTTGAAACAGTTGCACACCCTGCTCGACGATATAGCTATAGACATCGTCGGCCAATTCTTCGTTGTAGGTGTGACTGGTGAGGTTGCGCATCTTCTGCAGATCGCTCCAGGCGTTGCCATCTTCGATCAGCCCGGCCTGCAAGGCGGCCTGCATGGTTTCACGCGGCGTCTTCACAAAGAGGTCTTCCTCCTCCAACCGGAGTTTCAGCATCTTCCAGGCCAGTTCGTGCGTGAACTCGAAACGCTGGATGACGGAATCGCGAAGATATTCATCCTTGGGTTGTTGAGCGGCTTTTTCAAGCTGACCAAGAGCCCTGAGATAATCGGCGATACGTTCTTCCATGCGTTCAGCGTCCATCGCAATCTCCTCTTGTTTTAGCGAATGGCAGTGCACCGGGGCGGGGATCATCGTAGATTCATTGAGAATACCGGCTCCCGGACGTTCAGCCCACCCTCGCGGTTTCAGGGTGCAAATGTACCCTTGCTGATAACAAACGGCAAGACAAACATAGTCGCGGACACCACGAAAAAAGGGCATGACATTTGTCACACCCCGCAACTCACGACACACAACTCGTGCCTTTAGTTTATTAGCCCGCCCACTCAACACCTACCTGGGCTTGCGAGGTCCCGGCGCAAAATAACGCCCCAGCTTGGCATCCAATTCGTCGATCCAACCGGCTTTGGAGTCTGGAAAGGCATCGGCATAGGGCACATAGGGTTTGATATCCAGAACAGGTGTGCCATCCAAAAGGTCAACACCTCGCAGGTGCAGCGTCCGGCCTTCAATCTTTACCAACTCCACCGCCGACAGGCCGATCGAATTGGGCCGATGGGGGGAGCGAGTGGCCAAAACGCCCCGTTTTGGTCCACCCCGAGGCGGCTTGACACTGCTTTTCCAGCCTTCACTCAGATGAAAGGCGAAGATTAGCCAGAGCCTGTCGAAGCCGTCCAGATCTTGAATAACCTTCTCGTCCAGCCAATCCTCAAGTTCCAGGGTGGCTAAGGCAACCTCTCCGGTTTGCGTGCCTTCCACCACCGTGCTTTGATGGGGTGCGTCAATACGGCGCGAATAGGGGGAGCGCAGGATGCCGATGGGGCGATAGGTGAATTGGAGGTCTTGGGTCATATTAGCTGGTCTCTGTTCCGACACGTATTGGCTGGTAAAACAGGCCATTACCACGCAAGTGGAGCCGGCGCAGATGGTTCTCCAGCTGGAGGTGACGGGGGTTTGAGTAATTTGTCCTTGGGAAGCCGGGTATAGGGGATAAATTTAACCTTCTTTTTTACCGTACGTTGGCCAGTTATAGCCGCTTTGGCCAGTTCATCCACGCTGGCGAGCATTGCCGTTTCCATGTCTTTATCCAAGGGTTGAGGTTCTTTACCACTTTTCAGCCGTTCCAGCTGGCTGAATACCCTCTTTGCGTAACTCTCGCTCTTCTCGGGCGTCTGGCTGTTGTAGCAACCGATGGCTTTCCAGTTGTAACCGTACTTGTTGATGCACGTGGCCAATATCCAGGCCCCGGTTTTAGTGTTGTAACAAGCATCTCCCAGATAACGCCAGCGTTCCTCTCCCAACGTGGTTTTCCAGATGGTGTTGATCTGCATCAGTCCGACATCAAACGTGCCATTGCTGTTTCCATTCACGGCGTCCGGTTGTGTGTTTGACTCAACCTTTGCAATAGAGCGCAACACCAGCGGGTTTATACCGTACAACTGTCCGGCTTCCTGAAAACAGAATGGATAGCCTATGCTGCTGTAGCTTAGCAGTAGTAGTGTAATCGTGAAGATATGTTTGAAGTTAGAAATCATATAATTTATTCAAGACCTGACTGCATTGTCATTTGCCCCCACCAGCGTTTTTAGGCGGCTGATAGCGTGTCTTTATTACTTTTGAAGGCTTGATGTTGTCTTAAACAACTCAACACTTTCTCCGTTGCGCCAAGATCGGGCAAGCTTAATGGCAACGACCGTTTCTTGCTTGTCACAGTTACATGAGTTTCTGTTTCAGTTATTTTCTGAAGCTCAAACCGTATGATTTCACTTATTATGTGCCAAGGCAACCTCAGTTTCACTTCAAATATCCTTGTTGCTGGATCTTCGGTTTTGGCCTCTTGGAGTTTATGGTTTGGCACAAAGTTCATATGATTAAGGGAAACAATGAAGGCCTGCTCTAATGGGAGTAAAAGCGTAAATGATTCGCTGTATGTTCTCATTTTTTCTCGTTTCAACTCATTCTTGAGCAGATCCGTTCAACAATCCAGTTTGGGATATTGAACCGTCAACAAATTATCCCATCCCCACACCCCGCGCAAGCTAATCGTCACAAAACAAACAGGGCATGACGAACTGATCGCCATGCCCTGTTAAGAGCTTTCTACCGAGTGTCCTTTCTGACTCCGCTGCTGTCCTTTGTTAGGTGGCCAACAAAGGATTATTTTTTACCTTCTACTGCGACACATTGTCCTAAAAGATGCTTTCCCGATGATACACGCACCTCCCGATAGCCTGCTTCAATGAAAAGTGCACTGACCTCCGACGGTTCATAAAGCGTGAATCCATGCCTCATGACGCTCCGATTCTTCATGAACTCGCGCGGCGTGAAGCACAACACAAATTTGCCATTCATTTTGAGACCACGATGAATCTGCCTGAGCGGAACCAGTGGTTTGCTCCAGAAATAGATTACATTTACAGCGCAGGCCTTGGTAAATGTGTTAGCCTCGAATGGAAGCTCCTCCACGTCTGCACACTTCAGGTCTATTTTGCCGGCAGCAATTGGCTTTCTAAAGCGTTGTGAGCATGCCTCTACGGCATCCGGCGAAAAGTCAACGCCCGTAATAGATCCCGTCGCTACTGATTTCAACATTTTTGACATCAGATCGCCGCCTCCAAAACCCACCTCAAGCACAGAGTCCTCGGAAGTTAGATCCATGACTTTTAGCGCCAATTCATTTATGGGAGTGTTCGCACGATTGAGTATGTGCAATAATATATGCCGCCCAAATAATCCCGACGGCCGACGTAATTGAGCCGCAAGAAAGCCAGCTAAACTCATTTTGACTCCCTTCTTCGTTTTTCCGGCCACCTGAACAGTCATCAAATTATCCCATCCCCACGCCTCACGCAAGCTTGTCAATCGTCACAAAACAAACAGGGCATGACGAACTGATCGCCATGCCCTGTTTACGAGCTTTCTACGGAGAAACCAGGTTACGCCCTGGCCCCTTTTTTCACCACTGTCTTGGGTGCAGGAGCCGACACCTTGGCCGGTTTGTCTCCCTTGGCAGCGATTGCCGGGTAGCTTTCCAGTGCCAGCTTGAGCACCTCGCTGACCTCGCTGACCGGGACGATCTTGACCTTCTTGAGGATTTCGGCCGGGATGTCCTCCAGATCCTTCTTGTTCTGCATGGGGATGATGACCGTCTTCATCTCGGACCGGACCGCCGCCAGGATCTTCTCCTTGAGGCCGCCGATGGGCAACACCTTGCCGCGCAGGGTCACCTCGCCGGTCATGGCCACATCCTTGCGCACCGGGATGCGGGTGATGATCGAAACCAGGGCCGTGGTCATGGCCACACCGGCCGAGGGGCCGTCCTTGGGAATCGCGCCGGCCGGAACATGCACATGGATTTCATGCTCCTGGAAGAATTCCGGCTTGACGCCGAACTCGTCGCCATGGGCACGGATGTAGGAGTGGGCCGCCTGGACCGACTCTTTCATGACGTCACCCAACTGTCCGGTGAGGGTCAGACCGGGCTTGCCGCTCATCAGGGTGGCCTCGATATGCAGGATTTCGCCACCCACCGGTGTCCAGGCCAACCCGTTGACCACGCCGATCTCGTTATGATCCAGGTCTTCCTCGCGCAGGTATTTGGGCGCGCCCAGGAAGGGGTGCAACCCTTTGGGAGTGATCTTGGCGATGCGCTTGGAACCTTCGGCCACCTTGCGGGCCACCTTGCGGCAGACCGTGCCGATCTGGCGTTCCAGGTTGCGCAGGCCGGCTTCGCGGGTGTACTTGGCAATAATCTCGCGGATGGCGTCATCCTCGAAGGCGATCTGCTTATCCTTGAGCCCGTTTTCCTTGATCTGGCGCGGCACCAGGTAGCGCTTGGCGATCTCCAGCTTTTCCTCTTCGGTGTAGCCGGACAGGTTGATCACCTCCATGCGGTCGCGCAGGGCCGACGGCACCGGGTCGATCTGGTTGGCGGTGCAGATGAACATGACGTTGGAGAGGTTGTAGGGCTGGTTAATGTAATGGTCGGAGAAGGAGTGGTTCTGCTCCGGGTCCAGCACCTCCAGCAAAGCCGAGGAGGGGTCGCCCTTGTAGTCATAACCGAGCTTGTCGATCTCGTCCAGCATGATTACCGGGTTGGTGGTGCCGGCCTGCTTCATGCCCTGGATGATGCGCCCCGGCAGGGCGCCGATGTAGGTGCGGCGGTGACCGCGAATCTCGGCCTCGTCCCGCACGCCCCCCAGAGACATGCGTACGAACTTGCGCCCCATGGCCCGGGCAATGGATTTACCCAGGGAGGTCTTGCCCACGCCGGGAGGACCGACGAAGCAGAGGATCGGACCCTTCATCTTTTTCTTCAGCTTGCGTACGGCCAGAAACTCCAGGATACGCTCCTTGATCTTGTCCAGATAGAAGTGGTCGTCATTGAGGATCTTCTCGGCCCGGACGATGTCCAGGCTGTCGCGGGAGGCCTTGCTCCAGGGGATCTCCACCAGCCAGTCCAGATAGGTGCGGATGATACCGGCTTCACCGGCGTCCGGGTGCATGTTCTCCAGACGTCCCAACTGCTTGAGGGCCTCTTTGAGGACCGCCTCGGGCATCTTGGCGTTTTCGATGGCCTTGCGGACCTCGACCAGTTCCTCTTTTTCACCGCCATCACCCAGTTCCTGCTGGATGGCCCGCATCTGCTCGCGCAGATAATACTCGCGTTGGTTCTTGCCCATCTCTTCGCGGGCCGCGCTCTGGATCTTGGCCTGGACACTGAGCAGCTCGACCTCGCGGTTGAGGAACTCGTTGACCTTGGTCAAACGCACGATCGGGTCGTTGATCTCCAGGAGCAGTTGGGCGTCGGCCACCTTCAGTCCCAGATTACTGGCGATCAGGTCGCCCATGCTGCCCGGGTCCTGGATATTTTCCAGGATGACCATCACCTCGGGGGAGATCTGTTTGCCCAGTTCAATCACCTTGGCCAGCTGCTCGCGCACGGTACGGATCAGCGCCTCGGTCTCCAGGGAGACATCCAGCAGCTGGTGATCGATCTGGCGCTCGGTGCGCACCAGGTAAAAGGGCTTGTCGCTGACGAACTCGGTGATGCGTGCCTTGGCCAGACCCTGAACGAGGATCTTGACCCGTCCGTCCGGCAGCTTGAGCATGCGCATGATCATGGCCACGGTGCCGACTTCATAGATCTTGTCGGGTGTGGGATCCTCATCGCCGATGTCGTGCTGGGTGGCCAGGAGGATCATGCGGTCGCCGGCCAGGGCGCTGTCCACCGCCTTGATCGACATCTCGCGCCCCACGAAGAGCGGGATGATCATGAAGGGATAGACCACCACGTCCCGCACCGGCAGAAGCGGGATCAATTCGGGGATCTTCAGCTCTTCGGTGTCCTGCTTTTCGGTTTCGTTATCCTTTTCGATTTCGCTCAATCGACTATCTCCTTTATGGGTACCTTGCGGTCAATGGTCTTGGGGCAGATCACCCGCAGCACTCCACGGCGATACTCCGCCGAAATGGCACCCGGATTGAAACTGCAGGGGATATGCACGGCGTGATGAAAACGCCCCTGGCTGCGTTCCAGGCACAAAAAGCGATCCCGTTCGCCGGTCTGCTCCGGCAAGCGTTGCGCGTCCAGAACAACGGTCGGGCCGCAGACAGTCAGATTGATATCCTCGACCCGGCAACCGGGCAGATCGATTTCCAGGACAATTTCATCACTGGTTTCGTATATATCCATCAGCGGGCGATTCTCATGTTCGTCGTCCATGTCACGCAATTCAAGCTCGTGCAACAGGCTGCGAATCTCACCGATGTGACGACTGAATATCTCCTGCTGGAACGGCTTTTTGCCCGAAAATCGTGACATATGGCTACCCGCTTGTTATGCAGAGGTTATACGACAAATCCCGTTGCTGAAGATGTAACCATTCCTGACCCGCTTGTCAAGGTTGACAGCTGTCAAATACACTGCTCTTTCAAACCCGCATAAAACGGGATAGGTACGTTAACAAACTAATTTTCTGCCCGAAAGTGCGGAAAATCACTTCTAACTTACGAGCCCTGCTGCGCAGGATACGTGCGTTAACGAAATTATTTTCTGCAAAAACAACCGCAGAAAACAATTTCTAACTTACTAAAAATGAATTGACTTTAGACCCTGTTTGCAGGATATGTTTCAGTTTTTATACTCGCTCTTTTAGGTCCAGCAGCGTCATTTACTATAGAGTCTTCCTCGTACAGACCGGGAAGCTTGGGGAGTCACTATCATGGAAAAATGGAATATCGCCGATTCCGCCAAGATTTATAATATGGACAATTGGGGCGCCGACCTGTTCTCGATCAACAAGAAAGGGAACATCTGCGTTCACCCCTCCTCCAACTCCAAGCAATCCATCGATCTGCGGGCACTGACCGACGACCTGATCAAACGCAAGATCAAGCCCCCCATCCTGCTGCGCTTCATGGACGTGCTCCAGGGGCGCATCGCCTCGATCAACCGCGTCTTCAAGAACGCCATCTCCGAGAACGACTATCCGGCCAAATACCAGACCTTCTACCCGATCAAGGTCAACCAGCAGCGCCAGGTGGTCGAGGCCATCGCCGGTTACGGCAAACGCTACAACATCGGCCTGGAGGTCGGTTCCAAACCGGAATTGGTGGCCGGCATCTCCATTTCCACCGGCAACGGCCTGCCGATCATCTGCAACGGCTACAAGGATGCCGAGTACATCGAAACCGTGCTCTACGCCACCAAGATCGGTTACGATATCACCCTGGTGGTGGAGAAACTGTTCGAGCTGGAAAAGATCATCGAACTATCCAAAAAGACCGGCATCATGCCCAAGCTGGGCATCCGCGTCAAACTCTCCTCCAAGGGGACCGGCAAATGGGCCACCTCCGGCGGCGAAGACGCCAAGTTCGGTCTGCGCATGTCCGAGATCATCGCCGCCATCCGCATGCTGGAAGAACAGGGCATGCTGGAGTGCGTCAAGCTGCTGCACTCCCACATCGGCAGCCAGATCACCAAGATCGACAAGATCAAGACCGCCCTGATCGAAGGCGCCCGCGTCTACACCGAAATGCGCAAGCTGGGCGTCGGCATCGAATACCTGGATATCGGCGGCGGATTGGGGGTCGATTACGACGGCTCCAAGTCCAGCTATTTCTCCAGCGTCAATTACACCATCGAGGAATACGCCAATGACGTCATCTACCAGATCAAGAACATCTGCGACGAGGCCGGGGTGGAATGCCCGAACATCATCTCCGAATCCGGCCGCGCCACCGTCGCCCACTACTCGGTACTGGTCACCAACGTCCTGGACACCAACACCCAGAACCTGATGCCCGATTTCGAGGAGATGTTGGCCCAGGCCGAGAAGATCGCCCCCACGGTCCGCAAGCTGCAGGACATCCACAAGAGCATCGACCGCTACTCGTTGCGCGAGGATTACCACGACACGCTGCAGCTGATCAACGAGGCCGTCAGCCTGTTCAACCTGGGCTACCTGACCCTCAACGACCGCGCCATCGCCGAATGGCTCTACACCAAGATCATCAAGAAGATCAACGGCATCGTCGAGAAGCTCAAGCCGATCCCCGAGGAGCTGCAGAACTTCCAGCTGCACATGCGCCAGACCTATTTCGCCAACTTTTCCCTGTTCCAGTCCATTCCCGACTCCTGGGCCATCGACCAGCTCTTCCCGATCATGCCGATCCAGCGCCTCAGCCAGAAGCCGGACGTGATGGCCTCCATCGCCGACATCACCTGCGACTCGGACGGCGAGATCACCAGCTTCGTGGGCGAGCACGGCCGCGCCAAATCCCTGCCGCTGCACAAGATCAAGAAGAATGAGGATTACTACATCGGCTTCTTCCTGATCGGCGCCTACCAGGAGATCCTGGGCGACCTGCACAACCTGTTCGGCGACACCAACGCCGTGCACATCACCTTCAACAAGAAGACCGGCTACATGATCGACACGGTCATCAACGGCGACGCCACCTGGGAGACCCTCAAATACGTCCAGTACAAGGGGCCGGAGATCCTCAAGCACGTCCGCGACAACCTGGAGAAGCAGGTCGCCAGCCGGAAGGTTTCCATCGAAGAGAGCAGCCACTTCATCGAACTGCTGGATAGGACCCTGCTGGGGTATACCTACCTGGGGGAATAATTCCACCAGAGCATAATGACTGACTGAAACGACAAACGCCCGCATCTCGCGGGCGTTTGTCGTTTGTACGCTTCAATCGTCCCGACGCTTTTATCCTTGCATAAAAAACAGCTTGGCATCGGCCACCCCGGAATAGACTTGACATCTTTAGAGTTAAAACTCTAAATTAGAGCAAATATTCTAATTATGGAGGCCGCCATGAATGTCCTGCTCATCCAGCCCCCCAGCAACGATCCGTTGATGGACCAGGTCTATCTCTTTGAACCGTTGGCCCTGGAATACCTGGGCGCCGGCCTGAAACAGGATGGGCACACGGTACGTCTGCTGGATTGCCGCATCGAAGCGGACCACGAGGCGCTGCTGCGCGACCTCCGCCCCGATGTGGTGGGTCTGACCGGTTTTACCTGCCACCGGAACATCCTGCTGGCCATGGCCCGGCGAATCACGACACTCCTCCCCGATGCCTGGGTAATCGTGGGAGGACACCACGCCACGGTGGCGCCGGAGGAATTCAACACCCCGGAGATCGACGCGGTGGTCATCGGCGAAGGGGTTTTCACCTTGCGCGAACTGCTTCGAGCCATCGTGCAGGAAAACGGTTTCAGCGGCATCCCCGGCCTGGCCATCCCCAGCCCGGACGGCATGTTTTTCACCCCACCGCGCCCCTACACCGATCTTAACCTCCTCCCCATGCCGGACCGCACCCTGACCGCCTCCTATCGCAGCCGCTACTTCAGCGAATGGTTCAAACCGCTCGCCTCGGTGCGCACCTCACTCGGCTGCACCGCCCGCTGCACATTCTGCGCCCTGTGGCGGATCACCGCCGGCAAATACCTGCGCCGCGATCCGGAACAGGTGCTGGCCGAGCTGCTGACCGTCGAGGAGCCAAACGTCTTCTTCTGCGACGACGAATCCATGTGCGATGTAAAAAGGATGGACCGGTTGGCCGACCTGATTGCCCAGGCAGGCATCCGCAAGAGCTACTTCCTCTACGGCCGGGTGGACACCATCGTCAACCACCCGGAGCTATTCGCCAAGTGGGCGAAAATCGGGCTTTCACAAGTATTTGTGGGGATGGAGGACTTCTCCGATGCACGCTTGGCCGCCATGAAGAAAGGGACAACTGCCGCCCAGCAGGCCGAAGCGGCGCGTATCCTGCGGGAGCTGGGGATCATGATGTATGCATCGTACATGGTTGATCCGGACTACACCGTGGAGGATTTCAACAGCCTCAAGAAGCATGTGCGGGCCATGAAGCACAACTACGCCACCTTCACCGTGATGACGCCGCTGCCAGGTACGGAACTGTACGAGCGGAACAGGGAGCGCATGCTCTCCCATAAACCGGAGTTGTTCGACATGCTCCACACGCTCCTTCCCACCCGGCTGCCGATGGAGCAGTTTTACGCCGAGCTGACCAGGCTCTACACCTCGGCGGTGCCGCTGTACCGCAGCTTCCCGGTGCTGCTGCGCTTCGGCCTGCACGGCATGTGGCTGCGCGTCAAGCTGCTCGGCGGGTTTCTGGAGAAAATGCGGCGTGCCCATCTCGACTATTAGCCAGATCTATGGCACAGTGCTCCCCATGAACACCCGCGACAAGATCATCGAGACAGCCATCCGCCTCTTCAACGACAAGGGGACCAAACCGGTCACCACCAACCACATTGCCGCCGAATGCGACATCAGCCCCGGCAACCTCTACTATCACTTCCGCAACAAGGAAGCGATCATCCGCGCCATCTTCGAGCAGATGACCCAGGTGAGCGTACGGGATTACGGCGCCATCGCCAGCCAACACGAACCGGGCACTCCCGAGGCAATCGCCAGCACCTTTGCCTTTATCCAGCACTTCAACTGGCGCTACCGCTTCTTCAAGCGAGAATTGACCGTGCTGGTCATGGCCGATCCGCTGCTGGGAGAACAGTTCCGCGCCACAAACGACATCATGCGTCGCATGATCCGCGATGCCATTGAGGGCGTGGTGGCCGCCGGACGGCTAACGCAGCTTACGGAGCATGAAATCGAGCTGTTCGTGGATGCGGTCTGGACCCTGGCGCTGTTCTGGGTCAACTACCTGGAGGTGGGTGGCGAAGAGGTCAACGACGCCACCCTGGCGCGGGGCAACGAGGTGCTGCACATGATCATGGCACCGTATCTGACTGGAAATGATGCCGCAACAACGGGAGCCGGCATAGCGAGGTAGTACCATGAATTCTGAACAGCTCCGGCACTTCGGCTGGGATGACTGGTTTGCCGGTCAGACACATCAGATGAACCTGGCCGGCAAACGGCTGGCGCGGGTCGTGGCCGTGGATCGCGAGCAGTTCCTGGTCGTGGACGAAAGCGGCGAGTTTCGCGCCAAGCTTGCCGGACGTTTTCTCTATCAGGCCGGACAAACCAGCGATTTCCCCTGCGTCGGCGACTGGGTTTCCCTTCAGCACGACAGCGCCGACGCTTTCGGCATCATCCATGACATCGTCCCCCGCAGGTCGTTTCTGCGCCGCAAGGCGGCCGGCGAAACCAGCGATTACCAGATGATCGCCGCGAACATCGACGTGGCCCTGATCGTACAATCGTGCCACTTTGACTTCAACATTAATCGGCTGGAGCGCTACCTGGTGATGGTCCGGGACGGCCGGGTCGAGCCGGTCGTGCTCCTCACCAAAACAGACCTGGTCACCCCGGCGATGCTCCACCAACGTATGGATCAGATCAACGCCAGCGGCATCACGACAGCGGTAATCGCGCTCAGCAACCTGACCGGCGAGGGAGTCGACACGCTGCGCGCCCTGCTGCACGCCGGGAAAACCCACTGCCTGCTCGGGTCATCGGGGGTCGGCAAGAGCACCCTGATCAACCGGCTGCTCGGCTGTCAGGCGGTGGCTACCGGCACGGTCAGCGACACCGGCGAAGGACGGCACACGACGGTGCGACGCGAACTCATCCGCCTGGAGAACGGTGCGATGCTGATCGACAACCCGGGCATGCGCGAGTTCGGCATCCTGGGGGGCGAGGAGGGGCTGGAGGAGAGCTTTGCCGGTATCCACACCTTGGCGGCGCGCTGCAAATACGGCGACTGCTCGCATGTCAACGAGCCCGGCTGCGCCGTACTGGCGGCGCTGGAGGAGGAAAGCCTCTCACCCGCCCATTACCGGAATTTTCTCAAACTGAGAAGCGAAGCGGAGTTTCACGACCTGTCCTATCACGAGAAGCGCCAAAAGGATAAGGAGTTCGGCCACTTCATAAAGTCCGCCAAAAAGAATTTGAAGCACCGCCGCCACTGATAGCGACGTGCAATCATCTTCATCAGCTCAATCCCCCTCGATTTCCTTTAACCTTCACGCAAACAGCACACTGAACAGGATCAGGAACAGCAGCTGGCAGGCCCCCACCAGCCAACCGTTCCTGAGCAGCGACTTCATGTCGGTGGATTCGGCAAAGCCAAGCGAGCTGGCCATGTTGGCGCCGGGAAAGACGAAGTTGTTCACCCTGGTCGCCACCACCAGCGCCAGGGCCCAGGCCAACATGGAGACACCGTAGCGCCCCAAGAGCGTTCCGAACAGCTCATTCAACAGCTTCATGGTCGCCACCGTGGCCCCGCTGATACCGAAGGCGCCGAGGAACCCGCCGGTGATGACGATGGCCGGCTTGCCCCCCAACTCCATGAACGGCTTGATCAGCGCCGTCAAGGCCGCAAAGCCGCCCGCCTTGTCCACAAAGACGATGAACGGGTCCAGCAGCAGGAAAAGCAGGAACAGCCCCACGTTGCCGGCCATCCCCTTTACTACCAGCTTGAGAATCTCGTCGAATTTCAATCCCCCCACAACTCCGGTGATGATGGACAGCCCCAGCATGATCACGATCACGAACGAGGTGGGCGCCTTGACCGCGATGCCGTAGACCACGGCGGCCAGAAAACAGCCGACGAAGACGGCGGTGGCGCGGCGCTGCCGGGCATCCGGTTCGAAGCGTTGTGCCTCCTCGATGGCCGGATAGGACTGGGTTTCACGGGTGTTGCGTTGGATGCGCTGCAGCATGAACCAGGTCACAGTGAGGGTGATGAGCGCCACCGGCCCGGAAACATAGAGCAGCATCTCGCCGTAGCCGAGTTTGGTGAGCCCGAGCAGCGTCACTACCGACGGGGTAAATGGCCCGAGGATCAGCGCCTCCTCCCCGACCGCCTGAAAGATCACCGCCACGGTGCTGCGCGACAACCCCACGGCCGCCGCCACCGGCAACACGATGGGAGCGATGATGGCGTTGCCACCCGCCATGGTGCCCAAGAGCCCCACGATCACCAGTACTGCCAGCATGATGCCCGCCATCGCCTTGCGCTCGCTGTCCACTCCGACGCTGTAGATGATCCGGTGCACGATGGTATGGGTGACCCTGGTGGCGTTCAGCACCTCACCCAAGCCGCGGCCGAGCATGATGATCAGACCCACCAGCGCCAGGAACGACGACATGCTGCCCGCCAGGGCAGCGCCGAAGGAGACCAGGGTCTGGTGGCTGAGGATGCCACCCAGCACTACGCAGATGGCCGTAGCCGCCAGGATATCCACATCGCGGAACACCAGAACAATGTAGACCAGCAGCGGCAGGAGGCCGAGCAGGCCCCAGGTGAAGGTGGGGGTGACGTCGATCATGGTTTGCGCAGCACCCTTCCCGGTCGTTCACCGGTCAAAGCCCCATCCCGGATGACGAACCGCCCTGCCACCAGCAGATGCACAACACCCGTGGCATAGCGATGCGGCTCGGCATAGGTGGCCGTGTCGGCGATGGTCGCCGGATCGAACAGCACCAGATCGGCCGCATAGCCCGGCGCTACCAGGCCACGGTCGCTAAAGCCAATCCGGCTGGCCGGAAGTCCGGTCATCTTGTGGATGGCCGTTGCCAGCGGCAACAATTGTTCTTCGCGTACATAACGCCCCAGCACCCGGGGAAATGTGCCGTAGGATCGGGGATGGGTCGGCTCCAAGCCGTCCGCTTCAACGGTGAGAGCGTGGCCGTCGGAACCGACCGCCACCAGCGGATCGGCCAGGATCGTCGCCACGTCCGCTTCGGCCATGGAGAAGAAGATCGCCCCCACGTTACCTTGTTCTTCCCGGATCAGCCGGATCACCGCCGCCTCGGGCGGACAGCCCCAGCGCCCGGCAATGGCGGCCACGGTCAGGCCGGAAAGTTCCCGGTTGCGGGGCGATGAACAGCCGGTGACCATGATCCCCCCGGCACCTTCGCGGCGCGCCATTTCCCGGCCGATCTCGGACTCCAATTCCTGTCGCAGGAGAGGATCGGCCAAACGTTCCAACAGGGCGGCGACACCGCCCGCATGGGCCCACTGGGGCACCACCGCCGTCAGGGTGGTGGCCGAGGCGTTGTAGGGGTACTGATCGGCCGCCACATCCAGCCCCTCGGCCCGCGCCACCGCCAGCCGTGCCAGCAAGAGCGCCGCCCGCCCCCGATTGCTGCCCCCCATGGCCTTCAGGTGCGACACCTGCACCCGCACTCCGCTCTCCCTGGCTATGCCGAACACCTCGTCCAGCGCCGCGTCGATAGTCTCGCTCTCGCTACGGATATGGCTGGTGTAGAGGCTGCCGTGGCGGGCCAGCACCCGCGCCAGGGCGGTCAGTTCATCGCGAGCGGCGTAGCTCCCCGGCGGGTAGATCAAACCGGTGGACATACCCCACGCACCCTGGCAAAGCGCCTCCTCCAGCAGTGCCTCCAGCCGCGCCATCTCGTCTGCGGTCGGGGCGCGGTCGGTCATCCCCATGGCAGCGTTCCTCAGTGCGGCATGCCCCACCAACGGCGCCACGTTGATACCCAGCCCGGCCTTGTCCACCCGCTCCGCGTACCCGGCCAGGTCGTGCCAGTCGATGCCCCCCTCCGGCAGGGAATAATCGTGCAGCCGCAGGTAGGCGGCCAGTTCCGTTTCTCCCCCTGGCCGCACCGGAAACAGCCCCAGCCCGCAGTTGCCGGTCACCTCGCTGGTCACCCCCTGGAAGGCCTTACTCTCCAACAGCGGGTGGCGGAAGAGGGTCATGTCGGAATGGCCGTGGATATCGATGAAACCGGGGGCCAGCACCAGGCCGTCGGCATCGACGACCTGCCCGACGGAGCAGTCCAGGTCCGGTCCCACCGCCGCGATCCGGCCATCGACAACCACCACATCGGCCCGCCGTGGCGATGCGCCGCTGCCGTCGACCAGCGTGGCGTTACGTATGAAAAGAGTGCTTTCGGGCATGACAGTACCGTGGTCCTTATTACGTGCCCCACTTTTACCAGATTCCCCTAGCCATTGCGACGGGAAACACCTTTCAAGCGCATCAACGCTTGACACTCGTCCGATATTTCCGTATCAATCCCCGCCGGACAGATTCCGCTTTGTAAATTTTACGTCACAGGTATTGTGCTGAACAACAAATACCCGTATTATGTGTCGCCCTGAAAACACCCCATCAAGATTTAGGAAGGAACCATACAATGAGCAAGGTCCTTATCATCGGCGCCGGCGGCGTCGGCCAGGTCGTCACCCACAAATGCGCCCAGCGCCGCGACATCTTCACGGAGATCACCCTGGCCTCGCGCACCAAGTCCAAGTGCGATGCCATCGCCGCCCAGCTGGGTAACAGCATCAACACCGCCCAGGTGGATGCGGACAATGTCCCCGAACTGGTGGCCCTGATCAAGCAGCTGCAACCCAAATTGGTCATTAACGTGGCCCTCCCCTACCAGGACCTGCACATCATGGACGCCTGCCTGGAGACCGGTGTGGATTACCTGGACACCGCCAACTATGAGCCGCTGGACAGTGCCCATTTCGAGTATTCCTGGCAGTGGGCCTACCAGGAACGTTTCAAGGAAAAGGGACTTATGGCGCTCCTGGGCTCGGGCTTCGATCCGGGCGTGACCAACGTCTATACCGCCCTGGCCGCCAAGAAGTACCTGGACGTGATTGAAGAGCTCGACATCATCGACGCCAACGCCGGCTCCCACGGCCAGCCCTTCGCCACCAATTTCAACCCGGAGATCAACATCCGCGAGGTGACCGCCACCTGCCGTCACTGGGAGAATGGTCAATTCGTGGAATCCCCAGCGCTCTCCACCAAGCGCGTATTCGACTTCCCCGAGGGGATCGGGCCGATGAACTGCTACCGCCTCTATCACGAAGAGATGGAGTCGATCGTCAAGCACATCCCGACCATCAAGAAGGCCCAGTTCTGGATGACCTTCTCGGACAACTACCTCAAGCACCTGGAGGTGCTGCAGAACGTGGGCATGACCCGCATCGATGAGGTGGAATTCAACGGCCAGAAGATCGTGCCGATCCAGTTCCTGAAAGCCCTGCTGCCCGATCCCGGCTCCCTGGGACCGCTGACCAAGGGCAAGACCTGCATCGGCGTCATCGCCCGCGGCACCAAGGATGGCCAGAAGAAGCAGGTCTATATCTACAACATCTGCGACCACGAGGCCTGCTACAAGGAAGTCCAGTCCCAGGCCATCAGCTACACCACCGGCGTCCCGGCCGTGGTCGGTGCGATCATGATGCTGACCGGCAAGTGGCACGGAGCCGGGGTCTGGAACATGGAGCAGTTCGATCCGGAGTTGTTCCTGGATGTGCTCGGTCCGATGGGGCTGCCGACGGTGGTAGTCGACGGCGGCGAATGGCCGGAGCTTTAAGACCAAAGGCATTTTGCCACAGAGGTCACAGAGGACACGGAGAAAATCGGAGACAGGAATCATTCCAAAATGGATGACACTTCAACTTATCTAAAATTCGCAGATGACTTGGAACTTCTTCTTACCGGTAAGCTTTCTTGTGAGTCATTCAAGTCTGTATATGCCTCGAGTAGGCTCTCTAATATATTTGACATCATGTGTAATGTTGAACACTTCATTTCTGATTCTGATATTCGCGAAAAAGATTCACGCTATCGAACTATGCAAGAAAAAGAAATGAGGAAACTTATTCAAATGCTGCGTACTGGAAACATAGATGATGCAAAGCTTATTTCTTTATTAGGCAATTAATTTGTGAATTTCTTCCTCTGTGTCCTCTGTGGCAAATAAAAGGTTTTAGACTTTGACCAATATCGACATCCCGAAAATTCTTGAAATCGCCCCCTCCCCCGCTTACGTGGTGGACCTGGCCCGCTTGCGCCACAACCTGGCCATCCTGGATCATGTGCAGCAAAAGAGCGGCGCCAAGATCCTCATGGCCATGAAGGCCTTCTCCATGTGGAGCGTCTTTCCCCTCATCAGCAAGACCCTGCAAGGGGTCTGTGCCAGCTCCCCCTGGGAGGCGCGCCTGGGGCGCGAGGAGTTCGGCGGAGAGGTGCACTCCTTCGCGGCCGCCTTCAAGGAGCGCGACGTGGTCGAGTTGCTCTCCATCTCCGACCACCTGGTCTTCAACTCCTTCAACCAGTTGGAGCGTTTCCGACCGCTGTGGGAGAAGCAGGCCGGCCGGGTCTCCATCGGCCTGCGGGTCAACCCCGAGCACTCCGAAGGACACACCGAGATTTACGACCCCTGCGCCGTCAATTCGCGCCTCGGCATCCCGTATTCAGAGTTCGCCCTTCGACTCCGCTCAGGGGACGAACAGATTGATGTCAAAGGGCCTGCCCTGAGCGGAGTCGAAGGGCTGCACTTCCACACCCTCTGCGAACAGCTCTTCGAGCCGCTGGAGCGGACCGCACGGGCCTTTGAAGAGAAATTCGGCCGGTTCCTGCCGGGGATGAAATGGCTCAATCTGGGTGGCGGCCACCACATCACCCGCGAGGGATACGACATCGACGGGCTGATTGAACTGGTCAAATATTTCCGCGAGAAGTACAACCTGACCGTCTATCTGGAGCCGGGCGAGGCCATCGCCATCGGCACCGGCATCCTGGTGGGCGAGGTCCTCGACATCGTCAATAACGGCATGGATATCGCCATCCTGGATGTCTCGGCCACCTGCCACATGCCGGATATCCTGGAGATGCCCTACCGCCCCGGCATCTGCGGCGGATTCGATGCCGGTGAAAAAGCGCACACCTACCGCCTGGGCGGCCCTTCCTGCCTGGCGGGGGACATCATCGGCGACTGGTCCTTCGAAGAGCCACTGAAGGTCGGCGATCGGCTGGCCTTCGAGGACATGTCCCACTACACCATGGTCAAGACCACCACCTTCAACGGCATCCAGCACCCGCACATCTGTACCTGGGAGCCGGAAACCGGGACCCTGAAGGTGGTACGCAGCTTCGGCTACGCCGATTTCAAGAGCCGACTTTCCTGATCGAAAAAATAAAACCCAAAAAAGCTTTCACCACAGAGGACACAGAGAAGACCAAAGACCACGACGAGGAAGAATTAATCCTTACGGGAACCAGAAACATTACAGGACATTTTCCGCCTCCTTAATGTTTTCGTTTTTCTCCCGTCTTTCCTCCGTGTCCTCCGTGGTAAATTGCTTTTGATTCTAAACGAGGTACTTCAATGGAACTGAAAACAAAAATCTGGATGAACGGTTCACTGGACTGGTTCGGCTATATCGGGGATGAAGAGGTTTTCCTGGGACACCGTTCCTTCCCCAATCCGCCGGCAGAGGGTGACGAGTGGACCACCGAGGTCGGTGACATGTTCAAGATCATCGACGGCGCCATCACCCTGGTCGGCAAGACCGAGCCCCCCAAAAAATACTGGTAAGCCCAAGGGGGGATGGCCTCCATCCCCCCTTATCGTCTGGCCGCGCTTCCTCTTTACATCCCGCTACCTCTCTGCTATCACCATTGCATGTCACTTTCCCCGCCAACAGTCATTGAAGTCGCCGTTGCACTGCACCTGGAGAAGACCTTTCACTACCGCGTGCCGTCCCAGCTGATTGAGCGCGCCCAGCCGGGACACCGGGTCTTCATCCCCTTCGGCCACCGCAAGTTGACCGGCTATATCCTGGGCATTGTGAACGAATCTTCCGAGAGCAAGCTCAAGGATATCATCGACGTGCTGGACACGGACCCGCTCTGGACGGACAGCGAACTGGAGTTTTTCCGCTGGATCGCCGCCTACTATCTCCATCCCCTGGGCGAGGTGCTCAAGACGGCGCTGCCGGTCGGGATCAATATCCGCTCCGGTAAAGGCGCCTGCGGGGCAGACGATAAAATCAGCGGCGGCAGGAGTGTCAAGCGCGAGCGTTTCTACCGGGCGCTGGTCTTAGCCGAAGCCGGCCGGCAACCGGGCAGCAAGGCCGTCGAAATCCTGGATCTGATCCGCGAGACGGGCGAGATGGCGGCCGGTGATCTGAGACGGCGCTTCGGCCAGTGTTCTGCGCAGCTGAAGCGTCTTGAAGAGTTGGGGCTGGTAGATGTGGAGGAGCGCGAAATCTATCGCAACCCCTTTGGCGAAGAGCCCATCCAGCGCGACACCCCCAAGCTGCTCAACGACCAGCAGGCCGGCGCCCTGAATCAGATCACCGCAGCCCTGGACAGCGGCTGTTTCAGCCCGTTTCTGCTGCATGGCGTGACCGGCAGCGGCAAGACCGAGGTTTACCTGCAAGCGATCGCCCATGCCCTTGAGCAGGGCGCCAACGCCCTGGTGCTGGTGCCGGAAATCTCCCTGACACCGCAACTGGTGCGACGCTTCCGGGCCCGCTTTGAAAGCGGCATCGCCGTACTGCACAGCGGCCTGTCCGATGGCGAACGTTATGACGAGTGGCGGCGCATCCGGCGCGGCCTGGTGCGCATCGTGATCGGCGCCCGCTCGGCACTCTTCGCCCCCTTGGAACGGATCGGCATCATCGTGGTCGATGAGGAGCACGAGTCATCCTTCAAGCAGGCCGACGGCCTGCGCTACAACGCCCGCGATCTGGCCCTGGTGCGGGGCAGGATGGAACGGGCCGTGGTGGTGCTCGGCTCGGCCACTCCCCTGATCACCAGCCTGCACGCCGTGGAACAGGGCAAACTGACCCGCCTGCCCCTGACGGAACGGGTCGAGAATCGCCCCATGCCGCTGGTTTCCGTCGTCCAGATGCAGGGCATCAAGGAAACCATCTCCCCACAACTGGCCCGGGCCCTGGAAGAGACCCTGGCCGCCGGCGAGCAAGCGCTGGTCTTCCTCAACCGGCGCGGCTTTGCCACCTTTCTGGTCTGTGGCGACTGCGGGGAACCCCTGACCTGCCCCAACTGTTCGGTGACGCTCACCTTCCACCGTCAACGCCGGCAGAGTGTCTGTCACTACTGCGATTATGCCGTTCCCGCGCCCGGCACCTGTCCGGCCTGCGCCTCGTTGGAGATGAAGGAGCTGGGTGCCGGAACCGAACGGGTGGAAAGCGACCTGCGCGAACTGCTGCCGACGGCCGCGATCGTCCGCATGGACAGCGACACCACCTCCGGCAAGGACAGCCACAACCGCCTGCTCAAGCGCATGGCCGACCGGTCGGCCGATATCCTGATCGGCACCCAGATGATCGCCAAGGGGCACGACTTTCCCGGCGTGACCCTGGTGGGGGTGGTCAGTGGCGAGGCCAGCCTGAACATGCCCGACTTCCGCAGCGCCGAACGCACCTTTCAGCTCCTCTCCCAGGTCATCGGCCGGGCCGGCCGGGGCGAGCTGCCCGGACGGGTGATCGTTCAGGCACTCAATGCGTCACACTATGCCATCCGCTGCGCCGTCGGGCATGACGGCGAGGGCTTTTACCGCCAGGAACTGGAGTTTCGCCGCGAGGCCGGCTATCCCCCCTTTGCCTTCCTGGCGGCCCTGTCGCTCTCGGGCACCTCCGAAAAGTCCGTCGAGGAGCGCGCCGACCTGGCCGCCCGACTGCTGGCTCGCTTGAAAAAGGAACTGGCCCTGCGCATCGAGATCCTCGGCCCGGCCCCGGCCCCGCTCTACCGCCTGCGCGGCCGCTTCCGCCGCCAGATCCTGCTCAAGGCCCCCGGCCGTAACGACCTGCGGCGATTGGTCTTAGCCTGGCAGACCCGCCGCGACAGCTTGAGCGGCGTTCGCGAAACCATGGATATCGATCCGATCGACATGATCTAACAACCGCCATGCAACAAAAAAGGCCGCCTCTTTCGAGACGGCCTTTTTTGTATCAACGAGATGGGTGCAGCTTACCCGGCGTGATAACCTACCAGGTTTTGGTACTGTGGCAGGAGTTGGAGCAGGAGCGTGATGTTGCATTCCAGCCGATGGTGCTGGTCAGATTCTTGACGCCGTTGTTGTGTGTTGCCGCGTTGACCGTTGTAGTGCTGTAGCCGGTACCGTGGCAGATATTGCAGTCGTACCCCATACTCTTATGTTTCGCATGGTGTCCCGTTGCCGGAGGGATGGCGTGGCAACTGCCGCAGGTGGCGGTCGGAGTCGGTGTTGGGGTCGGAGTGGGAGTCGGCGTTGCACTGGGGGCCAGCGCGGTTGCAATGGCTGTCAGTTGGGCTGAGGTAAGCGATGCCAGGTAACCCATGCCACCGGTATTGGCAGTGATTGCGCCCTGAATACGGGCTACCGTCGCACCGGACTTGGACGAGGTGGCCAGCGGACCATGGCAACCAGCACAATTGGAGGTATACAGCGCTGCGCCGTCAACCGTCGGTGTCGGTGTCGGTGTTGGGGTGGGGGTCGGCGTAGGCGTCGGAGTGGGTGTCGGAGTCGGGGCAGGTGTGCTGCCCGGATTCAAGGCGGTTACGATGGCCTGCTGCTGGGCACTGGTCAGGCTCGCCAGGGAGCCCATGCCGCCGATGTTGCTGGCGATAGCGTTCTGCAGACGGGCAAGTGTTACGCCGGTCTTGCTGGAGGTGGCCAGTGCGCCATGGCAACCGGCACAATTGGAGGTGTACAGCGCTGCGCCGTCAACGGTTGGCGTCGGTGTCGGTGTCGGTGTCGGGGTGGGGGTAGGTGTCGGAGTGCTGCCCGGATTCAAGGCGGCTACGATCGCCTGCTGCTGGGCGCTGGTCAGGCTCGCCAGGGAACCCATGCCGCCAATGTTGCTGGCGATAGCGTTCTGGAGACGGGCAAGCGTTACGCCGGTTTTGCTGGAGGTGGCCAGTGCGCCATGGCAGCCGGCACAATTGGCCGTGTAAAGCGCTGCACCGTCGACCGTCGGTGTCGGGGTCGGCGATGTCGAGGCCGGTGGTGCCGCGCTTCCGACCGTTTCGCCTCCGCCTCCGCCGCCACATCCCGATAAACCTGCTGCTGCAACCGCTGCAAACACAAAACCCACTGCCTTGATTCTAAATTTCATAATCTCTCCTCTGTCCGTTGTCGTCCCGGCTTCGGACAATAGAAAACCGGGGACTTAGTATCGAATGATCGATATTTCGGCGACCCGGCTGTCTCGGTGAGACCCTTAGGCTTTCCGTCCCATCCTCGCGGATGGTTTAGTATTGTCGTTTATCTAATGGATGCAGGTTCGACCCGCAGCTTAGACCAACAATTGCATTTTATCTCCTTTCGTTAGGGGTTGACCTGCTGTTTAGACACAAAAAAACCGGGTGCCTGGTATCGTGTGATCGATATTTCGGCGACCCGGCTGTCTCGATGAGACCCTTAGGCTTTCCGTCCTATCCTCGCGGATAGTTTAGTATTATCGTGTATCTTATTTCGACTTTTAACAATCGATTTAGTAAACAATATACTACGCACATTAATAAAGCAACCATTTTTTTAGACCGGCCAGTAACACGTCTGAAAGACAGCCTGGCCAGCGCTCCCCATTTCAAATTCCTCTCGAATCTGCTATGGTCGGGAACACACTTCTCATGGGGAACCCACATGCGCCACGGCGGAATTTACGAGGAAGAAATAGCCGGCAAGGCCTATGACACACGCATCCTGGCGCGCTTCATACGCTACGTATCGCCCTACCGCGCGTCAATCATCGCCGTCCTGCTGATCCTGCCGCTGGTGGCCGCCTGCCGCCTGGCCCAACCCTGGATCATCAAACTGGCCATCGACGGCCATATCACAACCGGTAGAATGGAGGGGCTGGAAACCATTGCCCTGGCCTTTTCCGGGATTCTGCTGCTTGAGTCGCTGCTTTCCTTTGCCGAGGTCTTCCTGCTCCAGTCGGTCGGTCAGCGTGTCATGGCCGACATGCGCGGAGAACTCTTTCAACACGTCATGCACCTGCCGGTCTCCTGGTTCGATCACGTACCGACCGGCGGCGCGGTTACCCGTCTGACCAGCGATGTGGAGGTGCTGGGCGAGATGTTCGCTTCGGGCATCATCACCATTGTGGGCGACATCCTGCTCCTAGTGGGCATCGTATCGGTCATGCTCTGGATGAATCCGAAACTGTCGCTGGTGACCTTCTCCGTACTGCCGCTTCTGGGCTATGTGACCTATACCTTCCGACGCAGGATGCGCCAGTCCTTTCGCGAGGTGCGAGCCCGCCTGGCGAGGCTCAACTCCTTCCTGGCCGAGAGCATCGGCGGCATGTCCATCATCCAGGTCTTCAACCGCCAGAGGGATGAGGAGCGGCGTTTCAACGAGCTGAACGCCTCCTACCGGGATGCCAATATGCCGGTGATCTTCTGGGATGCCTCGCTGTATGCCATCGTCGAGGCGCTCTCCTCCATCGCCGTGGCGCTGATCATCTGGTATGGCGGTGGAGAGATCGTCACCGGCGCACTGACCTTCGGCGTGCTGGTGGCCTTTATCCAGTACATCGAGAAGTTCTTCACCCCGATCCGGGATCTTTCCGCCAAATATTCGGTCATGCAGGGGGCCATGGCGGCCCTGGAACGAATCTTTGCGCTACTGGATACGCCGCAGGACCTGCACCGGACGCAACCAACCGACAGCGTCGGCAGCCTTCCCGGAACAGGCCCTGCCGGCGTTCCGTTGATCGAATTCAAGCAGGTCTCCTTTGCCTATCGCAACAACGAAAACGCCCTTGATGACCTCAACCTGACCATCCGACACGGCGAACGGGTCGCCCTGGTGGGTGAAAGCGGCGGCGGCAAGACGACCATCACGCGCCTGCTCACACGCATGTATGAGATTGATGGCGGCAGTATCCTGATCAACGGCAGCGACATCCGCTCGATCCCGCTGCCCGAACTGCGGCGCAGAATCGGCATCGTCCTGCAGGACCCCTGCCTGTTCGCCGGCAGCATTGAATTCAATATCTGCCTGGGAGACGAGGCGGCACGGGCGCGGGTGCGCATGGCGGCCGCCATTGTCGGGGCCGATCGTTTCATCGAGCGGCTGCCCCAGGGCTATGCCGCGGAGGTCCAGGAACGGGGCAACAACTTCTCCACCGGCGAAAAGCAACTGATCTCCTTTGCCCGCGCCGTGGCCTTCGACCCCGAGATACTTGTCCTGGACGAGGCTACCGCCAGCGTGGATTCCGCCGCGGAGCAGATGATCCAGCAGGGGATCCGGGCTCTCATGCAGGGACGCACCTCGCTGGTGGTGGCCCACCGCCTCTCCACCATCCAGGATGCCGACCGGATCGTGGTCATCCACCGTGCCCGCAAACAGGAAGAGGGTACGCATCAGGAGCTGATGGAGCTGCAGGGCTTCTACTATCGGCTGCATCAGCTCCAGTTCGCGTGAGTATACGCACTTGCAGCCCTCGCCGGAACCTGCTAGTTTTGTCACAATCTTAACCTCAGGAGAACCCCCTATGTGCACAACCTGCGGCTGCGGTCCCGATCAGATGCTCGACCATCACCATGCGCATGATGGCCAGGAACACACTCACCATACCCATGAGCACGACCAGCCCCCGCATAGCCACACGGACGGCAGGCGTACGGTCATCGCCATCGAGGAGGACATCCTGGCCAAGAACAACCGCCTGGCCTCCTTCAACCGGGCCCTGTTCAAGGATAAGGGCATCTTTGTCCTCAATCTGGTCAGTTCCCCCGGTTCCGGCAAGACCACCCTGCTGGAGCGCACACTGCGGGATCTCTCCGCAACATACCGATTCTCGGTCATCGAAGGCGACCAGCAGACCGACAACGATGCCCAACGCATTGCCGCCACCGGCGTGACGGTGCGCCAGATCAATACCGGCGCCGGTTGCCACCTGGACGCACATCAGGTCATGCACGGCACCGAGTCTTTCGACCTGGACAACCTGGACATTCTGATGATTGAAAATGTCGGCAACCTGGTCTGTCCGGCATCCTTTGACCTGGGCGAGCACCACAAGGTGGCGGTCCTCTCGGTAACCGAAGGCGAGGACAAACCGCTCAAATACCCCCAGATGTTCCACAATTCGACGGTCATGCTGCTCAACAAGATCGATCTGCTGCCGCACCTGGATTTTGACGTGGAAAAATGCAAGCAATACGCACGACGGGTAAATCCCGGCATCATCATCTTCGAGGTCTCGGCCCGTAGCGGCGAGGGGATGCAGAACTGGTACCGCTGGCTCGGCGAGGGGGTAGTCCGATAGCCCGAACGTCGATCAGCATCAGCGGAATCGTCCAGGGGGTCGGTTTCCGCCCGTTTATCTACCGCTTGGCCACGGAGTTGGGGCTGACCGGCTGGGTCTGCAATAACGTCGCGGGGGTCCTGATCGAGGCCTGCGGGATCGATGAGCGCCTGGCGCACTTTATCCGCCGCATCCGGGCGGAGGCGCCTCCCCTGGCGCGTATCGAGACCCTTGAGCACCACGCCCTGCCCGACGACAGCTACGAGAATGACTTCACCATCCGCGAAAGCAGCGCACATGGCACGCATATGGCGCACGTCGCCCCGGATGCCGCCCTCTGCGACGACTGCCTGAAAGAGCTGTTCGATCCCGTGAACCGGCGTTTCCGCCACCCCTTCATCACCTGCACCAACTGCGGGCCGCGCTACAGCATCATCACCGGTATTCCCTACGATCGCCCCAACACGACCATGGCCTCGTTTCCGCTCTGCCCCGACTGCCAAAAGGAATACAACGACCCGGCTGACCGGAGGTTCCACGCCCAGCCGATCGCCTGCAACAGCTGTGGCCCGCAGCTGCGCCTGCTGGACTCATCCGCTGCGCTCATCGCCGAAAACGATCCGGGGCTGGTCAGGGGCGTGGAACTGCTGCACGACGGCGCGATTCTGGCCATCAAGGGCATCGGCGGTTATCACCTGGTGGTGGATGCCTGCAACGACGAGGCGGTCAGACGCTTACGTGATCGCAAGAAGCGCGATGAAAAACCGTTTGCCGTCATGGTGCCCGACCTGGCCGCTGCCCGGCGCATGGCCCGGATCAGCGACGTGGAAGGACGACTGCTGGCCTCTCCCGAAAACCCGATCGTGATTGTCCAGCGGGCAGAAGAATGCCCGGTCTCGCCGCTGATCGCTCCCAACAATGCCCTGATCGGCCTGATGCTGCCCTACACGCCGATCCAGCACCTCTTGTTTGCCCCTCACCCGGCCTTTGGCCACGCCTTCCAGGCCTTGGTCATGACCAGTGCCAACCTGTCGGACGAGCCGATCGCATTTCAGGATCAAGATGCGCTGCAGCGCCTGTCCGGCATCGCCGACTACTTCCTCGTGCACGATCGCCCGATCCGGATGCGCAGTGACGATTCGGTCATCCGCGTCTTCCAGGACCAGCCCCTCTTCTACCGCCGCGCCCGTGGCTATGCCCCCCGCGCCATACAACTCCCCTTCGCCTGCCCGCCGCTTCTGGCCGTGGGCGCTGAGCTGAAAAGCGCCATCTGCCTTAGCAAGGGCACACAGGCCTTCCTCAGCCAACATATCGGTGACCTGCAAAACGACACGTCCTGCGCCGCGTTTCGCGAAACCATCCGGCAGATGTCCGGGTTGTTGGAAATTTCAGCGGAAGCGATTGCCTGCGATCTGCATCCCGACTATCTTTCATCGGTCCATGCAGCGGAAAGCGGGCTGCCGCTGGTTCAGGTACAGCATCACCATGCCCACCTGGCGGCCTGCATGGCCGAGAACAGACTGGAGGGGCAGGTCATCGGCCTGATCTTTGACGGTACCGGTTACGGCAGCGACGGTACGCTCTGGGGGGGAGAGTTCCTGGTGGGTAGCTATGACACTTTCCAGCGGGGCGCCCATTTCCGCCCGGTGCGTCTGCCGGGTGGCGACACGGCCGTACGCAACCCCTGGCGCATGGCGTTGGCCTTCCTCCATCAAGCAATCGGAACAGCGGCCTTTGACCTTGAGCACCCAATCACGGGCCATCTCTGTGCCGATGAACGCAGCATCTTCAGCGCCATGCTGGCACGCGGCCTGAACTCTCCCTATACTTCCAGCTGCGGCCGTCTCTTCGATGCAATCGCCGCCCTGCTGAACATACGACATACTGTGTCCTATGACGGCCAGGCGGCCATCGAATTGGAGGCCCTGGCCGAGAGCGTTGGGGAACTCCCTGCTGCTCTTGATCAAGGGGGGAGCTATCGCTACAGCATACTCTCCGACCCCGGCAGGCCGCTCCAGCTGGACTTTTCACCACTCTTCCCGGATATCCTGGCCGATCTGAAAAGCGGCATACCGACCGCCGTGATTGCACAGCGCTTTCACGTCACGGTTGCCGCCGCTGCCGTGGATGTCTGCCTGCGGCTCAGTCGCGCACGCGGGCTTGAGCGGGTGGTCCTCTCCGGCGGCGTTTTTCAGAATCGCCTTTTGAGTGAAATGGTATATACTGCCCTCGCCAATCAGGGTCTGCAGGTATTCACCCACCGCTTGTCACCGCCCAACGACGGCTGTATCGCCCTGGGGCAGGCGGCTGTCGCGGGATGGAAATTAAAGGAGAAACAGACGCTATGTGCCTAGGTGTCCCGATGAAGATTCTGAGCAGGGATGGTGACGACATCGTTGCCGAGATGGATGGAGTGCAGAAGGAAGCCAGCGTCATGCTGCTGGGCGAGGAGGTCGCTGTCGGCGACTACGTCATCGTCCATGCCGGTTTCGCCATCTCCCGTCTGGACGAAGCCTATGCCGAGGAAACCATCCGCATGATGAAAGAGGTCTATACCCCCGAGGATATGCAATGAAATTCCAGGACGAATTCCGTGACCGCAAACTGGTGACCATCATGGCCGACAACATCCGCCGCATGGCCCAGCAATTGAAGCGCCCCGTCAACTTCATGGAAGTCTGCGGCACCCACACCATGTCGATCTATCAGTACGGCATCCGTTCGCTGCTGCCGGAGCAGGTCCGTCTGGTCTCCGGGCCGGGCTGCCCGGTCTGCGTGACGCCGGTCGGCTACGTGGATAACGCCCTGGCCTGCACAAGCGATCCGAACAACATTGTGGCCACCTTCGGGGATATGTTGCGCGTTCCGGGGAGCAGTTCGTCGCTCATGGAGCAGCGGGCACTCGGCGCGGATGTACGCATCGTCTACTCGCCCCTGGATGCGGTGGCCCTGGCCAAAAACAATCCCCAGCGCAGGGTGATCTTTCTGGGAGTCGGCTTCGAGACCACCGCACCGGCGGTTGCCGCCAGCATCCTGGAAGCTGCGCGGCTGGGCCTTGACAACTACTGCGTCCTGGCCTCCCACAAGACCATGCCGCGACCGATGGAGATCCTGACCGCCGACCCGGAATTGAACCTCTCCGGCTATCTCTGCCCGGCCCATGTCAGCACCGTGATTGGCGGGGGCGCCTACCAGCCCCTGGCGGAGAAGTACCACATCCCCTGCGTGGTAACCGGCTTCGAGCCGGCCGATGTCATGCAGGGTATCGAGATGCTGCTGGCCCAGGTTCTCAAGGGAGAAAGCCGGGTGGAGATTCAATATCGCCGGGCCGTGACCTGGGAGGGTAACCCCAAGGCGCAGGCCATCCTTGAACGGGTATTTACCCCCTGTGACGCGGTCTGGCGCGGTTTGGGGATGCTGCCCGACAGCGGTTTGAGCATCCGTCCGCAACTTGCCATGTTCGATGCCGCCATAGCGCTCAACCTGCCGGAAGTTAGCGGTACGGAAAACACGGCCTGCCGCTGCGGAGAAGTCCTCAAGGGAAAGCTGGACCCCTTCGACTGCCCGCTGTTCGGCGGAATCTGCACACCGGAATCACCGGTGGGGGCCTGCATGGTTTCCAGTGAAGGGACCTGCGCCGCCGCCTATAAGTACGGGAGATAGCAGCATGGTTACCATGCAGGAATTACGCGACCATTATCGTTTCACCGACCGGGATGCCGAACTGCTCCTGTCGTTGCAGCCGTTGGCGGAAGAGAACCGGGAACGCTTTGCCCTTGAGTTCTACGACTATCTCTACAGCCTCCCGGAAACGGCGGCGATCCTCAACAACAGCAACCGCCAGCGTCTGCGGGAGATGCACAGCAACTGGTTCATGTCGCTCTTCTCCGGCATCTATGACAATCACTACATGAACCACCTGACGCGCATCGGTCATGCCCATGTCAAGATCGGCCTCAGCGTCCACTTCGTCAATGCGGCCATGAACCAGATCCGCCACTTCCTGCTCGGCCTGATCGATGTCAAATATTCCGATCGCGATCTGCGCCGCAGCCTGCGTGAAGCGGTTGAAAAGATGCTGGACATGAACCTGGATGTGATGAGCACCTCCTACCGTGAAGAGGAGATGAAAAAAGTCTTCGTTTCCCGCAAGGTCGAGTCTTTTCTGATCAGGGCCAGCGAGCGCTTCACCTATGGTCTGAACCTGGCTCTGGTGCTGGCGCTGGCCGGTGTCTCCCTTTCGGTCGTGACCCTCTTTATCTGGGATATCCTCAATATTTTCACGGGAGATATGGAGAAGGGGATCCTCTCGGCGCTTGGATCGCTGCTAATTCTCTGGATGATGATCGAGCTGATGGACAACGAGATCAAGAACCTCAAGGGGGGCAAGTTCAATATCCTGGTTTTCATCGGGGTGATCATTGTCGCCATGATCCGTGAGATCCTCATCTCGACCCTGCGCAAGGACGACCTCACCACCCAGGCCTTCCTGGCCGGGACCCTGCTGATCCTGGGGATCGTCTACTATCTCGTCTCCCTGGCCCAGAAGAACAACTCCAACGTGTAAGCGATGCAGACTTTCTCCCACATCCTGGCCGGGTTTTCACTGGGCGTTGATCATCGCCGGGAACTCCGCCGGCTACTCGACAGCACCCCACACGACGCCGACATCCTGGCGCTTGACCCTCAGGCTGTGAAGTCATCCGGCATCACCGCCTTGGCTCTGGATTTCGACGGAGTCCTGGCCCCGCATGGCGCACCCGCACCACTGCCCGAGACGATCGCCTGGCTGAAGCGTTGCCAGAGCGTCTTCGGCGGCGACCGGATTTTCATCCTCTCCAACAAGCCTACCGAGGGGCGCAGACGCTGGTTTGCCGAACAGTTCCCACAGATGCGTTTCGTGGGCGGCGTCCGCAAGAAGCCCTATCCCGACGGACTCAAAAAAACAGGGGAACTCGCCGGAGTTCCCCTCGCTTCAATCCTGATGGTCGATGACCGCCTGCTGACCGGCTGTCTGGCCGCCCTGGTGGCCGGCGCCATCCCCTGTTACATCCGCCGTCCCTACATCTCTTTCCAAAGCCGTCCGCTGGCCGAGCTGTTTTTCATGCTGCTGCGCCGGGTTGAGCGGATCTTCGTGCAGCTGCTGACCATGCGCTGATCACCTGAAATTCCAGATCCGCTTCCAGCCACTACGTCAGCAACTGAGCGTGGAACGCGTCACCCCTCGGCTCTGACCAGGGGTGGATCCTCGTTCATCGCCACGAGCAATTCCGGAACCATCCGTCGGACCCGCAACAGAACCAGGCCGAGCGGCGAGGAACTCTCGTTCTTGCTGTCGACAATCACCAGGAGCACTGTTCCGGGGATCAGCCGCTTCATCACGAAATATCCGTAGGTGCCGATAGCGATATTCAACTCGATGTCACCCAGTTCCAGTTCCTTGATCCCGCGCTGGCCGGCCTCGCTGATGATCGCGCCCACGGCCGTTGCGCGCATCTCTTCGTCACCCGCTTCCAGGGTGCTGACGATGGGAAAGCCGTCATCGGTGACGATCAGGATATTTTTAATGCCCGCGACCCGGGATGTCATCTCCTCCAGCAGCGCTTTGATTTTCGTGACATTCATGGTTTATCATTCCTCTGTCTGGCGTAGCGATGCGGGATCGGACGCCGATTTGATTTTTTTTCGCAAGGTAGCGATATTGCTGTTGAGTATCTTGTTGTCGCTGTCAATCAGATAGGCCTCTTCCCAGACCGCCAGGGCGGCGTCATATCTTTGTTCCCGATGCAGGTCGAAACCGGCTTCGAAGAGACGGTCGAAGCGTTCCTTGGGTGTTTCGTCGATCACCTGCCGCTCTGCCGCGGGCGGTTCCTGGACGGTTTCCGGCTCCTTCAGCTCCTTCAGCTCCTTCAGCTGACCGGCATCCTCCTTGGGAAGCAGCGTCACCCGCTTATGCTCCACTTCCAGCAGCACCAGCATGGCATTTTTGTTGAGGTCCCCCTCCATCATGGCGATCAGATCGTGGAGGCCGAGCGGCGAAAGGGCCTTGAACTTTGCGATCTCGGGGCACATGCTATCCCAGATTTCCACCAGGCTGTCCGGCGGACCGATCATCATCACGATCCGCTCAAGTTCGTCGACACAGCGCATGGATTCCAGCAGCGCGTTCTGTATCGACAGGCTGAACTCATGTGCGCAATCGGGGGGGGGATCGAAATTAACCGAGAAGGTGCCGCGCTCGGTATAAAAGATGCGGATCAGGGCATCCAGGCCGCTAAACTCCCGGAAGCTGGCATGAACAATATTTCCCGCTTCAACGTAGAGCACCCCTCCGGTTTCCTTGAGCAGGATGCTGAAGGTCTTGCGCCCCATGTCGAAGGTCTGTAACAACTCGGCCAGACTCACCTGCGACAGGTCCCCCTCCATGTTTTTTTCAACACGCCGGTAGCGCTCGCTGCGGCGAAGGGCGGCCTTGACGCGGGCCAGCAGTTCCGTGCGGTTGAAGGGCTTGACGATATAGTCCTCGGCCCCCAGGTCCAGCCCCTTCATTTTCAGATGGGGCTGGTCATGACTTGAAATGAACAGTACGGGAGTTTCACGGAGTTCCCGGCTGTTTGAGATATTCTCCATGGTCTCGAAGCCGTCCATGACCGGCATATTGACGTCGAGAATGACGATATCCGGATGGACCTGCTTCATCAATGCCAGTCCCTCGGCACCGTCTCCGGCATTATGGACCTCGTACCCCGCCAGATCGAGATACATGCCCAGGACGTCATGGGTGGATTCGTCGTCGTCGATAATCAGGATGCGATAAGCCTTCATCGGTTCGGCGCCTCCCCTCGCAAGGTACGGAGCATGCCGGCCAGGAAGGTATCCACAACCTCTGTGGAGAGTGGCTGCAGGAGTGGAATGCCGATGGGGTCATCCGATAATCTACCCGGATTCTGGATGGTGACGATGGTGCAGGCGGGATCTTCACGCCTCACGTCGCAGAGGAAGGCCATGATCTCCTCGGACAGGTCCTCACTGGCTACAAAGATCACATCGGGACTCTCGTATGCATGGGTCCTCTGCGCCTCGTAGGCGTTCATCACGGTAAAGCAGGAGATCTCCTTGGCGCGGGCCGCCGGTTCGAGATGCTCGAAAATGGCCGAGCGGGGATCGATGATCAGTACCGCCAGACAGCTGTAGCCGGTGACCGTCTTGAGCGGTAACCGCAGGGTAAAACGGCAGCCCCGTTCCGCCAGGCTTTCCACGCAGACCGAGCCATGGTGAAGCTCCATGATGTTCCTGACGATACTCAGCCCCAGTCCCACTCCAAAACTGCGCTTGGCCGCGGCATCCTTGCGCTCGACCTGATAATACGAGTCGAAGATGTGCGGCAGATCTTTTTCCGGGATTCCCGGTCCCTGGTCTTCGATGCAGATTTTCAGGGCACCGCTGCCGTCATCGTCATAGGTCACCTGGATCGTCCCCCGGCTGGGGGAGAATTTGACGGCGTTGGACAAGAGGTTATTGAAGACCTGCTCCATCTTCATCACATCGGTGACGGCTTTGCGGCGCCTGCCGGTGCAGTCCAGACAAATGCTGATTTCCTTCGCGTTACCGGCCGCTTCGTTGAGCTCGACGCAGGATCTCAGGACCGCATCCAGCTGACTGCGGCTGGGGGAAACCTTGAAGCGCCCCGTCTCGACCATGCGCAGGTCAAGGATATCGTTAATGAATTTGGACATGCTGCCGCCATAAGCGAGGATCTTCTCCAGGTACTCCAGTTGTTTGTTGGGCGGGATGCTGCCGACATTTTCCCTGAGCAGGATCACATAGCTCAGGATGGCATTGAGCGGGGCCTTGAGGTCGTGGGAGGTGACCGACATGATATCGCTCTTGAACTGGCTGAGCCGTTCCAGCTCCTCGTTACGGGACTTGAGCTTGAGTTCCATCTGCGTGCGATCGGTGATATCGATGGTGCTGGCCACGTAGCCGATCAGCGTCTGATCCGGCCTGAAGACCGACGAGATGGTCAGGATGACGTAAGCATCCTCCCCGGAATGTTTCCTGTTGATTATTTCACCGGACCAGAAACCGATGTTCTTGTCCGTGATCGCCTGCCAGAGTTCCTGATAGACGGCCGGTGACTGGCGCCCGGACTTCAGAATCCGCGGATTCTTCCCCTTGACCTCGTCAATGCCGTAACCATAGAGGTTCAGAAAGGAATCGTTGGCATCGATGATGGTACCGTCGGGATCGGTAAAGCATATGGCCATCGGCGTACCGAGATAATTCTGGTAAAAGATCTCCAGCATCCCGGGAGACTCGACAACCGTCTTGTGGCGCTCAAGCAGGCACCTTGCAGAATCCACCATTGTTAGTGCTCCATGAAAAGATCGTATGGCACCCCTGTTACACGAAACCTGGCCGTCATGCGGGCACAGTGAACGTATCTCCCATCAGGTCTACGCCGCATTCCAGGGTATCGATCCAGTCGATGAAGCGTTGGGACGTCTCCCGATTGGGGAACATGGCGCCATGCTGGGGGGCGATCATCTCGATATCCAGCGTCCGCGCCATCTTGGCCCACATCTTGAGCGGCTTTGCCGTTGTGATGTAGCGTTTGTGGAACCCTTCCATGTAGGGGATGTGCGCATCGAAATTCTCGACCCGGTCATAGCTGTTGCCGAGAGAAGCGCCCAGATCGCCGGAATAGAGGATCTTGGCTTCCACATCATAGAGTTGGAAATTGCCCGGAGAGTGGAGGAAATGGGCCGGGATCAGCTTGAGTGGCTTGCCCCCCAGGGAAATGGTCATCCCCTCGTCGGGAATCGGAGTGATTCTGTTGACCACCAGTTCGTCCACCCCGAAGTAGGGAATGAATCTCATCCAGAGAGCCGAGAGGTAGGCCTGGGCATCGGTGAGCATCAGCCAGACATTGGCCGAAGCGATGATATCAGGGTCCTGATGGGAAAAGAAGATGTGCTTCAGCCCGCTGATGGGGATCAGCTTTGACAACTCCGAGAACAGGATTGTCTGGATCTTGTGCCCGCCCGGATCGAGGATTATGGCTTCATTGCCGTCGATGATCACATGCTGATTGGCCTGGACCATTTGGCCGACCGCCAGATCGTTGAAGAATACGTTCTTATGCGTTCCCGAATCGAATAGGAGTCTCATCTAGCCACCTCTTTCTCACATAATTTTGGGAATCTGCTGCAACGTCACGCGGGGGGTTACACGCCCAGGATCTGCTTGATCTTCTCCGCGGTTCTGGAGAGATCGAAGAAGACCAGCCCCAGCTTGGCGTCCTTGCGGGCAATCGCGAGCAGTACGACGTGACTGCCGGCCTGCATGGTGACGATGTAACCGTTGTCTCCCTTGGCGTAGAGCTGTTCGAGATTGCCCCGTTTCAACTCCCTGACCGTTCGCTCACCCATGGAGATCATGGCGGCACACATGGCGGCAACCCGAGACTCTTCCGTTCCCTGGGGAAGCGAACTGGCCATGATCAGGCCGTCCTCGGACACTACCGCACAGGCCTCGATTGCACCCGAGCTGGCCTGCAACTCCAGCAGGACATTGTTGAGATCATCTATTCGTGACATTCGATCCTCCAATTCTCCGCATGAGCGGACAGGTTGTGAGCAGCGCTCCTTGCAACGTTCTTCAGAGCAGGGCTCTTAAACACGCGACATACTCGACATATACATTCAACGGCACATGGAGCTCTACGGCATTGGATGCGATTTTTGACCGAGCCTCACAACCCGTTCCCGGCCAGAGGCGCTTGTTGGCACGCACATACTCTTATACCAGATCCGAGCAGTAATACAATTATCCATACCCAGCGCCAGGGCCGGCCGCCCAGGCGGCCTAGGTTCGAGCCCCGTAAACGAGCGGCTATTTTCCCAGTGCCTTCTCGATCTTCTCGCAGAGCGTCTTTAAAACCTTGATGCGGGCATAGCACTTGTCGTTGGCTTCCACCAGCGTCCAGGCGGCGATTTCGCTGCTGGTGCGGTCGATCATCTCGCAAACCGCCAGCTCGTACTCGTTCCATTTATCCCGGTTACGCCAATCCTCCTCCGTGATCTTAAAACGCTTGAAACCAACCTTCTCGCGCTCCTTGAAACGCTTCAGCTGCTCTTCCTTGCTGATGGAAAGCCAGAACTTGACCACCACCGTCCGGTTGCGGACCAACTGTTCCTCGAAGTCGTTTATTTCGCCGTAGGCCCGCATCCAGTCGCCCCGTGAACAAAGCCCCTCCACCCGCTCCACCAGCACCCGGCCGTACCAGGAGCGATCGAAGATGGCAAAGCGCCCCTTGCGGGGGATGTTACGCCAAAAACGCCACATATAGGGCTGGGCACGTTCCTCCTCGGTCGGCGCCGCCACCGGAAAGATCCTGAATTGTCGCGCATCCAGGGCTTGGGTAATACGGCGGATACTGCCCCCCTTGCCGGCGGCGTCATTTCCTTCAAAGATCACGACCACCGAGAGTTTTTTGAAATCGTCATGGCGGGTGAGCAGATTGAGCTTGCCCTGATATTTTTCCAGTTCATCCTGGTAAACATCTTTTTTGATTTTTTTCGACATGTCCAGCGTTCCGAGAATCAGCAGGTTGTCGATGGACGATACAATCGGGGGAGTCGGTTCTTCGTGATCGGCCGGGCCGGGCACATCAAGACGTTGGCGCAGGGCAGTGAGAATGGTCGTGCCAATGGTCAAATAGCGGTAGCGTGGGTCAGTCCCCTCGACAATAGTCCAGGGTGACTCGGCGGTGCTGGTGACACGCAGCATCCGCTCGGACACCTTGCGAAACTTGTCGTAGAGCTTGTAATGCTGCCAATCCGTTTCGGTAACGCGCCAACGGGTCTTGGGATCTTTTTCAAGACTTTTCAGCCGTTTCTTCTGCTCCTCCTCCGATAGGTGCAGCCAGAACTTCAGCACCAGCGCCCCCTCGTCACAGAGCATCCGCTCGAAGCGGACGATACGCTCCAGGCGTTGGTCCAGTTCGGCATTTTTGATGTCGCCGTAGACGTTTTCCACCAGCGGGGCGGAATACCAGGTACCGATGAAGATGCCGATCTTCCCCTTGGGCGGCAGTACCCGCCAATAGCGGTACATCTGGGGTCGTTCCAGCTCCTCGTCGGTCAGATCGCGCAAGGCATGGGTCTCGATATGGCGCGGATCCATCCATTCGTTGAGGATATTGACCGTCTCGCCTTTACCGGCGCAGTCCACGCCGGCCACCAGAATAATTACCGGAAAGCGCTTCGCCTGGAGCAGGTCGAGTTGGGCGTCCAGCAGCCCCTCGCGCAGTTCGGGAATGTCCTTCTTCCAGTTTTTTTTACTGATTTTATGACCCAGTTCCGCGGATTCAAACATACCCCCCCCGTGTAAAAGCATTGAAGAGTGTCCCGATTTTAAGCCATGCAAGTTTATCACCATTGAGGACAAATTCACTTCAAGCGCAGAAATCAGGTGAAAGCGGGTATCGCCGATGAAACAACAACGACGTCATGAGGCAGTGTGAGCGGGCATATTTCAAGCCATGGGAAGCATAACTACTTAGCGCGGCATGCGGTTTTTATCCGTGCAAATTGGGTTCTAATCTTTTTTCTTGGAAAACAGCACGCAAATATGGTAGTTTTGCAAAGATAAAAATACCAGGAGGTCGCAGGTGAAAAAAACAGCATTAGTACTTCTTGCCATCGTCGCACTCGCCGTTACCGGATGTAAAGACAAGCCCAAAACTGAAGCCCCCGCCGGTGCTCCAGCACAACAAGGTCAGATGCCTGCCGGTCAGCCTGCTGGCCAGCCTGGCCAGCCCGGTGCAGCCGCACCTGGCGCTGATCCCCACGCCGGCATGAAGGCTCAGGAGATTCCCGCTGGTGCAGGGAAAAGAGCCAAGGTTACCCAGACCATGAATTCCGGCGGTTACACCTACGTGGAAGCAGCCGACGAAAAGGGTACCAAAGTCTGGCTGGCACTGCCCGAGATCAAGGTTGCAGTGGGAGCTACCATCGAATACCCCGAGACCCCGCCTCTGGCCAACTTCCAGAGCAGGACGCTCAACAAGACCTTTGAAAAAATCTCTTTCATTCCTGGCATCAGGATCGTGAAATAAGATCTTCATCGGGATCAAACTAAAGCGGGGCCGTCATGGCCCCGCTTTTATTTTGCCCTGAGCACCTGTCGCGAGGGAGCATGTTCCGGTACCAGCTCACAGACCGTGCGATAACATTCCCCAGCCAACCCGCTTTTGCCCGACTCGACATACAGATCCCCCAGCAGATACCAGCCCCACGGGTTATCCGGCTCCCTCTCGGTAATCTCCCGAAATTCATTCTCCGCAGCGCGATACTCCCCCCGCTGCCGGTAAAATTCGCCGGCGAGAATATTCGTCACGTAACAGTATCCCAACAGCTCTTTCTGCCGTTTGAATCGCTGTGCGTCGTGCGGCGCCACCCGCCCCAGGCATTGCAGGATGCGCCGGGAATTGCGCCCCGGTTTGCCGACCGCGTAGACCGCCGCCTGATCGTCTTGCTCAAAAACATCTCGGTCGACCTGCCCGGCAAGCACCGCTTCCTCGAACATGCGCGTCCCGGGGAAATAGGCCAGTGGCGATACATAGCCGTCGTCCGGCCGGATGCGCTTGACAAGCGCGATGGTCTCTTGCAAGTCATCCTCGGTCTCTTCAGGCACATCGCTGATCAGGTAAATCGAGAGGTTGATGCCGACGTGCCGGATCAGGCCGGCGGCATGCTCGACCTGCGCCGGTGTGATCGTCTTGCCCAGTCGGGACAGGATCCGTGGGGAACCGGATTCAACACCCAGCTGGATACATTCGCAACCGGCACGTTTCATCCAGACCAGCAACTCCTCATCAAGCGCGTTGACCCGTGACTGGCAGTTCCAGAGTATCCCGGTACGTCCCTCGATCAGCAAACGGCAAAATTCGATCGTCCTGGCACGGTCAGCGGTGAAGGTGTCATCGCGCAGGGAGAAGTAGATCAGGCCGTATCGGTCGCGGATAAAGGTCATTTCCGCGACGATTCTCTCGGGAGAACGAAAACGCACCTTGCGCTGCCAGAATTTGGGTGAACTGCAGAAATAGCAGGCGGAGGGACAGCCCCGCGCGGTCAGAATGAACTCGGACTGTAACGGGATATCAACACCGAGTGAATGTTCCAGGAAGGCGGCTGCCATGGGGAGCTGATCCAGATTTTTCAGTGGCGCGCGCGGGGACGTGCAGACGACTTCCCCGTTGGCCAAATAGGCAATCCCGTTCACGTCACGCCAGGATGTCCCTTCCTGTCGATGGCGCACAATCTCAAGCAGCGTTTCCTCCCCCTCGCCCACTACGACGCAATCCACTGGCGCGGTGCCATGCAGCATCTCGGCGTAGCAGAAGGTGGCATGGGCGCCTCCCATGATCACCATGCAATCGGGACGTTCCTTTCGGACCAGAGCCGCCAGTTCGAGGGCCGCATGGCGATTGTGCGTCCACTGGGATATGCCGACAATATCAGGCTGCTGATCAGCCAGACAGCGCCCGATGTCGGCTGCGGACCAGCCGGAGAAATTGGTCAGCAGAGCGTCGAAACCGGCCTCCCGCAAACAGGCATGCATTGAACAGAGCCCTGTTGGCAGCAGACTGATATAGGGATCCTGACGATCGGAAACACCGGATAGGTAGGCAAGCAGTATTTTCATTGGGCAGCTCCAGGTACTAAAAAATCCGGGCTGGTATGGCCCGGATTTTTTGGTACAGGATATTGTGTCTATCTCAGTTGTTCAGACTAATGGAAACTCCCAGGGTATCGTTACCAAGCACATCGCCGTCACGTTCTTCCTCAACCCCCTGGAGCAACTCCTCGAAGTTGATGTTCTCGGGGGTAGCCTTGCCGATCCGGCGGGCACCCAGGAAACGGGATGTATAGTAGGGCGTGTCCATGGACGATATCACCACGCGCCGGTCACGGGACGAAGCGTGGATCATCTTGCGATTGCCCAGGTAGATGCCCACATGGGACGGAAACTGTGCGTAGGTCTGAAAGAAAACCAAGTCTCCCTTTTGCAGATCGCCGCGCATGACCTCGTTACCGACATAAAACTGTTCGCGTGCGGTACGGGGCAGATTTACCTTTTGTTCACGGAATACCTGCTGGGTAAAACTGGAACAATCAAGTGCGGTACGGCTGTTACCACCAAAACGGTAGCGGGCGCCGAGAAAGCTGTAGGCCGATTTTTTGATCTTATTGACGCTGGAACTGTTTTCCTCAAGTGATTTGGCCAGATCAACCGGGCGTTCGCCGTTAATATCCGTCAATTCAGCCAGGGTATCGGAAAACTCCTGCTCGTTGAGCAGGTTACGATTGACCAGTTGCAGGCGATTGGCGACGGGAACTGCGTGCGGCGCATCCTCTGCGTGAGAAGTATCCGTCAGGGCCAGCAGCTGCCCCGGCTTGATCCGGTTGCCTTTGATTCCGTTAAATCGCCGGATATCAGCGACCTTAACACCGGTCTTCTTGGCAACTCGCGGAAGGGTATCGCCCTTGGCGACTTTATAACTGGTAGCTCTTTCAACTAGTTTATTTTTTTTGACCTGCGCGTCCGCATGAGACGGAATGATCACCCGGGCCCCCTTGCTAACGCGGGTTCCACTCAGGTTATTCACCGATTTCAATTCATCGACGGAAACATGGTATTTGCGGGCTATGGAATTAATCGATTCGCTTTTGCGCACGACGTGGGTTTTGGATGCAAACACCAGCTGCGGGATAGCGAGAAGCATGATGAAGACAACAAGAATGGACTTGGTATACGCCATTTGGCCTCCTTTGTTTTACTCTTCAATTACATCTTGATGATTTATATAACATAGATCCACAAATGTCAACCTTTAGCTGGCAAAAGCAGGTTCCATTCTAAAGCAATAACCAGGCCAAGCATTTTATCTTCAATGTCTTTTACGCGCAGAAATCAGCCTGATCACCACCGGCTCGTCATGCAGCAAGGTCACCTTCTTTGAAGGCAGCAGCAGATTGCTACGATATTCCTTACCCCTGGCAAGGCGTCCGGCATCGACCTCCTCCGTAACCACCGACTCCACCCGCGCGACCTGACTGGCCGGCCCTTCCACATCGACCCTGGCCGGATCGGAGATAGCCACATAGCCGCCCATACCGGCGGAGAGCGTTCCCCTCAAGATCACCCGGACCGGCACGGTTTTGCGGACCTTCTTTTCCATGACAACCTTTATCGTGGAGGGTGTGACCGACGAAACAACCATGCCGGAAGGGAGGGAGAAGTCGCTGTTTTTGATCCTGACCATGGTTTGCCCCTCACGAACGCCCGTCAGGTCAACATTGGCGGAAATATCCAGTTTGGCGGGAGTTGGCGTGAGACTGGAGAAGGACTTCAACTGAACCTCCACCTCCTCGGGATAGCTGCGCACCAGGGCCAGCTCATCCGAGATCCCCTGCAACCTGACCGGGGCCGCAACCGTCGTGATCTGCCCCTGACGCGTGGTGATCAGCATCCAGAATGCGGTGACAATCAGCAGCAGTGCCGTTTTCGGCAGCAGATTTGAAAACATCTTCTGAATAAAGGTCATGCGGGCCGGCTCACTGACCGGATTGACACGTTGCTCCAGGGCAACGGCCAACTCGTCGGGATTGGCCAGTTTGAGAAACTCTCCCCCCTCGGCCAGCGAAACCTCCCCCCGTTCCTCCGAGACCACCACCACAATGGCGTCACTGCGCTCGGACAGTCCCAGGGCGGCCCGGTGGCGCGTACCAAAATATTGGGGAATGTCGGGATTGGTCGAGAGTGGCAGGTGGCAGGATGCGACTGTTATGCGACCGTCGCTGACCAGGGCCGCCCCATCGTGGAGCGGAGTACCGTCGTTGAAGATCGTTTCCAGGATCTGGGGCGAAATCTCGCAATCCAGCCGTACACCGTTCAGCATCAGATCGGCCAGGGACTCGCTGCGCTTGAAAACCAGCAGTGCACCGACCCTCTCTTTGGCAAGCTTGAAGAGCGTTTCCGAAATTTGGCGGAAATGACTGTACTGTTCCTTCTCGCGCGGGTCAAACAGGTTGCGCAACAGACTGAAACGATAGAGCGCCTGGCGGATCTCCGCCTGAAAGACGACAATGATCAGAATGATCAGCACGGTTCCCAATTCCTGCAGAATCCAGCTGGTCATGTACAGGTCAAAAAAACGGGTGGCAAAGTAGATCAGCGTCACCACACCCAGGCCGAGCAAGACCTGCATGGCGCGCGTTTTGCGGAACCAGGAATAGAGCTGGTACAGCAGAAATGTCATGATCAGGATATCTGCCAGATCCTGAATACGGATAAATGAAGGCAGCACGCTAGCTCCTGGTTACGTCCCGATCGGTTTGCCGATCGGCGCTGTGCTCGCCCTGAGATCCCGGAGCTTGATTTTTGCTGGTCTAAGCCCGGAAACTGTGCTACACAAGGCGTCGAAAAGTTTCGTTATATAACACTAAATTGACCTAAAGGGTAGCATAAACTATGTTCAGACTCTCGGAAAAGGGTGAGAAAATCCAGCAGATGTTTGGCGCCATCGCCCCGCGTTACGACCTGCTCAACCGGATGCTCAGCTTCGGCATCGACCGGCGCTGGCGAAAGAAAGCCGTCCAGCTGCTGAAATACCGTGACGGGGCCCGTATCCTGGATGTTGCCACCGGCACCGGCGATGTGGCACTGGAGATTGCGCGGACGACACCGGCGGCGGTAAAAATCACCGGAGCCGACTTCTGCAAGGAGATGGTCGATCTGGGACGGATCAAGGTCGCCCAGTCAGCCTATGCCGGCCGCATCGATTTCACCGTGGCACCCTGCGAGGACCTCCCCTTTCCGAATGAGACCTTTGATTCGATTACCATCGCCTTCGGCATCAGAAATGTTGTGGACAGGAAGCTGGGACTGGCGGAGATGTGGCGGGTTCTGCGACCGGGCGGCAGGATGATCATCCTGGAATTCTCGACACCGCGCTCGCAACTGTTCAGACAGATCTACTATTTTTATTTCCGGCGACTGTTGCCGGTCATCGGCGGACTGATCTCCAAATACAACGCCTACAAATACCTGCCCGACTCGGTGCTGGAATTTCCCTCCCATGAGGAGTTCGCGGCCATAATCGAAGAGGCCGGTTTCCGCAGCGTACATATCAAGGAGCTGACCTTCGGGATTGCCAGCATCTATGTGGGGGACAAGGAATAACCCCCGCTGCAATCAGGCCTTGAACCTGTTCTCCGTGCCGGCCACCAGTCGCTTGATGTTCTCGATATGGCGGATGATGACGACCACCGCGATAAGCATGGTCACCACAATCAGCACCCGCCCGCCATCCAGTGCCCAGACCGCTATGGGCATGACCGCGGCGGCGCAGATCGAGCCAAGCGAGACATAGCGCCAGATCAGCATCAGCAGCACAAAGACCCCCAAGGCAACGGCCACGGCCAGCGGAGACAGCGCCAGAAAGACCCCCAGGGCGGTGGCAACCCCCTTGCCCCCCTTGAACCGCAGAAAGAGCGAGAAGACGTGACCGCAAAAGGCGGCCAACCCCACCCAGGCGGCATACTCAAAGGGCAGACCTGCAAATTTCACGGCCAGCACCGGCAGCATCCCCTTCAGACAGTCACCGACCAGGGTCATGACACCCACCTTGCGACCGATGGTACGATACAGGTTGGTGGCGCCGATGTTACCGCTGCCTTCCTTGCGAACATCAATGCCATAGGCCTTGCCCAACAGCAACCCGGTCGGGATCGAACCCAACAAATAGGCCGCCGCCAGCAACAGCATCAACAGTATTTGATCATTCGCCATCTACCCGCCACCCCACGCTCAGTTTATTTTCCACTTGCCGCACCGGCGTAACCGGCAAAGCTGCTGGCCGGAAATTCCTTCAGCAATCGTTGAAAGGTTTCGCGGGCCTTGGCCGGCTGTTTTGCTTCCTGGAAGGCCTTGCCCAGGTAATAGAGCACCTCGTCACAGCGCGGCAGCTCGGGAAACATCTTCAGCGCCGTTTCGAATCGCCCGATGGCGGCCGTGTATTTTTCCGTCTTAAGATAAAAGCGCCCGACGTAGATTTCATACTGCAGTTGCTTGTCGCGGCAATCGCGAATCTTTTCGGTCACCTCTGCGGTATGCTCGCCCCCCGGATAAAGCGTCAGGTATGACTGGAAGATGACCAACGCATTCTTGACCGGCGTCTGGTCCGTGTCGATGCCATGGATCTGATTATAGTTACTCAGGGCCTGACGGTAGAGGGCATAGCCGGCCTGCTCATGCTTGGGGTGCAACTTGCGGAAATCCTCGTAGGCGACGGCAGACTCGATATAATCCTTATTGAGAAAATAGGCATCGGCAATATTGATTTCGGCCCGTGACGTCAGTTCGGGAGACAGGTAACTCTCCTTGACCTTTTTCCACTGGACGATGGCATCCTCGTAGTTCCCTTTTTGAAAGAACTGTTCCCCTTCCTTGAACATCACGTCCGGCGGACCATTGGTTTTCGTCGTAACACACCCCTGCAACAGGGCAGCGCTCACGGCGGCAAGAACAAGGGCTTTACATTTACATTTCATGGAGTTCCTCGAAAAGTATTCACAGCTGGAATGGATCAAACGTCAAGAATGTCCCGCCCCTGATCAGAGGTCACAAGGCGCGCAATAAGATCGTGGTTCAACCAGAGGGCCGGGGCTGCCGGGTTCCACGAACCATGCAACATCAAACGACCGGTGGAGAGAAACACGATCCGCGAAAGTTCGGCGCAGACGAGCTGTTTCTGGTCAACGTGCATGCCCATCAGTTCCGCCGATGCAGTCAGCATCAGCTCGGCCTGTTCCAGGGTGTTATGCTGCGGCCAGGTCGGGTAGTCGACCATGGCGGCCAGGATCGGCGAGGCAAGGTAGCTGTTGGCGCGGTCGAGCAGCTTTTCGATGGTTTCGCCTTCCTTGAGCATCCCCTGGCAACGCGCAAAAACTCCGGCGGAGGCGGCCTCGCCAGCCGCACTGCGAATGGCGGTCAACAGCGGATACAACGAGATTTCGACCCCCAGGAACAGGGCACTGGAATTGGTCTGGATCTCGGGACAGTTGAAAACAGTTGCCCGGATCCCCTGGCCGCTGGCCTCAACCGCAATATCCTCCAGGCGCATCTTGGCCAGTCCCTGCACATAGGGGGTATAGGACTGCCAGCGATATTCGCCGTCGATCAGCACCTCTGTGCCATGGTAACCGTAGGCGCTGTAGCAAACCCGGCCTCCGGCGGCGGAGACGCTCTCGCGCAGGTCGGCGGTCCCCTCCAGCAGATAGCGGAAGGTATCGGCGGTAACCTCGTTGAAGCTGGCGTCACACAACTGACCAAGCTGGCTGTTCCAGAATGCGCTCGATGACAGGTACTTGTCCCCGGTGCCCTTGAAGACCCGGTTGAGGAGCGGCATGAACACCCGCACGCGCGGGATGCCGCCGGCCATGGTATGGGCAAAGAGGACATTGGCCCCGGCCGGGATCATACCGGCCAGCTCCCCGGCCACCTGGGCGATGGCCGCGCGGAAACGTGTTGTTCCGGCAGCGCGGGCCTGCTCGATGAATCCTTCGGCAAAGCTGATCGTGTTCCAGTCATCAGGACGGGCCTTCTTGAGCTGTTCGCAGACGGACGGCTGCCCTGCCGCCGGCTCCATGTCGAATCCGGCTTCCAGCGGCACGTTGATGATCGTGCCGCCCAGCAGGGCCTCGCTCTCGGCCAGTTCCTCGGCGGTCAAGGGGCGCAGAGTTCCATCCGGGTCACGCCGGCCGACCGTGGTGCCGATCACGGTCATGCCGATCCGCCGGGCTTCGTCCACCAGACCATTGGCATAGCCGCGTCCGAAGAGTTCTCCGGCCAATACCAGCACATCACCGGCCTTATATCCTGCCGCTTCCGGCAGCTGCTGCATAGCTCTATATTCCGTCATCCGTTCCTCCAGAAGATCTACATCGAATAATACAAACCAAGTTGTGTTTCATACCACGAACGTCGCGGTAATGTGAACAAAAAAAGCTCCCCCAGGGCGCGTGACAAGGGCGCTGATTCGTGCTATTGTGCCGCCCAGCTCGGATACAGGAGGAATACTCAAACGTGAACAACGACCTCATTCTTCTCGGTCACGGCAGTGGCGGACGCCTCTCTCACCAACTGCTGGATGAGCTGATCATCCCCACCCTGAGCGGCACGGCTCCCGCGGGCCAGAACGACGCCGCACTCCTGGATGCGGTAGCCGGACGCCTGGCCTATACCACCGATTCCTTCGTCGTCGATCCGATCTTCTTCCCGGGCGGCACCATCGGCAGCCTGGCGATACACGGCACGGTCAACGACCTGGCCATGATGGGTGCCCGGCCGCTCTGGCTCAGTTGCGGACTGATCCTGGAGGAAGGCTTCAGCAAGGAGCATCTGCGGACAATTCTCAGCGATATGCGCCAGGCGGCCGACGCCTGCGGTGTCCGCATCGTTACCGGCGACACCAAGGTCGTCCCGCGCGGCAAGGCCGACAAGATCTATATCAGCACCTCGGGTATCGGCGTCATCGAACATCAGCTTACCATCCACGGCGCCAACGCCCAGGCCGGCGACGCAATCATCATCAACGGCACGCTGGGAGATCACGGCATTGCCGTCATGGCCGACCGGGAAGGGCTCAAGCTCGGCACGGACATTCTCAGCGATTCCGCGGCCCTGAATGGGCTGGTCCGCGACATTATCGCCGAGGCCGGGGAGAGCCTGCATGTCCTGCGCGATCCGACCCGCGGCGGCGTAGCCACCACCATCAAGGAGATCGCCGCCCAATCCAGCGTATCGATCACCCTCAGCGAAGAAGCACTGCCGGTCAATCCGGCTGTTCGCGGCGTCTGCGCCATCCTCGGCCTCGATCCGCTCTTTGTGGCCAATGAGGGCAAACTGCTGGCCTTTGTGGCGCCGGAAGCGGCCGAGCGGGTGCTGGCGTGCATCCAACGCCACCCCTTGGGCGCTCAAGCCGCCATCATCGGGCATGTCACCCCGGGCGACGCCGGTCGGGTGCGCATGGAAACTGCTGTCGGCGGTCTGCGGGCGGTGGAGATGCTGGCCGGAGAACAGCTGCCGAGGATCTGCTAGATGGGCAAGGAGAAATCACCCGTAACCCCAGCAATACGCCAGCTCCGGGCAGAACGGGTCGAGTTCGGGGATCATCCCTACACCTACGAGGAGAAGGGGGGCACCGCGGTCTCCGCCCGCGAACTGGGCGTGGATGAACACTGCGTGATCAAGACCCTGGTAATGGAGGATGAGCGCAAGAATCCGCTGGTGGTCCTGATGCATGGTGACAGGCAGGTCTCAACCAAGGAGCTGGCCCGGGTCATGGGGGTCAAACAGGTCACCCCCTGCGCGCCGGAAACGGCCCAGCGGCACAGCGGTTACCTGGTCGGCGGCACCTCCCCTTTCGGCCTGCGGCGACAGATGACCGTCTACATGGAAGCGGACATCGCCGAGTTGGAAAGAATCTACATCAATGGCGGCAAGCGCGGCTATCTGGTCAGCATGGCGCCGGACGAGCTGATCCGGGTACTGAAACCGGTCCTGGTCACGGTCGCAATACATTAGTAAGTTAGAAATCGTTTCCGAGGTTGTTCGGAAATGATTTCGTTAACGCAATTATCCTGCGAAACAGGGCTGAGAAAGGAACAACCATGATCCGCAAGGCACAGATCGGTGATGTCAAAGAGATCCAAAAGCTGCTGCTGACGTTTGCCAGCCGGGGGGACATGCTCTCCCGCTCACTGTCGGAACTCTACGAATCCCTGCGCGATTTTTATGTCTTCGAGGAGGAGGGAGTGCTGATGGGTGCGGCGGCTCTGCACATCGTCTGGGAAGACCTGGCCGAGGTGCGCTCCGTGGCCGTGATGGAAGATGCCGGGCGCAAAGGGATCGGCAGCCAGTTGGTGCAAGCCTGCATCGCCGAGGCACGCCAGATCGGCCTCAGGCGCATCTTCTGCCTGACCTACAAACCGGAATTCTTCGGCAAACAGGGCTTCCGCCTGGTGGATAAATCGGAACTGCCCCACAAGGTCTGGGGCGATTGCATCAAATGTGCTAAGTTCCCGGACTGCGACGAGAATGCCATGATCCTTGACCTGTAACGCAGAAGGCCGGCAGATGCCGGCCTTCTGCGTGATTGCATCTTGCCGAGAATTACTCTTCCCGCAGCTCAATCGAAACCTGGTTTCTTCCCCGCCGTTTACTCTCAAACATCAGCTTGTCGGCCCGTTCGATCAGGCTGTCCATCGTATCTGCCCCCCGGGCAATGGTGGCGCCGATGGAGACCGTCACCCCGATCGTCTCGCCATTCTCAAGCGTCAGTTGCGACATCTCTACCAACCTGCGCAAACGGTCGGACAGCTTGAACAGATCCTGCGGTTGGACATTGATCAACAGCGTCACAAACTCCTCGCCCCCCCAGCGGCCGATCACGTCGAATGAACGCAGGCTGTGGGCCAAGGTGGCACTGACCATCTTGAGGACTCGATCCCCCACAGCGTGGCCGTGGCTGTCGTTAAGCTGCTTGAAATGGTCCACATCCGTAAAGAGCATGGCAAACGGAAAATTGTAGCGCCTGAGCTCTTCAAGGCGTGCCGCCAGACTTATCTCGACAAAGCGGCGGTTGGCAATACCGGTCAGGGGGTCGTGCATGGCCATTTCCTGCAATTCTTCCAGACGTTGGCGCATGGCGTAGCGCGGGGAGCTGCTGCCGTGAATTTCTACCGCCACCACGAATTGCCGATCCACCTCACGCACCGGAGCGATTCGGATGGAAATCGGCAGCAGATGCCCCTCCTTGTGACAGACATAGGCCTCGACCTCGTTGACCTGGGATGACTCCAGCACCCTGCGAATCGGGCAGACACTGCTTTCGCAGAGGTTGTTGCCATGCTTGTCCAGCGGCCTGAAGATGTCGCAGTAGTTCCTGCCGACAACATCGCCGGCACTGTATCCGGTCAGACTGGCCGAACCCTTGTTCCAGTAGATGATGCGACCGTCACGATCGACAAAGAAAATACCATCGTAGAGGTTGTCGAGAATTTCACGGTAAAAATCCACGGTGTCCAGCATGCTTATTCCTCCCTAGCCAGTACCCCCGAGCCAGTCCCGGCAAAAGACGAATCCATCAGGGGATTTAACGGTAATTTTTGCGCCAATCAACCCGCTATCTGCTTGTCTCTTTTCCGTCCGGTGATATGCTTAGGCCATGAACAGCACGAACAGACGGCATACGACAGACTCTGCCAGCGACAATCACGTGGCGGAGCCTGTTCCGTTTCTTGAAATGGAAACGCTGCTTGCTCGCTGGAAGCATGACCCGGATGCGCTGATCGAGATTCTGCATGCGGCCCAGCAACGCTATGGGTGGCTGAGCCGGCCCCTGCTGAGCCGGCTGGCGAAAGAACTCAAGTTGCCCCCCAGCCTTGTCTACGGTGTGGCCAGCTTTTACCACGCCTTCCGCCTCTCTCCCCCGGCAGATCACACTTGCACGATTTGTACCGGCACTTCCTGTCACCTGCAGGGCGGTTCCCGGCTATTGAGTGAGCTGGAGCGGCACTTCGGCATGCGTAGCGGCAGCATGACCAGCGGCAACAGCCTGGCGCTGGAGCAGGTCCGCTGCCTGGGATCCTGCGGCATGGCACCCCTGGTCAGAATCGAAAGCAAAACAGGCGCCCTCAGCTATCATGGGCAGATGAACGAGGAACGGGCGGTCCCGTTGCTGGAGGATATCCTGCGCGGGGCGCCTTCCAGCGCCCTCCCGCTCCCGGCGGTCGCCATCTACGGCGACCCTCAGGCGCGCATCGTACTGGATCACTGCAACGGCGCGGATACGGCGGAACCGGGCAGCCCACTGACGGACGGGTCGTTCCAGGCTTTGGCGCGGGCCGTACAGCAGATGACGCCCGAGGAGGTCTGTCAACAGATCAGCGCCAGCGGCTTGCGGGGACGTGGCGGAGCGGGCTATCCGACCGGCAGGAAATGGGAACTGGTCAGGACGGCCCGCGGAAAACGCAAGTTCGTTGTGGCCAATGGTGATGAGGGTGATCCGGGGGCCTTCATGGATCGGACCCTGATGGAGTGCGATCCGCAGCGTGTCCTGGAAGGCATGGCCATCGCGGGCTATGCCGTCGGCGCCACGAGCGGGTTCGTCTATGTGCGCGGCGAATACCCCCTGGCCGCCCGCCGTCTGCGCGAAGCCATCTCGCAGGCTGAGCAGCGCGGCCTGCTGGGGCGCAACCTGTTCGGCACGCGCTTTTCGTTCACCGTGCGGGTGCGTATCGGCGCCGGTGCCTTCGTCTGCGGCGAAGAGACGGCCTTGATGGCCTCCATCATGGGGCGGCGCGCCCAACCGCTCATCCGCCCCCCCTACCCGTCACAGAAGGGACTCTGGGGCCATCCGACCCTGATCAACAACGTGGAGACCTTCGGCAGCATCGCCGCCATCATCGCCAGGGGCAGTGAGAGGTTCAGGACGCTCGGGACCGACACCAGCCGCGGCAGCAAGGTCTTCTCCATCTCCGGGGATGTGGCCCGAGTCGGGGTGGTCGAGGTTCCCCTGGGGACGACCCTGCGGGAACTGCTGGCCCTGGCCGGCGGTGTTATTGGCGGAACCTTCAAGGCGGCCCAGACCGGCGGCGCCAGCGGCGGCTGCATCCCGGCCGGACAGATGGATCTGCCCATCGATTATGAATCGCTGAAGGATATCGGCACCATCATGGGCTCGGGCGGCTTGGTCGTGCTCAACGACACGCGCTGCATGGTGGATGTGGCCCGCTTTTTCATGCAGTTCTGCTGCGATGAGAGTTGCGGCAAATGTACCCCCTGTCGGGCAGGCACACGCCAAGCGCTGCGCATCCTGGACCGGATCCGCGCCGGACAGGGCGATGAATCTGATCTTGAACAACTGGAGGATTTGTGCCGTCTGATGCAGGAAACCAGCCTCTGCGGACTGGGCATGGCCGCGCCCACACCGGTTCTGAGCACCGTGCGTTGGTATCGCCATGAGTACCTGGCCCACATCCATCAAGGTCGCTGTCCGGCAGGGGTCTGCCCGCGGGAGACGGAAGCATGAAACGGATCAGCCTGACCATCGATGGGAAACACGTCTCGGGACACGCCGGACAGACCCTGCTGCAGGTGGCACAGCAGCAGGGCATAGCCATTCCCACCCTCTGCAACCTTCCCGGCCTGGAACCGGCCGGAGCCTGCCGGGTCTGCATCGTCGAGGTCGAGGGGTATCCGCGCCCGCTGCCGGCCTGCGCCACCCCGGCGGAAGAGGGCATGCTGGTCAACACCGATTCTGAGCGTATCCGCACGGCCCGCCGGATGATCGTCGAGCTGCTGCTGGCGGAACGCAACCATACCTGCCCGGTCTGCGTGATGGACGGCAACTGCGAACTCCAGTCCCTGGCAAAACTGCTGGGGATCGATCATGTGCGCTACGGATTTCTGGCACCGCAGGCAACGGTTGACATATCCCAGCCGCGCTTCGGCATCGATCACAACCGTTGCATACTCTGCCGTCGCTGTGTGCGGGTCTGTGACGAGGTCGAGGGGGCCCATACCTGGGACGTGAGCGGCCGCGGGGGAGCGAGCAGGGTCATCAGCGATCTGGCCGAGCCATGGGGGGAGAGCGCGACCTGCACCGGCTGCGGCAAATGCGTCCAGGCCTGCCCGACCGGTGCCCTCTTCGAAAAAGGGGCTGAAAAAACCCGCAAAGGGACGCTCTGCCTGGAGCGGCTCATGGAATGGCGCAACAGGAGGGGCAGATGAGGCCGATCAGGTTGGCGACCGTCTGGCTCTCGGGTTGCTCCGGCTGCCATATGAGCCTGCTCAACACGCACCAGGAGCTGTTGGAAATCCTGGGCCACTGCGAGCTGGTCTACTCGCCGCTGATGGACGTCAAGGAGTATCCCCAAGGGGTGGATATTGCCCTGGTCGAGGGGGCCGTGGCCAATCAGGACAATCAAGAGCTGGCGCGGATCATCCGTCAGCAAACGAAAACGGTGATCAGCCTGGGAGACTGCGCCATCAACGGCAATGTGAGCGCCCTGCGCAACCCGGCCGGCTTGACTGAGACACTGGAGAGGTCCTACGGGGAGACGGGCTGGAGTGCGAACCTGACGCGGCTTGTCCCACGGGTCCTGCCCCTGCACCAGTTCATTCAGGTGGACGCCTTTATCCCCGGATGCCCGCCCGATCCGGCAGAGATCCGCCAGGCACTTCTACAGCAGCTCAAACTCAGCTGATGAAAAAAAACAAAGGCGCCCCGCGGGGCGCCTCGTGTTGCAAAAAGCTGTAGCTATTGATCAGATATAGTACATGATCCGGGGATCCATCTCCTTCTTGAGCCCCATCTCCTGCCCGCGCTGACAGAGTGTCTGCAAGGTCATATTCCCAAAAAGCTGGTTCAGCAGCGTACTGGCCTCTTCCCAGACCGTCTGGGTAACGCACTGTCCCTCAAAGGGACACTCCGTCTTGCGTTTGCGCTTTTTGGCGGTCACGCCGGCACAGTCGACCATGAGCACATCCTGTTCAGTCGCGTTGAGGATCTCCAGCACGGTGATCTCCTCGGGCTTTCGGGCCAGACAATAGCCCCCCTGGGGACCGCGCTTGCTCTTGAGGATGTCGGCACGCTTCAGGTTTTGAAATATCTGTTCCAGATAACGGGGAGAAATCTGCTGCCGCCGGGAGATATCCTGAATCTGTGCCGGCTTGTCACCACAGTTATAGGCTATGTCAAACAGGGCGCGAAGTCCGTAACGGCTTTTGGTTGACAGACGCATGTTGCCTCCGATACATCAAATATACTTGGAAAATGATTACTGTAACACACCGGGGCTGTCAACAAAAAACGGCCTGAAACCACATAATTCCACACAACAATGTGGCGTGGAGCAACTACTCCCCGGGCGATATCAGCCAAGCGCCCTGGCAACGGTGATTACCGTGACGCTGCGTGCCCCGGCGGCCTTCAAGACCCTCCTGCACTCATCCACCGTGCTGCCGGTGGTCAGGACATCATCCACCAGCAATACCCGCATACCCTTCACCCGCCCCGCTTCATGGATCCCAAAGGCACCCTTGACATTTGCCCGGCGATCATGGGCCGCCAGATTCACCTGTGGCTCAGTCCAGCGGATGCGCCGCAGGTTGTGACGATCAAGGGGGATCTTCAAACGTTGCGCGAACAGCTCCCCGAGCAGCAGCGCCTGATTGAAGCCACGGCTGGAGAGCTTTTTTCTGTGCAGGGGAACCGGCATGATCAGGTCGTCAGTGCGTGTGCACATGAATTCCGCAAGCAGATCCATGGTCAAAAGCGCCAAGGGGCGCCGCAGATGGGTTTTATTGTTGTATTTGAAGGCGTGGATCAGGTCGCGACTGGCCCCGGCATAGACCAGGGCGGCCCGCGCCAGATCAAAGGCGGGAGGTGCGGTGGCACACCTCCCGCAGAGATGATTATTACCCGCAGCGACAAAGGGAATCCCGCACACGGGACATAACGGCGCCACAATCGGCGACATCCCTTCACGGCACGCAGGACAGATATGGAGTTCGCCGGCGGCCGGAATGAACCTGCGGCAGACATGGCAAAGCGGGGGAAAGAGTAGATCGAGGACCGCTGCGCAGAACGGTTTCAGCATCGGGATCCGTTAGAATCCCAGATCCGCATTGACCACCAGCACCAGCATATTCATCAGTCGCGGCTGGCGATCGATGACCGTCGTTACCCGGCAGAGACGGTCGGGGGAGTTGCAGTCGCTGCAGAATCCGCTGCTGGCACAGGGGGTCTTGAAGTTCAGACGCCGCGAGTTGGGTGGGGTGGCCCAATTCTTGACACGCATGATGGCATCCTGAACCGTACCATCCACCAGTTTGTTGCGGCCGGCCACCACGACCGCCTTGCGCGGGCCGAAGAACATGGCTGCCACGCGGTTACCGGTGGCATCGATATTGACCAGTTCACCGGAGAGCGTCAGGGCGTTGGTACCGGAAAGAAACAGGTCACAGGTCAACTGGCGACGCATGATCTCCACTTTTTCGGGGCGGGAAAGGGCCGGATCCGCATGATTCAGGATCTCCTTGCCCATTTCCCGCAAACGCGCCTCAACCGCCAGACCGGTGACGGACATGGAACCGCCGAAACCCACGCTGGCGGCGTCAGCGGCCTCCGCGATGATGCGATCAAAAGCCTCGCCCGGCGTGGCACAGTATAGCGCCCCGAAACCGTTTTTCACCAGCGAGTCAACCGCCTTCAGACATTTTTGTTCGTGGGTCCAGCGAACCAGTTCATCGGTCTGTGTCATACGTATGCAATCCCCTATTTCAGAACTTTGACGGACTTTATGAATACCGGCACTTCCGGCAGATTCTGGAAGACCACATTCTGATTTTTGGTCTTGACGCTGACGATCTTGTCAACCACGTCCATCCCCTCGACAACCTTGCCGAAAACGGCATATCCGGCTCCATCGGGGTTGGGACGATTGAGCATGTTGTTATTGACTACGTTGATGAAAAACTGTGCCGTAGCGCTGTCGGGGGCCGATGTACGGGCCATGGAAATCGTACCGCGGTCATTCTTCAGGCCATTGGCGGCTTCGTTCTTGATGGCGGCTTTGGTCGCTTTCTGCTTGCGGTCAGCGGTAAAACCGCCCCCCTGGATCATGAAACCCGGAATGACGCGATGGAAGATGGTGTCCTTGAAAAAACCGCTGTTTGTGTACTCAAGAAAGTTCTTGACGCTGATGGGGGCCTCTTTTTCAAACAGTTCAATCTTGATATTTCCGAGGCTGGTTTCCATCTCCACCACGGGATTCTTCTTGCCCTCAGCACAGGCGATTCCGGCAAACAGACACAACGCAGCAACAACCAACATGATTCTTCTGAACATACGGTCTCCTTCAACCAAGAGTAGTGAGTGCTCCGGGACTCAGCGAGCCCCGTGAGACTGGGTTTATATACGCCATCAAACCAGCGAAATCAACGAATTATCTGATTCACTTCTGCCAACAGGGCTGGCCGTTGCAGCCCCCCATACCATCCTGATTGAAACAGCCACCCTCCATCTTGTAACATTCGCCGTCCCGTTTGCCCATCTCCGGCAGACCGCTCTGCAGGCGAATCCCGTTGATTTTGGCCTGGATCGCCCGTATGTCGCTCTTCAGCACGGCGACCTTGGCAGCATCGGGCGTACCTTTGAGATTCTCCCGTTGCAGATCGAAGCGTTTGTTCATCATCTCCTGTCGCAGATCAAGGGTGTTCTTTCTGAACTGGCGATAGGCATCCGACTCAGCGGCAGACACACTGCCGGGTATATTCTGCATAAACTGGCCAGCCTGGCCGCAGTTGTCGCAGCCGCCACCTTTGGAGCAGACGGCCAAGGCCGTACTGCCAATGGCCAGGGCCAGGGCACACGCCGTCGAGATTGCAAGAAACTTTTTCATCGGGTAATTCCTCCTGGTAACACGTTCTTGGATTTTAAAGCGCTGAACATCTTGAGTTGCAATTATTTCACCACGTCCCGCACCAGTTCCGCCAGGCATTTGATAAATGTCGGAGAACTATTGAGCGACTCCATCCGTCGAAAATCCGTAATGCCGAGTTTGTGGGCCTCTTCACGATACTCGATATCGATCTCGTGCAAGGTCTCGATGTGGTCGGAAACGAATGAAAGCGGCACCATCAACACCTCCCGGTGTCCCAGGGTGGCCAGCTCTTTCAGTTTGTCCCCCGTGGAAGGCTCTAGCCATTTGACCGGCCCGGCCCGCGACTGAAATGCCAGATGATGCCCGACTCCGCCGAAATGCTCCATGATCAGTCGGACCGTGGCCTGGATCTGATCCAGATAGGGATCCCCATCGGCAATAAAGGATTGGGGCAGAGAATGGGCCGAGAAGAAGAGTTGCACCTGGGACCTGTCCGCGAATCGGCGCAGTCCCTGCTCGATCTTCTCCACCAGCGCCTGGATGTAGAGCGGATGGTTGTAGAACTGACGGATATAGGAAAGCTCCGGGCGGGGAGCTGATCCGGCCAGCTGTTTCTCCAGCTCGTTAAAACTGGAACCGGATGTGGCCCGCGAGTAGTGCGGATAGAGCGAGAGGGCGATTATGCGCGTGATCCCCGCCTGACGGATGGCGGCCAAGGCCTGGTCGGTGAAGGGGTGCCAGTAGCGCATGGCCACAAAACAGCGAAAGCCGTCACCCAGCACCTTCTCAAGCTCTCTCGCCTGCTGTTCGGTCAGCTCGCGCAGGGGCGATTTCCCGCCGATATCCCGATAGTTGGCGGCGCTCTGGGGTGCCCGGCGCTTTACGATCATCCTGGCGATGAAAGGTTGCAGAAAGGCCGGACCGATCTTGATGATATCCCGGTCGGAGAAGAGGTTATAGAGAAACGGCTCCACGGCGGCCAGAGAATCCGGTCCCCCCATCTGAAGCAGCAACACGGCGGTTTTATCTGACATATATCAAGCCCGAATCATGACCAGCAGCATCTTGAACGGCGTCACTGCCTTCAGTTCATGGGGTATATTGGCCGGCATGATGATCATCTGCCCGGTGGCAACAATCTGAGGTTCTCCGTTGATGGTCACCTCCGCCTGACCGTCCACGATCTGCACAAAGGCGTCATAGGGGGCGGTGTGTTCGGAGAGCCCCTGCCCGGCATCGAATGAGAACAGCGTCACCGTGCCAACCTTCTTGTCGATCAGGGTCTTACTGACCACCGAGCCGTCACTGTAGGCCACCAGCTCACTCATGGTGAGCGCTTTTCCAATCAGTTCCATACGATCCTCCTCCGGGGCAACATTGCACACATCTGATCATAGTAAGGATACAAGACATGGCTGGCAACTGTTTTTACACAAAAAGACCGGAAGCATATCGCCTCCGGCCTTTTTTGTCTTCATATAAGCTGCATTAAAGGGAACGTCGATTTTTCGTCAGATCAAGGCGCCGAGGAAGAGCGCGGAGACGTAGCAGCGCTACGTCGCACAAGCGACTGACGAAGGTAACGCCGAGCTGGCGTAAAAGCGGCGTTTCCCCTGATTACATCATGCCGCCCATGCCACCCATACCGCCCATTCCACCAGGCATACCGCCACCCATGCCGCCCATGCCGCCATCTTCCTTCGGCTTCTCGGCGATCAGAGCTTCGGTGGTCAGCATCAGACCAGCGATGGAGGATGCGTTCTGCAGTGCATAACGGGAAACCTTGGTCGGGTCGATGATGCCGGCTTCCAGCATGTCCACATAGGTATCGTCAGCGGCATTGTAGCCGAAGGCGTCCTTGCCGTTTCTGACCTTGTCCACCACGATGGAGGCGTCGATGCCGGCGTTGTCGGCGATCTGACGGATGGGGGCTTCGAGGGAAGCCTTGACAACGTTGACACCGAACTGCTGCTCGGTAGTAAGCGTGAGGCCGTCCAGAGCCGTAAGGGCACGGATGTAGGCCACGCCGCCGCCAGGGACGATGCCCTCGTCAACAGCTGCGCGGGTTGCATGCAGGGCATCTTCCACGCGGGCTTTCTTCTCTTTCATTTCAACTTCGGTAGCAGCACCGACCTTGATTACGGCAACGCCGCCAACCAATTTAGCGAGACGCTCCTGGAGTTTTTCCTTGTCGTAATCGCTGGAGGTTTCTTCGATCTGGGCACGGATCATTTTGACGCGACCGGAAATTGCATCTTCCTTGCCGTCGCCGTCGATGATGGTCGTGTTGTCCTTGTCGATGGTGATGCGCTTGGCGCGGCCGAGCATATCCATGGTGGTCTGGTCGAGTTTGAAACCGACTTCTTCGGAGATCACCTGTCCACCGGTCAGGATGGCGATATCTTCCAGCATGGCCTTGCGGCGGTCGCCGAAACCGGGAGCCTTAACAGCGGCAACATTCAGCACGCCGCGCAGTTTGTTGACTACCAGGGTAGCCAGAGCTTCGCCATCGATGTCTTCAGCGATGATCAACAGCGGACGGCCGGACTTGGCGGTCTGCTCCAGAACCGGGAGCAGGTCCTTCATGTTGGAGATTTTCTTGTCGTGGATCAGGATCAGAGCGTTCTCAAGAGTAGCTTCCATGCGCTCCGGATCGGTGACAAAGTAAGGGGAGAGGTAACCACGGTCGAACTGCATACCTTCGACGGTTTCCAGGCTGGTTTCCATGGACTTGGCTTCTTCCACGGTGATCACGCCTTCCTTGCCGACCTTTTCCATGGCTTCGGCGATGATGTCGCCGATGGTCTTGTCGTTGTTGGCCGAGATGGTGCCGACCTGGGCGATTTCCTTGTGGTCCTTGATTGGCTTGGAGATCTTCTGCAGTTCGGCTACGATCACTTCAACAGCCTTGTCGATGCCGCGCTTGATTTCCATCGGGTTGTGGCCGGCAGCCACCAGCTTGGAACCCTGGCGGTAGATAGCCTGGGCCAGAACAGTAGCAGTCGTGGTGCCATCACCGGCAACGTCGGAAGTCTTGGAAGCAACTTCCTTGACCAGCTGTGCGCCCATGTTTTCGAATTTGTCGTCCAGCTCGATTTCTTTGGCAACGGTTACGCCGTCTTTTGTGATCAGCGGTGCGCCATAGGATTTGTCGATAACAACGTTGCGGCCCTTGGGTCCGAGAGTTACCTTAACGGTATCGGCGAGGATATTTACGCCCTTCAGGATGGCGTTGCGCCCTTCCTGGTCAAACTTGATGATCTTTGCACCCATTCTGGTATTCCTCCATAAAATTGTTTTTGTATGGTAGGGGCGAATTGCATTCGCCCGTTTTTCAACCGCTAGAATCCGGGCACATGCCATGCGCCCCTACATCGTATGATTTATTCTACAACAGCCAGGATGTCGTCTTCGCGCATCATCAGGTAATCGTCGCCGTCAACCTTGATTTCGGTACCGGCGTATTTGCCGAACAGAACCACGTCGCCAACCTTGACATCCAGCGGAAGCACTTTGCCATCTTCGGTTTTCTTGCCGTTACCGGTAGCCACGATCTGGCCGCGCTGCGGTTTCTCTTTTGCGGTTTCAGGGATGAAAAGGCCCCCGGCTGTCTTGGTTTCTTCTTCGACTCTCTTGACAATGATACGATCCTGCAGTGGTCTCAAATTCATGTTATCCTACTCCTTTCGTATGATGACTCTTGATAAAGTCGAGATAAATTTAGCACTCGAATCTACTGAGTGCTAACACTCTGGGAATATAAACAGCACCCTTTCAAAAATCAAGGGGTATCTGAAAAAAAACCAGGGGGGTTTTACTTTTGACTTTTGGATGGTTCGCTGTTACAAAACATCAAATTTGAAATTACCGGTCTGGTGCCGCGCCCATAGCCGGGGGCGGTTAAAAGGGAAGAGGGTGCAACTCCCTCGCTGTCCCGCAACTGTAAGGGAGTACCGACTTCGCAACAATGCCACTGGGGATACCTGGGAAGGCGCGAAGCTGGGATGATCCCCGAGCCAGGAAACCTGCCATGCCGATGCTGTTTTGGAACCTCCGTGGAACGAGGGGCCGGAACCGGCGTGCATCTACACGGCCACGATTTCGAGCCCCTTCCGATCCGGAGAGGGGCTTTTTTATTGTTTTCATGATGAGATTTTTGGAGGGTAGGCTTCCAGCCTGCCTATTCAAGCGGTGTTCAACCCCGCTTGAAGCACAGGCAAGATGCCTGCGCTCCTTTGAGTAGCACCTTGATTGCAAGTGGAATTAGTACATTAACGAAGTTATTTTGTTTTCATGGGCAGGAGAAAGCGTATGTCACAAACGATTTTCATTACCGGCGGCGCCCGCAGCGGCAAGAGCAGGTTCGCGGAACAGCTGGCCGTCGCGTACGGCGCGCCGCTCGGCTATCTGGCCACGGCCCAGTCACTGGATGACGAAATGGGCCAGCGTATCCAGAAACACCAGCAGCGACGTGGCGATGCCTGGCAAACAGTCGAAGAACCGCTGCATCTGGGCCAAGCCCTGGCCGATATTGACGGCGAATTCAACGCGATCCTGCTGGACTGCCTGACGCTCTGGCTCTCCAACCTGCTGCTTCAGGAAGAGCTGAGCGCTGGGACCGAGGATCGGATCGTCGAGGAAGTGCGACAGCTGGCGGCGACCCTGGGCAACATGACAACCCCGGTCATCATCGTATCCAACGAAGTCGGCATGGGCATCGTGCCGGAAAACCGACTGGCGCGCATCTTCCGCGACATCGCCGGCCGGGCTAACCAGATCATCGCGGCCACAGCCGACGAGGCCTGGCTGGTGGCCAGCGGCATACCGCTGCGCTTGAAATAGAATACATAAGCTCACCACGGAGGGCACAGAGGAAAATCGGAGGAAAAACAAAGTCATATTTACAGGGATAAACGAGATACACGGGATAAAGCTAACACCTTAGATTCACCCCCATAAGATTTCAGTTTTTGATCTTATCCCGTTCATCCTGTTCATCCCTGTAAAAATGTCTCGATTTTTTCAGTTGTTCTTCCGTGGTAATGCTTTGTTCCACCATTAAAAGGAGTCTGAAATGGACATTGTTCAAACCACCCTCACCCGGATCAAACCGGTTAATAGCAAACTGCTGGCCCAGACCCAGGCCAAGCTGGACAACAAGACCAAACCGCCCGGATCGCTGGGACGGCTGGAGGAGTTTGCCCGCCGCGTCGCCGCCATCAACGGGACGCTGGAGCCGGACACGAGCAGAAAGGTCGTCTTCACCTTTGCCGGCGACCACGGCATCGTTGAAGAAGGCGTTTCGCTCTACCCCAAGGAGGTCACCACCCAGATGGTTTTCAACTTCCTGGCTGGCGGCGCCGGGGTCAATGTGCTGGCCCGCCATGTGGGGGCCGAGGTACGTGTGGTGGATGTGGGGGTTGACCATGATTTTGACAATGCCCCCGGCATGCTCCACCGCAAGGTCGCCCGCGGCACCCGCAACTTCGCCAAGGGGCCGGCCATGACCCGTGAAGAGACCCTGGCCGCCCTGCAAGTCGGCATCGAACTGGCCGACGCCTGCAAGACGGAAGGCATCGGGCTGATCGGCACCGGCGAGATGGGCATCGGCAACACCTCCCCCTCCTCGGCCATCATCGCCGCCATCTCGGGCCTGTCGGTGCGGGATCTGACCCATCGCGGTACCGGCATCAACGACACGGCCCTGGAGCACAAGATCCGGGTCATCGAGCAGGGCTTGGCCCTGAACAAACCGGACGCAAAAGACCCGCTGGACGTACTGACCAAGGTAGGCGGCCTGGAGATCGCCGCCATTGCCGGCCTGGTGCTGGGCTGCGCCGCCAACTCGATCCCGGTGGTCATCGACGGCTTCATCTCCACCGCCGGGGCCCTGATCGCCTCGGAACTGCACCCCCATGTGCGCGACTACATCTTTGCCGCCCACCAGTCGGTGGAGATCGGCCACAGCTTCATGCTGGAGCGCATCGGCGTCCGGCCGATCCTGGATCTGGATTTCCGGCTGGGTGAAGGCACCGGCGCGGCCCTGGCCATGGGGCTGATCGATGCCGGGGTCAAGGTGTTGAAGGAGATGGCCACCTTTGAACAGGCGGGAGTATCCCATTAATAAACCAAGAACAATAGAACGCGGATCAATTCTGATTAAACGGATCAAGGCGGATTTATTTATAGCCAGAAAACATTTTTTACAAAGACCTTTTGTAACCCAATGTAAATCCGTTCAATCCGTCTTTTCCGTGTTCTATAGGGTTGGAATTTGAATATGCGCCTCTATCTCATCGCCATGCAGTTTCTGACCATCATCCCGCTCCCCTTTGACACCCGCTGTCAGAAGGAGGATCTGGGGCGGGCCACGGCCTGCTTCCCGCTGGTCGGACTGACCGTCGGCGGCCTGCTGGTCGGGCTGAACTGGCTGATCGTACCCTGGCTGCCCCGCCCCTTGTGCGCCGCCCTGCTGATCACGCTGCTGGCGGCGGTCACCGGTGCCCTGCATCTGGACGGCCTGGCCGATGTGTGTGACGGCCTGGCGGCCCGGGGGAGCCGGGAGCGCTTTCTGGCGATCATGAAGGATTCCCATGTCGGCGCAGTCGGCGCGGTCGGGCTGGTGCTGGGGCTGCTGCTGAAGTGGCAGGCGCTTGTGGCGGTGCCGGCCGGGATCACCTGGCAGGCGTTGCTGCTCTTCCCGACCCTGGCACGCTTCGCCCAGGTGCTGGCCATGAGCGGCGCCAAACATGCCCGCCAGGACGGACTCGGCGCGGTGATCATCCAGGGCATGGGGTTCCGTCACCTGCTGGTGGCGCTCTTGATCACCCTGACGGCCTGCCTGACACTGCTGCCGTTCAGGGGAATCATTGCCCTGGCCGCCGTCATTGTCGCCACCCTGGCGATCCGGGGTCACTTCCAGAAACACCTGGGGGGGCTGACCGGCGACATCGTCGGCTGCAGCAGCGAGATCGCCGAGATCGTTGCCCTGATCACCTTATCCGCCGGGTATCAGCAATGAGCAGGGCACGGACGACCGCGAATCATCCGCTCGTGCTGCTGGAGGCCTTCGGCAACGGCCCACACTCCCGCTCCTACCAATTCAGCGGCCTGGAGGCCGTCATCCGGGCCGACCATCCCGATCAGGTTGCGACTGCCCTGGCGGAGGTTGAAGCCGCCGTTGCCCGTGGCAAACACGCGGCCGGTTTTGTCTCCTACGAGGCCGCCGCCGGGCTGAACCCGGATCTGCCCGTTTCGGAACAATCCGACCTGCCGCTGCTCTGGTTCGGACTCTTTTCCGAACGTCGGGAGTGTAGCGCCGAAAGATCCGACCAGGAAAGGGGCGACTGCACCGTTTCAGACCCCGAACTGACCATCGACGAGACAGCCTACACCGGCGCGGTGGGGACGATCCGCGCGGCCATCGCCCGGGGCGAGACCTATCAGGTCAACTACACGACCAGCCAGCGTTTCAGGATCAGCGGCGATCCCTTCACCCTCTACCGCAGGATGTGCCGCAATCAGCAGGCCCCCTTCTGCGCCTGGCTCGACATCGGCTCGCAGCGCATTCTCTCGGCCTCACCGGAGCTGTTTTTCGCCCTGGCCGGCGACCAACTGACCATGCGGCCGATGAAAGGGACCGCCCCGCGCCGGCCGCTGGCCGACGATGATCAACGGCAACGCCAGTGGCTGGCCGCCAACCCCAAGGAACGCGCCGAAAACCTGATGATCGTCGATCTGGTGCGCAACGATCTGGCCCGCATCGCCGAGACCGGCAGCGTCCAGGTGCCTTCGCTCTTTGAGGTGGAAAGCTACCCGACCGTGCACCAGATGACCTCCACGGTCACGGCCCGGATCAGGCCCGAGATCGGCTTGAGCGAGATCTTCCGGGCGCTGTTCCCCTGCGGCTCGGTCACCGGGGCGCCCAAACGGCGCACCATGGAGATCATCCGCCAGCTGGAGGGACGACCGCGCGGGGTCTACTGCGGCGCCATCGGTTACATCTCCCCCGGCCGGGATGCGCTCTTCAGCGTGGCCATCCGCACCGCCGTAGTAGATGCACTCACGGGCGAGGCCGAGATCGGCATCGGCAGCGGCATCACCTGGGACTCGGACGCCGCCGCCGAATTTCGGGAATGCCTGGCCAAGAGCGCCTTCCTGACCAGGGACAGCACCCCCTTCAGCCTGATCGAGACCCTGCGCTGGGATTGCCACGGCTATCTGCTGCTGGAACGGCACCTGCAACGCCTGGCCGGGTCGGCGGCCTACTTCGGCTTCAGCTTCGACCCCGAAACCCTGCGCGAGCGGCTGCGTGATCTGGCTCGCCACCTGAGCGGTGTGCAGAAGGTGCGCTGCCTGCTGGCCGCCGATGGCAACATTTCGCTGGAGTCCCAGCCGCTTGAGGCAGCTGATCCCGCCGCCCCGCCGGCACTGCTGGCAATATCACAGCAGCGGGTGGATTCCGCCGATCCGTTCCTCTACCACAAGAGCACCCGCCGGAGCATGTACGACGAGCAGCGCCGGGCCCATGCCGACTGTTACGACTGCATCTTCCTCAATGAACGGGACCAGATCAGCGAAGGGAGTTACAACACGATCGTCATCGCCCGCCAGGGAGAACTGTTGACACCGGCCCTGGAGTGCGGCCTGCTGCCGGGGGTGCTGCGGGAGGAACTGCTGGAGGTCGGCGCCGTGCGCGAGGCTCTGCTGACCCTGGCCGATCTCCATTCCGCCGACAGGATCTGGCTGGTCAACTCCCTGCGCGGCTGGCGGGAATGCCGCTTCCCATCAAAAAATCATTCGAACGCGGATGACGCGGATCAGGCGGATTTGCGCTGATTTTTAAAAGAAGTACCTGAAAAAACATTTGTCCACGAAAAGCACGAAACATACGAACAAAATAATTCAGCCTATAAATAGTATTTGAAACACAGAGAAACGGTCAAAAGCAAGTGCCTCCAGGCGAGAACACGGAGTAAAATCTGAGGGTTATCATTTTTTAGACTCTCCATTAGGGTGATATATACTGAAAAAACGCTATAACGTATCAGGCTTAAATTATTATGAATTCTCCGTGTGCTCCGTTTCTCCGTGTTATTGAACTGTTGTTTTAAGGTTTCGTATCTTTCGTGGACCCAATAGCCTGATTCAGGTTTTATTCCGTTTCAATCCGTGTTTATCCGCTCTATCCGCGTCATCCGCGTTCCATTGCATTTGACGTTTTATTGCATTTGAATTTATCACAAGGAGAACCCATGCTGACCCAGATTGAATCCGCCCGTCAGGGCATCATCACCCCCCAGATGCAGAGCGTCGCCGCCAACGAACAACTCAGCGCCGAATACATCCGCCAGATGGTGGCTGAAGGCAAGATCGTCATCCCCTGGAACCACACCCGCAAACCGGCCAAGATCGCCGGCATCGGCAAAGGACTCTCCACCAAGGTCAACGCCTCCATCGGCACCTCCTCGGACATCGTCGATTACGAGGCCGAGGTCAAAAAGGCCCTGGCCGCCCAGGAATCCGGAGCCGACACCCTGATGGAACTCTCCGTGGGAGGCGACCTGGACCGGGTGCGGCGCGAGGTCATCGCGAGTGTGGATCTCCCCGTAGGCAACGTGCCTCTCTACCAGGCCTTCTGCGAGGCGGCCCGCAAGTACGGCGATCCCAACAAGCTGGACGAAGAAATGCTTTTCGATATTATCGAGCGGCAGTGCGCCGACGGCATGGCCTTCATGGCCGTGCATTGCGGCATCAACCTCTGCACCATCGAGCGCCTGCGCAAGCAGGGCTACCGCTACGGCGGACTGGTCAGCAAGGGAGGCGTCTCCATGGTGGCCTGGATGATCGCCAACAACCGCGAGAACCCGCTCTACGCCAAGTTCGACCGGGTGGTCTCGATCCTCAAGAAATACGACACCGTGCTTTCCCTGGGCAACGGCCTGCGGGCCGGGGCGATCCACGACAGCTCCGACCGGGCCCAGATCCAGGAATTGCTCTTCAACTGCGAGCTGGCCGAGATCGGCCGTGACATGGGCTGCCAGATGCTGGTCGAGGGACCGGGACACGTGCCGCTGGACGAGATCGAGGGGAACATCCAGCTGCAGAAACGGATGAGCGGCGGGGCGCCCTACTACATGCTGGGACCGATCAGCACCGACGTGGCCCCCGGCTTCGACCACATCACCGCCGCCATCGGCGCAGCCCAGTCCAGCCGCTTCGGGGCCGACCTGATCTGCTACATCACCCCGGCCGAGCACCTGGCCCTGCCCAACGAGGAAGACGTGCGCATGGGAGTCAAGGCGGCCAAGATCGCGGCCTACATCGGCGACATGAACAAGTACCCGGAAAAGGGGCGCGAGCGCGACAAGGAGATGTCCAAGGCCCGCCGCGACCTGAATTGGGAGAAACAGTTCCAGTTGGCGCTCTACCCGGAGGACGCCCGCGCCATCCGCGCCAGCCGCACCCCCGAGGACGAGGACACCTGCACCATGTGCGGCGACTTCTGCGCCTCGCGCGGGGCCGGCAAGCTCTTCGCCGGAGACCTGAAGGGCGACAAAGTGTAGATAAAGTCCCCCTTTATAAAAGGGGGATTTAGGGGGATTTGCTTTATATGTTCAAAAATCAAATCCCCCCTTACCCCCCTTTTGCAAAGGGGGGGATATTTCTAATGGGAAATTAGGGTTAACAAGGCAACAATGAAGATTCTCCCCTCCGACAATTCGTACCGCACCTTCTGTGAGCTGACCAGCGGCTACCGCATGTTCCGCGTCATGGGCGAGGCGCTCCGTTCAGGGGTGATTGACCTGCTGGAGGCGGGGGAGCAGACCGTTGAGGAGCTGCTGGCGGCGACCGGCCTGAAGGCCGATGAAGGACGCCGCTTCATCGAGCTGCTGGTGAGTGTCGGGCTGCTGGAGCGCTACGATGAAAAGCTCTATCTGTCGCGCTTCAGCCGCAGCTACCTCACCCAAAACAGCGCCACCAGCCAGCGCCATGTGCTGGAGTTCGAACCGATCCTGATGGAGAACTGGCGCCAGATCGGGACCGTGCTGCAACAGGGGCAAGGGGCGCTGATCCGCGAGCAGGCAGAGGATGAGTACCGCGAGCGGCTGCGGCTCTTCCAGCAGGCCATGGGCGAGGCCGCCATTGTCCGCTCGCAAGAGCTGTGGGAGGCGCTGACCCTGCTGCCGGAAGCGGGCACGATCATCGACATCGGCGCAGGTGACGGCACCTATCTGCGCGAGTTCCTGGCGCGCCATCCCCGCTGGCAGGCGCTGGCCTGCGACCTGCCGGACGTCTGCAAGCAACTGGCCGATCAGGGCCTTCCCGAGAACCTGAGCATCGCCCCCTGCAACATCCTGGATCAAGAGGAGCTGGCCGGAGTCGTCAACGACTATCGAGGCAAGGCCGATCTGCTGCTCTTCTCCAACCTCTGCCACTGTTACGGCCCGGCGGAGAACCGGACCCTGCTGGCACAAGCCGGGGAGTTGCTGGCAGAGGAGGGGCTGCTGGTGGTCCACGACTTCTTCCGCGACGCCAACAGCTTCGGCGCCCTCTATGACCTGCACATGCTGGTCAACACCTGGAACGGCCGCAGCTACTCGACCAGCGAGACCGCCGACCTGCTGTGGGAGGCCGGATTCCCGCAACAGACGATCATCGAACTCCCCTCCGCATCCCTGGCAATGGTCGCCAGCCGCAGCCAACCCTATCGGGACCCATCATCGCTCTTTGGCCTCAAGCAGCAGGCCCTCTCCCACGGCTTCTTCGCCGCCGTCGAGCTCGACCCGGCCAGCATCCGCAGCGAGGCCTGGGTGCGGGCCAAATGCGCCTACGGCTGCCCCCTGTACGGCAAGCGCTGGAGCTGCCCACCCCACTCAATGGATCAGACCGGTTTTGAAGAGCTGCTGGGCTGTTACTCACGGGCCCTGCTGGTGGCCGGGCAGCCGCCGCTCAAGGCATTTCAGGAGCATCTACTGGAGTTGGAAAAAGAGGCATTTCTGAGGGGCTTCAAAAAGGCGCTGGTTTTCAGTGGTGGGCCGTGCAGCTGGTGCGAGAGTTGTGATGACACAATGTGTCGTTTTCCAGAGAAGCGGAGACCGTCGCTGGAGTCCTGCGGCTGCGATGTCTTCGCCCTGGCCGAGCGTTGCGGCATCCCGGTAGCCCCGCTCAGAAACTCGGATGATTTTGTGCAGTATATCGGGCTGTTGCTGGTGGAGTGATTAGTATCGGGAATGTGATAACTACTAGCCGATGTGCGGTTTGACCGCATCAGCGGCATGTTGGGCATTGATCATGAAAAGCATCCGTTTGCAAGGGTATCGAAAAAGTCCTCAATGGCTCGTTTATCATAAACATATGCAATTCCTGGCGCTATCAGCCCCGTTTGTTTTACAAACTCATTCCAGCGCTTATCAAGAAGTACAATGTCGCAGTATGCCACAGGCACAATAAGATGAAAGATATCATTCCATTCGCTGCTGTCTTTCATTCTCATGTTTTTATTATTTATTATGAAAGCTATTACCATTTCATTCAGTTCTCTGGTAGCAGTGCAATACTGTTGACCTGCGGAGCGTAGTTTGTTGAAGTGCTTTTTCATTCTATCCGTCGTAATTGTATCTTGTCGGGCCTTTCCAGTAATCGCAGTTATTTTGGCGAGGAAATCTTCAGAACAAAAACTGCTCTCATTGGTGTTGTCAAGGCATGTTTTTATAATTTCAGAAATAGACCATGATTGTGGGTTATTCATTGCCGTGAGATAAATATCAATAGTATCCAAGTCTGACGACGGATTTCCTACCTCGTGATTTCCTGCAAGGATTTGATTCTCTCGTTCGATCACTTGAGTTGGGTTAATATTTATGAAACCGGTATCAACTTCATCAAGAAATGAAAGTATGGCATTTATTTGATTTTTATCACTTTGATTCGCAAGTTCGCGGATGCTATACGCAGAGATCCGAAGCATTCCTCCCCTGCCGTTCAAGATGCTCGTGAAACGCTGCCGATAGGCGTCGCATAGCGCAATGTCGTTTAGTGCCCAATGATCTAAATAAACCATCGGTTGATTCAAAACTTCACTGAGTTTACGTCGTCCATCTTCTAGGTACTTAATGGCATACATTGTGTTTGTCTCTGTTTAACGCGTTATGTACGTGCAACCAGATACTACCACAGGAAGCTGACCTGTAAATGATCATTCACTTTCATGCCTGAAACCGGTGTCCCATGAAACTCCTCATCGTCGAAAATCCCCGCCCCCTGACTATCGAGCATTACAACGACGTGGCCAATACGCCCTTGTCGGCCAGCCTGAACAGCGGCTATGCCATAAACACAACTATCTACTTGTATTTGAATTGATTTCCGTATAAAACTTCAAATATGGAAAAAACACGGAAACAATTCCATTGGATCGATATCGGAGAAGATGCCAGACGCCAATATATCGATGCACAGGCAACGTTCACGGCCTGGGAGGATGCCCGAAAAGCTGCTGCCGAAGTACGTGGTGGCATGTATTGGAAGCGACAGGGTGAAACTGAATACCTGATTCGAACGTCCCCCAGCAACGCCCAAAAAAGTATTGGCCCTCGCTCCGAGAATACGGAACAAATCTACCAAAATTTCACTGCCAGAAAGGCTGAGTCGGAACAGAGACTCTCGGAGCTTACCAGTGCGCTTGAACGACACCAGCGGATGAACCGGGCGCTTTTTGTCGGGCGGGCGCCTCGAATCCTCATCGACATTCTCAACAAACTCGCCAAAGAGCGGTTGTCGGAGTATTTCACCGTCATTGGCACTCACTCCCTCTATGCTTATGAAGCCGCTGCGGGTGTTGGCTTTGAAAACCCGGCGGCATTGGCAACCCAGGACGTCGATCTTCTTCTGGATACCCGGAAACGCCTGAGCTTTATCACACAGATGCGCTATCTGGACACATCAATGCTGAAACTGATCCAGAAGGTAGATTCCACATTCAAGATCCGTGATGACCAGAAATACACCGCCGTCAACAGCAAGGGCTTTGAAGTCGATATTATCCGCAGGGAACCGCAGGATGGTGATCCTCACCCGTTGCGGCTGACTGACGAAGATGATGAGTTCTATGCGGTGCCGGCACGTAATGCGGGTCTACTACTCGATGGGCCCCGTTTTTCGGCGATGATCGTCTCCACGACCGGGCACATGGCACGGATGAATACTATTTCCCCTATTGTCTTTGTCAGGTTCAAAAGATGGATGGCCGAGCAACCCGACCGGGACACGATGAAACGCCAACGGGATATCCTTCAAGCCAATATGGTCGAAGAACTGATCGCCGAATACCTCCCCCACCTCCAGCAATAACGGGCAGACAGATGCCCCGCCAGCCTGTTTTTGCCTGGCTGGGAAATCCATTCAACATGCCTGAAACCGGTGCCCCATGAAACTCCTCATCGTCGAAAATCCCCGTCCCCTGACTATCGAGCATTACAACGACGTGGCCAATGCGCCCTTGTCGGCCAGCCTGAACAGCGGCTATGCCCTGGCCGTTGCCCGCCGGGCCGGGTGGGATGCGGCCTACCTGGATTTCAGCGCCTCGACACTGGACGCGGCCGGCATGGTGCCCCTGATCCTGGGGGAAGAGGCCGACCTGATCCTCTTCCACTGGGTCTACTCCTGGGGATATGAGCAGGCCGTCCGCGACATGCTCGGCCTGCTGCGCCGGGAAAGCCCCGCGCCCATCGGCACCTTCGGCCTGTTCCCCACCCTCTCCCGCCAGCGGCTCATGGAGTATGCGCCGGGGCTGGACTTCATCCTCTCCGGCGAGTTTGAAGATACATTGTCCGAGCTGTTGCAGAGTTTCGGAGAGCAGGGCGCGCTGCCCAGCCTGCCCGGGATCTGCCCCCACGACGGGGAGTTCGTGCCCCGCCCCTTGATCGGCGACCTGGCCCGGCTGCCGGTGCCGGATGACGTGGGCGCCAATCGGGTCTACCGCAGCCTGAACATCGCCGCCAGCCGCGGCTGCCACGGCTCGTGCAGCTTCTGCTTCATCCATCAGTTTTACGGCTGCGCCAGGCGGCGGGTGCGTCCGGTCACCTCGCTGGAGCAGGAGCTGGATACACGTCTGGCACGGCGCCCCATCGACAGCCTCTATTTCATCGATCCCTCCTTCATCGGCCAGGGGAGCAAGGAGCGGGAGCGGGTCGTGGCGATCAGCCGCCTGGCTCGGGAACGGGGACTCCCCTTCGGTTTCGAGACACGGGTGGACAGCATCGATGCGGAGCTGCTGGCGATCCTGGCCAAAAACGGGGCCAACTCGGTCTTTCTGGGCATCGAATCGGGCTGCGATGCGGTGCTCAAGCGGGTCGGCAAACGGGTCAGCACAGCGCAGATCAGCACTGCCGTCCGAACTGTCCAGGATAGCGGGGTCCAGCTGACCATCGGCTTCATCATGTTCGAGCCGGATACGACCCTGCTGGAGCTGGCGGAGAACTACACCTTCCTGGAAGAGCTGGGGCTGTTGAGCGACCACGACCTGACCGCCAACCTGCTCTACCACAACCAGATCGTACTCTACGGCTCGACGGCCTGGGAACGCTTCCAGCGCGAGGGACGCCTGGTGCTGGATGCGCGGCTCCCCTTCGATGCCCGCTACCGTTTCCGGGACGAACGGGTGGGCCAGGTCTGCGCGGCCATGGGGCGACTGGCGGCGGCATATTTCACGGGGATGGATGGGATCCGCCGTGATACTGTCCGCAGTGGATCAGATGGCTGCCTTGGTGGGGATTGCGCGACTGCGCCGCACATCAACGGCGCAGAGCTGAATCTGCTCCTCAAAGAGGCCTTCCGTGAATTCTGCTCGGTTGCCACAACCTCCACGCCAGGGCAGTTGAGCGGGGTGGAGGAACGGTATCTTCGGCAGTTGCGGGAAATCATCTCTTAAGAGGGACAAATCAAGACCAAAATCAGTTTCACGCAACGACGCAACGCCGCTACGTTTTAAACCATAACAACAAGTTATGTTCCTGGGTAGAACCAATTCCCCGCTAAAACCCGTTCTCCCCCTTCGACAGGCTCAGGACAGGCTTTGACAAGCTCAGGGCGAACGGATTTTAGCTACATAACAGTTTGATCTACCGTTCGTGGTGAGCCTGTCGAACCATGAGCGGGAGATCAGTACTACTCAAGGTTTATGCTTAAAAGCCTTTCCGTTGCGTCGTCGCGTGAGACAGGTCTTGTTTGAATATGTGCTCCGAATGTTTCCATTTCCCACAATCCCTGATAAGATACGCGTCCCATTTCAAACCGACACATCTGGAGAACCAGCAGCCATGACACCCCATACCCGCATCCATCTCATCCGCCACGGCCAAGTGGTGGGATACGATCAGCAACGTTACAACGGCCAGACGGACGTGGCCCTGACCGACCTGGGCGTCGAACAGTACCATCGCTTGAAAGAGCGCCTGGCCGAGACCCCCATTTCGGCCTGCTACACCAGCGATCTGACCCGTTGCGTAACCGGGGCCACTATCATCTGCGAACAGTTCGGCATCGAACCGGTCCGGCGCCGGGAACTACGCGAATTGAACATCGGCGTCTGGGAGGGAATGACCTGGCAGGAGATCCAGGCCACCTGGCCCGAAGAATGGCGGGCGCGTCTGGCCGACCTGGTCAATCACCGGGTGACGCGGGGAGAAAGCCTGCTGGATGTGGAGACGCGGGTCATGCCGGTGATTAACGAGATCGTGGAGCGGCACAAGGGACAGGAGCTGCTGGTGGTGGGGCATGGCGGGGTCAACCGCATCGTGCTGCTGAATGCCATCGGGGCGCCGCTGGCCAAGGCCTTCAACATCGAACAGAATTACGGTTGCTACAATATCATCGACTACTACGCCGATGGTCGGGCAACGGTGAAACTTTTGAACAGTCAGGAGTAAGAGATGGCAGGCAGATCGAAAGGCCCCAGAACCGTAGCACTCCCCAGCGCCGCCGAGGCGTCCGCCCTGGTATCCAAGATGCGCGGCGAAGTGGACAGCAACTCCAACTACCGCTCGAAATCGCTCAAGATCCACGGCCCGGTCTGCGCCAAGTGCGGCCGCGAGTTCGATGCAGCCAACATCAATTTGCTAACCGTCCACCACAAGGACGGCAACCACCACAACAACCCGCCCGACGGCTCAAACTGGGAAAACCTGTGCAACCACTGCCACGACGACGAACATTCGCGCGGCGTGCTGGGGGAATATCTGAGTTCAAAACCCTGACACAGCTGCCTTATTTGGCCGGCCGCGGCCAGTAACTGCCACCCACCAGCGTGGCGGTAAAGCTGCCGACCCTGACCTGCGACTTCATCTGCACCGGGATGCGCCGCTCATCGTCGGTCAACCAGATGTGCATATCGCCCGTGCGGGCAAAAATCCCTTCAAATTTGAGCAGCGGCTTGATCACGATGGTATTGAATGTCCCCAGCTTGGTTGTGATCCGCTCCCGCCGCAAGACCTGCACCTCGGTGTTCCACAGGCGCTTGCAATCGAAGATATCAATAAAGTTTGACGTACCCACCTGTAGGACTGCGCTGCGGAAGTAGAAAAAGCTGGAGAGAGTGTCGTAGGTGCGCCGGCTGATTTTCTGGGTGCTCTCGCTTTTTTTGATAAAATCCCTGGTCCTGACTTCCAGCAGGTCACAATCAAAGACGGCTTCCTTGTCAAAACGGGTCCAGCCTTCGTGGATTCTCTCCCGATACAGTCGCGGAACGCCGATGTACAGCGGTGGGGCTCCCTTGATCAAGAGCGACTCGATCCGGTCGTCCACGGGGAAGAAAAATTTGAGCCAGTCGGCCGACTTGGCCGTGGATACGATGTGGACCTCGTTCCCCACCAGGGTCACTTCCTGGACGACCCGCCCGGCCGGGACACCGGTATAGGTGATCTCGTATTCCAGCCGTTCCGGAATCGGGAAGGCGCAGGCCGCTCGCCCCGCACCCAGCCCGCCAAGCAGGACCAGCATGGCGACACACCACGCAAACGTAATTTTCCTCATCCAGCCTCCTCCCCTGCCTGCAGCACACAAAGCCAAAACCTTTTATCTAACGGGATAAATGGGATCAAGGCGGATAAGATCAAAAACAAGACGAGAAGCTTTTTGGTTTAAACCCAGCAGCCTGTTTTAACCTGAAAACGGCAGTTACCCACGCGGAGACGCGGAGGTCGCGGAGAAATTCAATACGTTACATCAATAATAACCTTCACCAATCAGGTAATAGTGGCTCCGATGTAGTTATCTTGTTTTGCTCCGTGTTCTCCGCGTCTCCGCGTGCAACTGCTTTTTATAGTTTTAAAGATTTTATCCTGTCCATCCTGTTCATCCCTGTAAAAATGTTTTTGGATTTGTGTGCTATTGCACCAGTGCTGAATAGTTACATGTTGAAGTTCAGGTAGATCAGGCGCCCCACCAGCGCCAGCACCACGGCGATGAAGACCGGCCTGATCAAGGCCGTGCCGCGTGTGATGACCAGCTGGGAGCCGACCCGCGCGCCCAGAAACTGCCCAGCCCCCATCAACAGGCCTTCCGTAAAGCGTACCTGCCCGCATGAGAGAAAAAAGAGCAAGGCCACGAAGTTGCTGGTGAAGTTCATCACCTTGGTGGTGGCAGTGGCCCGCAGCATGGAACAGCCCAGCAGCAGCATCAGCGCCATGGTCCAGAACGAGCCGGTTCCCGGCCCGAAAAATCCGTCATAAAACCCGATCAAAAGGCCAAACAGCAGGTAGAAGGGACCCGCTTTCATGCGGGCGTGGGAATCCTCCGCGCCCAGGCGGGGGGAGAAGAGGGTGTACAGCGCAATGGCGGCCAGCAGCCAGGGGATCAACTGTTTGAGGAATGTCGCATCCAGCAGCTGCACGGACCAGACGCCCACAGCCGCCCCGAGCCCGGTCCAGAGGATGCCGGCCCAACACTCGCTCAGGCGGATTGTCCCGGCCCGGACAAAGTGCAGCATGGCGCTGCCCGATCCGAAGCTCCCCTGGAGCTTGTTGGTGGCCAAGGCCACCTGGGGCGGCAACCCGATCCCCAACAACAGCGGGACAGTGATCAAGCCACCGCCACCGGCAATCGAGTCAACCAGCCCGGCCACAAAGGCCGCGCAGAAGAGGAGCGGGAAGAGCAGTTCAGGGGCCATGGTCACTCAAGACCCTTCCGGCGTCAGTAGATAGACGTAAAAAGTCCCCCTCGGGAAAGGGGGACTGGGCGAATTGCAGCATGAAATAGCAACGAACGGAATCAGTATCAGGCCTGTCCGGCGGCCGGAGCGTTTTCAAATTCGCTGCGGGCCTTGTTCATTTCTTCAACCCCGCGCAGTTGTTCACCCAACCAGGCGTGAAACACGCGGGCATTTTCGTAGTTCATCACCACACCGGTATCAATATAGCGCACCATGCTCTGGGCCAGATCTTTCGGCTCAGCGGCGGTTTCCCTGCCGATCGCGCCTTCGGGGGTGATCTCGTGACTGATCGCCTCGGGCAACGGCTGACGTTCGAGGTAAAAATTGATCACCATCTCGCCGCGCGGCGAAAAACCACCCTGGGCACCGTTGACATAGGACGGGTTGTAGCCGTAGTTGAATACGTACTTGAATTTGATTTCGGGTTTCTTCTGGGTCATGTGCATTCTCCTGTCAGGGGTAGTGTATGCCATTCACATATCACATTCCCCGCTGAGGATGAAATCAAAAACATACGCCCAGCCACCTTGACAAGAGTTAGTGCGACTGTTAGAACGACGCACACTATCAAACCCCGGAGGTACTACCATGAAAATCGGATCCATCAAAACCGCCCTGGCTGCCTGTTCACTGCTGCTGATCGCCAACCTGGCCCTTGCCGCCGATGTGAAGGTTGCCGCACCCGATCTCAAAGGGGCCGTCAAGGCCAGTGGTGAGAACGCCAAGACACAGGCCAAGGGTGTTGCCGCCGACAGCAAGGCCTCGGCTGCCGCGGTCAAGGAGAACGTCAAGGCCAAGATCGTTGATATCAACAGCGCCAGCGAAGCCGAACTGAAGGCGATCCCCGGAATCGGCGACACCTACGCGGCCAAGATCATCGCCGGCCGCCCCTATGCCAAGAAGGATCAGCTCAAATCACGCAATATCCTGCCCGCGCCGGTCTATGAGAAGACAAAAGAGCTGCTGATCGCCAAGCAGGCCGTCAAGGAAGCGGTCAAGACGCCGGCTGCCAAGAAAAAGTAAACGCTTCATTACAGTTCGATCATCACGAGGGCACCCGCCAAGCGGGTGCCCTCGTGCGTTTGGGGCGCATCACCCTGAATTACCTTGACTTTACATGCAAACAGCTCTATTTTTGCTGTTTTTAACAGCAGACAAGGAGTCGTAATGAAACCGCTTTTTCTGAACCCGCCTACCTTCGAGGATTTCGACGGCGGCGCCGGTGCCCGTTACCAGGCATCCCGCGAAGTCACCTCATTCTGGTATCCCACCTGGCTCTGCTTCCCGGCAGCCATGATCGAAGGCAGCCGTGTGGTCGATGCCCCGGTGCAGAAGTTTACCCTGGAAGATTGCCTGACCATCGCCAAGGATTTCGATATGGTGGTCATGTACACCTCCACCCCGACCCTGATGATCGACATCGAAACCGCCCGGCGCATCAAAGAGGTCAAACCGGCCATCATCACGGTACTGACCGGACCGCACGTCACGATCCTGCCGGAAGAATCCCTGCGGGCCGGTAACGGCGCCATCGACATCATCTGCCGCGGCGAATTCGACTACACCACCAAGGAACTCTGCGAAGGCAAGGAGTGGACTTCGGTTGACGGCATCAGCTTCATCAAGGACGGCCAGGTCATCCACACCGCCGACCGTCCCCCCATCGAAGACCTGGATGCGCTGCCCTTCGTGGCCCCGATCTACAAGCGCGATCTGCCGATCAGCGAATATGTCATCCCGCACTTCAAGAATCCCTACGTCTCGATCTACTCCAGCCGCGGCTGTCCGGCCCGCTGCATCTACTGCCTCTGGCCACAGACCTTTTCCGGTCAGCGCATGCGCACCCGCAGCCCGCAGAACGTCTACGAAGAGGTCAAGTGGATCGTGGAGAACATCCCCGAGATGCGCGAACTTTCCTTTGACGACGATACCTTCAGCGCCGACAAGAAACATGCCCGGGCCGTGGCCGAACTGATCAAGCCGCTGGGCATCTCCTGGACCATCAATGCCCGTGCCAACTGCGACTTCGAGACCCTCAAGGTCATGCGCGAGGCGGGACTGCGTCACGTGGTCGTCGGCTACGAGAGCGGCAACGAGCAGATCCTCAAGAACATCAAAAAAGGGGTCACCAAGGCCCAGGCCATCCAGTTCACCCGCGACTGCCAGAAGCTGGGCATCTCCATCCACGGTGCCTTTATCATGGGTCTGCCCGGCGAAACCAAGGAGACCATCCGCGAAACCATCGAGTACGCCAAGATGCTGGATCTCAATTCGATCCAGGCCTCGCTGGCTTCTCCCTACCCGGGCACCGAATTCTACACCATGTGCAAGGAGCAGGGCTGGATCAGCTCGGACAGTTTCCTGGACGAGGGCGGTCACCAGAAGTGCGTGATCAACTACCCGCACCTCTCCAATGCCGAGATTTTCAATTCGGTGGAGGAGTTCTACGACAAGTTCTACTTCCGTCCCAAGTACATCCTGCGCAGCATCGGCCGCATGATCGTGGACAGCGCCGAGCGGAAGAAACTTCTCAAGGAAGGCAAGCAGTACCTGGCCTACATGCGCAAAAGAAAAGCATCCGCTACGCCCTGATACACGGCCATCTGCGGCGGTGCCTTAGTCGTTCGTCCCTGCGGCGTACCTAATGGTACGCCTCACTCCTTACTCCTCGGCGCCACCACATCTGACCATGTCTGAGGGCGTATAAAACCAGGAAAGCGGATACATTGAAACAACTCATCATTACCTCCGACGACTTCGGTCTTTCCACGGGTGTCAATAAAGCGGTCGAAAAGGCCTGGCAAGAGGGCATCCTGACCTGCGCCTCGATCATGCCGGGCGGCATGGCCTTTGATGAGGCCGTGGCCATTGCCCGGCGCAATCCGGGGTTGCAGGTCGGTCTGCACCTGACCCTGCTGCACGGGCAAGCGGTACTGCCCCCCGCCCAGATTCCCGGCCTGGTCAATGAAGCGGGTTGCTTCAGCGACAACCCGGTGGCCTGCGGCATGCGCTATTTCTTCGATAAGGGGCTCTACAAGCAGCTCCTGCGCGAGATCCAGGCCCAGATCGAGCGGGTCGTGGATACGGGCATCCCCCTCTCGCACATCGACGGACACCTCAACATCCACCTGCATCCGACGGTCTTCAACTTCCTGTGCGAGCTGATGCCGCGTTACGGTATCACCAGTTTCCGGCTCTCACGCGAACGGCTGGGGCATAACCTGCGTTTCGACCGGAACCGCCGCCTGGGCAAGACCGTCGAGCGGATCATCTTCGGGGCCCTGGCCAGCCATGCCCGGCCGCTGCTGGACCAACTGGGCATCGCCTATGCCGGCGAAGTCAAGGGTGTGCTCAACTCGGGGCGCATGACCGAGGAGTATCTGCTGAATATCATCGACGGCCTGAACGAGGGGCTGACCGAGCTGTATTTCCACCCCGGCCTGCTGCCGGACGCCGAGATTACGCGGCGCATGCCGGACTACCGCCACGCAGAAGAGCTGGTCGCCATCATCAGCCCACGGGTCAAAGAGAAACTGGCCCAACTGCAGATCGGGCTCTGCAATTACCGAGGAGACAAGAAAGCATATGTTTAAAACCGTGATTGTCATGTTCCTGGCCATCTGCGCCGGGACTGTGGGAGATATACTGCTGGCCAAGGGGATGAAGCAGATGGGCGACATCTCGGCCATGAACCTGCGCGGGATCATGGAGACCGCCGTCCGCGCCCTGACCAATCCCAAGCTGATCATCGGCACCGCCATGCTGGCCGTCTTCTTCTTCCTCTGGCTGGCGGTGCTCTCCTGGGAAGACCTCTCGGTGGCGCTCCCCATGCAGGCACTCAATTACGTCCTGGTGGCATTCCTCTCCCAGTATTTCCTGGGCGAGGTCGTCACGCCGCTGCGCTGGGCCGGCTGCCTGCTGGTCTGCGTCGGGGTCATGATGATCACCAAAAGCAGCGTCAATTAAAACCAATTTCAAATCAAGGATGAAATCAAGGCGGCGAGGATTGAGGCGACGCAGGCGTACAAGATAGTACGTTGAGGAGCCGAAGACGAGCCAACGAAGATAGCGCCTTGATTTGGAATTGGAACCGCACGGAGGATTAGGACATGACTGACAGCAAGCACATCGCCTTTCTGGGCGGCGGCAACATGGCCGAAGCGATCATCAAGGGGCTCCAGCGGGAGAACAGCAGCGCCGCGCTGATGGTGGCAGAAATCTCCAACGAGCGCCGTACCTACCTGGCCAAGAGCTATCCCGGTATCCGGGTCGTGGAACATGGCGACCAGGCCGCGGCCTGGGGTGATGTGATCATCCTGGCCATCAAGCCGCAACAGGCCACCAGCGTCCTGTCGACCATCCGGCCGGCAATCGGCCCGGACAAACTGCTGGTCTCGATCATGGCCGGCGTGGGCAGTGCGACCATCGAAGAGGCCCTGGAAAACGGCACGCGGGTGGTGCGGGTCATGCCCAACACACCGGCCCTGGTGGGCACCGGGGCAACCGCCATCTGCGCCGGGCGCAATGCCTCACCGGAGGATCTGGATTGCGTGGAAAGCATCTTTGCCCGGACAGGCCTGGTGGTGCGGGTGGATGAAAAGCAGATGGATGCGGTCACCGGCCTCTCCGGCAGCGGTCCGGCCTATGTCTTTACCTTTATCGAAGCGCTCTCCGATGCCGGGGTAAAAAATGGTCTGACGCGGGACGTCTCAAGCAAGCTAGCCCTGCAGACGGTGCTGGGCGCGGCCCGCATGCTGGCCGAAACCGGGGAGCATCCGGCCAAGCTGCGCGAGCAGGTCACCTCCCCCGGCGGCACGACCATCGCCGGCCTGCATAGCCTGGAAAAGGGCTGCTTCCGCGGTACGATCATGGATGCGGTGGATGCCGCCAGCCGGAGATCGAAGGAACTATCGGGAAAGTAGACGTTGACCTGAATCCGTGACACCTCCGTGCCTCCATTTGCCTGGAACGCCTATAGCTTCAAGCTTTGATGAATACGTGACAGTGCACCGAAGGACACCTGACAAAACAGGATTGTAGCGGCACGGACGACGGGCCGCTCCGGCATTCCACGCATTCCGGCGCTACAACGTCACGGATTCAGATTACTACCCAGAAACGCAAAAGGGCGACCAATGACGGTCGCCCTTTTTGTTTGTCGGCTCAGCCGCTGCTCACTTTTTGCTTTGAGCCAGCTTGTGGCAAATCAGGCATTGTTCCTTGGGCGGATGCCCTTTGGACAATGGCGTCCCCTGGGCGCCGTGACAGACCGCACACCCCTTCTCGATCTCTTTCCGATCCCCACCGCTGTTCATGGCCGCCTGAAACGGGGCGTGTTTCTCGTCTTCGGGAACAGCGATCGTCTTCATCCTCCCCTTGCCCACAAAAACTGCACCCAGCACCACCACAATCACCGCAATAAATATCCAGTCCCGCTTGGCGACCGTCATCGTTTCCTCCTCATGCAGCATGGTAAAAATATACTCATTGGATACGTTACAACCAATAAACCTAAAAAAGGATTTTGGGTCCACGAACGTCACGAAATAACACGAAAAATTAAAGTGTTAGAGCAGAACACCACAGCACTAAACAGGTAAACCCATGATGTTTCTTATTGCATTGGTTTCGTTCGTGATTTTCGTGTATTTCGTGGACAACTGTTTTTTATAGGATAAAAGAAACCGTCATGACACGTTTCTCAAGGGGAAAACAGAAGCTGCCCATGCCCTTCCAGACTCAACCGGAAACCCGGGGAAAGCTCAGCGATGTATCATCAAGGACTTTCGCGCCAATTCCTGATCTTCCTTAAACGTCGCGTAACGCTTTCCATCCCCTATGACGGGCAGCGAGAAATCCCCCTGGACCCGCCATTTATCTTTCAGATAGACCCACGGTGCCAGGGCCGAGAGGGTATAGCCCGCTTCCAGCTCGATCTTGTCGGATCGCATCTTGGTGATGGACAAGCCGTGGCGGTCGGCGTGGACTTCGTGTCCTCCGTTGAAGGGGAAGGCCCCCGGATCGCTGTACTCCCAGCTGACGGTTTGATGCTGAGAGCCATCGGCTGCGGCATGGCACGAATCACACGTCCGGCTTTTCCCCAGTTTGTGCGACACCTTGTCCATCTGGATCCAGAGCAGGGCCTTGTTATTTTCCGGCAAGCCACCAAACAGCCCCACATAGGCCCAGGCGTCGTCGCTACGCTGCAGATCGGGCAGGTCGCGCGGATAGCGCCAATGCAGACCCGGCGTGTACGGGGAGCTCTTCTGGTTCATCACAGCCATGGGGAATGGTTTGACCGGGATCCAGCGGCCGCTTTGGTCCTTGATCAGGATCGGCTCCGGCATATAGCCGTAATAGGCCTTGTACTTGAAATAGGGGTTGGCTGCTCCGGCCAGTTTGCCCGGTCCCCAGTAGGTGCCCTGGTAGCCGGCAACCTGCTGGATGTGACAGGCCTCGCAGGAAAGGTTTTTGTGCCGGGACGCGGCATGGCTTGTGACCGCATCGGCATGGCAGCGCCCGCATGAATCCTGGGCCTGGCGCTTGATCATGCCGTGGCCGATGGCCGGATTACGCTGGCTGCTTTCGTGGCAATCGAGACAGCCGACCTTGGCTTTGAGGTGAACATCGGCTTCGTTGCCTTCGGGAAAGGAGAATGGCCCGCCGAAGTAGCCGGCTCCGCGGCGGCGATCCTCCGGTCCGGCATGGCAGATCGAGGCCCGCCCGTTGCCGTAACAGCTCTCAGCTGGTGGTGTCTTTACAAAAGTGTGCGGCCCCACGGACGGGTCGCCGGGTTTTTTCTTCTGCGGATTGAAATGGCAATCCAGGCAGCCCACATGACAGGTATTGCAGACCCGCTGGTTGATGCGGCTGCTCTCCGGCGTCATGGGGATCATGGTAGCGGCCTGCATCGCCGCCTGGTTCCCCTCGAACCAGGGGCCACAGTTGTGGGGGCCGCGCTCCTTATCAAGCCAACCCTTGTACTGGCTCTGCTTCCCGTTGGTCGCCATGGTACTTTTGGAGAACTCCTCAAACTCCCGCCGATGGCATGCCCCGCAGGTTTTTCCCATGACATCGAAATCCTGGCTAAGGGTGGTCGTTTTCTTATCGTGCCATGACAGGGCCGCCACCGAGGCATCCTTGACCTGTTTTCCATCCTTCCCGGTTACCGTAAACAAGCGGTTGATCGGGCTGCTGCCGTAGACCAGCGGATAACGCCGCGCCGAGGTCATTGTTGCAAAACCTTTCTTGGAAACGACGAGCAGCCGCGCCAAACCTCTATGGGCCGCCTGCCGGTCGTTTTTTTCGGGATCACCCAGATGGCACTGGCCGCAGCGGGCCGGCATGCGGGTCTGGGCGCCGGCTTCCGCGGAGGTGACCGTAAAGCCCCCGTACCCCAGGGCCTCCATTTTCCGCTGGTCGGCGTGGCAGGTAGTACAACTGTCCGCTGCCGCCGCCATGGTGGCAAAACAAAACATGAACAGTGCCAGAAGAGTCATCCGCAGCATAGATCGTTCCCCTTTCTAGTGTGCTGCCACCCTCAAAATATCCAGCAGTTCCCTGAACTCTTTCCCGGTCACTTCGACCGGCTGCATCCTGGCCCAGGGCCGGATGCGCCGTGGATTTTTCAACCACGTTGCCAGTTCTTGCTCCGTCCATTTTTTGCCATCCCCGAAGCTCCGCGGATAGTAGGCGGAGAGTAGGCCGGACAGGTTTGGCCCCGCAGCACCCTGCCCCAGCCCGCCCAGGCCGGTTGTCAGTGCACGGTGGCAGGGGCCGCACTTGCGGCTGAAGATATCCGTGCCGCCCCTGGCGGCACGATCAAAGTGCACCACCTGCCGCTGATCCACTGAGACGGCCGGGGTACGGGCAGAAGCCGCCAAGAGCGCATTTATCACCAGAATCAGCTGCTGCCGGGAGAGACGAAAGTCCGGCATGTTCTGCACCGGATGCAGGATCGATTCAACGGTCGCCTCGGGACTCCTGCGGGCCAGCGAGCGGTCCAGATCGGCCGCGAGCCGGTTGCCCCGGCCGGCGATCAGATGGCAGCGCCGACAGGCGTACTGCTCCAGCAGACGCTCCCCGGCCCGGAGCTGGGGACGTTCTCCCAGGGTAAAGGCGGCGTAGCGGCCGGCGATCAGTTGCTGGTGGGCGATATTCTTGCGCATACTCAAGGGGTTGCCGCGATGGCAGGCGCTACAGACGCCACGCTCAACGTAATGGGCGGGATGGCACTCTTGGCAGAGTTGCCGGCTTTGGGCGGCAGAGGCGGGGACCGACTGCAGGAGCACGGCGACCATGAGTGCTAGAAGAGCAGCGACCAATTTGCCCCCCGGAAATAGAGACCGATGACGGTCAAACACAGCAGCGCTGCAGCCACAAGCAGGCTGGTGATCGAGATCAGCCGCTGCCCCGGCGGAAACCAGCGGGCGTGGTATACCCGCGCCTGCCCCGGCAGCCAGGGGAGCAGAAAACAGACAACGCAGAGGAGCATCACCGGCCAGATCATGTGGCGTGACCAACTGACCAGCTCCTGGATCCAGAGCAGAAACCAGGCCGACTTGACCGGGTTGGGCGTTGAGGCGGGATCGGCCGTTGTCTGCAACGGCGCCGGGACATACGCTGCCAGTGCGAGCAGGGACAACACCAGCAGCCAGAAGGAGCGCCTGATCAGGCCGAAGAAGCGGGGCGAGCTTTTGACGAAACCGTTCTTCATAGGTAGGGCAGCACCCCCTTGTTTTTTCTGACCCGGTAGAAATGCAGCATGCAGAGCAGCAGGACCGTCAGCGGTACGACCACGATATGCAGGGCATAGAAACGCAGGAGCGACAGCGGCTGGCCGACGCCGTCCGGCACCAGCAGGGCGCGGACGAAATCGCCCAGGGGTGCGCTCAGCAGGAGCTCCATGCCGGTCTGGGTGGCCCAGTAGGCCAGCTGGTCCATGGGAAGCAGATAACCGGTATAGGCCTCGAACACGCACAGCACGAGCAGCAGCATGCCGATGACCCAGTTGAGCTGTCGCGGGCGCTGATAGGCACCGGTTAGGATCACCCGCAGGGTGTGGAGCAGGAGCAGGATCAGCAGGACGTGGGATGTCAGCCGGTGCAGGCTGCGCAGATATCTGCCCCCCCAGATCGCGGATTCCAGGAAGAGGATCGAATTGAAGGCCCGCTCCGGGGTCGGCTGGTAGTAGACCAAAAGCAGCATGCCGCTGCCCAGCATGAGCAGCAGGGCGCTGAAGGCCAGCCCTCCCAGACAGAAGGTGTAGCTGATGCGCAGGTTCCGCTCCAGCACCACGCGCGGAAAGAGATGTTTAAGAAAGTCCGTGATCATGACGCCAGCACCTCGATGCTTCCCCCATGCTCCTCCACCTTCAGCCTCCCCAAGGGGCGATCGGCCGGCCCTTGCAGCACCCGCCCCTGCCGGTCGAAGCGGCTGCCGTGACAGGGGCAGTCCAGCCCGCTGCTGGTGACAGTTACAGTGCAGCCCAGATGGGTGCAGACCAGATTCAGAGCATAGATGGTCTCCCCCTCCCGCATCAGCGCCAGCCGTTCCTGGCGCAGGACCAGGGCTCCCTCGACCGGCACATCCGCCTTGGGAAGCCGTGCCATAACCTGGCGCCGTTGTAGAACAGGCGGGGTCAGGTAGCGCCACAAGAGTCCCAAGGAGGCACAGGCCAGGGTCAGGGTCGTGATGAATTTTCGACGCGATTGAGGAATGTTTTCCATTTTTCGATGTACGCCTTTGTGTAGGCCGGGCTTTTGTTGCTCATGCGCAGGTAGCGGGCAGCGGACAGGAAGCTGCCGTTGACCATGCGCTGATTGTCCTGCAGCCAAAACGATTCCAGCCCCAGGCCATCCTTCTTGAGGTTGTATATCCGTTTGGCATCAGGTTCCAGCAGAAAACGGGTCGGGTTGTCGTGACATCCTTCACAGGTGACACAGCCACGCTGGACCGTATGGGGAAACCAGGCCCGCCATTCGGCTGCCAAGAGCGTATTCTCCGGCCCACTGTTGCGGGCCGACATGATATCGGTGTAATAGGCGATGAACAGGGGACGGATCGGGCTTATCCGCCCCCGGCTATTGATCCCCAGCGGCGGCGCGTCCTGCCGCTTCAGATAGGCGCTGCGCAGGTATTCCAAACTCGGACCGGGTTTGAGGTCAAAATCCTCCTTCATGCGCTGGTCACGAAAGCGGAGGAAAAAGGTGCCATACTCCTGCGCCCCCCAGGCCGAGTGGCAGGCGTAACACTCCAATCGTTCCAGGTGGGCAGGGATGCGGTGTTCGACCGGCTTCATGCTCGGCCGGTGGCAGTCACGGCAGCTTTTGGATGATCTTTGCCCGCGTATCAGGCTTTGCATGGAGTGGCAGGCGCCGCAGGTCATGCCGGCCCGGTAATGCACGTCGGGCAGCATCTTCAGAAAGGTCTCGCCGTTGACCACCATGCCGCGCTGGTAGCGCTGGTTGTCTTCCCGGGGCGCCCGCCCCGAATAGTCCCAACCGGTGTAGTAGCCCTTGTGACACTTCTGACAGGTCGCCACGCCCGGCTTTACCGGCTGTCCTTGCTCATGACAGTCCAGGCAGCTCCGCAGATGACAGGCGCTGCAGTTTTTGTCCCAGAAGCCCGCGTCCACACGCCCATAGCTGCGCTGGACAAACTGTTTCTCGCCGCTACCCTGCGCCATGGCTTGATCGAAGATCCTGGCATAGCCCGTGTGGCAGACGACACAACCGTCTGTCGGGCTGGCGGGCCCCGGCACGATCGCGCTCCGCGCAGCGGCCTGCGGGCGGTGACACGATCCGCAGACCACGCCTCCATGCGGCGCGGCCAAGGCGTGCGAACTAAGGGCCAGACAGAAGCCGGCGATGACGAGAATCATCCACTGCACGCGGGTTTATTCCTTTCCGGTAGATGGGATCAGCTGCCCTGGAATGACAGGGGAGACAGAGGTTGACCGCCAGCGCCCGCCTGACTTCAGCCCCGTTCAGCGGGCGGCCGTTCTCGCGGGTAATAGCGGAAAAGGCTTTCACCCGGCCGTTGTTCATGGTCATGAAGCCGTCCAGCGGCTTGCTGTCGGACCGTTCACAGATCAGTGTGCCCTTGATGCTGTTGCCTTCGACCACATGCTGGCCAAAGCCGAGGAAGGCCGGGTTTCCGTGGCATTCGGCGCAGGCGATGGCCTTTTTGCCGCTGTTGTGGGAGTAAAACGGGGCAAAGCGCAACTGCTGTTTGCCCCTGAACTTTGCGACGTATTCCGTCTTTGACTGGGAGCCGTCCGCTTCCGCGACAGTGACAAAGGTCTGGCAACCGGGCGTGACCGGCGAGATACGCCCGCGCTGGTTGAGTGCCAGCGGAAAGGGGTACAGCATCCGGTAATCCTCCGTCTCGCTGAAGGCGCCCGGCGTTTCTTCACCCTTGATGAAGTCCATGCCGCTCTGAGCCTTGTCGTAACGGGTATGGCAGCCGTAACACTGCACCGAGGTGTGGGAGTGGCAGGTATAACATTCCAGACGGCCATGGCCGGCGATGGTATGTTCCGGCGTCCCGGTGATGACCTTGCTGCGGTGCAGCTTGCCGCTGCGTTTACCCTGCAGCCAGATTATGCCGTCTTGGTAGAAGACGTTGGAGTAGCTGCGCCCCCGGGAGGTCTGGATCATGCGCATGCCGGATGTGGCCGGTTGCCGGTAATTTTTCGACTCGCGCAGGGCCTCGTCGTTCTCGCGGACGATCTGGCGATAGCGGGGCAGCTCGCGGCCGCTGCCGTGGCAATCCTCGCAGGCGGTCTCGCTCTGCAGGTACATGTTGCGATAGGCAAAGCCGTCCCCCATCACGTCGCGGGAGGTGTGGCAGTCGATGCACTCCATGCCGGCGGCAAAGTGCACGTCAGGCGTGATGTGGGTCAGGTTGCGGGCGCCGCTGGTCATCAGTGGCCCCGCTTCTCCGCCGCTGGTGGGGACCAGCCCGTTGTTGCCGTCGTACAGCCCCTGATAGGAAAAGGCGATCCGACCGCTGCGGTTATGGCAGCGCGAGCAGACCTGGGTATCGGGCAGGGCGGTCATGGCATGGCTGGCGGAATGGCCGGCCTTATCTTTCATGGTCTTATCGTTGCCAGTGTAGGTGCCTTCATTATTCCAGGGAAAATGACAGGCCGCACACCCCGCGGCATGGGCGGCTCCGTATGACTCGGCATTAGGGGAGCCGATGTGACAGCGGGAGCAGAACTTGCGGTACAGCTCGCCGGAGAGGTTGTCCAGATCCTCCACGGCAGCATACTCCCGCGGCGTGCCGTCGGCAGCATATTGTTTTCCGCCGCTGGCGGTGTAGGCACGGCCGTCCTCCCCCTCCCAGGTCAGCTGGATGTTGCGGATCATCCCGGCGTTGGTCTGCATGATCGTCGATGTGACCCGTGCCAGCTGATAGCGGTGGCAACGGCCACAGGCATCCGCCCATGTTCCGGGTGCCGACGGATTGGCCGGGCCGCGCAAAGAGGCGTGCGCCGCCTGTTTATCATGGGCCTTTGCATCGCCGCCGTGACAGTCGACACAGTCGCCATGGGTCGCAGAGACGTGTTCAAGCCCCCCATGACAGGCGACACAACCGTCGCCGGCGGTACCTGTCCCGCAACCGGCCAGACCGGCCGCGGCCAGGGGAATGAAAAAGAGGGCCGCCATCCGGCAGGCCCTCAGTATCGAAGCAAAAACGGGGGGCATCGCTTAGCAGCCGGAGACTTCCTTCTTACCCTTCTTGGCCGGCTTGGCTTCGTCCTTCTTAGCCGCTTCCTTTTTTACGTCTTTCTTGGCTTTCTTGACTTTTTTAGCGTCTTTCTTCTCAACCTTCTCGGCCGCCGGTTTTTCCGCAGCCTTTTCTTCGGCAGCCATCACAACCATCGAGAAGCTCAGGGTCATCATTGCCGCTACCATCATCGCTACCAACTTTTTCATGCTCATTCTCCTTTGTCGTATGAAATCCCGGCACGCCGGTTAAATATAATTATTCATCTTTTAGCATATTCCTCGAATAAGTCCAGCGGTCATTAGGTGAGCTGATTAGCGTCGATCTTCCGCTCATGGTTCGACAGGCTCACCACGAACGGAAGATCGCTCAACATATGAAGTCAAATCCGTTCGCCCTGAGCTTGTCGAAGGGTGAATGGATTCCCGGCGGAAGAATAGCGCTAACCAGATTAGGTGATGTAATAGACCATCGGCTTGGTGCCCAGATCTTCCTTGTATTTGATCACGTTGGGCCGTGAGATCAGCTTGGTGATCAGCGCCTGGGGGTCGTTGATATCGCCGAAATAGGTAGCGCTGCCCAGGCAGGTGGTGGTGCAGCGGGTCAATTCTCCCTTCTCGACGCGATGGATACAGAAGTGGCATTTGCGGGCATTGCCGATGGGCGAGTGCCAGTGGTTCTTGCGCTTGAAGGTCTTGCCGTATTCGCCGGAATTTTCCACTTCATAGGTCTTATCGTGGAAATCACCGGTGAAGTAGTGCCCCGCGTCGGCCGAGCGGGCACCATAGGGGCAGGCCACGATGCAGTAGCGGCAGCCGATGCACTTCTTGTAGTCGATCACCACCAGACCGTCATCGCGCTTGTAGGTGGCGGTCACCGGACAGACCGGTACGCAGGTGGGGGAATCGCACTGCATGCAGGGACGCGGCAGAAAACGCATGCCCGTATTGGGGAATTCGCCCAGTTCCTCTTCCTTGACCGGCCGGTAGTGAATCTCGGGCGGAGTCAGGTTCTCGGACATACAACCGGTGGTGCAGGCGTGGCAACCGATGCACTTTTTCAGGTCAATGGCCATGGCCCAGCGCCGTTCCTTGCGCGGTTTTTTCAAGGCCCGCTGCAGGTCGGCGTGCATGATTTCCAGAATATCCTTGTCATCAAACTGATCCATGGCTAATGAACCTCCTTGCCGGCAACTTCAAAGAGGCCGGTCTTTTCACAGACGAGGTAGAGGACGGCAACCAGCGAGACCGATGCCACCAAGACCAGAATTTCGTAGAGCGAGGGTGTGTAGTGCACGACCTCGGGCATATCGTAGGCCCGAAAGACCGGGATCTTGAAGCCGCCCATCACCAGATCGTTCCTGGTTTTCAGCTGGGTCACCATGATGAAGAGCCCCACAAAGGCCAGCCAGCCGGCACTCTTGCCCATGCGCAGCAGTATGAAGGGAATCACGACCGCCACCCCCAGGCCGAACACGATGTTGTTCATGGCGGTCAACTTGAAGACCTCCGAGCCATCCACGTGACCGGCCAGACCGATCATGGTGCGCCAGAAACCGGTCAAAAATGCCAGTCCCAGACCGATCCGCAGAAAGGTCACAAAGGGGGCCAGGTGATAATCGACATCCAATTTCTTCTGGCGGACGGTCAGGGCGGCGACTATGGCGGTCAGGGCTCCGCCGGTCAGAAAGGCGATGAACAGGAAGTAGATCGGCAGCAGGGCGCTGTAATAGTAGGCTCGCGAGCTGACGGCGCCCAGCAGGCTGCCCAGGGTACTGTGGGTTATGACCGCGATGATGAAGGCGCCCCACATGACCCTGTCCGAGTGGCGGTCCATCTGGATATTGATGTATTCCAGCACGATGGCCACGAAATAGCAGGTATACCAGACCGCCATCCAGAACATGGGCGAGGTCGGGTTGGGAGAGAGCAGGAAGTTGTACATGCGATCGACCCGCCCCATCTCGGTGGCCAGGGAGAAGAAGGCCGCCGCGGCCGTCATGATGCCGAGGAAGATCACCCGCGAGGCGAATGGTTTGAACTGTTCCTTGTAGAAGACCTGCCCGAAGAAATTGACGAAGGTGCAGCCGGTGCTGATCAGGACGAAATAGATGTAGGTGGTGATCTGCAATCCCCAGGGGACCTGATTGTTGGTGTTGATGGTGTGGGCATGCCCCTGGATGAAGATGGCGCCGATGGCATAGAAACCGGCCACAAGTCCGGCCAGGAACAGATAGAGCGGCATGCCCGCCCGCCCCTTGAAAATGTCGCCAAGTATGGCCGACAGCCGCGTGGTATCGGGTATCAGAACCCCGTTGATGGTTTTGAGATCCATGTCTAGGCCCCCTTCACAATCTTGACAAAATTCACACGCATGGCGGTGCCGCCCATGATCGGATCGATGGCGTGTTTGCTGTTCAGGTCATCATCGGCAATCCCCTGGCCATTGGCCCGCGACATCCCCTTGGCATGCACGCCGAAGCCGTGGTTCATGTAAACGGCGTCGTCCCGCAGGCGCTGGGTCAACTTGACCTTGATGCGGCCATTGGCAACGATACCGTCCTGGTTGACCAGCGACACATAATCACCGCTTTTCAATCCCAGCTCCTGCCCCTTCTTCGTATTGATCCAGAGGGCGTTTTCCTTCTGCAGATCGGTCAGCATGAAGTTGTTGGTGGTACGTGAGAAGGTGTGCAGCGGCGACCGTCCGAAGAGCAGCCGGAAATGTCCGGCCGGCGGAGTCGCGTGGCGGGTATATTTCGGTACCGGATCAAAGCCCTTCTCCTCCAGCTGCTTGGAGTAGAGCTCGATCTTGCCGGAGGGTGTGGGGAACTCGGGTTGCTTGTCGGCAGTGATATAGGGGGAGCCGCCCTTCTTGATGATGACGCCGTCCCGCTTCAGTTGGGCAAAGTCGATGCCGCCCGCCTGGCAGCGCTTGGCGATGTACTCTTCGCCATCCTTCCAGGGGAAGAATGCGGCCAGCCCCAGCTTGGTGCCCAGCTCCTTGGTGATCCACCAGGAGGGTTTCGATTCCCACATCGGTTCGACGGTCGGCTGGCGCAGGGCGATCTCGCCTTCGCCCTTGAACTTGCCGATGTTGATGTTGTCGTAACGCTCCATGTAGGTGCATTCCGGCAGCACCACGTCGGAATAGTTGATGATGTCCATCGGCATGGTGTCGATGGTCACCATCAGGTCCAGGGCCTGGATGGCCTTGATGGTTTCCTGCTTGTCCGGCAGGGTCTTCATCAGGTTCGAGCCATAGACGAACCAGGCCTTGACCGGGCGTGGCTGCCCGGTGATGGTAGCCTGTTTGATGGAGGTGGTGGTCTGCAAAAGGGCGAAGGGATAGGCCTCATCCAGCTTGGCCGTCTCCACATGCTCGGGATAGGCCGGCAGCCCCGGATATTCGGGAACCGTGGCTCCCGTGGGGAAGAAGTAGCCCCCCTCGCGCCCCCAGCTGCCCAACAGCGCGTTCAGGATGGCAATCGCCCGGCTGCGCTGGGTATCGTCGCCATACCAGGTGGAGTAACGACCGGCGCCGATGCAGACGTTGGGGGCGTACTGCCCCAGCTCGCGGGCAACCTTGACGATTACATCGCTGGCAATGGTGGTCTCGGCCTCGGCCCATTCGGGGGTGTACTGCTGGACCGCCGCCCGCAACTCGTCAAAGCCGGTGGCATAGTTGGCCACGTATTCCTTGTCGTAAAGCCCTTCCTCGATGATGATCCTGATCCAGGCCAGGAGCAGCGCCAGGTCGGTGGCCGGCTTGATCGGCAGCCAGCGGTCGGCCTTGGAGGCGATGTTGGAGAGCCGCGGATCGACCACGGTCAGCTTGGCGCCGCCGGAATAGCCCTTGACGATATCCTGCACCTGGCTGTTGTGGGCATTCTCCCCCAGGTGGGAGCCGAGCAGGACGATGTACTTGCTCTTGCTGAAGTCGTAGTACTCCGGCGACCCCACGTCCGATCCGAAGGTCAGCACGAAACCTATATCGCGCGGACCGCGGCACTGGGCAAATGACGGCGCTGCCGCCAGGGTGCTGCCGTAGGCGTGCATCATGTGTTTCCAGAAGGAGGCGCCCGTGCCGTGATAGATCAGGGCCATGGATTCGGGCCCGTACTTTTCCTTGATGACGTTCATCTTCTGGGCGATGAGGGTCAGGGCTTCATCCCAGGTGGCCCGCTTCCAGACCGGCTCGCCCCGTTTGCCGGTGTTGATCATCGGGTATTTGAGACGATCCGGGTCGTACAGGGCACCCAGAGCCGCGTTGCCGCGACCGCACAAACGGCCACGCCCCCGCAGGCTGAGTGGATTGCCGTCAACCTTGACGACCTTGTTGTTTTCAACCTTGGCGATCAGGCCACAGTTCCAGAAACAGAGTTCACAGAAGGTGGGAATCTGTTTCATCTCCTTCTGGCCGGCCTCTTCGGCCCAGGATTGTAAAACCTTCGGCATGGTCGCCGCGGCAGTAATGCCGGCCGTGGCCGCACCGGTCGCTTTGAGAAATGTCCTGCGTGAGAATTTCATTGTCACATATACCTCCAATCTGGAGTGGATTAACAAACTGTTACCCGTAACAAGATCCAACTATATGCATTTGCGAATATTTATTCCAAATTTTTTTGTGTGCGCTCCCCGGTCCCTGGGGGACCGGAGAACGGAGAATGCTATTCCTTGGTCATGGAGTAACTGCCATCCTTTTCAAACTTGAAGCGGGCATTGATAAATTTCACATTTGTTATGCCAAGCTCCTTCAGGCTGTTGTAAGCCATTTCAGCCATGACACCCGTATTGCAGTGCAGAATGATCTGCTTGTCCTTGGGAAATTCGGCAAGCCGTTCCCTGATATCGTTGAGCGGTATCACAACCGATTCCTTCAATTTTCCCGCCTTACCCTCGGCAACGCTGCGGACGTCGACGATCATGACGTTGGCAGGAGGAGCGGCGAGAATCTTCTTGAACTCATCCAGCTCCATCTCACCGGGGCGCGGCTTGGGTACGTAGACCACCTTGGAAGCAGGGTTGCCCGTGGCGACATCGTACGTGGCCGCCTTCCAGGCCTCAAAACCTCCACTCAAAACCTTGACATTGCCAAATCCGGCCTTGACCAGCTGCTTGGCGGCCTTGGCCGCTTCCTTCCCATCCCTGGCATCATAGACGATGATCGGGGCTTTCTTCTGCTGGATATCGAGCGATTTGGACAAGGCAGCCGACTTTGCAGCCGGGAATGGAACCGCTCCGGGGATGAATCCGGCCGACATTTTTTTGGTCGGGCGGGCATCCAGGATCACATAGGGCACATCCTTGCAGGCTTCCCGCATGGACTGGGGCGTCAGCGCGGCATAATTCTTTTCATACCAGGCCGGCATCCCCTCCTTATAGACCTTGATATTGCTGTAGCCCAACTTCTTGGCCTTCTCGGCGGAACCGGGGCTCATGTTGCAGGTGACACCCGAGCAGTAGAAGATAATCAGGGCATGCTTGTCCTTGGGAAGTTTGTCCAGGTTCTTGTCAAATTCCGGATAAGGCAGACTGACGGCCGTGGGAATGGCCCCTTCGATAAAGCGTGCCTTGGGACGGGAGTCATACAGAAAATAGGTGTTCTTTCCCGGACCTTTTGCCACCAGTTTCTCGATTTCGCCGGTAGAAATCAGCATCTCCTTCGGCACATTGACGGGAGGTTTGGCAATCAATTTCCTGGCGGTCTTGATGCCGTTTTCTTCCGTATATTCGATCTTGATCTCATGGCCCTTCTTGATTTTGTTATCTTTCAACAGCTCTCCGTCACCTGACTTGCGCTCACTGTTGATAACCTTTATTTCGTCCTCGTCGAACCTGAGCAGGTCCACACTGCCGTCGATCTTCATCTGGATTGTCTGAGCCTTGAACGAGACACCGTCAAAGTGGCCCCGCAAGACATTCGCTTCGGCCTGATGACAATTGGTACAGATCTTGGCGATCGTCGGTTTGGCCGACACGGCGGGTTCTGCCGCAAAAGCCGGTATGGCAAGCGCCAAGTTGGTAAGGATCATACCTATTATGATTTTCTTGATCATGAGATTCTCACTCCTAACAAAGTACCAGGCTTCGCACACGGGCAGCCATCTGGTTTGAACCGTAAACGACTGCCAGCCCTGCTAGCACCCGGCCGTCTTTTTAAAAATTTTACTTTGGTTTTTACCACCCACCTTTTCAAATTTGCAGCGGATCTCATCGCCTTCGACGATACGTTTGTCTTTGAATTTATCGAGGGTCAGCTCATCGGTAACCAGGATCGTAACGCTTTCCTCGGTCTTGGTATCTTTCAGGATCGCCGTAGCGGATTTGCCATCGGCCGCCATCTCGATCTTTGAAATCGTGCCGACCATCTTGACATCATCGGCACTGGCAACGGAAACGAATGAAAGCGCCGCCACAACCATCACAGCAACCATCAGTACGACTGAAACGATCTTTTTCATAAAAGGCTCCTATGCTGTTTTTGAGTAGAGTCCGCCGGGAACGTCCGCCGGATTTCATCAGTAACTCGCTGTTCCGGGCAGGCAAGCACCTGCCCGGAACAGCGGAAAACTAGAACTTGACCTCGAAGGTGCCGTAGATATCGTGGGCCGACTTGACGGGGGTCATCAGCATCAGATCGGTCGGCTGGATTGAAGAGATCTTTTTAGGTGCTCCAACCCAGTTGTTGCTGCCGGTGTACTCGAAATCGTAATACTGGTAGCCAATTTTGAAGAAGGCCTTGCTCAGGTAGGAAGAGATCGGTTTGAGATTGAGTTCCTGGATGATGTAGGGCTCGTAGACATTGCCACGGGTACCGACCTTGCTGGTCCACATGTCATCGGCGGCCGGGGCGAAGGTGATCCAGTTTTTGGAACCGTGGTTGAACTCGAAGCCGAGCTTGGTTTTCGAGGGCAGGTCATATCGAACGCCGGCGTAGACAGCCCAACCGGTCCGGTCGGCCCGGTTTGAGTCCTGGGCGAAGAACTCACCGCTCATCAGCCCCTGGAAGCCGGCATTTTCCGAAACATTGCCGCCCGGATGGGCGACGCTCAGACCGAAGTCGGTGAAGAAGTTCAGATTGCCCGGACCGACCTTCTTGAGGGTACTCATGGCGCCGATACCGTACCAGTCAATGCTGCCCAGATTGGTTGCGGGTGCGGTATTGCCGAAGATGGTGTTGTTCATGACCGGAAAATCGAAGATATTGAAACCGCGGTTCCACTGCAGCCAGACGCGCAGAGGATCGGTATCGACCGGAATCACCGCGATGCCGAGCATATCCGTATCCTTGATGCTGTTCGTCGGGGTCTTGATGCCGCTATCGAATCCACGGCCGTAACAGACCTTGGCATAGGCTCCCGGCAAGGCCTCGATATCAGGCGCATAGCCGATCGTCATGCCATCGAAGGCATAGTCAACCAGCAGTGCCGGTGTGCCGCCATTGCCGGGACGCTCGTTGTTCAGACGCAGATTGCTGGGGGCGCCATTGGTTGAAGGGCGACGACCGACAGAGAACCACAATGGTTGATCGAGGATATTGCTCCAGGTGGCAAAGGCACGGTCTACGTTCAGCAGGCTGTCGGAGGGGACATGGCTGAGTGTGCCATCGAAGACACCGACACGATCCGCAAAATAGCCGTTCATGGTGGTGGAATCGCTCTGCGACCCAAAGGCCTTGTACATATCCAGCTTGGCGTGGACGGTGATGTCCTGGGTGGCCTTGGCGGTCAGATCGAGACCGAACTTGTTGGTATAGAGGGTTTCGTTCTTGGGTTTGAAGGCGGGGATCATCTTGAGATTGCCGCTGCCGGCACCGAGGAAGCCCTGGATGGCCATTACCATTGCCGCTTGCTGATATGCCGGCGGCATACTCGCAAAAGCTGCCTGATTGGCAGGCGTCATCATGCGCATGACCTGATTCAGCAACCCTTTGTTGGTCAAGGTCGATAAAATCGCACTCTGTTGGGCCGTCAGGGCATTGCTTTGCAAATAGCCGGCAACTTGAGTCGGCGTCATGGCGCCGAGCGCCGGCATGATCTGTGTGGTAAAGGCATTGTACATGGCCGACGGCATATACTGGGTCAGAATTGTGCTGAATTGGGCCGGGGTAAAGAGTGCGCCGGCTTTACCCATAAACATGAATGCATCGGTTGAAGGGTTTGTAATGGTGGCATTTGCACCGACCGTTGTATTAGCCACCGCATTCGGCCCGACAGTAAATCCAGCGACAAGATTTTGCATCGTCCCGATCGCGTCCGAATAGGGCACCGTGCTGCCGTGCAGCGAATCAAAGCGGAAACGGTATTCGCCACCAATGGTCAACCACTTGCTGATTGAGGTATCCTCAACCTTTTTCACGGAACTTTTGAGGTCCATGACCTCTTTGGTCAACTTGTCGATCCGCAACTGCAGATCGTCATCGGCGGCATGGACCGCCAAGGGAGCGGATAGTCCCGCTACAAGCGCCGTCAGTACTAGCTTCACTGCTGTCTTTTTCATTGTTTCCTCCTCCATCTCGCGTTGATGTGGTACAACAGGGCACAGCGTACTTTGAACAGTTTATGTGATGCCGTTAATTGACGTAGCTACTCTTTCTATCCAGACTCCCCGCTCATCGCTCTCAACTAATTGAAAAACAGTCGCTTTGCAGATAATATTTTACAATTCCAGTAATCAATTATTCAAGTATATGACTTTTTATATGCAACAGAAATGCCGCTTCACAAGCCGGCAGAGGAACCTCGCCGCCAACCTCCTTAAATTACAAAATAAATATATTCAAAAGATAATATGCACATGAGATATTATTCATTTTTGAGCTGAATAAAATTACGTGTAAACACGGCAAACCGTCAAATGGCCAAATCGCCATGGTAATTTCAACCAATAACCGTGTAACTACGACTTGTTATCCTGTTCGGGGTAGGATTGAACGGATGAACGAGGACCGCTGTCAGTCCTTCTGCTCCTCGGGTGGAGACGTGGGGGGATTCAGTGAATTGTAGAGGGTGATCTGCTCGGCAAGGGATAATTTCCTGCGCCGGCTGCAGCCTGATTTTTTCAGGCACAGCCGGCAACGATCATCGGAGCACCATTGGCAACAGGTGCAGTCGGGACAGGGGTGTTTTTGCGGGGTTTCGTCGGTCACTCAGTAGACGACATTGCGCTTGACGGCGTTTCCTTCGAGCAATTGCGCAAAGGCCTTGCCGCTGTCGGCATTTACCAGCAGGTAGCGGGGCAGCTTCATCACCGAATCTGAGGCAGTCGCATGACGCCGCTCGATGGTAAAAGTCGTTACATAACCGGCCTGGGCAGCCTTGCCGAGCAGGTAGTCATCATAGATGCCAAAGGGCCAGGCCAGCATGTCGACGCGTGCGCCCAGTTCGGTCTCCAGGCGGGCTTTCGACTTGCGCAACTGGGTCATGACCAGCTGATCCAGAGCCGGAGCGGACAATTTCTTACGCTCTTTCTTGAAATTGGGATGCCAATAGGTATGGGACTGCACGTCAAACAGGCCGGTCTTTTTCAATTCCCGCAGCTGATCCCAGGTCATGGCGTATTTGGCGTTGGAAATGGCCGAAGGGTAGCAAAAGATGGTCACCGGATAGCCGTATTTACGGATGACCGGCAACATGTCGCTGTACACGGATTTATGCGCATCATCCTCGACGATCACCACCGACTTGGGCTTGGGCGCCGGGGCCTTGCCACGGTAATGGTCAATCAATTGCCGCAACGGAATGACCGTGTAACCGTTGTCATGGAGGTACTTCATCTGGGATTCGAATACGGTGGTTTTCATGGTCATGCCATCGGCCACGGTTGCACCGAGGCGATGATAGAGCAGGATCGGAACCCGGAAGGAGTCCGCACAGAGGGCGGGCAGGGAAAAGCTGAGAACGAGAGCGAAAGCGGCAAGAAAACGGACAAGGGTACTGATCACAATGAAAACCTTTCAGGATATTTTTTAACTACAGTAGCAGACAACTATGCAATTGGCGATTCATAACACGATCAACCTCGCACGATATAGACCGAACATTCGGCGGAAGTGGAGACCCGGTGGGAAACGCTCCCTTTCAGTCTGCGCTGGATAAAGCCCTTGCCCGAGCTGCCGATCACGATCACATCCACCTGTTCACGTTTGGCAAACTCGATCAACTTTTCTCCCGGTTCACCATACTCGACGATCATCTCCAGGGGAATATCATTTTCCAGGGCAGATTTCTCGACCACATAGAAGATACGCCGGCGTAAATCGTCCCATTTTTCCGATTCCGTCAGCGGCGCGCTCGGCACGAAATCCGTATAGGTCGAGGTGGGGGCATTGGGCAGAACCAGCATGGCATAGACGCGACTCTTGAACTGGCTCTGATTGCCGGCCGCCATCCTGATCGCCTCCTCGGCAGCCTTATCGGACTGGGGCGAACCATCAATGGCCACAAGGATTTTTTTCCTCAGATTTAACATGCTTACCACCTTTGCCGTCGTCATCCCCGCGACTTTCGGCCTGTTCCAAAACGTCCAGCGCGGCGAATTATAGAGCAATTTTTCACACTTGACAATTATAAAACAATATTCTACACTTCATCAACTTCAATGTAAAACAGGGCATTTTTGCTTCATTTTTTAATTTCTCTTAAATTCAAACATGTTAGCCAGTCCGTTTTTCATTACATTTAACTAACAGGAAAAACTCCCATGGCAAAAAAAGAAAAATCGGAATATCTCATCCAAGCAGTTTCCCACGCCCTCGACCTTCTGGAGCAATTCCATGACGAGATCGACGAGCTGGGGGTCACTGAACTCAGCAAGCGCCTCAAACTGCACAAGAACAATGTCTTCAGATTGTTGGCCACCCTGGAATCACGCGGTTATATTGAGCAGAACAAAGTTACCGAGAACTACCGCCTCGGCCTGAAAACCCTTGAACTCGGCCAGACCTTCATCCGCCAGATGGGCCTCCTGCGCCAGTCCAAACCGGTCCTGGAAGCCTTGGTAAAAGAGTGCAACGAGACGACCTATGTGGCAATTCTGAAAGACTTCAACATCATCTATCTGGATGCCGTGGAAACCGACATGACCGTACGGGTCGTGCCGCGGGTCGGCTCCCGTTTGCCGGCTTACTGCACCGCCGCCGGCAAGATCCAGATCGCCTACATGAGCGATGAGGAGCTGGAAAATTACCTCCCCTCCAAGGAGCTCAAGCGTTATACCAACAACACCATTACCGACCGGGATCTGCTCAAGAAGCAGCTCAAGACCATCGCGGAACAGGGCTACGCCATCGACAACGAAGAACTGGACATCGGCGTCAGGTGCGTCAGCGCCCCGATCCGCGATTACACCCGCCGGATCATCGGCGCGGTCAGTATCTCCGGGCCTTCCATGCGCTTCCCCGATGAGCGGGTGGAAAAAGAACTGATCCCCCTGGTGAAAAAGGCCTCGGAAGAGATCTCTTCAAAACTCGGCTTCCAGAAATAACATACCACCTGCGAATTCACGATGAAAGGCGGCCTTGAGCCGCCTTTTTTTATTCCTGATTGGGACCCGCTTCCGCTAAAATCCGTTCGTCCTGAGCATGTCGAAGGGGGAACGGATTTTAGCTGCGTAATTGACAGATCTTCCGTTCGTGGTGAGCCTGTCGAACCATGAGCGAAAGATCAGCACGATTCAGATTTTTGTTTATCCTTGTGGAGCGGGCCGGCATTGGCTAGTATTGCCCGGGCCCGGCATGGGGAAGAAACCGTAACACGAGACGAGGAGTTGCAGATGCTGACCTATAAAGTTATCGAGCTGGGGACCGTCTCCGAGGAGCTCATCGAAGAAACGCTCAACGAATGGACCGCCAAGGGGTGGTCTTTCGACGGCATGCAGTTCGCCATGCGCGAATCCAGCCGCCGGCCATCCATGGCCTTTATCCTCTTTACCCGGGAAGAAGATACAGGCAGCGGTGAATAACCACCAACAACACTAATCTCTGGGTAGTGGAAAAAAAGAAATTGTCGTGATTGAGGAGAAATCATGATCACCAACATCCAAGAGCTTGAACGTCTGATGTTGTCGCCACGCGAAGACGAACATCTTGAGTTCAAGGAAGCTAAGAACCAATACGATACCACCAAGCTCTACAGGTACTGTGTTGCCTTGGCGAATGAAGGCGGCGGCAGATTCGTCCTCGGCGTGACCGACAAACTGCCCCGCCGTGTGGTTGGAAGCAACGCATTCCCCAATCCCAGCGATATCCAGGCAAAAATCTTCGAAAAACTGCGTTTCCGGGTTGACGTTGAAGAGTTGAGCCATCCCGCCGGCCGTGTTGTTGTCTTTCACATCCCATCCAGACCAGCAGGAACTGCATACCAGTTTGAAGGCGCCTATTTGATGCGCTCCACCGAGGATACTGTTTCCATGACTGAAGACCAGTTACGCCGTATTTTCAGCGAAGGAAAGGCTGACTGGCTGGCGCAACATGCCTTGAAGGAGTGCAGCGCTGACGACGTAGTCAGGCTTTTGGATTCCCAAAACTATTTTGATCTGCTCAAGCTGCCCTATCCGGCCAACAGAGAAGGCGTTTTGGACCGTTTTGAGCGCGAACGGCTGATTATTCGTCATGGTGGCCACTGGGGCATTACCAATCTCGGTGCAATTCTGCTTGCAAAACGGCTTGATGAATTCCCCGACCTTGTCCGCAAAGCGCCTCGCGTCATTGTGTACGAAGGCACGAGCAAGATGAATACTCGCCTGGATAAGCCGGGCATCAAAGGATATGCCGTAGGGTTTGAAGGACTGATAGAGTTTATTAACGGACAAATCCCCACGAATGAAGTCATTGAGACCGCACTCCGCCGTGAAGTAAAGATGTTTCCTGAGATCGCCATCCGTGAACTGGTCGCTAATGCCCTCATACATCAGGATTTCATGGAAAGCGGGAGTTCCGTCATGATCGAAATTTATTCGGATCGTGTCGAGATTGCGAATCCCGGTAAACCGTTCATTCCTCCTGAACGTTTCATCGATGAGTACCAGTCGCGCAACGAGCGTCTTGCCGATCTGATGAGACGCATGGGGATTTGCGAGGAAAAGGGAAGCGGTGTGGACAAGGTGATTCATGCCGCCGAAGTGTACCAGCTTCCAGCACCTGATTTCCGCGTCGGCGAACGTCATACCAAGGCTGTTCTCTTCTCCCACAAGGAATTTGAAGAGATGGACCGTAATGATCGTGTCAGGGCTTGTTACCAGCACTGCTGCCTCAGGTACGTCATGAACCAGAAAATGACCAATCAGAGCCTACGGGAGAGATTCAAGTTGCCGGAAAAAAAGACGGAGTCCGTTTCCCGAGTGATCAGGGATGCTATGGAAGCCGAGATTATCAAGCTTGCTGACCCGACCATTACCTCGCTAAGATATCGCAGTTATGTCCCATTTTGGGCTTAGCCTTCTATTTAGACGACACCGGCATCAAATCGTTATTTATTAACTAATCATTTGAATTCACGTTGCTTTTTTATTTAGACGCTAAGTCTAATTACATTCCATGGTTAGACCTTTTAAACTCTAATCCATCAAGGACCCCTCATGTCAGACAACTCCACCCTCTACCTGGTCGATGGTTCATCCTACATCTACCGGGCCTATTACGCCATCCGCCACCTCTCCTCCCCCTCCGGCTTCCCCACCAACGCCATCTATGGTTTCATCCAGATGCTGCTCAAGCTGCTCAAGGACCATAATCCGCAGCACGTGGCGGTGGTCTTCGACGCGGGACGCATCACGTTCCGCACCGATATCTACCCGGAATACAAGGCTAACCGCGCCGCCATGCCCGACGACCTGCGCCTCCAGGTCGGACCGATCCGCGAGGTGGTGCGGGCCTTCAATATCCCGGCCCTGGAGCTGGCCGGTTATGAGGCCGATGACATCATCGGCGCCCTGGCCGCCCGGCACAGCGCCGCCGGGGGAAACGTGGTGGTGGTGACCGGCGACAAGGACCTGATGCAGATCGTCAATGAGCGGGTGACCCTCCTGGATACCATGAAGGGCAAGGCCTCCGCTATCGCCGAGGTGATCGAACGCTTCGGCGTGGGACCGGAGCTGGTGCCCGACATCCTCGGCCTGGCCGGAGACAGCTCCGACAACATCCCCGGCGTACCGGGCATCGGCGAAAAGACCGCCATCAAGCTGATCCAGGAGTACGGTTCCCTGGAGCAATTGCTGGAACGGGCCGCAGAGGTCAAGGGCAAGGTCGGCGAAAAGCTGCGCGAATTCCGTGAACAGGCCCTGCTCTCCCGGCGCCTGGCCACCATCGAGCTGAATGTCCCCCTGCAGGTCACGGACGCGGAGCTGCGGGCCAGCGAGCCCGATACCCCGGCCCTGAACGCACTCTTCAAGGAATACGGCTTCACCACCCTGATCAAGGAACTGACCGCCACGGCCACCCTTGCGACCGACAGCTACCACACGGTTACTACCGCCGAGAAGTTGGCGACCCTGACAGGGGAACTGGAGCGCTCGGGTGAATTTGCCTTCGACCTGGAAACCACCAGCCTCGATCCGCGTCTGGCCGAGATCGTCGGCCTGTCGTTCTCCTGCAAGGATCACGAGGCCTATTACATCCCGGTCGGACATGTAACCACACCCCAGTCCCGCCCGGCTCCGCCCAGTGAAGCACAAGAACAGAGTGGCTTCGACTTCGCCCAGCCGACGCAGACTCCGCCGGACAGTACCTTGAGCACAAGCGAGCGCTCCCTGAGCGCAGTCGAAGGGCAACTCCCCCACGAGACCGTCCTGGAGCATCTCCGTCCGCTGCTGGAGAATCCGGCCCTGCGCAAGGTCGGCCAGAACATCAAGTTCGACATGCAGGTCCTGGCCACCTACGGCATCCATCTGACCGGGGTCTGGTTCGACACCATGCTGGCCTCGTACCTGCTCAACCCCTCCCGTTCCGGTCACGGCCTGGATACCCTGGCCCAGGAGCATCTCGGCCACAAGATGATTAGTTACAGCGAGGTGACCGGGAGCGGCAAGGAGCAGATCAATTTCTCCCAGGTGCCGATCGAGGCCGCTGCGCGCTATGCCTGCGAAGACGCCGACGCCACCTGGCTGCTCAGGCGCAAGTTCGAACCGGCGGTCAAAGAGAGCGGCATGGAGGAACTCTTCCATGGCATCGAGATGCCGCTGGCTCCCATACTGGGCGAAATGGAGCAGCATGGCGTGCTGTTGGACTCGCGCATGCTGACCGATCTCTCGACAGAGTTCTCCACGCGGCTGGCGGAACTGGAAGGGCGCATCTTTACCCTGGCCGATGGTCCCTTCAACCTGAACTCGCCCAAGCAGATGGGTGAGGTGCTCTTCGAGCGCATGGGGTTGCAAAGCGGCAAGAAGACCAAGGGCAAGACCGGGTTCTCCACGGACAACGAGGTCTTGAGCGCACTGGCGGAGGAACATGAGATCGCCCGACTGATCCTGGAGTACCGCGGGGTTTCCAAGCTCAAATCCACCTACAGCGACGCCCTGCCACGCCTGATCAATCCCCGTACCGGCAGGGTGCATACCTCCTACAACCAGACGGTCACCGCCACCGGCCGCCTGTCGTCGTCCGATCCGAACCTGCAGAACATCCCCATCCGCAGCGAGGAGGGGCGCCTGATCCGCCACGCCTTCATCGCGCCCCCCGGGCATGTGATCCTCTCGGCCGACTACTCCCAGATCGAATTGCGCGTCCTGGCGCACCTCTCGGGCGACCAGGTCTTCTGCCATGCCTTTGCCCACGACGAGGACATCCACACCCGCACCGCCGCCGAAGTCTTCGGCCTGTTCCCGGAGATGGTCACGCCCGAGATGCGCCGCCAGGCCAAGACCATCAATTTCGGCATCATCTACGGCCAGGGGGCCTTCAGCCTGGCCAAGCAGCTGGGCACCTCCCGCAAGATCGCCGAGGAGTTCATCGCCGCCTACAAGGAGCGCCACAGCGGTGCCATCCGCTTCCTGGACGACTGTGTCAGTCAGGCCCAGGCAGCGGGGTTCGTAACCACCATCCTCGGCCGTCGTTTGCCCATACCGGATATCCACAGCAGCAACGGCAACGTGCTGGCCTTTGCCAAGCGCAACGCCATCAACTACCCGATCCAGGGCTCGGCCGCCGATATCATCAAGAGCGCCATGATCCGGGTGGACGCCCGTATACGGCAGGAGGGGTGCAAAAGCCGCCTGATCATGCAGGTGCATGACGAGCTGGTCTTTGAGGTACCCGAGGAGGAACTGCTGCGAATGGAGCTTCTGGTTGAGGAAGAGATGTCGCGGGCCGTGGAGATGCGGGTGCCGCTCAAGGTGGATATCAGCTCCGGCGCCAACTGGAGCGAGGCGCACTGATTTCGCTGTCCCCCTGACAAGGACCCTCTGGGGCCTAAAGGGGGGCTGAGGGGGGGATCGTCCTACCCCGCCCCAAAAGCCTTGACGCAGTTTCTGCCGGACTCCTTGGCAACGTACATGGCCATGTCGGCGGCCCGCACCAGTTCCGTCTTGCTGTCGCCGTCCTGGGGGTAGGTGGCCACGCCAAAGCTGGCCGTGATGCGGATCTCCCGGTTGTCATCCGAATAAAAGTGCCGGGCACGCATCAGCTCCAGCAACTTTTCGGCCATGCTCAGGGCCTGCTGTTTGCCGGTCTGGGGCAGGATAATCACGAACTCGTCCCCACCATAGCGAGCCGCCCGGTCACACTCACGGATATTCTGGCCGATCAGCCGGCCCAACTCGCTCAACATGCGGCTCCCCACCAGGTGACCATGGAGGTCGTTGATCCCCTTCAGATGATCCAGGTCGAGAAAGACCAGGGACAATTCGGTCTGATAGCGTTGGGCCCGCACGAACTCGCTCTCGATCAATTGGCCGAAATGACGCGAATTGTACAAGCCGGTCAGGTCGTCGGTAACCACCAGCTCATTGATCCGATCGAAGTTGCGGGCATTGACCAGGGCAATGGCGGCAAAATCCGCAATGGCCGTGAGAATGCTCTGGTCCACATCATCGAAGCTCAACTCGTCAAGGCCGTTGATCAACTCGATCACGCCGATCACCTGATCATGAATCTTCAACGGCACCGCGATGATCGAGCGGGTCTGGCAAGAGAGCTGCCCGTCAAACTGTGCCGCAAAGCGGGGATCTTCCCGCACATCGGGAATCAACAACGGGACCCCATGCTGGGCCACCCACTCGGCAATCCCCTCCCCCTGCTGCAGCGTAACCCCCTTCAACTGCTCCGCCACGGGAGACACGGCAATTTCAAAGTTCAGTTCGCCGTTGATCTCATTCAGCAAAAGCAGCGACCAGTCCTTGGGCTTGATCAGGCGGTCCACCTGCTTCATGATCGTCTCCAGCACGGCATGCACCTCAAGGGCCGAGGTCAAGGCCTTGCCGATCTCGATCATCGAAGTCAGCTCGTTGTTACGCTGTTCGATACGCGTCGCTGATTCAGCGCTGCTGTTAGAGTCCATGAAGCGGTTCCTGTCACGCTACCGAAATGGGGGACAAACCTCGGGCCATGGAAAATGGCGAAGAGAGTCGATACCCAGAATCATGTTGTAATTTGCTTGCAGGATTGTATCATCTTTCTCCGGGAATTCTAGCATGACGCCCCGCGCCGCCAATTACGGGCGCTCCCGCAACCTCGCAACCGACGGATGAAGAGCTCCCATGCATACTGAAAATCTGCAATCCTTTGTACTCTCCTCCCTGGATTACGGCGAAAGTGACCGGATCGTGTCCCTGTTTACCCTGGAACATGGGCGGATCAAGGCCTTTGCCCGGGGTGCCCGCAAGAGCCGCAAACGCTTCGGTGCAGCCCTGGAGCCATTTGCCCGCATCGTCGCCCAGGCGCGGATCAAGGAGGGGCTCTCCAGCCTGCAGCAGGCCGACATCGCCTGCATCTACCCGGCCATCCGTGGGGATCTGGGGCGCATCGCCCACGCCCTCTACGCCTGCGAAGTGGTGGATATGATCACCCCCGAAGGGCACCCGCTGCCACGCCTCTACCGGCTGTTGGCAGCCTACCTCGACCATTTGGAAACAGAAACGGCGGTCGAAGGCGACCGCCGTTTTTTCGAAATCAACCTGTTGAACATCCTCGGCTACCGTCCGGCACTGGAAAGTTGCAGCCGCTGCGACACCCCCTTCGGGGAGGCCGGGGCCTGGTTGCAGGAGGGGGGAGAAGCGGTCTGCCGCTTCTGCTGCGCCGGGGGACGACCGCTTTCCGCCACCACCCTCAAGGTCCTGGCGGCCTGTCTCAAGACCGGCATCTTCGGTCAGATCAGCTTTCCGACAGAAGCCCTGCAACAGGCCGGTCAGCTGTTGGATGAAGCCATCTCCGCCCATGGCGGACGGCGGCTGAAGAGCCTGGAATTTCTGCAGCAGGTCGGCTCGTAGGCAAAAACGGCAATAGAACGCGGATGACGCGGATGACGCGGATTGAGCGGCTCTACGCAGATTTTTTAACCCTATAAAAAGCAGTTGTCCACGAAATACACGAAAATCACGAACGGAACCAATACAATAAGAAACATCATGGGCTCACCTGTTTGGTGCTGTGATGTTCTGATCTAATGCTTTAATTTTTCGTGTTATTTCGTGAAGTTCGTGGACCAAAAATCCTTTTTTAGCTTAACCTGTTTTTTCTGCCTTACATTATCCGTGTAAATCCGCTTGGATCAGACGTGATCCGCGTTCAATTGCCTTTGTTTTTCTACTTTGTTCCGGCTACGTCGGCTTGGATTTCTCGTCAGAGCGTTTATTCCTCCCCTCCAGCAGCACCCGCCAGTAATAGCCGCCAATAAAGCCACCCACCGCACCCGCCAGCAGGAACATGAACAGCTGCAGATCACCCTCTGCCGCCGGGATCAGCGACGGGCGCTCCTCGCGGCCATGTTCGCGGGCGATCCGGTTGACCACGGCATCATCCACACCCGGCCACTTTTCCCCGGCCGACGCGTCTCCGACAGCCAAACCACCCAGCAACAAAACGCAGAACAGTAACAGACGGATCATGATCATCGCCCGGCCCCCTTGTTGCCGGCCAACGCGGTCCGGGCCAGCAGGTCCGGCCGTTTTTTGTGCAGCAGCGAGACCATGCCGGCGGTGATGGCCCCCTCCACAATCCCCAGGGGGAGCTGGGTGGGGACAAAGGCCAGGGCGATCTTTCCGGCCAGCGGCCAGAAGGGGCTGCTGCCCCTGATGCCGGCCGCCATGATCATGGCGGTGCCGGCGTAGGTGGCCCAATCGGCCACCAGACCGGCGACAAAGGCGGCCGCCACCAGACCGAAGCCGGCCAGGCGCATCCCCCGAAAGAACGCATACCCGGCAAAGGAGCCCATCACCCCCATGCTGAACAGGTTGGCGCCCCAGGTGGAGAGCCCGCCATGGGAGAGAAACAGGGCCTGGATCAGGAGTGCCACCGCCGCCACGACCACGCTCAGGGTCGGGCCGAGCAGCACCGCCGCCAGACCGGTGCCGCAGGGGTGCGAACAGGTGCCGGCCAGCGGCACCGGGATCGGCATGCAGGAGATGACGAAGACCGCCGCGGCCACCATGCCGGCCAGCGGCTTGCTGGCCAGATCGCTCTCGGAGCGCCGCGCCAGGGTGCGCAATCCCAGCGCCAGAAAGGGGGCCGAGGCACAAAACCAGAACAAAGCCCAGCTAAAGGGCAGAATTCCCTCGGAGATATGCATGGCGAATGCGTGGGATGGTGACAGGACAACGGGCAGGCAGGCTGACAGCACAATGATGCGACGATGGTTCATGATACGTTCCCGTTCCCCAGGTAGATTCTGCAAGCGCTTACAAAAGCGGGGGCAATGGCGGGGTTACTGCCGAAATGGAGGTGAATATAAGAGGCCAGGCAGTTGCGGTAAGAATACCCCTCGGCCGACAACGCCCGCCCCTGACGCGTCACCCGGTAGACGCGGGCGATCTCCTCCGGCAACGGGTCGATCTCCGAATAGTGAAACTCGTGCCCCCTGGCCACGCTTCCAGCAGCGCCGATGGGCGTATCGGCACAAATCTCCACCTGGCGGTAGCCGAGCGCCTTACGCTTGGGCAGCATCCTGGCTTGCGCCGGGAAGATCCCTACAGACTCGGCTCCCTCCGCCAGACCCTGGGAGAGGTAGATCAGGCCGCCACACTCGCCATAGAGCGGCATATCGGCCCGGACTGCGGCAAAGATCGCGCTCCGCATGCCCGTATTGGCAGCGAGTCGCTCGGCGTGCAGTTCCGGATAACCGCCCGGCAGGTAGATCCCGCTAATATCCGGCGGCAATCCGGGATCGGCCAGCGGCGAAAAGAAGACGATCTCCGCTCCGGCCTCCCGCAGCAGGCGCAGGTTGTCCGGATAGCAGAAGCAGAAGGCAACATCGCGGGCCACGGCGATGCGGACCGGTGGTTCGACTGCGCTCACCAACCGCTCTTCGTCGCTCAAGCGCACTCTCACCGGCGGCTGAGCGGAGTCGAAGCCCAGTTCAATCAGCCGCTCCAGGTCCAGACACCCCTCGGCCATCTCCGCCAGCCGATCGACAAACTCGGTCGAGAGGGGATTGTCCTCGGCCGTTACCAGCCCCAGGTGCCGGGAAGCGATGGCCAGGGAGTCGTCACGGGGGATGCAGCCAAAGACCGCCACATCGGGCAACGCAGCGGCCAGGGATTGGCACAACAGTTCGCCATGGGATGGACTGCCCACGTTGTTGAAGATGACCCCGGCCAAACGGACCTGGGGATCGAACTCGGCAAAGCCCTTGACCAGTGCCGCGGCGCTGGCCGCCATGCCGCGCGCATTGACCACCAGTACCACCGGGGCACCGCTGAGGGCGGCAATCTGGGCGCTGCTCCCCTCCCCGGCCGACGAGCCGATACCGTCGAAGAGCCCCATCACCCCCTCGATCACCGCCACATCGCTCCCCGCGGCATGGAGACGGAAGGTATCACGCACGAATTCAGCCGGGCACATCCAGCCGTCCAGGTTGATCGAAGCCCGTCCGGTCACCAGTTGGTGGTAACCGGGATCGATGAAATCCGGCCCGCACTTGAAGGGGGCCACGGTTAGCCCGCGACGGGCAAGCGCCGCCATTATCGCCAGGCTGACCGTGGTCTTGCCGCTGCCGCTCTGGGGGGCGGCGATCAGGAAACCACGCATGTTCATATCATTCGGTCGCCTCACCTGAGCGCCCGCCTGGCCCCGCCATACTGAAAGAACGCGATCAGATGAAACTCCTCCTTATCGTACCCCTTGGGAAAACCACCCACCGGACCGATCAGCTTGAGAGCCCGGAAGACCTCGTCATCCAGCACCTTGGCCCCCGAGCTTTCCAGCAACTTGACACCGGTGATCTCACCGCGCCGGTTGAACGAGATCCTGACCGGCGTGATACCTTCGATGCCCTTCAGGGCCGCTTCCTGGGGGTAGCGCCAGACGCCGTAGACGGCCGTCTCGAACCTGCGCAGAAACGAACCGAAGAGGATGTCATCGCTGTTCAGAAAGCGGGTCTCGCCCTCGGCAATTTCATCCTCGAACTTGCGGCGATAACTGGCTTCCAGTCCGGCCATCCGGTTGGCACTGGGATAGAGCTGCGCCAGCTGGGATTGCTGTGATTGCTGGGAGGCCGCAGATTTTGGCTTCAACAGGCTGGACGCCGATGAACCGGGTTCAACCGGGGTTGCACGTTGATTCGTCTTTGACACTTCGCGCTGCCGGGGCTGTTGCGAGGAGGGAGGCTGGCGCAGCTGTGGCGGGACGACATTATCGACGGCAGCCTGTCCGCGGGGAGCGGTTTCCCGTTCAACACGCACCCGCTGCTCGGACTGGCGCCGGGTTTCCTGCTGGCGCGGCTGTTCCGGCGCGTTCAGTTCCGGCGTCTCCTGCAGATCGATATACACCGGCTCTTTGGGTGGAGGATGCTCCTGGGGCAGGTAATAGAGCAGGACGCCCGCCCCGATATGCAAAAGGAGCGAAAGAACCAGCAGGAACAGAAATGATTTTTCTACATAGCGATCAGACATGAATGGCGATCATCCGCTCAAAGGGGTGTGGTATGGAAAGCATGCGACGGGAGATCTTCATTGCACCCCCACAAAGGGGACGGCTTGGAATTCACGGTCATAGGCACGGACCTGATTGTCCTCCTTGCCGGTTTCCTTGCGGAGAAAAGCCAGGATTTCCCTGAGGCTCTCCAGGATGACCGCTTCGGTTTTGGGGAACTCGGACGGATCCAGCTCCAGGGTCACCGTTCTCTGGTAATCCGTGCTGCGCAGGTGATTGAGAAAACGGGTCAGGGGCAGTATGCCGTGTCCGGGCAGCAGGTGTTCACGGCCATGTCCGTAATCGGAAAAATGGATGTTGCGGATGCGGCCGGACTCGTAGAACAGGTAAAAGTCGTTGATGAAGTTGGCTTTGCCCGATCCCATGTGGGTGCAGTCAAAGGTCAGGTAGAGGTTATGCTCGTGAATGAAATCGATCATGTGCTGGGTATTGGAGAGGATATTGGGGTTGATCTTGAATCTGCCGACCCAGGGCATGTTCTCGATGGTAACGGCAATCTGTCCGTCACGCCCGACCTCTTTCTGAAAATCACGGATACTGTAGAGCCAGCGCCAGAAACCGACCTCGAAGCCCATCCAGGAAGGGGGATGAAAATTGACCAGGGGGATGCCCCGCTCCGCGGCCAGCTCGATGCAGATGCGCAGGGATTCCATCGGGCCGCCCCAGCCATCCAGCGGCATGAAGGGGGCATGGATGGAGTGGATCGTGGTGATCTCCTGCAAGGCGGCCACCAGCTTGGCCGGGTTGATCCGCTGAAAATCCTGATTGATGATCAGTTCAACGCCGTCGAAGCCGGCGGCGGCGGAAAGCTCGCAGACTTTTTTCAACGGCAGGGTAAACAACGAACCGGTTGAGAGGGAGATCAGCATGGCGGATCACCCCTCCACGCCGCTGAAGTTGAGGCCCAGATGGCGCTGGATGGTGCCGATCGCCTCAAGGGATTCACGTAGCGCCTCCTGCTCGGCCATGCTCATCCGTTCCGCATCCAGGTGCAGCGGCGCCCCGTTGTACCAATCGGGGTGCACATCCCGCTCCCCCAGCAGACGAAGCTCGTGGAGTGCGTGCCAGGCCTGCAGGATACGCTCACCCATATCCACATTCAGTTCACGCCGCCAGAGCAGTTCGCGGATACGCTGGGGGGTGGGCGTCGCCTCCAGCCGTTTCAATAGCCCGAGTGCCGACATGGATGCCGACAGCGGCTGCAGGGCGTGCTCCAGCAGGGCAAACTGTCCGCGGAAGGGGCCTCCCCGTTCAAAGCGCAGGCCGCCCATCATGCCGATACCGTTGGAAAGGGAGACGACCCGCGAGACCAGATTGTTCATGGCCAGCGGGCTGGCGGCCAGCAGTTCCACTGAACGCTGACTGAAACGAGAGCCCACGTCCGGGGCTCCGTCAAGCTGGGTCTGATCCGCCAGGCGCAGGATATCGATGACCTCGCTGAAATCGCCCCCTTCCAGCACTCGCTTCAGCCGCTGATTCCACTCGGCCTGGGTACCGCGCCACTGGCTGTTGCGGGGGGTGACCAGTTTGTCGACCTGCAGCCCGCAGGCCTCGAAACCTTCGTGCAGAAGCGTTGCATAGCGCTGGATCAGCCCGTTATCCGCGGCAGGGCTTGCTCCCTGCACCAGCAGGAACTGCAGTGGACAGAACGGCGAAAACTCCTGGCGACCGGCCGGCCCCAGGGCGATCAGGGCCAGTTCCGGCAGCCGGCTGGCGGCCTTGCCAAGTTGTGCGCATGCGATTCGTCCCAGCGCCCCGGCCAGGGCCTGCAGAAAACGCGCACTGAATTGGAAAAAAGCCGGGACCGAGTGGTGAATGGCGGTCTGTTGGTAGAGCCCGTCGAAGAACGCCCCGCTCAGCTGCCTGAGGTGCGTGGTCTCGGTGCAGGCCTGCAGCTCTGCGAGCAGCCGCTCGGATTGGGAGCAAAAGCTGTCGTTGCCCAGCGCCAGATCCTCAAGCCCTTGCAGGGCCTCAGTCAGCATCCCAGCGGCCTCGTCCGCCGGACAGAATTCCATCCGGCCAAGCAGCATCTGGCGATAGGTTGCGGAAAAATCACCGGCGGCACGCCAGGCCAGGAGATCACTCCCTTTAGCGGAGACCAGAAGCGCCATTACTCCTCCGTACAATCATGCACGTCACGGGCGAGAAAACTGCGGATGGATTCGGAAGGCGCCCGCGTCAGCAGGGATACGACGACCATGACCAGGGTAACCAGCGGGGCGCCGATAAAGGCCGAAGAGGTGGCCGGCAACAGCTGCGCCACCATCGGCAGGCTATCACCGATCAGCACGGGCAGAAAAGTGATCACAACCCCGGAGAGCATACCGGCAATGACACCGGCGGCATTGGCCCGGTCCCACCAGATGCCCAGCAGGAAGGCCGGAAAGAGGGTGTTACCGGCCAAGGCAAAGGCCAGGGCGGCGATCTCGGCGATCATGCCCCACGGTTTGAGTGTCAGCACCATCACAACCGCCGCCAGGATCAGAAAAAAGCCCTTGGCGGCATAGATCTTGTCGTTTTCCGAGGCCTTGGGACGGATCAGGCGCGGATAGATGTCGTGGGAAAAGGATGCCGAGCCGGTCAAGAGCATGCCGGCCACCGTCGAGAATGCGGCACTCATCCCCCCGGCCGCCAAAAGCCCCACGATCCAGAGCGGCAACCCGGCGTTACTGACGGCGGAGAGGATGATCATATCGGCGGCGGCCGGGTCGTGTGAAAAGGGTATCCCGGCCCGGGCCTCGAAGAGCCGCCCCAGGACACCGTAGGCCGGGGCCGACCAGTAGATCAGGGCGATGAAGAACAGACCCCAGACCACCCCCCAGCGGGCATCACGGATACTGGGCACCATGTAGAAGCGCGAAAGCACATGAGGCAGACCGGCCGTGCCGAACATGAGGGTAAAGCAGAGCGCCAGCCAGTGAAAGAGGGAGACCGTGGAAAACGGCTCGGACCAGCCAAAGCTGAACTGCTGCTGCAGATCGCTGATGGCGGCACCGTAGCCGAACTGGGGCAGCAGCCAGAAATAACCCAGCTTGCGGGTCAAGAGCATCAGCGGCAGGATAAAGGTGACGATCAGCACGAAGTACTGCAGCTTCTGATTGCGGGCCACTCCCATGAAACCGGACACGACCACCAGGGAGACGATAATCGAGGCCGCCAGCACGACCGCCGGTATGTAGGCGATGCCGAACAGCCAGGAGACCAGCAGAGCGATACCGCGGAACTGGGCGACACTGTAGATGACCGCAATCATGATCGCGATGCAGGCCACCAGGGTCCGGGCCAGATCGGATTCATAACGGAAACCGACGAAGTCCGGGGCCGTGTACTTGCCGAAGCGCCTGATCTGGCTGGCCATCAAAACCAAGAGCAGTACGTAGCCGCCGGTCCAGCCCACCACGAAGGCCATGGCATAGTAGCCCTTCAGGTAGAACATGCCGGCCAGTCCCATGAAACTGGCCGCGCTCATCCAGTTGCTGGCGATGGCCGCCCCGATGCCGATCCTACCGGTATAGCCGCCGCTGAAACCGTATTCCGAGGCCTGCCGGGAACGGGTGCGCAGGCCCGAGAGGATGAAGAGGGCAAACATGCCGGCGACGATCGCCAGGGGGAGCAATTGAACCGTGGAAGAATCCATCTACTACTCCTCTCCCTTTTTAGGTCCCGAGACCGTGAAGCGCAAGGAGCCATCCAGGCTGCGCACCGCGTGGCGATCCATACGGAAGTTGAACAGGGCGCAGAGGATGATGAACCAGAGCGGCAGGAACTGGCCGGTCAGCCAGAAATGGACCGGCAGATTGAAGAAGGTCAGCTCATTGAGGAGCAGTTCCGAATAATTGACCTCCAGCAGATAGACAAAGATCTGGAAGCCGACGATGGAGAGCAGCCAGCCGGCCAGCACCAGCCCGATCAGACGAACCTCGCCGCGCATGGACCGGCCACACGGCTTGAAGATGCTGAAACCCTTGCATTCGTCACGCTCCGCCATGCTATCCCCCCTGACTAACCCTGCTGCGCAGGATACGCGCGTTTACGGTAATGTACGTAATAAATCTGCTTTCCCTCGGCCATAAACTTCAGCATGTACTTTGAACGGGGGTATCCCTCCAGCTCATGCCGATAGAGATCGGGGGCGATGACATTCTCGAAACCGTCCAGTTCCGGCATCATCGCGGCCACATCCTCGCCGTAATCGACAAAATCGGTGGCAAAATAAAAATCCGCCTCGGCGCGCATGAACCCGCCCAGAAAGCCGACAAACTCGGCATTCACCAGCCGCCGCTTGCGATGACGCAGCTTCGGCCACGGGTCGGGGCAGTTGATGATCACCGCCCGCAGAGAGCCGGGCGCAATACAGCGCTCCATGAAGGAACGGGCCTCGTCACGCACCACCCGCAGGTTGTCCAGGGCATGCTTGTCGGCCCGTTTGCAGGTCTTGATGCAGCCCTTGTTGTAGTAATCCAGCGCCAGATAATTCCACTGCGGGTGCAGCGTCGCCATCTGGGCCGCAAAATCGCCGACACCGCAGCCGATTTCCAGCACCAGCGGGTTGTCGTTTCCAAAGATCTGTTGCCACTCCGGCATGACGGTCAACGTCTCGGGGGGGAGAAAGCGGGGAGAGGTTATGGGTATCAGGTTCACAAAATCCGCCTTGCAAGGTTTAAAATTGTGCCAATCTAACATAGATCAGGGGCACATTTCACCGCTTTTCGCATCAGCTTGGAAAAATTCGCCGCCAACGCACGCTCCATGACCCAGGGTCGGCAACAGGCCGATACCGTTGCCTTGCACCTACCGGGGAGGGGAGCTGAAAGAGGGGTGCCCTCTTTTCACCTTAACATTTTCACGGCGCTATGCTATAGACGTACGGAATTATCGGCAGGGGAGCGGCTATGGAAATCGTTGGCGGATTCATGGTAATGATGAGCATCATCGGGCTGTTTCTGGCGGTGGTCTGGCTGATCATGCCCTTTGTGGTCTTCGCCATCAAAGGCAAGCAGGATCGTTCCCTGGAACTGCTGGAAGGGATCGACAAGCGCCTGGCCGCCCTGGAGCGACAGCTCAGAATGCGCCACCCCACACAGGCCGCCGCCGAGAGCGCTGCAACTGATCCGGCACAGGCTGCCACGTCGCACCCCGAGCAGACGCCCGCGCCATAGGCTTTTATGGCCCGCGCCTAACGCACATTTGATGTACACGACACACGAAACAATTCATTGATGGAGGATATAACGATGTTGTTGCAGGGTAAGAAGGCACTGATCTTTGGTATCGCAAATGAAAAAAGTATCGCCTGGGCCATAGCCAAGGCCTTCCATGAGCAGGGAGCCGAGCTGGCCGTCACCTTTGCCGGTGACGCGCTGGAAAAGCGGGTCCGGCCGCTGGCGGAATCGCTGAACGCCGCCGCCATACTCCCCTGCAACGTAACCAGCGATGACGAGATCAAGGGAGTATTCACGGAACTGGCCAAGGTTTGGGACGGCGTCGACATCATCGTGCATTCGGTGGCCTTCGCCAACAAGGAAGAACTGAAGGGCACCATCCTCGGCACGACCCGCGAAGGCTTTGCCACCGCCATGGACATCAGCGTCTATTCCTTCCTGGGCATCATGAAAGAAGCCCTGCCGATGATGCAGGGCCGCAGCGCCGCCGCCCTGACCCTCAGCTATTACGGCGCGGTAAAGGTTTTCCCCAACTACAACATCATGGGAGTGGCCAAGGCCGCCCTGGAGGCTTCGGTGCGCTACCTGGCCGATGGCGTCGGGGTCGAGGGCATCCGGGTCAACGGCATCTCCGCCGGACCGATCAAGACCCTGGCCGCATCCGGTGTCAACGGTTTCTCCCAGATCCTCCACAGCGTCGAAGAGCGGGCTCCCCTGCGCCGCACCATCACCCAGGAGGACGTGGCCCGCTCGGCCGTCTATCTGTGCAGCGACCTTGCCAGCGGCGTCACCGGCGAGATCCACTATGTGGACGGCGGTTACAACGTGACCGGCCTGTAATCAATCGGCTTGAGGCAGGGCTGAGAAGGCGCGCCGCTTGTGTCCTGCACACCGGTAGCCTTTTCAGCTCTACCGCAACCCTGACCTGCTGTTATCCGGGAGTCGTCCTATCAAAGAAGCGTACGGAAATCTTGCCGGCTTAAAATCCAGTCACATCCAGGCCCTGGAGCGTCTCTACCGCAGGCGCATCCCCCCCGCCGAATTCTGTTCCCATGAACTCTGCCAACGCCTTGTGGAGCTTTCCTCCGACATCCGCCGCCAGATCGGCATCCTGGTCAACCGGACCGGGATCGTCGAATACGTCATCGTCGGCGACGAAAAAGGGCTGGTCATCCCCGAGTTGCGCGACTACCCCCTGGGCAAGCGCCCTCTGCGCGGGCTGCGCCTGATCCATACCCACCTGCGCAACGAGCTGATCACCGAAGACGACATCACCGACCTCTCCCTGCTCAGGCTCGACCTGCTGGCCGCCCTGCTCTTCGTCCCCGGCAAGCAACAGATCTACACCCAGCTGGCCTGGCTCTCAACCTCGGCGGCTGGTCCGCCGGCCGTCATCGACCCGCTCACCCCCCTGGAACGTATCGACCTGGAGTGCCACCATTTCATCGACGAGCTGGAAGCCGACCTGCAACAGACCGCACACAAGCAGGTCAAGGGCACCGATGCCCTGGAACGGGCGATCCTGATCTCGGTCACGGTCAGCGGCACGCGTCAGGAGGCAGAGGATTCCATGGCCGAACTGCGCGAGCTGGCCCGCACCGCCCAGGTCGAGGCGCTGGACGAGTTCATCCAGCGGCCGCGCAGCCTCAATCCCCGCTATGTCATGGGCGAAGGCAAGATGCGCGACGTGGTCATCCGCGCCCTGCAGCATGGCGCCAGCATGCTGATCTTCGACCAGGAGCTGACCCCGGCCCAGATGCGCTCCATCTCGGCCATGACCGAACTGAAGGTCATCGACCGCAGTCAGCTGATCCTGGATATCTTCGCCCGGCGGGCCAAGAGCCTGGACGGCAAGGTCCAGGTCGAACTGGCCCAGCTCAAATATCTGCTGCCGCGCCTGACCGGCCGGGGCGTGCAGATGTCGCGCCTGATGGGCGGTATCGGCGGCCGCGGACCGGGTGAAACCAAGCTGGAGACCGACCGCCGGCGCATCCGCGACCGTATCGCCAGCCTGGAACGCGAACTGAAAGAGCTCTCCCGAGGCCGCTCCCAGCGCCGCCAGCAGCGGGTCAAGGCCGGAGTGCCGATCATCTCCATCGTCGGCTATACCAACGCCGGCAAATCAACCCTGCTGAACTCCCTGACCAAGAGCGAAGTCTTCACCGAGGACCTGCTCTTCGCCACCCTGGACACCTCCACCCGCCGGCTGCGTTTCCCCCGTGAACGGGAGGTGATCATCACCGATACGGTCGGCTTCATCCGCTCCCTGCCCAAGTCCCTGATGGGGGCCTTCAAGGCGACCCTGGAGGAATTGCAGGACGCCGACCTGCTGCTGCACGTGGTGGATGCATCCAACCCGCGCTTCGAGGATCAGATTGCCCAGGTGCGCGCCATACTGGGGGAACTGGAACTGGGAAATAAGGCGGAACTGCTGGTCTTCAACAAGGCCGACCTGCTGGACGGGATGAGAAAGAAGGATACGGTGGGTTTTCTGCGGGTACGCCAGGTGGCCCGCACCCAGAACAGCGTCACGGTCTCGGCCCGCGACCGGAAAAGCTTGGCGCCGCTGGTCGACGAACTGCAGCGACGCTTCTGGACCGAGGAGAGCGTGGAGGAGACATGTCAGGCACCCTAACGCCCCCGCCTCCACCGCCTTTCCTGCAGAGGCAGTCGGCTTCGCCCCGCTGCCGCTCCGCCGCCTCCCCTTCCCCACCATCCTCGTCGCCAGTTCCAACGATCCCTATGCTACCCCGCAATTCTCAACGCAGTGCGCCGCCGCCCCTGGGGCAGCCGCCTCGTCGAGGCCGGCCCTCTCGGTCACATCAATGCCGCCAGCGGGTTGGGTGAATGGCGGCAGGGGTTGCGGCTCTATGAGGAACTGCTGCACATCCTGCCTGGTGGCTATCGAAGATACTAAATAAACCAGGGAGGTATTCCTAGTTTATTCAGCAATCTTCTTGAAAAGCATATAGTATTATATGCTTCGGATAAGTCGAAAAAGACGTAAAAGCATCTAATATTATAAACTACCAGGGCATATACTATTATATGCTTGCATCTAATAGTATAAATAAGCATCTATTATTAGATTCCAGACTCTAACTGCTCAATATTGAGTTATACGAAGAGAAGAAAATGAGAATATTTATAGCGTTCCTTTTACTAATACTGACCGGCTGTAACAACCATACGTACAGGTATTTCGAGTTTGAATCGAAAGAAATTCACATCCTTAATGGCGAAGTCTCTGCTAGGTTGAACGGAGACTTTGTACTGGTGAAGGATGGGAAAATTAAAGAAACCCACAAAGGCAACCCATACGAATTAATTATATATTTTGATACGAAATCGCCTAGCACTAAAGCAGAGAATATAGAGGCAATTTCTCTTACATCTTCAGAAGGAACTGTTGTTATCAAAGCCGATAAAGGGACTTTTGAAACAGAGCCCACCTCATCAAAAAGCAACCTCAGTCATTTTTCAATAAAGGGCATTACAACAAAACACATTCCACACGTTCTTCGGTTCAAGTTGCATGTCCGCAACCAAAACGGAAGTAGCCATAAAGACGTGGAAATAAATTTAGTCCCAAAATACAAAGAAGAGCGTAGCAATGATTTTATCGACAAACTGATGAGCGTATAATCGGGTAGCCGGGGGTTTTTCTCCCCCAGCCCCCACACCGCCTAGCATGCGGGTCCGCACTAGGCGGTTCCTGAAGAGAGACGTGGGCAATTCTGGGGACAGTACCGGTGATGAACAAGATAAAGTCATTTGGATTACAAAATGAATGATTGGCAAAATGAGCTGAAAAGACGATTTTGCATTGAGTTCCCTGCTTCAATCAAAGAGGTTTTGATTGAAGCAAATGATGAACTCATTACAGCAATGAAAGATAATATGGATTGGGATTACAATTCAGGATATCTTCCTCCTTTAACAAACCTAACAAAATACCAGAAAGTTTCCTATGAAACATTTGAATGGATTGAGGATACTAATTTAATTCTTGAGAATATTGAGTTAATTATATCTGACTTAGAACTATATCTTGATACAGAACGCTGCAATCTTATATTTTTTCCTGGCAATAAGGGGAAGAGATATTATTTACTAATCAGGACATTTTTTTACGAATTTTTTAGAATAAAAGAAGCTTTTGGACTTTACCTGTCTAAGCTTAAAAAACATAAACTAATTGATAAAAAAGAAATTGACTCAATCAAAAATGACTTCCATAAAGCATTTGAACATACTTTCGAATTTAGAAATAAGATGGTGCATAGCCGTTTTGTTTGGGGAGGTGAAGAAAACACCATACTCATGCAAACAATTATTGCTGATAGTCTCGGACTAACTCTAGCAAAAAAGAACTCAAATGAATTAATTAGGCAGGAAGAAATATTGGCAAAAATTGTTTCTGGATTTATGCCAATTTTGATTTCTGAAATTGAGTTCATGATTCACGTTATTGGGAACATGGCTGAATCAGTATCTATTGAAATATTAAAGCTAAAGAGTTGAATCTAACAAAACGGCGGCACGCAGCCTGAAGCCGGTGCGCCGCTTACCCAGTTAGGCCGTGACCGAATCTATTCACATCCATAAGGAGATTTCCCCAAATGGACATTCCACGGATCTTCAACAATTCCCAAGTGGCAGAGCAGAAATCGGAGTTGCGGCGTTTCGTTGCTGCGGTGGCGGAACGGAATAAAAGTAACTGAGTGCCGCAATTATGCCGGAGAAGCAAACTGGTGGAGCGGCTTACGGTTCAGAAAGTCGTGTTTCAATGTCCATATGACCGTGCAGAACAGGGACAATCTCGATCGTATCGACGAGAGTTTGGCGGTAAAAGATTACATGACTGCCAGCATTCCAATTTCCGATAGCCAATTCGAATATCACTGCAATCCTTTCCTTTGAGCGGGTTTGCAGCCAACTGTTGAAATGAAATATCCAGCATTTGTAGATACAAGTTGCGCTGTTCACGCCCCCAACGGTTTTGTGTGAACCTGGCGATCTCTTTCAAATCTGCCTTTGCCATGTTTGTGAGGGAAAAGAGGGCATCAGTTGAAACTTTCACCGTCGAGTTCAGAGAGTAAGCGCTTGAGTGAATAATCAGCGGTGCCGCTTTCTTCACCCTCAACAAGCGCACGACGTAGTAGGGACAACTTGGTTTCCCGTTCTTCCAATAGTCGCAGACCGGCACGAATTGTTTCGCTTGCTGAACCAAAACGGCCTTGGGCAACCTGCTGAGAAATGAAATTTTCGTAGTGTTTGCCAAGGGTAACACTGGTATTTTTTTGCATACGATTACCCCCCTCAATGCCGTTATGATATTAACTTATAATATTTATTGGTATCGATTAAGAAACAGAATGATACCCGACCAGACAGAAGCAGCGGCCAAAAACCGCCGCTGTTCTGCCGATCCGTTAGGCCGTGACCGAATCTATCACACCCATAAGGAGATTTCCCCAAATGGACATTCCACGGATCTTCAATATCACCGAAAGTGCTCACCGCATCCATAACCCGTTCACACCCGAAAAGCTCGCCACTCTCGGCGCGGCGCTGCGTCTGGAAACGGGGACCCGAGTGCTCGACCTCGGCAGCGGTTCGGGGGAGATGCTGTGCACCTGGGCATGCGATTACGGGGTCATCGGCACCGGCATTGACATGAGCCGGTTGTTCACCGAGCAAGCGAAGCTCCGCGCAGAAGAACTCGGCGTCGCCGACCGAGTTAAGTTCATCCATGGCGATGCTACCGGCTATGTCTCGGACGAGAAGGCCGGTGTGGCAGCCTGTGTCGGTGCCACCTGGATCGGAGGGGGAGTCGCCGGCACTATCGAGCTTCTGGCACAGAGCCTCCGCAGCGGAGGGATCATCCTCATCGGCGAACCCTACTGGCGGCAGTTACCGCCGACGGAAGATGTTGCCAAGGGGTGTCTTGCCAACTCAATCTCCGACTTTCTCATGCTTCCGGAACTTCTCGCGTCTTTCGGCCACCTTGGCTACGATGTCGTTGAAATGGTTCTGGCTGACCAAGACGGCTGGGACAGATACGAGGCGGCCAAATGGCTCACCATGCGCCGATGGCTTGAAGCCAATCCCGACGACGAGTTAGCCGAAGAGGTCCGAGCCCAACTGACCTCGGAACCCGAGCGCTACGCCGCTTACACGCGTGAATACCTGGGTTGGGGGGTGTTCGCGCTGATGCCGCGGTGATGCGTTGGAGCAGCTCCCACTACCGTTATTTTCTCCCTATTCAAACTGAGACTTGAACTCCTCCACGGCCTGACGCAACCCCGCCACCTCCGCGCGCAGGGCGGCCACTTCCTCTTCCAACTTCACAATCCGCTCATTCTCCGCCATCACCCTGACCCGCGCCGGTTCGGGCGCGGCCTCGTGTTCCTCAACCGTCATATCCGGCATACCGGAAAACAGATGGGCATTGCGGGCCTCCTTGCGCCCCGGCTGACGGGGCAGGCGCACGATCAGAGGCTTCTCGCGCTCGATCAACTCCTTAAGGACCTCTTCCACCGCCGCCAGATCGGCAAAGGAGTGCATCCGCTCACAACGGGTACGCAATTCGCCCACCGTCTGGGGTCCGCGCACCAGCAGTTCGCAGATCACGGCCAGTTCGGCGGGAACCAGGCCCATGTTTTCCGCCAGCAGATGGCGATACTTGGCCACGCGGCTGTTTTCTCCCGACACGACCGTCAGTTGGTTGAAACGCATCCTGTTCAGCGCCCGTACCACATCCTCTTCCGTCAGGGACATGACCGGGTCGCGATTCGATTTCTGGTTGCAGGCATTGGTCAGGGCGTTCAGCGAGAGCGGATAATACTCCGGCGTCGTCATCTCCTTTTCGATCAAACAGCCCAGGACCCTGGCCTCTATCTCATTCAAAATAACATCCATACTCTTCTCCTTGCGTCAAAATAAATAAACCTGAAACGGCAGTTACTCACGCGGAGACGCGGAGGTCGCGGAGAAATTCACTACGTTTCGTCAATGATAACCTTCACCAATCAGGTAATAGTGGCTCCGATGTAACTATCCGGTTTTGCTCCGCGTTCTCCGCGTCTCCGCGTGCAACTGCTTTTTATAGGATCAATAATCAACCGCTTACCCAAAAGACAGAGGTGCATTGATTGATAACCGTTTTGGTTTGTTCGTGCTTTTCGTGTAGTTCGTGGACGATTATTTTTCAAGAATAAACTATTCAGCGGGTCAGTAATGGGGGGGCGGTTCTTCCTCGTCGGCGGTCCTGTTGATGGAAGGGGACAGAATCAGGAACTGTTCCCGTATCCGGCCCAGCTCCCGCTCCAGCCGTGCAATCGCCAGTTCCTGGCGGCAGACCGTCTCATTCAGGTCATTGATGGTTTTTTCCTGGTGCATGAAGCGCAATTCCAGCTCCGTAATCCGTTCTTCCATATCACCCCTCGCTCATCTTTCTTGATACCGCCGTCTGCATCCTGGCCAAAGCCTTTTTCAGCAACGGCCGTGGACAGCCAAAATTGAGTCGTACAAAACCGGGCGCGCCAAAGGGTGCGCCGTCGGACAAGCCCACCCCGCCCTCCTCGAAGAAGCGGGTCGGATCAGCCAGGCCCAGCCCTCGCGCATCGATCCAGGCCAGGTAGGTGGCCTGCACCGGCCATGTCTGCAGAGCGGGCATTTCGGCGATCGAACAGCTAACCAGATCGCGGTTCTCCCGCAAATAGGCCAGCAGCGCCTGCCGCCAGGGCTCTCCATCCCGGTAGGCGGCCAGCGTCGCGGTATAGCCCAGCAGGTTGACGTGGGGCACGATACCGGCCATGACATGCCGGAAGGAGCGACGCAGCCCCTGGTCCGGGATCACGGCAAAGGAGCAGCCCAGGCCGGGGATATTATAGGTCTTGCTGGGAGCCTGCAAGGTTATTGTGCGGCGGGCGGCCTCCGCCGAGAGCGCGGCAAAGGGAATATGCCGTGTATCTCCATCCAAAACCAGCCCGGCATGGATCTCGTCTGAGCAGACGGTCAGGTCGTGCCGTTCAACCAGTTCCAGCAGCGCCAGCTGCTCCTCCCGGCTCCAGACCCGCCCCACCGGATTGTGCGGTGAGCAGAGTAGCAGCAACCTGGTGCGGGGAGTGATGGCCCGCTCCAGGGCATCCAGGTCCATCTGCCAGAGCTCACCCCGGCAACGAAGCGGCACGGCGATCAGTTCCCGCCCGGCCAGTTTCGGCGCCGAAAGAAATGGCGGATAGACCGGTGTAAAAGTCGCCACCGCGTCTCCCGCCCCACCCACCGCCCGGCAGGCCAGATTCAGCCCGCAGACCAATCCCGGCAACCAGACCAGCCACTCCTCGCGGACCTGCCAGTCGTACTCGCAGCGCAACATCTCCATAACGGTTGCAACCAGCTCTTGGGGGGGCGCGGTGTAACCGAAGACGCCGTGTTCCACCCGCTGGTGCAAGGCCTCGATCACTGCCGGCGGTGAACGGAAGTCCATGTCCGCCACCCAGAGCGGCAGGATGTCGCGTCCCGCATAGCGCTCCCATTTTTCGCTGGCCGTGTTGCACCGCTCGATGGGGGTATCGAAGTCGAAAACATCTCCGTTCCTCATTCCCCTTCGCCCCCCGCCGTACTGTCTACCTTGTGCTTATCGCGCCCCCAGCCGGGGCGTTTGCGCCTGATCCAGATCGGGATAACCAACAGCATGATGACCATGGCCAACCCGAGAAGGATCTGCTCCCAGAGCGCAACCCCGGTAAAAAGAGATTTGCCGTAGTAATTGAGCAGGATCGTGCCGGGAGTCATCCCCACCAGCGTGCCCAGCGCGAAGGCGCCCAGCGACATTCCGGCCAGACCGGCGCCGTAGCTGACCAGGGCAAAGGAGAAGATCGGTTCAAGACGGGCAAACAGGACGATGTATGCCAGCTGCCGCTGGGGAAAACGGTCGCTGAAGGCGATCTCCCGGTGCAGCAGGCGGGTGATCGCCTCGCGCCCCATGGCACGGGCCAGCAGAAAGCAGGCCACGGCCCCGGCCTCGGAACCGAGCAGCGAGTAGATCGTGCCCCAGAACGGGCCGAAGAGCACACCACCGGCCACATCCAGGGGGGCATTGGGGACCACGGTCAGCATGATTGCCACGGTCCTGAGCAGGATGTAGGCCAGCGGCGCCAGTACCCCCATGCCTTTGATCCAGGCTTCGAGCCATTGGGGATCCAGCCACTCAGCCGGCAGATCCCGCCAGACGAGGACGCTGAGCACGATCAGGAGTACGACCAGCAGAGCTGCCTTGATCCAGTCCAAAATGCCGCTGCCGGTTTCGACCATGGTTAGTTACCTTCTCCCCTACTGCAATGCCGAGTCGTTGTGCCCTTTGACTCCAGCAAACCCATGCTTCATCAGCCGATCCTGAGCGAACGCATGGAGATGGAACCCAGCGGCAGCCCCTCGGCAAAGAAGGAGACCGTCTCGCCCGGCTGCTGCAGGGCCAGGACATAGAGGAGCGGCAGGTAGTGTTCGTTGGTGGGGATCGCCAGGCGGGCCGCCTCGCCCAGGGCGGGATAGGCCACCAGCCGGTCATGCTCGCCGGCCAGGATCAGCTCCGCAGCCTGCCGGTCGAACTCGGCCGCCCAGGGATAGGGTTCGCGGGCATTCCACTGCAACAGGCGCAGGTTGTGGACAATGTTGCCACTCCCCACGATCAGCACCCCCTCTTTGCGCAGCTCCGCCAGTTCGGCCCCCAGATCGTAGTGGAAACGGGGATGCTGGCTGCGATCGAGGCTGAGCTGCACGGTCGGGATGTCGGCCTCGGGATACATGCGCCGCAGCACCGACCAGGCGCCATGGTCCAGCCCCCAGGAGTAGCCGTCATCCAGCCGCACGGCGGTGGAGCCGACCAGCCCACGCACCCGTTCGGCCAACTGCAGTGAGCCGGGTGCCGGGTACTGCACCTGATAGAGCGCATCGGGAAAACCGTAGAAGTCGTGGATCGTCTTGGGCTGTTCCATGGCGGTGATGAAGGTGCCCTCGGTCTCCCAGTGGGCCGAGATGCAGAGGATCGCCGAGGGGCGCGGAATCGCGGCAGCTGCCGCGCGCCAAGCCGCGGCGTAGACCGTCTCCTCGATAGCGTTCATCGGGTTGCCGTGGCCGATGAACAGGGCCGGCATGAGGGATGGGGAATCTAATCTTGAATTATTGACTGTCATATTGTTTCTTCCTAGGACGTTACACACGTAGCCACGCTAGGCGGCCTTCTGCAACCGTTCAGCGACCCATACCTTGATAATGGATTGCCGCGGCACACCGAGGCGGCGCGCCTCTTTATCCAACTGTTGGATCATCCAGACGGGAAAATCCACGTTGACCCGCTTTTGATCCTGCTGCGGCCTGCGAGCCTTTGACATATCCATAAGTTGAGAGAGATCCTCGCCCGCATCAAATTTTTCATCCAACTCTTTAGCCTTCATAAATTTCAATCTCCTCTTTCCTGGAACGACGCACCGAGATGATGCGGATTGATTCACCACGGTAGGTTATAATCCCCGACCAGATTTTCCCGGCGAACATACCGATCACCATAAAGCGCACTTCATCGGCTGTTTTGAGTGGGATTTCAATATAATCAGCATCATCCCAAATGGCCTGCGCCTGCTGAAAATCAATCCCGTGTTTCTCCTGGTTAGAGATTGATTTTTCCGGATCAAATTCAAATTCCATGAGTTATTTATATACCTTTTTTATACCAATTAACACCATTATTACCCCTTCAACTCCCATATCGTCAGCTCGGCCAGCGTATGCTGGAATTTGCGGCGCGTCTCGCGGATCACGAAGGGGACGTCGCGCGGCTCGCCCAGCATGCGGAAGTGCGGCGCCAGTGCTTCCTTGAGGCCGTCCAGGGTCCAGACCGGCTCGCCCGCCTCACGATAACCGCCCAGCCATTCCTCCTTCTTGGTGAACTCCTCCAGCCAAGTGTAGGGGGAAGTGAGCACCAGCAGACCGCCCGGGTTCATCCGCTCGTGGATGGTCGTGAGAAATTTACGCGGCGAGTAGAGCCGGTCGATCAGATTGGCCGCCAGCACCAGGTCATAGCCGTTGAATTTCTCCGGCAGGTTGCAGGCATCGGCCTGGTAGAAGCGCACCCGGTCACGGACCGTGTCCAGTCCCAATTCCTGCAGCCCGATCTCGTGGAAGGAGACCACCTCCCCCTCTTCGGGGAAGGCGTAGCGCAGGTAGCCCTCGTCGCGCATACGGGTCGCCAGGCGGAAGAAGCGGGTCGAAAAATCCAGGCCGGTCACCCGCTCGAAGCCCCCTTTGGCCAGCTCGAAACTGGCCCGCCCCACGGCGCACCCCAGATCGAGGGCATGCCCCATGCTGCGCCCCTGCATGGCTGATAGGGCGATTTCGGCGCAGGTTACGCCGAAGTTGGCCACCCCGAAATGTTGCGGGCCGTAGTGGGCATCGCAGTACTGGGCCGCCAGGGCATCGCTCTCATACTGGTCGTCGTGAATCACCACCGGTGCGGAGCTCTCCACGTAGCGGAAGCCAGCGTGCTGAAAGAAATGCCGCCGGAAGGCGTAACGCGCATCGCGGGTGGCCTCGTTGCCGGTGGAGATCCAGGAGCCCCCCTTGATCAGGTTGTGCTTGGTGTCAAAGGTGGGGGTGGAAAAGTCGTCGTACCAGGGGTGGATCTGGAAGCCGTGAAAGGGGTAGATGGGGGTCTCGGTCCACTGCCAGACATTGCCCAGCACATCGAAGAACTCGCCGCTCTTGAACCGGTCCACCGGACAGGAGGAACTCCACTGTTCCAGGTTGATGTTACCGGGCGCCTTGTCCCAGTAGGGCTGATCGGGGATCTGACAGACATCCCGCAGACGGTTCCACTCGTCCTCGGTCGGCAAGCGGATCGGCTGGCCGGTTTGGGCTGTCTTCCAATTGCAGAAGGCCTTGGCCTCCAGGTAGTTGACCTCCACCGGCCAGTTCCAGGGCAGGGGAATCTCGGATGCCATGGTGCGCAGTTTCCAATCGTCAGCGTCCTTGATCCAGAACAGGGGATAGTCGGCCTGCTTGAACTCGCGCCAGTTCCACCCCTCTTCGCTCCACCAGCGTTGATCACGGTAACAGCCGGCCTGCACGAACTCCAGAAACTCGCGGTTGGAGACCAGAAATTTACCGGCCTTGAAACCGGCCACTTCGGCCTCATGCACGCCGTACTCGTTGTCCCAGCCGTAGAGGGGATGATCCTTGGTCTTGCCGAGCAGCACCTTGCCCCCTGCAACCGGCAGCAGCTGATTGGCCAGTGGCTCGCCCGCCTCGGGACAGATTTCCCAGAAAGGGAGCTGCACGGTCTGTTCGATGGGCAACTGACGGATCAGCACCGAAGAGGTCTCCAGATGGATGCGCTGGTGCTCGATGCCCATCATGATCGCCCAGAAAGGGGATTCCCAGGTAATCGGCAGAGTCAGTGGCAGGGAGCGGATCAGCCCGTCCACCAGCTCGCGGGCCTGGTCGCGATACGCCTTGACCTGCTGACGGGTGGGCCAGTCGTAATGGCGCTCGTCCAGGTCGTCCCAGGACATCTCGTCCACCCCCACGGCAAACATGGATTCGTATTTCGGGTTGATCCGTTTGTCGATAACCCGGGCGATGGTCAGCTTGTTGATATAAAAGGTGGCGGTATGGCCGAAGTAGAAGATCAGCGGGTGGCGCAAGCGGTCGGCACGCAGGTAGAAGGTGTCGTCGTAGCGCAGGGTGTCGTAGAGTCGTTCGTCGATGTCATAGGTGGCATGGAAGTAGTCGAGAATCTCCTTGCGCTTCGCTTCAGGATCACCACCGTTCAATAGGGTCGTGCGGGTATTTCTCAAGTTCATAACAGACTCCTTGCGCAGTTTCATATCAATATGCTGCCACGGTAATTTTACATCTGCCATTTTTTTCTGGACGATTGACGCAGGTCTCTCGTATTCTAGCACAATATTTTCACCGACAAAGTTCACAGAGAAAGGTATTACCATGGCTCAGGCAAAAAATGGCGACAAAGTTAAAATTGATTACACCGGAAAACTGGAAGACGGAACCGTCTTCGACTCCACCCTCGAAGATGAATGCGGAGTGGATGAATGCGATTCGGACGATTGCGGAGATCTCTGCGATGACGAGGGCTGCGGCTGCGGCGGCCACGAAAGCGGCCCAATGGAGCTGACCATCGGCGAAGGCGAACTGTTTTCCCAGGTTGACGAAGCCTTGGTCGGCATGACGCCGGGCGAAACCAAGTCGGTTGTCATCCCCGCCGCCGATGCCTTCGGCGAATACGACAAGGACAAGGTCTTTACGGTTCCGCGTAGCGACCTGCCCGAAGACCTGCAGCCCGAGGTTGGTGATGAGCTGGTTCTGACCAATGAGGACGACGAGGACCTGGGAGTACAGGTTGTTGAAGTTACTGCCGATACGGTGACCTTCGATTCCAACCACCCCTTGGCCGGAGAAGACCTGACCTTTGACGTGACCCTGCTGGAAATCCTGTCCTAAGTAAATAAACGGGATAACTTCTAACTTAAAAGGCGGCCTTTGGGCCGCCTTTCTCGCGTGAGACCATGCCCCCAGAACACTACGAAACAATCGCCTGTCCCGACTCCTTCGACCCGAATGATCTGCTGGAACTGGCCCAGACGCGCATGCCCTTCGGCAAGTACGCCGGCAGGCTCTTGATTGACCTGCCCGAGCCCTATGTGGTCTGGATGGCGGGGAAGGGCTTCCCCTCGGGAAAACTTGGCGGGATGCTGCGCACCATCCACGAGATCAAGATCAATGGCCTGGAGTTCCTCTTCGATCCCCTGCGTGGATAAAAAAAGGCCACGCAATCTGCGTGGCCTGCGAAGAGCTGCTGAGTATATACGCAAAAAAAAATAAAAAAAAGACTGTATTATTTGGTCGCCAGGATTATAGTTTACTCAGGTAGCGCTACCGCAGTAAGAAGTAACAGACTGTCTCTATAAGGAGGGCGACATCACAGAGGAAGCAAGTCCCCAAAATAGAATTAGGCAGCACATTTCCGGTAGCAACATATAACCGGAACAGCCCTTGAAAAGGGAATAATTGAATAAAAGTGAGGCCCGCCGAAAGATTCTGGCGGGCCTTTCATTTTATCCGGCTGCTGAGGTTATTTAAAGGCCTTCAAGACATACTCCGCGATTGCCCGGGCATCCTCGTCGGAAACGGTTGCAACATCAAAGCGGATCATACGCGACAAGGGGTTACGCATGATCCTGACAATATCCTCCGGGCTGGTGATGTGCTTGCTCTTCAATACCGAGCCGTGCAGTGTGCGGGCAGGATCACTGACATTGCCGCCCTCAGGGTGGCAGGGTGAACAATACTGCTTGAACAACGCCGCTCCATCACGCACGCTCCCCGGGGCAGGTTTGGTGGAGCCCACCTTTGCGGGCGCGGCCTTGCGCGGCTCATCCCTGCTGCAGCCCCCCAGCATCCCGCTTGACATCACCACCAGTACCGCTACCTTTGCCATTCTCCAGAGCATACCAATCCTCCTCACATGAATTCAGACCCACTCACCTCTGCATGAGAAGCGTCATTGTCACCAGCAAGGGAAAGAGATTCAGACACGAAAGGCGAGTCCCTTTAGAGCGACCCAGGACCATCATAAGCAGCAGGGCAGGAAAAAAAACATACCAGCTGACCGTATAGTGACCAATGAGGCCAAAGGCCGGCAACATCAGGGCCGTTGCGGTCAGCGCCACAAGCCAGAGTACGAAGAGCCCCGGCCTGATCGCTGAAAGCGGGATGCCGGCCCGGCCATAGTCGACTGCGTGGCGTTTCTGCAGCAGCCAGAAATGGGGAATCTGCCAGATATAAAACAGTCCGGCCAGAGCGACGATGCGGAAGTCCAGCACCTCCCCCCCCGCCAGACTCCAGCCGATCATGGGCGGCAGCGCACCGCTCACTGCACCCAGCGGCAGGGCCAACCGGCTGCGGCATTTGAGCGGCGTATAGACCGCCAGATACCAGACCAGCGCCGCCAGGCCGAGCAGGGCCGGCCAAAGGCCGCCGCTCGTAAAGAGCAGGAGAGCGCCGGCCACGCTGACGCCGCAAGCGATGCAACTGGCGACAGCCGGGCTCATCTCCCCCCGGGGAAGTGGCCGTTGCCTGGTGCGGGCCATCAGGGCATCCAGGTCACGTTCCAGCACCTGGTTGAGTGCCGAGCCGCCCATGGCCAGCAGGGTCACCCCGCCAGCGGCGATCAGCATGGTCACCCCACTGCGCGGCGCCGGGAAGAGACAGTAGCCCCCCAGAGCGGCGATGCCGTTCATCACTGCCAAGGGCAATCGAAACAGGCGTGCCAGTCTGAGGATCATTTGAGCCCCTCCAGGAATTCCACCAGCGCTTCGATCTCCTCTTTCTTCAGATCGGCAAAAGTCGGCATGATCGGCTGGAAGCCCTTGACCAGATCGGCCTGCGGTTCCAGGATAGAGCGGCGCAGATAGGCCTCATCCACCGTGATCGTGTGTTCCTTGCCCCCGCTGACGACGGTCTCGTTACGTCCCATGATCCCCTTGAAGCTCGGCCCCACGCCGGGCGATCCGTCCAGGGAGTGGCATCCCAGGCAGCCCTTCTCCTGGGCCAGTTTTTTCCCATCGATGCGAACCGCCTTTTCGCCTCCCAGCGCGCCATGCTCAAGCCATTCCTCAAACTCCTTCACGGACAGCGCCTCGACCGTGGTGATCATGGCCGAATGGCCGCGACCGCAATACTGGGAACAGAACAGGTCATAGGAACCGGGCTTGTTGGCCACAAACCAGGCATAATTGGACATGCCCGGCACCACGTCGCGTTTGACCCGGAAGGCCGGCAGGAAAAAACCGTGGATCACATCGCGTGACACCAGGTTGACCTTGACCGGCCGGCCAACCGGCACATACAATTTGGAGCTGTTGGTGCCATTTGGGTAGGCGAAGGTCCACGACCACATGCGCGCGGTGGCGGTCACCTCCATGGCCCCCTGCGGCACCCGGCGCAGGACCAGATACTCCTTCCAGCCGTACCAGAACATGGCCAGCACCAACAAAGTCGGCAAGAGGGTCCAGACGATCTCCAGCCTGAGACTTGATTCGACCTGCGAGGTCGGCTGCGGCGCCCGGGAGCGATGGTAGCGCACCACGAAAAACAGCATGACCAGGGTGATGCCCAAAAGCAGCACCAGGCAGGCGCCGAGGAGAAACATAAAGACCGGATCGATGGCCTCGCTGGTGGATGTGAGATACTCTTGGTTCAAAGTATTTCCTTAACCCGAAAAATGTATGTGCCTGATTGCTGTCAGCGGTAGAGTACGTCGAAAAAGGTGAATCCGATAAAAATTGCCAGGGTCACCAGCGCCAGGAACAGCAGCCAGCGCAACAGGCGCCCCTCGTACTGCATGTGCATGAAAACGGCGATCACCAGCCCCGCCTTGGCACAGGCAATCGCCAGGGCTCCCAGCACCTTCCAGCCCCCCAGTTCCAGGCGGGTGATCCCCACGGTCAGGGCGGTCAAGGCCAGCAGGGCCAGCCAGATGCCGGTCAGCTTACGATAGCTTACGATGTGCTGCTCTTCGCTCATAGCTACTGCCTTTACAGAATCAGATAATACAGCGGGAAGATGAAGATCCAGATCAGATCAACCAGGTGCCAATACAGGGCGCCGTTCTCCAGCAGGACATAGTCGCCGGCATGCACGGCCCCAGACTTGACCCGCGTGGCGATCCAGGCCAGCAGCGCTCCGCCGATCAGCACGTGCAGCCCGTGGATGCCGGTGGTCATGTAGTAGAGACTGAAGAAAACCGATTCGCCCGCCGGTCCGGCCTTGAGCTGCCCGGAGCCGGGATAGATGCCGTGTCCGATCTTGCTGCTCCATTCGAAATACTTGATGGCCATGAAGCCTGTCGCACAGAGCAGCGTCCCGCCGATCAACCCCAGGGCGCTGCGCCGCTCGTCACGCTGGACAGCCGTGACCGCCATGGCGGCGCACAGGCTGCTGGTCAGAAGGATCATGGTATTGGCCGTGCCCAAGGTCCAGTCAAGCTGCCTGCCGGCAGCGGCAAACTCCTGCGGATAACGCTTGAGATACACCGCATAGAGCAGGAACAACCCGCCAAAGAGCAGCAGTTCGGTAAAGAGAAACAGCCACATGCCCAGTTTGGCGCCGGCATTGTCTTTGTGTGGATGATAAATCATCTTTGGCATCCCGGTAACGACACGTTCGTCTTCAGTTGAGGCGGATACATTCATACTGCAAACAATTCATTCGGCAAATCGGGATTCATTGGCCTTGTACCTGTCATGGTAGACGCAGGCCTCCTCGACATGTGCCAGCAGTAGCTTCTCGTCCCAGGGCTTGGCCAGAAACTTGAAAATCGTCCCGCGGTTAATGGCGTTTGTCGCCGCATGCAGATCCGGGTTACCGGTCAGGATCATGCGGACAACATCCGGATAGATAATCTTGACCCGTTCCAGAAACTCGTTTCCATCCATGACCGGCATGCGCAGATCGGAGATCAGCACATCGACATGGCTGGTGGCCAACAGGTTAAAGCCTTCCGCCGCGCTCGGCGCGGTCAAGACCTGATACCCTTCCAGCAAGAGCATTCTCTGCAACGCGGTTGTCACATGCTGTTCGTCATCGACGACAAGAATGGTATGCCGTGCTATCTCCGACGAGTGGTCGTCGAAGTCCAAGGTCCTGTTCTCCCACAGCAGATTGCCGAATTCCTCGGCAACGATCGGCCTGCTGAAAAGATAGCCCTGGATCTCATCACACGCTTGCAGGCGCAGGTAACCCAATTGAGCGGTGGTCTCCACCCCCTCGGCAATCACCTTCAGACGCAGGCTGTGAGCCATGGCAATAATGGTTTTGGCAATCGTCGCGCTGTCCGGATCGCTGGTGATGTCCCGGACAAAGGACTGGTCGATCTTCAACGTATTGAAGGGAAGGCGCTTCAGGTAGCTAAGGCTGGAATAGCCGGTACCGAAGTCGTCCATGGAAAGGGTCGTCCCCAATGTTTTCAACTCGTGCAAAATAGTCGTCACCCGGTCCATATTCTGCATGACCAGACTCTCGGTGATTTCCAGCTCCAGGTAGCGCGATTCCAGGCCGCTCTCGCGCAAAATCCGTTCCACGATCCGAACCAGATTTTTCTGGCGGAACTGGCAAGGCGAGAGATTTACGGCCACCGGTATCGCCGGCAGGCCGGCGTCCTGCCATTTCCGGTTCTGGCGACAGGCGGTTTCCATGACCCACTCGCCGATCGGCTCGATCAACCCGGTCTCCTCGGCCAGCGGTATGAAGCTGGCCGGTGAGATCAGCCCCAGTTCCGGACTCTGCCAACGCACCAGGGCCTCCATACCGGTTATTTGTCCGCTGCGCAGGCTCACCTTGGGTTGATAGCACAAGAAGAGCTCATTTCGCTCAAGTGCCCGGCGCAGATGCTGTTCCATGGCCATGCGTGACAGGGAACGGGCATTCATCTCACCGGTATAAAACCGGATCTGATTACGCCCCTGTTCCTTGGCCTGGTACATGGCCAAATCGGCATTCTTGATCAGGGTCTGTACGTCCTCCCCGTCCCTGGGCGAGATGCTGATACCGATGCTGCAGGTAATGACGAGCTCATGTTCATCGATTTTAAGCGGTTGTGAGACCGCCTCCTGAATGCCTGCGGCGATTCGATCGGCGACATCGGCGAGATCGCGATCGGAAACCATGATGACAAAGCCGTCCCCCCCCTGGCGCGCAACGGTGTTGCCCGCCCTGACACAGGCGACCAGCCGGTCGGCGGTGATTTTGAGCAGTTCATCGCCCAGATCATGCCCCAGGCTGTCATTGATAAACTTGAAATTGTCCAGACCAATGAAAAAGACCGCCACCTGGTGGCCATTGCGCTGCGACATGAGCAGGGCCTGGTGGATACGGTCGACCAGGAGATTGCGATTGGGGAGATGGGTCAAACCATCATGGTTGGCCTGATACTCCAGCTGCCCCTCATACTTTTTCCGTTCGGTAACGTCTTCAAAGGTTTCGATAACGGCCAGCAGCTCCCCCCTACTATTGCGGATCGGTGCCGCATTGAAGACCAGGTAACGATCCATGCCGTTCAGATCGGGGTACCACCCCTCGGCCTGCAACCCTTCCGGGATAAAGCTGGACTTGCCAAACCCCTGATAAGCATCGGGTATCCGCTCCGGGGCACCGCTGATAATGATCTCAGCCAGAACCGGGTTTTCTGTCGTATAGAAGGCCCGCCAGGCCTGATCACTGCCGAGCATCTCCTCGGCCTTGATGCCGGTCAGTTCTTCACAGGCCCGGTTCCAGATCACCACCCGGCGATCCGTATTGATGACAAAGGAGGGTACGGCGCTGTTCAGCACCAGCCTCTCGGTGAACTCTTTCTGTTCCGCCAGGTCAGCAGCGGCCCGCCTACGCTCGCTGATATCCTGAATGATGGCAATATGGGACTGGCGCCCCGCCAACCGCAAACTGCTGATGGATACCTGTATCGGAAAAGCGAAACCATCCTTACTGCGTCCGATCGTCTCCAGATGGGCTCTGAAGGTACGTACGTGATCACCAACTGCCTCTTCAGGCCCTTCGGCTGACCCGCCCGATGAAATCTCGGGAACAATGCAGTCAATGTCCCGGCCGACGATCTCCTGCGGTGTATACCCAAAGACGCTGACCGCCGCCGAGTTAATCGATTGGATGCTGCCGTTTTCGTCAAAATCAATCACCGCATCGACAATATGCCCCAGGGTTTGTTCACTGCGACTCTTTTCGGCCGATGCCAGTTGTTGAAAGGGCCTGACGACGAGCCACCAGATGAATGGGGCGCCCAGGACAGACAGTCCCAGCGGATCCAGCAGATTATAGACATACGGCGGCATGCCCACCTGAAAAAAATCCAGCAGATACATCACCAGGGTTTCACTGATAAAGACAATCACCAGCAGGCGAAAGAAGAGGCCCCACGGTTTCAGAAGACGTGGCGTTACGGGAGGATCGTTCATACCATCACCTCGTTGTCTTGATTTCATCACCTTGCAACGCGTTGAAATCATAGGGCCCATGGGTTACCAGCGGCTCATCGGGGAAATTTTCGGTCGGCGGCGGTGTCGCTGTACGCCACTCCAACGTCGCCCCGCCCCAGGGATTGCCGCTGAACGGGGCTCCCCACCACAGCCCGCGGAACAGGTTGACCAGCATGACCACCAGACCGGAGACCAGGATCCAGCTGCCGACCGTGGCCACCAGGTTGAGGGTGGCAAACTCGGGCAAATAATCGTAGTAGCGGCGCGGCATGCCCCGCATGCCGAGGACCTGCATGGTAAAGTACATGACATTGAAACCGATAAACATCAGCGCCCAAGCCACAATGGCCGGTTTTTCGGCATAGCGGCGGCCGTAGAACTTGGGCAGCCAGTAGTGCATGGCGGCAAAGAAGGCAAAACCGGAACCACCGAATATGACATAGTGGAAGTGTCCGACCACGAAATGGGTGTCATGCACATGCACATCGGTGGCGGCCGCCCCCAGGACCAGCCCGCTCAGGCCACCGATGGAGAAGAGCAGAATAAAGGAGAGGGCAAACAGCATGGGGGCCTCCAGGGAGATGGAGCCCTTGTAGAGAGTCGAAACCCAGTTGAAGACCTTGATGGCCGAGGGGATCGCCACAATGAAGGTCAAAAACGAGAAGACCAGAATGGCGGTATCGCTCATGCCGCTGGTGAACATGTGGTGTCCCCAGACCAGCGAACCGAAGGCGGCGATGGCCAGACTGGAGAAGGCGATCATCTTGTAGCCGAAGATCGGCTTGCGCGCAAAGACCGGGATGACGTCCGAGATGACCCCCATGGCGGGCAAGATCATGATGTAGACCGCCGGGTGGGAATAGATCCAGAACAGGTGCTGATACATGAGCGGATCGCCACCCTGACTGGGATCGAACAGGCCGGTGCCCAGCATCCGCTCGGCCGCCACCAGCACCAGGGTGATGGCCAGGATTGGCGTGGCCAAAATCTGCACCCAGGCCGTGGCATACAGGGACCAGACAAAGAGCGGCAGCCGGCCCCAGGTCATCCCCTCGGCCCGGAGGCGATGGATGGTGGTCACGAAATTGAGGCCAGTCAGGATCGAGGAGAAACCGATGATGAAGACACCCAGCACCGCCAGGGAAACGTTGGTGCCGGTGCGGGCACTGAAGGGGACGTAGAAGGTCCAGCCGGTGTCGGGAGGCCCATTGCCGGTAAAGAGCGAGGTCAGCACGATGGCGGCGCCGATCATGTAGATCCACCAGGAGAACAGGTTCAAACGCGGGAAGGAGACATCCCGGGCACCGATCTGGATCGGCATGATCAGGTTACCGAATGAGCCCTGAAAACCGGGAATGATGAAGAGAAAGATCATCACCACCCCATGCACGGTAAAGAGCGCGTTGTAGCTCTGGGGTCCCATGATCGTCCGGCCGGGCGTCATCAGTTCGAGACGCAGCAGCAGGCCGAGCAGCACCCCCACCAGGAAGAAACCGAAGGTGGAATAGAAGTAGAGCAGACCGATGCGCTTGTGATCGGTAGAGAAGATCCAGGAGGAGATGCCGGTACGTCCGGTATCGTTCCAAAAGCTGGTCTGTAACGGTTGTTCGATGCTCATCAAACCTCCGGAAGGTTACTCACGCGGAGACGCGGAGTTCGCGGAGAAAACCATAACGCATATAAACTGAGGTGAACAGATACATCGAATACAGGCTTTGTAATTATCCAAAAACGATTTTCGGTTTATCCCGTTCATCCTGTGTATCCCTGTAATAAGCATCTTTGTGTGAGATGTTCTCCGCGTTCTCCGCGCCTCTGCGTGAGATCGCCGTTCGCTGTTACGTTTTCCCCCGTTTTTTCCTCCCGGTCAGCAGCAGAAAGGCCAGAAAGCCACCTGTACAGATGATGACGGCCGTGGCACCCACCCGAAGCAGGTTGAAGACATAGGTCCGGCCAGCCGGATCGTAGCTGAAGCAGTAGTCCATCAGTTTGCGGATCGAGCCCCCCGCGATGCCGCTCTTGGCCTCGACCAGCGCCAAGGCCAGATCCTTGGGCAGGATCGTCACCCCGTACAGGTAACGCACGATGGTGCCGTCGCCGGCCAGCACAATGCTGACGACCGGGTGGGCAAAATCGTGCCGCTGGCGTTGGAAACCGAAACCGACGGCATCGGTCAGGCGGCGGATCGAGCCCAAATCACCGGTCAGGAAACACCACCCATCCTCCGGGAAGGGCTTCTTCATGGCCGACAGATAGGCATTTTTGCTATGAGCGGCCATCTGCGGAGTCTCCTCCTCGTCGAAGCTGACCGAGATGACCCGGTAATCCTGCAGCGGACGGCGTTCCAGATTTTGCAGGGTATTGGCAAGATGCCCCTGCAACGTAAAGCAGACATTGCTGCAACGGTAATAGACCGGCAGGATGATCGTGGGGCCCTTGACCAGGTCGGACAAGAGGACCACAGCCCCGCTTTCGTCCCGGAAGGGTATGTCGAGCGGAATCCTGGCCCCCAGATGTTCGTCAACGCCGACCTGTTCAGGGGGGGAAGCTGCCGGGGCACGGCAACAGAAGAGCAGCAGAAAAAAAACGCCCCCCGCCAGGTTGCAGAGTACCTTTTGGAGGGCTGGGATGCTCATGCCAGGTTGAAGTTGTTCTGGTAGGCCATCAGGGTGTTGATCATCAGGGCCGCCACGGTCATGCGCCCTACCCCGCCCGGCACCGGCGTGATCCAGGAACACTTCGGGGCAACATGTTCAAAGTCCACATCGCCAACGATCTTGCCGGTTTCCAGGCGATTGATCCCCACATCGATCAGGACCACCCCCTCCTTGACCATATCCTCGGTGACAAATCCGGGGATACCGACCGCCACGATGACGATGTCGGCCCGGCGGGTCTCGTCCAGCAGCAGTTCCCGGGGGGTCTCAATGTGGGTCAGGGTCACGGTGGCGTTGCCGATGTCGAAATCGTTGGAGAGCATGATCGAGATCGGTTTGCCGACGATGTTGGAACGCCCGATGACCACCACGTGCTTGGCCTTGGTGGGAATCTGGTAAAACTGGAGCAGCTTGCAGATGCCGTAGGCCGTGGCCGGACGGAAGGCCTTCTGTCCCAGGGTCATGCGACCGAAGTTGGTGGGATGAAAACCGTCGATATCCTTGTCAGGGGCGATGGCATTGATGATGTTCTGCTGGTCGATGTGCTTGGGCACCGGCAACTGGACGATCAGGCCGTCGGTAGTGTGATCATGGTTGATCTCATGAATGCGCGCCAAAAGTTCGGCCTCGCTGGTCTCCTCCGGCAGGCGGATCAGGTTGCCCTCGAAGCCGGCCTTCTCACAGGAGCTGATCTTCGACTTGACATAGGATTCGCTGGGGGCGTGATTACCCACCAGGATAATGGTCATGTGCGGTTTGCGCAGCCCCGACTCCACGTACCCGGCAACCTTATTGGATATGTCGGCCACCAGATGTTCGGCGCATTTCTTCCCGTCCAGCAACTTCATCTGCATATTGTTATCCTCGATTCGGATTGTAAATGAACAGCAATTTCCGTCACAGGAACGGAGAGGGTTTTGTACCACAAAACAGGGTCCGCCGCAATAAGGGCGCCTTAGTGCCAATACCGTCCATATAAGCCGTTCGTGCTGAGCCTGTCGAAGCATGAATGGCGTAACCGTCCACCCTTCGACAAGCTCAGGGCGAACGGTTACATTGTTACATGACCGGCAGGACTTACTCCAGCTCCAGCGGCGGTTCTTCCAAGACTGCCAGCTGTTCCCGCAGTGCCAGGATCTGCTCGCCCCAGTAACGCACCGTATTGAACCAGGGAAATGCGCCCGGAAAGGCGGGATCGTCCCAGCGACTGGCGATCCAGGCGCTGTAGTGCAACATGCGCAGGGCACGCAAGACCTCGATCAGGCGCAGCTCGCGGGGGTCGAAGGCGCAGAATTCACGATAGCCCTCCATGAGTGCCTCCAGCTGGGCGGTCTGTCGCTGGCGATCACCGGAGAGCATCATCCACAGGTCCTGCACCGCCGGGGCCATGCGGGCATCGTCAAAATCCACGAAGTGCGGGGCGTTGTCCCGCCAGAGGATATTGCCGGCGTGGCAGTCGCCATGGGAGCGGATGTAACTGACAGGGCCGACCTCGGCCATGATCCCGTCGATGACCTCCAGCAGTTGCCCCGTGACAGCGCCATAGCTGGGCCGATACTCTTCGGGGATAAAGCGCTCCATGAGCAGGACCACACTGGCATGGCCGAAGCTGGCGCTGTCCAGGACCGGGCGGTGACTGAACGGCTGCACGGCACCGATGTGGTGGATGCGACCGAGCATCCGGCCCAGGATCAGCAGGTTGTCCAGGTTGTCAAACTCCGGGGCATGTCCCCCCTGGCGCGGGTAGAGCGCAAAACGAAAGCCCTTATGGTGGAAGAGGCTCTCTCCATCGGCATTGCGCCAAGGCGCCACCACCGGCAGTTCATGTTCAACCAGTTCGAAGCAGAAGCGGTGTTCTTCCAGGATCTGTTCGGCACTCCAGCGACCGGGACGGTAAAACTTGGCGATCAGCGGCTGCCCTTCCTCGATGCCGACTTGGTAGACACGGTTCTCGTAACTGTTCAGCGCAAAGGTCCGGCAGTCGCAGCAAAAGCTCTGGGTTTCGACGGCGTCCATGATGAAATCGGGGGTCAGGGCCTGAAATGGATGATGTGTGCTTGTCATGGAGGCACCATATCATCAAACCGGACGCGACTGGATCAGAAAAATGTGCCGCCGGCGCCATTTTTTCTGAATTGCTCGTTTTTCCGGTTCTGCACCGTTACGGCTGGCGCCGGTAAACATGTGTGCTATGCTTGAGGAAAAACTACCCGGGAGGCACCATGAAATCCATCTGCTCCATGATCATCGCCGCGACCCTGCTGCTGGCACCCACTACCCCACCTGCACAAGCCGGTTTTTTCGACGACCTGACCACGGTTCTCGGTGGAGCGGGAAGCAGTCCGGGAAGCAGCCTGGACGACTCGACCATCGCCAGGGGGCTCAAGGAAGCGCTGGCCACCGGCACCGGCCGGGCGGTCAAGGCGGTATCCCAGCGCGATGGTTATTTCAATAACGAGATGATCAAGATCCTGCTGCCCGAGAAGATTCGCGGCACCGCCGAGCTACTCGGCAAATTTGGTTTCCAGCAGGAGGTGGATGATTTCGTGCTCAGCATGAACCGGGCCGCGGAGAAGGCCGCCCCCAAGGCCAGCGAACATTTTGTAAGCGCCCTCAAGGCCATGACCTTTGACGATGCCCGCCAGATCCTGCAGGGTGATACGACCTCGGCGACCCAGTATTTCCGGCGCAAAACCGGCGACAAGATCTACGCCGACTTCAAACCGGTGGTTGTGGCCAACATGAAGGATGTGGGGGTAACGAGCTATTATTCGCAGATGAAGGAGAAGTTCGAGGCGATCCCCTTTGCGGGGGTAATCGGCACATTCGACCTGGATGATTACGTCACCAGCAAGGCCGTTGACGGCCTGTTCAGCATGCTCGGAGAGGAAGAGAAGAAGATCAGAACCGATCCGGCTGCCCGTGGAACGGAGCTGTTGAAGAAGGTCTTCGGGAAATAGTGCGTCAGTTGTCTCATACCCTCTGATCCGAGGGGCGGCCGCGTGGCCGCCCCTCATTTTTTTCACACGTACTGACTGAGCGTCACAGATAGTAATTGACAAAAGTGCCGCTTATATGGCACCGCAGGTATTCAATTCATCACGAAGGAGAATCAACAATGAGCACCTGTCCTTGCGGAAGCGGCGCTGCCTATGCCGTCTGCTGCGAACCAATCATCAGCGGGGCGCAACCGGCCGCCACGGCGGAACAACTTATGCGGGCCCGTTATTCGGCCTATGTCGGCGTAGAAATGGATTTTGTCTTTGAAACCACTCACCCTGAGCATCGCCAGGAATACGATCATGCCGGCACGCAAGAATGGGCCGAGAGTTCCGACTGGCTGGGGCTTGAGATCGTCGGAACAAAGCAAGGTGGCGTGGAAGACAGCATCGGCGAGGTGGAATTCATCGCCCGTTTCCGCGAGAAGGGCCTCTTGCGCGAACACCACGAGAATGCCCACTTCAAAAAGGATAACGGGCAATGGGCATTCAGCGAGGGAGAGATGATGAAAGCGAGGCCGGTTATTGTCAACAAACCCGGCCGCAATGAGCCCTGCACCTGCGGCAGCGGGCTCAAATACAAGAAGTGTTGCGGTAAATGATACGCGCATGAAAGGCATGTAACTACAATCTGAATCCGTGACGGTGTAGCGCCGGAATGCGCGGAATGCCGGAGCTGCCCGTCGTCTGTGCCGACACAATTCTGTTGTGCCAGGTGTCCTTCGGTGTACGGTCACGCACTCATGAAAGCTTGAAGCTAGAGGCGTTCCGGGCAAGTGGAGGCACGGAGGCGTCACGGATTCAGGTACAATACACAACTAAGGCGGCCAATCGGCCGCCTTATCTCTACCATCCCTATTTCCGCGGCACGTGTCAAAGCGCTTGACCGGCCTCGATTTCTTTGGGGGTGGCCGGACGCACCGCCGTAACAGTGCCAACAAAGACCAGCGCCTGACCGGCCAGGGGGTGATTGCCGTCCAGAACCGCCTTTCCATCGGCGATATCAGTGACCGTGTAGAAGAGCGCTTCATCCGGCTCACCCTCCGGTTCCCCTTCGATCTGCATGCCGATCTTGAGCGGCTGGGGCAGGAGATCCAGGGATTCGATCACGACCAGCTCGGCATCATACTCGCCATAGGCCTGGTCCGGCTGCATCTTCACCGTGACCGTATCGCCGACGGATTTTCCCTGCAAGACCTCTTCAATGACCTCAAAGACATCCCCGTAACCGCCGTGGAGATACACAAGCGGTTCTTCACCCGCATCAAGCACGTTTCCATCCGGGTCACAGACCTCGTAACTGAGGGTGACGACTCTGTTTTTTTCAATTCGTTTCATGACCTCTCCCTGTCCCTTGGAGAGCAGACGCCGTTCACGGACGACTCGCACTCCTGCTCCTGTTGTTATTTTTTCGTATCGCCCGCTTGCCGAAGTCCGGCCTTGGCGGGGCCGAGCGTCAAACCTCTCACAAAATTACGCAACAACTGATCGCCGCACTCCTTGTAATTCCTCTGCCCAACAGCTCGAAACAGGGCCGACAGCTCCGGCTTTGAGATCGAAACCCCGGCCCGGCTGAAGATGGCCAGCATATCCGTATCATTCAACTCCAGGGCGATCCTGAGTTTCCTCAAGATGAGATTGTTCGTCAAGGGAGTGGCGACTGAAGGGGCCGCGCCAGGCTGTTCATCGCGTGGCCCGCGCCGGCTGCTGATCAATCCGTCCAGAACAGCCCCCATGACCGCATCGTCACAGGCCACAAAGCCCTGTTCGTCTTCCTTCTTGAGCAGCTTGAGCACGTCGGTCGGTTTTATTTCATACCCGGCCAGGGCACACATCTCCGCTATGCTGGCACCATTCAGGTTCAGTGCGTAACGCAGCCGACGGAGGAGATCGTTATTGGTCATGGTCCCTATCCTTGTAGATTGAGGTTGCGGGCAGGCAGGCGCCTGCCGGGGGCAATCATAACTGAAAAAGGCCGCCGAAAGGCAGCCTTTTTCTTTGCACAAGATAGCACCTGGAAACTCTCCGCGTCAAGCCTGAGCTGCCGCTACCCGCGCCACCTTGCAGCTGATCTCTCCGTACTCCAGCACGGCCTCTGCCTGCGCCTCCGCACGGACCAGATTGAGCTCGTCAAAATTGTTCACAAGCAGGTCAACGATAGCTGGGTCGAGTGCCGTCTGTGCAACCATGCTGTTGAGGATTTTTTGCGTCGCCGAACGGTCCAGGCCGACCCGGTAGGGGCGATCCTCGGTCAAGGCGGTGAAGACGTCCGAAACCGCCATGATCCGCGAACCGTGCGACAGATCATCCCCCCCGACATGATTCGGGTAGCCCTTACCGTCGATGCGCTCATGGTGGTTGGCGCTCCAGGCCGTGATGGACTCAAACGAGCGGATATTCTCCAGCGCACGGCGCGTAAAGTAAGTATGGCAGCGAATCAGCGCCCGTTCATCGGCGGTGAGACCGGCCGGTTTTTCCAGCAATTCGGCGGGTACGGCCAGTTTCCCCAGGTCGTGGAGCAATCCGGCGATCCTCATCTGGATACATTTCTCCGGCGCCAGGCCGGAGAGACGGGCAAGGGCCTCGGCACTGGCAGCCACCCCGCTCGAATGGGTCGCGGTAAAGTGACTTCTGAAATCGATGATCCGGGCAAAGAGGCGACTCAAGCCGAGGATTCCATCCGTGTCGAGTTTGAAGGTTCTGAAATGCCCCTGTTCTTCAAGGGGATGATTATGTCCCGGATAGGCCAGTCCCAGCCAGAAGGACTCCTTGCTGGACAGGTCGTGAAAGGCCTCGACCAGGCTTGGCGCGAACATGTCGCCGGAGGCTTCCTCGATTCTGGCAAGGATTTCCGGCGCCCGGACCAGCAGGTGGATGCCATCCAGCTGGCCGATCAGCACCGAGATCCTGTCGGCCAGATGCAGGATATGACATCCCAGCGGCACCTGCCGGCCACGCTGGAGTTCTCCGGCACCATCCGCCCATTTTACATGGTGGAATCTGACCAGTTCGCCCAACCGGGCAAGCGGGCCGAACATTTCCAGCAGAAGGGCCCCGGTTTCGGCGTGGTTATGCGGTTCGCTCCCCTCAAAGCGCATCAGCCTGACCCTGTCCGTCAGGGAGAGCGCACCGACATCGTGGAGATTGCCCGCAAAATACAGATCCAGCGCCTCCGTTTCCGACAGCCCCAGCTGGCACGCCAGTGCATAGGCCACCAAAGCGACCCGTTTGTGGTGATCGGCCAATGAGGGGCTGACCAGGTCGATCGTATCGGACAGACAGTTAATCAGATCGGAAAGCGGGACAGATAATTCATCGTGCTGTTCCATGGCACCCCCCTACCGGCTCAGTAGAACCCGTTCGCCAGCCATATAAATATGTTTTAATTATACACGTATACAGCATCTTTTCAAGCACTGAGAAGGGATAACAAAAATTAAGCGGCGCTGTACAGCTCCACTGAAAACGTGCTGATTAACCGTTTAAAAAAGCCTGTGTCGTATGGGCTATATCCAGCAATAAAACGACATCTTACCAGAGCAGACTCAGCAGCATCTTTGTCCCCATGACAATCAAGAGCAGGGCAAAGACCTTCTTCAAGCCGCTTACCGGCAGACTATGGGCGAGTTTTGCCCCGAGCGGAGCGGTGAGCATGCTGGCCGCCGAGACCCCCAGCAGGGCCGGCAGATAGATGAAACCGAGGGTTTGAGGGGGGAGCTGGGCCGCCAGACCGTTGACCACATATCCGGCGGTACCGGCCAATGCGATGGGAAAGCCGATCGCCGCCGACGTGCCGATGGCGTTGTGCATGGCCACGTTGCACCAGACCAGAAACGGTACTGACATGCTGCCGCCGCCGATACCGACCAGGCTGGAGATGCCGCCGATCACCCCGCCGACTCCGCACATGGCCGCAGGACCGGGCAGTTGCCGCTGCGGATGGGGTCGAATATTCAGCAGCATCTGCAGCGCGACATAGTACAGGAAGGCTACGAAGAGCCCTTTAAGAAAAGCGGTCGAAAGCTGGGCCGCCACCCACGAACCGCAGAAGGTACCGGCCATGATGCCCGGCGTGATGCGCCGCACCACGGGCCACACCACGGCCCCGCGCAGATGATGGGCACGCAGGCTGGAGATGGAGGTAAACATGATACTGGCCAGGGAGGTGCCCAGGGCCAGATGGAGGATATGCTCGGCCGGCATCTGCCGGGAGGTAAAGATGAAGGTCAGTATCGGCACGATCACCAGGCCGCCACCGACGCCCAGCAATCCGGCCAGCACCCCGGCAAATCCCCCCAAAGCCAGATACAGCAACCACGCAGACATTTCCTTCCTCCTCTGTGCACAATCTGAGGCCCCATCTTAACCGTCGGGCGACAGTATTTCCAATACAATAAAATGCCTGCTGCCCCCTGTTATGCGTGTCCAGGACTTACCTGCGGCTGATTTTTCCGCTATACTGCCTCAGCGAAGATCAGCTTCCCCACCCGAAAGGTGCTGCCATGGCCAGATGCACAAACTGCAATGCCCCACTGCCCGACGGTTCCCTGCTATGCGCCTACTGCGGCGACCGCAATGACATCGACCTCAAGGGAATTCACTACTACACCACCCATGAAAGCGACTCCTCCCGCACCTGCCCGCGCTGCAACACACTTCTGAAGACCCTCGACCTGAAGCTGAACGGCAGATTCCTCATCGAACGCTGCGACGATTGCCTGGGACTGTTCTTTGATCCGGGAGAATTGGAAGCACTACTGGAGGCGACTGTCAGCAACGTATTTCTGATCGACAGAAGCGGGCTGGACGGCATCAATAAGAACCGGCCACCCGAGCAGTATCCGATCTCCTACATCAAATGCCCGGTCTGCTCCCAGCTGATGAACCGGGTCAACTTCGGCGTCCGCAGCGGCGTGATCATCGATCGCTGCAAGGCGCACGGAGTCTGGCTGGATGGTGGAGAGCTGCGGCATCTGATGGAATGGATGAAGCTGGGGGGCAAGCTCCTCGATCAGCAGCACCAGGAACAACTTCGTCGGGACGAACTGAAAAAAGAGAGCGAGCAACGCCGCAAACTTTCCGGATACAGCGATGGCCCCTCCCCGCTCGACACCTTTGGAGATCCGCTACGCCAGTCCGATCCCGACCTGTTCGAGATCATCTTCAAAGCCATCCGCTTTTTCATGAAGATCTAGCGCCAGAGCGGCAGCGGATGCGAATTCTTGAGCCAGGTCCGGCTTGGCGCCCGACTGTTTGATGAACGCCAGAAAGCGTTCCTCCAGCCGATCCGCCGCCCCGTGATCACCCGTGGCACGCAGAACCTCGATCACGCATTCGGCCGTACAGAGACAGGCCTCTTTCTGATTCTTGCGCAGGTTATAGCGCGACTTCCCGCCGGGGGTCAGGCCGACCCGGCGGACCTGCTGCAGATAGGGGCTGCGCTGGTGGATCTTGCGCGCCTCATGCCAGGTGCCGTCGATCAGGATGCAGCGGCTGATGCCCGCCAGCCCCTGATCGTTCTCGTCACTGGCGCCGGGATAGATCAGCGCCACCCCACCCCGTTCGATCTCCTCCAATAACGGGGCAGGCGGATTCATCCTGTCCCAGCGCAACTGCTCGGCGTCCTCCCCCAGCACATCCAGCACAACCCGGCCGGTATTGGATCGTTTTTCGAATTCCTTGAAATGCGTTAAGAGGGTGAATCTCATAGTTCTGTTTTCGTCTCCAACATGTTGATTGCCATTCATTTATGATTCTTCCACCTGCGCGGCCAGCTCTTCGGCCAAGCGACACAGTTCACTCCCATCCGCCAAGCCGTCGATAAAGCGCCGTGGAATCCGCGACAGCCCGACCTGGGCACCGACCAGTGCGCCGGTCAGCATGGCGCGGGCCTGGTTCTGGCCACCACCGTTGACGGCATGCAGCAGGGCCGCTTCGAAATCGTCGTGGAAGCGGGCCGCCAGGTAGTAGACCGCCGGCAGCTGATGATAGATGGCGCAGGGCATGCCGTAGACGATCGAGACCTTCCAGGCCGGTTCGATGCGGATATCCGGATCAACAGCCGCCGCGGCCATGTAGGAAGGGGTCAGCAGGGCATCGGGCGAGGCGAAACGTCCGGCCCGAGGCGGATCCGGGTCACCGGGGCCGGGTGGCTGCAGATTGTCGCTGGTAATGTGGTGAAAGGGAAGTTCTCCCTTGTTGACCAGCCGCATCAGCTTGCCCGAGAGGTGCGTGTTCAGGGCATGCCCCTGCACCAGCATCCCCAGCACCGCGCCATAGGCCACGGTCATGGAGACGACCGTATCATCCAGCTGGGTCAGAGTCGTGTTAGCGGCGATGGCGGCCGCCAATTGAGCAGGATGGCGGGCATAACGCACCGCCAGGGCCAGGGTGCGTTCGATGGCTTCGGTGTCGTCGGCATGACCGCCGGTCTCTCCCCAGGGGAGCTTCTGCTGCACCCGTTGCCGCCACAGTTCGCGGATCGACTGGCTGGTATAGCCCCCCGGACCGCTGACCGGAGTACCGTCCAGAAGCGGCAACAGTTCCGCATCCATGCGGCGACAGAAGTCGGCCTCGTCATAGCGGCCGCACTCCACCAGCGAGCGCAGTGTCAAGCGGAGTATGACTCCGGCCTGGGAAAGCTGGCCGGCCTTTAGTCCGGCGTGGTAACGCCCCGGCTTGGGATCGCTGTAGTCGCTGATCCAGTCACCGTAGTCGCGGTGCATTTCATCCAGGTCATAGTACCAGTGCGGTCCCAGCGCCAGGGCATCACCGATAAAGGCCCCCATGATGGCGCCTGCTGCGCGCTCCTTGAGTTCGCTGCTGGTGCTCTCTTTGACGTTCATACGCGCCTCGCTTGTAGTGGAACTGGATATTCATGGAACACAAAAGGGATAGTAAACCAGATTTCAGCGCATGTCGATCTGCAAGGCGTTCAATTGCCAATGACGCCCTGTTCAACGACCTGCTGTTTATGTATCCAGAAGCAGGCAAGGTGCCTTGACCCTTTGAGCGTTTGGCTCTACCATGATAGGAGAAGGTCGCGGAGATAATTTTCGCGGGAGAAGTCAGGCAATTCAACAGGCGGTCAGACGAAAGGGGTGTTCACAGTGGCCTCCCTTGTATTGAGCGAAAAAGAAGTGGCTACCCTGGTCAGTGGACTTGAATCATATCTCCCCGATTTGGCAACGGAGAGAGTCGGCACTGACAACAAGGAATGGCATGCGGAATTGAAGGAGCGCGAGGTGATCCTCGGCGAGATTCTGAAACGGTTGCAAGATGTGCGTGAGTGACAAGGGAACGAATATGACGATGATTTCGCTGTCCGGGGCCGGCGACGGCCCGCAGCAGCTTCAGTGCATACGTGAAAAGAAAACGACCATGACCAAGCCTGCGCTGGACGCAGCATGAGCGTATCAGGATTGAAGAAACGTCTCGCCATGTGCCTGATCGTTCTGGCGGTGATCGCCGCTGCCGGCGTGTGGTGGGGCTATGCCCATCTGACTACCCTGATCCAGGCGCGACTCAAGCTGCTCGTCAGCAACGATATCAGCGTGGGAAAGGTTGTCGCGCGCTGGAACCGGATTGAACTGGATCATGTCCAGATTGCCCGCCGCGGGGTTGGCCCCTTTGGCAAGCGTCTCACCATCGAACAGATCGTCATCCGCCCCAGCCTGCTCTCACTTCTCAGCGGCCGCCTGGAGATCAACGAAATCCTGGTCGAAAAACCGTACCTCCTGCTTGAAATCAATCCGGACGGCTCCATTGCCAAAATCCTGCCACCCCGACCCGTTACAAGAGCCGGATCGTCGGCACCAGCCCTGCCGCTTCATCTCGCCGGGGTCCGCATCAACAACGGCACCATCGACCTCCTGGACTGGCACGTCGCCCGCAAGGGTGGTCCGGGCCTGAGCAACCCCCGCGAGCGCTATAACCTGGCGACGCTAGAGAAGATTGACTTCTCAATGGGCGCAATCAGCGTTCCCGGGACGGAACAGCCCGTGCCGCTGCGCTGTGAGCTGACCAGTTCGAGGGGCGGGCATCTGCTGATTACGGGTAAGGTTGCTCCCAAGGGTCTCGACAGCCACCTCACGCTTGATCTGAGCGGCTTGAACATCACCCCCTATCGCCCCTACTTCCTCAAGAAAGGCGATTTGAATGTCTCGGCCGGCAGCCTGTCCGCCACCTGCTCGCTGACCATCAACAAGCGCACTCTGCATGCCCCCGGTACGCTGCACCTGAAAGGGCTGGCCTTCGATCATTCCAGCACCAAGGGGGTCTTGCTGGGAGTGCCGGCCTGGGCGCTGGTCTCGTTTTTGTCGGACAACAAGGATGAATTGTCCGTACCCTTCACAATCAACGGCAATCTGGACAACCCCCGTTTTTCCATCCACCAGTCGCTGGTTGATCAGGTAGCCACGGCCCTCTCTTCAAAGATCGGTGTCCCCACGGTCTCGGGTATTGGCAAGGGAATTTTGGGAATTGGCGAAAAAGGGATCAAAGGCATCTTGGGGATTACGGGGAGTAAGAAGTAATCAAGACGGGATTACATGTTGATCGGCAGCAACCCTCCCGGTAACAAAAAAGGCGGCCAAGCGGTCGCCTTTAAATTATCATAATATGGTGTACTTCGAAGAAACATGCTCCCCGCCTTCGGTATGAGCTGTTAATGTTTGATGGCGCCAAGCGTTTCACACCATCGATGCTGAGTTTCCTTGAGCCCGAAGGTGAAACAACCGATTTCGTACAGTGCCGCCAAACCCACAACAGCGTAAATGAGCCGACTGACGGCCCCCGCCTCACCGAAGGTGGCGGCAACAAGGTTGAATCCGAAAAAGCCTACCAAGCCCCAGTTCAGGGCACCAATAAGCAGCAATACCGTTACGATAACGTCTAATACTTTCATGGTCTACCTCCCGTCTGTTTCCGAAGGCGGCTACCGCCTCTTTGCTTCATGTATTATTATACTATCAGCGCGGAGAAACATGTAGATCTGAATATCATGCCGGAGGCCCCCATGCAGGCTCCCCGATCATCAAAAGGGTGTATACTTTTGATGACAGCCAGCTGTCCAAGGAGTCTTTCATGCCCTCTCCTGTCTACGATGTCATCATTGTCGGCAGCGGCCCGGCAGCTCTCGGTGCCGCCTTTCATCTCACGGAACACGCCCCTTCCCTCTCGATCCTGATCATCGACCGGGAGCGGATCTGCTCCGGCGGACTTTTGAACGACTGCAAACAGAACTATACCTACCCAATCGGATTCGCCGCCGAAAACTGGACCAGGGAGGAGGCCGAGCGGCTCCTGCCCCTGGTGGAGAAGTGGCTGCAACCGGCCATCAAGGAGAAGCAGAATCTGGAGGTCTACCGGCGGCGTGCGGAACGGCTCGGCGTTATCCTGCTGGATGTCCGTCAGGCCCATGTCGGCACCGACCGCAGCCGGCTCCTGATCCAACGTCTGCTGGACGAGCTCACCCGCCGCAAGGTCGCATTCCTGCTGAAAAGGGAGGTCAGCGACGTCTTCGAGGATAGCGGCGGAACAGGGGTCGTCATTGACGGCACGGAAACGCTGCGCGCCCGCAAGGTGATCGTCGCCCCAGGCAGGAAGGGATTCAGTTTTCTCCAACAGGTGATGGAACGGATGGGGATCGCCTACATGGACAACGTGGTGGATGTGGGGATCCGCGTCGAGACACGGCTGGAGAACTACCCGATCGTCAACGACTACTATGACCCCAAGTTCCTCTTTCCCGACGGGGTCCGCACCTTCTGCACCAACTCGGGGCACGCCCGGGTGGTACTGGAGCGTTATCAAGGGTTCAGCCTGATCAACGGCCACGCCCTCTCCGCGGAACAGGCGGGCAACAATCTGGTAAATTTCGCCCTGCTCAAGACCATCGGTTTGAAGGCCCCGGTCCGTAGCGGCCAACAGATGGCGGTCTTCCTGGCCAGGCTGGCCAACGAGATCGGCGGCGGTATGCCGCTCATGCAACGGGTGGGGGATTTCCGCCTGGGCAAACGCTCCACCCTTGAGACCTTCAATGAGGACCTGTATGCCTTCCCTCCCAGCTGCCCGGTCACGGCCGGCGACCTGGGGCTGGCCGTGCCGGCCAAGATCATGCGCCATATCTGGGGCGCCCTGAAGAAGCTCGACACCATCGTTCCCGGCATCCTCCACCCGAGCACGATCATGTACTACCCGGAAATCAAGATGTACGCCAACAAGCCTGCCTTTCTGGACAGCAATTTTCGGGTAAGCTCACACGTCTACATGGTGGGTGACGGTGCCGGCACATCACGCGGTATAACCGGCGCCTGGGCCAGCGGTATCAGGGCTGCGGAGGGGATTTTGAAAGATGCTTGACGGGAACCGGATACTACGCAACAGGTTGATGGATGATCAAGGCAGTCCAGCCGCTACCTTCCCACGGCCATGACATGGCATTCATCCAGGTGCTGGGCAACATAATTGACCATCGCCTCATCCAGCTCGTTATTCATCTGCATCTGGCGCATCAGTACCAGGATATCCGCCGCGGCCATGGATGAGCGGTAGGGACGGTTTTGCGCCAAGGCCTGAAAGACGTCCGCGACCTTGATAATACGTGCTTCGAGCGATATGTCGGTCGCCTGCAGACGGAAGGGATAGCCGTTGCCGTTCAGCGATTCGTGGTGCTGAGAAGCCCAGTTTGCGAGTTCGTCGATGCAACTGATGTGCTTGAGGATCTGGAAGGTGGTAAAGCTGTGCTTCTTCATCAGCACCCGCTCCACCGGGGAGAGTTCTGCCGTGCTTTCCAGGATCTCATCCGGCACCTGCAGCTTGCCGATATCATGAAGAAGCGCCGCGATTTCAAGAATGTCGAGATGGTTCCCCTCAAAACCGGCATTCATCGCCAAAAACCGCGTCAGCCGGGCGACACCGAAGGAATGGTCGGTGGTGAAATGCGACTTGGCATCCACGATCTCGGCCACAATCAGAGCGAACTGTTTCAGTTGCGTGATGCCGATCTGCAACTTCTGGGAAAATTGCTCCATCTGTGCCGAATAGAGGGCGATGAACTCGGCATTGAGCAGCAGCCAGAATGCCTCTGCACGAGAGGCTTCCAGAAAGACATCCACGAGTTGCGGGGCAAAGAATATACCGCGATGTCGCATCACCAGATCACGAATCTCATCCATATGCAAGAGCAGTGAATTATCGCCATAGTACTTGGCGGCACAGACATCAACCCGGTCGATCATATAGATCAGGTTGGCCATCAGGGCTGTTGTCGGATCCAGATCACGTTTTACCAGTTCGTCCCAGTGGGAATGGTGATAAATAATGATCGGCGCAAGATGAGCAAGGGGGGCAAAGCTGTTCAGCAATTTGCCCCCCTTGTCGCAATGTATAAATGCCTCTGACCAGTCAAGCTCATTTACGAGTGTACGATGGACCCGCGTGGAGGAGACTCCACAGTCGTGAAGCAGTCCCGCGTCGAACAACAGGGCCAGCTGTTCCTGATCCCAGCCCAGGTATTTGGCGCATTCAACCGCCATGACGCCGACACGTCGACCGTGAAAGACGTCATCAACCCCCACCAGATCAACCGCACTGGCAATAACTTTAACGAGTTGCCTGATATCGACCTGTATGGGCATCGTGCGCTCCTTCCCAAATTCCCTCGTAGAAGCAGGCGGTTTTGAATCTGTTGACTATTTAAACTCTACGTAATCTCCTCAACGATGGTCAAGGATATTCTAGTTTCATTAGGACCATTTTAAAAAAACTTTCCCAGGCACGGCTCGCGGCACACCCAGGAGATGTTCGGTCTGAATGCCAAGCTATCCGAACGGCACTGCCGGCCGTTTACCCGCAACGCAAGCGTTTCTTTCCGGCCTGGAACAGCACATCGATCTTGTTTGGCGGAAGAACCAGCGTAACGATACCGAGCCCGAAATTCGGGTGAGACAGCACATTCTTTACGCGGTAAACCCGGTTCATGTCGTAGGGGATCGCCTGCGCCGCATCCATCTCCTGTTGCAACTCCGCCCACTCGGCGCGGGCAGCGGCCTCCGGATCTGCTTTCGGTGCGCGGGGTGTCGTGGTCTTCTTCTGGGTAACCCTGGCGCCGGCGGGTTCCTTGACGGCCTTGGGCGCACGATAGGCGTGAACGCTGTGGCAGGTATCGCACTCTACGCGCACGATCTTTTCTCCGACCATGGCGACAATTGTATGATTCAGTACTCTTTTGCAGCGGGTACACTGCGTTTCAATAGTGCTTCCGGCTGATAACGGCTTGTTCATGTTCTTCTCCTTGGTGACATTACACAATAAAAAACCACAGGGTCGGTCCCTGTGGTTCAGGTTACGCATATGTGTATAGCATGTTCCGCCTGGCGGAGCAATTGTTAAGCTGCTTCTGCCGCCAGCTCACGAAGGAGAAATTGCCTAGAGGATACCCTTGACAAGCTCCAGGGCCTCGGCCGCGATGACCTCGTTCGGCTTGGAGACGTCGATGATGCCGAGCCGGTTTGCCGGCAAGCGGGAGAGTTCCTCCCGGTAGCAGGCTGCCTGGCGACGGATATCGTCAGCGGTGAAATACCCTTCGATTCTCGATCCCAGAGCCTCCAGGGCACGCTCGGGCGCAAGATCCAGGTAAATGGTCAGGTCGGGAGTGACCTCCCCGCCGAAGTTCAGACCACGGGCACGCGCTTCGAGGAAGTTGAGGTCCTCGCGAAACCAATCGTGCCCCTTGATGGCTGCATAGGCAATCGAGGCGATCGTGAAGTTCTTGCACAGAACGACCTTCCCGGCCCGCATCTCATCGCGGATAACCGTGCAGGCCCGTGCCCGTGAGGCCAACTCGTAGAAAAAGTCGGGTTTAAAGAGTCCATAGCGCCAGCCGCAGTCAAGTTCCTGCGCGCCCATCAGCTGCGCGCGGCCGGTGTCGGGACTGTCGATCTCGTAGACCTCTTGTTTCTGGCTCGACAACGACTCCCGCAGACTATCGGCAAGGTTGACCGAATATTTGCCCGTTCCGTAAATCCCCTCGATGACGACCAGTTTTCCCTTTTTCATGGCCTCTCCCTCCCTGTCTGTCTGATTCGGCGACCGTGGCGCCGTACCATATTTTAGTAAAAATAATAAATTCTATTTACACTAAAAATTACGTTTGTCCAGCTGTGAATTTCGGATACCGGCTGACCGCCCCACGCGTCACGGCCCATCTCCGGCCCCACTGTCACCATTTCTGGCGGCATCCATGCTCCAGATCCCGCCCCCGCGCGTGGCGATGAACAGGAAGATGAAACAGTACAACACCGCCAACTCGCCGTTATTCTGGATCGGCAAAAGCGCCTTGCTGCCGTGCACCATCCAGTAGGCAACGGCCATCTCACCGCTTGCAATAAAGGCCGCCCAGCCGGTGAATAAGCCGATCATGATCAGAGTGCCGCCGATCAACTCGATCGGACCGGCGACATAGGTGATGAACGGCGGCACTCCTCCGGGCATTGGGCTCGGAAAACCGAACAGTTTCTGGGCGCCGTGCCAGAGGAAGAGAAAGCCGACCACCATGCGCATCAAGGCGTAACAGTGTGTCGTATACCGCGACAGGAATGCTTTCATGGCTACACCTCCCCACCCGACTTCCCCTTGGAAAGCAGGGGCTTCACGCACATTCTTTTTCCTGAGTAGTACCAATTCCCCGCTAAAACCCGTCCCCCCCTTCGACAGGCTCAGGACAGGCTTCGACAAGCTCAGGGCGAACGGATTTTAGCTACATAATTGTTTGATCTACCGTTCGTGGTGAGCCTGTCGAACCATGAGCGGGAGATCAGTACTACACAGGTTCTTTTTTGGCAAAGAGCGCTGTGGCGCGCGTACAGATCTCTTCCGGCGTCACATCCTCCTTATGGGTGGCGATCGACCATTTATGCCCAAACGGGTCGACAACCGTGCCCATGCGGTCGCCCCAGAACTGGTCCGCAACCGGCATGACCAGCTCTGCACCGGCCGTAACCGCACGATCGACAAAGCTGTCCACATCCTCGACGTACAGCATGATCGAGACGGCAGTCCCCCCGATCGTCTTTGGGCTGAGTGCATTCCAGTCGGGGCACTCATCGCAGAGCATGATCGGCGAATCGCCGATCCGGATTTCCGCATGCATTACTTTTCCGTCCGGGGTCGGCAGACGTACGCTCTCACTGGCGCCAAAGGCCGCTTTATAGAATTCGATGGCTTGAGCAGCGTTCAACACAATCAGATAGGGGGTCACCGTATGGTAACCATCCGGGATCGCTTTTATCTTGGCAGTCATGATCGTTTCCTCCTTCCGTGTCGTTGGCTCACCGGGAACAATACAAGGCCCCACCATAAACACCTATAAGATCATTTTAGTCGTCTATAAAAAAAATGCAATACCACCATCGCAGGGGATAGCAGCCAGCGAAGTAAATGCTCTTCAGTCTGACGACCACAAAAGGGCCTGGTTTACATTATTAATTAAGATGATAAACTCAAGTGACCGAGTTGCTGGGGCAGAATACGTGCATGCCCCGGTATGTAAGAGATCATTTTCATGACCTGCCGATAACCTGGCTGAAGTTGAAGTACTGCTCGGTTGAATCATCAGAGAGAATATGAACATGACAAATCGCCCTTTGAGAGAAAATCAGGAGCTATCGAGGGAATCAGAGGCGGTGCACAGGGTGGAGCAGGCCTTGCGGCAGGCCAATGCCTACAACCGCAGCCTGATCGAGGCCAGCCTCGACCCGTTGGTGACCATCGGACCCGACGGCCGGATTACGGATGTCAACGCCGCCACCGAGATGGCAACCGGGCAAGATCGATCGGAACTGATCGGGACCGATTTTTGTGACTATTTCACCGAACCCGACAAGGCGCGGGCGGGATACGAGCAGGTCTTCCGCCAGGGGCTGGTGCGCGACTTTCCCCTGGAGCTCCGCCATCTGAACGGCCATCTGACACCAGTCCTCTACAACGCCGCGCTCTACCGGGATGAATCCGGCAGTACCATCGGCGTCTTTGCAGCGGCGCGCGACATCACAGAGCTTAAACGGACCGAGGAACTGAGTCACCGTCTCGCCTCCATCGTGGAAACCTCCGACGACGCCATCCTCAGCAAGACCCTGGACGGCATTATCACCAGCTGGAACACCGGGGCCGAACATATCTACGGATATTCCGCCGCCGAAATAGTAGGCCGGTCCGCTTCCATCCTCGCTCCCCTTGACCGTCTTGACGAGATCCCCAGTCTACTGGAGAGGATCAAAAACGGAGATCCCGTCGCCCACTACGAAACGCTACGCAGGAGAAAGGACGGCAGCATAATTTCCGTCTCTCTCAGTATGTCGGCGTTACGAGACAGCAGCGGCACGATTGTGGGAGCATCGAGTATCGGCCGCAACATCACTGAACTCAAAAGAGTCGAGGAAGAACTGCGGCAGGCCAACGCTTACAACCGCAGCCTGATCGAGGCCAGCCTTGACCCGCTGGTGACTATCGGACCCGACGGCCGGGTTACGGATGTCAACGCCGCCACCGAGGCGGTGACCGGGCTAAAACGAGCGGAGCTGATCGGGACCGACTTCATCGACTATTTCACCGAACCGGACAAGGCGCGAACGGGGTATGAGCAGGTCTTCCGCGAGGGGAGCGTGCGTGATTATGCGTTGGAAATCCGCCACCGTAACGGTCATCTGACGCCTGTGCGCTATAACGCATCGGTCTATCGGAATCCCGCCGGAGAGGTAGTCGGCATATTTGCCGCGGCGCGTGATATTACCGAACGCAAGCGGGCTGAAGAAGCTCTGTGTAACCTGAACGCCGAGCTGGACCAGCGCGTTCATGAACGTACCGCGCAGCTTGAGGCCGCCAACCAGGAGCTGGAGGCCTTTGCCTATTCAGTCTCCCACGATCTGCGCGCGCCACTCAGGGCCATGAGCGGCTTCAGTCAGGCCCTGATGGAGGACTTCGGCGACAAGTTGGAAGCGGAAGCGCGCAGCTACCTGGACGAGATCGTCAGCGGCAGCCGGCACATGGGGCAGCTGATCGACGGCCTCTTGACACTGTCGCGCAGCACCCGCGGCGAATTGAGAGGCGACCCGATCGACCTGTCCGCAATGGCCGAACGCATCCGCTACGAACTGGAACTAACGGAGCCGGGACGCCGGGTGAAGTGGCAAATCGAGCCGGGTCTCAGTGCCCGGGGTGATGAGCGTATGATTGAGATCGTCATGAGAAATCTGCTCGGAAACGCCTGGAAATACACTATCGGCAAGTCGGAACCACTGATTCGCGTATATGCGGAGCATAGGGGGGATGAGCACTATTTCTGCGTAGCCGACAACGGTGCCGGCTTCAACATGAGCCATGCCGAGAAACTCTTTCAGCCGTTCCAGCGCCTGCACCGGCAAGATGAATTTCCGGGGATCGGTATCGGCCTGGCCACGGCCCTGCGCATTGTACACCGCCATGGTGGTACGATCCAAGGGCAGGGAGAACCCGACCGGGGAGCCACATTCAAATTTTCCCTGCCGTTCGGGGAAGAAAAATCAGGGGGAGAGTAACCATGAACTTCAACGAGACCATTCTGCTGGTGGAAGACAACCATCAAGACGAAATGCTGATCATGCGTTCATTGCACAAGATCAACCTGGCCAATCAGGTGGATATCGTGCGCGATGGACAGCAGGCCCTGGATTACCTGTTCCGGGAGGGGGAGTTCGCCGGTCGGTCGGGAACGGGCCTGCCCACCGTGGTGTTGCTCGACATCGGTCTGCCGCGCGTCAGCGGCCTGGAGGTACTGGCGAGACTGCGGGCCGATGCGCGCACCCGCCTGCAGCCGGTGGTGATCCTGACCTCATCCGATGAGGAGCGGGACCGGCTGAAGAGCTACGAATTTGGCGCCAACAGTTTTGTGCGCAAGCCGCTTGATTTTAGCGAATTCGCCGAAACAGTGGCGCGACTCGGTATCTACTGGCTGGCGGTCAACAACCCACCCTTTGTGGGGTAACCATGATCGAACCTCTTAATATCCTCCACATTGAGGACAGTAATGCCGACTTCATGATCATCGAGCGCCATCTCAATCAGAATGGCCTGTCAGCTCGCAGTAATCGCGTGGACAGTTTGGAAGAGCTGAAAAAGGCCCTCACCAGGGGGACCTGGGATCTGGTGTTGTCCGACTACAAAGTCCCCCAGCTTGATTTTCTGGACAGTCTGCAACTGATACGTGCGACCTGCCCCGATCTTCCGGTGATCATGGTTACGGGCGCCATGGGCGAGGAAAAGGCGGTGGAAATCCTCAAAATGGGGGCCTGGGATTTTGTCCTCAAGGACAACCTGTCCCGCCTGGTCCCGGCGGTGCTCTGTTCCCTGAAAGACAAAAGTGTGCTTGAAGAACAGCGCCGCTCCGCCGAGCGCCTCAAAAAAAGCGAAGAACGGCACCGCAAAATTCTCCATAACGCCATGGACGGCTTCATACTGTCGAACACGCACGGACGTCTGATGGAAGTCAACGAGAGCTATTGCCTGATGAGCGGTTATAGTGAGGAGGAACTTCTGGCCCTGCACATTGCTGACCTGGAGAATTGTGAAACGGCCGACGACGTGGCCGCCCGCATTCGCTATCTCTCAATGCACGGTGAATGCCGTTTCGAGACCCGTCACCGCCGCAAGGACGGCAGCATTTTTGATGTCGAGGTATGCGCCCAGTTCAGCTCCATCGATGGCGGACGAATTGTGGCCTTTTTGCGCGACATCACTGAGCGCAAGCAGGCCGAGGCAGAAGCAAAACAGAAGAACGCCGAGGTCGAACAGTTCATCGACTCCGTTTCCCATGACCTGCGGAGCCCCCTGGTGACGATGAAGACCTGCATAGGTTACCTGGAAAAAGATATCGACGGAGATGATCGGAAGCAGCTCAACGACGATCTGCGCGTTATCCGCACCGCGGCCGATAAGATGACACTGCTGCTGGATGAACTGCTGGAGTTGTTCCGCCTCGGTCGCATCGAAACACCATCGATCTGTGTGTTGCTTTCGGAGCTGCTGGATGAAGCACAAAACACCCTGGCCGGCATCATCAAAGAGCGCAGGGCCGAGATTCATCTGCCCGGCACGGATCTGATGCTGTTCGGCGACCGTCCGCGCCTGTCTCAGATCTGGCAAAACCTGATCGACAATGCGATCAAATACAGCCGCACGAACGATACACCCCGCATCGAGCTTGGCCTGGAGCAGATCAATGGAAAAACGATCTTTTTCGTCAAGGATAACGGCATTGGGATTGATCCCCGATTTCACAACAAAATTTTTGAAATATTTGAGAAAGTGGCCCCCCAAAGCCCCGGCGTCGGAATGGGCTTGTCCCTGATCCAGCGCACCGTTGAAAAATGCGGGGGCAAACTCTGGGTTGAATCGGAGGGAGTCGACAAAGGCTCATGCTTCTTTTTTACCCTGCCCAATGCGCTGAAAATGGCGGAACAGTTTCGGGAAACCTGCTCCATGGGCGGTGCAGCGCAATGAACTACTTCCACGTGAGACATAAAACGCGGCAATAGAACGTAGCTACGAAGGCTCGACCAGCCGGTAGCATGCGCCACGAGTACCGTCATGATCTGAGGAAACAATGGACGAACCAATTGCCATCCTGGTTATAGAAGACAGCAGAGACGACTTTCTGATGCTCGAACGTCATCTCAAACAGCAGGGACTGGCGGTCCGCTGCAGCCGCGTGGACAGCCTGAAAGGCCTGCAAGAAGCCATTGACGGGGAGAGTTGGGGCGTGGTGCTGGCCGACTACAACATCCCTGGGCTCAGTTTCCTGGATGGGCTGAACCTGATCCGTGCAAAGTGTCCCGACCTGCCGGTAATCCTGGTTTCCGGTGCCATGGGTGAAGAAAAAGCGGTGGAACTGCTCAAATCGGGGGTTCAGGATTTTGTCCTCAAGGATAATTTGACCCGCTTGGTACCTGTCGTACAACGCGCCCTGAAAGATAAACAGGCATTGCTGGAACACAGACATACCGAGGGAAAGTTAGCGGCTGAGCGCACAATGCTGCGTACTCTGATTGACACCATCCCTGACCTAGTCTGGCTGAAGGACCCCGCTGGTGTCTACCTGGCCTGCAATCCGGAATTTGAACGTTTCTTCGGCGCCAGCGAGACGGATATTTACGGCAAAACCGATTATGATTTTGTCGATCGCGAGTTGGCGGATTTTTTCCGTGAACATGATCGCATGGCTATGGCCGCTGATGCGCCCAGCTCCAATGAGGAGTGGATCACCTATGCCTCCGATGGGCACCGGGCACAGCTCGAGACCATTAAAACCCCCATGTTCGACTCCAACAGACAACTGATCGGGGTACTCGGAATTGGCCGCAATATCACCGCCCTCAAGGAAGCACAACAGGCGCTGCAACAGAGTGAAGTCTTGTATCGTTCTCTGTTCGAAAACATGATGAACGGTCTCGCATACTGCCGAATGATCTATGACGGGGAGACCCCGCTGGATTTTATCTTTCTGAGCGTCAACGAGGCATTTGAGAAACAGAGTGGCCTGAAGAATGTAATTGGCAGGCGGGTGAGCGAGATTATCCCCGGCATCCGCGAGACCGACCCGGGGATGTTTGAGGTGTACGGCAGGGTGGCCCTGACCGGGAACCCGGAACAGCTGGAAATATACGTCAAGGCCCTGGAACAATGGTTCTGGATATCGGTGTACAGTCCGGCTAAGGAGCATTTCGTGGCCGTATTTGACGTCATCACCGAGCGCAAGCAGGCTGAGACAGAGCTGAACAAGAAAAACGCCGAGATCGAGCAGTTCATCTACAGCGTATCCCATGATCTGCGCAGCCCCCTGGTAACGGTCAAGACCTTCCTGGGCTACCTGGAAAAAGATATGGCCGAAGATAATCAGCTGCAGCTCGGCGAGGATCTGCAATTTATCCATAGCGCGGCCGACAAGATGACAATGCTGCTGGACGAATTGCTGGAGTTGTCCCGCGTCGGCCGTATCGAAACGCCGGCGGTCAGCGTACAGCTTGCAGAGCTGCTGGCTGAAGCACAGGCCACCCTGGCCGGCATCATCAACGAGCGCAGGGTCGAGATCCAGCTGCCCGATAGGGACCTGACGCTGGTTGGTGACCGTCCGCGCCTCTGCCAGATCTGGCAGAACCTGATTGAGAATGCGATCAAGTACAACCACGCAGACAGCATTCCCCGCATCGAACTCGGCCTGCGACAAGAGGGAGAGGAGACGCTCTTTTTTGTCAGGGACAACGGTCTGGGAATCGACCCCCGCTATCACCGTAAAATTTTCGGAATCTTCGAGAAGCTGGACCCCACATCCCCCGGCGCCGGCATGGGACTATCCTTGGTCCAGCGCATCGTTGAAAGGAACGGCGGCAGAATCTGGGTCGAGTCCGAGGGAATCGATAGCGGATCATGCTTCTTTTTTACCCTGCCCCAGGCGCTGCTTCAAAGTTGATCTGCATAGCGTAGAAAGCGTACTCCCCTTTTCCCCAGCGGCGTATAATGAACCTATAAAAACCAGGCAGTGCCGCTCACCGGGCGGCATGCCGGATACCAAGCAATTTTCCGCCTCTCAAGAGCGGAAAGGAGGTAGTTCATGTACGCCATAACCGGAGCATCGGGTAACATAGGAAGCCGGGCCGCTGAAATTCTGCTGGCCAAGGGAGAAAAAGTACGCGTAATCGGCAGGGATATGGCCAAGCTGCGGCCGTTGATCGGCAAGGGGGCTCAGGTGGCGGTGGGCAATCTGAAGGACACCGCCTTCCTGACAGAGGCCTTTAGCGGCGTTGACGCGGTCTTCGCCATGATTCCCCCTGATTTTACGGCCAAGGATTTCCGGGCCTATCAAAACGAGATCGGCACAAGCATCACCAACGCCATCAGCAGGGCCGGCGTAAGGTATGTGGTCAACCTGAGCAGCCAGGGGGCCGAGCTACTGGCCGGCACCGGGCCGATCCTGGGTCTGCACGATCAGGAACTACGCCTGAACAGACTGGTGGGGGTGAATGTGGTCCATCTGCGCTGCACCTACTTCATGGAGAACCTGCTGATGAACATCCCGCTGATCAACGAGAGGGGCGTGGCAGGCTCGGCGGTGCGAGGCGACCAGAAATTCGCCATGATCGCCACCCGGGATATTGCCGCCCGGGTCGCCGAACATCTGGTCGCTCGCGACTTCCAGGGCAAGGAAGTGCGGGATCTGCTCGGCCAGCGCGACCTCTCCCTGGATGAGGCAATCGGCGTGATCGGCCGCAAGATCGGCCTGCCCGAGCTGAAGTACGTGCAGTTCCCCTATGACGAGGCGGTCAAGGGGATGCAGGCGATGGGGATTCCCCCCGACCTGAGCCGGCTCTTCTCCGATATGAGCAGGGCCTTGAACGAGGGACAGTTCGCCGTGAACCGGCCGCGGACAGCGGATAACACGACCCCCACGTCCATCGAGGAGTTCGCCGACCTCTTCGCCGAGGCATTTCAAGCCGTTGCGTTTAAAAAAGCCGCCTAGGCGACTTCACACACACGGAAAAAGCCCGCATAGCGCGGGCTTTTTTTGTTGACGCAGGCACAGAAGAGCAGCCATAGCAGATCCCGCCCTACGCGACCGCTCGCGGATCCCCGAATTGCTCTGCAGATCATCCCCGCAGCTCCAACGCCTGCCGCCCCAATTGTAAAAGTATTGTAAAACGGGAAGTTATCTATCTCTATTTCGCTTGCGTTTCTATACAATGAATAAAACAGACTCTTCCCCCTCCCCCCCCCTTCTCACCACCCATGCAATAAAGGAGAACATCATGCCCCACCCTTCCTCCACTGATCATCCCCGCCACCCTCTGGCAAGCAGAGCCCGCGTACTACTATCGAGTGTCTTCGGACCTTACAGCCTGGACGACCAGTACGGGAGTCGCAAACTCAACCCCATGGAGCTGTACCAGAATCAGGTCACCCGTCTCCAGGGGGGCTTCTCCCTGCGTATGTTTCACCGTTCCTTCGGGCTGATGATGATTCAGGCCAATATGGATGCCCCCTGCACATTACTGGATTTTCCGACCCTGGAGCAGTTTGAGGCGGAGATCCGCCAACAGCGCTACGATGTCATCGGCATCAGCGGAATCATTGCCAATGTGGGCAAGGTGGCCAAGATGTGCGAGCTGATCCGTCTGCATCAACCACGGGCAACGATTGTGATCGGCGGACACATCACCAACAAGGAACGTCTCGATCAGATGCTGGATGCGGACCTGATCGTCCGGGGCGAGGGTATCCGCTGGTTTCAGCGTTACCTCGGCCAGGACGACCAGGCCCCCATCAAGCATCCCCTGGCCCTTTCCGGTTTCGGATCCCGGGTCATGGGCCTGGATCTGGGCGATGATCCCGAACGCACGGCGGCGATCCTGATCCCCTCCGTCGGCTGCCCCCTGGGGTGTAACTTCTGCTCCACCTCGGCCCTCTTCGGAGGGAAAGGACAGTTTATCAATTTCTACGAAACGGGTGATGAGCTCTTCAACGTCATGTGCGGGATTGAAAGCAACCTGAAGGTGCGTTCCTTCTTTGTGCTCGATGAGAATTTCCTGCTGCACAGGAAACGCGCCCTGCGACTCCTGGAATTGATGGAGATCAACAACAAGAGCTGGTCACTGTCCGTATTCAGCTCGGCCCGGGTGCTGAAATCCTACAGCATGGAACAGCTGCTGGGGTTGGGAATCGGCTTTGTCTGGATGGGGCTGGAAGGGGAAGAGAGCGCCTACGATAAGCTCAAGGGGGTGGATACGCTCGGCCTGGTGCAGCTCCTGCAGGCAAACGGCATCCGCGTACTGGGCTCATCCATCCTCGGCCTGGAAGATCACCGCCCGGAGAATATGGCGGCCACCATCGAGTATGCCGTCCGCCACGATACGGTCTTTCACCAGTTCATGCTCTATACCCCCATACCGGGGACACCTCTCCACGAAAAACACCAGCAAGAGGGCAACCTGTTGCCAGAAGCACAATTCCCCTTTGCCGACGCCCATGGCCAGTATCGTTTCAACTACCGCCACCCCCATTTTAACGACGGGGAGGAAGGGGGCTTTCTGCTGGATGCATTCCGACAGGACTTCGAGGTCAACGGCCCCAGTATGTTGCGCCTGATCCGGGTTCTGCTGAACGGCTGGCAGATGCACACGCAGCATCCTCAACGGGTGCAGGATCGCCTGGCCTGGGAAACGGCCCCGCTGCGCAGCACCTATGCCGGCGCCGTCTGGGCCATGCGGCGCTATTATCGAAAAAATCCGCAGCTCCGGGAGAAGGCGGGAAACCTGCTGACGGATATCTACGCCGCTTTTGGTTGGAGAACGCGCCTGACCGCCCCGCTTATCGGTCGCTATGTCTACCATCGCCTGATGAAAGAGGAAGCACGTCTGGCGGCAGAGCATAGCTATGAACCCCGCTCCTTCCATGAAAAAAATGCGGCGGCACTCGCCCTCGACGCGACGGAAGCGGCACAATGCCGTAGCGACATCCAACGCGTGCCTGCCATCTCGCAACCGGCCTGGTGATTAGAGAAGAAAACAGCTGGAAAAATACAATTCGCTGTCACGGTATGGAACGGGGCCAGGCTGCTTTTTTATAAGGCAACCTGGCCCCGTTTTTCTCCGTGCCTTTCCGCGCTTACTGTCATCAGCGTTCCTGCGCCTGCGCCGCCGCTCTTTCCGCACACGCTTTCCTCCCGCAAACCCGCCATGGATTAGCACAACAGCATACTCCCGCCAGTACCAACAGCAGCAGACGCGACACCGAAAATAAGCGCCAGGCAGTATCAACGACCTTGTCCGCGACAAACAAGAGCTAGTTAGTCTGCTTTGTCGTCTTATTGGTTGTATCCGACATAACTAGTAACGATCGCTAGCGCGATAAATAGGACCTAGTTGGACCTTTTCATTTCCTTTAAGATCTTAAAAGTCTTACACTTTTTATTATTTTTTTTTAACAGATTTGTTGACATCGCAAATTACCCATGTTATTTTTTAAACAATATTAATGTTACGCTCCTAACAAAGCCGATTAAATTCCGCAAGACTTCCAATAAACTCATCGATGCGTGTTTTATCAGGACAAGCATGCACACAAAAAAACCGAAAGGAGGGACGTTATTGGGTAACTTGTGTAAATCGAAGGTTCGAATGTTGTAGGGAATGAAGTTAACTGGTTCACAAGATCTTACAGGAGGTTAAAAAATGAACTTGCGTCAAAGA